>Ga0308160_10000075_pt1 | contig 291101 bp, 310 predicted proteins | sample PhyFR1_FD_201036 | JGI IMG/M metagenome (GOLD analysis project Ga0308160, IMG submission 201036) | Phyllosphere microbial communities from UC Gill Tract Community Farm, Albany, California, United States - DLSLF.R1 | ecosystem: Host-associated > Plants > Phyllosphere > Unclassified | place... | reverse complement strand
TTACAAGTGCGGGCTGCCGTGCTGAACCGGTTCACTCGGCTGGGTACTCCAGTTACGGTCCCAGTGTTATAAAACGAACTACAAATGGCGTTAGCTCGGCCTTCGCTCGATTTACGCAACAAAGCCCATCGGCGGCCTGGTCACCTCGACGATCCTGACGCTCTTCGTGCTCCCGGCACTTGCCGGCATGGTGCTGCGCCGGCGCCAGCGTCACGCCGCCGGGCGTGAACTTGGGTACACCGAGCAAGCATGACGGGGGCCGGATGACTGCGCGACGACCGTTGGCTGTCATCCGGCCATTCGACAACTGATTTTTAAGGAAACAAGATGCTTTGGGTAGTCACGAAATATCTGATCACGGCAGCCGTGGTCGTACTGGTGTCCGAATTTGCCAAGCGCAGCGACAAGCTGGGCGCCCTGATCGCCGCGCTGCCGATGGTGACGGTCTTGACGCTGATCTGGCTGCATGTGGAGAAGCAGCCCGCCGCCAAGGTGGCGAATCACGCCTGGTACACCTTCTGGTACGTGGTGCCGACGCTGCCGATGTTCCTGGCGTTTCCGCCCCTGTTCGAACGGTTGGGCTTCTGGCCGGCGCTCGCCGCGTGCGTCGTCCTCACGGCCGTCTGTTTCGTCGTGTTCGCAGCGTGCGTCAGGCGCTTCGGCATCACGCTGATGTGATTTGCAACCGGCGAAGAATGCTTACTTCGCCTTTCGCGACGACCAGTGAAAGTGGGTGATGACCCAGCCGTCGCCCTGTTTCTCAAGGACGGCGGTCTCGGTGCCGAGCAGGTGGACAGGCGCACCTTTATGCGTACCCTGCGTGTCCGTCTGCTGGATGACGACACCAAGATCTCCCGCGATGCGCTCGCTGCCCTTCACTATCTTCCTGCTGGTGGTCTTGGCAAAAGCGACATCCGCCGGTAGATGATGTCCGGCGTACTCCTCCTTCGATTGTTCGACGTAGCCGCTTTCGAAGATCTGGACTGCTGGACTAAGAAGGGATAGCGCTTTCGCCGTGTCGCCACTTGCTACCGCCGCGTGATACGCGTTGACGACTTCGGTGGGTGTGGCGGCAAAGGCTTGGCAGGACGCTGCAGCGAACAGGGCGGCGCAGAAAAATTGGCGCATCGGTACTCCTCAAGTGGTTCGTTGTAAGATGCGCATTACACCAGAAGCACTCGGGAAGCTCAAGTGTCCTTCGCCCTGCGCCATGCTGCGCGCGCCAGGGCCGACGTCAAGTCCGGACCCGACGCGGCCGCGCGAACAAATGCGCTTTCAACCACTGGCGCACACGCGGAGTGTTCGACTCAAACGGCAGGGAGAACCAGTAGGCGCCAACCACGAGGACGAGATACATGCTGACGTAGATGCCGAAATGCGACAGCTTGTATGGCGAGAGCTGGGCGATGCCGAAGGTTGACCAGAGACCATGTGCCATCGCGGCGATCATCGGCACATGCAGCACGTACAGGGTGAACGAAAAGTTCGCGAAGAATCGTCCAGTCCGGTCCAGCCAGTCTAACACGGGTCCCGGCTGGCGCTTGAACTGCATGCTCGACAAGAACAGGACGAAGAACAGGCTGAACAGAAGATACTGGGGGAAGCCTTCTGGTGTGATGTCGGTCCTGCCTTTCAGTCGGATGACGACCGCGCTTGCAGCCACCAAGAGCAGCAAAGTCCAGCGCCAGAATGGACCTGCCGCTATCCTGATGCGCGAAAATGCAGCGCCCAGCAGCCATATCGAAAAATACAACATGATGGCGCCCGAAACCAGCTGAACGATGGCGCCGATCGCAAGTACCGCTGCCGCCCGCACCATCACCGGCCGACTTTGGACTACCAGCAAAAGCAGTGGGAATAGCACGTAGTACCAAGTTTCGTTGGCAAGGCTCCACAAAGGGAAGTTGCCGCCGAATGGCGGCACAACGATGGTCTGCAGACCAAGCATGTTGCCGAAGAATGCGGATACGGAATATGGTTCGCCCGACGAAACCGACAACCGCGTCGTATCGAGCACGCCAATCGCAGCGCCAGTGAGCAGGACGACCAGAAAAATTGGGACCAGCACGACCCATAAGCGTGAAGCGCGGTCAATTGTGTAATTCAGAAACGCACGGTCTGACTCCAATTTGTTGAGGAAGCTTCCGCCGACCAGCCAGCCACTGAGTACGAAAAAGACGATGACTGCCAGGTATGCGAACCCGCTCCCGAACGCCAGGCCTTGGAACAGCAAAGGTGGCTTCGCGACCGTGCCGAAGCCGGGGTAAACCTGGGAGCGCAAGTGCGCTGCGACGACCTCGAGCGCTGCCAAACCTCGCAGTATTGAAATCAGCATGGAGTGCCAACAATCTTCCTGGAGATTGGTCTTCTGAAGCAGCTTAAATTTCGGCATGGCGACCTCGATGGCAAAAGTGTCATCCTCGACGATATCGCCCGGTCGGCGGCTGCATGCTGACTAGTCCCAAGCGCAATGCTTGTTGACTACCGAACGGCGTGCGCTCCGTCTGGCGCGAGAATCCTGGTCTTGATGCATTCTCTTGATTTGCGGTACCATATACCTATCATGCGTACGTTTTTCCGCCTTCTTCTGTGGCTTTCGATTACGGCGCTGTCCCTCCAGGGCAGTGCTGCGATGGCGATCGGACAGCCTGAACAAGCTGCGCATGGGGTGGTGGTCACGACCGGCTCCCACCATAAGGCCGCTGAGCAAACTGGTGGAGAGCATTGCGGCAAGCCTGATTCTCATTCACTGCTTTCGTTGCACGCTAAATGTACCGTATGTGCAAATTGCTGCGTTGGTGCCGTAGCGCCGCTGGCTCTGCTGCAGGCCCTGCATGTATTGCCGCTTACCTCATCGCTTCACGCTATCTCGGAGGTCTCGATGACGTCCTTCGTGCCCTCTACCCTCGAGCGACCGCCTCGCCGCGATTTCGTTTGATTTTCCGAGCGCGCTAACGGCGCGGATCCGGGCCGTCCCCAAGCCCCTAATCAACACGAAGCAAATCATGAAATTACGACACCTGCTGCTGTTCGCAGCTGGCATGCCGCTGCATGTTTTCGCGCAAGTACAGCAGGCAATGCCTGCTGCAGCGGACGCGAACGCACCTGCTACGCCTTTGCAGTACCAATCCGTCTTTAACGATTACGTCATCTCGAAGGATGTGCCGCAGTCACCGGACAAAGGGTGGATCCGCGCCAATTCTGCCGTCCTCGGCGCAGCAGCTGCAGCTCCCGCGTCGGGCGAGCAGTCCACTACTGGCGCGTCTCCGACAACCTCCACGCCCGAGCCTGTGCATGCCAAGCACGAACACAAAGGAACGCACCAATGACCACACCAGGACGACCAGGCTTGCGCCGATTGGCAGTGGCGGCGAGCGCCGTACTGCTTGCAGGTTGCGCGAGCTTTTCCCAAGATGGAGGCATTAATGACGTTGCCCGACTCACGCAAGAGCGCATTGCGCAGCCTGCTTCTTTGAAGCGGGACCAGGACTCGCGCAAAGAAGTCACGGCCCTGCTGTCAAAACCTCTTAGCCCTGATGCCGCAGTAAGCATCGCCATTCTCAATAATCAAGGCCTGCAGGCGAACCTGGCCGATCTGGCGATCGCCGAAGCGGATTTCGTCCAGGCGGGGCGACTGCCCAACCCGGGCCTCAGCTTTGGCAGGGTACGCGGGGGTGGGGAGACCGAAATCGACCGTGGTCTTTCCTTCAACTTGGCTGCGCTTCTGACCCTGCCGGCCCGTGCCCGTATTGAAGGGAGGCGCTTCGAACAGGCAAAACTGCAGGTGGCAATGCAGGCCGTAACGCTGGCCGCCGACACCCGTAAGGCATATTACGTGGCAGTCGCCGCAGCTCAGGCGTCGGCCTTCGCGGATAAAGTGCGCGGGTCGGCCGAGGCTGCCGCCGAGCTCGCGGGACGCATGCGCGCGACAGGCAACTGGAGCGCGCTGGATGCCGCACGCGAACGCGCTTTCTATCAGGACGCGGTGACCCAGCAGGCGCAAGCCCATCTGCAAGCTACGACCGCGCGCGAGGAACTAATTCGCCTGTTGGGTCTTTGGGGCCCTGACCTCGCGTTCACCCTGCCGGACCGGTTGCCCGATCTACCCACCCAGCCACGCGCCGTGGTAAACGCAGAAGCGAACGCGCTGTCGCAGCGACTCGACGTGCTCATCGCACGACAGGATGCGCAGGCGACCGCACAAGCGCTCGGTTTGACGAAAGCCACGGGCTTCATCAACGTGTTCGACGCCGGCTATGTCAACAAGAGCACGACGGGTCTGCCGCGCGAGAACGGCTATGAGGTATCGCTGGAACTGCCGCTGTTCGACTGGGGTGGTGCGCGCGTGGCGCGGGCACAGGCGACTTACATGGGGGCGGTCCATCGCACCGGCGACATTGCCGTGAAGGCGCGGTCCGAAGTGCGCCAGGCTTATGCGAGCTACCGTACTGCCTACGACATCGCCCGCCACTACCGCGACGAGGTCGTCCCGCTGCGCAAGCAGATTGCCGATGAGGTGCTTCTGCGCTACAACGGTATGCTCGCCAGCACCTTCGAGCTGCTGGCTGAATCGCGTGAACAGCTTGCCAGCGTCAATGCCGCCATCGCGGCGCAGCGCGACTTCTGGATCGCCGACACCAATCTCCAGTCCGCCATGAATGCTGGCGGCAACACCGATGCAAGGACAGCACAATGATTACCCGTCGAGATTTCTTCAAAGGCGCCGGCGCCGTCGCGGTTAGCACTGCGGCGGTCAGCCGCGTAGGCGCAGCATCCCTGCCCGAAGCGATGGTCATGAACAACGCAAAGACACAGGTGCCACCACCGCCTGCTACCGGACGTCCGTTCAATCCGGTCGTGACCCTGAACGGCTGGTCCTTGCCCTGGCGGATGAACAACGGCGTTAAGGAGTTCCACCTGGTCGCCGAACCGGTGGTGCGCGAGTTCGCGCCCGGCATGAAGGTCAACCTGTGGGGCTACAACGGCCAGTCGCCCGGCCCGACCATCGAAGTGGTCGAGGGTGACCGCGTGCGCGTTTTCGTGACCAACAAACTGCCCGAGCACACCAGTGTGCACTGGCACGGCCAACGCCTACCGAATGGCATGGACGGCGTGACCGGCCTCACCCAGCCGGGGATTGCCCCGGGCAAAACGTTCGTCTACGAATTCGTCGCCAAGCGTCCCGGCACCTTCATGTACCACCCGCATGCCGACGAGATGGTCCAGATGGCGATGGGCATGATGGGCTTCTGGGTGACGCACCCGAAGGAGATCGGGCGTTTCGCCGTCGATCGCGACTTCGTGTTCCTGCTGAGTGCCTACGACATCGAGCCGGGCAGCTACACGCCAAGGGTCAACGAAATGACCGACTTTAACCTGTGGACCTTCAACAGTCGCGTGTTCCCCGGCATCGACACGATGCCGGTCCGCCAGGGGGACCGCGTGCGGGTCCGGGTCGGCAACCTGACGATGACGAACCATCCGATCCACCTCCACGGCCACGAGTTCGAAGTCACGGGCACCGACGGCGGCTGGACACCACCGGGATCGCGCTGGCCCGAGGTAACGACCGACATCGCCGTTGGCCAGATGCGGGCGATCGAATTCATCGCGACGGACCCCGGCGACTGGGCCTTCCACTGCCACAAGTCGCATCACACGATGAATGCGATGGGCCACAATGTGCCGACGCTAATCGGGGTCGACCATCGCGGAATCGCTGAGAAGATCAGCAAGATCGTGCCGGACTATATGGTCATGGGCGACAAAGGCGGCTCGATGGGTGGCATGGAAATGCCGATCCCGGAGAATACCCTGCCGATGATGACTGGCGATGGCCCATTCGGCGGCGTTGAGATGGGCGGCATGTTCACCGTGCTAAAGGTGCGCAAGGACCAGAAACGCGGTGACTACACGGATCCGGGCTGGTACAAGCATCCAGCCGGGACGGTCGCTTACGAGTGGACCGGCCAGTTGCCCGAGGCCCCACACAGCAGCGATGCAGGCCGCAGCCTGATGCCGGCCACCAGCAAACCTGAGGTCGAACTGCAGGTGCGCAAGCCTTCCAGCCACATGGAGCACTAAGCGACAGTACGGTACGTAAGGGGGGCTTTCGGTAGATACGGAATGCCGCCCTCGTTCGACGAACAAGGCCTGTTTGCTCGAATGTTTGTGCAGTCGAGACTGCGCCGACGTGGAGTAAGCCTGATGTGGCGGCTGCCTGTTCTTACACCCCGGCGTCCCCCGCGCTATAGGCCCTTACTTGGCCCGATTCTTCGGTAGCGGAGGGACAGCCTTCTTACGCCTACTGGCGTTGCGGGGATTGGGCTTTTTCGCGCGCCGAAGCCACAGAAGAAAAACGAGCATCGTAACCAAAACGCAAACTGACGCAACAAGCGCAAGAAGAATCGTTAGATTATCGAAGTCTTTTGGCGAATACATACTTGCCTCCATTTTTTTGCTTCTGCTGCGTCTTCCAGCGACCATTGCGCATGACGTAGGGCACGTCATTAGCTGGGGCGCACTGACGTATCGGGATGGGCGCGATCATGCGATTCATGCCGGCAGTTGCAATTCGAAGATAGTCACACCTTGAGCTGACCGGACGCTTGCGTCCCCGCCGTGGGCGCGCATGATCGAGCGCGTAATCGCTAACCCCAGGCCGGCCCCTTCTGCATCACGCTTACGGGACGCATCGGCACGGTAAAAGCGTTCGAACAGGTGCGGCAGATGCTCCGGCGGGATGGTCTCTCCGGTATTGCGAACGATGATGCTTGCCGCACCCGCTTTCGGTCCCGCCAACTCGATGGTCACATTCCCTCCGGGTGGCGTATGGCGGCAGGCATTCGATAACAGGTTGCCGATAGCCCTTCTAAGCATGAGGCGGTCACCGGTCGCGTGCGCTGTTCCTTTCACCTCCAAGGCGACTGACTTTTCTTCCGCCAGCGCCGCGTAAAACTCGACAAGCGCCTCTGTCTCCGCGCGCAGGTCGACGCACTCTCGTTCAGGAACAAGCATGTCATTGTCGGCCTTTGCCAGGAACAACATATCGGCAATAGTGCGCGAAAGCCGCTCGCACTCTTCGGCGTTCGAGGCAAGAACGTCTCGGTATTCCTCGCTGCTTCTCGACTGCGCGAGAACCACCTGGGTCTGAGTCAGAAGGTTGCCGACCGGGGTACGTAGCTCGTGTGCAAGGTCCGATGAAAACTCGGCCAGCCGGCGAAAGGACTCCTGCAGCCGCGCCAGCATCTGATTAACTGATTGTGCAACTTCCGCTAACTCTACTGGAATGGCGGCGACTGGCACACGGCGGTCCAAGTGCTCCGCGGTTATCTTCGCCGCCTCATGGCTGATTCGGCGTAACGGCGCCAGCCCGCTGCGTGCGGCGGCCCAGCCAAGAACGCCACTGGTAAATGCGGCGAGACTGACTGCGATCCAGAGAGCGGTTTCGAATGTAGTCATGAACGCTTGGTGGTGGTGTAAGCCGGTAGCGACCTCGACGATAACACCAAGGCCACGCGTTCCACCCAGCACTGCGCGACCCGACAATAGACGCAAGGAGCGTCCGTCGTTTCCTATGACCAGCTGCGGGTAATCGGACGTGGTGTCCAACAGATGGCGCGATAGCAAGTGAGCATTGTCGCTCCCATATAGAAGCCGGCCGTCGGTGCTGCGAATGCGAACGATGAGTTCATGGTCCCCGACCAAGGCCGCGTCGAGCCGCTGGCGTAGTCCAATCACCTCGGCCGGGGAGCCCGTCTCGGCGAGCGCTTGCCGTACGAGTTCGAGCTTCCCATTGAGCTGTTCCTTGTCTAACTCGACGAAATGCCGGTCGACCAAATGGCCAACAACGACGCCGAGAACCAGTAGGACGGCACCCGAAACGGTCGCGAAAAGAAGCGTCAGGCGGAGAGTAAGCGACGTGCCTCTTAAAAGCGTCACGCCCCCGCCTCCAGCACATATCCCATGCCACGCACGGTGCGAATCAGCTTGAGCTCGAAACCATCGTCGACCTTTGCACGCAAGCGCCGTATCGCGACTTCGATCACATTAGTGTCGCTATCGAAATTCATATCCCAGATCTGGGAAGCGATCAAGGAACGGGGCAAGACCTCGCCCTGCCTGCGCAGCAGCAGTTCGAGTAGCGAGAACTCCTTTGAAGTAAGGTCGATCTTCTGCCCCGCGCGCGTGGCGCGTCGGCGCAAAAGATCCAGCTCGAGGTCAGCGGCGCGCAGCGCTTCCGCTTCCTTGCTTTTGGTCCCACGCCGCAGCAGCGTGCGGACGCGCGCCAAAAGCTCGGAAAAAGCGAAAGGCTTGATCAGGTAGTCATCGGCGCCTAGTTCAAGTCCCCTGACACGGTCATCGACGTCGCCCTTCGCGGTCAGAAAAAGCACGGCCATCTCTTTGCCCGCTTGGCGAATACCATGCATGATCTGCCACCCATTCATCCCGGGAAGCATTACGTCGAGGATCGCCAGGTCATACGGCTGCGTGAGCGCAAGATGCAGGCCATCTACCCCGTCTCGCGCAAGGTCAACCACAAAGCCCGCTTCGGTCAGGCCCTGCCGGAGGTAATCTCCCATTTTCGCCTCGTCTTCGACGATAAGAAGCTTCATATAAATACCGCATCAGTTAAAGGGATGACCGTGCATTTTGCCTCCGGGACAACATGCCCATCAATCCTGACATAAATGTAATCTGCACGACAGGATTATGTCACTCGCCCCACGTCGGCCGTAGCGCGCTCATTACGAAACTGTAAGGATACCGTCACCTTGCCGTTGGGGAAGGCTCGATAAGATGGTTGCATCTGTTGACGAACCTCGACATAACCAAAAGGAGTTTGAAATGAAAAAGTTAATTGCCACCGTAGTTCTTGCCACCGTCTCTGCCACGGTTCTCGCGTTTGGTCTTGATGGCGTTAAACAATCGATTCCGCTAAGGGATGGCTCAACCGTACACGTTTTTGAAAACGGGAAGATGGCGATGGAGGACAAGCTCGGCCGCGCAAGGTATATGTCGGATGGCGACGTCATGGAAACCAGCGACGGCCAGAAGATTACCATGCGCGGCAACGAAGTCGCGCGCCTGGATGCCCTGCTGAAGCAGGACTACATGAATTAAGGAGATCGAGATGACCCGCTATTTCAACCTGCTAGCTTCGGTCGCCGTGTCCTCGGCGCTTTTCATGACCGGGGCCAACGCCAGCGCACAAACCCATGACCATGCCGGCCATGAGATGGCTAGTGCTACACAAGAGGCTGCCGATACGACGTTGTCGCTTGGAGAAGTTAAGAAAGTTGACAAGGATACTGGAAAGCTGACGATCCAGCACGGGCCGTTGACCAACCTGAACATGCCCGGGATGACGATGGTATTCAAGATCCAGAACCCGTCTATGATCGAACAGGTCAAGGTTGGCGACAACATTCGGTTCCTCGCAGAGAATGTGAGCGGCGGCTTGACTGTGACGCGCATCGAGACCGCCAAGTAACACCATCATGCCTTGACGGTCCCACGCCAGCAGCCGGGGCCGTCATCAAACAACTCACCCGTTTCGGCCGGATCCTCTCATGCCCATCAAACGTATCCTGCTTGCCCGCTTTTTCGTAATCGCTGCCGCAGCGGCCTCCGGCGCCTGGGCGCATGCCAGACTTGAACCCTCTGAGCCGTGAGCGGCCGCCGCGTTGGACGTTGAACGGAAGCAGATCCGTCTCCAATTAGGGTTTGAGGTGCAGTGGAATGGAGCATCGGGTTATGCCGGCGGCACCACTCTCAGATATTGATATAGCGTCTCTCGGCTGATGCCAAACTCGCGCGTGAGCGTTGCTGTTCGCCCGCTGCGTCGGCGCGACGGCGCAGCGGGACAGCCTAGCCATCACCAGCGCATTTTTGCGGCTACGATAAGTGCTGAACCGCTTCGCGAGCGCGATTCCTATCCCTGCCGCTCCCGGATCAGCACTCGCTCGAACTCGGTGAACGCCCCCATCACCGCTAGCAACAGGTGCGCCATCGGTGAATCCCCACGCGTGAAGCGTAGGCGCTCCTTGACCAACTCGATGCCGATCCCTCGCGTGGTGAGCTTTTACATCCTGTCGCAAATCAACGCTGCGTTGGGTTCACATTGGTTATCACCGGCTCTCTCAAATCGCACGGCTAAAGCCGTTGGGAGCAGGCGAACGAAGTCAAACTCAAAAAACGTTATAATTTCATCATGCATCTGGCTGCCGATCAATACCTTTGAGTTGGCTTGTATTGAAATATCTGAGGACGCACTGTTGGTCGCCTGCTGGTCAATGAGATGGATTACATTCGTGCTGCAGGCGATCGTGGGCAAGTCTTTTATGTTGGAGCGTGATATGGAGTGGACTACAACAAGACCTGGTTTAAAACTGAAGCTGAGCGACAGAACGGACGCTCGACGGACGTCCGTGCCGAGGCTCTGTTGGACCGCATATTTGCCACGCACTGGAGCACTCAAGTTGACATTCGTCGCGATAGCGGCAACGGACCGGCAAGGAGTCGGCTCGCGGCCGGCATGAGAAGAATGGCACCGTGCTGGTTCGAGAGCAAAGCGACCGCCTATGTCGGGACCGGTGGCGCTATAGGGGCTTGACTCGAACCGCGGTATAAAGTGCTTTCTACCCCGCGGTTAATTCGACAACCTAAGTGAAGGCAAGTTTTTATTGCAAGAACGACCGGACCTGGGGTGTAGGGGCAGGCCTGTTGGATGTGAGTTTCGGCGTACGTCTGCGATACGATGTCCGTCGCCAGTTTGCTCCCTACATAGGGACATTGTAGAACGACAAAGTTAACCAGATCGCCGAGTTAGCACGCCAGCGAAGAGGCGCGGGCCACAACACTACACTGCTCGCCGGCGTGCGTCTCTGCTATTAAACGCCAACGATAGACGGGCATGGACGATCGCAGATCATCGACTAGCTGTACTGGAGAAAATTTTGAGAAAATGGATTATTACCGGGACCGTGCTGGCGACCGGCGCGGCATTGGGAGTTGTCGCCTTTCTCTATTCGGGAATGTACGATATCGGGGCGGACGTTCCCCATTGGTCCAGTACGATGAGTATTGTGGAAGTGTTGCGGGATCGCTCTATATTGCGCCGCTCCCGCGACGTGCAAGTGCCGGATCTGAGCAATCCTCAGCTTATTTTGAAAGGAGCGGGGCAATACGCGGCGATGTGCGTCAACTGCCATCTGGCCCCTGGCATGTCGTCGTCGGAGATTCGACCCGGCCTGTATCCTCAGCCACCAGAGCTGTCGAAAAAACCAATAGACCCCAAGATCGCTTTTTGGGTCACCAAGCACGGCATCAAGATGAGCGGCATGCCCGCATGGGGGCGCGGCCACGACGATGCGACATTATGGAGTATTGTCGCGTTCCTCAACAAGCTTCCTGGCATGACGCCCGAACAATACAAGGACATTGCCTCGAAAGCGCCGCCGGACGAGGAAATGGAGGGAATGGGACAGGAGAAGGCTACACCGCACCAAAGCCGAGGACACGAAAAACAGGCGAAGCCTGCGGCTGCTCCGATGGCCAACATGCCAGGGATGCGCTAAGTGGCTGAGAACTTTACCGGTCGGCAGACTATGCCGGATGCGGCCCCGCACATCCCAACAATGTTTCCCGTGCTCGATTGTCTGATCATCGGCGCGGGACCGGCCGGCCTCACCGCAGCAATTTACCTCAACAGGTTCAGACGGCGTTGTGTCGTTGTGGACGCGGGCCGCAGTCGTGTTGCACTGATACCAACTAGCCATAACTATCCTGGTTTTCCGGATGGCATCCATGGTGAGGAATTGCTGGCTCGGCTCTATAGGCAAGCATCGAACTATGATGGAAAATTCATCCAAGACACGGTCGTTGCGATAGAGCACGAAGAAGGTCAGTTTGCAGCGACGCTTGAGTCAGGACAGCGTATTCGGTCCCGGACAGTCCTAATTGCTACCGGTGCGGCAGACGTCACTCCCCCCTTCCCGTCGGTGAACAGTGCGGTCAAAAAAGGACTTCTACGTTATTGCCCGATTTGCGATGGCTATGAATCAATCGGCAAGCGGGTCGCCGTCCTGGGCGGGGGCGCGCATGGCGCGAGTGAAGCCCTTTTTATTAGTGACTACGCTGCCCATCTCACGCTTTTCTGCAAGCGCGCGCTCGATGACGGCCTAAAGGAGACTGCGGAACTTCGAAACCGGCGTGTTGAGGTGGTGATTACCGAAATTGATTCCATCCGGGAATCGGAAAAGCCGGGCATCCAAATTTTTTTGCGTACCGGTGAAGTTAGGCAATTCGATGTGCTTTACTCAGCGCTCGGACTACGAACCAATTCCGATCTTGCCAAGCAGCTTGGGGCGCACTGTGATGAAACAGGACAAGTCTGTATCGATGAGCACATGCAAACAAGCGTAACTGGCTTGTTCGCCAGCGGCGATGTCGCGGTCGGTCTTAATCAAATTTCTGTAGCGGCTGGCCAGAGCGCAATCGCCTCCACGGCAATTCATAATTATTTGAAGACAATACCTTAAGTTCGGAAATTGCACGACGTGACCGCTTTCATGACGTAGTAGGTATCGCTACCGCCAACGTCCCTGCTGAAGAAATCAGATCGCAGTGTGACCCAGTCCATTTAGCCTGTCACAGATCATCGCGCCCTTGGGCACTATCTAGCATCACGTCACCACCCATGCGGAACAGATGCTTGAGCGCGTCGTCGATATCCCTCGAGCGATCCGCGACATCAATGCTGCCCATTTAGTGACGTTGTACGGCGTCTGGCGCGCCGATATGGTGTCGTGTCCCCATATGCTCACGATGTGGCATACCGGTCACCTGGCGTCAAGCGTCCGACGTGTTATCAATCACTGGCGAGAAATAGTGGACGAGATAGAGGCGGGCACCAAAGTAGTGCTAAACATTTTGGCTAGTTGTAGTCGAGCAGGGAAAGCGATCCAGTTGAGGCCGGTACGTAACAGGAACTGTCTGGGGAATGCTTACCACGGGCTTCCTCTCCATCGCACCTCGAACCTCAAGTTCAACGGTGGATCAACAGATGACGGGGGCCGCCCGAAATCCTGTTACGTCTATTGTTCCTTTTCGGTGTGTATTAATCATCAACTTATCCTATGAGTGGCTACGTTAGATTGTGCTGTTGTCGTCTCTTGCACATGAGCCAACAAAAACTCACGCATGAGTATTTGTTGCTAAAAAGCGATTCCAATCGTGCTGCATAGACAATGGCATTCCCCCATCGTCACGGACACTTCCGTTAGGCGCATTTTAGATTTTCAAACTGTACCGGGCTGATGTAGCCGATAGTGGAATGACGCCGGCGTGGATTGTAGAACCTTTCAATGTAGTCGAACACATCAGCACGTAAATCATCCCTGGTCCGGTAGTGCTTTTTGCTCAGGCGCTCAGTCTTGAGCGTCGAGAAGAAGCTTTCCATTGCAGCGTTGTCCCAGCAGTTGCCGCGACGGCTCATGCTGCAAACAATGCCGTGTGATTCGAGCAAGCGCTGGAAGTCCTCGCTCGTGTATTGCGAACCTTGGTCCGAGTGATGCAACACTGCGCGTGGTCGCCCCCGACGAAAGATGGCCATCAGGAGGGCATCCATTACCAGTTGGGCTGTCATCGTCGGCTGCATCGACCAGCCCACCACACGCCGTGAGTACAGGTCGAGGACAACAGCGACAAACAGCCAGCCTTCGCCAGTCCACACGTAGGTAAAATCGGCCGTCCATTTCTGGTTCGGGCCTGTCGCTTCAAACTGTCGGTCCAACAGATTCGGCGCGATGGCGTGGACTGGCGAATCGAGCTGCCCTGGTGCACGACGTCGCTTGTGGCGGGCCTTGATGCCGGCCGCTTTCATCAGCCGCGCCAAGCGGTTCTCGCTGCAGGAGAAACCAGCATCGATAAGGTCTCGCACTACGCGCGGCGAACCATATGTACCATCGCTCGATTCGTAACTGTGCTTGATTGCCTTGAGGAGTTGGGCATTCTCGCGTTCATGCGCACTTGCGGGCCGTCCAAGCCAGTCGTAAAAACCACTGCTCGATACGCCGAGTAGACGGCACATCATTCGCGTTGGCCAGATGGTTCGATATTTGGCGATGAAGCCATACTTCACTTGAGGTCGGCTGCGAAGTAGCCGAGCGCCTTCCTAAGAAACTCACCCTTTGGCTGTTGACTCCTGGGGTTGCAGAGCAAAGCCGAACTGTGCTGCACGACGATGCAGCTGTTTGATGACGCGGTCTCGATACTGCTGTTCGTAGTGGTCGGCGCCGGGGTCCCGGTAGCCCATCCCATATCGCATCGCGTTATAAAACAGGACCGCGATTTTGCGGGCGGTGGCCGTCACCGCCTTGGCCGTGCCGATGCGCCCCGCGAGGCGTCGGTAGAATGCACCGAGTGCGGTATTACTGCGTCCAACCGTGACGGCTGCCAATCGAATCGCAACGGTGAGCCGGCTGCTGGTCTTGCGCGTATGCGCCGATAGCACCTTGCCGCCGCTGATTTTACAGCCGGGTGACAGGGTCAACCATGAGGTGAAGTGTTTCGCGGTACGCCATCGACTAAAGTCCGTGCCGCATTCGCCAATGAAGCGTAGTGCCAGAAATGGACCGACGCCGTGGATTTGTGTCAGATCGGTCCCGGTAAGCTGGTACAAAGCGTTACGCGCGTCAAACTTCGGATCGCTCGGCAATTTGTTGCGGTGTTTGGCTTTAGGAAGCGGCGCACTCGGTATTGGTTTTCCGATGTTTAGTCCAGCCACCGTACGTTCGATTTCCGCATCGCACTCGTCGATACACTGCTGGTAGAAATCGTAGAGGGCAAGCGCCTGCTTCAGCGCGAACACGTGCTCGGGCTGGTAATTTCCGACCAAGGCGCTGCGGATGGTTTCCAGGCTTTCCTTGCAGCGCACATCGCGCATCGCCGCTAAGGTATCGGGATCACGCTCGCCGGCGACGATGGCACGGATAATCCGCATCCCGGTGACGCCGGTAATCGTGGCAATGACGTGATGGAGCTGGAGGTTCATGAAAGTCAGTGCCTTCTGCATGTGCTGGATATGAGCAGCGGCATAGTCGGTATGCTTCTCGCGTGCGCGAAGGTAAGCACGCAACTCCGCGATATCGCGGCCAGGCCGGAAGCTGGCACGCAGCAGCCCGCAGGCGTGCAGGCGCTGCAGCCACTGGGCATCGTTGACGTCGCTTTTTCTGCCGGGTACAGCACGCGCTTCGCGGGCGTTGGCCAGGACGACCTCCAGCCCATGCGACTCAAGCACTTCATAGGCGGCGACCCAGTACACACCAGTCGATTCCATCACGACCGTTTTCGTTCCGGTTGCAATCAGCCAGTCGGCCATGCGCTCCAGGTCACTGGTAAAAGCCTGAAAGGTCTGGACGGGTTCGTCGCACAAGTCCGGGCTGACGGCGGCGACATGGAATCGTGAGCCGATATCGATACCGGCTGCAAATGGATGAATGATCGGCAGCCCGCTGGGCTTGGATCGTGAACGTTCTTGGGACATAGTCCACCTCCTGGATAGTCAGGCGCAGGACGGGGACTCGGGTTTGATCAACTTCCTAAACGGGGTCGCCAGGTGGCGCCGCCACATATGAGTCCGCAGCTTCCCCTGGACCAGGTTTTTTGACGGGGTCGATGCCTCCAAAAAGCGTTCGGTCACAGTCCTGCGTGCAACCAGTGTACTCGTCTGGAGTTTCTATTCATGAGGGCCACGGGCGACCGTGTGGAGCGGTTTTTTAGTATGTCGCGCTCCGTCTTGACCTTCGCTAGCTCACGCCGCATGCGCTCATATTCCTGGGCCGATACCTTCTCGCGCCCGACTGCGACCTCAGCATCGACGTTGGCGTCTCTACACCACCGCCCCAGCAAATTGGCGCCGATGCCAAGGTCGCGTGCTATTGCTGCCTTGCTCGCGCCAGGCTGGCCTACCAGCTTGACTGCTTCGCGCTTAAACTCTTCTGAAAACACCCGTCTTTCACGTGCCATGTAATACCTCCGATAGGGACATCATACCTATCGAAAGTGTCCGTCGTGGTAGGGGAAGGCCAGTTTGATGCTAATAGAAAACTATATATGGAGACGTTATGCGGAAAAATGTTTTTAAGCGCCTAGTACTCGTCGTTGCTGTTGGTGCAGCATGTGCTTCGGTTGCCGATGTCGCCTTGGCGACTCACGCTTGGGGAAACTACCATTGGGCGCGTACTTCCCCTCAATTCACCCTGAAACTCGGCAATAATCTGACCACAACATCCTGGAAGTCGCGGCTGACTCAGGCATCGGGTGACTGGAATGCTGGTAACAGCCCAGTCCTAACAGCGATCGTCGCTGGAGGCACCAATAGCCAGACTTGCAAGATGGTGGCCGGCACTACTCAAGTCTGTAACTCGACCTACGGCGCCAACGGCTGGCTCGGTCTGGCGTCGATAAATGTCAACGGCGACCACATCACACAAGGTACCGCCAAGATGAACGACACATATTTCAACACGGCAACGTATAACAACGTCAACGAGCGCGAACACGTGATGTGCCAGGAAGTAGCGCACACCTTCGGACTCGATCACCAGTCCACCGATGGAAGCTCCCAAAATTCGTGCATGGATTACTTCTCCAACACCGGCGCAAACGCCGGCAGCACGGCGAGCACTAAGCCGAACGCCCATGATTTCGCCGAACTGAATACCATCTACGCGCACCTCGACTCCACTACCACCATCGCCTCAACTCCGGGCCCGGTCGCATCGGCGGCAGCGCACGGCAATGCTGATGTGGATATCAACGATGACTCGGCCAGTTGGGGTGCACTGATGAGACAGTCTGCGAATGGCCGCAGTTCCACCTATCAGCGCTTCAATCAGGACGGCTCCATTACGCTGACCCACGTGTACTGGACCCTTGAAGCCGCCACGCCTTGCCCGAGCTGCGATCACCGTCGAAACTATCGGTGATTTTCGGCTTGATTGGTTCTCCGTCGACCTGCATTACATAGGTCAGGCGAGGCGCCTACGCCTCGCCTTTTTTCACTATATTTTCCCCGCAACATCGGGTGTATAACGCTCGAACTATGCTCGCGTACTCACCGAAAAGAATGGCACGCTCCCGGCGTCTGCGCGCCAAGGAAGCCCCCGATTATCGAGAATTGCCTCCCGACTGTATGGCGGCGCTTCGGACACCCGCAGCACCGCTTAATTTGCAAACGTAGCTTACTTGCTCGGGTGCTGCCGCAACCAAGCGTCGAATTTGTTGATGTCTTTCTGTTGCGATACGATGATTTTCTTGGCTTCCTTAACCATTTCCTGGTTTGTTCCGGATTCGGCTTCCACCTTCGCCATGTCGACGCCGGCCTGATGATGGGCACGCATCATCATCGCAAAATCGCGATCGGTATCGCCTGACATCTGCATGTCATTCATCTTCTTCTGGTTTTCCTGCATAGTCATATGCATTTTCATGGAACCGTCAGAACCCGTGGACTTGATGTTGCCATGTTGCATGCCTGCCATTGATTGGGCGACAACAGGGGCGGCGGCCGTCATGGCGACCGAAGCTACCAGAAGGCTTGCGGTCAGCGAGCACATAAACGAGTTTGTTCGGAAAATGGATTTAGTTTTCATGTTGCCTCCAGAGGTTGATATGGATACTGTATTACACACTCGCCGCGCGAGAAATCGATCGGACGGTGTACCAGGGACAAAGTACATAGGCCCAAGTCTGCAGAATAATTTTACTCGGGCTTACCTTCTGTGCGTTAGCAATCACAAACCGACGGAAAGCACTAACGAGTATCTAGTGAAGTGCCTACGGCAGTGCCGAATATTGCCATACTCCCTGAGTGCCGTTATCTCTGGTGGTTCCCAATGGCAAATTTGGAAAATTTAAGATAGAGCCACTTGCACATAAAACCAACCAATCTCGCTATTATGCAAGCGTCGTTCGCCGCATATCGTGCCTCACTTTTTTTCAACTTGCCTTAAAATAACTAACAAGACTTTTATCCCATTATTCTTTAGCTTCGGAACTGCACAGTGGCCACATTAACCGACATTAATAAAACCCCCATATCTGGTTACACATATATCGATGCGCTGCTCGACATCGGACCGGACTGGAATTACCTCACCCCGATTGGTAACACGATTTTTTACACCTTTTCTGTTGATTCAGGGAATGAGAACAACGTTTTTGGTCTGCAGACCTTTAGCTATGCCCAGCAAACGTATACAAGATCGGCGCTGGCGTATGTTTCCGCAATCACCGGAATCAAAATAGGCGAAACATCGTCGGGAGAACAAGCGCAGATTCATTTCGCCTCAAGAGATATTAACGGAGCAATGACAACCGGCTTAACGAGCTGGAACTCGAGTATTCTTTATACAACAAGTGACGACTTGGTCGGCTATGGGACCAACGCTTACGTATATCTGGACAACGCAGAGTGGTATGCAGAAAATTCGAATCTTGCGCCTGGTGGCGCAGGGTATCAGACGCTCCTCCACGAGCTGGGCCACGTGTTCGGCTTGAAGCATCCCTTCGAAGGGACTATCACGCTGCCGTTTGCGTTGGACTCGACAGCGAACACGCTGATGTCATATTCGAACAACGGTGGCCCCTACACCACATTCAGTCAATACGATCTTGCTGCGTTCGACTGGCTCTACGGCCGTGACGGATTACGCGGCGCGCTCGGCATTAATTCGGCTAACGGTGGCAGGTATCTGAGTGGCACCACGCTCTCTGAAACTCTGACTGGAACAAACTCAGACGACAAACTCGAGGGAAACGCAGGTAACGACACGCTCAACGGCGGCGCTGGAGTCGACACAGCGGTATTCAAAGTGTCGAGTGCTGTATATAAATTCGCCCTTCTGGATAATGGCGCTGTCGTGGTTACTGATACGAGCGGAGTGGACGGCCGCGATGTTATTTTCTCTATCGAAAACGCTCAATTCACTGATGGGATCTTCACGGTAGCGGATCTGGTAAATCGTGCGAATATGGCGTCGCCGCCGACTGGCGGCTTAACACTCTCGGGGACAACAGGAAACGATACATTTTTAGCGACCGAGGATAATCTTCTCATCAACGGTGGCGACGGCCTTGACAAACTCGTCTACAAAACACCTCATACCAATTATATTTTTTCGCGATCTGGAACCAGCTTTGTTGTGAGTGATACCACTGATTCTGGTAAAACAACCGTGTTGAATAGCATCGAACGTATTGTATTCAGTGACATCAGTGTGGCATTGGATCTAAGCGGAACTGCGGGACAAATTTACCGTCTTTATCAGGCTGCTTTCGACCGCGAGCCAGATCTCTCGGGCTTAGGCTTTTGGATCAATGCGATGGACCACGGAGTCACACTTGTCGAGGTCGCCGCAAATTTCATCAGGAGCTCGGAATTTTCGGGGCGGTATGGCTCCGATCTGAGTGACGAGATATTTGTTGACAATCTTTATCACAACATTCTTGGACGGGCACCAGAGCAAGCGGGAATTGACTACTGGCTTAACGTCTTGCAGGAAGGAAAAGCGGGACGTGATGCCGTGCTAACAGGATTCAGCGAAAGTCTGGAAAATCAAATCTTGATTACAGGCACCATTGTTGACGGGATTATGTACCTGCCGTATGCCGTATAATTTAATCGGAAACGTTCGACGATACCACTTGCTAGTATCGAATGGAGTTCCAGCATTGAAGCAAACAAGCTTTAGGCCGGTAGTGAGCAAGGTTGACCAGCCCATCATATCGCCTCGTAAATGTTTGGCAGAGGAGATACACGATCGGTCAAATTACAGATCCATTGCAAGTGCGTCAATTAAGTTAATGTAAATTTATCGAATGCCGCAGACTGGGTTGCGGCAATCGGTACAGGCCAGCAACTTCGTCGAACGATCAGGCCCACTTGATGCACGCCGGTTTAAGATCGGCATGACCTCGTCTCTTGACGGATTGGCAAGCTTCACGCCGTCGCCCTTCCAAACGAAACTTGGTCTTGTTGGGCTGTGAAGGGAAGCCTCACTTATCAACGTGCCGTAACGCCGCGTCGCATACTTACTTTTTGTCGTCGTGTTGATGCATTGACTCGCTACCCACCTTTTCTTTGGTACCTGCAGGGTTTCCGGCTGGAGAGGATTTGCTATTGTGCTCCATCGATTCCATTTCTTCGTCGGGAGGTGCCTTGTCAACGATTTCCCGATAAGCCTGCGGGCTAAGGTCGGGCAACTTGCTTACAAATGCAACAATGCTCCAAATCGTTGCATCGTCATGGCCGATCCCCCAAGCTGGCATTGCGCTCATCTTAATACCGTGCTTTGTCACCCAGAACACAACGCGTGGATCGATACGGACTTTCGAAAGATCGGGTGGACGGGGATACAGTCCCGGCCTAATCTCCGAATTGCTGTTGCCCGGTGCAAGATGGCATTGTGTGCACATAGCTGCGTATTGGCCAGCGCCCTTTAGAATCAGCTGCTGGTCGGACAGGTTGGGCACCTTTATTTCGGCCGCATGCCGCTCGATGGAACGTTCGCGCAAGGTTTCAATGACTGTTGTCGTGAGGCGCCAGTGCGGATGGTCCGCACCAATGTTATACCATCCAGCATAAATATAAATTGCTGCGATCATGATGCCGACTACAGCGGCGCCAACAAGAAGTGCAAAGGGTCGGGCTAGATTTTTCATAGATTTTTCTTATACCTCGATTAATCAGGTCTTATGGAACCTTACTTCTGCAAGCCGTACGTCCGAAGCCGGCCGATGAAGTGGCGCCGGAAACACCTCCACGGCGCCACAATGCCTCACTACGATACATCCGGGCGGAATCAGAAGTCCTGGTCCTTGCGCTTGTCTCCGGTCGCTGGGACGAAGCCGCAATCAGAATACTTTTTGCAAAGCATTTCGCGCATGTCATTTATTCCGTTTTTCTGGGACACGACGATGTCCTCGCAATAGCGCTGCAGCTCACCGTGTGCGATGTCACTCTTTATCTGGCAGGACAGGCTTGGCGGCAATGCGCTCAGATGGTGGTTGCTGAACGAGCGTAGGAAGGTCTGATTGAACTGCGCGCCGGCCGGGGTGCTTTCGAGCATTGCGATCATGCGCTGCCCATCGGCTGTCAGCTGGGGTTCGTGTTGCATCCCGTACCATTCACGTAGCATGCGCTGGGCTTTCATGATCTCCTCCCGTTGGGCACGGTTAGCCTGGCGTGACATCGAGCGGATCTGATCGTCGCTGGCCTTGGCCACTGTCGCGGCGTAACCCGGGGTCGGCGACGTGCCCTCGGCCGGATTGTTGACCGGCGCATTGCGTTGCGTGTCCGTCCCGGCCGCCAGTTCCGTCATCCGTAACGCCGAGTAATGGTGGTCAATGATGAATACGAGGTAGTTCTTCTCGAAGTTCGCGGTTGCACCGCGGCCAGGACCGTTGGCGGATGCCCCGCCAGCGATCGCTGCTAGCGCCAGGCCGGCAAAGGCCCGCGTAGCCATGGACCGGAAGCGCGATACCGGCGCTGCGGCCTGAGTGAAACCAAGATTGTTACGGTTCATTTTTCTCTCCAATGTGGTTGTCATGCCGTAGTTAAGCCGTAGTCGTCCGGTGCGATCGCCGCGTGCGCCGCCCTGCCAGGGCCGCTACGCCGAGCCCGCCTAGTAGCATCGACCAGGTCGCCGGCTCGGGCACCGCAAGAACGACGTTATTGGCCGTTGCCCAGTACACCGTGCCGTCGTTCTCCATGTTCTGGAAGGACACTGAAGTAAGCGGATGGTCGGACAGGAACGCGACGAACGAGTCCTGTGCAGCATTCGACAGCGTGAACGTTTCGCTATCCGCGCCCGACACGGCGCTCAGCACGACCGTGCGGCCCGGCATGAAGGAACCGAATGAATCGGTGCCGAAGAAGTTTCCGCCGAAGCCGAACACGCCGGGAGAGAATGCCTTGAAGCTGATAACGTCGCTGGACATTGTCCCGCTCAGCCAGATGTCGCTGCTGCTCCCCGACGGATAGAATCCCCCGTCACTGGGCCCGGCGGTTACCTGGTAGCTGTAAGCGCCAGCCATGCGGGTGAGCGCGCCTGCGGTTTCCTTCATCGTCAGATCGTCGAAGGTGTCGGTGGCGGAGCCTGACATCGCTTTAAGGAAGGCGGCCCGGTCGGTAAAGACCGTGATGTCTGCATGTGCCGCGGATGCCGCCACCATGACGGCACAACCGGCAAGCAGCTTGCATGTGAAAGATAGCCTGGATTTCATGTTGCACTTCCTTTCGTATGCGCCGTTCCGCTTCTTGCGGAGCCGGCATTGTTGTTGCGAACGCAAACTCAAACGTGATTCCGCCGGCGAATCCTTAAACCGCGACTCCTGCCCCCATCTTGCGGCACTCCTCAGCACAGCGCCGGCATGCGGCGGCACATTGCTGGCAGTGCTGCGCCTGGTGCTTGCCGCACTCGTCGCCGCAGGCTTGGCATACCTGGGCGCAGATCTGGCAGAGTGCTCCGGCGAACTCGCTGCCCCTGGCCATGAAGCCAGCAGCCAGGCGGCAGATCTGGGCGCAGTCCATGTCGAGCGCGATGCAGCGCGCCATCATCTTGACGTCGTCTTCCTGGAGGCAGGCGGTCGAGCACATGTCACAGGCGTCGGCGCAAGCGTTGCAGGCCTCAATACACGATTGATACTGTTGTTGCATGATGTTCTCCTTGAATGGTTTTAGAATGCCCCTTCAAATTACCCTTTTGGAAATTGCAGGGCGAGTCATGGTCGCCCTGCTTCGTGTCGTGACTAGAACCACATACGCACGCCGGCAACGACCTGAGTGCTCTTGTTGCGCTCTCCGCGTGCCCGTGCGTAGTCGGCGGTGCCGCCAAAGTTACGAGCCCATGTCACGCCAATATACGGCGCGAACTGGCGCCGGATCTCGTAACGCAGGCGCAGGCCGAGCTCCATATTTGACAGGCCGCTGCACAGGCCCCTTGCCGGATCGGCCTTGCTGTACAGGTTGGCCTCGATCTCGGGCTCGAGGATCAGCCTTTGTGTGAACAACAGTTCGTACCGGACATCGAAGCGCGCGCCGAGCCTTCCCCCGGACCAGTAGGCGGTCGCCGTCGTGTCGAACCAGTACGGCGCCAGGCCACGCACACCCAAGGCCAGCCAATTGCGTGAATCACCACCGCCAGTGTCATGGCGCACGCCCAGCTGCGTGCTCCAGAAAGTTGCAAAGGTGCGGTCCCACAAGGCCTCTGTACGCATGGACTGGAGCTCTCCGCCGCGCCGCTCGCCTTCCGCCTTGAACCATGCCTTGTTGTAGTCGTTGCCGTACCATGCCTCGGCGTCGAGATTCTGACCATGCTCGCCATCGCCCTTGGCGTATTCGAACTTGTCGAGCAAGACTCGGCCGAAGGGCATATCGTCGTGCATCTCGTTGCCAGGCAGGTTCCTGAAACTTGTGCCTTCGGCATAGGCGTCCGGATTGCGTGCGTCGGGCGGTGGACTGCCACCCTGCATCGGGCCCATCTTCATGTTCTGGTCCATGCCGGCCATTGAATGCGCCATGCCGGTCATACCCTGCTGAGGCGCTCCTTGGCCCTGCTGGCCACCCGCTTGGTTCATCTGCGAGTGATCCATTCCAGAATGGTCCATCTGCGAGTGGTCCATTTGGGAATGGTCCATCTGCGACATCTCGGTCTGCGACTGCCCTGCGCTGGGCTTGTCCGTCTTAGACTGGTCCATCTGCGAGTGGTCCATTTGGGAATGGTCCATCTGCGACATCTCGGTCTGCGACTGCCCTGCGCTGGACTTGTCCGTCTTAGACTGTCCCATCTGCGAGTGGTCCATTTGGGAATGGTCCATCTGCGACATGTCCATTTGGGGTGCCGCAGCCGCTGCCTTGGCCTTGTCCTTACTGGGTTTGTTCACCTTGGGCTTATTCTTTTTGGGCTTCTTCGTCTGGGGCTTTTCCATCTGGGAATGATCCATTCCTTCCATCCCCTGCATTGTCCCGGATTGGGCCAGGGCTGCGCCTGCCGTCGTCAGGCCAAGAGCCAGCAGCGCGCAGGCTGCACGTACTTTCGTCATTGTCGTTTTCATGAGACGACCACCTCCCTGAACATGCCGGCTTCCATGTGGTACAGCAGGTGGCAGTGATAAGCCCAGTGACCTGGGGCGTCCGCAGTAACACGGTAAGTGATGCGCTGGGCCGGCTGCACGTTGATCGTATGCTTGCGGACCAGGAACTCGCCGTTTGGCGACTCGAGTTCGCTCCACATACCGTGCAGGTGGATCGGATGGTTCATCATCGTGTCGTTCACCAGCACGATACGCAGCCGCTCGCCCTGTCTGAAATGGATAGGCTTGGATTCCGAAAATTTCTGACCGTCGAAAGACCACATGAAGCGATCCATGTTACCGGTCAGGTGCAATTCGATCTCGCGGGTCGGCTCACGGGTGTCGATCGGCCCGCCAATCGTATGCAGATCAGCATAGGTCAGCACGCGCCGGCCATTGTCACGCAGGTTCACGCCGGGGTCGTCGAGGTTGGTGCGCGGCATATCGACGTGCATGTCGACGCCTGGCCCGTATTCGGTGCGCGCGTGCGTCACCTTGGGCGGCATGCCTTGCGCCATCGGCGTGGCCACGGCGCCCCCGTGGCCGGCATGCTGCATCGCCATTGGCGCTTTGTCCTGTTGCGCGCCCATCGAACTGTGTGACATGCCTTGCATGTGCTGCATGCCATCCATCGACTGCATGTTGTTCTGCTGCCCGGCTTCCTTTGTTTGCCCGGCGGAGCCGTGGTTCATGCCTTGCATCTGTCCCATGCCCTGCATGCCAGGTGCACCCTGCGTCTGGCCCATATCCATCCCGCCCATACCCGACATGGACATCGCACCCATCATGTCCTGCATGCCGAGCCACTGCGGCTCATCCATTTCGGGCACCGGGGCCGACATGCCCAGGCGCGGGGCCAGTGTCGCGCGTACGAAACCGGAGCGCCCGATTGATTGCGCGAAGATGGTATACGCGCGCTCGTCTGTCGGCTCGACCAGCACGTCGTAGGTTTCCGCGACTGAAATGCGGAACTCGTCGACCGGCACCGGTTCAACGTCCTGGCCATCTGCCGCAACCACGGTCATTTTCAGGCCCGGGATGCGCACGTCGAAGATTGTGGTCGCCGCACCGTTGATGAACCGCAGCCTGACCTTCTCGCCCTGCCGGAACAGGCCAGTCCAGTTCTTGTCGGCGGGTGCGCCGTTGATCAGGTAAGCCACCCTCACGCCGAGGTTGCGGCTTGCGGTGACGTCGCTGAAGTCGGTGGGCACCATGCGCATCTGGTTCCACATCTTGCGCTTCTCGAGTGCGGCAGCGAGGCCGTTCTTCCGTACATCGCTTGCGAACTGGCCGACGGTCGGCTGGTTAGTGTTGAAGAAGTCGCTCATCTTCTTGAGCTTGGCGAACACCTTGGCGGGGTCGCCGTCGACCCAGTCCGACAACATGACGACGTACTCGCGGTCGGCCTTGACCCGTTCACCGTTTTTCGGTTCGATCACGATCGACCCGTACAGACCGCTCTGCTCCTGGAAGGCCGAATGGCTGTGATACCAGAAGGTGCCGCTCTGCTTGACCTGAAAGCGGTAGGTAAATGTTTGACCCGGAGGGATGCCGGCGAAGTTGATGCCGGGCACCCCATCCATTTCGTTGGGCACCAGGATACCGTGCCAATGGATCGAGCTCGTGACCGGAAGCCGGTTGGTCACGCGTAGGGTCACGGTATCGCCCTCGCGCCAGTACAGGATCGGCGCCGGCACTTGGCCGTTGACTGCGGTGGCGACCTGGTTCGAGCCAGTGAAATTGACTGGCGTTGGCCCGATCTCCAGGTCGAATTCAGTGCCGCGCAGGACCGGTTGCGCGCCCTGAACGGCTGCCAGCAGCCTGGCCGGCGCTAATCCGGCCAGGGCCGCGGCTCCGGCCCCCTGCAGGAGGCGCCGTCGCCACGGGTTCACGGCATCGGCCGCAATGACATGTTGCTGCATGTGTTACCTCTCATGGAAATGATGAATTCATTGCCGCGCGGGCCAAAGATCGGCCCCGCAAGCGAAGCCCATTGCTCATCGCCGATACACGAGCTCAGCTCAAGATCACTCTTGGCCAGGCGTACGTGTGCCGTTTGATTGAATGGGAATAGAGAAGCCGGCAGACGATGAACGCCTGCATGTTGCGGACAACACCCTTAAGGCGGATGAAGTCAGCCAGCTGTGAGTTACAGGCGCGGGGGCCGTTCGATGCGGGATGGAATCCATCCCGTGATGGAAGAGTTAGGAGAAATATAGTCGCTCGCGAAGTGCTCCACTGGAGAAACGGACATCCCAAATGGCGGGGGCGCCGACGCCCCAACGCAGCAGGCACTGCAGGCACTGCACGACGGATGCTTCTGATGGGAACCCTGATCGCAGGGGATGTCGTTATGAGCGGCAGCAGTGCTGGCATTGTGCGAAACCTTCGCCAACATCATCGCCTGGTCATCACAATCATCCCTCACACCGATGCTCTGGCTCGCTGCGGAGCCATGCGCAATCGTACACGGGAGTCTGGCCGAGGCGGCGATGCCCTGTATGGGCAGCGACACGATCAGTATCCAGAGTATGATGAGGCGGATTAGAGGGCGCATATTGACGAATCTAGCACATGCAAAAACGACATGCCCACACGATACGGCTTCGCACATGTCCCGACAGGTATCGCGTAGCAAGCTGCGCTGACTTATCCAGGGCTTAAAGGAGGTGTCCGATAGCCTTCAAGATACTCTTGCATATGCTAGAATCGGCGCGTGAAAGTTATTCTTAAAGTTATGATCGTCTGGATCACGTTGCTGGCGGTGCCACTTCATGGCTTCGCTTCCGTAACGATGTCCCTGTGCGCGCCACAACCGGTTGCGGCGCAGCATGATCATGACCACGAAGCAATGGCCGACGATGCAGACTTTATTGATGTGCATCCACATGGCGAACATGCCGCACCAGGCGGGCATTCCGATCATGCCCCTTCGGTCCATCACTCCGACAAGTGCACTGCTTGCGCGACATGCGGCTCCTGTGTCGCCATGGCGCCGTCTTTTCTTGCCGTGCTGCCGGTATCCGTAGCGCCCTCCGTCACCGTACCCTTCGACCTGCATATTCTGCCGTCCGTCGATCTCGCACTCCCCGAGCGACCTCCACGCGCCTGATCGCCTGCACCGCTGAACGAATCGTTGTTGTCCCGGTACGGATCGACTGGTCCATGCCTGTTCCGCGCCAGCTTCGGCGTGTGCTGCCCCCTATCTCTAACTGAAACGACTGCGTGAGGCCGACAAGCGCCCACGTACGTCCACAGCAACCGACAATTCTTGACTTTACTGGAGCTTCAAATGACCCGTTTTTCCACTTTGTTCAGCACCCTCATCGTATCTTCTGGTCTTGCGCTTGCAGCCGCCAATGCGTCCGCACAGACGCATGACCACAGCCACCAGCACGACGCAATGCCAGCCGCTTCGCAGGATGATGCCAACGCCCTGGCCGACGGCGTCGTCAAAAAGGTCGACAAGGAAGCCGGCAAACTGACCGTTCAGCACGGCCCACTCGTCAACCTCAACATGGCAGGCATGACCATGTCGTTCAAAGTACAGGACTCGGCGATGCTCGATCAGGTGAAAGCCGGCGACAAGATTCGCTTGCGGGTTGAGCGCATCAATGGCGGCTTTACCGTGACCAAACTTGAAGCCGCCAACTAACGCCGCAAATCTACACATCTCTCAACAACCTGATCAGGAGTACAACATGTCCTTCAAACGCTTTCTGTCCGTTACCGCCTTCACCCTTGCCAGCGCCGCCACCTCGTCCGCCTTTGCGCACGCAAAGTTGCAGTCGTCCGATCCCCAGACCGGCAGCACCCTTGCCGCCGCGCCGAAGCAGGTCCGCCTCAAATTCAATGAAGCGCTCGAGCCGGCTTTCAGCAAGATCACTCTGACGGGCCCCCAAAACAACGAGATCCCCGTGACCGCGACCACAGTCGACAAGGCCGATCCGACGGTGATGACGGCCCCCCTGCCTGCACTGTCCACTGGCGAATACCACATCCAGTGGTCCACCATGACCCACGATGGCCACAAAGCAAAGGGTGAAGTCACGTTCAAGGTCAAGTGATGGGGGCAGACCTGCCAACCGTCCAGCACCTTGTCACCGCCCTACTGAATCTGGCGGTCGCCGTGCTCACGGGCGCGAGTGTCTCGCGCCTGTGGCTCGGCCGCGATGCGTCAAGCTGGTCGCAGGTGCGCCGCCTGCCCGTCCAGCACGCGGCGATCGCCGGTGCCGTGGTCGCGGTCACGGCCAACCTAGTGCTGTTGTGGCTCGAGGCGGCGGCGATGGCCGAAGTCCCGCTCACTGAAGCTGGTGCCGCCACTTGGTCGATGCTGAACTCGACCCATCTTGGGCTCGCGTGGTCCATCGGTATGGCGGCACTTGCTGTTGCTGGCGCCAGTACCTTTATGCGGGCAGACCAAAGGCCGGGTCCAGCAATGCTGACCCTGACGGCGCTCGCGGTGTTCTGGTACACACGCAGCATGGTCAGCCATGCGGCAAGCGACGGCGACTTCAGCCTGCGTCTGCTGGCCGATTGGGTCCACCTGGGTTTGATCAGCCTGTGGGCTGGTGAAGTTATGCTGTCCGGCGGCGTGATGTTGCGGGCCACCGGAGGCATGAAGCCCGATGACAGGCGGGCTCGGGCGGCCTACGTTGAGTCCCTGTCAAGCTCGGCAACCTTCGCCCTGACCGGCATCTTCGTCACGGGTCTGTATGCATCGTGGCGCGCCCTTGGAGGATTCCAGGATTTGGTCGGCAACCCATACGGCAACACGCTGGTCGCAAAGCTGCTGCTGGTGGGCGTTGCCGCGATGCTGGGCGGCTTCAACCGATTTTTCGTGATGCCGCCGTGGCTCGTGATCGAGTCCACCGGTAACGCCGCATCGGCGCTCCTGCCGGCGCGGTTCAAGCGGATAATCTGGATCGAAGCTGTGATATTGCTTGCGGTGGTTGTGCTGGCGGCTTGGCTTGCCTCCACGTCGCCACCGGGCGAACAGATGTGAAGCGCCGAGGTCACTCGTCATCGATACATCGCCGGGCGCCGGCCGCAAGTCGGTTGCCTGGCATTTAGGAGAACAACATGTTGATTCGTAAAGCCAGAACGTTCGCGGTCGCCGCCCTCATCGCGCTGCCGATGCTTGCCAGCGCCGCGACCCAGGCCGTCGAGGTCTACAAGAGCGCAAGCTGCGGCTGCTGTGAAGAGTGGGTCAAGCACCTGCGCGCCAACGGATTCAAGGTCAACGCGCACAACGTTGCGAACCCGTCCGATACGCGCGAAAAAATGGCTATGCCCGACCGCCTCGGCTCTTGCCACACCGCGGTTGTCGGCGGCTACGTGATCGAAGGACACGTGCCGAGCGCTGAGATCAAGCGCCTACTCGCCGAGAAACCGAAGGCGAAGGGTCTGGCGGTACCGGCCATGCCGGCTGGATCGCCGGGAATGGAGGGGCCGACGCGCATGCCGTATGACGTGCTACTCGTTCGCAACGATGGGAGCACCACTGTCTATAAGCATTACGATTAATAAACCCTGCCAAAACTTGACGTTGGTATGACGTACAAGGTTGGGCTGCGCAGCACGGTGGGCGGGAAGATTTAACGGACGACGGCAACGGATATTTTGTCACCCGCCCGTTCGAGCGGGCCAGTCCCAATTTAGGACTGCGGTGACAAAACCATTGTTTTCCACTGAAACGCTGTATGTCCGAGCGTGGCACGGCTTTGCGTGCCTTGCCTTGCCTTGGTTATGTCCGCTTCGCAAGTCACAACATAGATTAACGGATCAGTAGGTCAACGCAAAACGACATTGTGCTCGATGCGCTGCAGGGGCATCGCTCAGAACGTAATCCAATTGTCCACCATAGCGACAAGGAATTACGATACCTTCCCGAGTAATCTGGTAAAGAGTTCCAGAGACGCTAGAGAACGCCAGGCAGTAATGGAAGGTTGTCCAACAATTGCTGAATCAATACGGCGTATTTTTTAATAGGTCGTCCATCATCTTGTAATAGCCACGGACGCGGTCGACTGTGTACTCATACATCACTGCATTCTCGGAAAACTGCGCGCGCTCGACGTCCATGTCAACACTATTTCCGTCGATGCTCCCCTGTGCAGGAACGCGATAAAGCACGGGCGCATCGTCTTTAGATTTTCCTGTACGCAGCGCCTCATTGATATCAATGTCGACCGCTTTGTAACCTGGAGTATCTGCGTTCGCAATGTTGGAGGCAAGCAGTTCTTGTCGGTAAGCACGCAGACCAAGTGCACGCTCGTTGAAACTTTCTCGACGCCCTGGCTGGAACAAGGCAAGCACGTTTGGCGCTTGGTTCTGTTGCGATAATGAACCGGAGGGAAGGGTTGGTCTGACATTCGACGTGGTCGCTTCCTGTAGCGCTGTAGAAAACCGGTCACGGGCTGAGCTATCTGAGATACGTGCTGCTCGTGCTCCTGCTTGCGCGCCAAGTGGTTGCGTCTGATCGATTTTCATCTTGGGAGCCCAGTTTTAAAAGCGTTGCGTTAGCGTGCACTCCCCAATATTACCTCTACAACAATGCAGGTAAAGCTTTGAAGAGATCGGTTTTTCGATGGTATTTCTCCGCCTTCTTGATCAAGTGCCTGCTAGAAGGACAATGCGGATCCACTTCGTGCTTGATGCATTGAAGAAGGCGCACGACAAACGTCAGCCAGAAAATACTGCGGTTCGTCACAGCACGCCTGTCATTACATATCCGGTACCTTGCTTCTTGAATTCGAACTCAATCTTCTTGTCGATCGCGAGCCTGGTGAACAACTTCTTATCGCGTACCTGGAAGGACATTGTCATTGCCGGCCAACCCAAGCTTTCAACTGGCCCATGCGTAAGCGTAACCGTTCCTGACACCGGATCAATCGCTTTCACGATGCCGGAGGCATGATGAATGACGACCATTTCCTGCATATCGTCTTCCATGTCCTTGCACAAGGGCGTATGTCGGTTCTTCGGATCCATGCACTCCGGTACCGGCATGCCAGAGCTCACGATGCCGTTCGAAGGAGTTGTTTGCGCCTGCGCGAAACTCGAAATAGACAATGCAGCGCTCATGACAAAGCGCAGTGAAGGTTTCATGACAGCTATATGGACGCCTCCCTTTTGCAAGGTATTTTCAGCTTTGTGCAGACGAGGAAAGTCGCAGTTCTATATCCGGCCTTGTGTGCGGCAGTGCCGCAGGCCCCGATAAAATCCGCTGACCCACACCTCATTCTCCTAGCGGGCTATAAGCCCCAGCAGTCATTCAGGTTTGGTGGATCCCGGTCTGACCTATCTGTCATCGCTGTAATACCTGACGCAACTGGTGACGTGCCATCCTTTCGTAGGTTGTAAGTTGATCTTCACGTCGCTGCCGCCGCGAGTGGCCGCATGCTGACGTGGTCCTTGTCATACGCACGTTCATGAGCCAGTACCGCCCAGATCGTGCGCGTGATCTTGTTGGCCAACGCCACGATCACCACGTTGGGCGGCCGTCGTTGGCTCAGTTGCTGCAACCATGGGCCAGGTGTCTTGGCATGCTGAAGCACAGCCCGCGCCCCGTGGATCAACAAGGTGCGCAGATAGGTATCGCCGCGCTTGCTCATGCCCAGCAGCCGTACCTTGCCGCCACTACCGGTCTGGCCCGGTACGAGGCCAATCCAGGCCGCGAATTCACGGCCAGACCGGAATGCCTTCGCATGACCGATTGCCGCTACTGCCGCGGTCGCGGTCAGCAGGCCGACGCCTGGAATCTCGGCGATGGCCCTGGCGCCGCGGTCTTCGCGTAGCCATGCCAGCAGCGATGCCTCGATACGGGCGATACGCTCGTCCAGCCGCGCCAGTTCGCTCCACTGGTCGCGCAGCGTGTCGATCAGCGGTGCCGGCAAGCCTTCGGCCAGCCGCTCGAGCGCCCCTTTCATACCGGTTTCGAATGCCTTCCTGCCCGTGCCGAACACTTCGCCGTACTCGCCCAGCAAACCGCGCAATTCGTTGATCTGCGCCGTGCGCATCTTCACCAGCTGTTGGCGGATCCGGTGCATCGCCAGCACCGCCTGCTGACCTTCGGTCTTGACCGCCACGGCTTTCACTTCCGGCTGCCGCGTCGCCATGTAGATCGCACGCGCATCGGCAGCATCGTTCTTGTTGCCGCAGACGAAAGCCTTGACCATTTTCCCGCTCATCAGCTTGACCTCGTGCCCCAGTTCCTGGAGCTTGCGCGCCCAGTGCTGCGAGCCGCCGCACGCCTCCATGCCGACCAGGCAAGGTGCACGGTTGGCAAACCACTGCAGAAACTGCGCGCGCTTGATGGGCTTGTTGATCACTTCGCCTGTCTCCTGCACCACGGTGTACACCTGGAACACACTTTTGGCCGTATCGACACCGACCACCGTTTTGCGAGTAGCATTCATGATGTGGATCCTCCGGTTTGCCTTGAAAGTCACGCACTTTCACTTTAGGCGCTTCTGACGCCGTTGGCCCGCGAGGGTCCACCTGTCCACTACCTCTTCCTCTCTGCTTGCCGGTCGTCGTTCCGCTGGTAAAGGTGGGAGGCGTCCATTTCATTCTCCCTTCAAAATCAGACAACAAATAAACCGGGCAGTCCCTGACGAAACTTTAACACGCCCAAAAAACGGCACGGCCTCACCTTACCCTTTTGCACGCGACCGACTGTCGGCTATGCTCATAGGCTTGGTGAACGCATCTCCGGTTCGAGACCGTGTCTGTCCCGGTAGTTCGCGGAAAGCAATCAGTTCACACTTAGGCCTGCAGCCGCAATTCGTGCGCGGTGACTGCCTCGGCCGACTGGGCTACCTCCCGCCGTGGGTGCGCGGATCACAACACTTGGCATGTCCGTTCAACCGACTGACATCGTTGCCGCCGCTGGTCGACCCTAGGTTGGGACAGGTCGCACCAATGGCGCGGCCGACCCAGATCCGGGCTGCTTTCCCTCGAGGGCGCATATCGCATTCCGGCAACGTCTCAGCGGCCGGCCGCGTGCGTAGCTTGACCTATCACCGACAACAGTTGCACGTCCACTTCGCGCAGGGAGCTGCATGTCGAGAGCGCGTGCGCAATCTTCGTCGATTGGTTCGGCATCGTATGAGACGATGAGGCTCATGCTGCCCTTCTTTAAATTTATTTCGCCGTCCCGCGCAGCCTGAGCGCATTCGTGATGACGGATACCGAACTCAGACTCATCGCCAGCGCGGCGATCATCGGCGACAACAGACGGCCGGTGAAGGGATAGAGTAGTCCCGCAGCCAGCGGAATCCCAAGCGCATTGTAGACAAAAGCAAAGGCCAGGTTCTGGCGCATGTTGCGCACCGTCTCCAGCGACAGCAGGCGTGCCCGAGCGATGCCGCGCAGGTCGCCTTTAACCAGGGTGACGTGTGCCGAGTTGATGGCGACGTCGGTGCCGGTCCCCATTGCGATCCCGACATTGGCCTTGGCCAGTGCCGGGGAGTCGTTGATGCCGTCGCCAGCCATCGCCACCGTCTTGCCTTGGGCCTGAAACTTTTCCACCAGGGCCAGCTTGTCCCGCGGCTTGACCTCGCCGTAGATCTCGGCGATGCCAAGCTTCCCGCCGACCGATTTCGCGGTGGTGAGACCGTCGCCCGTCGCCATGACGACCGTGATGCCGGCATCCTTGAGCGTCGCCAGCGCTTCCGGCGTGGTCTGCTTGACCGGATCGGAGACCGCGACGAGCCCCAGCAGCTGCCGGTCGGCCGCCAAATACATGACGCTTGCGCCTTCGAGGCGCCAGCGTTCCGCCTGGTCCGCGAGCGGCGCCCAAGCGACTTGCTCAACGTCCATAAGCGCGGTATTGCCAAGGGCAATTTGCTTGCCTTCGACGACGCCGCGCACACCGATGCCGCTGGACGACTCGAAAGCTTCGGGCTTCGCCAGCGCCAGGCCGCGGTTTCGGGCTTCGGCGACGATCGCATGGGCCAGGGGGTGCTCGCTGCCTTGGTCGATGCTGGCTGCAATTCGCAATACCTCTTGCTCGTTCACGCCCGACACCGCGGCGGCCGAATGGAACGCCGGCTTGCCTTCGGTGAGCGTCCCCGTCTTGTCGACGATCAGCGTATCGATCTTGCGCAGCCCCTCGATGGCCGCCGCATCCCGAAACAGGATGCCTTGCGTGGCGCCACGGCCGGTGGCCGCCATGATGGACATCGGCGTCGCAAGTCCCAGCGCGCACGGGCAGGCGATGATTAGCACCGAGACGGCGTTGACGAAACCGTAGACCCAGCTCGGCTCGGGCCCGAAGAGTCCCCAGCCGAACAGGGTCAGCAAGGCAACGAGCACCACGATCGTCACGAAGTAGCCCGCGACCACGTCGGCCAAGCGCTGCATCGGCGCACGCGAGCGCTGCGCCTGGGCGACCATCTGGACGATCTGCGACAGCATGGTCTGCGCGCCCACCTTTTCCGAACGAATGACCAGGCTGCCGCTCGCATTGATGGTCGCGCCGATCACCTTGTCGCCCGGGCGCTTGGTCACCGGCACCGGTTCGCCGGTCAGCATGGATTCGTCAACCGCGCTCTCGCCTTCGACGACCACACCGTCGACCGGCACCTTTTCGCCGGGACGTACACGAAGCGCGTCGCCGACATGCACGTGAGTCAAAGGGACGTCTTCTTCCGTGCCGTTGGCGTTGATGCGGCGCGCCGTCTTCGGCGCCAAGCCCAGCAGCGACTTGATGGCGGCGGATGTCTGAGAGCGTGCCCGCAGTTCCAGGATTTGCCCCAGCAGCGTCAGCGAAATGATGACCGCGGCCGCTTCGTAGTAAACCCCGATGCGGCCGTGCATGACGAAGGTGTGCGGAAACAGCCCCGGTGCGACGGTTGCGACCACGCTGTAGCCATAGGCCGCGGCGACGCCGAGTCCGATCAGCGTCCACATATTCGGGCTGCGGTTTTTGATCGACTGCGCGCCGCGGGCGAAGAACGGCCATCCGGCCCACAGTACGACCGGGGTGCTCAGCACAAGTTCGATCCAGCTCTGGCCCGGCAGCCCTCGCTCGAAAATGCGATGCCCGGCCATCGCAAGTACGGTCACGACGACGGTCAGCGGCAAGGTCCACCATAATCGGCGCTTGAAATCGACCAGCTCCGGATTTTCCTCTTCCTCAAGCGACGGCAGCATAGGCTCGAGCGCCATGCCGCAAATTGGGCAGTTGCCGGGCTGTGGTTGTCGAATTTCGGGGTGCATCGGGCAGGTGTAGATCGTGCCCTCCAGCGCTGCCTGCGCCGGTTCAGGCCTGGCGCCGCCGGTGTACAGCTGGGGCGACGCGCCGAACTTGTCCATGCACTTCGTGCTGCAGAAGTGGTAGGTCTCGCCTTGGTAGGGTATTTCCTTGGCGGGGTCGACGCCGACCTTCATTCCGCACACCGGGTCGGTGAACGGCTTGTCACCGGCCCCACCTGCATGATTGGAACCGCGACCGGTTGCATGTTCGTGATGGTGTTCGTGACGACCATGATTGTGATGCTGCGCGTCGTTCATATTGGGAACCTTTCCTGCTCTAGTCAATAGAAGTGTGCATTCATGCTTGTACCTCGGAGCTCAGTGATAGCACCATCTGGACACAGGTACGGCGGATTCGCGCCTCGCGCACCGCACTAATGAAGGCAAATTGCTTATACGTACTCAGCGCTGCGGCCTTCGCAGCGGCTGGCTTAAGCGTCCCCTTATCGATGTGATGAATTCATGGCCGCATCGGGCGACATATGAGCTCCCATTCCAGCCCGGCCGTGCTGTCCCGATGCTTGCCCAGCCATTTTTCCGGCACTCATGGAAAAATCTCCATAGACGCGGGCGGCGACGATGCCGATGGCCAACACCAGCAGGCTGAGTATCGAAACGATGACTTTGCTGCTGGCAGGCACATGACGATTGTGTTGACCGCTGCCGCCGTGCCCGGATTCGCCATGACCAGCTCCATTGAAGGGAGGGGTACTTGAACCTGCGTTTCCCTCGCCCATGCGGTGAGCCATCCGCCGGTGGTCCATGGCATTCATGCCAGGGCTGGGCCCGGCGTGTTCCATTTCCTGCGCGCCCGCCGACATTTCTGGCATGGGGGAACCGCCGCGCCCCAGCGCACGTTCGGTGCCCATGCCATGTTTCAGCCCTTTTTTGACCAGCCACCAGTTGATTGGATAGGACGGGATCGCTCCGACCAGGGTAGCCAGCGACATAATTCCCCAAAATCGCATCGAGCCCGGATCCATCGCATCCATGTCGTGCGACATGAGAATGACCATGGTCGGAATCATTCCGGCCATCACGCCGTTCATCGACAGCCATTCCGGTAGCACAGTTGCTCGCACGGCTCCGATGTAGCTGCCGCCGAGCATGTCCTTCATGAACAGGGCCTGGAATATGAAGAGTCCGAAGACAAAGCCGGCTATATACTCGACTATCGAATCCAGCCACATCGGCGTGTGCAGAAGGCTTGTGATGGCAGCTGCGACAATAACGCCCGTCGCATCGCCAGCCATGCAATGAATTGTCGAGCCGACCGTCTGTTTCCATTGAGGCGCCACAAATTTCTCGTGTGTACCAGACACTGGTTCACGGCATGACAGCCAATAAACGATAAAGGCTGCAGGCCCCGTATAGAGCGCAACAAGCAACCAGCCCCACTTCATGACTTTCATGGCCGGCGTGCGAGTAAATAAATCCCATGCAAGATAGATGACAGTCAGGCCAGTGAGCGTGAACCAGATGATGAGCAGCTTATCGACCCATCCTGGAGATTGGAGGTGCATCGTTTCCGTGGTCCCGGCGAACGCAGCGGATATCGGCGCCGTGAGCATCAACCCTGTTAGACCCACAATCCATCGCCATAAGGGCCGGGGTGCTCCTCCACTGACGCTTCCTTCGGCGCGTCTCATTCGACACCGAACCTCTATCGTATTTGCAGACTGCTGGGATCGCCTCCGCCACCGAATCGCGGCCGGGTCCCTAAAAACACCTCGTTGCATGTTGTTCCCCTTGACTGTTCTGCAAGTTCTTCGCTTCCCAATTAACGCCGCGCAGGCGGTCGATCGTCGGTACCGGGACGAAAAGAATGGTCCGCGTGTCATGGCCGGCGTCGAAATGAGAGATAACGGAATAGCTGGGCGCCATGGCAAAGCCTGAGTGCTCATGCCGTAGGACGCATCTTGCGCGTTGCAGTAAGATGCATTCGCGCCAGCCGAGCTCAAATCAAAGACGGGGCGGGCGCTCTATACGGAAAGGTATCCAGCCGGGATAGGAAGAGTCTGGCGAAATCTTGTAACTGGCGAAGTGTGCCATCACAGGCACCACCAACGCCATCGGAGCCGGCGCTGAAGCTCCCAAATGACAAACAAGACACGCTCGGCAGGGCAAATGTCGCTGATACGACTCGTGCTCACAAGCCATACCCTGATTTGCATTATCCACGCTGACATTTTCCCGCGCCTGCGTTTGGGCCATCGGTATCATCGTCTGGAACTCATCGTACGGTTCCACGGATAGCACAACATCAGTTGCCAATGAACCATGCGACATCGGACAAGAAGACGCCATCGCGCCGGCGATACCCCGCATGGGCAGCGACGCGATCAATATCCATAGCATGAGCATTCGAACCGTGGCGCGCATATGAATCAATGTAGCACATGTCAAAATTATATGCTTAGACGATTCGGCAGTGAAATCCCAAGGCCGCTTGAACGTAATGTGCCGGTGTTTCTCCGGCACATCGGCACTCAGGCGAGCGCGACCTGACTTGCCGGATACCCGGCAGCGGAAATCGCCGCGGCGATAGCTTCTGGCGCATGCGTGCTTTCAACCCGAACCAAGCGATCCGTCAACGACACATCAACTTTTGCGCCCGGATCCAACGCCTGTATGGTACGGGTGACCCTGGCGGCACAGCCGCCACAGGACATCTTCTCGACTTTAAGCGTATACATGGCTTACCTCCTGTTTGATTGCGATGTCTACACTCTAGACTTTCCCACTATTGGAAGGTCAAGCCTTCCGATGACATCAAATCTTGAAGTCGTCGTATGCGACATCCGCGTCGGCCACACCGAGGTTGCGCAGCATCGTCCGGGTTGCCGAGAGCATTGCTGGCGGACCACAGACATAGAACTCGAGCGAAGCGATCTCGGGGTGGGTACCCAGAAGGCCGGCCAATACCGCGTCATGCACAAGCCCGTGGCACGTTCCAACTGCGGGACCCTCCTCCGACAGTACAAGGTGCCATTGGAAGTTGGGATATGCCGCCGCAAAAGCACGCATCTCGCTCACGTAAGGCGCATCGCGCAAATTACGGGCGCCGTACCAGAAATGCATAGGTTCGGTCGCTCCCTGGGCAAGAAGCGCGTGGATCATCGCCCGCAGCGGCGCCATACCGGCACCGCCGCCGATAAACACCTTTTCCCGCCCGCCCGGCTTAAGCGCGAAGTCGCCAAATGGCCCGCTGAAAGTTAACCCATCGCCCACTTTAAGGGTGTACATATAGCCCGATCCACGGCCTGGCCGTGCCCCCGGCATGAAGCGGACGAGGAAGGTCAGGTTTCCGTCTACCTGCTCCACCGGCACCGCGATCGAATAGGCCCGCCGTACAGGCGTTTCGTTCGCAAGGCCGGCCAACGGTCCCGCGGCGTCCCAGTCCGCACGATGGTGGGACGGTACATCGACATGGCCCAGCTCCCGGGCATAGGCCGGCACGTGTACTTGCACATAGGTTCCCGGCCGGCACTCAAACGGCGTATCAGGACGTATCGTTATCTCGCGCAGGAACGGCGTAACGGGCTTTACCGCCGTCACCACCCCTGCTCGCCCGCCCCCCGCAACCAGGGTGTCTCCAACATCGATATCGACGCTCCGGTTGACGTCAAGGCCGCATGCCAGCCTGAAGCCAGCTTCCAGCTTCTGTGCGGACAAAAGGGCCCGGTCGGCGCCGGTCGGTTCCGGCGCCTTGCCGACGCATCTGACTTCGCAGAGTCCGCAGCTCTGGCCGCCTCCGCAATTCGATGGCAGCTGGATGCCGCCGCGTGCCAGGGCACGGAATACGGTGTCGCCCCGACCTGCGTCGATTGAGCGCTGCAACGTTCCATGCTTGTCGACAATGTTCACGGCGCCGTTGCGGCGCCAGCGGCGCGGGACGAACTCCGCAAGACGCACGCTGGCGAACAGCAACCAGACTCCGGTCAATGCCATCCATAAGCCACCCGCGGCACTGGACACCAACAAGGGATTGTTGAAATTTGTCCGCTCACTGTAGTCCATGATGTGCAGCATCCAGAACAGGTCGAACAGGCGCCAGGTGCTATTCCTGTGCTCGAGTACGGCGCCTGACACTCTGGAAACGTATACCGAGGTGTCTTCCGCGTCGTCGAAATCGACGCGCCACACCGGCTCCTTGTGTGCACGCGTTTCTAACGTAAAGTTCAGCAGGCGCGGCGCGCCGGCAGTGCCAGGCCCCGAGTAGGAAGCACGTGCGATCCGCGTCGCGAGTCCTGCGTCGACTTCAACGACGGCGCCATCCGTCGCACTCACCAGCCAGCTGCGCTGGTCGTTCTGCAGCCGGTACACGGGCCGGTCGAGGAGCCAGCCCGAGCTGACCGTCATGACCTTGCCGGAACTGGCGGCCAGGACGGCATCCGCCGCGAGAACGTTCCGCGGCCAGTCGCCTGGCGCGTTTGGCTTGACGCGAAACTCGCGTCCCTGGACCTTTCTTGCATCGAGCAAGCTCATGACGACGCCGCTCGACATCCAGAGAATGAACTGAATCGCAAGGATCAAGCCGACCCATTTGTGAAGACGTCGCATCCACGGGCTCATGTCTGCCTCCTTCGACTGAAGCTGTAGAACAGGAGCCAGGCGCCGCTGAGAGCGAAGACCAGCCCACTCATGGAGGCAACGCGTAAAAGCGTATTGTTCACGTTTTCGCGCTCGTCGTAATCCATGATGTGGAACATCCAGAGAAAATCGAACCACCGCCACAGTTCGTGGCGCCTTGCCACCAGGTCGCCGGTGTAAGGCGAGAAATACAAGGTAGACTGGCCCGGCTCGTCATAGTGGACAGCCCATAAAGGCACCGGCCGTGAGCCTACCTCCCGCGGCGCCCTGGTGACCCACTCGACGCCGCGGACACTACCTTCGCCCACATACGCCGCATCGGCGAGAGCAAGGATCTGCTCGCGATCGAGCGGGCTGATCCTGGCCCCGCTCGATGCATCCACCAGGCTGGCTTGCGCCCCCTGCTTGATTTCGTAAACCTCCTTTCCGAGCAGGCTCTTTATGCGGATGGCTGTAATGCCCGGATAAAGCTCGTGCAGGCGAGCCTGCGCGACATGGGCATTGGCGGTATTCAAGGACTCGGTAGGGACATGCGCCAGATGGTCGCCGTGGATGACCTCCAACGGCACGACGACCATGTAGAGGCCACTGATCATCCAGAGCAGCGCCTGCACGCCGACTACAAGCCCGATCCATTTATGGGCGCGCCGCACCCAGAAAGCGAATTGCATGGTGATGCGATCTCCAGACCTTAGAACTTGTAGCCCAGCCGTACATGCCAGCGACGACCTAGCAAGTCATAGGTCATCGTGTCGGTGTTACCGTCCGTCCAGCTCTGGATGTACGGCGCATGCTTGTCGAAGAGATTGTCGATGCCGAACGACACCGCGATCGCCTTGTCGACTGCATACTTCACACTGACGTTGTGATAGGCGATGCCCGGTGCCCGCGATCCGATGTCGGCAGGCGCCGCATTGATGTCATCCGCGGAACCGATGTACTGCACCGTGTAAGAGCCCGACCACGGACCTTTGGCTGTCGTCAGCGAAGAGGTCGAGCGCCACTTGGCGTAGCTGCCCCGGCCACCCGTGATCTTGCCTGCGTATTCGATCGTCTCCCCTCCTGGGAATGGCTGTACGTCGAAGCGATTGAGACGGGAGACGTCCGCAACGAACGACGAGCTCCATCCGAAGAGGGTGAAGTCAAACATGGCGCCGAAGTCCAGCCCACTGACCTGCTGCCGTGCCGCGTTTTCAGGCTGCGACGAAAGGAAATTGATTTCGCCTGTGCGCGGGTCACGCGTAAAGCTCGAAGGACGGCAGAAGATATGGCTCAGGCCAGGAGAGTTGTAGCACACCGCCAGCTTGGTCGAACCCGGAACCGTATCGATTGCGTTGTTGATCTCGATGTTGAAATAGTCGAGGGTCAGGGTTAGCGCTTTGGACGGCCTCCACACGGCGCCGATCGTGAACGTATCTGCCTCTTCCGGTTTCAGTTTCGGGTTACCGCCCCCGGTCGTCAGGATCGACGGGCCGAACTGTTTGAACCCGGCCGGTACTCCCGATGCCTTGCAGTTCTTGTAGACGTTTGAATTGGGGTCGAGCGTGTTCCAGTTATTGCACGGGTCGGTCGTAGTGAGGTTGCCCTCCGAGACGCCGCCGAATAGTTCGGGGACGTTCGGCACGCGGAATGCCGTCGATCTGTTCGCGCGCAACTTTAATGAGGGAATCACCTGCCAGTCGAGGCCCAGCTTGTACGTGGCCTGTGACCCGAACAGGCTGTAGTCGGAATACCGGGCGGCGGCATTCGCAGTCATCGATTCTACCAGTGGCAACTTTGCCAGCAGCGGCACGGACAGCTCCGCGAATACCTCGCGCGCGCTGTACTGGCCGGCGATCGGATCCTGGGCATTGGTGTTCGCAGCACCCGAGACGATCAGGCTGTCCGGGTCACGCCATCCTTGCTCGCGGCGGTACTCGAAGCCGGAGGCGAAGCCCGTTGGCCCAGCCGGGAGCGCGAACAATTCACCGCTGACGCTCGCGTTAAAGCTTTTTTGATCATTACCTCCATGATCGCGCGTGGTGAAGTGGATATACTTCAAAACAGCCGGGCTCAGATTCCCATAGCCGAGATAATTCCCGCAAGGCGCAGCAGTGGGACTCGTTCCACATGTCGCTGTATTGAGGGTCGCGTCCACACGGTCAAGGTTGATGATGTTCGTCATGCCGTCGACACCAGTGTTGCGCCCCCAGTTCAACGACGCCGACCAATCCCATTTTTCGCCGATCATGCCCTTCAGACCCGCGACGACGCGGAAAGTGTTCGTTTCCTGGAAAAAGGTGCGAGGCCCGACCTCGGCGACCCTGCGCCGCTCCAGCGTCAAGTCCTGCCCGGTCGGATTCGTCGGATGATTCGCGGCGATCGTGATCGGCCGGTAAATGCCAATTGCACCCGGCGTTGCCAGCTGCTCGGACTGCCGGTTAGTGAACATGAGCTCACTGAAAAAATTCAGATTTTCGCTGAGCTTGGTATTGCCGAAAGCGCTGACGCCAATTCGCTTGACCGGATTCACTGCGTTCAGGAAGGGGTTGCTGTTGTAGGCATGCTTGGCGGCGCTGTAGGTTTCATAGCTGCGCGGATTACCGTTCGGGTCCTGGTTGAAATTAACCCGCCGCCCATCGGCCAGGCGCGCTCGTCCGCCGATGGTAGATGAGCTGCCGGAGCACACCAGTTGCCCGTCTTCCTCAAATAGCGCGCAAGGCGCCCGCGAGGCAAGATTAACCGCTTCGCTTTCGGAATAGTTTAACGAGGCCATCAGGCTTCCGCGCTCGCTGCGCGTCCCCCAGACGAAGTCTGCGGACTTCTCGGCACCATCGCCACGCTCGGTCTTGCCATAACGGACGGACGCCTCGACACCATCGATCGCCTTCTTGGTGATGATGTTGACGACGCCGGCAACCGCATCGGCACCGTAAATCGCCGATGCGCCATCTTTCAACACCTCGATCCGCTCGATCATCGCAACCGGAATCATGTTCAGGTCGACGGAGCTGTTGGCACCCGTACCTCCTGACACTACACGGCGTCCATTCAACAGTACGAGGGTTCGATCGATCCCCAGACCCCGCAGATTAACTTGCGTCGTACCGTAGCCATTGCTGGTCCAGTAAGCACTAGTCTGGTTCCCCGCCGTGCCCGCAGATGAGGGCAGGCGCTGAAGAAGCGTCTCAACCGAGATCGCTCCAGAACGCTGGATGGTTTCCGCATCGATCACGGTAACCGGTCCAACACCTGAGATTTGTTCCTGCCGAAGGTTGATGCGGCTGCCAGTGATTTGGACCCGCTCGATTCCTGTTGCTTGCGTGTTGTCACCAGCGACGGACTGCTGTGCATGAGCGCCCTGCTGCAAGATGAGCATTGCAAGTGCGGCCGTCGTTGTTGGAATGTACTTATAAGCCATTTACCCCTCCCGGGTTTGTTTTTGTATGCGCGACCGGACTGAAACCCTTACCGTTTCAGGCCATGAAATAAGGAGATACGGCCCTGGGGCGCGTTGCTGCTGGACCGGACGTGCGAGTGGTCGATGTGCCGTCTGCCCGGATCTGTTATCGGACTCCAGTCGTGATCGTGTGTACGAGCACGAACCTCGGCATCATTGCCGAAGGTTGGAAGTGGATTTAGGACCAGTTACGGCTGTCTATCTCGACACGCGAGCGACGACTCGTGGGGGACGTTCGATCCGGGAAGGGATATGGCCAACGAACGGGGAGGAAGAAAATTGCTGAACGTCATTTACTGGCTCATCCACGGCGGCCAGGAAGAAAACAGGGGGAGGCGCAAATGCTCCAATGCAGCAGGCTCCACAGGTGCCGCAAGATGATCGCGCATCGCTTTCGATGCTTCCGCAGTCCTCGTCATCGGAAGTGGTACTTTCCGCGCTAGCGTGTCCGTGCCCGCCTGCACTCGTGGAATCGCCCATCAGCCCTCCCATCGGCATGCCCGCTTGAGCGGCGGCGCCAACGGCCGGCACATGGTGCGACATGCCGCACTCGAACCTCGCTACGCCTGCGATGGCGTGCACCGGCAAGGAAACGATGAGCAGGTACAGCAGGAATTGTCGAAGCCTAATAGACATATCGGAAATGTAACATGCTTCCTTTGTGTCTTCCATGCATTTGTTACGCTTAAGCTCGACCATGGGGGATTATCAGCTGCGACGCTCAAATAGGCTGAACGGCAATTGCCTGGAACTGAAGAGACGGCTACACTCGTGTTTCCATAAAGATATTTCTCTATCTATGTTTTCGACCTCCCCGGCAGTCATCACCAACGGCTTGGCCGAGCTGATTCACAAGTACAAGCAAGATGCCGAGTCTGTTTACAACACTTGGTTCATTGGCAGCGATGACCGAATGAAAGCGTTCCGTTCGATTCGGCGCGGCGTCGGAGACACGGTCCAGGCAATTTCAACGGGCAGTTTCGGAAACGATTTCCGGGGGTCGCCGCTCGAGGATGTACTGTACGCGATCACCGAGCAAAAGCAGATGTTCGAAGGCGCAGCCCATCCGTTCTATTGGAAGCCGAAGCTGCGTATTCCTGACATCTACGAGAATGAAGCAAACCAACGCAAGTTCGGCAGTTTCCTGTCGGCCTGTCTGAATGCCACGCGCGAGGAACAGCTGCTTGCGGAGATGAGCCGGCTCGCCGAAGCGGGTATCAAGGGACTCGGCCCGGCCGCCGCCACGATCCTTTATTTTCTTCACCCTACCCTGGTCCCGCCCTTCAACACCGCGATCGTCAACGGCTTTAACGCGCTGTTTGGGACAAAACTGAAGCTGGGCTGCTGGCACAGCTACTTGGCCATGCGCGAAGCAATCGTTCAGGCAAATAATCAGCACCGTTCCTTGTTGTCGAAGGACTTGGGCGCGTTTGCCGGGCTCCTGTTCGAGATCGGTTCCGGACGCGTCACCACAGCTGGCAATGCCGACGCCACCCTGACCACGATCCAGGAAAAAGCTGCCAAGGCCAACAAACGCCGGCATGAACAAGTGCTCGCGGACCAGGCCGGCGCGTCCGAACACACCCGGATACAGCATCTGCTGATCCGCCTGGGCCGCGCGCTGAAATACCGGGTCTATGTGGCGCGCAACGACCGGCACCGTTCTTTTGCGGGCGAGGCATTCACCCTGATGACAACTGACAAGCTGCCAGAGTTTGGCGCCCAGGACGACGTCATGAATACGATCGGCCTGATCGACGTGTTATGGCTGAGTGAAGATGGTAAGCACATCGTTTGCGCCTTCGAAATCGAAAAGAGCACCTCGATTTATTCTGGAATACTGCGGATGAAAGACTTGGCGCAATCACTGCCCGAACAAGCATGCCACTACTACATTGTGGCGCCGGATAGTCGTGAACAAGAAGTGATTGCCCAGCTCAGCCGGCCTTCTTTCAAGCAAGAAGCTGGCGATGTGCCAGTCATGTACATCCCCTTCGGCCTGCTCGACCAGCACTGCGAAGCCCTTTGCATGTTTGGGAGCGATTTGCACGTGCTGCGGAAGATTGCACGGGGCAAGGTCGTCGTTTAATTCCCTCTGATCCAGTCGGAGACGACCACCGTCATCCCGTACAACGCCCCTGTGGATGGCAATGTCGTTGATACTCACTCCTGATCGGAATGTAGTAATGCCTAAAGGCCAGACAACCAGCAAACTTGCAACCGATGGCGCGATCTGCCCCATCTCACATTAATGCATTGGGCGTAGCCTTGTGCTGTCGCAAGCTGATCAGGGACCCGGCGAACTAGGATCTGCTCCGTGAGGCCAACATGGAGCGAATATGTGTTTTAGAAATCCACTTCGCGTACGCCTGCTCGCTACGAGCCACCAGAATGAAGACTACCAGAATTCAATTGTGATATCGGCGCTGCGCAGTTGCGCCGCCCTGCAGGTCCTTGCCGCCCATCTCCGCGGTGAGCTGTTTCCGAGTCTTCGGTCGCTCCCCGATCCAACCCTCTGGTACCAGGCGCTCGCCTTCATCACAGGATTCTCCCACATGGCCGTGATGGTCTTTTTCGTGTTGAGCGGCTGGCTGGTCGGTGGTAGCCTTCTAAACAAGCTGGGCGAGCCACAGCTCCTCGCCTCCTATGCGATCGACCGGATCACCCGATTGTGGATCGTACTCATCCCTACATTCGTCCTCACGATCGCGCTTGGCACATTAGCGGGAACCGTCGCCCTGGACCGAGTCAGTTTCACACCCGATGACGAATATTCCGTGACGGCCTTCCTGGGTAACCTGTTCGGGCTTCAAGGAATGGCAGTCCCTCGATTTGGCATCAACTATTCCTTGTGGAGCCTCTCAAATGAAACCTGGTACTACGTCCTGTTCCCGTTGCTACTGTTGCCGTTCATCGGGAAGAGCAAAGTCGCGAAAGTGACAGGCTTGGTCGCCAGTGCCGCCATTGCCTACCTCCTGGTCGACGACGTCTTGTTGTATTTCCTCATCTGGCTGCTCGGCGCGGCATTCTCGCGGATACAGATCGAGCTCTCGCGCGTGATGCACATCATGCTGCTCATCGGGATCGTATCGTACGCCGTCTATTACAGGCTCGGCGGCACCTTTGACGACCCGCTGCCGCGCACGTTTGCCGAGGACTTGCTGTTCAGCGTCCTCTTCGCCTGCTGGCTGTCGAGCCTGCAGTATCCGGCCAATAGCGAAAGCTTCGGAAACCGGATGGCGATTCTGGTCGGATATCTGGCCCCGTTTTCATTTACGCTGTATGCCGTGCACTATCCGGTACTCCACACGATCAAGCGCCTGGATGGTCCACTTGGGATTCGCCAGCTGTCGCCGAGCGACCCCAGCTCTCTGCTCGTGTATGGTGCGCTATTCGTGGGGATCGTCGCCTTTGCCTACTTGTTTCATCTTCCATTCGAAGCGCAGACCTATTCGCTGCGCCGCTTTTTCAAACGGCTAGTCCTCGGCTCCAGGCGCCAAAATTCGGTGTCGAGGTCGACAAAGAGTCCCGTCCCTCGCACCGGCTACTCTGAGCCAAGTGAGCTTGAACATGTGACGCGCGTCATTCAGCACGACCAATCCGATAACGGTGCCGATGATCAGGTCCGGACAGGACAAACCAGTGACACGCACAAGTAAATCTGCGACGATACCCCGGATTTGCAAGCACATCATTGGGATAGAATATATAGCTGGCTTTAATATAGAACGTCAGCAATGGGACGTACACGAGCATGACGATACCGTGGTCGTAGCAGCTTGCCCGTATCATTTCCCCACGCCGCGTTGACGACCACATCGAGCCCCTCGTTCCTCGCGAGAATCCCTCCGGCAGCATGCCGGGTTCGCCGGTGCGGCGCAGCGAGTTCTCGACAATGAGAACGGCACCGTGGACGATCAGACCAAAATCGGCTGCGCCCAGACTCGTCAGATTTGCGACCGCACCGACACTCGGCATCCCGAGCGACGTCAGCACCATTATGACTGGATTGACAGCTGCGGCAATCAGGCTGAGGGGAAGTGCCGAGCAAGGCGAACAGCACGGCAATGACGAGTAGCGCGCCTTCGGCCAGATTGCTAGCGACGGTGGCGTCCGCCAGACGGTCCGAACGAATACCGGCCTGAAGACGGCATCGGGCGGCAGGAACGGGCGATTTCTTTCAAAACGCCCATTCATAGCCGCGGCTACCCTTCGGTGTTTTCGCCTACACGCATCACCGCCGTGCCGATCGCCGCTTCGTGACCTCCCTCAGATGCAGATCTGAAGCACTCGGCCTGGCCGATCGTCACATCGGTCAGCTGGAACGAGGATTGCCGTGCTGTTACGGGACGCAACAAAGCTATTGCAGGGACGTCCCTTGTGGAAACGTGCGCGCATCGGCGCGTATCGTCAACGCTTCATCATTACGCTCGATCAGACTAGTACCTGGACTCGTGTTATTGCTCTAGGGCGTCAGCCGGGTTCCACAAGGTCAGGCGGCCGCGGCAAGCCGCTGCGGATCTGGCGTCACGGAATACTGCTTGACCCAGCCGCCAATGACGTTTACACCGGCCAGCCCCGCAGTCGTCGTGAGCCAAAAATCAACCTCCAGTCCTGAACGGTCCGCAAGTAGATTGCTTGCTCGGCTTCGCTGTGCAGTCGCTTGCACTGGAGTCTCAGATAATTGCCGTCCGATTATAGGATTCCCAGTAAGCTCTGCTCGCGGATCAATAATGTATGGACGGCTGTTCATTGCGCCACTTCTTTAGTTCTCCTTATTTCTTTCTTGTGGGAATTTTTCAAGCAGCCGAACTCATGTGCGATAAGCCACTCTGAAGAGGGGACGATCAAACTATTGGTCATTCGAGGTCAGCACAATGACATGGCAGGCCTGCGATCGCGGCAGCTCCACCTTGTCACTGCGCTGAACGGTTCGATACGAACATGAAGGCTCGTACCCGCGTTATTTGACAGCTGAGATGATGTAGTTCGACTCTTGCTGGGTGAACTCGACGTCGACTCTCTTGCCGACTGTAAGCTTGTCGAGCAATGACTTGTCCTTGACTCCGAAAGTCATCGTCATTGCCGGCCAATTGAGGGTTTTTACCTGATCATGTGCAAGGGTCACATTGCCGTTGGCCTGATCCACCGCCTTCACCACGGCTGACGTTTTATGCACCGCCCCTTTGTTTGACATACCTCGAGAATTGCTGTCGGACGTTTTCTCCTGCATCATGTCCTTGCATGCCGACATATCCATGCCCTTCATGTCCTTCATGTCCATGCAGCCTTGTTTCATATCCATTCCCTTCGTATCGCCTGCCTGGCCGAAGGCAGCGCCAGAAATGGTCAATGCAGCGATAAGGGAAACTGGGGCAAAACGTTTCATGAGATTTCTCCTCAAGTGGGTAAAGTAGAGTCTTTCTTCCATGAGCGGACACATGTTCGAGCGGTAATTGATCGCTGTATCAAACCAATCTATTGATCAGGCTGCTGCTTTGACTTGGCCATCATTTCCATGCACGCCTTCATCATCCGGTCCTTTTCGGCCTGGTTGTTTGGCTGCTGCAGGTTTTTCTGTTGCTCCTCCTGGGCTTGCCGAGCCTGTTCCTGTAGCATGCGCTCCGCCTTCACCTTGCGTCCGTGCTCGATGATTTGCCAGTCAGGACCAGCGAACACTGGTGAAACAGCGGTCAATGCGGTGGTGCTGATCAGGGCGAGAAATATCTTTTTCATGATGGGCTCCTTTGACGACTGCGAAGAGTTGAATGCAAACAAGGCGGTTGGCGGCACTGTTCTGGCCGTTCACGCCGGCATCGATCGGGAAGCGGACGGATCGCGCTATCCTGTAGTGGTAAATCATGTATTTTCATAAATGACCTCCTTGCGTTCAGGTTTTCGAACATCAAATTGTCGTAGCCGGCGACGGCGCATCAACATGTAGACGACCGGGACCACGAACATCGATAGCAATGGCGCGGACAGCATCCCGCCAACCATTGGCGCCGCAATACGCTGCATGATTTCGGAACCGGTGCCATGGGCGATCATGATCGGCACCAGACCCGCGATGATGACCGCAACGGTCATGGCCTTTGGCCTCACACGTTGAACCGCCCCCTCCCGAATGGCATCCAACAGATCAGCCTCGGATGACTTTCCGACAGCCAGGCGCGCTTCCCAGGCCTGCTTCAGGTAGAGCAACATAATCACCCCGAACTCGGCCGCTACGCCGGCAAGTGCAATGAAACCGACCGCGCTGGCGACCGAAAGGTGGTGTCCGAGTATCCATAGGAGCCAGATACCGCCGGCCAGTGCGAATGGCAAAGTGGCCATGATCAGGATGGCCTCGTCGAGGCGCTTGAATGTCAGGTAGAGGAGCACGAAGATCACCAGGAGCGTCGCCGGCACCACAATCCTGAGCTTCGCACTGGCGCGTTCCAGGTATTCGAACTGACCTGACCAGGAAATCGAGTACCCCGGTTGCAGCTTGACCTCCTTGGCGACAGCCTGCTGCATGTCCCGCACCACCGAGCTCATGTCGCGTCCACGGATGTCGACGTACACCCAGCCGGACAGGCGTGCATTTTCGCTCCTGAGCATGGGCGGACCATCATTGATCCGGATCGTCGCCACATCACCCAGGCGGATCTGTGCCCCGCGTGGCGTCAAGACGGGCAACTGTCGCAGGTTTTCGACCGAATCGCGGATTTCGCGCGGATAGCGGACGTTGATCGGGAAGCGCTGGAGGCCTTCGACAGTCTCGCCGATGTTGTCGCCCCCAACGGCCGCCGACACGACACTCTGCACGTCGGCGATATTCAAGCCGTACCGCGCCGCTTGGTCGCGGTTAATGTTGACGTCGACATAACGCCCGCCGTTAAGGCGTTCAGCGAGGGCCGAAGACACGCCCGGCACCGTCTTGACGATTCGTTCGATTTCTCCGGCAACGCGATCGATCTCCTGCAGACTCGTGCCGGCCACCTTGACGCCGACCGGACTCTTGATGCCGGTGGCAAGCATGTCGATACGGTTGCGGATCGGTGGTACCCAGATGTTGGAAAGTCCAGGTACCTTGACCACGCGGTCCAGTTCCTCGACCAGCTTATCCGTTGTCATTCCAGGTCGCCATTGATCCTTGGGCTTGAACTGGATCGTGGTCTCGAACATCTCCAGCGGTGCGGGATCGGTTGCCGTTTCTGCCCGTCCTGCTTTTCCAAACACGCTTTGCACTTCGGGCACGGTCTTGATCAGGCGGTCCGTCTGCTGGAGCAGTTGCGATACCTTGCCCGCCGATAGTCCTGGCAGCGCCGAGGGCATGTACAGAAGGTCGCCCTCATCGAGAGGAGGCATGAACTCACCGCCAAGCCGCGTCATCGGCCAAACGGTAATGACGGCAATCACAGCGGCAGCGACCAGCGTCGCCTTGGGAAAGCGCAACACCCCATTAAGCAAGGGTCGGTAGATGGCGATCAGGAAGCGATTTAGTGGATTCTTCTGTTCATCGGGAATACGCCCGCGGATCAAGTAACCCATCAATACCGGAATCAAGGTCACGGCCAATCCTGCTGCCGCTGCCATGGAGTAGGTCTTTGTGAACGCGAGCGGCGAGAACAGCCGTCCTTCCTGCGCCTCCAGCGTGAACACCGGAATAAATGACAGCACGATGATCAGCAGCGAGAAGAACAGCGCCGGGCCGACTTCGGCCGCTGCGTCTCCAATGACCCGCCAGCGCTCCGTACCTTCCAGCTGTCCGTCCGGATGAACGTGATTCCACGCCTCGATATGTTTGTGCGCGTTCTCGATCATGACCACGGCGGCGTCCACCATGGCGCCCACCGCGATTGCGATACCGCCGAGCGACATGATGTTTGCGTTCACCCCCTGGTAGTGCATGACGATGAAGGCGACCAGGATACCGACCGGCAATGTGACGATCGCGACCAAGGCGGAGCGCAAATGGAACAGGAAGATCGCGCACACAATTGCAACGACGACAAATTCCTCGACCAGCTTGTCGCGCAGATTGTCTACCGCCCGTTTGATCAGGTGCGAGCGGTCATAGGTTGAAACGATTTCCACGCCAGGGGGCAAGCTCGGCTTGAGTGCCGCCAGTTTGGCTTTTACCGCATCGATAGTTTCGAGCGCATTTTTCCCTGAGCGCATGACGATGACACCACCTGCGACTTCACCTTCGCCGTTGAGCTCGGAGATGCCGCGTCGCATTTCCGGACCCAACTGGATCCGCGCGACGTCACCCAGCCGGACGGGAATACCCGCCGCGGAGGTCATCAGTGGAATCTTGCGGAAGTCGTCGAGCGATTGCAGGTAACCACTCGCACGTACCATGTATTCCGCCTCGCCCAGCTCGAGCACCGAACCACCGGCTTCCTGGTTCGCCTTCTGCACCGCATCGATGACCATGTTATGCGCGATGTTGTACGCTCGCAGTTTGTCGGGATAGAGCACGATCTGATATTGGCGTACCATGCCACCCAGGCTTGCGACCTCTGACACGTTAGGTACGGTCTTCAACTCGTACTTGAGGAACCAATCTTGAAACGCGCGCAACTGCGACAGGTCCATCCTGCCGCTACGATCGATCAGGGCATACTCAAAAACCCAGCCAACGCCAGTAGCATCCGGGCCGAGCGAAGTTTTGGCCTGCGGGGGCAAGCGCGACTGCACCTGGTTCAAATATTCCAGTACGCGCGAGCGCGCCCAGTACGGGTCGGTGCCGTCCTCGAACAGGATATAGACGAAGGAATCGCCAAAGAAGGAATAGCCGCGCACCGTTTTCGCGCCTGGTACCGACAGCATTGTCGTGGTGAGCGGATAGGTGACCTGGTTCTCGACAATTTGCGGCGCCTGGCCTGGATAGGATGTGCGGATGATCACCTGCACGTCGGACAAATCGGGCAATGCGTCGAGCGGTGTCCGCTGCAACGCGTGGATACCCCAAGCCGTCATGCCCACTGTTGCAAGAAGTACCAGAAAGCGGTTGAGGATCGACCAGCGAATAAGTTTGGCAATCATTTGCTGCTGCCTTCCATTCCAGCTGGCGGTCGGACACCGCGCTTTATAGTGGCCGCGCCCATCGCACTCATGCCCTGCACCGATGGTCCGGCAGGAGAAACGCGGGTGATCTGGAATGCCCCGTCCTTGGTCTGCTGGAATTCGAAGTTCACCATGTCGCCAACCGCCAGACTTTTCGGTACGCCTCCGGCAGGAGCCTTGAACCCCATTGTCATCGCCGGCCAATGCATACTTGGAATCGGATCGTGTGAAAACGTGATCTCATCCTTGTTGATATTCTCCACCTTACCGTGAGCACGATGCGTCGTCGGTCCTGTGGTTTGCTTGCCGCCGTCCGCGCGCGCGGGAGCGCTTAGCCGGTTCGCGGTGCCTCTCAGGCTGGCTTCGGAATCGATCAGGAATTGACCGGAAACGACGACTTTTTGTCCGACGTCGATACCTTTGAGGATTTCGGACTTGCCGTTGCTCTCGCGGCCGATTTGTACGTCGACTGGGCTGAATTTGCCTTGGCCTTGCGCGACCATCACGACACTGCGTGTACCGGTCTGGATCACCGCTTCCGTCGGGACCATCAAGGTCCCCGCGCTGGCCGCCGGCGTGAAACTCACATTGGCAAACATACCTGGCACCAAGCGTTGCCGCGGATTGGCCAGTTCGATACGTGCCTTCAATGTGCGTGTTGTAGCTTCAACTTCAGGCAGGATTGCGCTGACCTTGCCTTGCAAAACTGTGCCAGGCAAGGCCGGTGTACGGGCCTCGACCCGGGTCCCTGGACGTACTTCGGCCGCCGCTGCTTCGGGCACCTCGGCGTTGACCCAGACAGTGCTGAGCCCATTGATCCGGAACATCGGTGCGCCGGAGGCGATCGTCATCCCTTCACGGACCGCCAGGTCTCCAACCACGCCACTGATGGGCGAGCTTACGGTGAGCCGCGGTTGCACTTTGCCGCTGGTCTCGACACTACGGATCTGCGCATCGGTCATCCCTGCCAGGCGCATGCGTTGCCGCGCACCGTCCACCAGTCCGTTCGTCCCCGGACCCTTCATTTGCCTAGCCGTCAGGAATTCTTCCTGCGCTGCGACCCAGTCAGGCACATACAATGCCGCCAGCGGCTGCCCTTTTTTTACCGGGTCAAGTGGTGCGCGCACGAAGAGCCGCTCAACGTAGCCGTTACTACGTGCCTGCACCACGGCGACATCACGCTCGTTATATGCCACGTTGCCGACAGCCTCTACGCTGGAGGTGAAGCTGCCCTTCGTGACCTCTGCGGTACGGACACCCAGGTTCTGTTCCACCCGTGGGCTGATGCTGATCTTGCCCTCATCGCCAGCCTCCTCGGCATACACGGGCACGAGTTGCATATCCATGAACGGGGATTTGCCCGGTTTGTCGAATTTCTGGCCCGGGACCATCGGGTCATGCCAATAGAGCACTTTTCGTCCAGTGGCTTGATCTGCCCCTGTTCCCGGGGCGGAGGACGCCGCTTGCAGGGTGGTGGACATCCCCATCCCGCGATTCATACCAAGCTTGTAGAGGCCGTACCCGCCGGTGCCCAGGACAGCTGCCACAAGCACGGCAATTGTTGCTTTTTTAGTATTCACTTAATAATCCTTGTTCGTCCGGCTTCTCAGTGGCGGGATATGTCGTTTTGGGGGAAGAGAAAATTCAATTGCGCCCACAGGCGGTCGGTTTCCTGCCCGAGCTGTAAAGCCTGCAAGCGCACATCGATTTCACTGCGCCGCGCGGCGAGAACGTCTGCCAACGTGGACTTGCCGCCGCGGTAGGCGGCGACCGACGCTGTTGTCCTGGAGCTGGCAAGAGGGATCAGTTGTTGCTCATAGCGGATCTGTCGCTCCCTGTTTGTATGCCACTCGTTCAACATGCCCCGCACTTCAGCGACGTGGGCGCGCAAGGCGTCCTCCCGCTCGGCCCTTGCTTGTTCGACCTGGGCCAGCTTGGACGACAGCTCGCGGTCCTGGCGGTTTTTCTGATCCCACTGAAGGGGAACCGAAAGGCCGATCGACAGCATGTCCGAATACCCTGGACCGCGTTTTTGCACTGCCACCTCGACGCTCCAGTCCGCTTTCTTGTTCGCCTTCGCAAGTTGCGCTTCAGTTATTGCGATGTCTTCCTGCTTGGCCAGCACGGCAAGTTCCGGATGGTGTACAAGTTGGGTGTCCAGTGTTGCCTCGTCGAGGCGAACAGCGTCTGCTGCCGGCTTGGCGTCGAGAGGCAGCTGAGCTGCATCACCAATCCATCGTGCCAGTGCGATTTTGGCGTTGCCGACGCGGCGGTTGATATCGCTTGCCTTGTCCTCCAAGGCCGTCAGTGCGCTTCGTGAGATGAAGATGTCGGCCTGAGTACCCCGGCCGGTCCGGTAAGCTGATTCGGACGCCTGGATCTCCAGCTTTGCCTGCTCTATCTGTTCCGCAATGACGGCCGACATGGCTTCGGTGTAGTAGCGGTCCAACCAAGCCAGAGCGGTCTCGCGTTCGACTTCTGCCATCGTAGCCGCTTTCTCCGCAACCGATTTTTCTGCTTCACGTTCAAACCGTTCAGCACGCAGGCGACGCTTGTCGGTGCGTGTCAGTTCTTGCATCACGCCGATTCGTTGCATAGTCATGAAATCACGAGTCAAACTGAACCGCTCCTGTCCATTGATGGGCAGGTTATCGATACCAAGCTTCAAGACCGGATCAGGGAGCTGACGGGCAGACACGGACATCTCCCGCGAGGACTGGGCAGCGTATTCTTTCGCCGCCAACAGTCGCGATCGCTCGACGGCACGCTGCTGGGCTTCAACCAGCGTCAATGCCCCATCGGTGGCAAACGCACCATTGGAAACGCCGACAAATACAGCAAATAGAACAAGAAGGATTGCCCGGGTGAACCGAACAGTCGAACGAGGGGCCACGCGCCTCGTCATGATATGTGGGGAAAACATCAAACCTCCAGAATGCATTGAGTAACATCGCCCGCGCAAAAGCGCAGCGATGAGGAATCAAGAAAACTGAAGGATCAAATGCGGAAACAGCAGTTGCGAACGGCTATAGGCGGTGCCGTCGCATGCGTAAGGAAGGCGAAGGCTGGCGAGCCAAGAAAACGCTCGAACGAAAGTAAATCCTGACTTATTGGCAGACCGTAACCAACAGCAACGAAAGGTGCCAGAGGTGGCGTCGCAGGCTTGTCGAGGGATTGCTTGTCTGTCTCGTGGGACGCGTGGCACAGGCTGGGCTGTTCCGTATCCATGTCGTGGCATAGGGCCAGGTTGGCTGGCATCGTATGCACAGACACAGTCATCCGGCCGTCATTTCCCAAGTTCAGCGCTGGACACGCATATGCCGACACAGCGAGTTGCATGAACAATATGCTGAACAGCACTATTGTTGCGGCAATTACTCGGGATGTGCGCGGAAGTCTCATGGTCGTGCGAAGTCTAGGACCGCCACATGTCTTTGTCAATTAAACGGTCCTTAATGAACCGCCCCGGCTTTCGTGGAGGCCGTTTTGTGTGAGTCAGGCCTGGATGGCTTGACTGCTCAGTTGCTTGTAACCGTTTGCCTCAGCTTCGGCGGTATATAACCGAGCGGTTCCAGCAGGCGGTGATGGTTAAGCCAGGACATCCATCCAGTGTGGCCAGCTCGACGGCCTCCTACGTCTTCTAGCGCAAGCCGCCATGGCCAGCTGCAGGAACCGCAGACTGAACAGCGCTAAGAGGGCGCTCAGGAAGCGAATTCGGCGTGTTTGGTGCATTGGACGATACCAGATTCGCGACACTGTAAGAGCGTAATCCGGCTTGCCAGCGCGCTCCCTGCTCCCCCGACATTAGCGCTCCTGTTCAGCCGGCGCAGCAGGAAAGCTGCGTCACGTCCTTGCTGAAGGTCTGCGCTGCCAGCTTCAGCCCTTCGACCATGGTCAGGTAGGGGAATAATTCATCGGCCAATGCCTGTACGGTCATCCGGTGCCGGATCGCCAACGCAGCCGCCTGGATCAACTCACCCGCTTCCGGCGCTACCGCCTGTACCCCGATCAGGCGCCCGGAACCGGCTTCGGTCACCAGCTTGATGAAGCCGCGCGTGTCAAAATTGGCGATCGCTCTCGGCACGTTGTCCAGCGCGAGGGTCCGACTGTCGGTCTCGATGCCGGCCCGTCGCGCTTCCGCTTCGCCATAGCCTACTGTTGCGACCTGGGGATCGGTGAACACAACCGCCGGCATCGCCGTCAGGTCCAGCGCAGCGTCGCCACCTGTCATGTTGATGGCGGCGCGCGTGCCAGCGGCGGCGGCGACATACACGAACTTCGGCTGATCGGTGCAGTCCCCTGCGGCATGAATGTGCGGCTTGCTGGTGCGCATGGCGGCGTCGACGACGATTGCTCCCTGCGCATCGCTGGCGACGCCTGCGGCTTCCAGGTTCAGCCCGCACGTGTTTGGCGTGCGTCCGGAAGCGACGAGCAGGCGGTCGGCGCGCACCTCGCCGCGATTCGTCGTCAGGGCGAATTCGCCATTCACGTGGACGACCCGGCTCGCCTCCGTGTGCTCCAGGACGTCGATACCCTCCGCGCGGAAGGCGGCTGCCACGGCATCACCAATGGCTGGGTCGTCGCGGGAAAATAGCGTGCTGCGCGCCAGGATCGTCACCCGGCTTCCCAGCCGCGCGAATGCCTGCGCCAGCTCGACGGCCACCACCGACGAGCCGATCACGGCAAGCCGCTCGGGGATACTGTCGCTGGCGAGCGCCTCCGTGGATGTCCAGTAGGGCGTATCATTCAGGCCCGCGATCGCCGGGATCGCCGGGCTCGCGCCGGTGCCGATCAGGCAACGGTCAAAGCGCACCCGCTGCTGCCCGCCGTCGGCGAGCCGCACGACCAGGGTGTTCGCATCCGCGAAGCTTGCCTCACCGCGCAGTACGGTGATCTCCGGGGTGCTCTCCAGGATTCTTTCGTACTTAGCGTACCGCAACTCCTCCACGCGGCCCTGTTGCCTGGCCAGCAGCCGTTCCTGCAGGATGGCCGGCGGCGTCGCGCCGATCCCGTCATCGAACGGACTCTGGCGGCGCAGATGGGCGACGTGCGCGGCGTGGATCATGATCTTCGAAGGCACGCAGCCGATGTTGACGCAGGTGCCGCCGACGGTACCTCGCTCGATGAGGGTAACGCGTGCGCCCCGCTCCACGGCTTTCAGCGCCGCGGCTACCGCCGCGCCGCCGCTGCCGATCACGGCCACGTGCAGGGCGCGATCCGGCGCGGCCAATGCTTCGCACGAATAGCCGAGAGCCGATACAGCCCCCGCCAGCACATCGGCGCCGACCTTGGGGTCCGCCTCGACCTCGGCCCGCTGCTCCGGATAGGACACCCGAGCCAGGCGCACGCCGGGGAGTCCCGCCAACACGCGCTGGATGTGACTGGCGCACGACACGCAGGTCATGCCGCCGATGCGAAGGGTGACAGGCTGCATCAGGATTGCCCCATCAATGCTTGACGGTCGACGGATAGCCGACGTTTTCGGTGGCTTTCGCGAGCGCGTCGGTATTGGTCCTGGCGTCGTCGAAGGTCACGACGGCTTCGCGCTGCTCATAGCTGACTTCCGCCTTCTGCACCCCGTCCACCTTCACCAGCGCTTTCTTGACGGTAATCGGGCAGGTCGAGCAAGTCATGCCCGGCACCGACAAAGTGACGGTCCTGGTGGCGGCCCAGCTTGGCGCAGTCACGGCGGCGACGAGAGCGATCATGACGGTGATTTTTTTCATGGCAGTCCTTTCAATAAAAAAGTGGCATCGCATAAGGGAAAGCAAGGGCAAGCACGACCAGTGCAGAAACGGTCCAGAACAAGTTCTTGTAGAAGCTTTGAGTCTGCGGCGCCGCACACACCTCTCCGGGGGCGCAGGCATGCGCCGGGCGGAAGATGCCACGCCAAGCAAAGAACAGCGTGAGGACGGCAGCGCCGATGAAGACAGGACGGTAGGGCTCCAGCACGGTAAGGTTGCCGATCCAGGCGCCCGAAAAGCCCAGCGTGACGAGTATAAGCGGGCCGAGGCAGCAGCTCGAGGCGAGAATGGCAGCCAAGCCCCCGGCCGCCAGGGCGCCGCGGACTTTCCTCCTTTCCGACATGCGGTACTCCTTCCAAGTCTTCTGTTGATGGTGTAAGGTTACTTCCGTAGTCAAGTACGGAGTCAAGCACCATGCACAGCGATACCCTGACCATCGGCGCCTTCGCCAAGGCGGCCGAAGTGAATGTGGAAACCATCCGCTTCTATCAGCGCAAACGGCTGCTGCTGGAACCGGACCGCCCGCCCGGGAGCATCCGCCGCTATGGGCACGCGGACGTTGCGCGGGTCAGGTTCGTGAAATCGGCACAGCGCCTGGGATTCACCCTGGACGAGGTCGGACAGCTCCTGAAGCTCGAGGATGGCGCCCACTGCAGCGAGGCCGCCGAACTAGCCGCATTGCGCCTGGCCGACGTGCGCGCCCGCCTGGCAGACCTCGCGCGGATGGAAACTGCTTTGTCACGCCTGGTCTGCGAGTGCAACTCCCAGCAGGGCAATGTCGCTTGTCCCTTGATCTCGGCCCTGCACTGCTAGACCAATTCCGTGACAAGCGCCTTGATTCAGATTTCAGGTGCCCCTTGTCCAGCCGGAGGCGATGATCGCCATCCCGCATAGCGCGATCGCCGCCCCGGCCCAGTCGAGCGTCGACAACTCGACGCCATCGACAAGCTTTAGCCAGACCAGTGCGGTGGCGACGTAGACCCCGCCATACGCCGCATACACGCGGCCGCTCGCTGCCGGATGAAGGCTCAACAGCCAGACAAAAATGGCCAGGCTAGCAGCAGCGGGAACCACTAGCCAAGGCGACCCGCCCTTGCGCAACCACAGGTAAGGAAGGAAGCAGCCGACGATTTCAGCGATGGCGGTGGCGATGAATAGCAGTCCAGTTTTTACAATCAATTCGATTACTCGTTCGGTGGATGAAAGTTCCGGATGTTAAGCGCGGGCGCGCCACCCCCAAGGGCTAATTACGACTGGAGTACTGCTGACCTTCCCTCGTTCAACGACGATAAGACAATTGATCCAGCGGGATCAACGCAAGTCGTATTACTCAATTATGCAGCCCCGCGGCTGTCCGTGGTCTCGCGCCAAGTCTGCATCGCCATACGCATGAACGATGGATCGAAGGTGGCGTGAATAGTATTTTGCTGGTCCTGCACTTGATGTCCTCAGTACGGTAGATGAAACAGCTGCGTGGGTTCGTTGATCGTAGCACCTGAGCGGCTGGCCATGACCAGCTCGCTCAGGCGTCCGGATTGCGGGGCCGCATGACCCCGGTGCGGCCGCAAATCTCCAAGCTATCCGCAGCGTCGAAGAGCGCTGTGACAAGTCGGCGCAGCTGGTCGACCGGAACAGACGCTACGATGCGGTGGGGCGCAAGCGCCGCCGCCGGAGCATCGGAAGGAAGGGTGACGTCGAGCTTCTCTCGGCGGTCGATTTCGTCGAATAGGTCGGCGGCGAACTGCTCGAGTTCCGCCCTGTTCATGCTCTGCAACGATGGTTTGTCGTCGACCAGAACCGCCAAACGAGCGAACGGTTCTGCCTTCCCCAGTCCACCCAACCCGTAATCGAGAAAGAGCGCGACCCCGACTCGCGCCGAGGCCGACCCGGTACTAGACCAGCGAAAATAGTTTGGCCCTTGTGCCTTGACGGGCAACTGATAGATTCTCGCGTCGTCGCTTCGGTGGTCGTCCTGCCATTCGACATCGTCCCACATATTCGCCTCTTCCTTACCGCCCGCAGCGGTGATCCACATGGCGTCGACTTCCCGGTGGCTTCACCAGCTCGGAAGCAGAAGGATTGCAGGTGATTTCCGTCGCGGATCCAGTCGTGAACTGTGGGCTCGGCTTCGGCTGCTGTGCACTGGCGCTGGCCTGAAACTGGCCGGGTTCACACCAGAACTTCGTCTTGACGCCGGCCTGGCCCTGGAAGAGCTCACGAGCCTGATCGCAATTCTCGCGGTTGTAACTCGCCCCGTCGGTCGAGTCGAATGTGGCCACGTGCAGTCGCATCTTCGCATCGAGCACACTGTTGCGGTAAAGGGTATAGGTGTCGCCAGCTGGCGCAGCAGCTGCAGTAGTAGAGAGCGCCAGCGCGGCGGCGACAGCGCAGGGCCAGTATCGAGTTCGCATCAAGAGGTTCCGCTATTCGGTGGATCGATCACTTCGGAGAAGTGCGCCTTGAGGCGTTCGCTGGAGTATAAGCCAACGACGCGGCCCAGCCGCATGTCGACGGTTGGCCGGCCGACCTTTTCGAGGTAGATCATCGCACCGGCACACATGCTTTCCGTACCGGCTGCGATATACCTTCCGTCGTCCAGGTGCGCGTCGTCGTCCCGCACAACGGTCTTGTGGCAGTAGAAGGTGGAGTGATCGTCGGCCACCAGGCCCTGGATGATACCAGCCAGGCGACCAGGCCTTAGATCGATGGCGCCGGTCTGCAAAAACGGGCAGTTCCCACACGGCCGGCGCAGCTTAAACAGATTTTCAAATGCCGTGCTCATAGGGTCGCCTACCATTTGCTGGGAATGTCGATCCCCTGCTCCCCCAGCACCGCCTTGGCCCTGTCGATGAGCGCCTGCGGGCCGCCCGCAGTCATGATCTCGGCGCGCACCAGGTCGGGATTGCGGCCGTCGTACGGAAATTTCGGGTAACGTGCAAGCCGCTCCTTCGCGACGTCGACGGAGACCTCGTAGAAGGTCGTGTACCACTCCAGCACGTGCGGTTCACGAATCGCCTGCAGGGGAACGAACGTCACCACGATGGCGTCGGTCCAGTTGCTGAAAAAGATCCTGATCGGGAAATCGAGATGGCAATGCCTGACGCCATTCTCGAAATAGCCAATGTTCTGGGCCGCGCCCTCGGCGGTGTAGCTGACCATCCAGGCGAAAGGAATCCTTGGCCGGTCTTTCGAATGCGGTTCGGCCAAGCGCATCATGATCGATTTTGGCACCTCGCGCGCCAGAACGTGTTGGTGGTCACCGTCCATTATTCTTCCGTGGTTGGTTATGCATCACTGCATTATCCCGGCGTGCACACAAGTCTCGCAACTATCCCGGGTCATGTGCCGCGGCGCCCGCCGGCGGCCTCTTCAAGTCCATCCACCAGGTCCAGCACCACCCCTACGTCGGCGGGCTTCACCAGGTGCCTATTGAAGCCGCTGGCCACGACCCGAGCCTTGGTCTGGGCATCGTTCCAGCCGGTCAGGGCGGCGATGTAGATATCGGAAAGGCCCGGCAGCTCGCGAAGGGCGACGGCGACCTCATACCCGCTCATCTGGGGCATGCCGAGGTCAAGGATGACCACCTCGGGCGCGAATGCCGCGGCGAGCGCGAGCCCCTCCGAGCCGCTGTTTGCGACGGCCGTATCGTGCCCGTGGAAGCCGATGAACATGGCCAGCAGCGTGGCTGCATCCGCATTGTCGTCGACGACCAGGACTCTACGTCGAGAAGGAACCGGCTGTGAATCCATAACCTATGTGGCTGGCGCTTTCGCACTCGATCCCGATGTTACTGTTACGACCATTTTAGCGAAGAGTTCACAATTTGCATGTCCGCTTGCCCATCGGACATGCTCGACGCTTGAAAGCCACTTTGCGATAATGTCCTGGTCATCAGCAGGGCTTCGCGCCCAGATAAAACAGGACATGCACGCTCCCGGCGACTCGATCCCTTTCGCGCTTTCCGAGGCCGACCAGCTGCTCTATGAACCGCGAGCTGTACCGCTGGGGAAGAAGTGCGGTTGCATCTGCCCTGGATGCCGGCAGCCGGTCTACGCGAAGCACTGCATGTCCGGCAAGCGCGCGCCGCACTTTGCTCATGCTCCGGGTTCGGACTGCGCCAACGGGTTCGAGACGGCCCTGCACCTGGCTGCCAAGCAGCTGATCGAATCCCGCAGCATCCTGGCGTTCCCCGAACTGGTAGCCTCGATCAAAATCTTCGACGACATGGGGCACTTGCATAAGCCCGAAAAGCAGCTGGTTGCGGCGGGGCGCCGCGCTTTAACGAATGTCGTGCTCGAGCAGGCTGTCGGCCAGATCCGGCCGGACGTGCGCGTGAATGTTGAGGATCTGGGAGCGGTGTTGGTGGAGGTGGCGGTGACCCATTTCGTCGACGAGCACAAGTTGGACCAGATCACGCAGGCGGGCATTCCGGCGATCGAGATCGACTTGTCGGCGTTCAGGGAAGCCACCTTCGCGGCGCTGGAAGTGGCGCTGTTCGACGATCCCTCAAATACCCGTTGGCTATACTACCCAGAGTTGGAGCGGGCTAAACAGGGTTTACGCGACTCGATTCAATGGCTTCTCGACGCTGCTACCGAGTCCGCTGCGTCCACAGCGGCGATCGAGCGGGCGCGGGCAGCGTTAGTGGAAGCCGAGCGAGTGAAGCGGGTCGAAGAGGCTGCGCGCCGCCGGGCGGAGGTCGAGAAGGAAGCAGCGCGCCGCCGTGAAGAGGCTGCGCGTAATCGGGTACTCGATGTAGAGCAGCGCATCCTACGCAACGAGGCTTTAAAAAAGGCCGCAGCGTTCAAGGCTAGGCCGGAAACCCATAAACGACAGATCCTACTGCGCCGACTCGGGCTTACTCAGATCCCATCAACCCTGGCAGCGAACGTGCGCGGCGCGATGTGCTTTGGCGTAGACGATCCCCTGATTTGGCAAGCTACCCTCTTCGGCGGGCTAGTGCACAAACAGGGGAGCCAAGGCCACGGCCGCATAGCCCGGAACTACGCACGCGCCTGGATGCGGTGCCGGTTCCCTATCCAACCGGAGCACCTAGATCTCGCCAACGACGCAATCGACGATTACCTGATGGCGCTGACGGCCGCCGGCGCCCTGATCGCAAGGGGGAGTGCGTTCTACGCGATCGCTGTCGCTGACATAGCAAGTTTTGACATTCTGACTGCCGTAATGAATGATCGGAACTTCGATCCGACACGCTTTCGGTGGACACCGTACGACCAGTGGCCCGGCCACAGGCAAGTAGCTGTCCTGACGGAGGCCATGATCCCGGATGTCTACGCGGCAGAACGCTGGATCAAACTGGCCAGCGACATGCACAAAAACATCGAGTTTCCGCCAATCGAGATCTGCCAGTGCGCGGCTGGCGTGGGAACGAATAAGGAGGCTGTCGCGAAGTATCTTATCCGGCTCGGCTTCCTGCGCCTGGCGCCGAAGGAGGAGACTTAGGCCTTGCCAGCTCACGTACCTGGTGGCCTTGGGAAGCCCGACGGCTCCCGCTCCTCATCACCGGACTCACCAGCTGCAGGCGCCGAGAGCGCGCGGTCGTAAACAGCCCGCAGCCCGCGCGCGGCCGTAGCGATCGCACCTGGCGCGTTCTCGCTCACCTGCTTGGCAGCCGGCGCGAACGAATACTCGCCGCGCAGCACGGCCGGGATCTGGTCGACCAGCCCTGGCGCCATGTGCATCTTGGCCAGGCACTGGGACAGGTAGGCGCGATCGCCGACCATCTCGATGGCGCCCTCGTACGCCTTATCCGCCGACGGGCCGTAGGCCTTGCGCACCTTTTCCCAGGCTGCCTCCGGCACCGGTCCCCAGTGTCCTACCATCATGGCCAAGTCGATGATGTCTCGGCTTGCCACCGCCTTGTCGCGGTACCGGTCAGCGTTCGCCAGCAGCTTCTCGGCGTACATGTCGGCGCGCGCCAGCGTCGGCACGCCAGTCTTCGGGTTCATTGCGCCCTCGATCTGAATGCGCCCCTCGCTGACGATCTCGAATTTCACCGGCACGTCGTCGACACGAAGAAAGGTCCGGATGCCGTACCGGTCGGCGCGCACGTCGCGCGCTAGCTCTACGGGCCGGGCGAAGATCTCGCCGAGAGAGCCATTGTCGATCGTGTTGCGCAGTGCGCGGTAGCCGTCCTGGGAGGCGCACAGGAAATCGATGTCGACTGACTCCCGATATTCGTCCAGCGCCAGCACGATTGCCGTGCCGCCGCCGAAGAAGCACTGGTTCTGCGCGAGGAAGTCGGTATTCAGGGAAGACAGCAGCGTCTGGATCCGGTTATGGTGGTCGCGCTTAAACATTCATCAGTCCGTTGCCGTAAATTTTGATGAGCGCCTGGATCAGGTCGCACTCTTCCTGGCCAAGGCCTTCCTGGTCGACGAAGCGCCAGTTGCTTTCGTAGAGGTCGAAGGCTTCTTCCGCCGTGATTTCGTCGTCCGGCTGCCTGCTCCACGCGATGAGGGCCAGCTGGGGGTATTGCCCGATCTTCAGGGTGGTCGGCGGGGTATTCATGAGGAGAATTATGATGCGCCCGAATGGAATGTCAACCGCGCCGCGCTGGCCGCTCGGCATTTGTCTCGCGCTAGCTCTCGAAGTGGTCGGCCAGCCATCCGTACGGCGGCGCTTTCCTGCTTTGTTACTAGAGACAAGTCGGAGGGCGAGGGCTGCAGCAACGCCGACTTTTCATTTATGTGACGCGTTACGCTTTTTCGCTGAGTTAGAGACTGTCTGGGGTCGGCAGCTTACCCGCCTCGTCCAGTTCGAAATCACACGAAGCACAGAAGAAGTCGCCCAGGGCGTCGCAGTGATACCGCCAGCTTTCGCCACATTCAGGGCACTTGACGCGCGTGACGTAGGCGCCTTCGCGCTCTTCCCAGGTACAGTCCCACTTGTCGAGCGGCGCAATCGCTTCCATCTGCGCCCGCTCGTACGCCCCAAGGCCACCTTCCGGTTCGGGCTTGTGGGTGCGCTCATGTTCTTGCCGCTTTGCTTCGGCAAGATCCGCTTCGCGCAGTTCGTCGTCGTGGCTCATGGCGTTTCCCCTACTTTTGACTGACACGCAAAATGACCCTGCGAGTTTCCATCGACGCAACCTCTACTCGGCGCTTTTGCATCCATGCCTTGAAATCTTCTTTTTCCTCAGCAGCTAGCACATCTTTGCGTAGCCATGCTTTGATGGGGCCGGCGTCACCGGGCTGGCCTAGAAACTGATGGATCGCTTTGTCGGTCCACAGTCGCTCCGATTTGAGCGTCTGCTTACTTATCCATTTGGCGTGCCATTTCTGCCTAGCTGCTGCGCGCTGCTTTCTGCCGAACTCTCGCCGCTCATGCTGGCTGAACATGTGCCAGCTACCGTCATAGTAAGGCATGCTTCCTCCAAATCCAGGCCGAGCTTTGCCGTTCCGTTCACTTCATAATCGATTGGCCCAGCGACAGCCTTGGTCATCCAGCCATGCGAGACAAGGCGTGCAAGACCAAGACCGCTCCCGGCAGGCACAGGGCCAACAGCGCCGCAGCGCTTACCGAGTCCCTACCGTCCCGCGCGCTGTCGCCCACGGCCACGAGCCGTTTTAGCATCCGAAGGGTGCGCGCCCACGACTTGACATATGCGGTCCATAGGGTGTGATCCGGGCGGGATGACCATATGAAAACGGCGCTCTGAACGAGTACGAGCATTGAAAGCCAGGAGCACGCTACGGCTGTTAAGTTTTCCATTTATCTGTCCTTTTCCTCGATCAGAACAAGTGCGGCCGGCTGTCACCTGGATTGGTCCAGCGCGTCGCCTCGAGCCTCGGCCCGGCTGTCGATCGCGCGCCGGTAGATCAGCATGGTCTGGTCGAGCGTGAGTTGCATGGCGTCGTTTTCCTAGACCTTATGTGGAGCGAGAACTGCACGGCTCGCCATGGCTGAAAGTTTCGACAAGATGGCCTCGTCCGACTTCTCCAGATCTTCTGTCCGGGCGAAAAATCCCTCTTCGTCGTAAATATCCATCGCAGTGGTATTCGGCCTAACGATTGCCGATGTGCCATCTACGAATTTCACTGACATCGAGTCATTTTCGAAGTACGGAATTACTGCCAGAATGCCGACGTTTGCGGACAGGTGGTCCAGCATGTTAAAAATATTCATGACTGTTTTCCGAGGTCTTTCGCTTACCGATGTCCGCTATACCAGACGGCGCCGAGGATGAAAAATAAAAGCGGGAAAGCGATCGCCGATAGCAGACGGATGGAGATGAAGCCCAGTACCTCTAGCTTCCCATCACGCCTGAACATCGACAACGCGGGAAATGTCGCGCCTACGAAAAAGATAAGCGCCGCCACGCACATTCCAGCAGCTTTCAGATGTGCACCGATCCAGGGATTCAGTGCTTTGATCTCCGCAGCAACTTGCTGATCCGCTGCCAGTGCCTGCACGCCGTAGATTGCGGCTCCCATAATGATGAAAAAAACCAAGAAGCCTATGAACTGCTCACGTTTCTCATTCTCAAACATATCTGCTCCTTTTCCTTACTTCGCTTCCTTGATAGCGCGAATAGCCTTTTCGACCGCCTCGGTTCCAACACGTCGAACCTTTTCTTCCACATCGGGATAAGTGCGCATCGAGATTCTTCCTGTCCGCTTTTGCTCAGCCGGAAGTACGGGGCGCCCCATTTTCTTTTGCTCAGATGTCTTGCTCATGTGCATTAATGTACGCCATAAAGTCCCGCTAAGCAAGTACTTTTTGTACCACAAAAAGTCAAGTACAAGACAGGAGTAGAGCCTGTTCAGAGGCTGTTTGCACGAGAAACACGCGGAAATGACAGTCTAACCAGCTTGCAGACTATGGTCCTCGGAAAAGGCGTTCGCATTTTGAGTGTCGAGTCGTACATTCAGCTGGAATTGACAGCAACCACGTGTGGCTGATCCGGGTAGCCTGAAGTTCTTCTTATACAGGACCTGCCATGTTCGACCAAAACATCACCCCTGCCGAGTACAAGTACCTCTCGAACGCGCGTGCCGACCTGGTGCGACAACTGCTGATCGAAGCCCTGCAGGACCACGTTCCGGCCGGCTACGTGCTGTCGGTCGATCCGGACCTCATGTACGGCAACGCCCTGCTGGCGCTGCGCCCCACCCAGCCCACTGCGGGCCAGAAAATGGTTTGTTTCATCCACGCCATCAATTACCGTCCCAGCGTCGTCGACGGCCACGTGACGTATCGACCAACCGTCGAATCCGTGCGCGCGTGCGGAGATGAAAAAGGTCCAGCACATTGGGAAAAAGACGTGACTTTCGGCGCCGACGGCCGAGTGGAGATTACGAGCGCGGCCGCTGTTGACCTCCCTGCGAAGGTCGGATTCATCGCTGCCCAGGTCTGCTCGTTCGCACCTTTCACAGCGTTTGAATGGCGCCGCTGCGCTCATGATGACGGGGGCAAGTGGGGATTGTACGACGGCGAGCGCCACCTGCAGTCGGTGTGGAAATCGGGAAGCCGCTACGGCACACTGATGGGCACTTGCCCGACGACGCTGGCTGCCGCGAAAGCTGAGGCTGAAGCCGCAGCGCGGTTTGCTATCTGCTGCGAGCACCAGGAGCGCTTGGCCGGCTTAGGCCAGCAAATCGCTGATGCCGATGCGCCGGCAGAGGAGGAGGCTGCAGACGCCCCCTCGATGTGATGAAACCGCCTTTTAGGGCAGGACAGACGCCTGCCCGACCATCGTGAAGACATCGTCGCCCTGATCCTGCCAGCAGGTCGACTGCGTCCAGATGTCATGATCGCTCAGGCCAGCGAGCTCCTCTACCGCAGCGCGCTGATCGATACGGGCCGCCTGAAGAATCCCCTGACGAACCATTTCCAGAAGCCTTGGCGGCAGCCCGATCGTGCGCTGGGCGCGGACTATCCCTGTTCCCGCATCGACCAGGACGAGCAAGATAATGTTGCTATCGGTCTGGGTTCGCGCCCAGGAGCGCATCAGGGCCTCGTCGTCCAGGAAAGGGACGCAGATCGGCCAAACCTCTTTCTCATTCGCTTTCAGCACCAGCAGCAGCGCGCCAGCCGGCATCTTCGCAGACCGGCGAAGCGCCACGGCCTGAGGCGCCGACTTGATGTTGGCGATATCTTCGTCCGTAACGCCAGGCAGGCTGACGATTACCACAGGGTTTGATTGGGCGAGCGACATCATGACGGTGAGCTCGTCGGCCGGCAGAGCCGGGAAAGGCGACGGGGAGCCGACCGAAATGGTGACGAAGTCGAGAGGCGATGCTTGCATGTTCATTCCATAATGGTGAGATTGTACAGGGATAGGGCTCGATCGGACCGCGGATCGGTGGTCACATAGCCGGCTGGGCAGGCCCAGGCGTCGAACGGATGTCGAGGTCAGGAACCTGGGCCTCGCCGTCCGGTACCGGATCGACATAGATCGAGTTCAGGTGTGACCTGAGGCGGCCGATCACGGCGGCCGCGTTAATCCGTGTTGCTGGCGCTGCCACCGACGTTGTCTCTGCCGCAGCCAGAATCTGCGACGTCGAGCCCCTGGCCGCATTGATGATCGAACCGGTTATTGCCTCTGCCTGCTGGCGCAGGCTTGCGGCCGTGAATGGCTGCTCGCCCAGCTTCTTCCCAAGCAGCTGCCAGGTGCTCGAGGTGGGCGGCGCGCCGGGCGACAGGGTCTGGTCATTGAGGGTGATTTCCGGGGCGCCCAGATCGTAGGACCCTTCGAGATACCCGCGCGCCATCTCCTCCACAGCCTGGTGAAAGCCGGTCATTTGGGACTTGAACTCCGGGCTAGCGATGTAATCCTTGCGATCGGACGGGAGCGCAGTCGCGTAAGTCTTCGAGGCGCCGGCCAAGCCTTCGGTGATCGCGAGGGCGAACGCCGCGCCATCCGAGTTAAGCCTTTCCGGCGCCGAGGTCAGCAGCTCGCGGATGCGCTTGAGCGTTTCGCGCGAATCGTGCAGCCCGTCTGAATCTGGCGATGCCGCCTCCGCCTCGCGGATCTTGTACCAATGATCGAGGGCCGCCAGCGCCGCCGGCGCGCCATCCTTGCGCGCCGTGGTGAGGATTGCCATCGCGTCCGCAGAGGACTCGCTGAACGTCACTGCGAAGCTGGCGGCCGACGGGTTCTGCGCGACGTAGCGCAGCAGCGCGGGGCCTAAGCGGCAGTGCATGCTTTCGTGCACGAGGACCTGAGCGCGCTGCTCCGGGGTCGCTGCGACGATACCTAGGTCGGTCTTGCTGTAGTCGGCACGAACGCCGTCGATGACGCATTTGTCTTCGGGCAGCGCCGATGCCGTTGGGCCGACGTCGAGATTTTCGTCCGGGTTCAACATCGTGATCACTGGCTTGAGCGGCGAGCGGCCATCGGAAAGGTAGCGCGCGGCGATCTTCTTGACCGAGATGATCGTAGCTTGCGTCGAGGCGCGATCGGGTGCCGACGGCGCCGCTGCGACGGTGCGCACCGCGGCTGCTGGCGCGGGATCTGGCGCCGGGCCAGCCGCCGCAGCCGTCGCCACGTGCGCAACCACGACCGTAGCGCCCATCAGCTTGGCAAACCGGCCAAAGTAATCCGGGCGGATCGCTGGCGCTGGCGCGACGACCTCGAGCTCGCCAGCGCCAGCGAGGAATGCCTGAAGGCGGCTCAGCTGCGCGCTCATGACTGTCCTTCCTTTGCGATCGGGTAGTCCGCAACGAAGCCCAGCGGCCCAGTCTCGACCACGAACACGCTCTCGGCGTCGTCTTGGAAGGCCTGCAGCACGCGTGCGCGCGCCTTGTCGTCCGAGATCACCAGCTCGCGCCCTTCCGCCGTGAAGAAGCGGTCGGCCCTCATGACGAAGGTCGTCGGCACGCCCAAAGGCGGGATGCTAAGGATGGCGCCGGGCTTGTCCTGTGCGAACACGACGGTCGTGTGGATAGGCGGTTGGCTGGGCGTGGACATGGTGTCGGGTGTAGGTGCTAGTCGTTTGTGAATTCTACATCGTTGCTATAGAACATCACACCTTTCCTTGTGAGACCGGGGTGTCAATCCATAAAATGAACCACCGAATCCACGTTTCAGATCATCCATGAATCAGCTCGACCTCTTCAGCCATATCGCCGGCGCGTACGCCAGCGCCAGTGACGGCGAACTTACCAACGACGACCTCTACCGGGTTGTCGCCGAACGCGCGGGCATCGACGTCGGCGCCATGAATGCGACGGTCCCGATCGGAAAGGCAGGTACGCAGCGCAGCCCTATCAAGCGCGCCGTGCGCTGGTACCAGCAGGATCTGCGAGCGATGGGCGTAATCGAGAAAGTGCCCGACGCGCGTGGGGTCTGGCGCCTAACCGAGGAGGCAGGACGGAAGCTCAAGCGGAGCCAGACCAGCGTCAAGATGGTCGCTTTCTCGACGAAGCTGGGCGTGGCTATCTGGGGCTCGAACGAAGCTGTCTATCCACACCTGGGGCAGCCCATCATGCTCGCGCTGACGTCACCGCCCTATCCTTTGCGCTGCGCGCGCGCCTATGGGAACGTCAACGAGCAGGAATATGTCGATTTCGTCGTCCGATCGCTGGAGCCGATCGTCAAGAATCTGGCGCCAGAGGGCTCCGTGGTGTTGAACGTGAGCCAGGACATCTTCCTGAGCCGCAGCCCGGCGCGCTCCACGTACAACGAACGCCTGGTGCTGGCCATCTGCGATCGCCTGGGCCTGCACTTGATGGATCGCTTCGTCTGGCACAACGCCAGCAAACCACCGGGCCCGATCCAGTGGGCGAGCAAAGAGCGCGTGCAGGTTAACGTCGCATACGAGCCGGTGTACTGGTTCGCTGCAGACCCGCTGCGCGTCAACGCGGACAACCGCCGTGTCCTGCAGCCGCACAGCGCACGCCACGCGGCTCTCATCGCTCGTGGTGGTGAGCAGCGTCAGGCGGTCTTCGGCGACGGCGCCTATCGCATCAATCCGGGCAGCTTCGGGAACCCTACGGCAGGCGCGATCCCTCGCAACGTCCTGGCCTTTGGCCACCAGTGCGCCGACTCGGCCGCGCACCGCCGCCATGCGCGCGACCTGGGGTTCGCCACGCATGGCGCGCCATTCCCCCACTCGATCCCGAATTTCTTCATCCGCTTTCTAACGGAAGTGGGCCAGCTGGTGGTCGACATGTTCGGCGGTACCTTCAAGACCGGACTGGCGGCGGAGCGGCTGGGGCGTCGCTGGATGGTGACCGAGAACATCCTCGACTACATCCGCCCGAGCGCCGAGCTTTTCCGGCAGTTCACTGGGTTCGAGATCAACCCAGGGTTCGAAGAGGTGCGCGGCGCCGGGTGATGCGCGTCTCGCTGGCGGAGGACCGGCGCCAGGCCTTGGCGCCGGTCCTGCTGGCCACCTTGACGTAAATGACTCTCTCCTACACGCGGTAATATCGCGGTCGACAAGTTTCGCCCACGGCACCGATACAAATGACCCCTGCGCATCCCGATCCCGCCCCTCTCACCTCCGTCCTCGCGACCGGATACGCCCCGCCTACGCCCGAGGCCGGGGTTCCGGACCGGATCGCCCTGGAGCTGGAAGGCGACTTGGCCCTGTCGCAAGCCCGCTATGCCGACGCTCTTGCGTTCTACCGGGCTGCGCGTGGCGCATCCTGGCGCCTGCGAGCCAAGATGGGATGGTGCTGCTCCCATCTCAAGCAATGGGAAGCCGGCGCGAAATACCTAGGAGAGGCGGCGCGCCGCGGCGAAGCGTTGCCGCTGCTGGCGCTTATTCGCTGCCTCGCTGGCATGAACAGCCGCGCTGGAGAGCGGGACGAGGAAATCGACCGTCTGGTGCGTGCCCTGCTGGCTGTCCCCGACCCGGCCCCCCACTTCTATGAACTGGCCGACGCCCACGTGATCGACCCGATGCTGCGCCTGCAGGCGCTGCGCAAAGGGTGGGAGAGCTTCCCCGCGGAGGTCGCGCTTCGACGCCGATACACCCGCGCGCTGTGGGCGGCCGGCGCCCCGGAAGCGGACGTTTGCGCCCTGGTGCGCGAAGCGGTGGGCCCGGTCGACGCCGCTCCGGAAGACCTCTGGCAGGGGTACGAGATCCTATTGAGCTTTGCGCGCCACCCGGAAGCGCTGGCGCTGGTGCGCCGGCTGGCCAGCGCCAGCGGCCGCCCGGATCGACTCGCACTCGCCCTGGTAGAGGATGATGTTCAAGTTCTTGCCGGTGATCTCGACCGTGCGGCTGCCGGCCTTCAGGCACTCGTCGCGTCGTTGAAGCTGGACGACGACCACGAGCGCGAGGTGGCGCTGCATGCGACAAAAGCCCTGCTGCAGGTGAGTGTAGCCCGCGGCGACGCCGGCGCGATCGCGGACGCAGCCAAGGCGCTCGCCGCCGCTTTCTGTCGGTATGGCGTCATGGCCGTGGTCGACCAGCCCTCGCCGCTTGATCCCGACCTGGTGCTGATCACCGTTGGCGCCGAGTCGATCGCATACCAGGTGTCTGCCGACCTGGCGCCGCTGCGGGACGCGATCTTGCACGCCGTGGCCGATGTCGACGTCCGAGCACTCCTGAAGGTGCTGTACGCCAGCCAGGACGGGCCGTACGCGACCTTGACGGCCGAGCAGGCGACCGAGCTAACGCTGTCTGCGGGGCGAGAGAGTGAAAGCCCTTTCATCCAGCGTCACGTCGGCTGGACCGCGATGGATGCCGGCCATTTCGAAGACGCCGGCCGCGCGTTCGCACGATTCGAGCTGGCGCGCGCGGCCGAGGCGCCGGCCACCTGGTCTGCCTACGACGACGATTCGATCTTCGACGATGAGCCTTTCGACGACGAGCAGGTGGTCGACCAGTTCGCGAAGGGCATGGTCGAGGCGTTCGCCGTCAGTGCACGCGGCCAGAAAGATTGCTTGGTCGATCTCCTATATGAAATCGCCGCGACCTACTTGCGGAGGCCCCTGCTGCAACGCAAGCTCCACACGCGCTTTCACTCGATGATGGATATGATCGTCGACGCGCACCGGGCGGCGGGCAGCGAGCCGAAGCCAGTGGTCTGGTTCGATTACGGCCTCGCGTGCCAGTACGTCGGACGCATCGACCAGGCGCTGGCCGGGTACGAAGCATGTCTCGCCCAGGATCACCACCACGCGGCCGCGCGCGCGAACCAGCTGATGCTCGTTCCGTTCGACGCCCGAAAGCGGATCATCATCGACCGTGCCATCGAGGAGTTCCAGGACATGGAGACGCCGACCTCGATCGCGGAGCTCACTCTCCAGGAGGCCCTGTATCTGCTGGCGCTGTACAGGGCGTGCAGCGGTGCCGAGCAGGATCTCGTGCTCGAGCCCTTTTGCGCGAGCGAGCATCCGTTCGCGCCGACGTCAGAGCTCCTGCAACCGCTGTTCCGGCTCCTACGCACAGGTGTGGTGAGAATCTTGCGGGACACGCCGACGTCGGCGTTCACCGTCGAGCAGTCCCCGGCGCGGGTCACTGCCTACGTGCTCCAGGACCTGTTCTGGGAGCTGCCGGCGGCAACGATGCGGCTCGTTCGCGAGATCGAGCAGGCCTGCCTGACTGGTGGCTGGCCGGAATCTTGGCGGGACCAAGCGCCCGAGGTGGCGCGCGAGCTGGCGGCCCACGAGTGCCTCGCGTACCTGCGGCATTGCGCCGACGATAGGACCTTGCCGATGCCAACCGGTGAGAAAACGATGCTCATGATCGAAAACGCGCTTACCAGCTACTCGGTCGCGCAGACCTACGCATTCTGCTGGCAGGGCGCCGCGGCGTCGGCCGACTTCAAACAGCGCAGAAATGTCTCGGCCGCGCATGCGGGAAATGCGATCGTCGGGAACTGCCAGCGGCGCATCGACCTGGCTCGCGCGAAGAACTGGGAGGTGGCGAACTACACCCGGCCGCGGGAAGTCCGGCGCACGCACCTGAGCTTTACGCTCTTCGATGCTTTCTTAGGCTTCGGGGACCGGGCGTTCACTGTGCCGCTGGCGCAGCTGTTCGGAGATGCTGGCGCTGGCCAGCTACGTCAGCAGACCACCTGAGATAATGGCCCTTCGACCTGGCCGGCCGAGGGCGCCAGTAGGGGTCAAGCAGCCCAGAACTGCAAGATTGTTCCCGCGACCAGGAAGGCAAGTGCCCCGATTCCGACCTTGGCAACCGTCTTGTCGAAATTCGAAGCCTGCGTGCTCACCTCGGCCGCCTCAGACATGTCTTGGTCGGCCTGCTCGAGGAACAGAGCAATCGCGGCAAGGTCCTTGCCCTGGCCAGTCAGGCGGCGCATCGCTTCGACATGCTCGCGAAGGTACCGGTCCGCCAGGTGGCGATTCCTGGCGTTTTTCGTCGCCCAGATGAGGCCGAAGGCCCCCAGGACACCGCTTTCCATAATGGAGGCGGCTCCAGCACGGTTCATGAAGCGCTTCATTTCGGCCGAAAGTTGCGCGTCGGGATTGAAGAAATAGAAGAAGAGAATGCAGAGCAGCAGCGTGATGGCCGTCGTGAGGAGTTGGCGGCGGGCAGTTGGGATTTTCGTGTACTTTGTAGAGCGCATGGTGGTTCCAGTTTGTGGGTTGATGGGTGTTCCAGGAAAGTATAGGAACGTTACGGCGCCTGTCGGCCCACGAGAGGGCTGAAAAGTCCGATTATTTGAGTAGCAGATAGGATTTATTTTTTCGCACCCGCCCTCACCCACTCGCCGGAGCAGGCGCCTACAGCGTCGGCGCGCTCTCTGCCAGCTCCTCGACCCCTTGCTCCTCGTCCGATGTCTTGGCGGCCGGGAAGTGTGGCCAGCCGGCTCGGTAGGATTCCAGGCACTTAGCCAGGTATGTCCCAATCGCCAAGGCGTGACGCTGGCCATGCTGCTTCCACACGCCGATGACCATGCGGTACGCCGCGGCAGACGTCACCAGGTCCTGCGCGACGCCGCCAGCGATGCCCAGTGCCAGCATGTCTCGGGCCACGTCGCTCTGGAACATCCCTGTCGCGTGGATCCACGCCAGCTGGCCGAGCGCATAAGTGGGTGAGCCGGGCGCGGCGATGGCGCGACGATTTTCGGGCTCCTGCGCCAGGTGCCAGTCGATGAGCGCTTCCAGCTGCGCGCCGTACTGGCCACCGTAGTCCCAGTATAGGCTGACGACGTCGCCGTCTCGGGTGGCGTCCGCTGAACGGAGGGCAAAGCTCGCGTCTTCGTCCATGCCCAGCGCCACCATCGCCCGCAGCATCACCTGTCGGTCCATGCCACTGTCCGTGAAGTACGCCAGCTGTTCGAGGGTATAGGTCTTCATCTGGATCAAGCCTTCTCCGCGCTCATGCGGCGACCATCTCACCGAGCTCGCGAGCGCGGCTCTCGGCGTCGACCTTCGAGGTCACGCCCAGCACGGCGGCATATCGGAAGGCGGCAGCTTCGCTGGCATGGTCGGAGATCGGCACGGCTATGCGTTCGACGAAGCCGTGCTTGTCGTGCCAGCGGGCCACCATCACCGGCTCGCCAGCAGTGGTCTTCTCTTTGTGCACGAAGCAGGCATGTTCGATCATCAAGGTCACGCAGTCATCGTTGGAGCGTGCCCATGCAGGGATGCGCGAGCGCTCGATCGCGCGCGGCGCCAGGCCCACAGCGCGCCAGGATGGCTCGTCGACGGCGCTGGCGAATACGGCTTCAGTCCACTCCAGGGATGCGGCCAGCTTGCGCTCGGCGTCGATATAGCGGGTGTCCATCAGGTGCTCCTTCATGTTTTCGGGCGCCGGCGGCGCTTGTTGTTCCGTTATATGGCAATTCTATGTAGCGCCTGCCTGTTCTCACAAGGAAACGTGTGAGATTCCTGACTTGGAACAGGCCTCGACGGGACGCCGCGCCGGTTTTCGGGGCCACCGCCATGCCCAATCATGTCGGTTCCACGCTCCTCAGCTACACCATGCTGCTCACCGCCCAAACGCTTGATGAATTACACGATCGCCTGCCCGGTCTGAACTTCAAGGTGCCGCCGCACCCAGCGCCGCGCGGCGAGACGCCAGAGCTTTATTCGGTCGTCCACCTGCTGGGCAGTATCCCGCTCTGCTCCGACGACTTCCCTCTGCAGCTCGCAAAACGGGAGCGGCCGGACTTCGCCCTGCAGCTGGGCGGCCGGTCGATAGGGATCGAACACACGGAGGCGGTACCGGAAAACACAGCGCACGAGAGCAGACTGCGCGCGGCCCTCGGCGGCGGAGTCCATCTCGTTACACCGGCGGCCGTCGGCGAGGCCAGAAAGTCACGCAAGCAGCTGCTGAAGGAGATCGAGGAGAACAGGTTCCCGCCGCCAATGGTCGGTGACTCGGTAGAGCGGCGCTGGGCCGAGGCGATGGCGCACTTCATCGGGAGGAAAGTGGCCAGCGCCCAGAAGCCCGGCGACGCCGTCTACGACGAGCAGTGGCTCGCCATCTACGACAACTGGCCATCGTTCGCCCTGGAGCGCCAGCACGCCATCGCTCTCCTGCAGGAGCACCTTGCGGCCGACGATCCGTTCGACGTCTTCGACCGGGTATTTATCCTCACCGGCCAGGTCCTGGTGGAGCTGGCGGGCGGCCGCGCCCGGCTCCATCGGCTGAATCACGTGCGCCGGGCCTAGCGCACCTCCTGATCTCGGTGGCGCAAGGCTTTCTAACGTCGCCTGTTCCACGTCAAGCACCACTGCTTACTTTGAACGCTGGCCGCAGGAGGCAACACCATGCAGCCAAACTGCTTGCCCTTCATCGTCAAAACCTGGTACCGCCGACCGGTACGGGTCACGAGCTCGTCGCCGACCTGGCACGGCTCGGAATCGTGCCAGGTCACGCGCAGCTTCACATGGTCGTAGGGCGCCTTCGGCATTGTCCGGCAGTCCGATTATGCGGCCGCGCGCTGGCCAGCTTGGTCACGCCGGATCATGAAGGCATCCTGCAGCTGCGGCAACCGATGGTCCAGGCGACGATTTTCCAGGCGCTCCGGCTGAATCGTCGGCATCGTGAACACTTCAAGGCGCTCCGTCACCATGCCGGCCCGGTTCAGCTTGTCGACGACATCACCCGTTCGCTGGTCCCGATCGTCCGACATGATCGCCATGCGCGGCATATGGCTGGCCGGCGACGCATTGGCCGGCAGCGCCGGCATGCGCGACTCCCAGCCGCCCAGGCTTTCGCACATGGCGTGCCAGAGAGCCATTTCGGTGGACACCGCATCGAATTCGTCGTCGAGCACAACATGCTTCACGCGATGGGTTACCACGTCGTCGGCGAAGACCGCCCATCGGGTAATGACTTCAAAATCTTTGACACGCGCGGTTCCAGTATCGATGAGCAGGCCGTTCATGGCTTTACGGCCCGCCTTGCGGCTGGCGACGTAGATCCGCTTGTTCGGAAAAGGCTGGCGCATGACAAGGTCCACGCCATCGCGCAGAACGAGGCCCAGCGGTTCGACGGTCACATCGACCAGTTGAACCGGGATTGCGTAGTTGCCTGTGTAAAAGCGCGGCGTGATATGGATCAGCATCGTCGTTCCTCTGTAGCTCGGCTACCGGCCGGGGCGGCGCGCCAGCGGCGCGGTTTTCTGGTCTTTCTGCGAAGCGCTTCTGCTCCATGGGTCTCTGGTCCATCACGCCCGGGGCGCGTCGCTTTCGTCCTCGGTATCATCGTCCTGGTCGGCCTGGCCCTGGCTGTGCAGGCGCCGCTGCAGAATTTCCGGCATGCCGCTGTGCGCCACGTCTTCGAGGTGCTGGCCGAGCTCGACAAACCCGGCCTCGCGAAAGGCCTGGGACACACGCATCGATAGACCCTCCGCACGCGGAAGGAACACCGCCCTCGCCTTTTCATATGGCTGCGGCAGCTCGTTCCAGAGCCAGGTGGCGCCGTACGACTGCATCGCCTTGAAAAAGGCGTTCTGGAGCTCGGGCTCGTCCTTGACCAGGTAGATGTCATATTCCCCGCGCACCAGCGCCACTGCGTTCGGGTCGATCGAGTAGTAATGCAGTGGCGCGCGCAGCGGCACCGGCGCGCCGATCCGGGCGGCGATGTACTTGGCCGCGGCCAGGTGGTGCGAACCACCGTCGTTGACCACGAACATGCGCCTGTCCCACTGGTGCACCTGCAGCCAGTCGGTCGGCCGCTCGCGCAGCAGGCGGATCTCGTCGTGCGCCAGGTTCTTGCGCAGGCCGCTGATCGAGACGTCGCCGATCATTTCCTGCGAATTGGCTTTGACCATCTCATCGGTCGAGCGGAACTTCTCAAGATCCGATTTCGAATGCGCGAAGCCATGCACGTCCTGCAGGTCGCACGACCAGGCGTCGACGGTCGTGCGGCGCACGAGGTTATCCAGCGCCGCGTCGTACTGGATAAAGCTGGCCATCTGGCCACCCTGCATGCGCCAGCCCATAAGCTCGACGCGATCGGCGCGCCGGCGCTGTGCCGTGGCCGAGGTGAGGTGGTGCCACCGGGGCACGCGGCCCATGTCGATGTTGTCCTCTGGCGCCAGTAGGTCGACCTTGAAATCGGGACGATCACCCAGGAGGCGGCGCAGGCGCACCGGGTTGCCGAGGGATTCGCGAACGTGGTCGCTGAGGGTCTGGATGAAGGAGCTCATATCGCTAGAAGGGGAGGCTGCCCTGGTGTTTCGTGATGTGCGTATGGTACGACACAAAAACCACTTGCGCTGTTGCAACCACGCCTGCTTGACCTCAGTACCATTGCTCCTGTGCCGACGAGAGCCGCGCCCCTCTCTTTCCTGGACGTGCGCAGCACGTCCCCTCTTCTGGCTGTCTCCAGCCGGCGCCACCGCTATTGAAACTGCAATTAACGGTCGGATAATTGTGGTAGACAAGCAGTACCGATCCGCCGCGGACCCTGGACCCTGCCAAGCCTGGATCCTCCCCAACCTTGGTCCCTGACAAACCCTTGTGCCTGACAATCCAAAAGGCCCGCCGCGCCGCGCCGCGCCCCTGGGCTTGCCCGGATCATGTTTCGGACAAAAACGGGTTCTCCCCAATCCATGTTTCCCCCAACCCCTGAATTCCCCAAACCCAGATTCGGACAAACCATGAAGGGGCACAACCCAGGTCCCCGGCGAGGGGCGGCCAGCAGGACGGCGGCAGTCGAGGGGACCACTACCCTATTTCACGTATTCCGACCGTTAATTGCATTTTCTGCGACGCGGCGTCGGTTGGTCACGGCCTGCCTGGACGGCGGCCGGCGCGCCGCACGCGGCCCTACGAGGTCTGGATCAGAAGGATGAAGCAATCGAAGTCACGGGCACGCTATCAATGTCATGGACTGACCGTTAATTGCAGTTTCATGCGGGTCGCTGGGCCTGCCCCGGGCCCGCCTTTCCGGTTGGCGGAATAACGCCGGTGCGTGGCTGGAAGAAAATGGGGCACATCGCCGCGATCACCGGCACCACACCCAGGAGGAAATGATGACGAAACCAAGCAATCCAGCCCCGCAGCGCCCGGCAATCAAAGGCGTGGTAGGCAAAGCGCCTGCGGCCTCCCGGCCGCCGTCGAAGACGCCCGTCACCAAGGAAGCCGTGCAGCGCGTGCAAAGCCGCACGGCCGCCAGGAATAACGGTAAGCAAGGCGATTGGACCCGACGCTTGCAAAGCACGCTCGACAAGCAGGCCGCTCTGGCCACGGGCGACACCGAGCCGGCTGCCGGTGGCAGGACCGGCCAGCACGGCGAAAAAGGCTCAGTCCAGAAAAAGTCCGCCTGACGGCCGGCGGCCGGACGTCTGCGTTGGCCTGCGCGCTGGCGTCCGTTGTATGCTCTCCATCCATCCGGTCCCCAAACCTGAGCACGCCCCCAATGAACACGAAAATCCTGCTCGGTGTATTCGAGCGAATGCACGACCGCACCATCGCCAGCGCGATCGCGGCCGGCAGCGCCGGCACCGAGGGTGCGGTAACCGAGCGGACCGCGCGGAACTGGCTCGAGCAGCGGACGACTCCAGATCCTGAGCGGCTCAAGCGCCTGGCCGCCGGCAGCCGACAGAATTTGCGCAGTTCACTGGAAGCGAGCGCATGCCCGGCCGAGGAACGGGAGGCCATTATCGAGAGAGCCGATACTCTCCCCGGCTTTGTCAGCGCCTTCGCCGCTTCCCTCCAAAACGGCGGCGGCAGCTATCCGGCCTTCGTCCAGCTGGCAAGCCAGATCGACTTGCTGGAATTGGCGCTCGAAGCCCATCGGGCGACCGACAACCTTCAGGGCTGGGTGCAGACTCTGCTTGAAGCGGACTGGGTCAGCGACGAGCACTTGACGCATCCAGAGGACGGTACCGACGCCGAAGCGATGCGCAGCCTGTTGCGGAATGCGACATCGTGGCAGGACCTGATCATGCCGGCGGCGGTTTTCGTCATGCACGTGCAGTTCCAGCTGCTGGCGACGCTCGACCTCGAGTTCTGTGCCGAGTACTTCCCTGACTGGGATGCCGCACCGATCTTCGCATTGCTCCTGCCCCGCCTCAACCCGGAAGTCGAGCCGGCCAACGGAACCATGGCGCTCACGCGCGACCTGTTCCACTACCCGACAAGGCGCCTGCTGGACGCTACAGCGTGCCTGCGCGCGCTCCGTTATAGCCCCGGCCGGGACTGGCCACGGACGATCCCGGCTGCAGGCGAGATGGCGACCTGGCTGGACCTGGCCGGCCAGGACAAGCTGGCCAGCAATTTGCTGAAATGGCGCAGCGGCCGCACTATCACTGCGGCGCGCTTCGAAGACCTATGGCACGCGTGCTTTGGTTTTCTCCCGGAAGCTGAGCGGCCAGCGACGCCATTACCGATGCTTTACGCAGTCACCGTTTTCACCGAGTTGTTCGTCAAGGGCAGTCGTGAAGACCGGGATCTGTCCTTCACCAGTCCGGATCCAACGTTCTATCAGCATTGGTGGAACATCCAACGTCAGAAGCTATCAACCGGCGCCAAGCCGCTTCGCTTCGGATACCGGCAGTGGATGCCTGAGCTGGATTAACTCGGGCCGAGCCTGCGCCGCGAGATGGCGCCGACCGTCAGCCAGCGTGTGGTCCGGTGCCCTCTTCGTGTTTGCGGTCGACGTCCGCGGCGGCGCATGCGCACCAGCACCGCCACTTCCAAGGCCAGCGCCTGGCCGCCGCCGGCGGGCGCAGCTGGTCGGACGGCAGCGCGGCCGCCGCTGCCGGTGCTCACGCGCACCACCACCCCGGGCCAGCGCCTGGCCGCCAGCGCGCGGCAGCTGGTGAGCCAGCATCAGGTCGACGCCGCGGGCGCGCGCAGCGCGGCCGCTGCTGGCAATGCGCACGCGCACCAACGCGACCACCTCCCGGACCAGCGCCTGGCCGGCGCTGGCGCGCAGCAGATGGTCGGCCAGCACCAGGTCGACGCCTCGGGCGCGCGGCGCGGCTGCCGCCGGCGGCGCGCACGCACACCAGCACCGCCACTGCCCGAGCCAGCGCCTGGCCGCCGGCGCGCAGCAGCTGGTCGGCCAGCGCTACGTCAACGCCGCGTGCGCGCAGCGCGGCTGCCGCCGGCGGCGCGCACGCCCACCAGCACTATTCCGGGACCAATGAGGCCCCATAGCCTAAGCGGTTGATAAGTTTCCCATTAGGAATCTTTTATTCGTTTTTTTTGTGAGACAATCTGTTTTATTCAAAAAATCATCTGTTTATACAAAAAATGACGGATCACATAGGATTTAAGTGGGTGGCGCAGCACCTTAACATCGAGCCGGTGCAGCCATTTGCGGTTGAGAGCAAGATCGGTACGTCGCGCCGTACGGTGGTCAACCCAACTCGGGAGGAAACCTACAGTACTGCTGCCCGGCCCGATGCGACGATCGCGGCACACCTGACTTTCGGCTTAAAGCACGAACTCGTCAACCTTGAGTTCTTGGCGAGAGTCTTCACCGCTGTAGACCAGCGGATTTTGGAAGAGTGGATCCGTAGCGAACCCACGGGTGCCTACGCGCGGCGCGCCGGCTTTTTGTTCGAATGGCTGACAGGGCGCCAGCTGGAAGTGCCCGACACTCCTTCCGGAAACTACGTGGATGCGCTGGACAGCGAAGAGTTTGTTGTCGCCTCGCGGCCTGTCAACGTTCAGCGCTGGCGTGTTCGGGACAACCTTCCCGGTACCCGCGACTTCTGCCCAACCATTCGCCGCACCGAGGCCATTCGCTCTGTCGAGCGCTATCACTGCGCGGCCGCGCTGGATTTCTTGGAGGTCGAGTACGGTACCGATATCCTCATGCGTAGCGCCGTCTGGCTCTCGATCAAGGAAAGCAGAGCATCGTTCGCGATCGAACACGAGGAAAAGCAAGTTGACCGAGTAAAGCGGTTCGCTGCGGTGATGGAGCGTCGCTGCGGCCAAACCGACGACCCCCTGCGGCTTGCGGCGCTGACCGAGCTGCAAACTGAGATCCTGGGGGCGGCCACACGCTACGGCGTCCGCAAATCCCCGGTCATCGTCGGACATACGCACGGCTTCGATAATATCGTCGACTACATTGCCCCACCCTGGGAACGCACCAGCGAACTACTGGACGGCTTGCGGCATAGCTTGGCGAAGACAACTGGCGTGTCATCGATTGTGCGCGCGTCGCTCGCGTCATTCGGCTTCGTCTACATTCACCCAATGGTCGATGGTAACGGCCGGATCTCCCGCTTCCTAGTCAACGACGTGCTGCGGCGCGATGGCGCGGTGCCGGCGCCATTCATCTTGCCGATCTCCGCGACGATCACGAACAAAACAAAGGAGCGTGCCGGATACGATCGCGCGCTGGAAACGCTGTCTCGCCCTTTGCTGGCCAAGTACCGCGATGGATACAGCTTCGGTCCAGAATACGTGTGCGACGACGGCGTGAGATCGAACTTTTATTTCAACGCTTACGACGACGCGATGCCGGCATGGCGCTACCCTGACTTGACGCACCAGACTGAGTATATTGGCGAGGTCGTTCGGCTTACCATCGAAGTGGAAATGAGCAAAGAGGCCAGCTACCTGCGCGACATTGAACTGGCCCGGGAGGGCGTTAAAAACAACCTTGAAGGCCCCAATTCGGACATCGACCAAATCATCCGATCGGTGCGGGAAAACGGCTGGAAGGTGTCCAACAAGCTCGTCAAGACGTTCCCTCCCCTCGCCGATCCTGCACTGGCCGAAGCCATTGTCGCTGCGGTACGGGACGTGTTCGAGCCGGAGGAAAGCGCCGATGTAGATCGGGATACCGGCGAGCACGAGGCGCCCGGCCCGTAGGCTTGGTCACTGGAGGTTTAGTCAGCTGCAATATCAACCCTCTCCTGGCGCCGAGTAAAATATCTTACGCAACGCAGTCGAATATCTGACTTCGCACCTTTTACGGGAAAGAGATACATGGCAGAACCCAAATACCCTACTCGCTTCCAGCGGGTACGCCTGGCCAAACTGATGGAAGGCCGTGTCGACTGCGAGGTATCTCCCCGATGGCTAAAATTCCCCACGAATGCGCACCAGGTTGACATGGGCGTGGAAACTCGCGAAATGATGAGCGTGGACGTCATGACAACCAACGAAGACGGCAAGGACCGAAAGCTGTGCGAGCTGATGGTGGCGCGCGAGGATCTGCTGCTGATCCTCAACCGTATGCCCGTCGAACCCCTCTCCCCTCGCGATGAATAAGCCATGAGCAAAAATCTTACATACATCTATACCGGAATCAGTGGCCTCTTCTGCGAATGCGGGAACGCCGAGGTGATCACCGACGACAACCCTAGCTACAAACGCTTCACGTCCTGGTGGGACACCTCAGGCGGCCGCGGTACCTCGAAGGTGTCCTGCCTGAAGTGCAACAGCGACACACAGATCCCGAATGTGAGGCCGCAGCCGGCCGACGTGCGTGAGCGCCTGCAAGCCGCTTACCCTGGCGCTGACGTCGGCGAGTTGCTGGCTAAAGCCAAGGTGCCGCAATGAGCGGCGCTACTGAAGCGGTTCACGCCGCTGCTGTACGTATGCTCGATGCCCTGATCGCCGGCGCTGGCGAGGGGCGAGCGCCCTTCCGCTGCCTCAACACGATCTACCTGGACGGCGTGGGCATTCCGATGCTGATGGTCGGCACGGCCGACGGGCCGGTCGAAGACGGTGAGGCGATCGTGCTGCTCAACCCGGACGAGGACCTGCTGGACCGCTTCAAGCCTGGCGTCGGGTACCATGGAGGTCTGCTTAAGGAAATCGTCTCCGGCAAGTGTGACGCGATGCTGCACGTCTGGCTTGATGCGTACGTAAAAGGGCCAGACCGTGCGAAGATCCTCGCGTCGTACACCCCCAGAACTCCAGCTGGCACGCCGAAGTTCGAGGTCAAATAACCATCACCGACTGCGATTGGACCGAAACCATGTCGAAGGAACTCACGCCAAGCGAAAACGATATCCAAGAGATGCGGGCTGACGGCTACAACGTCGAGCAAACCACCGATAACGACGGTGCCGGCTACATCTGGCGCCACCCTGACTCCGGCGCCACCCAGCTCAACTCATCGGAGCAGCCTTCGCGCCGTACGGCGGCGCAGGCCTGGCATGACCTCTCTCTGTACCTTAGCCCCGACGGCCCCGATACGCCCCGGCCAGACTGGATCAAAAAATGACATCGACCACATCCAATGCCGTCGGCGCCGAAAATCCTGCGGCGCGCCTGCAACGCGAGCTCATGACCCGCTATCCGGACAACTTCATGATGTATGCGGACATCTTTGCGATGGGCTGCCTCCTGCATTTCCAGGGTGAGCACAGGGCCGGTCTGAAGCTCATCGACCAGGTGCGCATCGGGCTGCCGGCCGTTGGCCATAAGACCTACTTCGCCGAGCTGTTGCGCGCGCTGCCTGGGAACGAGCTTCGCTTCGCCAGCGCCATCCAAGCACACGCTGAAATCAATGCCCTGCTCGGGCAGGCCCAGCGCCAGCTCGAGGCGTCAGCAGACGGCGGACAGCCAGCACCAGCTGGCCTGGCACAGGTCACGGAGCTGCACACCCGCGGTGCCCAGTTCGAATGCCCTCATTGCCGAACCCAGATCGACGGCTGGCAGGCCGACCCGCGTGGGCGCGAAGACACGTGCGAGCGCTGCCGCCAGGCCTTCTATATCGCCCCCGACGCGACAATCATCTTCGACTAGCTCATGCCGACACCACGATACGGCGATCGCATGCGCTCCCTCGAGATCGACGCCTTAGGCCTAATTGACGAGCACCGGCAAGATCCGCTGGTCGTGCGCTTTATCGAACTGGACGACCGAACATCGCGCGCCGAAATGATCAGCGATCCGGATGACTGGACGCCGGAGCAGAACGCCGCATATAGGGCCGGCGACTGGGTCTCGTTCTCCCGGCTGCGCGGCTATTCCGACCAGGAGATCGCGGACTTCGCCGACTTTATTCGTATGGCGCACCAGATCGATGAAAAGTACGGGCCGGACACAGCCGCGGGATTGTCCTACCTGGTACAAATGCAGACCACCGAGGACTAACGCGGCTCGCGCTGCGGTACCATTGCTTTCCCAGTCAACCCTTGCGCACGCGCGCCCGACACCGGCCGGCAGCCGATGCATGGATTCATATGCCCCAGTTCAATCCCTCTTCGAAGCATCCTGCGCGTGCGGTACAGGCTTGGATCATCCTGGTCGGTGCGGCGATGAATCGCCAGACCCTGACCTATGAGGGCCTGTCGGTCAAGATGTACCAACGGAAGGCAGCCGGCGTGATGGACAAGATCCTCGGCCACGTGGCCTTCTACTGCATCGAGCAAGGCCTACCGCCGCTGACTTCAATCGTGGTTGGCAAAGGACGCGGCACGCCTGGCCAGGACATCCCGCTCGATGCAGCGGCGCTAGACGGTGCGCGCGAGCGCGTCTATGCCTACGACTGGTATGACGAATACCCACCCTCGGCCGAGCAGCTCGCGGCAGCCATGCAAGCGGCGATGGCGCCGCCAGCAGCGCCGGCGGGCACACCCGCTCGCCGTGTAAAGTAGATCGCCCCAGGCCGGCGCCAGCCGGCCTACGAACATTCCCAAAACCAGCACTCGACCGCGTGCCAATACACGTGGCCACCTTCGCACGCCAGGCGGTGAGCCTGGTCATGGCAAATCAGGTCGATATGCCCCTGCGGGTCGTATGGCCCCCACAGGCCGACGAAGCGGATCACGCCGCGGCGGCCGCCTACACGCTCATGCAGCAGCGCTGCGCCGAATTTTTCCGGCTCACCCCAAATTGTGCACAGATGGCTGGCCAGGACCTCCTGCTTGATCTCAATCCGCTGGCCACGGTACTTTCCCGCTAGGACCTTCAGGAAACCGTGGTGAAGGTGGATGCCGGCACCAAGCAGCGCGAGGCTCATCCGGATGGCGCAGGTGTTGCGCCACTGCGGATCGAGCATATTTTCCGTGTGCCCGATCCATCGCCACAGCTCCTCAGCCGAGACATCGTACGGATCGGGGAAATGCATGCGCAACAGCGCATAGGGCGGAGGGGGCATGAGCATGGTGTCCTCCTGGATCAGGTGCAGCAACCATCGGGTGGGCAGGGCCAGCGGTCCTGCCACATTTCCACGATCAGCACCGCCGCGCGATCCTTCCGCTTCACGGCCGGCAGCTTGCGCAGGTAGGCCACCGTATCGGCGCGCATGGTCTCTGGGGGCTGCTTGCGCAACTTGACGTGCTTCCGGCTGGTATAGCACCACAGTCCACTCTCTGTGGCGTCGTAAACGCCCTTGACGTACTCGACGGCGCCGGCGTCGCCCTGCTCCAGCTGGCGCAGCAGCTGCACGCCGGTGAACCACGGCGACGGGGACGGAATGGTCTTGGCCGGCGTCCCAGGCATGATGAAGGGGTGCTCGTCGTCCTGGGCCTGTGCCGTCGGCGCGCCGCTCATCGCCAGCAACAGCAGAAACAGCGCTGTGGCGACCGCCCGGGTCACATTCATGATGGTCGCCATATCAGGCCACCCGGTTGGCGGAGAGGTCCCAGCCGCCGGCGGTGTTGCCGCCCGCGCCGCCCGCGATCTTCTGCTGGGTGTACTTCCACTTCACCTTGGCGAACTTCAAGCCGATGTGATCCACCATCCCGATCCCAGCGGACACCGACTGTGCCACCTCGCCCACGACCACGTTGTCCAGCTCGACCTCGTAGTACTTGACGCGCGTGCCCTGTCCGTCCGCCCGGAAGAACTCGAACTTCGCCTTCGGCATCGTCTTGCCCATGGCGCAGTGCTGGGCCAAGATCGGCGAGGCCAGGTCGCACAGCTTTGTGAAAGACACGTCCGACAACTCGGCGCGTTCGGCAGTGTGGCCGCCGGCCGTCGATGACGTTGCGCTCCTGGGCTGGTGCAACTTCCAGTTGACCGAAACGCACTCGATCCAGCCGGCGTGCTCACTGTCGGTGGATTCACCTTTGATGCCGTCGACCTGCAAGTACACGTCGATTGCCATTTCATGCTCCTGAGTGTGACAGAGCAGTGATTTTCGCTTCCACGCCCGCTTGATCCTTGCTCGACAACAAGAGGCTGAGATGTCCAAATCAAATCAGCGCGAAACATGGGCTAGCCGCACGGAAATTTTTTTCTCTTCGGTTTCACGCGCAAATATCTTATACTGTATAAAAACACAGCTTAAAATGACAACATGTGCGCAGCATCAGTTCCTTCCATTCAAGCGTTTCAGCCAAGCGGCATCGTGCCTGCAGCGATGCCGAATGTTTGGCGTGCAAGTGAACTGGCTCAATCGCGACTACCAAGCATCTCCAGCGGTCATGCCGCCTTGGACGATGAACTTCCTGATAAAGGATGGCCGCGCTCGGTGTTGAACGAGCTTCTGCTGCAGCAACCGGGTATTGGCGAGCTCCAGCTGCTCAAACCGGCTCTGGTCAAGATCTCAGAGCGGCAACGCATTGCGCTCGTACAGCCGCCATACGTACCCCACGCGATGGCTGCGATGGCATGGGGTCTTGATGCTTCGCGACTGATCTGGATCCAGGCCGAATCGACAGCCAACGCGCTGTGGTCGACCGAGGTGCTGCTGAAAAGTGGCGTCGTCGGCGCCGTGATTTTATGGCAGCGCGAGGTGCGTAACGAGCACCTTCGCCGACTTCATCTAGCCGCGCAACGAACCGAAACGTGGTTCTGGCTCATGCGGCCTCTCACGAGCGCGGTGGAGCCGTCGCCGGCACCGCTGCGCCTGGCGCTGCGTCCTGCGCATGGCGGGGCAATGGTCGAGATCGTAAAACCTCGCGGTCCGGCAGCCGATGAGCCCATCTTCATTTCGCTGGCCGACATGCCAAGCCGTCGCCATCCCGTGGAGACCGATCATGCACCTGCTATTCAGCGTGTACCTGCCCCTGTTGCCGTTACAGGCGCTGCGCCCGTCCTGGTCTGACTCGGCACCCTATGTCGTGATCGACAAAGAGCGTGTGCTGGTGGCCGCACCAGATGCGCTGATGCTGGGTGTCCGGCCAGGCATGCGCGGTGGCGGTGTCGCAGCAATCGCGCCCGAAGCGATTGCGCTCGAGCGCGACGCGCAGCGCGAGAAGGAAATGCTCGATGCCGCCGTCTTGGCCTTATACCGGTTTACCCCTGATATTGCCCTCGAACCCGATTTCGGCCTACTACTCGACGTCGGCCCGAGCCTGACACTCTTCAACGGTGCACCAGCACTCTCCCGGCACGTGCGCGAGGCCCTTGGTCGGCTTGGCTTGACCGCGCGGCTTGGCGTGGCACCGACGGCTGCCGGCGCCTGGCTGCTGGCCCGCTGCGGTAGCACGAAGCAAAATCAGACCCGCACGCGCGTGATCAAGGCAAGCACGCTGATACGCCAGCTTGATCGCGTGCCGTGTACGCTGCTGCCTGCAGCGCAGCCACATGCCGAATGGTTGTCTGGCGTGGCCGCGCACGACCTGGGCGCGCTGCGCCGGCTGCCGCGCGCGGGGCTTATTCGCCGCACCAGCACGCAGCTGGCCGACGCGCTGGATCGGGCTTACGGCGACGTGCCCGAGATGCACCGCTGGCTCAGCGTCCCAGATACCTTTTCGGCCACGATCGAGACCTACGAACGAGTTGAACACGCGGAAGCGCTTTTGGATGGCGCCTCACGCTTGATGATGCAGCTCGTCGGGTGGTTGACCGTGCGCCAGCTCGCCGTGTCGGCGTTCACATTGCAGCTGCTTCATGAGCGCGGCCGTGCTGCGATCGCACCTACGCCGCTTACCATCATGCTCGCCGAACCGGCTTGGGAAGAGCCGCACTTGATCCGACTACTCAAGGAGCGCCTGGCCACGATCGAATTGACTGCATCTGTGATTGGACTGCGGCTTGAGGCGAGCCAGTTACAGCCAATGGCGCCGCCGAATCTTACCCTGTTTCCCGAACCCGGCGGCAGCCAGACCGACTTGCTCCGCCTGATGGAACTGCTCACCGCGCGACTGGGGGCGGACCGGGTGCTGGCCCCAGCCTTCGAAGATGACCATCGACCCGAGATCTGCAACCACTGGACGCCAGCGACATCGAAGATGCCGGCAATGACCCCGATCGAGGATCCGCCAGACCGACCGTTCTGGCTGTTCAAAGAGCCAATCCGGCTGATCATGCGCGACGACCGGCCGTTCTACGGGAGCCCACTGACAATTATCCGCGGACCTGAGAGGATCGAGGGCGGCTGGTGGGACGATGGTACCGCCGTGCGCGACTACTACGTCGCGCAAGGCACTGACGCGGCGTGCTTCTGGCTCTACCAGGAACGCGCTGGCGACATGCAGTGGTACCTGCATGGATTGTTCGCATGAACCGCGACACGCGGCCATACCTGCCGGATTACGCAGAGCTACAGTGCGTGTCCCATTACACGTTCCTACGCGGCGCGTCTGCACCGGAGGAGCTGGTAGCGCGCGCCGCCACGCTCGGCTACCGTGCGCTGGCGATCGCAGACGAGTGCACGTTGGCCGGGGTCGTGAAAGCGCACATCGCGGCCAAGGAGGCAGGCCTGCGTCTGCTAATCGGCAGCCAGATGACGGTGACGCCGGAAGATGGCAGCGCCCCGTTCGACTTGCTAATCCTGGCGATGAACCGCAACGGCTACGGCAATCTGAGCGAACTGATCACGGTCGCCCGGCGGCGCGCCGAAAAAGGCAAGTACCTGGTGCGCCCCCGTGACATCGCCGCGCCGCCGGCGGATCTGGCCGCACTTCGTGGCCTGCCGGACTGCCAGCTGATCCTGCTGCCTCGATACGGCGCGCCTGTCGCGGAGCTGGCGAGGCCGGCGGCATGGCTCCTGCAGCAGGCACCCGGGCGCGCACGCATCGCCCTGACTCTCCATTTCCGATCCAAGGACGATACCCACAAGGCCAACGTCTACACCATCGCCGAGCAATACGGTCTTCCGGTCGTTGCGACAGGCGACGTCGTGATGCATGTTCGGTCCTGTAAGCCTCTGCAGGACACGATGACGGCGATCCGGCATGGCGTCCCCGTCGCCAAGTGCGGATGGAAGCTGGCCCCAAATGCGGAGCAGCACCTGCGATCGCGCGTCCGCCTCGGCAATCTGTATTCTCGCGCGGCCCTGGAGGAAACGCTGCAAGTGGCACGCCAATGCACGTTTTCGCTCGACGAGTTACGCTACGAATACCCTCACGAGTTGGTGCCTGAGGGCGAAACGGCCACGAGCTACCTGCGCCGTGAAGCGTACATCGGTGCCTATTGGCGGTACCCGCAAGGCGTGCCGGCCAACGTACAGGAATTGCTCGAGCGCGAGCTGGCGCTGATCGCCGAGATGCAGTACGAACCGTATTTCCTGACCGTGTACGACATCGTCCGCTTTGCCCGCGCCAACAAGATCCTGTGCCAGGGACGCGGTTCTGCCGCCAACAGCGCGGTGTGCTACTGCCTCGGCGTCACGGAGGTCGACCCGGCCCGCGGCACGCTGCTCTTCGAGCGATTCATCTCGAAGGAACGCAACGAGCCGCCTGATATCGATATCGATTTCGAGCACCAGCGCCGCGAAGAGGTCATCCAGTACATCTATCGCAAATACGGCCGAGAGCGTGCAGCGCTGACGGCGGTCGTGATCAGCTACCTTGCGAAAAGTGTCTTGCGCGACGTCGGCACGGCCCTGGGCGTCGACCTGTCGATCGTTGACGCGGTGGCGAAGGCCGGCAGTAGCTGGGCACCGCGCGCCGAGCTACGGCAACGAATGGTAAGCTGCGGCCTGGCGCCGGATTCGCCCATCGCAGAAAAGCGGTCGACCTTGGCGGAGCGCATGATGCGCTTCCCGCGCCACATGAGTCAGCACCCGGGCGGGTTCGTCATCTCGCACTCGAAGCTATCGCGCCTGGTGCCGGTGGAGAACGCGTCGATGACCGACCGCACCATCGTCCAGTGGGACAAGGACGACCTGGACGCCGTCGGCCTACTCAAGATCGACATCCTGGCCCTCGGCATGCTGTCGGCCATCCGGCGCACGCTCGCCCTGGTCGCCGATCGGCGCGGTCATCCTTTCGAGCTGGCCGATGTGCCCCACGAAGACCCGGCAACCTACGAAATGATCTGTCAGGCCGATACAGTTGGCGTGTTCCAGATCGAGAGCCGCGCGCAGATGTCGATGCTGCCACGCCTGCAGCCGCGCACGTTCTATGACCTGGTGATCGAGGTCGCGATCATTCGACCAGGTCCGATCCAGGGCGGCATGATTCACCCCTTCTTGCGTCGGCGCGAGGGCACGGACCCGGTCGCCTATCCAAGCAAGGAGATGGAAAGTGTGCTGTCGCGCACCTTGGGCATTCCCATCTTCCAGGAACAGGTCATGCAGATCGCGATGGTGGCCGCTGGCTTCACTGCCGGCCAGGCCGACGCACTGCGTCGCGCTATGGCCGCATGGAAGAGAAAGGGAGGCCTTGAGCAGTTCGAAAAAAAGCTCATGACTGGCATGGCCGAACGAGGCTACGACGAAGAGTTCGCCACGTCGATCGTAGGCCAGATCCGCGGCTTCGCCGAATACGGCTTTCCGGAATCGCATGCCGCCAGTTTCGCCCTGCTGGCGTACGCATCGAGCTGGCTGAAGTGTCACGAGCCGGAAGCTTTCCTCGCGGCCTTGTTGAATAGCCAGCCGATGGGCTTTTACAGCGCCTCGCAGCTGGTCCAGGACGCGCGCCGGCATGGCGTCACCGTGCTGCCGGTCGACGTTGCCGTGAGCGGCTGGGAAGCAAGCCTGGAGGCATCGCAGGGCGACAGGCCTGCCGTGCGCCTGGGCTTGAACCAGGTTCGAGGCCTCGAGCGCGACGCTGCCTGGAGGATCGAAGAGGCGCGGTCGGTGTCGCCGTTCAGCGACCTGCATGACTTGGCGCTACGCGCGAATCTGGCAAAGCGGGATCTTACACTGCTGGCCAGCGCCGACGCGCTTGCCGCATTGACGGGGAACCGACGCGAGGCGTTATGGAGCGCCGCCGGCGGCGTCCCCGGCAAGGGGCTGCTGAGAAACGCGGCGATCGAAGAGCAGCACGTGTCCCTCCAGGCACCGAGCGAAGCGGAAAACACGCTTACCGACTACCAGCACCTGGGTCTCACACTGGGCAAGCATCCGCTGACGTTCCTGCGCGAGCGCCTGCACAGGCAGCGCTTCACCACGGCCGAGAACCTGATGCTGTTCCAGAACAATCAGCTCGCGCGAGGCTGCGGGATCGTCACGGTCCGCCAACGCCCCGAAACCGCAAACGGAACCGTGTTCCTGACGATCGAAGATGAGACAGGCAACGTCAATGTCATCGTCTGGCGCGGACTTTTCGAGACCCAACGGAAAGAGGTAATGGGCTCGTCACTGCTGGGCGTATATGGACAGTGGCAGTGCACGAACAATGTCCGCCACCTGGTCGCCAAACGCCTCGTCGACCTTTCGCACTTACTCGGCGAACTCGACACCCGCAGTCGAAACTTCCATTGATTTCCCAGCCTACGCCGCTCGCGGGCTCACCAGAAAACCGCTCGACTCGAGCTCCAAGGGTCCCTGCTGACGGCGTGTTTGCAAAAGATGGTCCTTGACGCAAACCGTTGGCTAGGGGAAACTTTGTGTAGCAGGTCGCGCCGCATCCGATCAACACACGAAGGAGAAGCAGTGCTCTACACAGCCGTAAAATATGGAAAGCGCGTTGCCAGGATGACTAGCATGCTGGCAAAAGGACAGATTGTTTGGCTCAGCTATAAGATGGCCCTACGGCCTGGCCAAATCTCGGTGCTGGCGGCGGGCGGCGGGCTCGTTTTTTGCGAACAAGAGACCGAAGACATGTTCTTCCAGGGCTGACACGCGTAAGGTCGGCAGGGTCTAGTAGAGGCTCGGGGCAAGGCACCCCGCCATGCCCTGCAAAATGCCAGCAGCCCCGGCCAATGACCAGGGATTATACTTATCGCTTTCCCACCCCGACGTCATTGAGCTCGTACACAGTCTTCGGACCATCCATCTTCACATAGCGCCACGTCTTCAAGCCGAGGGCCATCGCGACCCTTTTCGCAGTGTCCTTGTTCCCGAAGCCGGGCACGACCTCCAAGTCCAGCTGATCCAGCAGCGTGAACTGCCCAAGCTCGAGAAATTGTATGTCCTCCACCCTCTTTAGGGGCACCACATACCACCGGACCTTAGTGTCGATGGTAGCCAACAGATAGGCCATCTCGCTCCCTCAGTTAAGGCGGCTTTTGACAAAGCCGCAGAAATTACCGTTCGCATCACGATAATATTGCCCACGCCTGCCAGCCGTTTCGGGTGCCATCGGCACCAAGCTGTCCAGCCCGGGTCGGGTTGCTCGAGGTTCTAGTGCGGCTGGTCAAAGCCGATCAGGTCCAGGTAGGCACGCATCTTCTGCGGGTTTTCCCAGTGCGCGAAATACCGCGAGCTGTCCCAGAGTTCACCGATCGTCTCACCGCTGTCGTCACGCAAAACAATAGCCCGCTCCGTATCTGCATCGGCCATGTGCAAGTGGATAAATTCCCATACCACCTCGAGGCCAGCGTCCTCGTCAAATTCCTTCAGGTTGTCGCCTACCGCGGCCTGGATGATCCCCATAGCTTTCCTCGATTCGTGTTAGTCACCACGAGCCCCATCGATCATCATCTCGGTACCGCGACACCTCATCGTGATGATCAATCGATGCTTCATCTTCGGAAGCTGGCCCGAGAAAGCGATCCCACTCCTCCCGAGACAGCACCGCCTCTTCGTCACCACACGGCAGCGGGCAGAAAGCGTCCGTAAGCCGCGCACCTACGACTCCAGCCGCCACCGACTCAGGAAACTCGGACTCATGCATCCACTTCGGGGCCGGCGCATTGGCGGGCAGATCACTCGGCCAGATCTGGTGCCTGAAGTCGCCGTCATCGTGCATGCGACGCAGTACCGTAACTGTCTTTTCCTGGCTCATGCATACTCCATCGCTCGGGCTCGGCGGCCATTATACGAATCGGTTTCCGGTTTCAGCAAATAGCCCGGCCAGAAAAAACCCGCCGAAGCGGGTCTCCTGGAACGCTGCGATCGGCTACGCGCCCGGCCGCTGCGGGCTGACGTCGCACTCCTCCTCGGCATCCAGCACCAGGACTTGGTCATCGCTCTGTCCATCCGCTTCGCCGGACAGATTCATAGCTGGCGTCCAGACGCCGTCATACGGCCGGCCACGGCATGCAGCGAGCTCGGCCAGGTTGCGCACAATCGGGTCATCGCAGTCACCCATGCGCCCTGGGCACAGCCGGTCCACCGCGTACACCACCATGCTACCGTTGCCGATGTCGCGCGTCAGCTGGCGCCAGCCGGGCAGATCCGAGTAGCAGATGTTTTTCAAGGTGTATCCTGCGCGCAAGCGCAGGTCATAGTCCGACAGCTCGCGGATCTCCCAGTCGATCTCGTTCGTCGTGAGCTTGACGACGCCGAGCCGCCGCGCCAGCTCGGGCACGATGCCCCAGACCAGGCGTGCATCGTACGTGAGCTCGTCCGGCGCGCGGTGCGGCGCTGAAGCCTGCGCCTGGCGCGCCGCCGCGAGCAGCGCCGCAGCCAGCCATGCGTTGCCGAGGCCGTACAGGCGTAACGCTTCGCGCCGATCTTCCTCGATACGCGCGCGCGCCTCAGGTGACAAAAGCGTTTTGAAGAAGCTCATGGCATCACCAGCTCGGCGGATATGCCGGCATCGTTACCCACAGCGACAGCGTCATCGGCACAGGGCTACCACGCAGCTCCTCCATCACATAGACGCCTTCGCTTTGCACGTAGAAGAGCGTTCGCCCCTCGATCTGTGCGATCTCGATGGCCTTAGCTTTGTATTGCGGCACCAGCACATCGTCGATCGACATGCCATCGACGCTGACGAACCTCTCGACGAGGTTCTCGCGCGTCAGGTCCGGCATCGCGGCATCATCATGATTTACGAACCGACTCCTGTTATTGCCGAACGTGCGCAGGCGCGCCCATTCGTCTGCTGGCATGGCGGACAGGTGGCGAAGCACCTCGGCGGCAAACGCGTCGGAGAGTCGCTTGGAAGTGAACTCGACCTCTTCATGAGGCATGCGCTGAGCAGACGGAGCGCTGCTGATTGGGTTAGAAGATTTCATGATGTTCCCCTTAGCAGCCCGGCGCCATGCAGAAAGCCTCTTCTTCGCCCTCGTCGCCGTATGCCGGATCGTACGCAGAATGACCCTGCTGATCGGCCAGCGGCTCGCACGCGTCGACGGGCTTGAACTTCAGCTGCGAGACGACACAGTGCTCGAGGCGGCGGTCGTTTCGGATGCCTTTGTAACGGGGCTGGGCAAGGCCGCCCGAAGGGTAGGCATATAGGTACTCGACGTCGACGATCGCCCCGATCGGCGGCATGTCGTAATTCGCCGGAATAGTGACCTTCTTCAGCGACACCGTCTGGCCGTCGGCGCCGACGGCCGCGATGTTGACACTGCGCTTCGTGCCGTCGTGGCTTTCCACGACGACGGTCGCACGATCCAGGTAAGGGAACTTGAACTGGTCTTCGCCCACGCCTGGCTTGTACGGCGCGGACTTGAGTTTGCCGACCAGGCCTTCACCGCCGCGGGCGCGCACTTCCTTGTCCAGCTCGCGGGCGGCTTCGGGCGTGGTGGCGATCGCCACCGACGCCCAGCACGGCGACGGTACCGTGTGCAGCAGCTGCTGCAGCGCCAGCCAGCGGTGCTCGCACCCGCGCTGCCCTTTCGGATCGTCGTCCGTGGCCACCAGGTCGAATGCAGCGTAGCGGCCCTGGCCCATGTCCTCGCCATCGAGCACGACAAACGGAAGCGGCAGCGCGGCCACGGCATCAGCGAGATCCTTCGGGATCGGGACGATCAGCCCATCGCGATTCGTCCCGATCACCGTCACCATGGCCGCAGGACCAGTACCCTCGGTGGTCTTGCGGATCATGCGGCGTTCGCCGTCCTTTTTCTCCTGCCACAGATAAGACGGATCATCCATGCGCTGGTAGACCAGCGCCTCCGGGATGGATTTCAGCAGCTGCGGTGCCAAGCCGGAAACGCGGTCGGCCTGCACCAGGCTCTGGTATTCGACGCCCTCGGCCTGGGACACGTAGCCGCCCTTGGCCGACATCTTCTCCTTCAGCGTCTGGTCGAACACCTTCTTCGCCTGGTCATACGACACGGCGCCCTCGATCTTTTCCTTCTTCTTGAGGGCAGCGCCATGCTTCCCGTTCTCGTAGAACAGGCGCCACAGCCCGGTGCTGACGGCGTCCTGCTCCAGGTGGAGGTTGTAATCCTTATCGGCGCCGTCTTTCTGGGAGCGCAGATAAACGTGCTCTTCGCTTTGCTGGGTCATGATCAGTCCATCAAATTGGTGAAGGCTTGATGGTATTGAGCCCTGCGGAACGTGGTTGCAGCAGGTTACGCCGAGGCGCCGAGCATCTTGCAACCACGGCCCGGCGCCCGCCCTACACTCGGCGATCATTGACAACGGAGGAACCATGACGACTGCAGCTTTCGACCCGGACCGTGCGACCGGCACTCTCCTCTTCGCGCACGGCGGCCGCGTGACGCCTGCGCTCGAGGCGATACTGGGCGCCCTGGCGCTTGACCCGGCGGCCGCCGAGAAGCCGAGCCCGTACCTCCCTTTTTCGGGCGAGTCGAGCGCAACCTGGGGGGCTGTACTGGATCACCTCTCGGCGCGCGGCCGCGAGCTCGGGATCAGCACATCGATCGCCACCAGGGATAGTGCGCAGCTGCTCGACTGGTTGGGCGCCTTCGCAACGCACATCGGCGCCCAGCCGGCGGACGTGGAAGCGCTTCTCGGGGACAGTCCGCTGGCGCTGGACGACCGGGCAACGGTAGAGGACCTGGTGGCGCTGGCCAAGCTGCTCGACGACGGGCATGGACTGCATGGTTACCGGATCGAGGAATACAGCGTCAACGTCTCCGACGGCCAATGCACTCTCTGGAACCCGTTCGACTGGAATTTTGCATCGCAGGCAGCCGCCGAGGAGGCGGCGGAGAAATACCTGCGCGACGACGAAGAATGCACCATCGCGGTGATCGGCAAGGTCGTCATCGTGGACAACGAGTTCCAGACCGACGATGCGCACGATAACCTGGCCACCATCCGGCGCGAAGACCAGCAAGATTTGCCGGCGGCGCCGACGCCGTGACTACTGAAGCACGTGCGCACGCAGCACCACGCGCACGCAATTTCCCCGTTGCCCCCCGCTGGCCGAGTGCCGAAAGGCGTTGCGCTCAACAGTCCGCCGAATATAATGGCGTGACTGTTTGACCGGGATCTGCCACCTGCGGATCCCTCCCTCTACCCGAGCCATCCGCCTACAGCATGAAACGAGACGACCCGCACCTCGACGCCCCAGATGCCAACGCCATCGCCGGCAAGGTGTCCAGCGCCAGCGCCGACGAAGTACGCACCCCAAGGACGTCGACAGAGCGCGGCTCGGCCGCTGATGAGGCCTTGCGGTTGGCCGGCGGCACTATCATCAGCCGCCTTCGCCTCTGCCCGGTCGCGGCGCGCGCCTTGGAAATCCTCATGGAGCGAGAAGCAAAAGCCCACGGCAAGCAGCGGGCTGCGATCGAGCGCGCACTGATCGAGGCTGCTGGCGGCACCGAACTGCTGGAGGGCCAGCTGGCCGAGGAGAAGGCTGCCGCAGAAGCTGCTGAAGCCGCCGCCCTCGCCGGCCGATACCGGCCACGCCTCTCGCTCATCGAAAACGAACTGGTGGCGCTGCTGGAGAAAGGCCCTATCGTGGGGACTGCGGAGGTGGGGTACCAGCTCTGGCCTGACCGCGACATGCAGCCCCAAGGCGCGGCCTGCGCGGCGAACGGGATTTTGCGACGCCTACTGGACCGCGGCTACATCGATTCCATCCAGGTAGACGATCGTCGCTCCTGGAGTGTCACCGAAGCAGGCAGCACGGCTCGCGAACAAGACCGGCTCGACACTATCGACCCGCGTCAGCTGACACTGCTGGACGATTAAACGTCAAACTCCAACGACATCAATTCGACCTCGCCACAGCTTCCATAGAGTCGCAATTCATTAAAGGCGCTCTCGATTGCGTCCCGGTAGGGGGCGAACATTGCGCCTTCTATATTCATTAAATTCACTCGAATTAATCTATTTTTCCAGCCGAGGATAGTTCCGACGATACTGCTAAATCCGTATCGACCACAGGCGGGCCGAACCGAGCAGCCGCTCCACTCCTCGCTTATTACCTCATACGCCGCTTCGTAATCGGCCTTAGTCTGAGTTTCAATGAAGACGAATTTCGATTCACGATCATTATTACTTAGAATCTGACAGCTCTTTAGCTGCAGGGAATTCAATACCAAAACGCCGGCCATAATTCCACGTATAGAATTTTCGAACTCAGACTGAGCCCTTGCTATCGCGGCTTCCAATTTGAGTGCTTTCGCCGCTGAAAGTCGCGACGGATCACGGCGCTGCACCCGAGATCGCAAAAGTTCATCCGGCGCCGGCATAATTCCTGAGAGGGGAAGAAGCTGCGCTCCGTCCGTGAGATCAGAATTTTCGGCAATAAATTTCGCAACGCGCGGCCAACAAACGAGATCGAACTGCTCCGTGTCGCCTTCGAACCTGTGACCTTCACTTACCGGAAGATTCCAAAATTCGAATAGTTTGTGTAGTACGCGCTCGATCCGAACGGCAGTCTCCCGGGTATTCAGGCGAATATAGCAACTCGACTCTACCAAAAATTCCGCATTACCGCCCAGCTCGAAATACCGCTTACATGGGTCATTCGCTTTCCCGATCTTGAAACGCGCGTCGCGTGAATGCCGAAAAAAATAAACGTACATTCTAGGTAAGCAAATTACGTGACACAGCGGCCGCTTTGATAATTGCGATGGCTTCGGCGCAGCTGATTTCTTCCGCTATCATTTGACCGATAATTATTTCAACGTCCTCCGACAGCAGCATGCCCTCGATAGCAAACGAGGCAACGACCTCACGCCAGACATTATCAGCTCGCGCAATAGCGATGTAAGCGTCATCCGGCATCGTCGACTTCGTATTCATCGCTTAGCCAAGGCTTCGAGCACCAGGTGGTGCGTTTCGATCACCCGCTTCGCGGCGCTCATGACCAGGCGCCTTCCGGCCTCGCTGCGCAAGTCCATCTGGACTGGCGCAACTTTCTTCCGCAGAGGGGCGCTTGCGAGAAGCGCCTCGATATACTTTCTGTTCATGAGGTCGGCCACATGTTGGATTACCCAGGGACGGGCATGCGAAAGGTAACATATGCGGCCTAGCTCGCCCAGGCGTGCGCTGGACACGACCTTGAAGCTACCGCATCGGGCACGCCTCGTCGGAATCTGCCGCGCCATCTTGAGAGTCCGGCCCTTCCGGGCGCGCAGCGAGATCCGAAGGCGTGGCCAGCACCAACCGCGGCGGGCGCTCTACAACGCGCCTCCCTTGGCGCCGTCCTTCTCCGTACGCCAGCACCAGCTGGGTTCCATCTCCAGTGGTCCCGGTAGATAGCGTTAAGTGGTCGGCGCCAGTCTCCTGGAAAGCGAAGTCGAGCAACTGCGTGGCCACGCCCCGCCCCTGGTAATCGTCGCGCACGCCGATGCCCGAAATATCGTAGCTCCCATCCACCTCGCGGTAGAGCAGCAGCCGGCCGACCTGGGCGTCCCCCACGTGCGTGGTGAATTGCTTCTTCAGCGTGCCGGCCGGGCCGACGGCACTCTCCCAAGCTGGCGAGACGATGTCGACCGCAATCGGCGCGCGCTGTGGTGTTCCATCTGGGCGGCGATCGTCAACCACCTGGCGCTGGTCCACTCTCTTCTTCCTCGCCTTCGACGTCTTGCGGCTGGGCGTCTTGCCGCTGGGCCTCTTGCGCCAGCTGGGCGGCCGCGCAGAAGATCGAATGCATCCGCTCCTCGGATGGCTGCTTCATGCGGCTACCATCGGCCAGGATCACATCGTGGAAGGTCAGCGGAAACCGCACAAATTCCTTATTGCGCACACTGCTCGAGTAGACCATGTTGTTGTCGACCAGGAAGCGCGAGCCGTCGGTGAATGCGATCGCCAGAGCACCACTCAATCGCCCGACCTGGATGGTGTCCCTCACCTCGGTCACGCCGGCCAGGTTGCCCTTCGCCTCGACGATCGGCGCGATCTTGCTGACCACCTTAGCGATAAAGGCTTCACGCAGCTCGGCCGCATCCTTTTCAGCCAGGACCACAAGCGCCGCCTTGAAGTCCGGCTTCAGCGCGTACTCGTCCTGGGGCGAGCTGCGCGCCGCGGTGCCGGCCTCGACGGCGATGCGGTTCTCGTAGTTCCGAAGCAACTTCACGCGCAGCGTCGGGCTGGCGGACATGAAGAAGTCGAGACACTTCGCGTACTCGCTGGTGATGTATTCGACGACTTGGCGCCGATTGCGCTCCGTGACCTCCGTGAGGGCCTTCCAGACCTCCAAGATCGCGCTAGGCATGGCCGGCGTCGGGACGAAGCGCCGTTCAGCCTCCCGCTCATCTTGCGATTTCGCAGGACGCTTGACGATACATTCCTTCAGCACGGCGAGGCGCTGCGAGATCGGCACGAACTCGGTCAGCACCTGGCGCATGGCGTCGACCGCCGGGTGCTCGACGTCGCACGCATTCAGCTTGCGCAGCGTTGTCTCGACGCGATGGAGAGCGGTCACGTCGCCGTAGTAGAAGTCGTACAGCTTGCTGGGCATATTACCGCGGTCATCCTGCCCGTAAAAATACGGGGCCGAGACATACTTTTCCCAAAGCGATTCCAGCGCGCGGCCGAAGTGCTGCTTCATTTCGGTGTGGGTGACGTTCGCGACGGCGCCAGCAGCGACGCTGTTGTTGAGCAGCTGCAGAGAGCGCGAGTGCGCGATCGAGGTGTCGGCCAACACCGAAGTGAGAGGGAGGTCCGTCGAGGCCAGGTCTGGGAGAGTTGGAGTAGTCATGCGGCGATGCTACCCAGCTAATCGCGGCGTGGTGGCAAACTCTCACGTACATTTTCACCCTACATCGAATAGTTCTTTTCTGTTCACGCAATCCATCATCGCTACATTCCTTGAGATCGCTAAAACACCATTAAAATGGTGCACCACCATCCAACGAAAGGAATATTGTGGCTAACGTCAACAAGGTCATTATCGTGGGCAATCTCGGGCGCGATCCACAAATTCGGTATATGCCATCGGGCGACGGGATTGCATCCATATGCGCTGATTACAGGGTTAGGCGGGGCTCGGCTTCTTTCAAAAAGAAACCGGCGTTTGCTGGTTCAGAAGCGAAACAGAAGGCAAAAGATGCTGGCGCTTCTACCGCTATTGCTGGGACCACCGCATCAGGCGCAGCCGACGCAAGCGACTCGGGTGACGACGGAGGGGACAGTGATGGCGACAGCGATGGCCCTCGACGCCGCCCCCATTCCCGCCCTTCTATTCCCCCATTCCTTTCCCCTCTCGCCCCCCGGCGCTCGAATCTCGCAACACCATTGAGCCGCCGCGCCTTCGCGTGGTTGCTTACGCTCGCCCTGCTTTTGGCCTACGTTGGACCACCAGGCTTTGCCCTACTATTTGTCGGGCTAGGCCAGCCCGGACTTGCTGGTGAGATGCTGCGGTACAAACCTGTCTTAATACTCCCCACTCCACCTGGTTGGACTGCATCCGGGCATAGCGAAGAGCAAGCAGATAGGAGTTCCAACCTGACAGCCAGCGCCGCGAACGTCCCTACCAGTCCAAGAACACGTTCGTCGAAGAATGCCACCTGCGCGAGCGGCGTTGGCAGTCGCGTGAGCGATCCAGCCCGTCGTCCAGCCGGAGCGCTTGATCTAAGGCCAGGCTGCCGGCGCCGCACTACGACGAGCCGAATGCGCGTAACTTCGGCGGCGGCAACGTCGAACCCGCACGGTACGTGCAACGGAGCTCCGGAATTGGCTGGAGGCACAAATGTATCGGAGCGAGTCACACAGTACTAGCCTGCGTTGCCAAGTCGCGCGCAATACTTGGAACGTGAAAAAGGCTCGTACGAGCCTTTTTTCTTTTGCAACATCACTTCATGCTAAAATATTTTCGATATAAGTTTGATATCAGTTTAAATCTTTAAGATAAAATGTCAGCAAAGAAAAGCAACTTAGCAAAGAAAATCAATCCGAATGCAAGCAGAAGCAAAGTATTCAGCTCAAATCTTGCCGATCCAAAGTGCTACCCTAGATTCATTGAGAGGATACGCTTCTTCAAGTTCCGACATATACAAGACCTGACTTTAAATTTTAGAACTCCAGTTAGTGTAATTTCTGGAACAAACAAGTCTGGTAAGACTACGGTCTTGCTTTCTATCGCTTGTAGTCATTTCGAATTCAACAAAAGAGACTATGCTAGTGGAAAAATCATACGACATACGTGGAGCGACGTTCTAAAGTTCACGCCTCACGACAAACAAACTTCGGACTGGACGTATTTTCTTTCGATAAAAGCAGGGGACAAGAGAGACACGCGTCGGGGTCAGAGGAAAGCGGCAACAAAAAAATGGAACGGTGTTGGAAAAAAGGAGACGCAGGTAAAAGATGTGGAGGCAGTATATATAGATTTGGATAGAATCCAACCTGCTCGATACTACTCATCTGCGTTGCATAAAAAATCGCAAACAGAATCGCCCACAAACGTTTCAGCGAAAAATCAAGTTTTTATTGACGATTGTGTATCTTATATTCTGGAAAATAATTATTCCTTAAAGAAAATCGCAAATCATCTTGGAGAGGACGTGCTTGGCTTCGTCGGAGAATCCAACGAATATTCCAGCTACAATTGTGCATCGGGTGAAGATGTGCTGTCCCGCATATTGATAGACTGTATCGAAGCACCTAGTTATTCTCTAATACTAATTGATGAAATAGAACTTGGACTACACCCAAAAGTCCAGCGACGACTAATGGACATCATATTAGAGATTTCAGCAAAAGATCAGAAACAGTTTATTATTACTACTCATAGCTCTACAGTTATGTCATGCGTCCCAGAAAAGGCGCGGATATTTATTGATAGACGCAATGAAGAACACGAGCCGATCAGCCCAATAAGTATAAATGCTGCTCTTTCTAAAATGGACTCTACCCAATATCCTTTAATAGACCTATTTTGCGAGGATGAAATTGCCAAGAAAATTTGCCATAAGGCATTATTCGCTTTGAACAAGATAAATATTCCTGGCATATCAGCAAGTTTAATAAATGTGGTTGAGTCCGGGAGCGCCGATCTAACGTACGCAAACTTTCAATCGAGGCAGCGAACCTACGAAAAGATAAAAATTAAAAGTGGTCATAGTTGCTTGCTGGACGGTGATATGCGTAATAAGCTCAACAGCGAAAATAAACGCATTTATCCAGACGAACAAGGCTTGCATTTTCTACCTGGAAACTTGCCACCTGAGAAATTGCTGTGCGACCTGTACGAAAAGAAAAACAACAACAGTCAGTTTCGGTATCACGTCGATAACTCGAATGTACACTGCTTGCTAGAAAAGATGACAGAATTTTATGGATTCACGACAAAAGAAGCTGCTTTTGAAGCCGCATGGACGTGTCTATTAGAAAACGAGACTTATCTTTCTGAGTTTGAAAATGTCGTAAATTTCCTGGTTGGAGAATGCCGTAGATATTCCCCTGATCTCTAGTAAATCAATCTGTATTCTTCAGTATGCCGAGTAGGGTTTCATAGGTCACGTCGAACGAATGGTTATTGCAGGAAGCCGGGTTGGTTTAGAACGGTACGCCGGCATACGGATCGCGTTGCGAATCCGTATGCGCTAGAAGGGCATATTCGTTGGCCGATTACCGATTGTCGGATACGGTGCCCATGCCGGGCCGGCCTATCGGCCCAACGAACGACCTCACATCGAACGTTTCTTCGGAACGCTGACATCGGTCCTGGCCCATCGTCTGCCCGACACCACCGGCGCTGGCGTCAGCGATCCACGTCGGATGATTGAGGAACTCGATGCGGACGCGTCGGCTGTGGTGCGTCTCGACGAACTGATGTAACTGACAGCAGTAGCCATCGCCAACTACAATGCCCAAGCTCATACAGAGGACGCGCCAAGCATCGAGGTGCTCGCTTTCGTGTATTGGCGCATGGCCTGGCAGGGCTGCAGCAATCCATATCTGTTGCGCTGTAGTCATGGCTTGCCGTTGTATGACGTCGCCGAATGGCGGGCCGCGGGACCTGCACCGGATAAGGACGATCTCGACGCGCAGTTGAGCGCCTTCTCCGCGGTGTTGGAGACATCGTGGAATGAGTGGGTGGACTGCATCGACCTGCTTGGACTTGACTCGGTCGATCCCGCGTACACCACAACGAAAGCCTGAAAAGTAATAGTTAATGAAACAGCAAGAATATCGAAGCAGCTTCTCGAATGCTAATTAATTAAGGATGTCGTGATGCGCAAGATGATTCTGCAAGACAGAATACGACATCACGGCTAGCATATAATTTGCTGCATAAATGTTATAAGCCTCCTCTCGGGGGGAGGATGAAGACCTATTAAATAAAAAAACACTACCGCCGCACAGCCTGCCAATACCAGAAATTTATCTGAAACGCGATCGTGAAACCATAACACAGGCAACATACCGCCGACCATCTGCGCAACAAAGGTAAAAATATATAGTAAATACCGAGGATTCATTCTGCGCGCCACCGGATTTTTATTGAGAGACTTTTAACTTCATTTCACATTCCCCTGCACAGTCTTTGCTTAAAATATCTTGGAGAACGTCCCGAAAAAACGCGTAAGGAGCTCACAATTCTCAGGATGCAGGCAAGTTCACATGAAGCAAATCAAAACAGCATCATCCGTCTGCACGCACCGCACCGGCCGGAGGTGGGGTAAAAAAATCAGGTTGACTCGAAATAAAGCCAGATACAGCCGGCTACACGGTGTTACATCCATAAAACTAATGTAGCCTCTGCCATGCGACTAGAATTGTTCTAATCGAACAATCTCCGCAAAAACCCTGGCCCTCCATGACTTCCCTGAGTAAAGCGATTTTTTCCATCATGGTGGCCACCACCATGGCCGAAAGAATGTTCCCCGTAGCCCGGGGCTGGCTGCTGTAGAAAAGGCTGAGCCGACTGCTCTACTGGTGGTGGTTGCGTTAGAAAGCTTGCTTGTGCCACTTCCCGTTGGGTTTCCTGATGACTACGCTCAATAATCTTGTCGAGCTCGCCTCTATCTAACCACACTCCCCGACATTTCGGGCAATAGTCTATCTCGATGTTTTGCCGCTCGGTCATCATCAGCTGCGTATCTGGGCAAACAGGGCATAACATAACGGCCTCCATAATTACAATTCATCACAATTTTCACAATAGAAATCTTAATCAATCCAACAGTTCTTTGAGTTGGATAATAAGTATAGCGCGATGCTAGCAGCAGCCTCAGTCCGTTGAATACGACCAACAAAATTGCACGGACGTCGGCAAAGACCGCCCTCGCTGGCTGGGGAGAAATTTATTGCCGGATCGCCAGTGGCGAACCCAACATTAGCTATCCTCTCTAGTCGAACTGTTACGTTCTGGTGACAGCCCGATCAGCCGTAGTCCATTGGCCACGACCAGCAAACTTGCCCCAACGTCCGCAAAAACGGCCATCCACAAGGTTGCGACGCCGCCCAGCGCCATGCCAAAGAACACCGTCTTGATCGCCAGCGCCGCCGCGATGTTCTGCACCAGGATGCGCCGGGTGCTGCGGCTCAGACGAATGAATTGTGGCAGTTTACGCAGATTGTCGTCCATCAGCGCGACGTCGGCGGTCTCAATTGCAGTATGGCTGCCTGCTGCCCCCATTGCGAAGCCGACATTGGCCTGTGCAAGTGCAGGTGTATCGTTGATGCCGTCGCCGATCATGCCGACCACCTTGAATGCCCTTTGCAGACGCTCGATTTCGTCGAGCTTGTCTTCGGGCAAAAGTTGGGACCGCGTTTCCGCGATGCCAGCCGCTCGGGCAATTGCCTCAGCAGTGCTGGCATTGTCACCGGTCAACATCACAGTCTTCACACCGAGTGACGTCAGTTCGCTGATGGCCTGCGCCGCATCCGGACGCAGCGTATCCGCCATTGCTATCACACCCAGCGTCTCCTGTTCGTCAAACAGCACCACCGCCGTCTGCCCGCGGTTTTCGATATTGTCGAGCACCGATAAGACATGTGCGCTAACGGCGTGCCGCTCGTTCAACAGCCGCGGGTTGCCCAAGTAATAGGTCTTGCCGCCGATCTCGCCGCGCACACCGCGGCCTGGTAGCACAGCAAAATCACGCACCTGGCGCATCATGCGTACTTTTGGCTTCGCTTCCAAGATAGCATGCGCCAGCGGATGGGTAGAATTCGCATTCAAGCTCGCGGCAAGTACTAGGACATCGTCCGGGCGGACTGCCGCAATGGCCTCGACCGCCGTCACGACCGGCTTGCCCGAGGTAAGCGTGCCGGTCTTGTCCATGGCGAGCGCAGCAATTTTACTGCCCGCTTCGAGGAACTCCCCGCCTTTCACCAAGATGCCGCGCCGCGCCGCCGCCGTCAGCCCGCTGACCACCGTTACGGGGGTCGAAATCACGAGCGCGCACGGACAGGCGATTACAAGCATTACAAGCGCCTTGTACAGCCAAACACCGGCTGGCAGCCCGAATGCTAGCGGTGGCACGATGGCAATGCATAGCGCGGCCAGTACAATGACCGGCGTGTACCAGCGCGCGAAACGATCGATGAAGCGCTGGGTAGGTGCTTGCCGGCCTTGGGCGTTCTCGATCATGCGGACGATCCGCGCCAGGGTGCTATTGACGCTGTTGGTACTCACTCGCACATCCAAGACGCCGTGTTCGTTGATCGTCCCGGCGAATACAATATCGCCGCGCTGCTTTTCGACCGACATGCTTTCGCCCGTGATCGGCGCCTGGTTGACAGCCGATACGCCGCTGCTAACTATCCCATCCAGCGCAATGCGCTCGCCGGGCCTTACGCGAATAGTGTCGCCGACAGCTATTTGGTCTGACGGCCGATTCTCAAGGCTGCCGTCCGCGCGCAGAATGCTGGCCGTATCGGGGGCAATCTGTAGCAGTTGCTGTACCGCATTGCGGGCACGATTCAATGACATCGACTCAATCGTCTCGGCAACTGTAAACAGGAAGATGACCATCGCCGCTTCGGGCCATTGGCCTAGAGCGATAGCGCCGAATACGGCAAGGCTCATTAGGAAATTGATGTTCAGCGTGAGAGTCTTAAGGGCAATCCAGCCCTTGCGCAGTGTCGGCAGGCCGCCGCTCAGGATCGAAATAGAAGCCAGGGCAATTACCAGTGGCGATGCGTCGGAATGACCAGACCATGCCAGCACTTCGGCAGTCGTCGCCGCCAGACCGGAAACTCCCAGCAACCCTTTCTGCACGGTATTGAGCGGCGCATCCTCCATAGCGTCAGGCCTTGCGTTGGCATCGGTCTGCACCGGCGTGGCATGCATTCCGATGGCTTCGAGTGCGCGTAGTAGCGAATCTTCGTTGTCCAGGCGGTGGCGCACGCTGAGCATGCGGCGCATCAAGTTGAAATCAAGCCGATCCACACCATGCATTGCCTGAAGCTTGTTACGGATGAGCCGCTCTTCCGTTGGACAGCACATATTGGCGATGTAGCACTGCAATACATACGACAGTTCACCTTCATTCGAGCCGGAATCCATGGCCGAGGAAAGGCCTGCAGCGGGCGAGCTTGAGGATGCTCCCAGGCGTGAATCCGAATCTTGCCCTGGCGTGTTTTGCATTGTTTCCTCTACTTTCATGTGGACGCATGCGTATTCAAAACCATGTAGCGACTACAAGGTCAAGCGTTGGATGCATCGATATTGGAACTGTCGTATGCTCTTCCTAATGTGTAGTGACTACAGGGTTAAGCAAAATTCGGGGGAACGATGCGTATTGGTGAATTGAGCAAGAAAGCGGGTTGCGATGTCGAAACGGTACGATACTATGAACGCATCGGTTTATTGGCCGAGCCGGAACGCACGGCCGCGGGCTATCGCGCTTATGGCGCAACGCATCTTGAAAGGCTGCAATTTATTCGTCATTGCCGCGCTTTACAAATGCCCCTTGCTGAGATTAACAGGCTACTTTCCTTGCAGGCACAGCCAACGCAGGAATGTGACGAGATTAATGACTTGCTCGATCATCACATTGAACGTATCCAGGGACAAATGACGACGTTGACTATGCTGAAAGCCAAACTCGTGCAGCTTCGGTGCAAATGTAACCAGTCTGCCTCCATCCGCGAATGCGCCATTCTGCAAGACTTGGCCCAAGTATCAGCAAAATCGGCAACCTAGTGTTAGCTGGTCGACGCGAACAGCGCAAGTTGATTCGCGATGTTCGCCATGCTTGGACATCATCTGAAGGGTGACCAAGACAGTAGTGATCGCGAGTATTCAAAATTAGTCACTAACGCTGCCTGAACAGGTCCGCCGCAGTCTATGCACTAATGACAGGTCGCTCAGCCGGCGCTAGATGATGTCGACGCCGATTCGGAACTATATGCGTTTTCCGCGGCGCTCGAAGTGTCGTGGAGCGAATGGCTGGACTGCATCGAACTACTTAGGGTAATAACGTTGGTGCGCCAAACGTGGCGGTTACGTGCCAACCCGACCTCCTATCTTCCGTTACTACAAATACAGCGAAAGCGTACTACCGACAATTTCGCATAATTGCTTCGCGACGTTTCCAAGCTTTTGTTTTTAAAGCAGGATCCTAACAATAGCCTTGTCACCATCAATTTGTTCGGAACGTTACTTCGCTTTTTCACCAATTTATTTCTTATTACGCGTGTGAGCCACACCCTAGCCTATTGCCAATCTGCGCCCTTCCAGATTTTTAGACGCAAATACCAGCGTCGATAGATCGGTATTTCATGGCGAAGATGTATCGACTTTGAAGTCTGGCCGACTGTGACCGCGTACGCGCCAATCTGTCTACCTTTGAGCGTGACATACGCCACTTCCCATATGTCGCCCCTCTTCTCGAGAGTCGTACTCCCACGTGTTGACGTTTCATCGCGCTCATCATCGAATTCGCTAGCCCAAAGGTCGGGGAGCGATAGTAAACGCCCGCGTTCATCGATGAAGCCATAATCGCGAAGTTGCAGCCGGTGGTCGCTTTGACTGAGAACATGAAGTGATTCACCTGGTGCGGTGGGTGGATTCAACGAGCCAAAACAGACTTTGATTCGATCATGTTTTTCTGTTATTTTGGTCCAGTATGTAAGTACTCCCGTCACGCCACCGATCACGGCACCAGCCAGTGTCACCCATTTTGTCACCTCATCAAGGATTGTCATAGTCAGTCTGGCAAAAGAAAAATCGATCGCGGTTTTCAAGTTTAGGCTATGGCCAAGCTTGGTCAGGGCCGGCTGAGCCGCTGCGACAAAGATAAGCCGATCCTGGGGACGCCGTGCCTTCAAGGCCCTTTCTTTGATTGCGCCACTAGTAAGCCTGCCAATGCCGCTGTATCGGCGCTGGAGCGATTGTTCTCCAGCATCGCCGAGACTCTGTTTCCATCGTTTTGCTCGTCACCTTCGATGTGCCCCATTGTGCTAAAACACTAATAGCCAGACTTTTTGGACCAGTAGTGAGTTCGAACTGGCAAAAATGCGTCCTATTGTCTTGCGACCTTGCTCCTGGTTGATCTCGTTGCAATAGTTCAGCTCCAACAAGGTCAAAAGAAGGCCGTATATACTAGGTGTAGGGATAAGTCCAAATTAATTACTATATACAGGACTGTATATACATATACTAGTGTATTGAGGAGTGTCGTGCGCATTCCTCGGCAATGCAGCAGTCATCAACGCTACTTACGCCGCCCGACCTCGCTACCAATCCAAGCTGAAATACGTCATCAATAGTCGAGTCAATCGCCAGTAGTATCGGCGCCTGCTGAAAGGAGCTGCCGAAAACCCCGCACCAAGCGTCCAAGTGCTCGCTTACGTGTACTGGTGCCCCGATGACCCATATCCGCCAATGACATTTTTATTATGCAAACAGCAGGATTTTTAATGAAACGAAAGATAATGAACTGATTAGTGTTTCCATTTGACGATGACGACTGCCGTTCCTTCTCCTGGACGGGAATCGAGATCGAATTCATCGACCAAGCGTTTCGAGCCGCTCAGGCCCAGGCCCAGGCCGCCGCCGGTGGTGTAACCGTCGCGCAGTGCCTGCTCAAGATCGGCGATGCCGGGACCGGCGTCGATGAACACCACGCCGACGCCGCGACGCATGCCGTCGTCGAGGGCATCCAGATACACTTCGCCGCCGCCGCCGTACTTGATGGTATTCCGTGCCAGTTCGCTGGCGGCGGTGACCAACTTGGTCTGGTCGACCAGCGACAGCGCGACCGCCACCGCGCGCTCGCGCACGTGGCGGCGCAAGGTCACCACGTCCTCGTCGGAGCGCAGCGGCATGCTGGTCCTGCCGGTGCGTGCCTCGCGGCGGAAGTCCAGCAGCCGCGATTCGAATGCAACCGGATTGTTGAGAGCTGCGCTCATCAAATAGTCGTCTTTCCTAGCAGGGCCATTCCCTTCTCGACGTTCAGCGCGGTCTTCACGCCGTGCAGGTTCAGGCCCAGTTCGACCAGCGTGATAGCGACGGCCGGCTGCATACCGACCACCACGGTCTGGGCGTCGAGCACGTGCGCCATCGCGGCGGTATTGCTGATCATGCGGCCGATGAAGGAGTCGACTAGGTCGAGCGCCGAGATGTCGATCAGGACACCCTTCGCCTGGTCGCTCACGATACGCTCGGTCAGATCATCCTGCAGGGCCAGCGCCAGGGTGTCGTGCATGTCGACCTGGATCGTCACCAGCAACAGCTTGCCCATGCGGAGGATGGGAATACGTTCCATGATCGCCTCCTTATGCCTTCGCGTGCGGACGGTGCATGGCGCCAGTGCGCTCTAGGGCCACCATAAAGGCGTCGGCCAAGGTCGCCTTGGTCACCACGTCTTCCAGGTTAACGCCGAGGTGCACGATGGCCTGGGCGATCTGCGGGCGCATACCGCTGATGATGCAGTCGGCGCCCATCAGGCGTGCGGCGGCGATGGTCTTCATCAGGTACTGGGCCACCAGGGTATCGACGGTCGATACGCCGGTGATGTCGATGATGGCGATTGAGGCGCCGGTGTCGACGATTTTCTGCAGGATGTTTTCCATCATGACCTGGGTGCGCGCCGAATCCAGGGTGCCGATCAGCGGCAATGCCAGGATGCCTTCCCACAGCTTGACGACCGGGGTCGACAGCTCCAGCAGTTCCTGCTGCTGGCGCACGATGATCTGGTCGCGGGTGCGCTGGAACACTTCGATAGTGTACAGGCCGAGCTTGTCGAGCAGGGTGTTGATGGTCCAGGATGCGTCGGCCAGGCCTTCTGGATCGCCGGCGAAACCGCTGCGCAGGTGGGCGAACAGCGGCTGCTTTAGCGAGAACACGAAGGTCGCCGTCTCGCTCGGGGGCGAGCCCTTGGCGCGCGAGGTCGAGATATCGCCTAGCAGGTCGCGCACTTCGTCCCAGGAACGGTGCTCGACGTTCTGCAGCTCGCCGCTGCGCGCGGCGTTCGCGAACGCCGCCAGGAATTGCTCGCAGTGGCTGCGCAGTTGCTCGCGCGAGACGACGTTCGAACGCAGCCTTAAGGCTTCCAGTTGCACCAGCCACTCGGCTCCGATCTCGGCCTGGTGGTCCTGGATGATCTGGCTGACGTGGCTCGCGTAGTCCTGGGTGGTCATCGACGAAATCCTTGTTTTGATGAGACATGCGCGTTTGTCGTGTACTACCTTCGAGCAGTCGACAAATAGCCGACTATACCATCTCGTCCTCGGGCAACAATGTTGTGTATGCAAGTAGCTAAGGTCGTCTCAGAAAATGGAAAATAAAGCACGTTGGCCGTTTTATGAGCCCGAGCTACCCGAACTTGCCGACACCTACCTTCGCACTGCTGCGCCAAACGTAAGTACCTGGCAGATTAATGTGCTCTCTGCCAAGCAGCGATAGGTACGGCAAGAGGCTGATATCAATGCTCTGGCCGTGGTCACGCTGCGCATTCGTGGCACTGTCGAGAGGTAGACGGTATATATCCTTTCTACGATGCTCAGCGCCTTTGGGAGGCCTTCACTGCGAACCACAATGAATTGGGCTTGGCCGGCGTACTCGAGATTCTTATGGAGTCTTCTAAATACGCCGTCGAGATCGTGCTGATGAAAAGCGCACTGCGCGAATCTGCGCGTTGCCGGCCATTGGCGCAGCCATGGGCCCAGGCAGTGCAACTTACCCTTGCGATTAAAGGTATTTTGCAATGGCCTTGAATTCGTCCACCACGTTGATCTCCTCATGGCCACCAGCCAGGCAGTGACTAATATGGTCGTGAATCAGTGCCTTCTTCGCGGAAGCGATGGCACTCTCGACCGCTTGTAATTGCTGCGCCAGCTCAACGCAGGGCCGTTCGGACTCGAGCATCTCGATGACACTAGCAAGATGCCCATTCGCCCGCTTCAGACGCTTGATGATTGCGGGATGCGAAGTATGTAAAGTCATGTTGAAAATAATCCTCCCAGGGGGATATAATACCCCAATCGCTCCTAACAGAAAAACCCGCTCTCTTCGTCACCCGATGAAAAACGCGCTCCTGATCCTGTTCATGCTGTTGCTTCCCTGGCAGACCATCACTGCCGCGGAACGTAATTTCATGCACGTCACGGACAGCCAGCAGAGCGAAGCGAATTTCGTCAAGCACTTCACCGAACACGTCGACATGGTCATGCACCACCATGACGACGACGATGGCGTGGCGCACGACGACGACACCCAGAAGTCGGCACGCCACCTGGCCGACTTCGACCAGGGTCTGTGCTTCAACGTCCTGTTCCCGGCGCCGCATGCGGTGCCGATGCTTCCGGTCGTGCGTATCGCGCCTGTAATCCGTCCGGATTCCTTCGCCGACCGCACTACTCTTCCCCCTCGCCGCCCCCCACGCGCACTGGCCTGACCCGCGGGTTCGCTCATCCTGCGTGGCATGCCGCCGCGCCGCGACCCCGCTCGTTCGCGTCCAGATAACAACGGGGTTTCAATGAAAATACAATACAAGCGTCCATGCGCCTTGGTGCGTGGCCGTTCGCTGGACCATGCCGTCCGGCGGGCGCTGCTGTCCATATTCGTCGCAGCGGCCATGCCGGCCGCACAGGCGGCTGATGCGCCTTCCTACGGCGCACTGCTGCAACAGGCGCAAGTCAACGCGCCCCAACTGCTCGAACAGGCCGCCAATGTACGCGCCGCCGCGGCCGATGCGCGCCAGGCCGGCGCCCGGCTGAATCCGAGCCTGAATGCCGTGTCCGAGAACATCGGCGTCAGCCAGGCCGGGGTCAGCCAGCGCGAGAACACCTATTCGGTGACCCAGGTGTTCGAGCTCGGCGACAAGCGCGCCGCCCGCATCGAAGCCGGCCAGCGCCGCTCGCTGGCCGCCGGCGCTCTCGAGCGACAGACCCGCATCGGTTTCGCCAACGAACTGGCGATCGCCTACGCCACCGCCGAAGCGATGCAGCAGCGCCAGGACGTGGCCAAAGCCGAACTAACGCGCGCCGGCGACGACCTGCGCGCCGCCGATGCCCTGGTCAAGGCCGGGCGCGAAGCCGACCTGCGCCTGGCGCAAGCGCGCGCCAGCGTCGCTGCTGCCGAAGCGGCAGCCCAGACTGCGACGGCAGAAACCACTGCCGCACTCGAACGCCTGGCCGCCTTCGTCGGCGCCACCGAAGCGTACACCCGCATCGTCCATCCCTTCCTGGGAACAGTTGCGGCACGCCCGGCCAGCGCCGGCTGGACGCCTGCCGACTCGCCCGCGCTGGCGACCGCCAGCGCCGAGCGCGATGCGCTTGCGGCCCAGGTGCGCATCGAGCAGAAGCGCTGGATGCCGGATGTCGGCGTCACGCTAGGCATGCGCAAGTATGGCTGGACCGACGACAAGGCTGCCACCGTCGGTATCAGCGCCAGCATCCCGCTGTTCGACCGTAACAAGGGCGGCATCGACGCCACCCGCGAGCGCGTGACCAGCGCCGCCATGCGGGTGGAAACCGCACGCCTGGACGCCGTCGCGGCGCACCGCTCGGCCGTTGCTCAGGTAGCGGCGTCCGAACGCAGCCTGCAAGCCGCCGAGCAGGGCGAAGCCGCGGCAGGCGACGCCTACCGTCTCGGCCGCATCGGCTACGACGCCGGCAAGACGTCGCTGCTCGAGCTGCTGGCGATCCGCCGCCAATTGTCCGACGCGACGGAACGCACGATCGAGGCGCGCCTCGCCCGCGTGCGCGCCCTCGCCGCCCTTTCCATGGCCGAAGGCCGCACCGCATTTGGAGAAGCACCATGATGGAACAACAGAACCGATCCATGAACTGGCCGATGGTGGCGAGCGCCGTGGCCGTCGCCGCCGCGCTCGGCTTTGGCGCCGCACGCATGCTGGCGGCCAAGCCGGCCGCACCAAGCGCTGCGCCGGTCGCCGCCAACGCCGCCAGCCAGGCCCCGCAGCCGGCCGCCGGCTTCGCCGAGATCAAGATCCCGGCCGAGTACATCAAGGTCGCCCAGATCGCGGTCGAGCGCATCGGCGACGGCGGTCTGGCTGCCGAGATCCCCAGCGCCGGCACCGTGACGGCGGCCCCGAACAGCGAGGCCTCGATCGTCTCGCGCGCCTCGGGCAACGTCATCCGCATCAACCGCCAGTTGGGCGACAGCGTCAAGGCCGGCGACGTGCTGGCCCAGGTCGAGAGCCAGGAAGCCGCCGCCATGGCGGCCGAGCGCAATACCACCGTAGCCCGGGCCGAACTGGCGCGCAAGAATTTTGCGCGCGAATCCAGCCTGTTCCAGCAGGGCGTGACCCCGCGCCAGGAAGTCGAAGCCGCGCAGGCCGCGCTGGCGGTGGCCGAGGCCGAATCGCGCCGCGCCTCGATGGTGGCGCGCAACGCCAATCTGTCGAAGGACGGCAGCTCGATCGCCGTGGTCAGCCCGATCGCCGGCAAGGTCACGGCACAGGCCGTGACGCTGGGCGGCTTCGTCCAGCCGCAGACCGAACTGTTCCGCGTGGCCGGCAATGCCCGGCCGCTGGTGGAAGCCTCGGTGGCGGCGGCCGATGTCGCCCGCATCCAGGCCGGCGACCGCGCCACCATCGTGCCGGCCAGCGGCGCGCCGGTGGAAGCGACCGTGCGCTCGGTCACGCCGACCGTCAGCGGCGCCACCCGCGCCGCCATGGTCCTGCTGACCCCGGCCGCCGATGCGCGCCTGGTGGTCGGCGAAGGCGTGCAGGTACGCCTGCGCGTAAAGAGCAGCGGCAGCGGCATGGTGGTGCCGGAAGACGCGGTGCAGAACATCGAAGGACGCGACGTGCTGTTCGTGCGCACCAACGACGGCTTCCGTCCGGTGCCGGTGCTGGTCGGCACCCGCAGCGGCGGCGTGGCCCAGATCGTCGACGGCGTCGCCGCCGGCGCCCAGGTCGCCACGCGCAACGCGTTTCTCATCAAGGCCGACATGATCAAGGCCGAAAAGGAAGAATGATGATCGATTCCATCCTCACCACATCGGTTCGCTCGCGCTGGCTGATCCTGTTCCTGAGCCTGGTGGTGGCGGTCGTCGGCGCCTGGCAGCTGAACCTGCTGCCGATCGACGTCACGCCCGACATCACCAACAAGCAGGTGCAGATCAACACCGTGGTGCCGACCCTGAGCCCGGTCGAGATCGAGAAACGCGTCACCTTCCCGATCGAGACGGCGTTGTCTGGCCTGAACGGCGTGGAGAACGTGCGCTCGTTCTCGCGCAACGGCTTTTCCCAGGTCACCGCGATCTTCAAGGAAAATGCCGACCTGTACTTCATGCGCCAGCAGGTGTCCGAACGCCTCGCACGCGCCCGCCCCGACCTGCCGGAAGGCGCCGAGCCGCAGATGGGCCCGGTCTCGACCGGCCTGGGCGAAGTATTCCACTACAGCGTGGAATACAAGAACCCGGACGGCAAGGGCGCGCAAATCCGCGACGGCAAGCCGGGCTGGCAGTCCGACGGCAGCTTCCTGACCGACCAGGGCGAACGCCTGGCCAGCCAGGTCGCCAAGCTCGCTTACCTGCGCACCGTGCAGGACTGGATCGTGCGCCCGCAACTTCGCACCACGCCGGGTGTGGCCGACGTCGACTCGCTGGGCGGCTACGTCAAGCAGTACGTGATCGAACCGGATTCGGCCAAGCTGGCCTCGCTCGGTATTTCGCTGGCCGAACTGGGCGAGACTATTGAGAAGGCCAACGTCTCGGTCGGCGCCAATTACATCCGCCGCTCCGGTGAATCCTACGTGGTGCGCGCCGACGGCCGCATCCGCACGGCCGACGAAATCGCGCGCGCCGTGGTCGCCACCCGCAACGGCGTGCCGATCACCGTCGGCCAGGTCGCCAAGGTGGAAATCGGCGGCGAATTGCGCTCCGGCGCCGCCAGCCGCGACGGTAACCAGACCGTGGTCGGCAGCGCCCTGATGCTGGTCGGCGCCAATAGCCGTACCGTGGCAGGCGCCGTCGGCGACAAGCTCAAGGCGATCGGCGGCACGCTGCCCGAGGGCGTCGTCATCGTCCCGACGCTGGATCGTTCGCAACTCGTGATCGCCACCATCAGCACCGTCGCCAAGAACCTAGCCGAGGGCGCGCTGCTGGTGATCGTGATCCTGTTCGCGCTGCTGGGCAACTGGCGTGCGGCAGTCATCGCCGCACTGGTGATTCCGCTGTCGCTGTTGATGAGCGCGATCGGCATGAATTCGCTCGGCATTTCCGGCAACCTCATGAGCCTGGGTGCGCTCGACTTCGGCCTGATCATCGACGGTGCCGTCATCATCGTCGAGAACACACTGCGCCGCCTGGCGGAGCGCCAGCACCATGAAGGCCGCACGCTGTCGCTGCGCGAGCGCCTGGAAGAGACCATCGCCTCCTCGCGCGAGATGCTGCGCCCGACCATCTACGGCCAGCTGGTGATCTTCCTGGTGTTCCTGCCCTGCCTCACCTTCACCGGCGTGGAAGGCAAGATGTTCTCGCCGATGGTCATCACCCTCATGCTGGCGCTGGCCTCGGCCTTCGTACTGTCGCTGACCTTCGTGCCGGCGCTGATCGCGGTCATGATGAACGGTCCGGTCGCCGAGAAGGAAGTCAAGGCCATCGCCGTCACCAAGAGCCGCTACGAGCCGCTGCTGCGCCGCGCCGTCGCCACGCCCCTGCCCTTCATCGGAGCGGGCCTGGCCGTGCTGGTGCTGGCGGGCGTCGCCTTCGGTTTCGTCGGACGCGAGTTCATGCCCACGCTGGACGAGCAGAACCTGAACCTGTCCTCGGTGCGCATCCCGTCGACCTCGATCGAGCAATCGGCCGCGCTCGACCTGCCGATCGAACGAGCAATCCTGTCGCTGCCGGAAGTCAAGACGGTGTATTCGAAAGCCGGTACCGCCAGCCTGGCGGCCGACCCGATGCCGCCGAACGCCTCGGACAACTACGTCATCCTGAAGCCGAAGAATGAGTGGCCCGAAGGCGTGACGACCAAGGAGCAGGTGATCGAGCGCATCCGCGCCAAGACCGCGCCCATCGTCGGCAACAACTACGACGTGACCCAGCCGATCGAGATGCGCTTCAACGAGCTGATCGGCGGCGTGCGCAGCGATGTCGCCGTCAAGATCTATGGGGAGGACCTCGACAAGCTGGCCGACACCGCCAAACAGGTCGCGGCGGTACTGCGCAAGGTTCCCGGCGCCGCCGACGTGCGCGTGGCCCAGACCGAAGGTTTCCCGACCTTCGACATCGCCTTCGACCGTGCCGCCATCGCGCGCTACGGCCTGACGGTGAAAGAAGTGGCGGACACCTTCTCGACCGCGCTGGCGGGCCGCTCTGCCGGCCAGATCTTCGAGGGCGACCGCCGCTTCGACATCGTGGTGCGCCTGCCGGGCGAGCTGCGCAACAACCTGGACGAGCTGGGCGCCCTGCCTGTCATGCTGCCGGCCGAAGCCCAGGGCGGCAGCCAAGTGCGCGGCTCGGTGCCGCTGCGCCAGCTGGTGCAGTTCCGCTTCACCCAGGGCTTGAACGAGGTCAGCCGCGACAACGGCAAGCGCCGCATCTACGTCGAAGCCAACGTGGTCGGCCGCGACCTCGGCAGCTACGTCGATGACGCCCAGGCGCGCCTCAACGCCGAGATCAAGCTGCCGGCCGGTTCCTGGATCGAATGGGGCGGCCAGTTCCAGAACCTGCGCGCGGCCACCCAGCGCCTGGCGATCATCGTGCCGGCCTGCTTCGTGCTGATCGCAGCGGCGCTGTACATGGCGATCGGTAACGCCGTGCTGACGGCCACCGTACTGACGGCGGTGCCGCTGGCGCTGGCCGGCGGCGTGTTCGCCCTGGTCCTGCGCGGCATTCCGTTCTCGATCTCGGCCTCGGTCGGCTTCATCGCCGTGTCCGGTGTCGCGGTGCTGAACGGCCTGGTGCTGATCTCGGCGATCAACAAGCGCCTGCAGGACGGCGTCGAAGCCACCACCGCCGTCATCGACGGCGCGATGGAGCGCCTGCGTCCGGTCCTCATGACGGCGCTGGTGGCCTCGCTCGGCTTCGTGCCGATGGCGATCGCCACCGGTACCGGCGCCGAAATGCAGAAACCGCTGGCCACCGTCGTCATCGGCGGCCTGATCACCTCGACCATCCTGACCCTGTTCGTACTGCCGGCCATCACCGGCATGGTGCTCAGGCGCCGCAAGGTCCCGGCCGACGACCTACGTCTGAAGGAAGCCGAACCGGCCTGATCTAAAAAAACCATCCGCAATCCCGGCGCCCGCATCCGGCGGGCGCCGGTTCCAACCCACAGGAGTAAATCGATGAACTTCCAGTTCTGGCAGTCCAGGGGCACGCACGCCTGTCTGCTGCTGTTTTCCATGCTGTTCGCCGCCACCGCGGCCTGGGCCCACGGCGTGTCCGAGTCCGACGCCGGCTTCCTGGCCAGCGCCTCGGGTGTGCAGATCCTGCCCTTCATCTACCTCGGCGCCAAGCACATGGTGACCGGCTACGACCACCTGCTGTTCCTGTGCGGTGTGATCTTCTTCCTGTACCGCATGAAGGACATCGGCACCTACGTCACCCTGTTCGCCCTCGGCCACAGCACCACGCTGCTGCTCGGGGTGCTCAACGGCTGGCACATCAACGCCTATTTCGTCGACGCCATTATCGGCCTGTCGATCGTCTACCGCGCCTTCGACAACCTGGGCGGCTTCCGCACCGTGTTCGGCGTCCAGCCGAACAAGAAGGCCGCGGTCCTGATCTTCGGCTTCTTCCATGGCCTCGGCCTGGCGACCAAGCTGCAGGACTTCCAGCTCTCGCCCGACGGCCTGCTGCCGAACATGATCGCCTTCAATGTCGGTGTCGAGATCGGCCAGCTGCTGGCCCTGAGCCTGATCCTGATCGCGATGCGTTACTGGCGCAGCACGGCCAGCTTCATGCGCCACGCCCATACCTCCAACTGCACGCTGATGGCCTGCGGCTTCCTCCTCGCCGGTTACCAGTTCACCGGCTTCCTGACCCAATAAGGAATAAAACCCATGCAAACGACTACCACCGGCTCCATCGCCGCCTCCAAAAAGCAATTGGCGCGCGGTGCCGCTATCGCCGCCCTCGTGGCCGGCGTCCTGCTGGTCGGCGCGGTGCTGCCGGCCGAATACGGCATCGACCCGACCGGCGTCGGCAAGAGCCTCGGCCTGACCGCCATGTACAACGCCGCGCCCGTTCCAGCCGCCGCCACGACGGGTGCAATGCCGGCCGACGCGGCGCTGCCGACTACCGTGACGCCGGGCTCCACCGTGTCGGCCAAGGGCGAGCAGCGCGGTATCTCGATCGCCTCGAGGCAGGTGGCTGCCTACCGCAGCGACGTCGAGGAGTACACGATCCCGCCGCACAAGGGTATCGAGGTCAAGACCCGCCTGGCCAAGGGCGCGACGCTGATCTATTCGTGGAAGACCAAGGGTGGCGAGCAGCTCAACCACGACTTCCACGGCGAGCCGGTCGACGCAGGCCGGAATGAATTCGAGAGCTTCATCCTCGAAAAGGGTGTGCAGGAATCGCGCGGCTCGCTGATCGCGCCCTTCACTGGCGTACACGGCTGGTATTGGAAGAACAACAGTGACCTGCCGGTAACCCTGGTGCTGAACGCGAGCGGCTTCTACAGCGACATCTACAAGAAATAAGCAGGACGGCGCAGCGGCGGGGCCGACGACACCGCCACATCGCAAGGAGAAAATCATGAAAAAATTCGCAATCGCACTGGCCATGGGCGCCATGCTGGCCTTCAGCAACGCCGCCCTGGCGCACGCCGAACACGACGAAGCCAAGGTCAAGCTGGAAGCGAAGAAGACTGACGGCGGCGCCACCCTGATGGTGACCAAGGGCGGCGCGGCGGTCCCTACCGCCGGCGCCAAGGGTACCCTGACCCTAGGCAAGCAGACCGTCCAGCTGCAGCCGGCCGGCACCAACGTCTTCGAGGCGAAGACCAGCGCCGCGATCGCGCCGGGCACCAAGGGCAAGGCTGCGATCACCTTCGCCGACAAGAGCAGCGCGAACGTCGACGTCGTCTTCAACTAAGCAATCGACGGCCTACGGGGCGACGGCCCCCGGGCCCTCGGCGTCCCGGACTCCGGTCCCGGACGCCATTTCAGGAGAGCTGCAATGCCAGATACCATCACCGATGGCGCCTTTACGGCGCCCACCCCGTCCCCGTGCTCCGCCGGCTGGGCCGCGCTGATGACCCGCGCACGCTGGATCGAAGTTGCACGCATCGCCTTCATGGCCTTCATGGCCGTCCTGTTCTGGCGTGCTTATATTCCCGAAACGGCACTATGGTTCGCCGTCGCGATCGGCCTGTACCCACTGCTCAAGACGGGCTGGGCCGGGCTGGTCCGCGAACGCAGGGTCGGTACCGAAGTCTTCGTGACGGTCGCCACCGTCGTCGCCCTGCTCGGCGGCGAGGCGGCGGCCGGCGCGGTGCTGCTGGCGATCATCCTGGTCGCCGAATTCATCGCCGATCTGAACATGGAACGCGCGCGCGCATCGATCAAGGACCTGATCGGAAGCGCGCCGCTAACGGCCACCGTGCGCATGGCAGTGGGCGAAAAGACCATGCCGATCGCCGAGCTGATGCCCGACGACATCGTGTTGGCGCGCGCTGGCGAACGCATCCCGGTCGACGGCGTGGTCCTGCGTGGCAGCGCCGCGGTCGACGAGGCACCGATCACCGGCGAAAGCATCCCGCGCGACAAGCAGGCCGGTGACCCGGTGTTCGCCGGCACCGTGGTAAACGCGGGCGCGCTTGACATCCGCACCGAACGGGTGGGCGCCAATACCACCTTTGCGCGCATCATCACGCTGGTCGAGAACGCCGAGTCGGAACAGGCGCCCGTGCAAAAGGTGGCCGACAAGGTGGCAGCCTGGCTGATCCCGGCCGTATTCGTGTTTCTGATCGGCGTCTACCTGGTCACCCATGATGTGCGCCTGATCGTGACGCTGCTGATCTTCACCTCGCCCGCCGAACTCGGACTGGCCACGCCGCTGGTCATGATCGCAGCGGTAGCGCGGGCTGCACGCAACGGGGTGCTTATCAAGGGCGGCCTGTACCTCGAACAGCTGGCGCGGGTGGACGTCGTCGTGTTCGACAAGACCGGCACCCTCACCGCCAACAAGCCGGCCGTTACTCGCATCAAGACGGTCGGAAGTCAGCTCACGACGGCCGAAATACTGAGCCTGGCGGCCGCCGCCGACCGCCGCTCGTCCCATCCGCTGGCAACCGCAGTGGTGGCCCATGCCAGGCTGCTGGATCTGCCGTTCGACGAGCCGGACACCTTCGAGCAGCTGGCCGGACGCGGCGTGAAGGCGACGGTCGGCGGCCGCGCCGTGCTGGTCGGAAACGACGCACTGCTGCGCGAGGCCGGCGTGGTGCTGCCCTCGCTGCCTGAGAAGGCCGTCGAAACGCCGGTACACGTCGCCGTAGACGGCAAGCTTGCAGGCGTCATCTACATTGCCGACGAATTGCGCGCAGGTGGACGCGCGACGCTGATGGCGCTGAAGCGCAGCGGCGTGCGCCGCACCGTAATGCTGACCGGGGACAACGCGGCCACGGCGCAGGTCGTGGCCTCGAAGCTCGGCATCGACGAGGTCTGCGCCGACCTGCTGCCGGCGGACAAGGTCGAGGCCATCGCCACGCTGCAGCGTCAGGGCCACCGCGTCGCCATGGTCGGCGACGGCATTAACGATGCCCCGGCACTGGCACGCGCGGACGTCGGCATCGCGATGGGTGGCGCCGCTACCCGGGTTGCGCCCGAAGCCGCCGACGTCGTACTGATGACGGACGACCTTGAGAAGATCGTAACGGCCCTTGCGATAGCCCGTCGCGCCTACCGCACCATCCAGGAAAACCTGTTTGTCGGCGTGGGTGTGGTGCACGTGTTTGGCATCACCGCCGCGCTGATGGGGTGGATCGGCCCGGTTCAGGCCGCGATCCTCCACCTCGGGCCGGACGTCCTGGTGTTCCTGAACTCGGCCAAGCTGCTGAGGGTGCACATCGAGAAAGTTTGAAGCAGGGCTCAGCCTGGCCAGCTGGTATGTTTCTCGTCGATCGTGTACACGTGCTTGTGAGTATCCGTCCCGGTCACCTCGCCCCCTTCGAAGTGCACATGGTCACCATCGTCATGCCTGTGTTCCAGGACGTCCGGATCGTGCGCGGGCCAGTTCAGGGCGGCCAGGCCCAGGCCGCCCAGCGTGACCAAGGCGAGCACGCCGAAGGTGGCCGGCATGCCCATCTTGGCACCGAGGAAGCCGGCGATCGGATAGGTGATCAGCCAGCACGCGTGCGACAGCGAGAACTGGGCGGCGAAGACCGCGGGCCGGCTCTCGGCCGTGGCCGAGCGGCGCAGCAGGCGCCCACTGGGGGTCAGCGTGGTCGAATAGCCGATGCCGATTACGAACCAGGTGGCCAGGAACAGCGGCCACTCGTAGCGTCCGCCCATGCTGGAGAACAGCACGCCGGCGCCCAGGCCCAAGGCCATCACCGCGGCCCCCGCCAGCATGGCCGGACGGTCGGGACGCTTTTCGAGGATCTTCGGCAGTAGCAAGGCCATCAGCATCGAACCGAAGCCGAAGGCGGCCAGCCCGAACGGCACGTCGGTGCTGGGACGGCTCAGCTTGCTTTGAACGTACACCACGGTGTTGACGATGACCATGGAACTGGCCGCCGCCGCTGCCAGGTTCAGGCCCAGCAGGCCGCGCAGGCGCGGCGTGCGGAGGTAGATCGAGATGCCGCGGAATGTCTTGGCGTAAATGCTGCCGGTCACCGCCACGGCCGTCGATTGCGGCAGGCGCACCGACACCACTAGCGCGGCCGAGCACAGGAAGCCAATCACGGTTCCCCCGAATAGCCAGTAGAAGCTGATCACGTTCAGCAGCGCCGCGGCCAGCATCGGGCTGGTCAGGCTTTCCATGTCGTAGGCGACGCGCGACAGCGACAGCGCGCGCGTGTAGTCGCTTTCCTCGGGCAGCACGTCCGGGATGGTGGCCTGGAAGGTCGGCGTGAACGCGGCCGACGCCGACTGCAGCAGGAAGATCAGCACATAAATCTGCCAGGCCTGGGTCACGAAGGGCAGCGACAGGGCCACGGCGGCGCGCACCAGGTCCATGGCGACCAGGAAGGCGCGCCGCGGCAGGCGGTTGGCGAAGGCGCCGACGACCGGGGCGATCAGCACGTAAGCCACCATCTTGATCGCCAGCGCGGTGCCGAGCACGGTGCCAGCATCGGCGCCGGCCAGCTGGTAGGTCAGCAGCCCGAGCGCGACGGTCAGCAGGCCAGTGCCTACCAAGGCGATCACCTGCGCCAGGAACAGGTGTCGGTAGGTTCGATTGGATAGCACGCTTAGCATATTCACTCCAGATGTGGATGAGTCTTGGGAGAGGGGGATCTCGCCCCATCCTCCCTGGGGGATAGGTTAACGCAAAGCGCATTTGGCTGCGGTCAAAGGAATGTCGCTTCCAGGCTACAACAGAAGGCTTATGGATTTCTTGCTCGAAAAAACTCGAAGATCGTGAGTTTACGATAGTATACCCCCCTACCCTATCTTTTGAGAGTTGAGCAATGGGTCATACCACTACCGAAAAAAATAAACTTCTGAACCGCGTACGCCGTATCCGCGGCCAGATCGAGGCCGTCGAACGTGCGCTCGAATCCGAACAAGCCTGCGGCGACATATTGCATCTGCTGGCAGCGGCGCGCGGCGGCATGAACGGATTGATGGCCGAAGTAATTGAGGATCACATCCGCGAACACGTCGCCAGCCCGTCCATCACGGATCCGGCCGAACGCGCCAAGGGTGCCGACGAACTGATCGACGTTGTCCGCTCCTACCTGAAATAGGTGCCGCATGGCTGTCAAATCCCCCTGCGTCGAGTTGTGCAAGTTCGAAGGCCGCACTGGCTTTTGCACGGCATGCTTGCGCACCCGAGAAGAGGCCCGCGGCTGGAAGAAAATGAGCGACCACCGACGACACCAGATCATCAATGAGCGTTCACGCCGTGCACGCAAACTCGCCGGCACTTGAAACCGACAGAAAGAAACGAAGGAATACGATGCATAACGAAGACTTGTCCCGCTGGACCCACACCCATGTGTTCGACGAGGGTAGCCAGGCCGCGGAACGCGGAACGCGCCTGGTCATGTGGATCACGGCGGCCATGATGGTGGTCGAGATCGCTGCCGGCTGGTGGTTCAACTCGATGGCCTTGCTGGCCGATGGCTGGCACATGAGTTCCCACACGCTGGCCATCGGCCTGAGCGCCTTTGCCTACGCGGCCGCGCGCAAGTATGCGCGCGATCCGCGCTTCGCCTTCGGCACCTGGAAAATCGAGATCCTGGCCGGCTACACCAGCGCAGTGTCGCTGCTCGGCATTGCCGCACTGATGGCGTTCAGCTCGCTGGAGCGGCTGTTCTCGCCCGAGCCAATCCACTACCGCGAAGCGATCGTGATCGCCATCGTCGGCCTGGTCGTCAACGTGGCATGCGCCTTTATCCTTGGCGGCGCCCACCATCATCACGGCGGACACGGACACGAGCACCACGGACACGGCCATGGAGACAACCACGACCATGGCCACCATGACCTGAACCTGAAGTCGGCCTACGTACACGTCATCGCCGACGCCGCTACCTCGGTGCTGGCAATCGCCGCCCTGGTCGGCGGCTGGCTGTTCGGCTGGAACTGGCTTGACCCGCTGATGGGTATTTTGGGAGCCGTACTGGTGGCTGTATGGGCAAAGAACCTGATCAAGGACAGTGGCACTGTGCTGCTCGACCGCGAAATGGACGCGCCAGTCGTGGCCGAGATCCGGGAAGCCGTGGAAGAGGCTGGCGACGCTCGTATCGCCGACCTGCATGTGTGGCGAGTGGGGCGTCAATTCTATTCGTGCGCGCTGAGTGTGGTGACAAGTTCGCCAAACTTGAACGCCGACGAGATCCGTCGCCGGCTGGCTGTTCATGAAGAGATCGCGCATTCGACAATCGAGCTTCATTGCCAACCGTGACGCAGGCCCGCACCGATTTTTGCGCAGAACGCGGTTTCAGGCGCTCCCCGTCAGCGACCGGGAATAGTGGATCAAGCGCCCAATCGGACGGTCGAATTCCGGCGCTGCAGCTATGATAAGAAGCGTACTCTGATGTCTGCCATATAGAAGTTTCCATCTTGAGCCACCAATGACAAAAATTTCAGACGACATTCACATCGGTAACGAGAACCCACTCGTTTTATTCGGTGGAATAAACGTGCTCGAATCGCTCGAGCTCGCATTGCGCACCTGCGAAGAGTTTGTCCGAATCACGGACAAGCTAGGAATTCCCTATGTGTTTAAGGCCAGCTTCGACAAGGCAAACCGCTCGTCGATCCATTCCTTCCGCGGTCCCGGCCTGGACGAAGGCATGCGCATGTTTGAGAGGGTGAAGTCGAGCTTCGGCGTGCCAGTACTGACCGATGTGCATGAACCCTGGCAGGCGCCCATCGTTGCGAAGACGGTGGACGTGCTGCAGCTGCCGGCCTTCCTTGCCAGGCAAACCGATATGGTCGTTGCACTGGCCCAGACCGGCCGCGTCATCAATATCAAGAAGCCGCAATTCCTGAGCCCGACCCAGACAGCCTTCATCGTCGAGAAGTTCCGGGAAGCAGGAAACGACCAGCTCATTCTTTGCGACCGAGGCACCTGCTTCGGCTACGACAACCTGGTCGTCGACATGCTCGGCTTCGGCGTTATGAAAACGGTCTGTCCTGATGTGCCGCTCATCTTCGATGTCACGCACGCACTGCAGCAGCGAGATCCCACGAGCTCGACGTCTGGTGGGCGGCGCGAGCAAATCGTGGAACTGGCCCGTGCCGGTGTCGCCGTTGGATTGGGCGGCATCTTCCTGGAAACGCACCCGGATCCGGACAATGCGAAATGCGACGGGCCGAGCGCTCTGCCGCTGAAAGCGCTCGAGCCGTTTTTATCGCAACTGAAAATGCTGGACGATCTGGTGAAGTCCCTGCCAGCGGTCGACCTGGCCTGACTGGGCCGCCATTCAGAACGGATGAGACACAGATGATCGAACATATCAGGAACAATCTCGTCGAAGCGCGATCGGCCCTCGACGCCTTCCTGCAGGATGAACACAATCTGGAAACCGTGGCCGATGCCGCCAGGCTTCTGGTGAATTCGTTTCGCCAGTCAGGCAAAGCTTTCTCGTGCGGGAACGGCGGCTCGATGTGCGATGCGATGCATTTTGCCGAGGAATTCACCGGTCGATTCAGGCGCAACCGCCCTGCCGTCGCGGCCATCGCCATCAGCGATCCGACGCACATGAGCTGTGTTGCAAACGACTTCGGTTACGACCAGGTATTCGCACGCTATGTCGATGCGCATGGCCGCCGCGACGACGTGTTATTGGCGATCAGCACCAGCGGCAAGAGTCCTTCGATCCTGCTGGCCGCACAGGCTGCGCGTGAACGGGGCATTCGCGTCATCGGCCTGACAGGAAAGCCCGGATCCCCTTTGCAAGACCTGTGCGACGTCTGCATTTGCTGTCCGGGGGGCGCCTACGCGGACCGTACGCAGGAACTCCACATCAAGGTCATTCATATCCTGATCGAACTGGTGGAACGCGAACTCTTCCCCGAGAATTACGCAAGCCAATAGCGTTAAACCTGAATTTCGGAGAACATCATGGCAACGAAAAAACGCACCACGATTCCAGCCCCTGCTCCCGAAGACGACACCAGTCCGGAGAGCGAAACCGACGTCGAAACGACGGGTAGCATGAACGTCGATACGGATGTTGAACATACCGACAGTAGTGCGCAACCCGCGATCGGCAGCGTCGAAAGCCAGGATGCGCCGACCGGGCGCGTCAACATCGAGAGTGGCGAAGAAAGAGATGCCAGTGATGTCGAACGCGGCCCGGCCTGACGTTGCAGGTACAGGGTCCGCTCAGACCAGCATATCGATCATGAACAGCAGGATGAATCCCAGGAAGAACATCGCAGTTTGGATGGGCGTCTCGCGTTCTTCATGCGCTTCCACCAGCAATTCCTCCGTGACCAGGTAAAGCAGCGCGGCCACGCCAAAGGACAGCAGAGCGTCGACATAGACTGGCGCGACCGCATTCAGGGCCAGCGCTCCGAGGCCGGCACCGGCTAGCACTGTCAGGCCGAGCAGCCCCGCAGTACCGGCGACCTTGAATCCCGACTGGCCTGCGCCACGCAGCGATGTCCCGCACGAGACCCCGAGAAACAGTAGTTCCAGTACCAGGCCAATGGTCAATAGCAGACCTTGCTTTGCGCCTGCGGCAAACGACAGTCCGATCAACGCGCCATCGAGGCTGGTATCGACGCCCATGGCAGTCACCAGGCTGCGAGTATTTCGTCCGGCGTTCTCGCTCTCTCCTTTTTCACCGAACCACTTCAGCGCCAGCATGAAAGCAACACCGACGGTGAATCCGATGAAGGTTGGCCATGGCAGGCGTCGGTGCATCAAGTCGGGCAGCAGTTCGACGGCGAGCACACTGAACACGGTACCGGCTGCGAAGTGTTGGATCGCACTGCGCAGGCCGGCGCTCGGCTGCCTGACCAGTGATGCTAGTGCACCAAATACGACGGCGATTGCCGGCATCGCCGCGTACTTCAGGACGGTCGACAGGTTTGCGGTCACGATGATGCCTTCGAAGAATCCACCGCTTGCACGCTGGCGGAGAGCGACGCACCGGCCGTTGCGGCGCTGCTGCCTGTGTTCGCTACGCCTTCGTCCGAATAAGCAAGCAAGCGCAGGGCATTGATCACCACGAGCAGCGTGGAGCCCTCGTGAAAGAGGACCGCGGTGCCGATGTTCAACCCGAAGATCGTGGCCGGGATCAGGACAGCAACGACGCCGAGGCTGACCCAGAGGTTCTGCTTGATCACGCGCCGCGTGCGGCGCGACAGGCCGACAGCGAATGGCAGCTGACTGAGATCGTCGCTCATCAAGGCCACGTCCGCAGCCTCGAGCGCCACGTCCGATCCGGCCGCGCCCATCGCGATGCCGACCGTCGCATTGGCCATCGCCGGCGCGTCATTGACGCCGTCTCCGACCATCGCCACCTTGCCCTGGCGCTCACGCAACGACTTGACCGTCTCGACTTTCTGCTCCGGCATCAGGTCGCCCCGGGCCTCGGTCAGGCCGACGGTGCGTGCCACCGCATCGGCGACCTGCTGATTGTCGCCAGACAGCATGACCAGGCGCTCGATGCCGATTTCGCGCAGCCGCGTCATCACCGCCTGAGCTGCCGGACGCGGCGTGTCCATTACGCCGATCACTCCCAGGTAGCGTGCACCCTTGCGCACAACCATGGTGGTCCTGCCGGATTCCACCAGCTTGGCGTTAGCCTCAGCCAGTTCGGGTGGAGGTCGCTTGTCGTCCAGTTCATAGAACAGCACTGGTTTTGCAATATAGGTCGTCTCACCGTCGACCTTCGCCTGAACGCCGCGTCCAGTCAATCCGCGCACTTCGTCGGCCCGTAAGGTGCCGCCACCGTCGCCCAGGCGCTCATTGCTGCCCTTGACCAAGGCGGCAGCAAGCGGATGGTCACTATGAGTCTCGACCGCCACGACCACGGCCAGTAATTCCGCTTCGCTCACGCCCGCGGCCGGAATCACGTCGGTAAGTTTCGGACGCCCTTCCGTCAAGGTGCCGGTCTTGTCGAAGGCAATCGCATCAAGGCTTCCCAAGTTTTCTAAAGGGCCGCCGCCTTTCACTAGCACACCGCTACGTCCCGCACGCGCAACGCCGGAAAGTACCGCGCTTGGAACCGAGATTGCCAGCGCGCGGGGGCTAGCGGCCACCAGCACTGCCATCGCGCGGTAAAAGCTTGCGGAGAACGGCTCGTCCACCACCAGGAAGGCAAGCATCAAGACGCCTACTAGCACGAGAATGACTGGAACAAATACGCGTTCGAACTTGTCGGTGAACTGCTGGGTGGGCGAGCGCTGCGCTTCTGCTTCCGCCACCATCTGCACGACGCGGGCCATGGTCGATTGTGAAGCGAGCCTTGCGACCATCACTTCCATCGCGCCGGCGCCGTTGATGGTGCCGGCAAAGACACGGTTGGCGGCATCGACCCGGTCGAATGCACCTATGGCGGCCTTGCCGTCCTGTACCGGTGCCTTGTCGACCGGGACGCTTTCGCCTGTGACCGGCGCCTGGTTTACGCTGGACGTGCCCTTCACCACGACGCCATCTGCCGGCAGCCTTTCGTTCGGCTTGACCAACACGACATCGCCCGGTGCGAGCGACTCTACCGGTACTTCCTCCGTCGCGTTTCCGCGTTTGCGCAGCGCCGTCTCCGGCGCGAGCTTGGCCAGAGCTTCGATCGCCCGGCGCGCGCGTCCCATTGCAAAATGTTCCAGAGAGTGGCCAAGGCTGAACAGGAATAGCAGCAGCGCGCCCTCGGCCCAGTTGCCCAGGGCCGCAGCTCCGACGGCCGCGACCAGCATTAACGTATCGATCTCGAAGCGACGCGCGCGCAAGTTTTCAATGGCCTCCGTTGTAGTGAAAAACCCGCCGCAGAAATAAGCGCTTAGGAATAACCCTAGCGATACCCAACCTGGAGCTGAAGCACTGCGCTCGACCAGCCATCCCGCTAGCACGAATGCGCCCGCCAAGACCGCGAAGATCAGCTCCGTTTGTTCACCGAAGATACCGCCATGTGCGTGATCATGGCCCGCATGATTGTCCTTGCCCGCATGATTGTCCTTGCCTGCGTGTAAGTGCTCGTGGTTTGCTCCGTGCTCCTTATCGCCATGCTTATGGTCCATATGCTCGTGAGCATGGCCGCCGGCAGGCCTAGATACGTTGGCTGGCGCGTCTCCATTTGATAACTCGGCACCGAACGAGCGCACCAGCCTTTCCAACTGCGCTCGCGGCACCGCCGAACGTTCGTATTCAATGCGTATTCTGCCGGCTCCGGACACTTCGGCTTCCAGTACGCCTGGAACACGCCGCAGGCGTTCAGCGAACGTGCGCGCTCCGCGCGGATGCAATGGACCCGGTGCCATGCCGACGTAGTGCGCATATTTTTCGGTAAGCTGGGCGCCGACGGCGGTGACGAGTTCGCGTAGTCGCGCGACGCTCATGATCGCCGGTCGTAATGCAAGCACAGCGACGGCAACTCCCCTTCCGGCGTCTTCATGTGGACGTGCTCCAGTCCGGGACGACCTTTCAGTAGCCCAACCAGCCGTTCGATACACGGGTCGCTGGGGTCGTCGACTTCTGGAAGAACCAACGGCAATTCGAGTCGTACTTTTTCCGTCTTTTCCATTTGCTTCCCTTTCTCGTGACTTAGTCCTTGATGCCTTCGGCGAAGACGTGGTTGTCTGCTTCGCCGGCTTGCTCGCAGGGCTTGAGTTCCACCTGTACCGTCGAATGATGGATATCGAATTTCTCTGCCAGCCGTCGGCGCACGCTTTGCAGCAAGGCTTGCAAATCGCGTACGCTTGCGTCGCACACTACATGGACAGACAGGCTCACCTTGTCGCTTGTGATCGCCCACACGTGCAGGTCGTGCAGGCTGCCAACACCGGGAATGCTCTTGATCTCCCTGTCGACGTCGGCGAGATCGATTCCATCCGGGACACCCTCCAAAAGAACATTTATGCTTGCTTTGAGAAGGATCCAAGTGCGAGGAATTACCCATAGACCGATCAGCACGGCAATGGCGGAATCGATCCACTGGGCATCGGTCCAGCGGATCAGAACTGCGCCGACGATGACTCCAACCGATCCAAGCATGTCGCTCCACACTTCCAGATAGGCGCCCTTCACATTCAGGCTGCCATCCTTGCCCCCGGCTAGCAGCTTCATGCTGATAAGGTTGATGGCGAGACCCGCGATGGCGACAATCAGCATGGTTCCGGAGGCGATTTCCGGTGGATTCTTCAGCCGCATGTACGCTTCGTACAGAATGTAGCCGGCAACCCCGAACAGCAACAGCGCATTGAATGCCGCCGCGAGGATTTCGAAGCGGTAGTAACCGAAAGTGCGCTGCTTGTCAGCCTCGCGCCGCCCAATACGAATGGCGGCCAACGAAATCGCCAGTGCGGTCGTATCAGTGAACATGTGCGCCGCGTCTGACAGCAATGCCAGGCTGTTGCTCCAGATGCCGGCGATGACTTCGATGACAAGAAAAGTCGAGGTCAGGCCCAAGGCCAGCCACAGCGACCGTTCGTTGGTGTTGCCACCAGAGTGTGAATGAGAATGTCCTGCTCCCACAATGCCTCCTTTGAGTAAATACGAGCTATCGTCAGTTGACCGTAGGCGTTTCTTCAAATGAACTAATGACGCCGGCCGGTTTTGTGTGACTTTTTCAGGACGCTTCCCTTTTTGCTTTTTGTACTGGGATTGCGAGAGCGTTTTCGTCGTTCCAGGTAACGTAACACTGCAAGTCCGAGCCAGACGGTCACCATCGTGAGTACGGAAGTGCCAAGAACGACCCACAAGACCTCGGACGGGACCTCGTGACTGTCAGACATATTCATCCTCCTTGCTGTTGTCTGGACAGGCCGGATGGCAACACTGACAAACGTGCGCCATCCGGCGATGATTACTGCGGCACTGGTGCGGCCAGTTCCGCCATCTCTTCCTCCTCTGCGCGGCGGTGCACCATGCGATACAACAGCGGCAGGACCAGCAGGGTCAGCGCCGTCGACGACAGGATGCCGCCGATGACGACCGTTGCCAGCGGCCGCTGTACCTCTGCGCCGGTGCCGGTTGCCAGTGCCATCGGCACAAAGCCGAGCGATGCCACAAGCGCCGTCATTAAGACCGGCCGCAAGCGGGTCAGCGCACCTTCCACGATCGCCTTGTCCAAACTCATCCCCTGCTCGCGCAGCGTGCGGATGAATGAAATCATTACGAGACCATTGAGGACCGCCACGCCAGACAGCGCGATGAAACCGACTGCCGCAGTGATTGACAGTGGGATGCCACGCAGTGACAGCGCGACGATGCCGCCCGTCAGCGCAAATGGAATTCCTGTGAACACGAGCAAGCCGTCCTTGAGGTTGCCAAACATGACAAACAGCAGCGTCAATACGAGGAACAATGCCAGCGGTACAACCACTTTTAAGCGTTGAGTCGCTGACTGCAGCTGCTCAAAGGTGCCGCCCCAGCTAGCCCAGTAGCCTGATGGGATTTGCACTGAACGCTCAATCGCCGCTTGTGCTTCGGGAACGAAGCTGCCGACGTCGCGGCCCCGTACGTTTGCACTGACGACGATGCGGCGCTTGCCGTTCTCGCGGCTGATCTGGTTAGGACCCGGTGCGAACGACAAGGTCGCGACTTCTGACAGCGGCACGTAAGATGCGTTACCGGCGCCTGCGCTGTTGCCGCCGGCGTTCGCCTCGCCAGCCGGCAGTGCAATCGGCAAACGGCGGAGCGCATCGATATCGCTGCGCAGCTCCTCCGGCAGGCGTACCAGGATATCGAAGCGGCGGTCGCCCTCGAACATGGTGCCTGCCTGACGCCCGCCAGTCGCGGTTGCGATGGCGTCCTGTACGTCAGCGATATTCAGGCCATAGCGCGCCGTCTTGTCGCGATCGATGTTCACCGACAGCATCGGCAGGCCGCCGGTCTGCTCGACCTTGACTTCAGATGCGCCGGGAATTCGCTGCATGACCGCAGCAATTTCAGCGCCAGTGCGAGCAAGCACGTCCATATCGTCGCCATACACCTTCACGGCGACGTCGCTGCGCACGCCAGAGATAAGTTCGTTGAAGCGCAACTGAATCGGTTGAGAGAATTCGAAAGCGTTGCCAACATATTTCTCTGCCTCTTTCTGGATTGCTTCCACGAGTTCTTCATGGGTTTTCTTAGGAGCTGGCCAAGCCGATTCCGGCTTGAGCATGATGTAGCCGTCCGAGATATTCTGCGGCATCGGGTCCGACGCGATTTCCGCTGTACCGGTGCGCGCGAACACTCGGTCGATTTCCGGGAACTTCGCCTTCAGTCCAGCTTCCAGCTTCTTTTGCATTTCCAGCGATTCGCTCAGGCTAGTGGCAGGGATGCGCAAAGCCTGAATCGCTATATCCCCCTCGTTAAGGTTCGGGATGAATTCGCTACCGAGGCGTGACACCAACAGACCTGAGAGAACCACCAGCACGACACTAGACGCCACCACCACGGGACCATTCGCCAACACTTTGTCCAGCAGCGGCGCATAGCCTTTGCGCGCCATCGTCATCAGGCGATTTTCCTTCTCGGCGACACGCTTACCAATAAACAGCGCGACAGCCGCCGGGACGAATGTCATCGACAGGATCATTGCGCCCGCCAGAGCCAGCACCACAGCGAAGGCCATTGGGTGGAACATCTTGCCTTCGACCCCGGCCAGGGCAAAGATTGGCAGGTAGACGACCATGATGATCAGTTGGCCGAACAGCAGCGGGCGACGCGCTTCGCGGGCTGCTTCGAACACTTCGTGGAAGCGTTCACGAAGCGTGAGCTCGCGCTTGTGATGTTCCTGCGCATGCGCCAAGCGCCGCACACAGTTCTCGACGATGACAACAGCGCCGTCAATGATAATGCCGAAGTCGAGCGCCCCGAGACTCATAAGGTTGGCACTGATCTTGTACGTCACCATGCCTGTGAAGGTGAACAGCATCGCCAGAGGGATCACCATCGCGGTGATGATGGCGGCGCGTATATTGCCGAGGAAGAGGAACAAGATCACGATAACGAGAACCGCGCCTTCAAGCAGGTTCTTCTTCACCGTAGCAATCGCCTTATCCACTAGTGCTGTGCGGTCGTAGACAGGGACAGCCTTGACGCCGGCGGGCAGTGTCTTATTGATGGCGGCCATCTTCTCTGCTGCAGCCTGCGCTACTACCCGGCTGTTCTCGCCGATCAGCATGAACACGGTACCCAGTACGACCTCTTTTCCGTTTTCAGTTGCCGCGCCGGTGCGCAGCTCGCGCCCTAGACCCACGGTCGCGACGTCGCGCACACGCACTGGCACGCCGCGTACGTTACTGACCACCGTGTTGCGGATGTCATCCAGAGTACGCACCTGCCCAGGGGCGCGTACCAGGAATTGCTCGCCGCGTCGTTCGACGTAACCCGCACCGACGTTGCCGTTGTTGCGTTCGATCGCTTCCGTCACTGCTGCCAGCGTCAGGTTGTAGGAACTGATTTTGGCCGGGTCAGGCGTAATGTGATACTCCTTCGAGTAACCGCCGATGGAGTTGATCTCAGTGACGCCAGGCACTTGGCGCAGCTGCGGCTTGATGATCCAGTCCTGGACTTCGCGCAGGTCGGTCGGCGTGTAAGGCGTACCGTCAGGCTTCTTCGCACCCGGCTCGCTTTCCACAGTCCACAGATAGATTTCACCGAGGCCAGTGGAAATCGGTCCCATGGTCGGAGCGACACCTGCCGGCAAGCTGTCGCGCGCTTCCTGAATACGCTGATTGACTAGTTGGCGCGCAAAGTAGATGTCTGTGCCATCCTTGAAGATGACAGTCACCTGTGACAGGCCATAGCGTGACAGCGAACGGGTCTGTTCCAAGCCAGGCAGGCCCGACATAACCGTCTCAATTGGGAAGGTGACGCGCTGCTCGACTTCGAGCGGAGAATAGCCCTGGGCCGAGGTGTTGATCTGCACCTGCACATTGGTGATATCCGGGACCGCGTCGATTGGCAGACGTTGGTAGTTATAGACGCCGATGGCCGCCATGGCAAGCACGGCAAGCATGATGATCCAGCGGTTTTCGATGGCCGAGCGTATGATGCGTTCAAACATGTCGATCGCTCCTATTAATCTTCATGCGCGGCGCTGCCCTTGCCCTGCTCCGCCTTTAAGACGAAGCTACCGCTGTTGGCATACACGGTGCCGGCGCGCAGGCCCTCACGGATTTCCACAAACTTGCCGTCGTTTGCACCGACGGTTACGGGCTGTGCTTTGAAACCCTCGTCAACCTTAACGAAGACAACCTGTTTGTCCTCGACGGTTTGCAAGGCGTCGTTGCTGACTGCTACGGCAGCCTCCTTCGAGCCCTGGACCAGTTCAACGTTGACGAACAGGCCCGGGCGCCATGTCATTGATGGATTAACCAGTTCGACACGCGCCGTTGCGGAACGTGTTTGCTCACCGACCAACGCACCCACGTAGGTGACCTTGCCGGTTGCGCTCAAGTCCGCCGCAGTGGCTTTTACGATGGCGTTCTCGCCGACACGTACGAATCCCAGATCCTTTGGAGTTACGATGACGTTGACCCATACGCGCGACAGATCCGACAGTAGAAAGACGTTAGCGTCTTCCTTTACGGCCTCACCCAAGCTGATGTGCTTTTCTACGATCACGCCGTCGAAGGGCGCCCGCAGCTCGTAGCGATTTAGACCGCCGCTGGTTAACGTGACACCAAGCGCGCTAAGTTTCGATTCCGCGTTGCGCGCGGTGATTTGTGCTTCTTGGTAGCTCTGTTGTGCCTGCAGATAATCCTGCTCGGCCGAGATCTTGTCCTGCCAAAGCTTTTTTTCACGCTCGTAAGTTGTGCGCGTCAGGTCCAGACGCGTGCGCGCCGCGTTTAAGGTACTGCGCATCTCGGCAAGCTCCGGACTGGAGATCACGGCCAGAACCTGGCCCTTCTTGACGGTTTGACCCAATTCAGCAAGGACCGATTCGGCCACGCCTGGAAGGCGCGGCACAACGTGCGCTGTACGGTCCTCGTTAAAGCGGACTTCGCCCGGCAGCTGGACCGTCGTCGCGACGGTCGCGGCACCCGCCGCCAACGTCTTGATTCCAGCCTGTTCGATTTGCGGGGCGGTAAGCCGTACAAGTCCTTCTTCGCTCTCGTGGCCACTTTCCTCGGCGCCATGTCCCCCCTTGCCTTCCTTGGCAGGTACTTGGGCTTCTGCGCGCTCACCGCCTTCGCTCGCACCTGCGCCGGCATCTTTTTTCCAGAATAGGATCGCTGCAGCCAGTACGGCGCCAGCGACGACAACCAGCAGTACGGGCTTCCAGGATTTGGTTTCAGTAATGGACTTCATTGGGCTTTTCCCTCGGTATGATTGATGCTTGTGCCAGCCTCGGGCGGCACATAGCGCTGCACGTCGGCGATTGAGCGGTAACGATCCGCCAAGGCGCGCAGATATTGGGTACGGGACTGGAATAACGTACGTTGGGCGTCGAGCACATCGGTGAATGCGAACTTGCCAAGTTCGAAGCCAGTAACGGCCGCGTCATATGCACTTTGCGCCGCTGGAACGATACGCACGCGTAGCGACTCCACTTGAGTGCTTGCTACTTCAGCGCGCTGATAGGCGTCGGCGAGAGCCTGATTTAAGCCAAGGCGTTCGACTTCCAGATCGTCCCGCGCCTGGTCGGCGCGGCGCAATGCGGACAACAGATTGCCCTGATTGCGGTTGAATAGTGGGATCGGCACGGAAATACCTACGACGCCCTGTGTGCGTCCGACTTCACGCTCACGCTGGGATCCCAAGCTTAGTGTGATATCGGGAATGCGTTGCGCACGCTCGAGCGTCACTTGAGCCTCGCGGCCTGCCACTACCGATTGCGCAACGCGCAGCTGTGGTGCGTTTGCAAGCCGGGCTTGTAGCTCCTCCCACTGCGGCAGCTGGACAAACTCAGCTTGCGGCTCTTGCAAGTCTTGGGCTAACGGTATCGTCGCACCCCATAACCCAGTGAGGCGGCGCTTGGCCAGCGCCAAGTCGGCATTTGCCTGATTCAGTTCAAGCTGGGCCGCTGCTTCGGCAACGGTCGAGCGGGTCTGCTCGACTGGTGAGACTTTGCCGGCTGCAACACGTCGGCTGGTGGCATCCGTTGACTTGTGCGCAAGATCGACAGACGCTTGGGCCAAGGTTACTCGCTCCTGTGCCGTTAGAGCGTCCATGTAAGCCGTGATCACATCGGCGCGCAGGTCGGCGCGCCGGGCAGCGACTTGGCCAAGCGCAATGCTGCGCTCCTGCTGAGCTACGGCGATGCGAGCCGAGCGCTTGCCGCCGAGTTCGAACACTTGGCTCAGTTGTGCGGTTTCGGTGCGCGTGTTCCGGTTTGTTCCCTCGGTAGATATCGAAAGGGAAGGATTCGGAAGCGTCCGGGCCTGCACGACGGCGCCGTCGGCAATTCCAATAGCGCGAGTTGCTGAACGTAAGGAAGGATTGCTGGAGAAGGCCAGGCCAATGGCCTGCTCGAGCGTAAGCGGCAATGCAGATGCATTGGACTGACTGGCAAGCGCTGTTGAAACTGGTGAAGATTGCTGCCCATTCGCATGGGCAGCAGGGAGGACGGCTTGCAACAGCAATGCCGCTCCCAGCACGAAGTGCTTGGATTGCATAATGACTCCGAAGACTATGGTGGAAAATAGCCGGCGGCAACCCGTCTACATGCAAAGAGCGATGTAGAGATGCGTACTGTTTGAGAAGAAGCGCAATAGTCGGGTCAGCCGCTGATCAAACGCGGCCAGCCCACTGAGGACGTTCGGGAGGAGGAGAGAGCGCCGAGGCGGGTGCGATTAACGTGCTCGCAACAACACGTTCTACGTTATTCGCGCCAAACGGCAATTCGGTCAGATCGGGAGAAGCAAGCGCAAGGTGCGCGCAGGAAACACAGTGTACATCATGCACACTAGACTTTTTCGACCCATCTGGCTTGTCTTTGGCTGCCGCTGCGAGCTCATCGGCAGAGGATTCGTGCTGATGATGTCCAAGGTGGTTAGCAGCCTTCCCAGTTTCATGCATGCAATACGACGTGATGACGTTCCAGCTCAGCTGGAATGCCACTACGAGCATAAACATGTGAAAAATTTTGCGGGCCATGATCGATCCAGTATAACACGCCGAATTTGCGGAAAACCCGCACATGAACGACGCGTCCCTAAAAAGCTTGTTAGACCGACGTATTCTGACGCATAGTAAATATTCTCGACAGTAAAATAGCCAAAGCTTACGCATTTGTAATGTTACTGTCGGATTTCCGTTATTCAAGGTCGTTCACAATGTTGCAATCTCGCCGATGAGTTGACGGTGAGCGTCCCCACTACGCGCTGGATTACTTCAACTTGCTATCCATGCATCTGATTTTCTTACGGTTCGTCCGCGGCGCCAAGGCCAATGAAGACGCGCTAAAAGCGAATTTGGCCATGGCGGCTCTTACTCTGGTTACTGAAAAATCTGAATTTTATGGCAAAACTCCTTCTGGTAGAGGACCAGGCGACCGCCGCCGCCTACCTCTCCCAAGGCCTTGAAGAAGAAGGCATGGTCGTCGATGTGGCGACAAATGGTCCGGACGGATTGCATCTTTTGCTGACCAACTTCTACGACCTCGCGATACTTGACGTCATGTTGCCGGGACTGGACGGTTGGAATATTCTAAAAACTGCGAGGCAGGCGCAGTGCCTTACGCCTGTGTTGTTTTTGACGGCGCGCGATGCCGTCGACGACCGTGTCCGCGGGCTTGAACTGGGCGCAGAAGACTACCTCGTCAAGCCCTTCGCTTTCAGCGAACTGTTGGCGCGGGTGCGCGTGATATTGCGGCGTAAAGACAGCTTACCTAAGCAAGCCGAGCCGACGATATTTCAGTTGAACGATTTGACGGTCGATTTGCTTAAGCACTGCGCAAATCGCGGTAACCAGCGGCTCGACCTGACACCGAAGGAGTTCTCATTGCTGTCGCTATTGGCACGGCGTGCTGGCGAGGTGCAGTCTCGCACTATGCTCACGCAGCAGGTCTGGGACATGCATTTCGATACAAACACTAACGTGGTTGAAGTCGCCATACGGCGCCTGCGTACGAAGCTTGACGACCCCTTCCCGGTAAAACTGTTGCATACCGTTCGTGGAGTAGGCTATGTCCTCGAAGTCCGTGCGTGAGACGAACAAGAGCGGTAGCTGGTCGCTGACGCTACGCATAAGTGTGTTCACAAGCATCGCCATTACTTCCATTGTGCTTGCTGTGTCGGCCTTGATGTATTCTGAGCTTGTGCGTCAACTACACAATAAGGAAGAGGCAGAACTTCTGGACGATCTGCAGATTCAGCGCGACACGTTAGAGCACTTGGCAGGTCGGAAAATTCCACCTAGCCAGTGGCAATACGAATGGCGCGAGTACCAGGAGCAGTCACATAAATTCGCATGGCAGTTGCTGACGCCAAACCGCAAAGTACGGAACGCGTCACCGCATGTCGCGGCCTTCGCGGCGGCTTTGCCTACGCCGATCCAGGTCGGACGCTATGTGCGCGTCGATAGCGTTCGACAGTCCTATCTCGTATTTGACATGTCGGTGGACACGCGTGGACCGGAGGCGCTGGAAATCCACGGTCCACCTCTTGGACCGAATGGCACTGTATTGCGTGGCGTGCTAGACATCACGCAGAATCGACACCTACTCACCGCATACGGCAACAAGCTGGCCGCCGCTATTGGCGTCTCCATCATCGTCTCAACCTGGCTCGGTTGGCTACTCGCCCGCCGAGGCTTGTCTCCAGTACGCGCAATGTCGAAGGAAGTGGGCCGTATTAGCGCTGAGCAGCTTCACGCCAGAGTAGCCAAAGTCGGCTGGCCTACCGAACTACAGGTCTTGGCGACGAGTTTCGACAGTACGCTGGCGCGCCTCGAACGTTCATTCGACCAGTTGACCCGCTTTTCGTCGGACATTGCTCATGAATTTCGCTCTCCCGTTAACAACTTAGTCGCGGCGGCTAGCGTCACGCTGGCGCGGGCACGTAGTCCTGCCGAATATCAAGCCACACTCGAAGTAGTCGTTGAGGAAGGCGGGCGACTGTCGCGCATGGTCGCCAGCATGCTGTTCCTGGCCCGGGCCGACAACGCCGAGCAGCACATTCGCCCGGAGCCACTGGAGCTGAGAGACGAATTCAGCAAGCTCATCGATTTCTTCGACGTCTCTGCCGAGGAGCAAGGAGTAGCGCTCGAAGCACACGGGGATTGTCAGCTGGTGGCAGATCCCCTTTTACTGCGCCGGGCTCTGTCGAACTTGTTGTCCAACGCACTGCGCCACACTCCGCCAGGCGGCGCCGTGAAGCTGGTCGCTGAGCGCAGTGAACACATTGTGACCATCTCTGTAAGTGACAACGGCGTCGGTATCGCGCGCGAGCATCTACCCTTGCTGTTCGACCGCTTTTACCGGATTGATACGGCACGTAGTGCGCCTGACAGTACAGGACTTGGTTTAGCCGTCGTGAGATCGATCGCCGAACTGCATGGAGGCAGGGCAAGTGTCGACAGTACGCCAGGGAAAGGAAGCACATTCTATTTGCACTTTCCACAGCCGCCGGTTGCAACGCCGATTCACGAGCACAACCAGAACTACCTATGACAGATCAACCGCCATTTCTTCCATACCTCGACTTGAAGCAGCAAGCCACCGTGTCGAGCGGACTCCTGCTCACTGACCCTTCAACAGCCATGCAAATGGAAATTTCAATCGTTATCCCGGTTTATAACGAGGAGGCCGGCCTGGCGAGACTATTTGAACGCTTGTATCCAGCGCTCGACACGCTTGCGATTTCCTACGAAATTATTTTTGTCAACGACGGCAGTCGCGACAATTCAGTTTCTCTGCTGGCCGAGCAATACCGCAAACGCCCTGACGTAACGCGCGTGGTGCTTTTTAACGGCAATTATGGTCAGCACATGGCCATCCTGGCCGGCTTCGAGCGGACCCGCGGCCAGTTCATCATCACCCTCGACGCGGACCTTCAGAATCCGCCTGAAGAAATTCCCAAGCTCATCGTCAAGCTGCGGGAAGGCTACGACTATGTGGGCTCGATCCGGCGAAAGCGTCAGGATGCTGTCTGGCGCACCGTCGCCTCGAAGGCAATGAACCAGCTACGCGAACGCATTACCAATATTCGTATTAGCGATCAAGGCAACATGTTGCGCGCCTACGGCCGCAACGTCATCGACCTAGTTAACCGATGTGGTGAAGTCAACACCTTTGTGCCAGCGTTGGCTTACAAGTTCGCGCGCAAGCCGACAGAGATCATTGTCGATCACGAAGAGCGAGTTGCAGGTGAATCCAAGTATTCGCTTTACAGTCTGGTTCGCCTGAACTTCGACTTGATAACCGGATTTTCGCTGATACCTTTGCAGTTCTTCTCGTTGCTTGGTATGGCCACCTCGCTGTTATCGGCCCTTCTTGTGGCTGCGTTATTGATCCGTCGCTTTGCCCTCGGTGCGGAAGCCGAAGGCGTGTTCACACTGTTCGCACTGGCTTTCCTGTTCATGGGAATGATCCTATTCGGAATCGGCCTGGTTGGCGAGTATGTCGGTCGCATCTATCAACAGGTACGTGCACGGCCTCGCTATGTGATAGCGACCGTTCTGCAAGGACCTATACTGGATAAAACCATAAGACATTCATTCGAAAAGCGGCATCTGACGCGCTAGTGATTTCAGTAAATGCGCCGGTTATTGCTGGCGCATTTTGCCACTTTCACTGGTTCGAAATTACCGTTCTGCGTTCATCAGCAGCGACAATTCTTAGTGCAATGCCCTGCTTTCGCAGACGGGGAAGCAGGTCGCTGTGTAGGATTGCCAATGCCGGTGTGCCTCTTCCTGAGTCGGTGCGCCAGTGGCGGGCAAAGTCTTCCAAGCTATTAAGCGCCAGATCGGGTTGCTGCTGCAGTCCGAAATCGAATTCGTCTCGATAATCCACCAAGGTTACCGTTCGTTTCAGATAAAAGGTCAGAGATTGCTCATAGATGCCAACCGAATATATCCTTGTATCGCCACGCATCTCTGCCTGAATTGCAGGAACAAGGCCAGTGCCGGCTCGTATTTGTCCGATCGGTTCGAAACCCGCCAGGAGTAGTTGTGTAGCACTGAAACCAGCAACAGCCAATACTATGATCGAGCAGGCACGGCGCGCTGTGTGAAGATAATAGACGGCGATCATTGCACCTATTGCCGCCACAAACCCAGCAGCAAGGATCCATGGCGCGTAGGCGTCAAATGCTGCGACTTCGCTGATGCGTTTGCTGTAGCTTCCTACCGTCGGCCCTACACCCAGCATGGCCAGCCCCAGTACAAACATCAGACTGGCGTTCGTCACGAGTTGACGTCGAGAGCATACTACGAGGTAGTTCGCGATCAATAGTGCCAGCGCTGGGAAGACAGGCAGGATATAGCCAGGAAGCTTCGACGTGGATTTGGTGAAGAATGCGATGATGAAGATGACCCAGATCAACAACAGCAGTCCTGGCTGGAAGGTGCCACTACGGCGTTTATAACCTGCCACAAGGCTTTGCAACAACATCCCAATCCATGGAATGCTGCCAATTGCCAGTAAGGCCAGAAAGACCCACCATGCGGCTTCACGCTTATGCCCATTTAACATAAAGCGATTGAAGTGTTCGTGCACGAAAAAAAAATATGGCTGCTCTGGATTGCGAAAGCCGACCATGACGAACCAAGGGGCGGCAATTGCGAAGAACACAGGCACCCCGGGGGCCGGATGAAAGCGCTGCCAGATTCGCCAGTCCTTTGCAACGAACGTATAAACGGTCAGTATCCCTAACGGCAGGACAATGCCGATAAGCCCCTTGGAGAGCACGGAAAGCGCCATTCCTGCCCAACACACCAGCATCCAGTTGCGTCGTTCAGTCGCATTGGCCGCATCGTGTTGGGCGAGCAGGAAAGCGCATAGGGCGACCGTCATCATCCCAGATAGACCCATGTCCAGCGAGTTGATTTGGCTACTCGCGGTCCAGTAAAAGGATGAACCAAGTACCAAGGCGCTATAGATGCCGATTCGTGGACCAAACACACGCCAGCCGGCGTAGCCGGTTAGACCGACGCCCAGCATCCCGCAAATTCCGGTCCAGAGACGTGTTTGCCACTCTCCTAGGCCGAACGCTGTGAAGGCTAGTGCTGTCATCCAGGTCTGCAGGGGAGGCTTTTCGAAATACTTGATGCCATTTAACCTCGTCGTCACCCAGTCGCCGCTGGCGAACATCTCCCTTGCCATTTCGGCATACCGTCCTTCATCCGGCGGCACAAGGGTCCGTAGGTTAAGGACGTATAAAGAAACCACGACAAAGCAGATTGCAAGAGTCAGGAGAAAATTCTTGGTGCGATGTAAATCGGTCATGCGATGAGGAAGAATGGTTGAAAAGATAAAGCGCTGCCCCAAGCCGCATGGGTGGCGGCTTGACCGAACCGAGTCGGGAATTGAGCGAATTTTCGGAAGCGGGCAGATCAGCGGCGTATATCGAGGAGATATCCGACGCCTCGGACCGTATGGAGCAACGTGATTGGATAAGGGGTGTCCAGCTTGGCCCTTAGACGCTGAATGGCAACTTCAACCACATTCGAATCGACGCCAGCGGTCATCCCCCACACGTCGCGTGCAAGGTCGTCGCGTGCCTGAACATCCCCAGCATGCTGGATCAGCGCTGACAATAGGTCGAATTCCTTTGGGGTCAATTCCAGCTGATCGTCGCCACGCCAAGCTCGGCGATCAAGGATTGAAACCCGCAGGTCGGCCAGTTCGAATTGCGTACGCACAGGTGAAAGTGCAAATCTGGTGCGCCGCAAAACGTTACGAATCCGGGCCAGCAGTTCGCTGAACGCAAAGGGCTTGACTAAATAATCTTCCGCGCCGAGATCAAGGCCACGAACGCAATTGTCGACGCCACCAAGAGATGTAAGGATGAGTATTGGTGTTTTGCAGCCTGCTTGGCGCGCAGTCGTCAAAAGCGTCCAGCCATCCATCTTGCGCAGCATGACATCGAATATGGCAAGGTCGTGAGCGCTATCCAGCAGAGCTTTTAGGCCCGCCTCTCCATCGTGAGCCACTTCGACCGTCATGCCCTCTTCCCTCAGGCCGCTCGCTAGGTACGAAGCGGCGATAGGCTCGTCTATCAATAAGATCTTGGTCATTCAGGAGTTCCGTCGGATGGCAAAAACATAAAGCGTCCAGCTCCGTCACACCGGCATACGCGGTAGTCGGGAGCACGGACAGATCGAAAGCCATTTTGATGGATCGCACCTAACACAAGACCGTCGAAAGGATTACATTTCAGTAACGTTCAGAAGAACTTGATGAATTTATCCAAGAGAGAACATAACTTCATCCATCGATGACACGGATGATCGCGGGCTTGTGGGAGCCAACGCAGTATGGGTAACGAACTTCCACCATACTTGCTAGATGCAGTTGCATTGAACTTGGCACCAATGCGTTGACATATCGAACCGATTGCGACTGCTTAAACCCAATCTCTATATAACGACCTTCTAAAGCATAAGCGTTCGATGTTTCCACAAGGCAGTCTGGAAACGTGGAAGGTACTACACCTGGTGCATAAATTCTAGAAATCTTTCCAATTTGGTTTCCCAGGTCGTCTGTCCTGGCGATGCTGCATCCAGAAAGCAATACGAGAGGAACAACAACGAGTATCATCAAACCTGCTTTCATATTCATTCCTTTACACTTACGAAATGGATTAACCCTTCATGTCTTTGAAGAGAGTAGAGATTTCCTTGTATTGATCGATCGCTTTCTGTAGATAGAACTCATGTTTGACGGCTTGCTCGGCAAATGCCATACGCTCTGTATCCATGTCGACCGTATTGCCGTCTACCGCCGCCTGCACTGGGACTCGATACATTAATGGCGCGGTAAACAAGTTTTGTGTAGCCGGGATGCCAGCGATTTCGGCGACATCCGCAGTCGCTGAACTGGCGGCCAAGGCCTGCTGCAGCGCTGAGCCGAAGTCGATATCTCGTGCTTTGTAGTTAGGCGTATCCGCGTTTGCGATATTCGACGCCAGGACAGTCAATCGCTGTTCAGATAGCCTGAGCGCCTGTTCCCAGAACTCGTCCTTGTTCTTCAATGGTGCGAAAATCTTTCCCAGGCCTTCGCTCTTCATTTCGCTCATTGATCCTCCTGCGAGACATGGTCGTCAGCGGACGAAAAGTGTTTGGAAAAGCCGCCTTTGGTAGGCACATCTTGCCGGTGAACGCGACGCGAGCGCCACGGATAAATCCACCAGATTGCCAGGATGAATGAGGTCACAATAGCCGCTACCGCACTGCCAAGGGGGTGACCAACGACTTCCGATGTCACGAGATTTGCGCACAAAACCAATGCCAGCGACAAGAAAACGGCGCCGGTAAGCATTTGCCTGCTCGCCACGTCTTTGAAATGAACGCGGTTCAGGAGAGGCCTGAGCATTCGGTGCTGTACGGCGGGTGCTGTGAACAGGATCAGACTTGATAGAGAACATAAAAACGCCGCCATGAATACCCACTTTTCTGACTGAACGATTTCTTTGAACCCGGAATTGAAGGGCAGTGTTATGAGAAAGCCTGTCAACAGTTGGGCGCCAGGTAGCAGGATGCGCAATTCATTCAGCATTTCGGTCATGTCATCCTCATCGTGATTGCCCGAGGCGACTTTGCGACGACCAATAACGGCTGCCCGCTCTGTTTGCGATGGGTGCTGGATTTTCATGGCCGGCCGTCCTTCGATGACAAGAAAGAGGTGGGGAGGAAGCGGCGTAGCTTGCTAATAGAGAAAGCGACGTAAGCCAACAGCGTGCGCAAGGACGATCCGTCCTGCACGATTTGTGTGAACTGCATAGAAACTCCTTAGGCTATGAATGGAAAATAGCCAGCGGTAGTCCCTAGTGCAACGTCAAGGACGCAATGAATTCTCTGTCAAAAGACCGACTCGGACGGGTTCTACCGCTGGGATTAAGCTCGGCTGATCCACTGAGGGCGTTCTGGAGGGGATGGAAAGATGGAAGCGGGAGAAGCGAGTGCACCAACAGGAATACTCAGACCAACGCGTCCAATATTGGGGGGAGTAATTGAGTCAGGCACCGCTAACGCCAGATGAGTGTACGATGCGCAATGCACATCGTGCGCCGTACTCTTCTTGGTGATAGGCTGCTCATCCTTAGTAGCTAGCGAAAGTTCTTCTGAACTGGAATTGTGTTGGTGGTGACCAAGGTGATTCGCGGATCGTCCAGTCTCATGCATACAATATGCCGTGACGACGCTCCAGCTGAGCTGGAGCGTCATGATTACGAGCAACAGAAATAGGATGCGGCGAGCCATGCTGGGAGTTTAGCATGGGCATGTATGAACATCATCGAGTGAAATCTGAACCAGCTGCGCGCTCTTACGCTGTCATGCTGGCGTCAGTGGCCCGAGCTCGATGGCTGCCAGTGCCAGCGCCGTATCCCAGCCCAGCGCCGCCAGACACGACCTCGTCAGGACGGTAATTCATCAACGCGACGCGCGCCAGGTCGACCAGGCGTGTCGACACACCGGCGCCATACCCCCCGAGCTTATCTGGACGATGGCCGGTACCAGCGAGAATCGTTTCAGCTTGTGCCACTCGGGAAGGTTCGGTCATGGGTTTGTCCGCGGACGATATTTAGCGTGATGCATCACATTTTTAAGGGATAAAATCGCCCCGAAAACTATGGCATTACCGCCCACGACGAGGCCGCAAGCTCAAACGCCCAGACGAGCGCGCACGTCCTTGCCGGCCAGGCACCAGGCCTTCGGGGGTTCGGCGTCGGGCGTCGCCGGATCCACGGCCTTCAGGCTAAATTCGGCCACGCCGCGGTCGCATTCCGGCTTTGACGGCATTTGAACAACCAGGGGCTTCGCGCGCTGGTTTTGCGGGCTGATCACCACATACCAGTCGGCGTCGTTGAGCGCGCCAAGCACCGTCGCGGTGCCCGCCGTCGTCACCTGTGCTGCCCTCGCCTGCCCGGCCGTCGGCTGCGGCATCGCCGGCGGCGGTGCAACCGCCTGCTTTCCGCATGCAGTCAGTGCGGCGACCAGCACCAAAGCGCTGGCTGTCGTGGGTTTTGCGTATTTTTTCATGAGATTCCCTGTCCGGCTCTATCGTGCGTGTACGTCGGCGCAAGCCGGCCGTGTGTTTGAATTATGTGGTGGCGCTGGGTTCCACGCGTTGAGCTTTCACGGCTGCCCCGAGATACCGCTCGACCGAGCGGCGCTCGTGCAGCCCCAGGAATTCGCCCAACTCGTCAAGGGTTGTCCCGGCTTCCAGCTCGCGCTGCGCGAACGTGTTACGCAAGGTACGGCCGCCCTCCCGATTCAGTTTGATCCCGGCTGCGGCGAACGTCGCACGCACCTGGCGGTAAATCGTGGCGGGCGCAACCTTTCCACCTGTTGTCTTGGCTGGGAACAGCAGGCGGCCGCTCACGTTCATCTTCTCGCGCTCCTCCAGCCAACGCGAAACCTCAGGCACTGCGAACGGGCGCAGCATGGTGACGTGCTTGCGTCCGAATTCGCTGCCCGGCGCCGGCCAGACCGTCACCGGCACCGACCCGGCTGGATCCTCATCGCCGATGTTCTCGATATACATCTCGACCACTTCGGTCACCGTCAGCCCTGCACCGATCATCAAGGCCATCATGGCGCGATCGCGCCGGCGGCGCCAGGCCTTGGCCGAATCCTCCGACAGGATCGCAGCACGCGTGGGCAGGGCCAGCATAAATGCAGCCTGCTGCTCGACCGTCAGCCACTCCTTCGGCAAGTCCTTCCCGGCTCCGCCCGGCGCCGACGCAAGCGAGAAGGCGGCCAGCTGCGCAGGGTTCGGACGAATCTGCAGGTGATCATAGACGCGCTCCAGGAGGCGCACGTACCGCAGGCGGATCTCGCTGTTCAGGTCCTTGGCACGCCCCTTCTTCTGCGGCTCCATCTCTGCATTCAGGAACTGGAGGATATGGTCCTTTTCCACGCCATCGATTTTCAGGTTCTGGCTGGACATCCAGCGCACGAACTTCGAGAACATGGCCATGTATCCCTTCACGGATCGATGCCCGAGCGGCTGGTGCCCCTGAACAGTGCCATCCGCACTCGCCCGCTTTGGGCGCTTGCCCATTCTGACGAATTCAATGCTCGTGATGAAACCGCCGAACGCGATCATCGGTTCGGCAAGCCAGTGCGACTTCTTATCAAAAAGGTGGGTTTCGGACGTCCTCATATTTTTGCCGACTCGCGGCCCTCGACTAATTTCGGTGCCGCCATAATATCGCTGATCAGCCGCAGCACCGGGCCGGGCGCGACAGCCACTACGTTCGCGTGGCGGTGGGTTAAATCCCATTCAGGCGTGTAACACACAAACACCCGCTTAACGCCCGCCACCTGGTGGTCGCCAGCGGCGCCCCGCAGGGCAGCCCAGACGCAGTGGTCCTTGCCGCGCCGCAGGCCAGCCGTGAACTCGTCCCAGCCCTCTCCTTGTGGCAGCCCGGCGTGGACATATCCGGTAGCGGCCCCGACGTCGCCGATCGAGATCGCCAGCGGAAGCAGCCGCATGGCCGCGACCAGCTGCGTGCGCTGCAGCTGGCCGGCGGCGGCAAGCCAGGCCATGCCGTAGTAGTCCAGCGCGGCGAGCGCTTCTACAGCCTCATCATCGGGCGGCCCCTCGGCGAACAAGTCGATGAGGTCCTGTTCGCCGTTGCTCAGCACCGCGAACACGGACGGGGTTCGCAGGAAGCGGATGCAGCTGGTGAGGGAAGCCTGCCCGGCCAGCAGATGTCCTACGGAGATGAGCCGATCACGATTGGGATCGAAGTCGACGTCCTGCATGGCCTGGAAGATCTGGTCGAAAGCACCGCCGACGTCGCCGACAATGAAGTCGCGGCCGACACGGTTTCTGGGAAGGCATAAGACGCTGGAACTCGCGAAGCTCATCCCTTTCTCCTAGCTTCCCGCTGCAGCTTTACGACCATTTGCAATCACGCCTTTATTCGCTAGTTGTTCTATTTTATGCTTATCCCACGTCAATCATACAGAAAGTCATATCTCTAAGGAACCAGCATCTGTTGCAACGCAGGAACGTATCGACCCTCTGGTCGGCCGCGCGTCGGTGATCGACACCGAAACCACTGGTACCAACGTTCGTACGGATCGGGTGATCTCGTTTGGCCATGTGCGCCTCATCGACGGGAAGGTCGCCGAGAAGGTCGAATGGTTCTTCAACCCCGGCGACGTCGAGATCCATCCGGACGCGCTTCGCGTGCACGGCATCACCGCTGAATTCCTCGCAGACAAGCCCCCCATCAAGGGCTACTTGGCGCAGATCATCGAACTGATGGTCGAATCGATCGTCTGTGGTCACAATGTCAAGTTCGACATCGACATGATCAACGCGGAACTGGTGCGTCATCGCTTTCCTCCCCTGGAAAAGTTCATCGCTGGCGTGTTCGACACCATGAAAGAGAGCCGCGAGCGCTGGCCTGGCAAGCCGGCGTCCCTCGACGCCCTGTGCGCCCGCGTCGGCGTACCGACGGGGCACAGGGAAAAGCACGGCGCTCTCACCGACGCGCTACTCTGCGCTGAGGCCATGCAGGCGATGTTGAGCGAGCAGCGCACCTTCCTTGAATTGTTCGCCGACACGGCGCCTGCAGCCTCGTATGGCGAAGCCCTAGTCGAGATGCCGGCCATCCTAGTGCTGGAGGCCTCAGCCGACGAGCTGGCCGCGCACACGTCGTACTTGGCCGGGATGTCAGGAGATGCGCCGATCTGGCACAACTACACGGTGGCGTCGGCGGCCGCAGCCGTGGACCAAGCTGATGAGGACGCCGAAGCTGAGGAGGCTGACCGCGCCTTGGCGCGGTGCTAATCCACGCACGTAGCAGAAAGTTCTTTTATGCAACTTTTTGTTATAGAAAACGAAGGGTTTTTATAATATCCTCTTGAGATGGCAGTCGATGTGATAGAAGTGCGCAACTGGGAGTCCGCCTAACACCCGTTATTTTAATATTTTCCATATTTTTATAATTGGGGACGGCATGGGAGCCCGTTGTAATAGCAAAGACGAATTGTGAGTACCGAGATCGCTTACTATTTTAATTTTTCGTCGTTTTTTATAATTAAAACTCGCAGAAGAGATCCTTTTCATGGAAGCCTTTAATTCGCGTGCCGGCCAAACTGTCCCCCAGGGCTCCGGTTACTTAGCATATGTTCCCGCGGCGTTGCCTCCTAGCGACATCACGTATGACCCAGAGCTCATCAGGATGTTGTCGGATGCGGACCTCGCGCTCGGCCGTTTGGCAGGTATCGCTGATGTGCTACCTAACCCGGACCTGTTCGTCGCAATGTACGTTAGGAAGGAGGCGGTGCTGAGCTCTCAGATTGAGGGGATTCAGTGCACGCTCGACGAGGTGCTGGAAGCCGAGATTGATGACGGCGCGATACAAACGAAGGCGATTGGCGAGGTGGTCAACTATGTCCACGCGATGAATCATGGCATCGCCCGCCTGCCTGAACTGCCGCTTTCGCTGCGGCTTATCCGCGAGATCCACAAGATGCTGATGAGCGGTGTGCGCGGGGAGCACAAGGATCCTGGCGAATTCCGTAAAACGCAAAACTGGATCGGACACGCCGGAAGCACGTTGATGACGGCCGCATTCGTTCCCCCTCCAGTTCCAGAAATGAACGAAGCACTGAGCCACCTGGAGCTCTTCCTGCATAACCGATCCGGCATGCCGCTGGCCATGCAGTGCGCTGTCGTTCATCTCCAGTTCGAGACCATTCACCCATTTCTGGACGGCAACGGCAGGGTTGGCCGTCTGCTTATTGCGCTCATGTTCCACGAGCGAGGGGCGCTGACCAAGCCCCTCCTCTACCTGAGCAACTACCTTAAAGCGAACCGCATCGAGTACTACGACCGGCTCATGGATGTGCGGAAGAACGGCAACTGGGAAGGCTGGATCAAATTTTTCCTCAAGGGAATTGCATCGGTCAGCCACGAGGCGGCCGAGACCGCTAAGCGAATTGTTCAGTTTCGCGATACTGCCCAGGCGGCAGCATTCAAACTGGGGAAGAACGAATTCGCGCTGATCGACATCCTTTTCCAACATCCTCTGATCGATGCGCGCACTGCAGAACGTCTATTGGGTGTGACCTTCGCTACCGCCAATACGGCGCTGCGCAATCTCCACCAGGCAGAGCTCATTTCCGAGACCACCGGAAAAGCACGCAACCGCATCTATCGATTCGACGCCTACCTAAAGCTGTTCGAAGAAGAGTCGGCTGCCATGCCCAAGATCTACCAAACTGCCCCAGCGGACAATTACCTGCACGGGGCAGAGGACGGTGAGGAAGCTCCGCGGATGTAAGCGTGGCGCCGGTATAGGACCAACGTTTCCTAACCGGGTTATTTGACAGACCGAGCACCAGGTTGTTTTAATGAATGTAAGGGCGGAAACTTCTGCCGAACGACAACGAGGTTTCAAATGAGTTTCTGGGACACCCAACGACAGGTAGACACGATGGGCCTGGTCGATAACATGGTGCAGATCGGCTCCCACATGCGCGAGCAGCGGGAGATCGCTGCGGCAGAAAAGCAACATCGCGAGGGGTATGCGAAGGCTCTAGAGGAAGCCAAGCGCACCGGCAACATGCCCGAACAGTACCAACGCGTCGTCGCTGAAGATCAAATGGGCAAGCAAGTGGGAATCAAAGTCGTCGCGCTCCGAGAGCTAGGCAAACTAAACCCAAGGCACCCTCTCGTTGCTTCCTCGACTGTGCGCACCAACATCGGCACTCAGACACTCATCAACTACAATCGGGCGAATCGGCCGAAGGATGGCGACTACAATGATTTCGCGCCAGATGATGCTCTGGCCCAAAGGATTTACGACTACACACTCAAACCATAAAACGACGCCCCGAATATCGGGGCGTTTTTTCATTAGTCGCGTGCTCCAGCTGCCCTTTCGGTCTTCCCGGTCACGGCGGCAGTTAATCCTTGCGCCGCCGCCTTCCTCCGCGGATCCATCGCCGAAGCCACCGCACCGCTACCACCCCGTGCTGCAGCAACGAAAATGCCTGCAACCTTGTTCTCGACCTCGTGGCCGATCGCGGCATTCTGGTTCTGGCCAATCCAGCCGATCATGCGGTCAGCCAGGTGCAGCATCATGGTGAACGTCGAATTCACGAGCGTCATGCCCATCACGGTGAAAATGACCATGTACGCTACGATCGACATCAGCCCGGTGAGGCTGTTTCCCTGGGCGGTACCCACTGCCGCGCCGAAGTAGCGGAACAGGTAGGTTCCCATCACGGTGATCGCTGCCGACGCGATGAAGAACGCGAACGACATGATGATCGGACGGGCGAAGTTGTTCAGCATGTACGTATAACCGTAGCTGGTGCGCTGCCCCATGCCCTCTCCGTCCGAATCGAAGTGCGCCATCGCCCAGAGCGACGAGCCGATCAGGGATTCGATCACTGAGGTGAACCACTGGATCAGTGCAGCAAACCATTGGATAAACGGCACCATCGGAATGTAGAACGCCATCACGGCCGCGGTAACGAACAGCAGGCCGACGACCGGCAGCAACAGGCCGCCGGCGTCCTTTGCGATCGACATCAAGGTATTGGCGATGCCGCCGACGACAGGAAGTCTACCGATCAGGCTGCTGCCGATCTTGCTGGTCGCCGCGTCCGTCACCGCGCTACCGATGGTGCCGCCTGTCGTTGCGCTGAACGTCTTGTACGCGATATAGATCGACTGCGCGGCAGCCAGGCCGTTGTCCCCGATGTTTTTCAACGCGATGATCGGATTGACCGTGTTGCTGGCGCCAGTCGAGCTCGCGCCCATCGTCATATTTAGCGCGTTGCCGAGAATCCACTGACCGATAGAGGTATTGCCGGTAGAGGTCGCCAGCGCGCCCTGCTTCTGTGAGGTGGCCACGCCGACAGCGGCTTCCAGGCCGGCAAGCAGATCAGCAGTCGTCGAAGACATGCCCTGTCCGTCTTCCAGTGGCTGGAAGGTCACAACTGGATCAAGCATTTCGTTCATCGCCTCGCCCACCTCGGCATAGACGCTGTACCAGATGCCCAGTGTCGCCCAGCCACCGTCCTTCATACGCTGCGTAAGCTGGTCGGAAATCGCGCCTGCGTTGCTGGCGCTGTTCACATCGGCAGCGAGCGCACTAAGCTTGGTCTGGAAAGTGTTGGTGTAGAGCCCGAAGTAGCCATCTGCGATCGCCTTCACGGCCACATCGAACTGGGCAGGCGTACTGGTCGGCGAGACGCCTTGGATCATGGCCTGGGCCGCCGAGTAGGTCGTGCTGAGGGTGGTCGCGTGAGCCTCCATCGCTCGGGTGCGGATCCCCGTATAGTTAACGTCTGCGATCCGGAAACCGAACGTACTACCCAGGCCACTATTCGAGCGTGGCGAGAACTTGAGCTTGATTTCGCCGCAAGCAGCGTTACCATACTGACCGCTCGCCTGCCGGCCCGAGAACTGCATCACGATCGCGGTACCGCTATCAGCAGATGCGTTGAGCGTTACCGGAAAATCGGTGGGCGTCGCCTGGCCGCCCGACTGCAGCGCGGCCGCCATGTCGTACGAGGCGCGCTGGCACGCCGCGGCTTTGGCCATGTAGAGCTCGACGTTCTGGATCTGGGCTGCCTGCTTCACGTTGCCCATAGGGTTCACCGTGGTCTGGAAAGCTGCCGTACTATCGACAGCGACGTTCGTCACACGGTTGGCGCCGGCGATCCCCAGCAGGCATGCGATCACCATCAGCGCTTGGCAGAACGCCCAGCCGCCGAAAACAGGCATCAAGCTGGCGGTACCGAAGGAAATACGCACAGGCACCCACACGGTCGACATCCGCTTACCCAGCACGACACCTTCGTGCATGGTCTGGGCCAGGCCCGCGATCATGTTGTAGCCGGTCCAGATGCAGGCGGCCGAGAAGATGAACATGTTGAATTCTTTAAACATCGACGCCATCAGCGAGCCGGTCGAACCGTCCTGCGTTCGGAAGGGGTCGAGCGCGAAGTCACCGAGAACGGCCCGGAGCATGCCGAACGACTCGTCGGTGTTGCGGTTGATCGTCGTCAGGAGGCCGGCGACCTTATCCAGGATGCCTTCATCAGCGTATGCCATCTCCGGCATGAGCAGGAACGCCAGCGCCACTAGGCCGGTGAAATAGTAGAGGGGGTTCTTTGGCTGTCGCATGGGATTTCCTGTCATTACTTGTTACGTGGCAACATCATAAAACAAACATTCCGAGATGTCGCCTGACATCTCGGAATCGCTGTGTTTATCCCGCTTTCGCTGGTGATCACGCCGCCGGGGTGCGCATCGGTGTTGTTTCCTCGCTCTTTTGGACCGGCGCTGGCGCCGGCACGGCCACCAGTCTCGGCCCCGTTTGCGCCAGCTCGGCGCACACCTGCTCGTAGGCGGCCTTCATCTCAGCAGCGATTCGATCGACGTTGGCGCCGATCTCCGTCGCGCGCAGCGAAGCCTCGGCCAGCTTGTTGCTGAGCGGCGGATAGCGGTTTGCCAGCAGCGTGGACATCGTGCCGATGTTGTGGCTCATCGCCTCGACGTTCTCGGCGACGAGGGCGGTGCTCTCGCGCAGGTCGGTCGACTCGAGCACGCGAAGGCATGACTCGAGCGCGCGCCCCACTTCCGCAGCCAGGGCGATTCGCTGGCTTTCCTTTTCCAGCGGCAGCCGGTGCTCGGCGACAGCCAGCATGCGTTGCTGCATTAGCTGACGGGCGCTGCTCATGCGGGCGGTGCGCAGCGCCAGCAGGCGGTAGGAAGCAGGCTCGGCTTCTTCTGCGCGCACGCGATTCACCGTCGGCGCGGTCATCTCGCGGCACACACCGCGTGCATCTTCGCGCAGCTGCTCGCTCAGCAGGTCCTGCAAGGCGCCCAGATCCAGGACGTATTCTTCGGTATCGGTCTTCATTTCAGCGCACTCCCGGTGCGGTTGGTTGATCGGCTGGCGGCTGGAGCGAGTCCATCTCTTGCAGGCGATCGGAAATCGATTGGCGGATCCTCGTGCGCAGGGCCGCATGCGGGCCGTCATCGCGCGTCACCTCGTGCAACAGGTCTTTTGCCTTCTCGGCCGCAGCGATCAGAAGCATCGCTTTCGCGCCGGCTGGTGTCGCCGCCGCCACCTGGGAGGCTTTCGCCAACATGCCAGACGTCTTCTGCAGGAAGGCTGCTTCATTGAACTTCCCGTTCACCAGGAATTCGCCGGCCGCTTTAGCGCCGTCCTGGACCAGCTTGGCACCCGACACCAAGGCATGTTCCGCGCGGCCGCCGTCCTTTAGCAGCGAGAGAAACGCGCCGTTCGAGCTCTGCAGGCCGGCAGTCAGCACAGCGCGCAGGCGCACCGGATCGAGCGACGCGATCAACTGGCCAGGCGCGATCATGTCCGCTGCGCGCGTCAGGTTCTGGAAGACGGTTACATCGAACTCGCCACCAGTGGATGCGCGGGCTACCCGGTCACCGTAGCCAGCGCCCACCACTACAGCCGCCAACGCTACCAGCTCGCTTGTGCGATTCGGCTGCACCTGCGCGACCTGCTCCAGCACCTGGGCGCTGCGGCCGGCCTCCGCCGGCTGGGCGGCCTCGGCCTGCTCGTCGAGCGAGCGCGGACGCGACGTCGCTGGCGCTTCGCCCAGAAGTCGCTTGTAAAGGTCGCGAACAGCGCTGACTGGTGTGCGAATAGCTGGGGGCACCAGTGCCGGCGCTGCTGCGCGACGCGATCGCGCCTCCGCGTTGACAGATCGCGCCGCGCCGACAGCGTCGACCGCGCGCTCTGCCCACCGGGCCAGCGGGTTGGACGGGGACAAAAGGATAGATGTGGCAGGTGACGCGCCGACGCGATGCGCGGTCGCGACCAATGGCGCGCCGCTGTGGTGCGATGCCATCAGCATCGCGGCCAGCCGCGGCGCCGACTTGACCGCAAGGCGGCCGAGGACATTCGGATCGGCAGAGAGTGGTACAGGCATGAAGGCTCCAGAAAACGAAATTAATTGCTGACCAGGATCCGTTTTACCTGAGCGAGCATGGCGTGGTTGCATAAATGCGTTTTATGCGCATAAAACAGAACAGATTCAATCAAAAAAAAGAGCGTGAAATAATCGCTTGCTCGGCCGGTGCGAACGTATCAATGTGCCAACCCTGCACCAGGTCAAATCCCAAGCCTTGCGCAAATGCGAGGAGCTCTTTCGTCTCGACGCCTTCCGCCACAGTCTGAATTCCTGCTGCCCTCCAACTCGCGACTGACGCGGCCAGCATTTTCGCAGCATTCGACCTACCGGCCGCGCTGATTAGCAAATCACGGTCGACCTTGATAACGGCCACTTTGTCGAGCGCATAAAGCCGGCGGCTGCCGTCTAATCCGGCGCCAAAATCATCGATCGCAAAATCCATCCCGCAGCCGATCAAGCGGTTGACTTTATTGCAGACCGCTTCAAAAAGCCCGCCCTCTGCTACAGCCTCACTCAACTCGAAGCGAAGTTCGTTCTTTTCGGACGCTGCGTAGAAAGCCGAATCCGGGATGGTCATGAACGACTCGTGCGACAGATTTACAAAGCAGGGCTGATCCAATCCCAGGGCAACTGCGCCCAAGTACTTCAACACGCCCTGGTCGACCTTCACCCATGCCGCGGCAGACGTAGGCCGCACTTTTCCGCGGTAAAGGAACTCGTAACCGAAAACAGAAAGGTCAGCCGTATGCGCTATGGCCTGCAATTCAAAGCGGACGCCAAATCGATCCCCAGAATATTCACCACTGGCTAATGCCCGGCCCGAATTACCCATGAACACCATTGAATTGACCCTTTTCGTTAAAGGCTGGAGCCGAAAGACTTGCCCCTTTCTGTTTGGGGTTTGGTTAGGCAAAGCTGAGATCGACTTTCACATCTGGTTTATATCGAACATCAGCGGCCACGTCTTCCGCATCTGCCTTTGGTGCCACACCGACAAGACAGATGTCCGCGCCGGCAGGCATGGTTGTCATGCGCATCGGCATTAACATGCATTTCAATAAAGGCAGGCGCTTAAATATCTGCGCGGCCACTTCCGGAAACTCCAGCATATAAGAACTCGGCTGAGACCAGTTGACGTTAGACGCCTTGAGTTTTCGAACTCCAACCAGGTCGCGAGTTTCCTCTTGCCACATGAGACCCAGGTCGTGCGCGGTTTCAGTCGAGAGCCGGCGAGATACGATAAAGGGAGTCTTGTCGAGCAGGTGAGGCGGCAGCTGTCCATAGAGGAGGCTCTGCGAATCTGCCAACTCGGGCGCGCGATACGTCAGGTCGATCAAATAGAAAGTCAGCTCTCGTTTTGTGAGCTTCCCTTTTTTGTCGGCCGCGTCGTAAGCTGCAGATAAAAACGGCTGCTTCGATGATGTACTGCCGTGGAATCCGTAAAGAAGGTCCTTATGGATTCCGGCCAAATGCATCCATTCCGCCGTGGGCGTAAGAATCGTAGCATCGTTCGAGGCAACAACTGGCGTTGTCAGGCACAAGGACTTAGTCAATTTTCACTCCGTTATCCCGAAGTGATGTCAGGATTTCGTCCATATCGAATTGCCGCCCCAAGGCCATGCCTTGAGCGGCCCGCCAAAAGTCCGAACGCGCGGTTTCCGGATTCATCGAAAACACTTTAGCGGACAAACGACGGGTTGGGGTAGCTACCGCCTGCTCGGAATTCTCAGCCGCCCGCAGCCACCGGTACCCTGAGCCCCGATTTTTCCCCAACAATTTGGCCAGAAGCGATGCACATTTCTTGCGCCTCTCGGCCGCATATGAAGCTTCGAAAACCGACAGGCCGAAAAGGAAATCGACCAGGTCCTGCATATTTGGAGGACGGAACTGGGTAGGAAAGGACGGCTCGAGCATGTAAAGGCGAACCAGAAGATCACGTGACTCGTCCACAGGACTCTCCTGGTTCTCCCTCAAAAACGTGAGCAGTGCTTGGTATGAGGTGAAGCCGAGTGCAAACGAAGCATCCCAATTTGTGAGATTTTCCCTCATTTGCCACGTCGCTACGTCATACCCCGTAAGGGCGCGCGCCTCAAACGCTGGATGCTTCGCCCCAGCTCGTGCTACACCTGGCTCTAATTTTCCTTCTGCTCGGGCCATTCTATTCCTATTGATTTTCGGCAATTTGGCTTATTGTAACTAAACCAACGTGCCATTTATCACCCTCCGACGAGATTCTCGCCGTCAGCTTCCATAAACGTGTCATCGACAAGATTCGCCTCGTCGATTTCAGCAGGGTCGCGTTGTACCGTGGCAACACCACCGAACATTCCACCAGCGCGTACTGCCTGAACAGCAACGACAGCCGCCCTCGCCGCTTCCGCAACCTTCGCGGCGGGGGCCGGCGCCTGCGACGGGGCAGCCGGGACCGACGCCGCGACAGGCGCGGCGACCAGTCCTTCCGACGCGGCTTTCGTCAGGCCTTCCAGCTCCGACTCGCTCTTCACGAGCGAGGCTTCGCCGGCCGGCGTCACCGCCGCGACCGCCGCCGGCGCTTCCGGCGCTGCGAACTTCTGCAGCGTCTGGGCAACACTCGCGATGGCCAGGTCGACGGCCTCACTCACCGCCGGCAGAGTCTCCGGCAATACCTTCGATGCGCCGTGAGCGGCGTGGCGCACACGAAGCTTTGCAGCGGTCGTCTCAGCAGCCTGCAGTGCACTGGCCAGCAGATCCTTGCCGCGGCCGACCATCTCATCACCTGCTTTCGCCTCGCCCACCATCGGCGCCAGGGCGACGGCCATCTGGCGCATTTGCAGGGCGTAATCGGCTTCGATCTTGTCGCGCACACCCAGGCGCGCCAGCAGGCGCTGCTCGGCAGAGCCGTCGCCAAATTGCGCTGCAGCGTCAGGTGATTGCGCCGCCGATCGGATCATGCCTTCGATAGTCGTAGCGCTCAGGCCCACATATTTCGGGTCGGCCAGGACAGCTTTCATGGCAACATCCACTTCGCGGGAAACCAACCGGTGAGCATAACGCGAGCACTCGGCCGTTTCAGCCAGCGCAACCAGGTGCGTCGCCACCTGCGCCTCTCGCGCGTTCGAAGGCAGATGCGTTTTCAAGATCTGATCGATGTGACGCATTAACATCGGCAATACCACGTCGAGGTCTTCCGGCTTACCGGCAACCTCGATGTCGAGCCCACCATTCGGGTTGTCCGCAACTTCCTTCGCCAGGCCATCCATATCCTGATTGTTCGACGCTCCGACCGAAAGACCATTCGTCAGCGCGTTCAGCGAGTTTTCGCCGGGCGAAGTATTTACGGAACCGGCCGCTCGATCGGCCGTTGGAGCACCCGCAACCGCAGAATTATCTGCAACCGCGAGCCTCGGCTTGAATAATACCCGACCCACCATCTTAAATGGCATCAAAAGCCAGTCGAGCATGCGACGAACAGCCTTCAGCAGGCTGGCCAGACCTTCTCGACCGCTGATTTCTTGCTGCTCACGCAGCTGCTCTGCACTCAGGAGCTGAGCGGTACGGGTTTGCGTGGCGGCGGCAGTAGCGGTGGACATCGTGCTCTCCATTAGTTGTTGTCGACCAAGTTGGCCAATTCAGAAAATAGGATCTCGATGTCAGCTGAAGACGTTTGTGTCTTATTGTTATCTAAAAGTGACAAACCTTTTGCTACAGCTTTCTCCGTGCGCTGGGCTGCTTCAGCAGCTTGCTCTGGAGTGGAGCCGAGGGACACCTCGAGGTCGACCAATTCATCCTTGGTCGCCTCTTTCAGTCCGATAACTTCGGGGCCCATACGTTCGATCAGATCGGCTTCAACCTTCGTTCGAGACAGTGCTTCCAGCCCCGCGCGCATTTGCTCGGAGCCCTGGGTCGAAAGTGTAGAACCATCAGCAGCCGTAGCAGAAGGCGTGGTTGCAATCAGTGGCGAATGCTGCATACCCGTCGCCTCGTCAAGACCAGTTCCTTCCGGTCCAAGATCCATAACCAGGTGCGCGTCCTCATCCAGATCGCTTAAGCCTGCGTCCAGCGGCACGTCGCCTGGCTCGAAGTCCGAGTCGGTGATCCTCTGCTCCTGCACAACCGCCGGTGCAGCGCCGTCGCCGTCGACGACGCCCATCTCGTCGCCGAACACTTCATCTTTCGGGCGGCGGATGATCGGTGGCGCCACGCGCATCACCTCGTCGAACGGATCGAAGCCGATCAGGGCCTCCTCACTGCTCATATCGTCTGGGGCAGCAGTTGCGGCCGGCTCCGCCGCCAACTCAGCGCTTAGCTCAGCAGACAGCCCTGCCGCGTCGAAGTCGTCGCCGCCGATCGAGCTGATGGCATCAAGCTCGGCCGCGACCTCGGCCGCCGGGTCGCTGCCGCCACCGCCGAACATTCCTGCAGAGCCTTCGGAGGCACTTACCGGCGCGGCCGTAGCAGCTGCAGCAGCAACCGCCGGCGCCGGCGCCGGGTTCACCGCTGGCCGGTTACCACCGCCACCGCCCAGCAGCGACGCTCCAGCGCGCGCATTGTGCAGCGCCTGCACACCAGCCTGGTAGAGCACAATGCCGCGCTCGATCGCCGGGGTGTGCTGGTTCATCGTCGACGCAGCACGCACAATGCTCTGGATGATATCGCTCGTGACCTGCTCCGGATAGGTGGGCGCGGCGCCGGTCTCGAGCAGTCCGCGAATTTTCTCCATCACCCATTTGTCCGCGTTCGGCGCCAGCTCGACAGTGCTGGTCAGCATCGTCGTTTCGCCCAGATCGTGGATCTGCAGGAAGCGGTTGATCCTCGGGTAGCGAACGCGCGGCACCTCGGGCGACGGGTAGAACGTGCGCATCACGTGCGCCCGCTCGCGATACGCGAAGGTGGCGAAGCCGGAGGCGAGTTCCTCCAGCGTCTTCCTGCCAATTCGCGGGCGCTTTTCGATCTTGTAGTTGACGTCGCGCCGGATGTTACCCAGCAGTGAATCCAGGTTTTGCTCGAAGCCGGAGATCACCGCAACGTCGGCTTCCCCAAGGGTCTTCTGCGCCAGCTCGTGGGTCTTGTCCGAGCCGACGATCTTCATGAAGAACTTGGTCGCCTGGTTCGCCATCATGGCGCCGGCTTCCGCAGCGCGATCGCCCTCTGTGAGTTTCTCTAAGTCCTGGGCCAGGGCACAGAGGAAGAAATTCAGGCTTCGAGCCTGGGCCGCGGTCAACGCGATACCCTCGGCAAACTGGTACGCGAATTCGTCAAGGAAGAGGGCGAACGGCGTGGCCGAAGCGGTAATCTTCGCGTCCACGTTCTGATGCACGTCGCCTTCGATCGAAGAGCCCAGCGCGCGCGCCATCATCACGCGCAGCAGCGCGAGATTCAGCTTGCCCAGGCTTTCCTGCTCCTGCGCGCCCTTTTCCAGCGAGGGGATGAGCGAGATGCAGACGCGGTTGTTGACCACCACGTCCTGCATGTCGACCTCTGGATGCTTGCGCTTAAAGATGTGGCCATAGGTGTCAATCAGCAGCGACAGGGCCGGGTACACCTGGTCAGCGCGATAGCCGTGCTGGTTGTAGCACTCGTTGGTCTGGTTCGTAGGGGGCTTCTTCGCTGGGGCGCGAGCTTGACCGAATGCCTGGCTCAGCGCGGCCGCTTCGTCCTCTGCCTCCTCCTTCAGGCAGCCGTGCTTGCGCAGCATGTTCTGCAGCTGGAAGCCTGGAAGACCGACTTCAAGGTACGACTTCACGCCGAGGTAGGGAGTCGGCCACGGACCGCCGTTCGCGAGTTTCCATCCCTCGACGTACAGCTCCTCGATCTTGTCCAGCGCCAGGTATTCACGCATCGTCTCAATGGACAGGGTCAGCTCGCCCAGGTCGCGCTTATGCGTCAGCGCGCGGCAGATGCCCCGGAAGAGGTTCAGGCCACGGTCCTGCCAAGTCTTTGAGTCGCCCGAGGCTTTGACCATGATATTGGACGTCATCTGCACCAGGGTGTCAGCGTCGGCGGCGGTCGCCGGCTGCAGGCCATTCGACAGGCGCTCGCGCATGTTGGAGATCTGCGTTGGCGACAGGCCACCCAGGAGGTAGTTCACGACCAGGTAGTCGTAGTCGCGCGCGAACATGCGCACCTGCGAATACATGTCTGTCGGCAGCTTGTTGTCGGCTTTGGCATCCGCCACGAAAAATCCGCTCGCCCAGCACAACACGCAGAACGTCATCCCTTTTAAGAATTCTGAGTTATGCGTAACTACGTAGTCGTCGGTGATGTAGAGATGACGATCATCGTCGACCATAATGCACTGTGCCGCCTTGCTGCCGACAAGCTCAACGCCGGTGATCTTGAGCTTTAGAGACTCGCTGTACTGGTAGGTTTGTACACGCTCGAGCTTGCGGCCCAGCCTAAAAAGGCTAGCTGGCTCAGGATGACGAATATTGACGGTGTACGCCAGACTTCCAGTTCGCTTCTCGCCATTATGGGTGTAAGTTGGGCGCTTTAGCGAAATCGATGCGATACCCCCTAATGAACGCACTAAATCCTGCACCTGCTTTGCAAGTACTTCGCTCACCGTAGTATAGGATGCATTGGCCGAGGTCTTGTTGGCGAATCCATCGGTATCCATCAAGCCCTGCAACAGCGCTTTACGCTGTTCAATGGATGCCTCCCGATAAATCTCAGGGATGAATTTCGTGTGACTCGTGGTACCCATCAGGCAGAGATCGTCGAGTATTGCCTTCACCGGATTGCGTGCGTAGGTGCCGTCGGCATGACGACCGACGAACGAGTGCTCAGGCTTCGACCGAATCCAATAACTGTAAGGGCCGTCGGACTTATATTGGATTAGCTCTGTTTCCTCCGGCAGGAGTGCAGTACAGGCATCAACGATCTCTTGGTCCGCCGTCGTAATTCGGAGATACTTGTTCATGTTCCCGTCACCGATCAATAGTCCGAGCAGGTAAGGGTGCAACGGCAAGTCTTGATGAGGTTTTTCTACTGGTGCGCTCAGGGGCACGCTGAACGTGCCTTTATTTCGGGTCAGGATCGCCGCAATCTCGCGCGTAGTGAGAACACGGGGCTTTGCATGTCCAGTGCGCGAAAGACCCGGTTTATACTTACCATTCCAATGTTTATGATGCACCTCCCAGAGGTGGTTTGCGCATGCCTCGGTACTCCGTCCATCCGCGAACGTGATTCTATAAATCTCCAAATCGCCTTGCGGGAACACCGCGGCCACTTTAGAGCTGCCGCCGCTCGGAGTCGACACACAATCGCCGACTTTGATGTGGCCCATCGTTGTCCAACCACTCGGCGTGTGTATTTTCGCGTCGAGAGGCTGAGCCTTCCCTGAACCAGTCGTGCCTAAAACAAGCATATGGCGAGTCAGGTCGTCGGCGGCCAGAAACACCTGCTTGCCGCGCTCGTATGGATCCTGGGCGTCGATCACGCCGAAATACATGATGCCGGTCGGCGCCATCGGCTTGTCGGTACCAGGATGCAGCAGGCCCGGATCTGGCACCATGCACCAGGCCGGATAGCGCATCGGCGCGTACTGCGATGTCTTCTGGTATTCGTCAACAAATCCCAGGAGCGTGAAAACGAGGATTGGTAGCGCGAAGGGGAAGACCAGGCAGACGAGGCCCAGCACGGCCATCACCTTGCTGAAATTCGTTGGGTAGACCATCCAGTCCTTGAAACGCTGCGCGTTCGAGCGGACATCAACGATGATCTGGCGCGCCGATACTTCCTGGCCGCCTTCAATGGTGGTATAGCGGCCGTGCTTCACTTCCCCTCCTCCTGCTTCGCCTGGTCGCCCGGCAGATCCACCTGAATTCCATCAGCGGCCTGGCGGGCGCCGATGTATTGGCCCAGCGGCAGAATCATCGGCTCGATCACGCTGCGGACGAGCTTCATGTGATCAAGGCCGTGCTGCTTGGCCGTGTCGGTCAGCAGGTCGTACACGCGCGCCGGGTGGGCGCTGATAAAGCGGGTGTCGGGCGAGGCGTGCGCCTCCGCTGCCAGATCAGTCGAGCCAGTGCGCATCCACTCCACAGCCATGTCCGCGATCTGGTCGACGACGATCTCGTGGCCGCGCTTCTGGCGCATCACGACGGCCGGCGCCAGAAGGGCAGACCAGACGGTCGCCACGCGCCGCTGGTTGTCGAGCTTGTCCATATGCGGCACCCCGACGCAAAAAAGCCGGATCATTTCGCTGGCCAGACCGTCTGGATCAAGCGTCGCTGTCGCCTTGGAAAACTGCACACCGACTGCGCGAACGTTACCGGCGATATCTCCGGTACCCAGCGTGCTCTTGGCTTTCCGGCTGCGCTGCTTATCCATCAAGCCGCGCATCGACCGATACCCTTCGACCACAGCTTGCTCGTACGCGCTTCGCAGTGCAGTCGCCGCCTCCTCGCCTTCCGGCGCGGTAGCCAGCGGCAGATAAGCGGGCCGAATCGCGCGCGAGGTGCGGGCGGCGAACCAGCCTGCAGCAGCTTTAAAGAAGGTGGCTGTCATCATTTCGCAAGCCAGTTTGCTACGGCGTCAGCGGAATGCTGATCGCCTTCGAAAACCGCACCATCGGGCTTCATCAGCGTAGGAGTGGACCGCAGACCAGCGCGGGCGAAGAGCACCGAATTTCCGTCCGCGATCGGTGGCCCCGTCTCGCATTGCTGGGTGACGTCGATACCAGTCGGCTGTTCCGACAGGAGGTTCTTCCAGCGCGCTGCTCGCTCGGCCGCCGTGCTGGCGCAGGCCGCGTAAGACAAGAGAGGTCGCGAGCCATGCTTGAACGACACTGGGATAATGGTCACGCCGATCGTGGCCGGGAGCTTCGAGAGCACCTTCTGCTCGAAGTCACGGCAATGCGGGCAAAGCGGATCGGACCACATGAGCAGCGTCTTGGCGCCGGCGCCAGCCGCGCGCAGCGTGATGAAGGATGCCTTCGACAGCGCCTCTTTGATCGGGAGCACACTGGTTTGAGCATCAGCTGCGGCCTGCGCGACCGCCGCCGACGACATGCCGGCATCCTCCGAGGGAGTCAGCTGCGGCGCCGGCGCGGCCTGCTGGGCCGACGCGCCTGCAACCGGCGTCGCCACCACTGGCGCGGCGGCCTGGGACTGCTTGGCGCCAGACAGTCCGCTGACGATCGCGTAGGCTACGAAGAGCGCGGCCAAGGTGGCGGTTTTTCCGCGCAGATGAACTGAGAGGCCAGCTGGCTTACCGTGCAGGGCCGCATCGACGTCTGCGCGCACGGCTTCACGAAGGGGCGCCGGCCACTCCGCGCCGAGCAGGACGTTGCGCTCAACGTCGCCGCGCGCGTGCGCGACCGTGCATGTCAGGCCGTTCGTGTCGTTCATCAGGCTGACCTCTCGCACTACATCTCCGCCGATGCGCACCAACTTCGTCTGGATGATACGACCGAACAAGGCTATCGGGAGCCACGGGCGCTCAACGTGGCGAACGGAGAGTGCCACCATACCGTCGTTATACGAGACCGAAGCAGCGTACTTTCCGCGCCCATCTGGATGGGCCAGCATGGCGGCGTGCAGGGGGATGCTCGAGCCTTCTACAGGCGTGGCGGTGGTCTCGGTCATTGCTGGTCCTCTTGTGTGGGGAAGGCGGCTTTCGAGCCGGCCATCAGTTTGGTCATTTGGGAATCTTCAAATTCGCGGCGCGCGACCGCCTCGCCCGCGTCAAATTCAGACTCGGCACCCGGCGCCGGCACCTGGCGGCCGACGCCCAGCAGGTCGACCACGTGCTCGCGGAATAGATCGGTGTCGAGTCGCGACTGCTCCGGCGTCATGCGTCCCCACAGCGTTTCAGGGGTCTCCCCTGCGTTGGCCGTCCGCCAGAAGTTGTACTCGTCTTCGAGGCTCTTCAGCGAGGCAACAACCACCGGCAGAACCGAGATCCGGTTCAGGCGCTGGCACTTTTGTTCGTGTTCCCAATGCTCGTGTGCTCCTGCGCACTCGGCGAACGCCGTGCGCTGCCGCCCGACGCTATTGAGGGCGGCGTACAGGCCGTTTGCGTTGGGTCGGAGCCAGCCCACGAATTCAGCCGTCGTCACCTTGCCGGCGCGCTTGCACAGCTTGTAGACCTGCATCAGGTAGGTCACCGAGAAGTGATGCGATCGCCACAGGTTGTTCAGCAGAGGGTGCGCGCGGTACTTCTGGTACTGCTCGTTGGCCAAGCGGAGATCCGGCGTCTGGGTGGCATTGACGGCCGAGTAGTTCAGCTTGTCGAGCAGTTCGCGGAACTCGCCCAAGCCTTCCTTCCCATGAACCGCCGCCGGGGCCAGCATCGCAAACACGGCCTTCTCCCAGTCGTTCAGTCGGTCGGCGAAGATCGTGTCCGACTTATCGATGCCCGGACGATAGACCCGCGTGCCCAGCTGCGACAGCAGGTAATGCTCGGCCTTTTCGTGATCCAGGTCGCCGTTTTCCTTCGCCAGCCCGAACTTGTCGACTACTTCATGTGGATGCCACGGCTCGTGGAAACGCTGATCTTCGTTCTTATGGAGCGTCTTCGCGATCGGAACGATAGGCGCAATTGCCGAGTGAATCGAGGCCTGGAAGCGCATGAGCGCATCAACGCTCAAGCGCCCCTTCAAACCGCCTGTCTGCTTGCCAATCGGGTGCTGGGACGCTGTCCAGGCAAGGCGAAATGCAATGCACGCCAGTAGGGCCGACGGCGCTCGCCATGCGTTGCTCGTCCATTCGAAGAATCTCCCTGGCGAAGGCGGCTGCACGATGTCGTGGATTATTTGTACGCGGTATGCGTGCACGGCATCGATCAGATCCAGCGGCCAGAGCATGTAATAGGCCATCTTGCCGGAACCGTAGAACAGCCCCTGGCCCATCACCATCCACAGCACGATGAAGAGACCCAGAAGCAGGAGGGGAATCACATAAATGCCGGAAACGTCGGCATTCGGCGTTTGCGCGTTTCGTGCCATTAGAATTTGCCCCTCTTGATCATGTCGTTGTACGCCCGCCACACCAAGGCCTTGTACTTTTCGTGGTGTTTTGGTGTGCGCGAGTGGTAGTTGCCGAGACCTTTCCAGAGGTCGCCGCCGGCAGCGTTGATTTCGGTGCGCAGGGCAAAGCCGAGTGCTCGTACGGACTGGCACATGTCGTGGACCAGGGCCTCGCGAGGAATCTTGTATTTCACGATCAGCAGCTTTGCCCAGCTGTCCGTGTTGAACTGGGATGGACCCAGATCGTCCGTGCCGTTCGTGTTGCGCGCGACGATGCCCGTCCGGCCATTGCTCTCGACCTTCAAGACAGCAAGCATCAGGAGCGGATTGATCTCGTAAATGTTGCTACTGCTTTGAATGCATCGCGCGGGAATGCGGTCCGGGAGCTCCACTTCAAAATGCCGGCCAGGACGCCCTATATTCGGCTGCAGGCGATCCATGTCGTACTGGCCAGCACCTGCAGGCACTGACGCTACAAACGCGGGCCGCGACTGGGGCGGCGGCATATTTTCGATCGTTACCATCGGTCAGTCCAGAAACCAGAAGGCGCGGCGCCAGAGCCAAAATTTCGGACGCGTCGCGAGTTGAAGGAGGCTCCAGAGGGCTCGTTCTTGGAGCTGGGTATAGAGGCACGTGGTCTTCATGCACGCAGCGGTTAGATACATCGCCGCGGCACTGCCGTAGACGAGAGGCCGAAAGCCAAACTTGATCGTAAGCCCGACGGTAATGATCACCGTAAAGATCAGTAGGCAAAACCGGATCGCGTGAGAGCGCGCCAGCGCGCGTGTCTTCTCGGCCAGCCCCTCTTCGTCCCAGCCCAGCTGCTCGGCCATGTACTCGAAGCGCTCGTGCTCTTCGAGGCCCAACACGATCTCCCGGCCAACCTGCTCCAACTCGTACCGCTTGAGCTGCAGCTCGTTCATCTCCTCCGGGCGCAAGGTCTTGCCACGCCGCGCCATCTGCGCAATGCGCTTTACAGAATCTTTCGTGCTGACGAGATTGCGCCAGGCCTGGACCGGCAACACGGCCCACAGGATGCCCTTGCCGACCTTGCGCGCGGTGTCGCGGATATTCATTCCAGCCCTCCCCCGAATTGCTGCTGGTACTGCTGGACATCCCTCGTGATCCTGCGGATCTTCTCCGGCGCCAGGAGGTTTGACAGCCCGACCGCCCGAAGAACGCGCGCCAGCATCGCCTTCGTGCATGGCATGTGCAACAGGAGCTGGATGTCCTTCTGCACGATCGTCTTGACGAGAGAGCGTACTTCTTGTGCGTGCAGGTTATCGATCAAGCACGAGTCGATGACACTCACGGCCAGAGCCAGCCGGTCATTGACCTCCGCAACACTGATCTGCTGAATGAGGCCATCGCACATGTTGAGGATGTTCTGCACCTCTTCATCGGTCCCGCGATAGGGCACCTGGTAAATCACCTCGAACTGCCGGGACGCTAGCAGGGCAACAACGTGGGCGCTCGTCATCGTGTTGATTACGTTCATGACCGGGTCGGGCCGCGCCACTACGGATGCGGACGTCGGCGGAGGATTTTGTGTCATTGAGGCTGCTGTCGAGGGTTGCTGGGAGGCTTACGATATTTTTTAGGAACAACATTTGTGCTACATTGTAGCGATAATACGTGACAACATACAAGAATTGCTTGATCGCAATTAACGGTTTCGTCCCCTCACATGACTGCATCACAGACACCACAACTGCCATACGCTGGCGCCCTACCGAAGCACCTCACCCTTTCGCCGAACCCTGGAGACGGGCTCGATTTCGGCGATACCGGTATCCCGCGTATGCAAACCACGCGTGCAGGACGGGGCCGCAGTCGCTGCAAAACAACATATCTCAACCTGCGGATGGCTGCGCAGCTACATAGGCGGTGGTCTGCGATGGTGTCGGGCTTCGTGGCGGCCACGAACGGGTCGACTCGCACGCTGCTTTCATCTGCGACTCCGTGGCGTGGGTATGACGGCGTGCGCGCGCACCGCGATCACACGCAGACCAATGAACTGATCACGCCTGCCCCGAATGAACACGCTATGAGCGACACGGAAAGCATCGAATCTGAATCCGAGCCACTGCCGGACGACAAACGATTTCGAAGCATGTGGCGCCAGCTTTTTGGCGATGCCTCCGTCCAGGTTTATTTCGCCGACAGTGAGCTGAACGCGCGGGTCTACACCCTCGACGGCGAGTCGGGATACAAGGTCCAGCGTAAAAAAGTGGGCGGCACGAACCCTGTCGAAGAGCCGGAGGACCTGGCGAGCCAGCGCCTGGCATTCCCGAAGAAAGCGCGACGTGGCGAGAAGCACGGCCGCGCCCAGCTCGGTCCGGAGGAAGTGGCCGCCATCCGGACGTGGGCAGCTGACCTAGCCTCCCGCAAGGAGACGCCCCCCTGGACTGCGAAGGCGAGAGAACTGAACGTCAGCGAGGGCACTCTACGCGATATTGTCGCTCGCCGCACCTGGTCACACCTTCACTGAACATTGGCGCCGTTGCCGGCCGCGAGCGCCGCCGCCTCAGCGGCCTTACGAAAGAGTACGCGCCTGGCAGCGCATACTTTTGCAATACCGAAGCCAAACGACACCTCGGCGTAGCGCAGCAACATCCCGCGCGGTATATCCCCGCGAGGTGTCCGCAACATCTCCGCCGGCGAGCGCCCGGCTGCCAGCTCGTTACGCAGACGACGCATGGATCTCCTCAAGCAAAGCAGATTTTTGATCTCCACCGCGATGACGCGCCGGTTCGCGGCGAAAGGTTTTTGGATCATAAATCGTATTCCTGATGCGGTAATTAGGGCGCCAGCCGTTTCTCCAGTCGCTGGCCGGAGCAGCCTCGCCGAGTGATTCAAACCAGCGATCGCGCTTTACTGTTTTGTATTATGACTACCGCGTGGCACGTCTAACAAGAGCTGGGAGGACATCCCGCCACATAGCCCTGGGATACCTACGATACCAATGCGGCCGCAAACGCATATTCGCCCCCGACCTATATAGTCCCACCCTTGTTCGGACCGCGCCCTTTTTAATCACGCCCTGGGCCTGGCCGCGTTTTTACGATTGCTATCGTTCGGCACCACTTTTAGAAAAATAATTTGAAATCTTGTCGCCACTTTCGTTGCGAGACTGAAAGCCCGATTGTTAAACTGTGTACATGAAGCAAAACTTCTTGCTCAAATTCACTACTTACAACGGAGATTCAAAATGCAAAATAAATTCGCCCTGACCCTCGCTGCAACTCTGTCGCTGGCCCTCGTTGGTTGCGGCGGCGGCGGCGGCGGATCGTCGACCCAGGCTCCGACCACCCCGCCGGTCGCGACCAATCCGACCCCGACCCCGACGGTGCTGGCCGCATCCACCCAGGCGGCCGCGACCCCGACCTATCTCGCCGGCTCGGAGCAAATGACCGCCTTCACCGCACTGACCGCGTTCCGTGCAGCAATGGCTCTGCCGCCGGTGAATCAGAGCACCAAGATCGACATGGCTGCGCAAGCTCACTCGGACTACATCGCAAACAACGTCGGCGTCACCTCGGTCCACGAAGAAACCGCAGGCAAGCCGGGATTTACCGGCGTGACCGTCAAGGAACGACTGCTCGCAGCAAGTTATGTGGCGACGAACGCAGGCGAAGTTATCGGCTGGACTGGCGAAATGGCGGTGGCGTCAGAAGCTATCGAAGGACTGTCAGCTACTGTGTACCACCGCGTCATCATGATGAGGGAAGACTGGACCGACGTCGGCATCGCACCTCCGGTAAACAACCCAGGTCGCCCAGCGTACATCGACTTTGGCATCGCGTCCGTGCAACAGAACGTGGCAGGCGACTACGTCGGCGTGTACCCGGCTAACGGCCAAACCGCCGTCGGCCTGACGCACGCACCGGAAGATCCGAATCCGTTCGCGGACATCGACGGCACTGCGGCTTCGTTCTGCGCTAAGACCAGCTTCCCGATCAGCGTCATGACGCAGCGAAGCACGAAGCTGGCCGTGTCGAACTTCACTGTTACGGAAGCAGGTCAGACCACTCCGCTGAACGTGCGCCTGGTAACGAGCGATAGCGACAAGTCGGGCTTCGTGCCTCAGAACGTTGCCTTCATCGTCGGCAAAGCACCGTTCAAGCCGAGCACCAAGTACAACGTGACCTTCACCGGCACCGCGACTGGCTTGGCGACCGGCGCCGCCAACGGCGTGCTGAACATCAGCAAGTCGTGGAGCTTCACCACCAATACTAAAGATTACCGCTGCCAGTAATCGTCAGTAGGCTGTAATAATCGAGGCTGGGTTCTGTATCGCGCAGAACCCAGCCTTTTTCATATTCTTGCTCCGCCGGCCTTCTCCCGCGAAGCGCCGAGATCGGAAGGGCTGCGCATAAAAAAGCCCGAGAAGTTGGCTTGCTCATCGGGCGTCGCGCTCATCTAGAACATCAGGTCGATCTGCGCCGCCGCTATTTCACGGCGTTCAATAAGGGCAGTCGCAAGAGTCGACGTAATACTTTTGCGTCGTTGTCGAGGCCTTGCAGCTCGCGCCAGAATAAGTCGTCGTGTATATCGTCATGATGATCACGCCTGCCTGTTCGCAACCGCACTGGTACAGGGTATCTGGACACGTTGGGGTGGGATCTGGCGTTGGTTTATAGGAGCATCCGGAGTAGTTCCATGGACCATACGTCGTCGAGCCCGTGCACGAGTTATAGGTAACAGAACGGGAGGCGCTGCCGGTGTAATTTGGCTGGCAAGATCCGGACTCGGTACTGGTCGAGCTACCGCAAGGAGGAGCCGACGGGCTGCAGCCCGAGTAATTCCAGCTGCCATAGGTCGACGATCCCGTGCACGAGTTCGTCGTCACCGTGCGATAGGCGGTGCCGCTGTAACCGGACTGGCACGAGCCAGACTCCGTGGAAGACGACGTGCTGCACGACTGGGTGCAGCTTGAATAATCCCACGACCCATAGGTCGTGCCCGAGCACGAGTTCGTCGACACCGAGCGGTACGCGGTGCCGGTGTAGCCGCTCGGGCACGAGCCGGACTGGGTTGAATTGCTGGTGGTGCACGCGACGGTGCAGTTCGAGTAGTCCCAGCTTCCATAGCTCGTCGTGCCGGTACAGGAGTTCGTCGTCACCGAACGGTAGGCCGTGCCGGTGTAGCCGGACTGGCACGAACCGCTGGCGGTCGAATTGGTGGTACATGGCCGGCACACGCTACCGTTCCAGTATTCACTGGCCGAGCAGCGCGACACGCACGACGGATTGCCCATGCTGTCATAGACGATTTTTTCGGAAGAGGCGCAGACCGGATCCACGTTGACGCAGTGGGCGATACCGCTTCCAGCCGTCGTCCATCGCTTGCCTGCCGGGCATGCTTTCGCGATCGGCGCCGTCATGCAGGAGTCGGGGCTCACGGCGCAATTGTTCTGTGCGCTGGCCGTGAACGCCGTCAAGGCCAGCCACAGGCCTACGAATAGTTTTTTCATCTCGCTTCCTTTCTTATTGTTGATCTGCAGCGCGAGCTGCGCCGCCCTAGTTTTCTTGCCCCGCCTGGTCGCCGCCGGCCGCCTTCTCATCCGCGCAGACCAGGTTGTCGTACTCGTCGCGCTTGGCGGCCTTGCCGTCGGCGCAATTGCGGTCGTCTTCGACACAGTGCGCCATCCCGCTTCCCGCGGCCGACCAATGCCGGCCATCCCCGCACCCGCGTGCGACGGGGTCGCTCATGCACAGCTCGGGCGAGATTGCGCAGGTGATCTGCGGCTGCGCCTTAGGCGCCTTTCTATTCCCTGCCTGCGGGCGACTAGCGCCCGGCCCATCGTTTGCTGCTGCGATACACGAGCTGGCGACCGCAGCGAGCAACAAGCCGCCCAGATACTTCGGTGATTTATGCATTCAGTAATCCGTTTCAGGGGTATTTGCATTCCAGGTACATCAGCGCCTGGAGGTTGTAGACGTTCGCCGATGTCTGGTTGCCGAGGTCGTCGCGGAGCTTGTACGAAATTGTCCAGGCACTGCCTGGGCCTACCGCGGCCGTGAGATTCGTGACCTGCTTGGGCGGCGCGGTGCTCACGTCAACGGCGGTTTGCACCATGCCGAAGCGGAAGGTCGGAACGCCACCCGAATCGCAAGTCGGATAGGGAACGACGTTGCCGTCCATGACGCTTTGACGGCTGACCTCCACGTATTTGCCGATGGCGTTCGCCAGCGCAATGTAGGTCGTGCCGCGGCAAATCACGGCCTCGCCGGTGTTCGAGGTGGTGGCAAGCGCACCTGGTTGCGAGCATGTGGTGCCCTTGTCCGCGATCGGTCCGGCGTGGACACGCCAGACACCAGACCGACACACCAAGACCGTGCCGTCGGCTGCGGTTGCGATCGCGCTGTTGTCCGCGCAGGCGCCGCCGGTTGCCTGTACGCCCGGCACGAAGTACTTTGCTGTTACCTTGCCGGCCGTGGCCGTGATATTTCCGGTGCTGGTTGTGATCGAGCCGGTATTCGTCGTGATCGAGCCGCTGTTCGTGGTGAGGGAGCCAGAATTCGAGGTGATCGACCCGGTATCCGTGGTGATATTGCCGCCCGTGGTCGAAATCGTGCTCGTGGCGGAAATGGTCGATGCGTTCACGAGCGGGTTACCGCCCAGGCGCAATGGCCCAGTCATCGGGCGCGAGCCATCACGAGGAAGAAGTGCGTCAAGCGAGTTGTAATCGACCGAGCCGAAGCCGACGCGAATGGCCAGGATTCCCTCGACATTGCCACGAGGGTTCGCCTGCGGCCATGTACCTGCCGGGCCGGTAAGAACGGTGCCGGCGCCAACCTTGGAAGATGCTCCGTCGAGGCCGATCTTGTTGGCCAGGCCGCCAACACGCTGGCCGTCAGGGAGATTCGTCGTGGGATCGATCAGCGCCTGTGTCGAGGTCACCAGCCCGGTGACGTCGGTGCAGTTGACACCTGGGGTACACCCGGCCGGCAGGAGCGACAGCGCGACCGTATAAGTCATCCCCAACTGATTCGCAACGTTATACCCTGACGGGATGTAGGGATTGCCGACTGGGTTTGCCTGCAGCTCGAGGAGAGTTGGCGCAAGGGGTGACCCGAAGCCCGAAATGGCAGGCGTAGCGCTCGCGAGAAAAGCCTGCCGGTAGTCGTTGATGAACTTGTTCACGCCCGACTGAATGAGCTGGCCATGTGCGGCCACCGCGGTATCGGTCTCATCCATCTGGCGAACGACTTGCATTCGATTCCAGATCACCAGCACCACACCAGTCACGGCGATCATGGCCAGGACCTCGATCATGCCGAAGCCTGCCTCCCGGCGCCGGCGCACCGCCCTTGGGGCTCGCAATTTACTGTACCTTTTGATCACATCAGCTCTCTCGGCTTAAATGCAAGAAAGCGATGCGAGCCCATTGCCCGTCATCGCCTTCGTTGCGATTACACTGGTATTACTGCGGCGGCAGCGACCTGGCGAACGACGCCACGATGGTCTGGTTGTCCGCCGTTGCCGCAGCGTTGCACTGAGCACCCTTGTTGGTGGTGTCGAGCGCCTGGCGCAGCGCCTTGACTGCGGTGCCGTTGATCGACATCAGCCATGCAGTCTGATTCAGCTTGTCCGCGACGGCGTTGCACATATCGTTGGAAAGCCCTGGGAAGGTCAGCGTGTAACCGTCGTTCTGGCCGCCGACAATGACCGGCGCGGCCGCGCACGTGATCTGACTATTCGGCTCCGCGTTGTAAAACACCGTCGGGGTTGCTGGAACCGAACGATCCACGCGGAACGACGTGCCCGAGAACACGCTGTTGTTCGCCAGGGTGATGCAGGTCAGGCCCGTGAACAGGCCCGGATAAACTTTCGCAGTTGCCTGCTGGATGGTAGCCACGCTGTTGTACAAGGTCTGCGCGTTGGTGTCGACCTCACCACCACGCTTTGCCTTGATCAAGCCATACATGGCGAGGGCGATCAGCGCCAGCACGCCAACCAACTCGAAAAGCGTAAAGCCGCCTTGGCGCGTGCGGATATTTGAAGGAATACGGATAGGGGAACTCATTTGCAGCGGATCCTCGTGGAGATGGTTTTTTCGGAATGGAATTTGCGCACTCAGGTGCGCGCGACTTTTGTTACGTTTAATTGCTACAAAATAGCACAACGAATTTCCTAGCGCAAACAAAACTGATCGTTTGCGCCACGTTTCAGACACAGTTCAGCGGGACATTTGCTTCGCACTGGACATTGCCCGGCTCGCCTCGGAAAAGCTGATATTGCCGAACATAAGCACTGCAACGAAACACATGAGAATAAGCACGCACGCCATCGTGACGAACTTGGACAGGACCTCCATGCGCTCAACCATGCTAACCGTCTCGTCCTGGCAGCTTTTGATCACAAGATCGGGCAAAGCGTCGGCCAGCTTCTCTTCGCCAGCCAGCACCACGATCCTCGCGGCCAACATTTTCGGTAGCGGCAAATCCCGCAGCGAGGTAAGCACGGTTTTGCCCCGACTGGTATGGGCTCGGATTTTTTCCATCTGATAGCTCATCCACACCGACCCGTTCGAGGTAACTTTGTTGAGCGCAACGGTGTCAGCAATACCTGCGTCGATCATGGAGCAGATCGCCATAACCGTCGAGATCAGCTCCATCTGCGCAAAGAGCGTGTAGGGCAAAATCTTCTGGTCTGCCCAATCCCGAGCTGGCCCGGTCCAGTTATTGAGGCTCCAGGCGACCCATGCAAAAAGACCGATCACGCCGGCCGCGACGACCGCGCCGCCAGTACCGGTCGAGAAGTCGATAACCGAGTAGGAAAACGCTCCGTAAGCCGGCCAATATTTCAGGGGCACGGCCCTGATCATGTCCGCGTAGATCACCAGCTTGAAGAAGAAAAGAACCGCCACCAGGGCGGCGAACGTGAACGCTGGAAGCATCAATGGAAGCATCACGGCGCGAATCATTGCTTTGCGCCGAGCCAGGTTCGCTGCGTACATCTGATAGAGCTTGCCAGCCGTCCCTGGGTTCATCTCGGCTGCCGAGATAATAATGGTGTCGCTTTCAGTGACCAAGCCCGTGGTGGCGCGCGCAAGCGAACCAGGGTGCGCAAGCATACCCTCCCCCCACAAACTCATCATGGGGCTGATACCTGGCACATCCTGCTTGGTGTACTCACTGATCAGGCCATTAAGGGGCGCGCCGGCCGTCAGCGAGGCGCCCAGGTCGCGATAAAATGCCGCGCGCTGGGGATTGAAGAGGCGGCGCGCATTCCAGATGGCGAATACGTCGGAAAATGAACTCATTGCTATTCCTTGCTTAACGCACTTACGCGCGCTGGGATTCCGGCAGATTCGCGACGACACCGCTGCCTATCGGCGGCCTAGCCGCGGGGACAAAACTCGGGGCATTCACGACCACGGCGTCTTCGAAACGGCCGCAATAGCGCTCGACGGAACGAAGATCCACGCCACCGTGGAGCGCCGCTTTCAGACCCACCTCCAAAGCGGTGTTGCCGCGCGTACTGGTTAGATCATTGAAGGCGCCGTGCGACTCGCGCCAGCGTCGCTCGAGGCCCAGGAAGTCGCGCCTACCGATCAAGATGCGGTCATCGGTATCAGGCTCTACATACTCTGCGAGAATCTGGCGGCCCATGTAGCCGACACGCGACGCGTGCCCCTGCGCCCGGCATACCTCGCAACCTTCTGGGTTGTGGGCGTGGAAGCGGTCGACGTCGACGCCATACGTCTTCTCGATGTGTCGCAGGCGCTGCTGCCCGAGCGCTTCCATTGCGCGACCACCACGGAACGCGCACTTGCACAGCTTCCGCACCAGCACCTGGTGCATCAGCAGGCCAAGCACGGCCGAGTGCGCCAGCAGATCGGCCTCCATCCCCATCTTCGAGGAGAGGAAGTAGGCGATCTGGCCCAGGGCTGAATCCGAGTGCGTTGTCGTATAGACCGGGTGGCCGGACAGGACGATGTTCACCGCCATCTCCAGCGTTTGACGATCGCGGACTTCCCCCAAAAGTAGCGTGTTCAAGTCGCCTCGTTTGAAGCGCAGCAGCGCGCGCTCCATCGCCTCGGCACCTGAAACGTTAATCTGAGCTGTATTGGGGTGCGTGTTCTCGATCGGATCTTCGGCCGAGTACTTTGCCCCGCCAACCTCGGCGAAAACAGAACGCAATGTCGTCGACTTACCCATGTTGACCGAGCCCGAGATGGACAACATGCGCTTGTTGTTGCTGTTGAACCGATCGACAGCCGCAATGACGTCCGGGAAGAAGCCGAGCGCTTTGAGTGTGGGGATTTCGACGCGGTCGACGTAAATGATCCGCAGCACCAGCTTGAATGGACGATCGCCATTTGGCGCGGGGGCGTCGCCCAGGTCGAACGTCGTAAAGCGGCCGCGGATCGTCTCGCCGCGGGCACCCACAACGCGGTCGTTGAGCGTCGCTTCCAGAAAGTTACCTGGGTTGAAGGAGGTTTCCGACCGATTCGAACACTGCTCATTGAACATGTAACCGATCATGCCGCGCAGCTCGGCCGGATCCTTCAGAGCCGGAGACAGATCGTGTACCGTTTCGATCACGCCGTCGATCCGGAATTCGATGAGGGATCGATTTTGCTGGGTCTTCTTGTCCTTGTCGTAGCGGACGTAGATGTGAATATCGGCAGTGCCGAACTTCACGGCTTGCGTCAGCAGTTCGTTGATCATGCCGTTGAAGCGATTTTCGGACTGGGCCTGCCGCAGCTCCTGGTCTCGACGCAGTACCTTGGCTTCATGGGCGGATACGGCCTCGCCGGCGTGCTCATTCGCGTCGACGCCGTTGATCGATGCGATCAGGTTGCGGGACGCTTCGAAAGGCTGGGCCGAGTCGAGCACAACCTGCTTTGCCGCGGCCAGGTCAGCCAGCTCGCGGTTGATTGCCAGGCCGTGCCGCATGTTCTCAGGGCTCTCCGTCCACCCGGCTACGGAGAGACGAAGCGTGCCAAAACGCTTCCCACCACCGGACGCCAGCGGGTAAGCCAGCACTGCAACCGTGTGCAGGAGCTTCTCGGTCACCTCGAGGTGTCCGTGCGTCGCGTTCTTGCCGCTCAAGACAAACCAGTTCGCTGGCAGCTGGTCGGTCGATTCGAACACGGTGCCGGGAGCAATTTGAGGATGCGAGACCGCTTCGGCTACTACCGCATGCCGGCTCGCCGCGGCCTCTGCTTGAGGCCGCGGCCGCTCTGCCGGCACATCTGCTGGCGATCGGCCACTCAGCAATTCGAATAGTCGAGAGATCATCTTCGTCCTTTATGATTACTGGCCGCTGGCGAGCTTGGGGCTCGGCAGCGGGCCAGCTTGAACGGCATTTCTGACAGGTGGCTCTGGCTCCGTGCCATCTGCGGATTCCGGCGCCATCCGGAGCGTTTGGAGAGCTAGGGGAAAGATCACCTTCCCTTTTTGCAGCACTACGCCATCATCGGCAACCTGGATGATCTCCCAGCCCTGGACGCTGTCGCCGATATGATGGTCTTCGAACTTCCCCTTATTGGTGAAGAAGCGAACTGTCTCACTCCTGGGCATGCCAAAAATAGCCCGGACCTGCAGCCCTTCCGGCTCGATAGGTTTCGGCGGGACCTTCACCTTCTTCTTGACTGGCGCGGGGACGGGCACTGGCGCGGCCGCTTTGACCTCCACCGCCCCTTTTGCCTCACGCAACGCGCGGCGCTGTTTTTCGAACTCGACGTCGCGCGCCATGTCGGCTAAATCGCCGAGCGTAAGGCTCTGCACCGGAACGACGGCCGCTGCTGGCGCTGCCGGTGCGGCTGCGGATGGCGCTGATGCAACCTGTGCTCCAGCGGCCTGTGCGAGGCTCAGGCCGGCCACCACCAGAACACATTTAAGAATTTGTTTTTTTTGCATACATTTCTCCTGCCAAGGTCACGGTGCCATTTCCCGCCGTCAGCGTCTTCCAGTTGATGGCGTTCGCGAAAACGCCCTTTGCCGAAGGAATCTGAGCCAGATCCCACAGCGGATAGGAAACCGTGACGCCAACCGATCGGATAAGGGTGGGAACAGCTGCTTCGTTGATGCCCAGGCCTTGCGGGAAGACCTTATAATCGGCCTGCAGACCGCCAGAAACCTTCTGGGTCGGCACCAACCTTTGAATGATTGGCCAGAAAAGAAGTGGCGACTTCGCCTCGTCGGCGAGCACTTCCATGTTGGGCGGCGCCGAGGCCGGCAGGTTCTTGACCGTCATGCTTACCTCGACAGTTTTGCCGTCCTGGCCGAACGACGTCGGCACGAACTCGCCCTGGATGTCATCGATAAAGTCTTGGAACGTGGCCGCGCTGTCGCCCTCTTTCTTGTAGCTGAACGTGCAGACACCCGTCAGAATTTCGCATGTGACAGCCGTGGCGATTTTGAAGCCACCGACGTACTCGCGCACCTTGCGTACGCGCTGCTGGAGCGTCCGCACGCGCGCCAGGTTGCCCCAGGGCTGTACAGGCCACTGCTCGTTGAGCGCCTTCTGGTAAACCACTGCTGGCGCCTGCTGCCGGGCGCGTGCCTGCGCTTCCTTGATGCTTTGCTCGCGCTTGTGACCGTCCCAAGCCATGTATGCCGCCACCGAGCCGCCTACGACCACCGCCAACACTGCCACCTGACGCACATCCACGCCCGCCGACCGCACCGGCCGGACTGCAGCTGCCGTCGAGGTCAGCTTATCGAGGGTGAGAGTGTTGGCGACGCCAGCCCACGTGCCGTACGTCGCAGGCGCGCTGGTCGTTACCGCGCTAAGTTGCTTGTTCCAGCTCAGCAGCGTCTTCTCGACCTCCGAGGCGTGAACAACCACGTCGAAGTCGCCCGGCGCCGGGTGACCGTTGATCGACGTGCACATGACGTATTCATCACCGCCAGGGATCTGCGCGATCAGGATCGAGCAAACGGCCAAGCCGGGCACCGCACTGAACATCTCGGCCAGCGAATAGGCCTTTTCGAAGCGGGATACCTTGCTCATCGCACGCTTTTCGAACGCGCCTAAGTAACCCCAGGCGTTACGGGTGGAGCCAGCGGCGAAGCTCGCCTTCTTAGCCGCTACCAGGCCGCGTTCGGTGATTTGGGCGCCGGCGGCGCTCTTGGGCTTGATGAACTTCGACAGGAAAGCCGGGCCCTGCTGGGGCCCCGGCTTTACCGACTCGGGATCGAGCCAGTGCATCCCCGCTAACAGCTTCTTGCCACCGACATTGATGATCTGCGCCATTCTGGCTCCGTACCGTTAATCCTTGAACCGCATCGTGACGACCAGGTAGTACTGGTCTTCGGATCGGTTGCCGGAGACATTCCCGCCAAACATGGCAGACAGGTGCTTATCGAAGCTCTGGTCAGTTCCTTCGTTGCTGCGGCCACTGATTGAAGCGAGCACGCGCGACTCGCCGTTGTGCAGGCCGACACGTTGACGGGCGACCTCGGTATCCTTGTCCAGCAGCTGGACGGTGGTCTGGCTGTCGCCCTTACCGCTCGTATTGGTGCCGAACGGGTTCTTCACCGACTCACGAATCGAGATATCGACCGTGGCTTCGCTGTCGCCGGTGATGGCCGGCACCAGCATGAGCGTGCGCCCCACGTTCTCGGTTTTCGTTTTTTGACCTGAAGCCACGCCCGACAGCGACGACGCGGCGGAGACTTCGTTCACGTAGTCGAACGTCTTATTCGCTGCGTGCATGACGCCGACGCGGTTCTGGGTTTCCAAAACGTGATGTCGCACCACGGTGGCCTGGCCGCTTTCGTTGAGCGCGGCAATCAGTGCGGCAGACCCTGCAAAGCGGTTCTGGCCGTCAGGGCCGCCATTCAGTGTAGCCCCCAGCAGGCCAGACGCCAGGTCGAGGGCTTTCGTGGGCGAGTTGTAGGTTAGGGTCGCCTCGGACAACGCCTTTGCCCGCTGGTAGGCTACTTGCCAGTTGAGGCTGGTCTTGCCTACGTTCTTGCTCGAGTAACGAATGACGTCGACGTCAAAGATGACCCCGCGATTCATCAGGCGCTTTTCACTGTCGATGTATTCGCCGATCCTGTCGAGAGCTTCAGGCGTATCGGTCACCGTCAAGGATCCAGTTGCGGGGTTGTAGGTGGGCTCGGGCGCGCCTTTGCTCATCCACTGCTTGATCCCAGGGATAAGGCTCTTCGGCGCGTCAATCTCCTGGAACTTCGAGTCCATACTCGCGGTGGTGCTGAAGCCCCCTTCACCGCCGCCGCTGTCGATACCCATTTTGCCGCCGACAGAGGCGGCAGCCGCACCGATCACGAAGCGACGCGTGGTCGTGCGGAAGAACTCCAGCTGTCCATTCTCGAACTGGGTGTGCACACGATAGCGGGCCGCGAGCTGCTCGAAGAGAGGGGCAACGCCGTCTTTGTAAGTCGCCGGCACCACTACGGACACAGGCTTGCCGTTTTCATCCAGGAGGGCGTCAGGCTTGACGCGTACCGGGATACCGGTCGCCAGATTGATCTTCTGCGCGAAGTCGGACAGCGCGATGGTCGAGTTCCCGTTGCTATCGACCACATTGTCGGAGAAGCGCAGGTTCAGTTGCGCACCAGGGCGCAGCGGCAGCGGCCATTGTGCCCACCGCTGCGGCGCGATCTGCTGGCTACCCGTGTACGGCGTGATCGCATCTTCGACCAGATCGCGAACGCCGGAGGCGTAACGCTGGGCGGCGAGCCGATCCTCTGCCTTCGACGCTTCGTTTTCGCGGACATCACGATGCTCACGAATCGAGTCGTTATTCGCTGAAAAGCCTGCGCAGCCGGTGAGAAGTGCAGCTGCGGCAACCGCCGTCACTGCAAGCGGAATGGACTTACGCATCACATATCTCCTTGGCAGCGCTCTTCGAATCGGATGATGCGCAGTACGTTTTTCGGCTTGTTCGGGTGAATGCAGGCGCGCACACGTTCACGACCGGCCTGGGTGCGTTGGCTCATCTGAACCGAAGTCAGAAGTCCGCGCACGGCCTGGCGGAGGTCGGTGCCCCAGTCGTTCTCGGCGCTGATCTGGAACTCGACGTTGCGCGGCTCCCAGACATACTGCATGTTTGCCTGGCTGGCCCAGCGCTGGAGCACCGCCGATACCTGATAGTCGGAGCTGGTCGTGGTGAAGGCGGCCGGCGCCGGCGTATCGACCGGCCCCGCGACCTTCAGGACGGCAGGCTTCACCGCTACTGCCGTCGGCGAGGGCGCCGAGGCCTGGCGTACCACCGCAGAGGCCTGGGTCGATGCCTGGATAGTGGTGGCGGACGTCGCAACGGGGGCGGCGACCGACGCGGCCATTACCGCGGGTGCGCGTTCAACGGGTGCCAAACGATCGGTGATTTTTACCGTCCGCTTATCCTGGTCGATATAGACCGACAGGTTCGATTTCGCTACGGCGTCCGTCAGCAGGGTTGACCAGGTACCCTTGCCAGTGATCGTCACCAGAGTCTTACGCTGGAAGGGCTTTGCGTACTCGGTTTGATACCCAACCGGCACGATATCGGCTACCAGGTCTTCGACGGACACCGATTTGTAGTTCACGTCGACCACGGCATCCGCCGTCCGGTTGTCGACAAAGCCCGCGTACGAAGAACCGGCCGCCGTGAGGAGTGCCATCGCCAGTACAAGTTTATTCATTTTCATTTGATTTGCTCTCAATAATGTCCGGTTCTTACATATCGCCAATACCGCTGCGTGCGGGCCAAGATCACGCCCCGCCTCAGCCAGAAGCGGAGCCGGCGCCACAACCACTTCATCGACCGCCCACGAAACGACATGTACAGGCTCAGGCTGGCGTAAAGCACGAGGAAGAGGATGGTCACGTAGTGGAAAACCACGATCGCCAGGAGGAGCGGGAAGATGACGGAGCCGTCGACCTTCCCGATCTTGGTGCGGAAGCCAGCATTGCGCCAATCCATCAGCCCCTCGTCCTATCGAAGTACTGCTGCGCCTCGACGCGGCCCATCTGCGTAATTTCGCGGAATAGCTTCACGCCCATAGCGCCGCTGCGAATGAATGGCACACACTGGCTGGCGAAATCCTGGCCATGCTCGATGAGGTAATTGCGAACGAAGCGCGCCCAGCGCGGGTAAGGCCACTCCTCGCTCTGCAGTGCATCCTTGATGTCCGAGTCGAAGGAGATCCACGACGTGAGCGGAACCACATCGCCGTTGTCCAGCTTGACGATCTTGCGCGAGCAGATCATGCGTAGTGCGCCCAACATCTTCGATGCGGCGGCCGCGCGGACTTCGGCCGGGAACATTTCGACCAGGCGGAACATGGTTTCGTTGGGCGTGTCGGCATGAATCGTCGCCAGAACCCCGTGGCCAGTGATCGCCATCTCGACCGTCTTGTCGGCCGTCTCTTCGTCACGCACCTCGCCCATGAGCAGGATGTCTGGCTTCGATCGCATCGCCGACGGCGCGGCACGGCCCCAGCTCTGGAGATGCTTTCCGATCGCGGCTTGCGCAACCAGCGGTCCGCGGCCGAGCCCCGCTTTGCCGTAGCTGATCTCGATCGGCTCTTCGAAAGTCTGGATGCTGGGCGCCGGCGTCTCTTTGGTGCGCTCGTGGAGAACGGCGGCGATCAGCGTCGTCTTGCCCGAGCCCGTCGCGCCGTTGACGAGGACCAGGCCTTTGTCGACGAGGAGGTCCTCAGCAACACCTTCCGGCAGACCCTGCTCCGATAGCTCAGGCAGATCGTGCTTGATGGTACGAATTGTGATGGAGACGCCGTTCTTTTCGCCGCCGACGCGAGCGGCGATCGCATGCAGACGTAAGCGCACCAGGATTCGATCAGCGTCTGGACGGAAGAATTCCGGGTCTTCGTCGACCTCATCGCCCTTGCCCAGTTTCGGGATCGCCGCCGGACCACACAGCATTGACAGGATCTTCTTTGCCTCGGTGTCTTCCAGAAGGCGAGTCGTCAGCGGGTACCATTGACGTCGCCAGTACACCGTGACGTAATCATTGCTCTGGATTTTCAGATCCGAGCAGCCCTGGTCGAGGGCGGACGTGATCATCATGTGCGTCTCGCGCTCGCCGAACCCTGCATGCAGAACGAAAGGCTGGAGACCTTCGATCGTGTTCGCGGTCATTTCGTGGCCTTCCAGTCCGCGCCGTTGCCGTTGAACTCGGGCTGCGAGGAAATGCGGAAGACTGAGTCGCCGATGACGATCGTGTTCGGGTCTGGACGGCTCACGCTGTCGGTCGCGGCAGCGAATTTCGGCGCGCTCACCAGGCCGCGGCCGTACAAGGTGTAGAACAGCCGCATGCCGTTGAAGTCACGTTCCAGGCGCGCCAGGTTCAGTTCGAAAATCTTGCGGGACTGCTTGCGACCTTCTTCGTACGCGGAGCGCACGATGGACTCCCAGTACGCCTTCTCGGTGTCGTCCTTGGGGAGAATGCTGCGCTGCGCGTCGCCCACCAGCTGGTCGTCGCTATCGGTCAAACCCAGGTACAGGTAGTTTCGCCAGTTGTTCTGGCCAAAAGTCGCCGGTGCCACGATCCGATAGACGCGGCCCTGGACGCGCATCGAATACTCGGTGATTGCGATGACGTCCTGCGCTTCTTCGATCACTGGAGGCAAGGCTCCAGACGGAAAGGTTAGCGATCCGAAGTTGAACTTCGTGTCCAGCACGCCCTTTTCCTTCTCGATCTCCGCGGTGATGACCCGGCTTTCGTCGGCCAGGCCGGCGCGCATGCCCAGGCCAACGCCGAGTTGCTTGAGCGCGGCCGCGCGCACTTCCGAAATGCCGGATGGGATGGTGGGAAGGCGAGAAGAAGCGGAGAGCACTTTGTCGAGGCTCGACTGTGCCGACGGCGCCGCATACGCCAAAGGCGCCAGCGGCGCCAGGATGACGGTGGCGCACAAGACGCCGCGGAAAAAGGCTCGAGTCATGTCAGTACAACTTTGAGCGGAGCTCGATGGAGGATTCGTTCAGGACGACATCCGCACGCCCGCCGCACTGTTCGCCAACTGCGGTCAGAGCTTCAGCCAATGTGACGTTGCGCAGTTTGATGAAGACCGGCAGCGCCAGGCGCGGTTGAGGACCAGTGTGTTTGAAGTTCAGCTTCTGGGCCGCGGCGATGCGTTTCAGGATCTCGGACGCATCGCCCTCCCAGATCACCGTCATCGTGTTGCCCGACAAGCTCGCCGGGGTCGCCGCATCGGCCATTTGCGCCTTCTTCGCGTCAGCGCGTTCAGCCGCCTGCAGGATCGACAGTCGAACGCCCGGAGTGTTATCCGGCTCTTCCACAGGTTGCGGTGACGCACATCCAGCGAGCACTGCAGCGACGATCATTGCGATCGCTGCGTGGCTTTTCGGAAGAGGGCTGCGGGTCATTTGTTCTGTCCTGTAATCATAAAATGAATCAAGGCAATAGATTACCTTGTCAGATGCCACAGCGCAAGAAAAGGATGCATGCAGGCAACGTCTTTGGCATCGCGAAAACTTTCTCTGCCTCCGGGAGGGCTCGAAGTGGTTGCCAAAAAACATCAGTACCGCAGGCACACCAGCTTGTCGCAGACAGCTGGCGCCGACGAGGATGCGTAGTGCGGTAGCTGCCTGCAGTCCGCACGCAGAGCACGAGGACTACGTCCTGATCCCGGTACCGGGCCGGCGCCTACGCCAGCTGCGGCTCGGCGAGCACCAGGGCAATGCTGCCGGCGCGCGCGGCGCGGCCGCCGCCGCCGGCGCGCATGCGCAGCACGAGCTCCCTGCCCCGGCGCCGCGGCGCCAGCGCGCCGCAGCTGGTCGGCCAGCACCAGGTTGACGCCGCGGGCGCGCGGGGCGCGGCCACCGCCGGCGGCGCGCATGCGCAGCACCAGCACGAGCTCCCTGCCCGGCGCCCGCCGGCGCCTGGTTGACGCCGCGGCGCGGCCACCGCCGGCGGCGCGCATGCACAGCACCAGCATCTGCTCCCGGCCCGCCGCCCGCCGGCGCCAGCGCGCCGCAGCTAGTCGGCCAGCACCAGGTTGACGCCGCGGCGCGCGCGGCGCGGCCACCGCCAGCGGCGCGCATGCACAGCACCAGCATCTGCTCCCGGCCCGCCGCCCGCCGGCGCCAGCGCGCCGCAGCTGGTCAGCCAGCACCAGGTTGACGCCGCGGCGCGCGCGGCGCGGCCACCGCCGACGGCGCGCATGCACAGCACCAGCATCTGCTCCCGGCCCGCCGCCGGCTGGCGCCAGCACGCCGCAGCTGGTCGGCCAGCACCAGGGCGACGCCGCGGGCACGCGCAGCGCGGTAGCTGCCGGCGGCGCGCATGCGCAGGGCTAGCACTACGCGCGGATCACGGCGCCCAACAGGTGGTCGACCAGCTGCTGCTCGGGCGGTATTAGGGCGCCGTGCGCGCGGGTAGCACCAGCACCACCCCGCCGAGTCCAACCAAACCCTGGTTCCGAAGTGTGCGCAAGATGGCGGTCACCAGGAGAGCCAGGCGGTTGGGGGGTGACGTGGTTTTTGGCCGAAGGCCGGTTTTGCTTTTAGGGCTTTCGTCTTCAAAAAAATCAACAAACGACAACGAGCCGACGGAGGCGGCTTGTTGTTGTTAACTTTAAAAACAACACCTTTAAAACCGTTTACGTTGCGGAAACCCTGTACCGGCGCGGGTTGGCGAGGAGAATCGCCATAGTTTCCGGGGCGTAATGCCATAGTTCTCGGGGGCGAACGCCATAGTTTCCGGGGTATCGCCATAGTCCTCGGGGCGTAATGCCATAGTCTTCGGGGCGCTTTTTAGGCGAGAGAACGCTATTGCCATAGTTTTCGGGGTCGGCGAATCGTGGCATACCCATCATTATTGATTTCGAATAAACAACAATTTCTACAAGTTAATGAAATCAGTAATAAATCGATAATGTTGTTTAAAATTAACGCCACGATATTGCGAATTCTCACGAAAACTCACAATTATTGCCTAATGAGGCCTTGACAACCGGGTTAGCGGTAGTTCTGAGATGTGGTTGCTACAGAGGGAAAACGATGATTTTTTCCACCCGTAAGAGCGGGATGTGGTTGCCACGGGTAGGTACTGAGTACTCGTCAGACCGGTATTTTCCGGCCTATTGCCATAGTTTTCGGGGCGTGGTTGCAATAATTGGCCGTTCAGACCGCTTATTGCCATAGTTTTCGGGGCGCGCGCACGCTCTTTCGGCCTGTTGCCGTACGTAATGCCATAGTTTTCGGGGTCGCTGCCCTAGGGGCTGTAGGCGTGGTTGCAAATTCGCCGCATGAGATTTTTACGTACGATCCGCCTCGGCCGGTCACGATGAAGAGGTTTTGGCGTAGAAAGCACAGCGTGAATTGCCATACGTATCATTGCGAGAATATGGCTTTGCTTGATAGCATTTGATCAGGTTGAAACAATTTGGAGTCGTAATGCCCCGCAAAGCAGCACAAGTTCCCGTCTCAAGTGAGCCCGCGCCACCACCTGGCGAAGCAGTGGAAAACGGCCAGGCCGAAGGTTCAGCCAGCACCGCAATCGTCGCACATCTCGCTACCCGTCGAGGCGAAGTGGTCAGCGGTAAGCAGGAATTGAAGAAGCACGTCGCCGCCATCCATACTTCCGGCGAACTAGGACTGGTGGAGCGCAAGCTCGTCAACATCCTGCTGCTGAATGCCTTCGATACCTTGGCCACGGCGAGGCAGCATCGCCTGCCTACCAAGATGCTCATGGCCATGCTGGGATGGTCTGAAGGCGACGACACGGTGCATTTGAAAAAAGCTTTGCTGCGTATCGTTACCACGCCGGTCGAGTTTAACCTTATGGAAGAAAACGAACCGGCAAAAAAGCCCAGGTGGACGGCTACTGCCCTCCTCGCTTCGGCGGATCTGATCAACGGTTTCTGCGAATACGAGTACTCGACGCGCCTAGCGGAGGAGCTGGCCGATCCCGACGTGTACGCAATTATCAATGTCGGGATCCAGCGGCAGTTCAACTCTGGATACGCACTCACCCTCTACGAAAATTGCCTACGCTTCCGTCGTACGGGCTCAACTGGCTGGATGACACTCGAGATCTTCAGGAAGCTTATGGGCGCCACCGCACCTACATACGACGACTTCCGGCGTCTGTCGGAGTTGGTCATCAAGAAAGCGGAGGCGGAGGTCAACGCTTTGTCCGACATCAAGATCAAGGCCGAGTACGAGCGCAAGGGACGCAAGGTCGTCCGCATCCGTTTCTCTGTCGAAGAGAAGGAGCAGCAGACCATTTTCAGCGAGAACGAGAGGATGATCGACGAGGTGAAGGAGAGCGACACGTACAAGCGTCTGCGCGACCTTGGCATCGGCGAAAAGCTCGCCGTCGCCTGGGTGCTGACCGACGAGCAGCGCGCGAAATCTGCCCTGGACATCACGGAGCAACGCGCGCGTGGCGGCCAGATCAAGGCAAGTCCGGCAGGTTACGTTCGACGGCTTATGGACGACACGACGATCGATCTGAGCGGCAGCGCGTTCGAGAAGAAGCTGAAGGACGAAGCGGCCGAGAAGAGAGCTGCAGCTGAGGCAGCAGCTGCAGAGAAGCAGAAAAGCGACGCAGAAAGCTTGGCCCGCGGCGACAAGATTCGTGACCTGGTCAATGCTCTGCCCGAGGCCGAGGTGAAAGCTTATGCGGCCGCGTATGTGGCTGGAGAAGGTGCTGGCAAGGCCACGACTTACAATGCCGACACCGGTACCTTCAAGAGTGCGATGGAAAAGGTACCCTTCATGACTTGGCTGCGAAAGCAGGTGGCCGAAAAGCACGGCCTCGCAGTTGATCGCGACCCCTTCAAGCCCGTTTGATCGCAACGGCAAAAAACTACCGATTTGTTGAGTTTTGAACGAATCGGTAGTATTCTCCCGAGAATGTTGTTTACTTGGTCACTGGATCGCTGTTCCAGTGCCCCAACTTCCCTGGAGCCCGAATGGAACTTGCGATTGCCCCTCCCCCGCAGAGAGTTACCGCTGACGATTTGGTGAATATGGCCGAGCGCGCGTCAGCAATGTTGAAGCTGATTCGCGACTCGATGCTTCAGCCTGAACCTCGGAAGGAGCCGCCTGTATTCACCAGTAACAAAGTGCAGGCCCTTTGCGGCATCGACAAGACGAAGTTTTCCACTCTCCTCAAGGCTGGGAAGCTGCCCCAGGGCGAGCAAGAGTCCAAAGGCAGAATGCGCAGGTTCACCTTGGCCGAGACTATCGAATGGGTAGACGCTACGGTCAAGCCGTTGAAGCGCCGTAAGAAGCAAAAAGGCAAGATCATCACCGTGGCCAACTTCAAGGGCGGTGTTACGAAAACGACGACCGGGATGAACCTCGCCCAAGGGCTTACCCTGCGTCGATGCCGCCGCGTTTTGCATGTTGACCTGGATCCGCAGGGCTCGAGTACTGTGCTTTACGGCATCAATCCTAACGCCGAGATCGCTGCCAACGAAACGGTGCTCCCGGTTATCGACCGGGACGATGCGGGGCAACCGTTGCAGCAGAACCTGCTCTATGCTCCGCAAAAAACCTACTGGGATAACCTCGATCTCATCCCCGCATCGTCTGATCTTTTCAATGCTGAGTTCATGTTGCCAGCGCAGGTCCACCAGAAGGACGCGACCTTCAAGTTCTGGGAGGTCTTGCGCGCGGCGCTTGAGCCATTGCTTGATGAGTACGACTACATCGTCATCGACACCGCGCCAACCCTGTCCTACCTCACGATCAATTCGCTTTTCGCCGCTGACGCCATGATCGTGCCGATCGTGCCGGATGTTCTGTCGTATTCGTCGATGGTCCAGTTCTGGGGCCTTTTGTCGGAACTCGTGACCGGCATGAAGAGCTTCACAAAGGGTGGAGAGACCAAATCCTATGACTCCGTCGACGTTCTGATTTCGCGTATGCCCAACAAACCAGGCGCGCAGCTCGTCAACGACTGGATCCGGAAAACGTATGGTTCGTATGTGAGTGCCGTCGAGATCCCTGAGACGGAACTGGCCCGCACTGCCAGCAATGACTTCAAGACGATCTACGACATGCCGGATTACGACGGCAGCCCGGAAGCCTATCGTCGGATCAAAGAGCCCTACGACAAACTCGTGGATTTCATCGACGACAGGACCTGTCGGTTCTGGGCCGCCGAAGAACTCGAATTAGCATAAGGCAGAACATATGTCAGTCAAACAAGATCAGGCGAGGAAAGCCGCAGGCATTAACCTCGATGCCCTCGGACCGCTTCGCCCAGGAGCTCCCGCTCAAGCGAGGGAACCACGCACTGCGCCAGGCCAGTTGATGGACCTGCAGAGCAAGTATCAGGAAGCACTGGCCACGATCGAGCGCCTCTCCAAAGGCGGGGTGCCGATGGAAGTCGACATCAGCAGGCTTATCCGTGTGCCCGGTCGTCAGCGCCCGCTGACGCCAGAAGAACGCGCGGAACTGAAGGCGAACCTCGCCGCGAACCCGCTCATCCACCCGGTGACCATCCTGCCGGAGACGCCTGAAGGTTTCGAGCTGCTGTCGGGTTACAACCGGACGGACCTGTACGAGGAGCTCGGCCGCACTAAGATCCCTGCGGTCGTGATTGACGTCCCGAAAGAGGTCGCGGATGTCCTCGCGTTTTACGCGAACCTGGCGCCGGCGCTGCCAGACTACAAAAAGTACGAGGGTCTGAAAGCGCTCCAGGTGCAGCATGGGTACGATCAAACCGCGCTCTCGAAGGAATCAGGCATGAGCTCGTCCACGATCTCCCGCCTCATGCAGTTCGACGACCTGCCGGCCCGAGCGCACGAGATACTTCGTCAGAATCCATTCATCCTGGGCGCGACTGCGGCAAGCGGTCTTGCGAAGGCCTCGAAGGCTGGTCGTGAGGATCTCGTGGTCGAGGCCGTCAGCAAGCTCGCCGATGCTGCTGCAGACGAGGAAAAGAAAATCCGCTTCACCGAAGAGAATGCGGTCGCGCACGCAAACGGCGTCCGTCCGGCCGCACCGAAGCCAGCGGCCGCCGTGCCCCTGGTTGTGAAGCAAGGGAAGAAGAACTTCGCGAAGCTCGTTGTCAGGGGCAACCGGGTGACGGTCGAAATTACGGACCCGTCGGCGTCCCCGGACGAGTGGGCCGCGAAATTCGAGGCCTTCATGAAGGCAGAGATTGCGAAGGGCGCCGAGTAGAGCGCCCTTCCCTCTTACTGGGAAACAGCCATGAGATAAAACACGACACCGGACAACACGGGTCCCAAAAAGACAAAAGCCCAGGTCGCCAAACCTGGGCCTTGCTTTGAGAAAGACACACAACCGTCTCCTCGAGTCCGCTACACACCGACGCCAATCGGTTAATGAGCTTCTAAGATCAGCCCACAGTGTAGCGCAGAGACAGTTGTTGTCAAGTCTCGGGGACTCTTTTTCTCAACGAAAAGGAGTTTTTATGACGCTCTACCACTCGATGGCAGGCCGCGCTGTCGCGCTTGCACGCCCCCTCCCTGCTCCCCTGATCGCCGCGCGCGCGCAAGTATTTGATCCCCTCACCTGCCTCGATCTGAACATTACGGCCAGGCGCGTTCTCTTCGGCATCCTGACGTTCGTTCGCGCGCGCGCACCGACAAAGGAGATCTTCCCACGTCGAGATACCCTTCGCGCCGAGGCCTTGCTGCAGTCGGATTCCACGCTCTATCGCGGGCTCGCCACGCTCGAGCAAAAAGGGTATATCACGAGGAGCCAGACCCGTCGGCGCTACTGCGGGACCTTCTACCTCTCCCCGATCGTGCTGACCCTGAAAGCCCTCATCCTGCTCGGCCTACAGCTCGTTATCCACAAGGCGCCGTCTTCCAACATGGGAGACGGCCATATAAAGAAGGAACGTACCAAAAAGAGTCAGTCTATTCAGAAAACAGCCGGAAGCCCGGATTCGCCGAAAAAAGATGAAATCGACCGCGAAACCAGGTTGCCAGTCGAGCTGCTGCCCTTGCTTGGTTTGGGAGTGAAGCGCTCGGCGGTATGCTGGCTCATGGCCAAGGCCAAAACCGTTAAGCAGCGTCTGGGCGACGTCATGAAGGTGGTCGAGAAGAACATCGCAGCTCTTCGCGGCCGAGAGGTTGTCGCCTACCTGGCTTCGATGCTTCGCAAGAACGTCGACTTTGCCTGGGTCGCGAAACAAGCTGGAGAAACGCAAGAGTCAGCGGAGCTCGACCAGGCGGCGCAGGACAAGTTGGAGCGCCTGGACGAGCGCTACGACGGCTACCACGTGTATGCGGACGACGGCACCGCCCTCGGCGTCTTCCAGGCGTCGAGTAGTCCTGGCCAGCTGGCTCTGGTGCACTCGGCGAGCGGTTCCCTGCCTGTCAACCTGCGGTTCGCCCGAGCCTGTGTCGAGGGTTCGGTGCGCTTGGTGCCGCCACCATGCGCCAGCTGGGAAGATGAATCTGATGAATGAGGGGAGCGGGACGGGTCGGCAATCGCAGTCTAGCGTTCACCCTGGCGTGCGTCATCGTTAAGCTCAAGGTGCCCTGCATGCGACGCCAAGTCCTGCGCTGTGCCCTGCCGAGTACACTGTCGGCCCAGCTTGCGGCTACTTTGCACCACAGCCGCGCGCATCCGCTTAACCATTGAAACGTGTGAACTATGACGATACCGAAACTCGACCTAGCAGATTTCACTGTAGTAAAAATGGATTTCGATGGTCCGGATTGGCGGGCCGACATCCCGGCCGAGCCGGGGTGGTATGCGATCGAAACGAACGCCCCGCTTTCTGCTCTTGCCAAGTGCCCTCTTCCAGGCATCGGCAGCAAGCACTACAAGATCGCTAAGCGTATCGAGGACGCGAAGTTTTTGATCGATCAAAAAGTTGCCTTTGCCCCGAAGAAGAAAGGTGACAGCTATATCGTCTACTCAGGTGAGCATGGAAATTTGAAGGCGAGGGCGAGGGAACATGCTGGCGGAAACAAAGGTACGGGCTGTCTCGCGCTCCATCAGTACGGTGCGTTGACGACGTACACATGGAGGTTTCATTACCTCACCTGCGAAGCGCATGTCCCTGGCTCGGATGGCAACAAGATGCTGAGGAATTATCTTGAGCAGCAGTGGCGGACTACAGAAGGATGGCCAGTGCTTTGTGCGCGATAGAGCACGTAAACCTGGGCTGAATAATGATTTCGCTTTCCCAAGTTGGGAACCTTTTAAAATCAATGGCTTAGCAAAACGTTGGTACTCGCGCCGCTGAAGGTCTTGCGAGCGGAAGGGAGAGAAAGGGTATTTTCCCAAGTTGGGAATCCTTTGGAATCAATGGGTTACGCAAAACCCATCGATTCCAAAGGAAGAGGTCATGCTGATAGGCTACGAAGGCTATCAGCCATCTCGTTCAGCGCAGACGATGTCCGAGCAGCTGAGGCCGACGCCGGCGGCGCCACACCAGGCGTTGGAAGGACGACCGGCGCTGCTCGCGTATTGCCAGTGTCAGCAGCGCCGGCATCCGTGGATGCTGCTACCGCGGTGGCCGACACTGACTGACTCGCATGAGCGGGAACCGATGCCTCTGCAACGTGGACTTCGCGCGGCGCGGCCCCTGCTGCCGGCGCTTGCGGCCATTGAGCTGGAACTGCCACTGGCGCATCCAGCGACAGCGGCCGAGCGCCCTGGAACACGGTAGTGCCGTCGAGACGGAAGCCAGCTTGTTCCAGCGCGTAACCCAGTTCGATCCAGCGTCGCGCCAGAGCCTGACGATCGGCGCCTTCCGGTGAGAGCCGATCGATGATGGCCTGGCCGACCGCCGTCGGCTTCAGGAACAGTCGAAAGTTGTACTGTGCCATTGTTCAGCCAAACTCAAGCTGCGAGTTTCTTGGTGCGACCGCCTACGGCCTCGTCGACCGCCGGGACTTCGATCGTGCGGTCTTCTTCGCGAACGATAAAGTTCGCAAACTTCCACATGCCGCGTGCGTTCGCGTATTCGGGATCATCGGCGATGATGCGCTTCCCGCGGAACACTGCGGCAAAAGCCTCGTCACCGAGAGCGGAACGGATCAGGGCCGCACCGCCGCCGACGAAAATAACCGCGCCCAGATCCGAACCGTCACCGACTTTCGATACGAAGAATGATTGCGCCTCGGCCAGGTACTCACGGCAGGCCGTCTCGACGATTGCGGACACATCATGCAATTCACCGAAGAATTCGTATTGCTTGGTACGCATGGCCTCCTCGACATATGCGGCCGGAGGATCATTGCTCAGGTTGAACTGTGCTTTGATGCGCGCTGCGATTTTCGTCATCAGCGCAAGAACGCCAATGTTCTCGGTGCCGCTTTTCTCGCCGTAAACGCCCTTCACCTTTTCGATGACGACAGCCAGGTCGAGTGTCTTGCCGCCGAAGTCCATCACTGCGACCGGCCGACGATCGATGATCTGTGCGATCGCCTCGTTCAGGGTCCCATCATGGTTGATGTAGGAGTCGTAGAAGGCAGCGATCGCCTCGCTAACTACCTTCTGACGAACGATCCTGGCCATTGGAGCGCCGGAGCCGATGCGAGTTACAGGCTTGCTCAAGCTCTCGATCTTGCGTTCGATCAACTCGGTATTCGGAGCACTGTCCCTGTAATACTGGTCCACCGGCATGCCAGTGACCAGGTAGAGTTCCTGACCGCCGAGGCCCACGTCTGCAAGTGCATAGTTGACCAACACGCGGTTGAGGTCCGAAGTAGGGTAGTTGGGGATACGCGTGTCCATCGTCTTGAGCAGTGCTTGCCCACCGGCCACGGTGAACTGCTGGCCCTCTGTCTCGAAAGCCGAGCTGACCTGGCCGCCCACCGACATGACCTGTTGAATGCCGGCGCTGGCCTTAGACTTGTGATAGCCGTAGTGATATTTGCCGGTTGCAGCATCGTATCCAAAACAGGTTTTGATCGTGTCGTGGCCATCGTCCTGGCCGATAGCAAGCAGTTGTTGTTTCATATAGTTCTCCGTCAAGGCAAATGGCAAAACGCCGGTTGTTACGTTTCATGACTACTTTACGTCACTTTACAGGATTGGCAGAAGTTGTCAAGTTGCAAGCTCTTGCAACCACGCCTTTTTCGGCACTTTAGTGCATTTCACGTGCTTTGAAGGGCTGGCAAAGCATCAGAAATGCTCTAAAAGGGTGTTCTGTGAAGTACCTTCCATGCCTTTAAAGGCATGGAAGGGGCCGTAAGTGCACGGAAAATGCACTCCCAGCATTTGAAGCGTTGCGGGGAAGTGACTAAGCAAGCTCGCATCGCTTGACACGTTTGAAAATATAATCCCGAGGTAATAAATATAACTTCCGGGCGCGTCTATAACTTATACAAAATAAAAATAAGGCGAGGTATAAAAAATAACCCGGTACTGGTTGTCCATGTGTGCACGTTCGACGCACGTTGTTCAGCGGCCGCTGGAGTGGCCAGTCGCAAACGGGAGGGCACATCCGTGTAGGGCGCACCAGTTTCGAGGCACTTTGCGGAACAGACGCGTGGCCGCCGCTACTCCTTCGATCGGCCCGGTTGTAGAGAAAATTTGGCTGTTTGGTGATCAATTTTTGGGGCGCGAAAATTTGGTTAGGTCCGCCGATCAACCTAACCAAACAGTCGCCTATTTGAAAAACAAGCACCTAACTCGCAGAATCAAGGACTTAGCGCGCTTCGCATTAGGCATACCCGGTCTCGAGCAAACACGAAAAAATCAGTTAGGTAGGCGTGGTTGCAAACACTCGAAAATTTCTTTGTGCGACACTTCAGCATCGTCGCGCAGTCGCCACGGTCGAAGAGCGCCGAGGTTCTGCGGCGCTCAGAGCGATGTCCGCCTGATGTGTGAAAAGTGATGTGAGGAGAATTTACGATTCCGCGACCAGCTAGCGAGTGCTCGTTCCTGTGCGAGCTCGGTTTATTCTCGTGGTGATGATCTCGCCAGGGTTATACGCTGCCGCGTGCTTGAAATGAATGGTCACGCGTGGTTAGGTTACGGGTCAAAGGGGGGTCTCGACCTGTCACCTAATGGCAGGGTAGACGCATTGGAGTATAAAAACCGAGTATACTGTTGACACACGGCAATTCGACGCGCCCAGGCACGGAGAAAACCAGTATTCCCCCCCAAACCGCCGCTCCGGCCAGGAAAAAATATACCGCCAATGCAGCAAGAACCCGCACCACAATCCCTGGTTTCGACCAATCCAGCTCTGGTTGTGCAACCCGGCACTCCCGCAGCAGCATTGGCCTTCAAATCCCTGGATGCAGAAGCACTTCTGGATAGCATCCCACAGGAGGCTGCCGAGCAGATCGTCGCCGAGTGGCGCCAGGCTCGGGACGAACTCAAGAAGGGGCCGCCTAAGCCGAGCTCGATCGCCACGTACCACGAGAACTCTCGCACGCTCGAGATCAGGTATTCCAACGAAATGAATTCCGACGATGGGATATTAAACCCCATCGATATAATAAAAAGATTATTCCGACATTCCGCGAGTATAAGCCCTGCGACCTGGCGTTTATACCGCTCGGGCTTCCTCTACACGATGGACGAGCGAGCCCAACATTTCGCGCTCAAGGGCCAGCCGCAGCCAACGCTCATCCGCGCTCTCGCCGCGCTGATTGTCGTGTCTGCCAAGCCATATGGCGCGGGCCGCCCCCCGGCCGCCCGCGCAGCTCGCGACAAATCGATCCCTGCCAAGCAATTCGACAAGATCATCACCCACCTCGCGACGGCCTATTCCGAGCGAAACCAATGGGCGCGGCGATCGCAATCGTTCGCGATGGCCACGATCGCGACCGGCCTGCGGCCGACCGAATGGGTCAATGCGGAAATCAGACCGGCCCTGCCTTCGGAGGTGCCCTTGGGTCAGGCCGAGGCCGGTTGGCTGGCGGTCGTCGTCGATACGGCCAAGCGAAAGGCCGGTGAGCCCGACTGGGTGCGCACGATTGTGGTAGAGCCAGGCGTGTACCAGATCCACGTCCGCCAGCACTACGAGGAAATCCAGGCGGCCCTCGCTTCGCGAGCTGACGCACACGAGGCCGCTAAAAACTACTCGCGCCGGTGCTCCACTGCGCTCGGCCGGGCCTGCAAGGAGTTGTGGCCAACTGGCGTGCGAGGCAAAAGCCCGATTCGAATTACCCTCTACTCGCTTCGCCACCAGGCACGCGCCAACGTTGCGGCGGCCTACGGCGCCTTCGTGGCCGCGGCGATGATGGGGCACTCGCCCTGGATGGGCGAGAATTGGTACACAGGGAAGCATCGCGCCAACTCGTACAGCGGTCCGCGTAAAGTCCGCAGCGCGGGCATCCCGGTCGCCCTCCCAGGACATGACGTCTTGGCTAAAGCAGCACAGTTTGAACAGAATCCAGCCCTGCTCAAGCGCCTGGCAGCGCCAGACGACGACGACCTCGACGCAGATCGCATCTAACCGTGAAACAATAGGTCGAGCTCAGTAAAAAATAAAAGCCTTATCTTTCAAACAGATAAGGCTTTTTCTTCGTCAGAAAACGGGGCGAAACAGCGATTGTTCCACGGCTTTTTGTTGAGTTTCACGGCGTGACGACAGAAACTGTACCATATGGTATCTTTGGTGTACCCTACGGTCAGAAGAACATGAACAATTACACCCAAGCCCTGATCGCATCCTTTCCCTGGCTCACCGAAGTCGAAGCAGCCGGCGTCGCCCAGCTGGTGGAGTATGTCGACCAAAGCACCTCTGCCGCTGATCAGATCGCGGCCATTGCGGCGGTTCTCGAGAACGCCGGCCTGCCTCCCACGTCGACGTTACTGCTCAATCTGGCCGGCCGTGGCTCCAAGGCCACCGCGGTAGACGCCGCACGCCGTATCGCGCGAGCACGCTTCGAACGTGCGAAAAGCGTGATCCATTCGACCGCCCACCCGGCGCCGGTGACGCCAGCGTCGACGGTACCACCACATGAAATGAGCGAGGCGCAGGTTCGTGACGTCGCCCATGCTGCAGTGGAGGCTATGCTGGCCATGATGCCGGGTGCATTCGCAAGCGGAGCAGGGGACGATCGCGTTCTCAAGCTGCTCGAAGGTTTGTCCGGCGAGGTCCACTGGCTGAGGTCGACGATCGACACGGAGCGCCAGCTGCGGCGCTATCGTGAGGCCCACGGCCCGCTACCAGAGCACCAGGTCGCGCCTGCCACGACCGCAGATCGCCGCGATGTCGTCCAGCAGCTGGCGAATTCGCTAGAGCGGGAGCGCTTTGACGCACACGTTGGGCGAATCGACAGCGCCGACGGAGTAGAAGAGTAGGGGAAGTGCAACCACGCCAGCAAAAGCCTTTCAGAATGGCAGCCGAAGCCATCCTGGAAAGGCACATATGAAACAGACACACTCGGTAAGTAAGATCCCTCAATTCTCCACGCTGACCCGCGAACAGGGCAGCGTGGTCGTCTCCCAAGGCAAGAATCTCAAGGTCGTTGCCCGCGCCGGTTCCGGCAAAACAAAGGTGGCAATGGCGTACACGGCTGCGCGCCCGAAAGCGCGTGGTCTGTACCTGGCCTTCGGCAAGCCGACCCAGCTCGAAGCAAGCGCCCGTCTGCGCACCCTGGGCGTGAATACCGAAGCCCGCACCAGCCACAGCCTGGCCTGGGACGGTTTCGGCGCCAAACTCAAGGCGGCATGCAAACTCTCGTCCAACGGTTCACTGCGCACCGGTACAACCGCGCAGCTGCTCGGGACGAACTGGGCGGTCGCGAAGGCGGTCAATGAAACCGTGAAGAACTACATGTGCAGCGCCGACAAGGAAGTCTCGGAAAAGCATCTGCCTGACGAGCGCGACTGCCCGATCGTTCGTGCGGCCGCCGGCACCGTGATGGACAACGCAGCACGTTTCTGGGCGCGCCTGACCGATCTGAATGACCAGGAAGCGCAAGCGGTACCGGACGTCTATATCAAGCAGTGGGCCAACTCCGATCCGGTGCTCAATTACGATTTCATCCTGTTCGACGAATGCCAGGACGCGAACCCGTTGATCTCCCACCTGGTGGACCAACAGAATCACTGTTCGCGCCTCTACATCGGCGATCCGCACCAGGCCATCTATGGCTTCCGCGGCGCTGTCGATGCGATGTCGGGCCTGCACGTCGACGAGACCCACAACCTGACGGCGTCCTTTCGCTTCGCGCATAACATCGGCGTGCTCGCTTCGACTTTCCTGAAGCACTGGAAGCAAGAGCCGCTTCCTCTGCGCGGACTCGGCGCCGGCGGTCGCATCGTCCCAGGCGATCAACAAGCCTATCTGGCGCGCACGGTGGCCGGCCTGATCGGGAAGGGATTCGAGCTCCACATGAAGGGCCAGAAGCTGCACTGGGTGAAGGGTTTCGAAGACTATCGCATCGCGCCGATTCAGGAAGCGTATCGCCTGTATAAGGGCGAGAGCAGCGGCAGCTTCCAAGACCCAGTGCTGAAGCTGATGAAAAGCTGGGGCGAGCTGGAAGATTATGTCGAGGTGACGGGTGATGCCGAGGCCGGCTCCGTTTTCAAGCTGATCGAGCAGTACAAAGACGAGATCCCCAACATCATCGACACGCTCAAGCGTGAGCAGGTCCGCGACAGCAAAAACGCCCCGTATGTGCTGACGACTGCCCACAAGGCAAAGGGCCTGGAGTGGCCGGTGGTGCGCCTCATCAACGACTTCTTCTCGTTTAAGGATCCGTCCGACGGCACGAAGTGGCAGCATCCCTCGCGCATCGATCCGCAGGAAGCGAACCTCATGTACGTGACCCTGACCAGGGCCATGAAGGCGGTGGCGCCAACGACCGAGATGGTCGAGTGGTTCCGCCAGCAGCCTGACACCCAGCACCTGTTCCCGAAGCCGCCGGAAAAGGTGGCGCCGGCGCCAGCACCTGCCGAGCCTGAGCCTAGCTCGCTCCCACGCGCAGCGTGAAAGGGGACAGCGAAATGGCGATCTTGCGATTTCAGTCGAACTACCGAGGCCAAGCCGACTACCTGGTGTTGGCCGGCCCCGTCGCGGGAAAGCGGGTCAGCTACCGCTACATGAAACGCGGATTCTACGAAAAGGATTACGCCGACTTCGGCGCCAGGGCCTGGCAAGGCGGCCCGGACAGCTACCGTCGGGAGGTGCTGGCCAGTGTCGGCCTGGTGTGCTGCAGCAGTGCACTCGTGCCGCAGGAGATCGTCGACGAGATGAACCGCCTTTCAAAGACGTGGCGTGAGCACGACCCTGATATCTCGCCCGAGCCTGCGCGGGCCGGCGTCTATCTGCACGGCCACGGCTGGACGGAAGCCGCGGACGTGGTTCTTCAGTATGGCGATCACCTGGAGCGCTTTTCCAGCGTCGTCGCGGCGGAGCAGTGGCTGTCCCAACCCACTCGCACAGCACCGGATCGAGCATGGGAGGAGGGCAGCGCGGGCGAGATCGTGCGCGAGTTTTCCGCCGGGCTTGCGCATAATCGGGTTCGCCTGATCGAATCCTTCGGTGAAATCTGCGAGCTTGACGAGACGTTGGCAATGGCTCCGGACTGCTAACGTCTGGTTCGCCCTCGTTCACGCACGTGATCGGAAGGCCAAGTTTGCAGAATCCGTCACAAGGCCGAGCAATCGGCCATTTTTTTCGCTTATACTTGTTACGTTTTATGTATACGTAACGTAAATGCCACGTTTCCATCTGCTGACCGAAGAACACCTGCCCGAGCTGCGCCAAGCCCTCAATACCGAGACGCTAACGGCGCTGTCGGCCCGCTATGGTGTCTCCCTAAGCACGATGGGCACTTTCCTGCGCAAGCACGGGGTCTTGCCGGAATACGATGGGTGGCGGCCAGAGCGCTACGACCGGCTGCTTGCCGCGGCAGCGCAGAATGCGAGCGTCGCCGAAATGGCCGCCCTGGTCGGGACCAACACGGCTGAGGTGAAGACCAGGTTCGAGCAACTCGTGGAGATGATCACCAAGGTAGGTTTCACGTTGTCGCAGCTGGCCGTCGTCACTTGCGTCGATCGCACCTATTGGCGGCAGTACATTCAGGAGGGATGGCTCACGACCTCGAGAACCGGGCGTTCTGAGCGGGTACCCGTTGCGGAGCTGGCGAAAGCGGCGGGCGCGCGACCGGAGTTGTTCGACTACCAGGCCGTCCCACAGCAGCTGGCGAAGCCGTTCGGACTGGCGCATCTTCCGACGCCGCCTCTATTCAAGATGGTGACCTGCCGATCGACGTCGATCGAATCGCGAGTCGTCGATATCCCTTCAGGGCCAGACGGTCCACTGGTCTCGTACAAAGTCGAGAGCTGCGAAGCGATCGGCGGCGTCGATCTGTGGGCGCCGCTATACGCGATCGCCACCTGCCCGAGGTGTGGCCTTCGTGTTAGTCGCTTCTCGGAGAAGCAAAGATATGCGGACGCCCCCGGCGATAGCTCGCCAGTAAAAAATGCGATGGCAAGCAAGGTCGGGCTGCGGTGGAAAGCTGGCAGGTTCGAGACGTTGGATGGCCAGCCCCTGGACCGTCCGGCCGTGGAGCTGTACATCACGCGCATCGCACAGCGCAATAGTCGCGAGCGAGATCGAAAGCTGAAGCTCATTGCCGATATCGAGCAGTACAACGCCGGCGGACGCACGTCGATTTTGTAACCACGCCTGCTCAAAAATCCTATCGTAGCGGCACGGCACAACGCCAATAACCTTTGATAAGGATTGTCATGACCATTCATCGCTCCCACCCCACTTCCGCCGTCGCCAGCATGCCGGGCGATTTCGTTCGTCTCGTCGCCTCGCACGGTGTCAGCTTCCCGCGGGCTGCGCAGCTCGGACCGGCGGTTGCGATGCTCGCCGAGGGCATGTTCGGCAAGATCGCCAACCAGGATGGCGCCATCGTACTGATTCTGGACGAGCGCATCCCTGCGCTGTTCCGCGAACTGGGCCCGATGAAGCTGTCCGAGTCGGCTACGATCGAGCGCATCTCCGTCGACCACGAGCACGAGAAGGCCATCATGGGCCTGCAGTACCTGCGCCAGATCTCCGACGTGGCGCGCCAGCGTGCTGCCGGTCCCGACGGCCAGGTTCAGCGTGGTCTGATGCAGGCGCTGCTGGGCGAGGCCGCAGGTTCCGACCTGCGCCGCATCGCGGATGAGCTGACGGCCGCTGGCGTGCAGGTGGTCGAGAAGAAGGTGGTGCGCACCGTGACCACCAACACGGTTTTTCTGACCACCGATGCGGAAGCACTGCGCGAGGGCCGTGTATCGCGCGACACCATGCAGTTCGCCTCGTCGCCGGCAGAAGCGACCAACGAGACCATCGAAGTCTTCGACGCGTCGCGCACCCGCGAGCTGCTGCTGTCGACGCAGCCTGTCCACGAAGTTGCGGCGGCGCCGGGTGAGATCGCGCCGGACGTTCCGCCCGCACACACGAACATCCTGAACCTGTTGGGTATCCCGGGGATGTTGACGACCGATGACGTTCGCCTGGACCCGGACTTCCTGGTCGGCGACCACGATCAGGATCCGGACCCGGACGACGACGCACCAGGCATGCGTTGATCGCGAGAGCAGGGTGCCGGCTGGCGCCCTGCCGCAGCACGATTTTGTTTGCCAGCCAGCGCGCGGCAAACAAAATCGCGTTCCCTCCAGATCTTCCTCGCCGCCTCGCGCTCCAGCACCTGGTGGCCATTCACTCAAGAGGCCTCCCATGACCAAAACCCTCATCATCGCCGAGAAGCCGTCCGTCGCCGCCGATATCGCCAAAGCGATCGGAAGCTGCACAAAGACCGCAGACGGATTCGAACGGCCAGATGTCGTCATCTCGTCCGCTGCCGGCCACCTGGCCACCGTTGTCGCGCCTGGTGCTGACAAGAGCGGCAAATCGCTCGAAACGCTGCCTGTGATCCCGGCCCAGTTCGAAGTGCGGCCGATCGAAGATCCGCGCGCGCTTACCCGCTTTAAGCTGTTGCAGCGTCTCATGAACCGCCCAGACGTGAGCATCGTGGTGAACGCATGCGACGCTGGCCGGGAAGGCGAGCTGATCTTCCGCCTGATCTACGAGGCTGCCGGCTGCAGGAAGCCGACCAAGCGAATGTGGCTGAAATCCATGACGCCCGATGCAATTCGCGAGGCGTACGCTCAGATGGTGCCAGCGTCGGACTATGATCGCCTGGCCGATGCTGCCCGCTGCCGCTCCGAAGCCGACTGGCTGGTCGGCATCAACGGTTCCCGCGGCGTCTCGATCCTGCACCAGATCATTCGCGGAGCCTACCAATCGATGTCCGCAGGCCGCGTGCAGACGCCGACCCTGGCGATCCTGGTCGACCTGGAAGAGAAGATTCGCACTTTCAAACCTGTCGACTACTTTGAAGTCCACGCTACCTTCGGCGCGGCCGCCGGCGACTACCAGGGACGCTGGTACAACGCAAACCCTGGCGCTGGCGCCGGCGAGGACGGCGAGACCTCGAAGTATCGGATCACGAAGAAGGAGGACGCTGATGCGATCGTGGCCAAGTGCCGCGGTGCCGCCCCGTCGTCGGTACGTGACGAGACGAAGCCATCGACCGAGAGCGCACCTCGCCTGTTCGACCTGACCACGCTGCAGCGCGAGGCCAACAAGAAATACAAGCTGTCGGCCGCCGACACCCTGAAGATCGCGCAGTCGCTCTACGAGCAGCACAAGGTGACTACCTACCCGCGTACCGATGCGAGCGCACTTCCAGAAGATTACGTCGAGCCGGCTAAACAGGTGCTTGCTGACCTGAACGGCACCAAGTACGAGGCGTTTGCACAGCGCGCGCTGCGCAGCGACTGGGTGCGCCCGAACAAACGCATCTTCGACAACGCGAAGATTTCCGACCACTTCGCGATCATCCCGACTGGTGTGAAGCCCCAGGGCCTCACCGAAGCCGAGGAAGCGATCTACGACATGGTCGTGCGCCGCTTCATCGCAGCGTTCTATCCAGCTGCCGAGTACCTGGAAACCGTGCGCATCACTACTGTCGTTGGCGAGCAGTTCCGCTCGAGTGGCCGTGTAATGCAGCTGGAAGGCTGGAAGGCAGTGTATGGCGCGCTGATCGACAACGATCCGAAGATACCCGCTCTGCCGCCGGTGGCACCGGCTGAGCGCGTGAACACCAAGGCCGTCGAGGTCAAGGCATTGCAGACGAAACCACCGAAGCGGATGAATGAGGCCGCCTTGCTTTCGGCGATGGAGCATGCCGGCCGTCTGGTGGACGATAGCGAGCTGAGCGAGGCGATGGCCGAGCGCGGCCTGGGTACCCCGGCCACGCGGGCAGCGACGATCGAGGGTTTGCTGAGCACCGCCGGGCCCGGTGGGAAGCCGAAGGAGCCCTACCTGGTGCGCGACAAGACCTTCCTGGTACCGACGGCGAAAGGAATTGGTCTGGTCGCGTTCCTGCGCCAGATCGGTGTGGCCGCGCTTACGTCGCCGGCGATGACAGGCGAATGGGAGCACAAGCTGCAGCTGATGAGCGAGGGCAAATACCAGCGCGCGGCCTTCATGAACGAGATCGAACAGGCGACCCGCGACATGCTTGACGCGATTCGCCGGAAGGCGCCGGCGGTCGAGACCGTGACGCTGGCCGTCCCTTGCCCCAAGTGCGGTGGCGCCGTGAAGGGTGGAATCTCTTCCTATGCGTGCGATCGCCAGTGCGGCATCGACATCAAGCGCCAGCTGTTGGCGCGCACCCTGACGCCGGAGGAAGTGACGAGGCTGCTGCAGTATCGGCTCACCGATACGCTCGAAGGGTTCGTGAGCTCGAAAACGCAGAAGCCGTTCTCGGCCATGTTGAAGCTGACGGACGACTGGAAGGTGGAGTTCGTGTTCGCGCCCCGTGAACAGGCCGACGCAGCGACCCTGGCCGCGGCGCCGGCGCTGAAGCAGACCTGCCCGAAGTGTAAAGGCACGATGCGCGCGCTCAAGGACACCTTCAGCTGCGAGAAAGGTGACTACTTTTTCTATCGCACGATCTCCGGCCGCCAGATGACCGATGAAGAAGCCGACTATCTGCTGGCAAAGCGTAAAACGCCTGTGTGTGGGGGCTTCCTGAGCGCGCGTACGGGCAAGGGCTTCAACGCAGGCTACAAGTTGTCGAAGGAGCACAAGGTCGAGCTGTTCTTCGACTGATTTCTCCAACCGTGCATGCCTCAAAAATGCAGGGGCATGCACTCAATGCACTTTGCTGCACAGTCGATATGAAGCTCTTTCTCGCCTTCTTGATCATTTTCGTCGCGGCCGCGATCATCTTCTTCGTCCTGGTCCCTGCGCGGCCGCGTCAAGGCGCGTACCGAAAACGCCCAGTGATGACGCCGAATGAGATCGAATTCTTCGGTCGGATCAGCCGCGCACTTCCAGGAATGCATGTGTGCCCGCAGGTTGCCATGCATGCGCTGATCGAGCCGACGTCGACGAACAGCCAGGCCCGCCTGGTCGACTTCCGCCGGATTTCGCAGAAGGTCGTCGACTACACCATCTTCGATGCGAAGTGGGCGATTGTCGCGATCATCGAGCTCGACGACCGGACGCACGTCGCCGGCCGGGATGCGATTCGGGATGGCTTCACAGGCGCCGCCGGCATCCGCACGGTGCGCTACCAGTCTCGTTCGAAACCGGCCGAGTCGCAGATAACCGCGGACATCAGCGCGATTCGAACGGCGGCCGCGGCGGCTTCTCCGATAGGATCCTGACACCATGATCGCGCCAAGCGACGTCCTGAAGCAGCTCGCACTGGCCGCAGGTTACGGCGTGCACGTGTGGGACGCCGTCGAGAATGGCGACCCTTCCGACAGCTATTTCTGGATGGTGTGCAGTGTCGGTGTTGTGGGAGCGCAATCGGTATCGACGTTTCCCTCACGAGAGGATGCCTGGCGGGACTGTTGTGAGGCGAATGGCCTGCTGGCGCCGATCGCGGACGAGCTCGACCAAGCTGGGTGGGGCGTGATACGTGAGCCGGGCTTTATCGCCTACCGATGGGCGTCTCGTGATGGAGTTGTTTCGCCCCAGTCCTTCCCGAGCGCGGCAGAAGCGCTTATCGCGTGCTTCATCTTCCTGCAGGATGCAGAAGACCTAGTCGAGCAAGAAAACCCGGCGCCGCGCGAATGAATTGATTATAAGTGATTATTTCTATAGTTATTATTTGACAGACGATTATAATAATAAATATACTGGTAAAATAATAAAACTATGGGGTTAATTGTGACCGAAGGTACGGCAAACGCGGCGTCCGACGACAACGAACTGTTTAGCGCGATGGAAGAACTGGAGCGGGCGCAGCAGCGTGTCGCCCAGCTGCGTCAGCAGAGCCGCGAAAAGGCGATCGCCGAAGTCAGGGAGAAGATCAAGATGTATGCCCTGACGGCCGAAGAGCTCGGTTTTGCAAAAGGCACGGCGGTATCGAGGGCTCCTCGTAAAAGTCCCGGAGCGCGGGCCGAGAATTCGGTGCCACCAGCAGCCGGTGGCACGTTGCATATCGAGGCCGCAGTCGCAGACGGCCGCTCTCAGGTAAAGCCGAAGTATCGCTCGCCTGATGGACAGCACGGGTGGTCTGGTCGAGGTAAGCCGCCGCTGTGGATGCAACCGCTCCTGAAAGCAGGAGCTAAAAAGGAAGATTTTTTAGTAGATAATTCCGGCGCCGATAATGCTGAATAAGGAATAATGATGAGCAGTATAGTTAGTATAAATCTCAAGAGTGTGCAGCAAATACTCGCCTCGAATAACCTTGGAGCTGGAACGATCCTTGAAGAGGGCGGCCAAGTTCGAGTATTCCTCGACAGTGAGCCGACCGCGGTAATGGCCATGCATACCGCCGCCAGCCAGCTGGAGGCCTCAACGGGCCGGGTCGTTCACCTCGAGTTGAAATCGAACCTCGGCGCAGCGCAGCTGGCCCAACTCGAACGCGTCGGCACGGTTGTCGAGCCGTAGCCTGAGCAGCGCTGGATCTACCTTGGTCTCGACGTAGCGTCGATCGCGCACCTGTAAAACCCACACCATCAAAAGCACCAGGCTGGCAGCTGCCGCCCTGGTGCTTTTTTATGTCGTCAGCCGGGAGTTATGGCCTCGTCGCGGACGTTTGGCTCCTGGCCATCCAGCGGTTCAGCCCGGCCGCCGATTCGTCCGGTGAGGCGGTCCATGTGCAGGAACTCGTAGAAGGTCCTGACGTCGAAGTCGGCCGGGAGATGTTCTGGCCAGTGCTGGTGCATCGCCTTTTGCACATCGGGCTCGGCGGCGATCGCTCTCCAGTTCACCCGATCTGGCGCCGGCATCTCGATCGGACAATTCTGATCCATCCACCAGAGCATCTGGCTAAGCGGGTGCAATAACGGGGGATTGTGCAGGTCCATCTGGAGAGACTGCTTTGCGAGCTGCAGCCACACCTTCGCACCAACCGGATAGATCACTGTGTCGCGAACACGCGGCACCGAGCGCGATGGCCGCAAGGGCACAGCGACGTGAAGGATCTCGGTGTCGCACCAGCCCACGCGCTTGAGCGCCGACGCGCCGACCAGAATGATGCTCGGCCCCAGGCATTTTTTCAGGCTTGCCAAGATCAGCCTGTCTTTGTCGGACTCTGCCAGGACGCTCATGTAGCAGCCCGGCGCAGTGCGAGCGACTGTTCCCTCATTTGCCCACCGCTGGAGCAGGTTCGACGCCGAGCGTTCAGTGATCCCCAGCTTTGCCGCTACGATTTTGTTGTCGAGGACTTCTTTCGATCGGAGCAGCTGGGTCTTGCTGAACAGAGGAGATGGTTTGGACATGGTCGAGATGGGGCTATTTCCCCGTTGCATTATAGTGATGTCGATTTCGCCGGAAAAGCGTATATTCCGCCTTTCACTACACTATACCGATGTATTTTTTGCCGTTTTATACCAATGGAACATTATACTGTATAAACGTACAGTATAATCTCGAACCCGGTGCGAGCGGCATTTCCTGGCTGCTGTCGCCCATGATACGAGCGACTTCGGGCGTGGTTGCACCAGCTTGGCATGCGGCCGGGCCAGGCGTGGTTGCACTGAAGCGGATGAAACCTTGTGCCACCATGCGAGCATCAGACTCAACCACACCGGTGACATCCACATGGCAAAGAAAGTATTCCAACTCACAGGCGGCGCCCAGCCGATGTTCTCCTGGCGACTGCCTCAGGAAATCGCGGCATACAAGCAGGCAAAGCTGCAAGCGCAGCAGTGGATCCACGTGATCAACGGTTTCTCCCAGAAAGGCATCAAGCAATCCGAGATCGAGGATTCCGGTGTCGCAGAGTGGCTGCAGGACCAGGGCAAGCGCCAGGTGACCCGCGAGGAACTCGCCGACCTGGTGTCGTATCGCCTCCCATCCATCAAAGAAGCCCGGCTGACCGGGGGCGACGTCAAGTACCGGTCGTACTCTTTCGCTGGTGCAGGCGAGGATTACAACGAAAGCCTGTTCTACTTTCCGACCGTCGACGAAGATCTCGCCGACCGTATCGCCGATCTGGATGACCGTATTGCGGCGCTCAACTTCGACTTCGATAAACTGGGCGAAGATCCCGACGCTGTGTTCCGTCTGGACAAGCGCCGCTCGGCCCTCATCTCCCAGCAGGACGAAGTTGCCTCGGGCATCACGCTGCGCACGCACTTCTCGTCGGATCTGCAGAACATGTGCCCGGACGCGCGCGCCGACTTCGCCCACATGCGCTGGTCCGTGAAAGTGGTGGACGGTACCCGGACGCTCTTTGTTCACGAGTTCCAGAGCGACTGGGCGCAAAAAGGCCGCGCATACGACTGGAAGGGCGACTACAAGCGTGCGCCGCTGGTGACCGAGACCGAGCACTGGACCGCGTTCCTGCTGCGCCGTGCGATGCTGCTGGCGGTGGAGCAGGGCTGTGATCAGCTCACCTGGATCAGCGGTGCCTCGATGGCCAATGGTGGTAACGCATACGGTGCGGCCGGGCTGGACGAGTTTTATATGAAAATCGTGCCGAGCCTGGCCAAGAAGCTCGCCAAGCCTTTCCAGTCCGAGCTCCACCTGGCCGACTTCGTGCTGAAGGATGTTCCCCGCCGCCTGGCCGTTATGCCGGTGACCCCGCTCATGCGCGAAAAATTTGCTGCTGGCGCGCCTGTGTACTCGTACGCCCGTGTCGCCGAGCAGGCCACCTTCGATCCAGTCCGTGCGGCCCAGCTGGAAAAAGCGCTGCAACTGCGCGCCGACACCAGCTTGGGAGAGGATGTCCGCATGCGCGTGTCGATCGTCCGCGAGGTGATGTTCGCCCATGAAGAAGGCCGCCCTGCCGCGGAGCTCGTGGGTCGCACGGCGCGGATCGCATTCAATGCCGAGGACCCGGTCGCCGCGCTGGATCATGAGGGTTTCCACCTGGTGATGAACCACCACTTCAGCGCGCGCGAACGCGAAGACGTGCAGCGCCAGTTCGCGTACGGGGCCCCGCTGCTGGTGCGCACGGTTCGCCTGTTGCTCTCTCACGGAGAGTTCGACGCGGCCAAGCAGGCGATGGCGAACTGGGAAGAGGCGGCCGCGCATGCGTACGCGCTGTGGCGTAAGGGCCAGATGCCGTTGTCGCGCATGGAGAGCTTGGCGCAAAGCGTCGAAGCGAAGGCCGGCGCCAGCCGAATCCTGTCGAAGGTGTTCCCGAAGGCGCAGGAGCTGGTCAAGTCGGTCTGCAGCTGGATCCGCGGTAGCGGCGTCTCGCCTACCGACTTCCTGGCCAAGATCGTCCGCGCGCACAAGGAAGGACAGCTGGCCGGCGAGCAGGCGGCAGTGTCAACGGACATGCATGACGCCACGGACGCTCGCCAGCGCCACCGCGACGACCCTTACGAGCTGGCGCCCAGAGCAGATCTCCCCGAACAAGCATTCAACTGAAAAAAGGAACGACGTATGCGTATCGAAGTGAACCGTTTTGATAACCAGGGGGCCGTCAGTGCCTCGTTTGTCGAACTGAGCAAGGAGCAGCTCCAGGAAATCGTGCAGCGCGCGCATGAAGTCGCGCGCCTGCGCCGTGAGGGCCAGCCGCTGGACGCTGCCCTCGACGGCCTGGATAGCGCGATGGTGAGCGCCCAGGTGCTGGAACCCACCAGCGCCAGCGACAATGCGAAAGCGCCGCCGCCGGTGACCACGCAGCTCGTCGACGCATTCGCGGCCCTGCGCCGCTCCGTCAAGCCCAATGAGCCGGCTGATGGAACCGTGGTGGTGAACCAAGACGCCCTGGACGCCGTCGGCGACGCGCTGCGCGCCGCGGTCAACGGCGGCGCGGTAAGCGCATGGAAGTGGAACAAAGTGGCGGCGCCGGGCGCCTCGGGCCAGCAAGTGCAATCCTATGACCTGAACAAGGTCCTGGAGAAGATGTCGCAAGCGGCTGCCCTGGGCGGCGCGGCGAGCGCAAAAGAAGCGATGACGAAGTACCCGCTCTTGTTCTGCCAGGCGTTTGTGCAGCTGGTCGAGCAGGAGGAAAAGGAGCGCGAGCGTAATGCCCACGCCACGACGATCGTTCACCTCGATAACGGCGACGGCCAGTCAATGGTGTCGCTCGGCGCGCCGGCCGGCATGAGTGAGCTGGACGTCCGTGCGGCGGTGCAGGCAGCGGTGGCGAGCGCTAGGAACTACGAGGACATCCCGAAGCAACTCGCCAGTGCCGGCTTCGAGCAGATCGAACAGATCACGATCAGCCTCCCAGCACCGGGCGATGACTTCGATCTCGAACCCGAGTCCGATGCGCCGCGCTGATCGGCGTCAGTAGTACCGAATCCCCGGCCCGACCGGGGATTTTTTTTACCTCGGCGCTCTGCCGCCTGCAGCTTTAGGCGTCTGGTCGTGCGGCCGGCAGCGAAAACACGACCGCCAAATCGCGGATCAGCACCTGAGCCGATTGGAGTACGAAGGTGCCGTCGCGCGCGCCGCGGCTTTCGATCGAGCGCACGATCGACGATGGGAAGGTGTCCTTGATGATCTTCCGCAGCGCCTGGCTGCTTTCGTCGCAATCCCGCACAGCCACGTCATCACCAGGTGCGCAGTAGAGAACGAAGCCGAGGCCTTCGAAATAGCGCTGCACCTGCACGCGCCGTTCCGCTTCCGGCAGCGCTGGGTCTTGCAAGTGCATCCTTTCTTCCATCTCGAAGTACAGGGAGCAGTTGAGCTCGAGGTCCAGGCTGCCGCCTTCCGACATGCTGACCGCGGACGTGTGGCCGAGACCGTCGCGCTTCCACCACGCACGGACGCGATCGCGCATGTCGCGCATGGCGCCCTGGATCTGCTGCGGCGATGCCGCCGGATGCTCCAGTTCATTCGGCATGCAGTCTCTCCTCCTCGGCGGTGTTCTGAAGAGCCTCTACGTCTTCAAGGTTGTGGATGCAGACCCGGACCTCGGACATTACTGCGACCTGCTTGGCACCCATCGTCGTTTTTATGTTCTGGAATGGCGCAGAGGGCAGGGCGCCCTTGACCAGTCGCACGAGTGCATCTCGACTGGCTTCGCAGGCCGCCAGGTGCCCAATTTTGCCGCTGCCGTCGGCAAGTACAAAGCCGCGCTCCTCGAGGGACTTGAGCCAGGCGGCACGGGCGGCTTTGTCGGCCACCGGCGTGCTGGAGTTGGTCAGTGGCGTCGTCCCGAACAACATGCATGACAGCGTCACGGTCAGCCCGCCCCAGGTGTCGAGTGACGCCTCTCGAACCAGCCCCAGGCCTTCGTGGCGCCACCAGTGATTCAGCTTGCTGATGAGGTGCGCAACTGCCTGTTTCGTTTGCTCGGCCGTGACTGCGCCACCGAGCTGGCGCTCCAGTTCGTGCACGCGCAAGTTAGCCTTTCGAATTTCACCGTACCTGCGCGCGCGCTCCGCGGCCGAGTCGGTCTCGACGCCAGTGATCATGCCAAGCTCGGCCAGGCGCGACTCAGACGTGTACAGGATGCTGTGAATGAGCTGGCGCTGGACCGGGGCCCCGGGCACGCACATTTCAGCTAGATGGCGCAGGGCAAACAGCATGCTGCTGACCTCGCGGCGCAGGACGGCGCTCTGGTCTTCGTCGAGCACGGCCGGCGGTGCAGTGTCGTAATCGCGTTCGAACATGGAGGCTCCAATATATTCGTCGACTCAGCCGCGCGTGAGCGCGAATGCTTGCCGCAGCCAGTCTTTTGCCGCCTTCTTCGTCGGCACGATCGCTTCGTCGGGCGCGGCGCCGGCCGTCATCAGCACGCAGCGGTACTGCCCGACATCGTCTCGGTACACCACCAGTTTTCCACCTGGACCTTCCGCAGTGCATGCCCTGCCGGCTTCCAGCGCGCGCTCGCCGGCGGAGAAGCTGTTGATGGGCACGACGTCGTCGATGAGGCCAGCGGCAATCCCAGGCAGGCCTTCGATCGCAACGGTGGTCGCCTTTTCGGCACGGGTCGTCGGGCGGAACCTGATCCTCACATCCGCGGAGGAGGCGCCACGCTTCTTCACGACCTTGAGTGTTCCCTGGCCGAACAGGAACACGGTTTCTCCGGCAGCCAGGCTTTCGGCCATTCGCTGACCGATCTCGTCGAAGAAGAGCATTCCTTTTTCCTGCGTTACGCCGAACCGCGAGGACATCAGCTTGCCGAACTCGCGCTTATTGAATCCCACGGCCCGTGTCTGGTCGGACGCGACGGCGGGGGGCGGCGTGCCGCTCTGATCTGCGTTTGCTCGCTGCATAGAATTGGAGGTTGACCTCATTTATCGTTGCCCTGTTTTTAGAGACGAACGTCGTCCAGGCCCACTAGCTCGCCGGCCACATGGATCGAGAAGCTCAGGTCAGGCGGTGGCGCAGGCATTTCAAGGGCGGCGCCGGCACGCGGCCCGGCCCTGTCACAGCGGCCGAACAAGCCTGCGCCAGCAGCTGCAGGCGCCACGTTCGCACTGGCGCCGCGGGCGATGCGCGAGACGCGTTCTGGAGCGGCGATCGCCACGTTTTGGTGCGTCTCCGGGTCGTACTCAAGCTTCCCGCCCACACTGACGACGTCGCCCTCTGCAAAGCCCGCGCCCTCAGTCGTCACGAGCTTAATAAGGGCCGGGTCGCGCAGCTGCACAGACACCAGGCCCTTCACTGGTCCGGTACCGCCGATAACTAGGTTCAGGCCGCGCGTGCTGGTCATGATGCGCTCGATTCGGCCAACAGCAACAAACGTGTTCTCGTTCATAAAATTTTTTTTGGTTGTTACGTTCTATTAGTATGGCACAAAAATGCTGCTATACGCGCAGAAACGCAAAAAGCACCGGTTTAGGCCGTGTTAGGTGGCTCCCGATACCTAACTTCATGCGATTGACCGAGGTTACTGTTTGTGAAATCATCTTGCCTAAGGACAATATAACGTCCAATTTTTGTGGAGTTTCAGTGTCAGAGGATCACCAAAACAGTGTCGACAGCGATGTCGGAAACGACTACGAAACCTACCTCAAGCAGAGGTCGCTGAATGCCGTGTTGTCGACTGCGGCTGTGATCTCGAGTATCTGGTTTGCGCTAGGCGTCGTGGTCCTCGGCGTGGGAGTTTTGGTGCGGCCTGCAGCAGATACCGTCGGCATGGACCCGGTCGGCCGCGAGCACCCGCTTACCATTATGAAGATGCCTGCCCAGGCACCAGGAGCAAAGCAATAATGTCTACTCAGCAGGAAGCGGCAGATCTGTTCGGGATCGACCTGCACGCCGAAGTCACCCGGTTGCGCACGCTGAACGGCAAACTGGTCGGTGGCATTGTCATTGCGGCTCTCGCCGGCACCATCGGTCTTGCCGCCGGCATTGCCGGGATGACGCATAAGCCGGAACGTGAGCGCATCGCGCTCGACGCGAACGGCCGGGCCTATCCGGTACTGCCTTTGACCAAAGGCGATCCTCCAGACGCTCGCATCACGAGGATGGCGGGCGACTGCATGAATCAGCTGTTCAACCACGCCTTCCACAATTACCAGACAACGGTTGAGCGCGCGATCGGCGAATGCTTTACCGGTGGTGGTAGCGAATCCGTGCGCAAGGTCATGGAGCCCTTCCTGGAGAAGATGAAGAAGGACGACGTGAACCTGGCGAGCAGCTTCGTCATTCAGCCCTTCATCAACGCTCGCGGTGTCATGGGTAACGGCACGGGCGCCCGAAACGTCTTCCACATCCAGGGCGTGATCGACATCGGATATCGTGGCGGCAAAGCCAACACCACCTCGCGCCCTATATCGTACGCATTCCAGACTGATGTTGTGCGAGTGTCGTACGATTCGCATATCGAAGGGATGCGTCTTCAAAACGTCGTCCTGGTCCCGTGGCAGCCGTAAGCCGACCAGCCTTGCAGTAGAAGAAAGGAAGTATCACGGATGAACATTGAAACCAAGGTGCTGACCGATGCAGAGCTCGAGGCGCTGCTGGCCGCGGATGAAGCCAAGGTGATCGAGCTGTGCCAGGTCGAGCACGAGCGTGTCCTGCAAGAGCACCCGCAATTCGCCGAATGGATCGAGGATATCGATCCCTACATCTGCCCGCGCCAAGAGCTCATCGACGCACTGCGCAAGTCCCCGAACGGGTTCGTCCGCCAATACCTGTATTCCATCTTCGCATTCCGCCAGAGTATCAATCTCGTGGCCGGTCGCAGCTTCTACTGAAAGAATCCCATGAAGTTAAAAGCATCAGCTGTGGCTTTTTCTGCCCTTTTTTGTTCTGTTGTATGCGCACAAAACGCGACGACCAAGCCGGCAGAGCAGCCGACGCCGGCGCAACGCAAAGGTGCTGTGATTGAAAACTTTCCAACCCGAGAGCAGGCGCAGCAAAGCTGGCAAAAGGTAGAGCCACCGGCCGCCAGCTCCTCCGCGAACGGTCCATCGACCAACATTGGTCCAGCTGCATCGCCATCGGCTGGATCGATCAAGGGTGGCGGCCGTGTGGCCGGGCGCGAGCTCCCTGACCCGAAGTTGCCGGCTAAGTCCGACGACGTCGTCGAGGCCACCGAACGTGTCTCTCCCATGAGCCCGGCGGAGATCCGCAAGTTCGCGCAAGCGATGGTCGACAGCGCTCGGGCGATGGCCGAGGTGCCGGGCGGGCCGTACACGGTGCGCGGGAGCCGAATCATGCCGATCAGCTTCGAGCCGAATTCCAAGCCGGGGACAATCGATGTTGCGCTCAACCTCGGCGCATTGCTCACGTTCGTCGATCGATCCGGCACGCCGCTGATCGTTGATGGCGCCAAGACCTTCGGCAATGCGTTCAGTGTTGGCGTCCTCCAGACCGATGAGGTGAGCGCGCGTGGATCGTCGACTGTCGAGGTTACGGCACAGGCGATCAGCGGCACCGGCAACATGATGGTCCGCCTCGTGGGCGTCCCCAACCCAGTTCTTATGCAAGTGCGGGTCGGCAGTGAGGCCAAGACGGTGGACAGCGTCATCCAGGTTGTTGTGCCCGTGCTGGCCGCGGCGAAGAACGTGCTGCCAGGTGATCGCCTGGAAGCCGATGGCGGTACTCAGGTAGGCGAAATGCAGGGCTTCTTGATGGGTATTCCTCCGGAAGGTGCTGTAGACGTGAAGGTCAGCCAGGTAGCATCGACATCCGCGTGGATGTGGCGCGGACACCTTTACGTCCGGACGCCGCACACCATTTTCAGCCCCGGCTGGTTCAAGCGTCAGGCAGCTGTCGATGGCACTGCCGTCTATAAGTTGCCCTACACCTCCCTCGTCAGGATGGGTGTCGACGGCCGCGAAGTAAACGCTGTCCTGGAACTGCCCTACATCCCGCCGGTCGCGAGCGCCGCCCGCTAAGAATAGATAAAGGAAATCTGATGGAACCGAACGACAACGACCTCAACGGTGCTATTCCCATATCGAGCAATGCCATCGGCGGCGGCACCGCGCCGGCGCCGGCGCCGGCCAAGCCTCGCTGGGATCCGAAGGGCAAGCGGAACCTGATAATCGTTGCCTCGGTGGTCGGGTTGGCTTTCCTCCTTCTCATCCTGCTTTTCGCTGGTGGTGGAAATCGAGAGGAAAAGAAGGCGTCCTCGATCGTTCAGGCTTCAGGCGATCAGCAGGTAGCGGCGGGCATGCTGAGTCAGGCCGACCGCGAGGCTCTGAAAACCCAGGAGAACGCACGAATCGCCGCCGCTTTGAGCGGCGGCCAGAGCGCTGTCGGCGCGCAGGTTGGCGCGGGCGCTGCGACTGTCCAGACATCGGCACCACAGCAGGCCAGCGCGCCACTGACCCAGCAAGGTGAGCAACGCATTGATCAGCGTGCGCAACAGTCTCTGCCGCTGCAGCAGCAGCAGGCGTCGCAAGTCGCTCCCCAGCAGCCTGCCGGTCCGAGCGAGGCGAAGATGAAGGGCCTGGAATCGCAAATGCAACGCATGATGACGGCGTGGGGTATGGGTTCGGACAACGGCGCCCAGCGCGGATCGTCGATGTACGTCCGTGAAGTGGCGAAGAGCGGCAATGCCGTGGCGGGAAATCAGGCGGCTCAGCAGGGCAGCGGTACGAGCACGAACCAGCGCCCTGCAAACGACCTCATGGTCGTGAAGGCATACGGTGAGCCTTACGCCGCCGAGATGATCAGCGCAGCTGATTCGGATACCCCGGGCAAGCTGCGAGCGCGCATCACCAGCGGTCCCCTGACCGGCGCCGTTTTGGTCGGCGGGGCAAAGCGGATCGGTGAGCAGGGCTTTCAATTTGACTTCACCAGCGCTTCGTTCAATGGCCACACGTTCAAGGTTACTGCGTACGCCGTCGACAGCGAGGAGCCGGGCGACCTCGTGCGCGGTGATTACGACGGTCGGTACATGCAGCGGTACGTGTTCCCCGTGGTATCTGAAGGCATCAAGGCCTACGCGGGCGCGCGCGCGCAAGTCGGCACGACTGTGATCGCGATCCCTGTCCCTGGCGCCGGTGGTGTTGTCACGGGCGGCCAGGAGACGCCTCCCCCGACCGCTGAGCAGGCACGCAACGCTATGTATTCGTCTGGCGCCAACCAGGTATCGCGCGCCCTCGCGAACGGCCCGCAGGATGGTCATTTGACGCTCGCGGCCCGCACGCAGGTAGGGGTCGTATTCGAAGAATCGATCTATCAATCCGATATCTCTGGCCAAAATCGCCAGACCAGCAAATAAGAAAGGGCACCACATGACTACCACAGGCTTTTACGATACTGCCGAACCGGGCTTCGGTGATCAAATGGACCCACTGGGTACCGCCAAGCCAGCAGAGGCAGCAGCCGAAAGGCCAGCGGCGCCGGCATCGGTCACCATCGGGAAAACGAAGGTGAAGAAGAAAATGTCGACCGGGAAGAAGATCGCGATCGGCGGTGGCGGTTTTCTCGCAGCCTTCCTGGCTCTGGTGATCGTACTCGATTCCGCACAACCCAAGATTAGCGCTTCGCCCAAGCCGCATGCTCCGATTCCAGCTCCGAGTAACCCTGGTCAGATGATGGGCGCAGAAGCTGCGGGCAGCGCGACGGTGATGGGTGGCGCGCCGGCGCCGGCCGCTCAGGAAGTGGCGGACCAGTCGAAGACGGCCGTGCTCGGTGCAGCACAAGCATCGCAAAGCGCAGCAGCTACTGCTGCCACGGCAGCAGCCCCGGCAGCGGCGGCAGCACAGGCGTCGGCCCCCGCGCCCGCTGCAGCTGCTCCTGCACCTGCTGGCGCCGCTGCAGCGCCAGCGGCTGCTCAGGCTGCCGCCGCCGCCCCTGCTGCCACGGCAGCAGCACCTGCGCCAGCAACACCAGCAACGCCCGTGGCAGGAGCGCCGGCCTCCGCGCCGGTCGCAGAATCCTCAGCGTCCTCGAAGTCGCATGGCAAGGCCCACTCGGCCGCGAAAGCGGATGTGCAAAGCGCCACCCCGGAGCAGCTGGCCTCGCGCGTCGCTGTGCTGGAGCGCCGCCTGGCCCGATATGAGCGTGCGGAGGCGCATGAACGTGCCCGCAGCGTGAAGGAAGCAGTGGCTCGCACGAAGCCGGCCGCGACCGAGAAGGTTCTGCCGGTCGCGCAGCCAATCGTGGAAGCCAAAAAGACGGTGGCGCTGGCCAATGACACGGTACGCGTCGTTGGCGTGTCGACCCACCACGGCGTGACAACTGCGCTGGTGGACTTCGGGGGCGTAAAAAGCCGCGTTGCTGCTGGCGACCCGATTCCAGGCCTGGGCACGGTCCAGTCCGTTGCGGTCGACGCCGCCGGAAACCCGGTCGTCGAAATCAACGGCGTCCGTTACCAATAATCCTGGGAATTAGGCACATGGATCTCAATACATTGCTGGCTTCGCTCTACGCGGGCGCAAAGGTCGTCAGGGAGTTCGCGATCGCCGTGTGCTCGCTCACCCTGGGCTGGTACCTGATCGGAAACGCGGCGTATCGAATGCTCAGGTGGAGCGACCAGCGCCGTACATATGGCTGGGGCTCGGTGTCTGCGAGGTTCATCGTCGGGACTTTCTTCATCAACGCCAACGCCTACCTCAACATGCAGGTGCTGACGTGGACTGGCCAGGCGATGCCGGCGGCGAATTCGATGTCGGTGATGCCGGGTGGTGGCGACAGCGTGCCGAAGATGATTTTCCAGTGCGTTCTCGCATGGCTTGCCACCCTGGGTGTCCTCGCCATCATCAAGGGGACACGCCTGATCGTGAAAGCAAACGATGGTGGCTCATCGCAAGTCGAAGATCCAGGCTGGACCGCAGCAGTTTTTATCGTTGCGGGAGCGTTTGGCGTCAATTTATGGCGATTCGTTGCGCCTCTCATTTGAGCTTGCAACCACGCAAAACGAATTCGGTTATACACCGGGTATGTAGTTCTAATCATTTAAACACAAGGGAAGTCCGACCATGAAAATCTCGAAGAAAACTCTGAAACTCGCACTGCCGCTCGTCGCTATGGGCCTCATGATCGCGTCGCCGGCGCATGCAGATGACATTTTCGATCGCCTGCAGGTGATCACGAGCAAGCTGCCCGTGGTTAAAACCGCGCTGATCTACATCTTCTTCCTGGCCGGCCTGGGAGGCATCGGCTGGGGTGCGCTGGAGATGTACAAGAAGTCGAAGGGCCGTGGTGGCGAGGACACGACCTGGTCGAGCATCGGCATTAAGATCGCGGCCGGCGCCTTCCTCGTGGCCATCACCGCAACCACCGACATCTTCACCAACACCTTCGTCGGCACCTCGGCGTCGAGCAATACCACCAACATCCAGTAAATCGTGACGGTCGAGCTCATTCCAGGCGTCAGCCGAAACACGTTCCGCGACCACGATCCTCAAGCGGAAGCGGCAGATGCTGCTTACCGCGCCAAGAGGCCTGCGGTCCTGCAACGCGCGCAGTACACCTGCCAGGCGTGCGGCGTAAAGTCGGGCGGCGGCCTGGAGGTTCACCACAAGGACTGCAACCACGCAAACAATACGGATGAGAACTTCTTGCCGGAATGCGTGTTTTGCCATCCGGTGAACCACATCGGCGAGCTGGCGAGCAGGGTACTGCGTGCGGACGAGTCCGAGCTCGCAGGCAGCGTATCGCAGCTGGCGTATTTGCCAGATCTGCAGCAGGCCGACCTGTCGCACCTGATGCGTACGATTGGCCACGTCCTCGGCAGCGCCGATGCATCGGAAGACGAGAAGGCTGATGCGAAAGTGCTCCACGCAAGCCTTACCGAATACCAGCACTACATCGAGGCGGTGTGGGGGTCGTCGAAGGCGGCTCACTTCGCGATCGCTTTGAAGGAAGTATCTGCGCCCGTATATGCGGCGCGTGCCGAACCGCTGAAGGGTCTGCGCGTGGTCTTTTCCCTGGGCGTCATCGTGAAGCAGGCGAAGAAATTCAGTGACGAGTTCGCGTCTTTGCCGATCTCATCCTGGCCATCGATCTTCGCAAGACGCGTCGCAGCCCAATAACAACAACGCACCGAAGTACAAGGATCAGATGTTTGAGGCGAATGTAAGGCACCGCAGCGCAACACTAGCCGAGCCGAAGCCCACTCCGCGCGAGGTGGCGGAAAAGCTCATGATCGGTATCGTCCTGCACGATAACCGTAACGCTCTTGCGGAAGGATGGGCCTTCCTGCCGAACCGCACGCCGTTTCGTATCCGCGGGCTGTATGACCTGCCGAACGACGCCATGTGGATTTCTTCGGGCGACTGGAACGACTTCCGTAGCCGGGGCCAGGCCCAGCTGCACCACGTGCGACGGACCGGATATCTGGGCCTGAAGCTATCCGAGATTGCGCAGGACTTTGGCATTCGCATCGACGGGAACCACGCGGTCGAAGGCGGGCAAGCGCTCGTGATCTATGTGCAGCACGCCGTGCGCATGGCCGTCGAAGTCTACGGGCTGGACGACGTCATGAGCAACCTGCAGGATGACACCCTCGTTGCGACGATAAGCAAGGCCCTACCGCCGGCGGCGCCGTCGAAGGACATGCTGTTGCAGAAGCTCGCGGCCGCGTACCAGAGCTGGTCTGGGAAATACACCCCATTCATGGACAACAGCGTGCGTGTGCGTCTTCGCTTCAATCGTATGGCGTACGCTGAGTGGTTGCTCAGCAACCCCGTTCCGGATGCTGGCTGGTCCCATGCGCTATCGGACGTTGGCTTTGACCACGAGGCCGTCATGGCGGGCACGTTCCCTCCAACGCTGATCCAGGCCGTGGTCGAGTTCGACGGCGTGCCTGCTGAGCTGGCGGAACTGATTGCGTACGGTACAGGCGTGTCCAAGCAGCGTGCCAAGCGGACCTGGATGACTGACGTCGAATATCGCTGGATCAGCCGCTACACCCGCGTGCACGTTCAATCTTACCTGGTGTCGTCGACGTGCTTGCCTTTGCCGACCGGCTGCCAGCTGCCCCAAGGCCTGGTGCAGGACCGGCTCATCAAGGCGCTGCCGGCCTCGGGAATTGTCGCCTACGTCCATTGCCAGGCGTTGATGTCGTCCAAGTACTCGAAATTGACTCAGCGGCCTGAATATGACCTGCACAGCACGTGGCTGCGGGCACACGACCGCGCGATTTGCTTCGAAGCGGCGCTTCGCATGCAGCAGGCTGGCTTCCCGGTCTCGGGATATGGCAACGGCTCGGTGATCGTCAACGTCGATCGCGAAAAGCTGGTCGAGTTAGAACAGGCAGCGATCGCTATGGACTTCACGAATCCGCGCTGGAACGCATTATTACAGGAGTTTGGCTATGTCAGCCCCGATCATTCCCATTGACCCGTTGGATCGCGCGCTCAGCCAGATCGTGTGGCGGCTGCCGCTCGAGCTCACGGCCGAAATGGACAGCATCTTCCACATGACGCCAGTTGCTCGGATCGGACGCCTCATGGAAATCATCACAGCGGCCGCGAAACGGGATCCGAACATCGTCGCTATCCTCAAGCAGCCGGATGTGCTGCCCGGCCTGAAGCAAATGGCGGACGATCGCCGCGCCGAGATGGATGCCTCAGACCAGCAAAGCCCCGCGCGCGCCGCTTAATCGCCGATCAATTTCGAAATCGAACACGACCATGACCAACATCCTGCTTTCAGTCGCCGAAGCGGCGCACGACACCCTGGGCGGCGGTAGCGCAGAGGTCCACTGTCAATGGCGCGGTGCCGTAGTGCCATCGCAGCGCCTCGACCAAGGCGCCTTCATCAGCGAGCTTCTGCAGGACAGCCATCTTCCCAAGACCACGCACGGTGGCGCTGAAGGCGGCGACACTGGGCCGTTCGCCGAGCCATACTCGCTGGAGATGGCAGACGGAACCCTGGTGTCATTCCTGCTGGTGCGCGGCGCGCGCAATAACATGCGGGAGGCCGACGCCGCTCGCATGGCCGAGTTGGTCTCGACCAAGGTCGCAGCGTATATGGCAGGCGGCAACGGCCGATCATACTCGTTCGGGTTGTACTTCCTGCACGACCCTAATACAGCTGCGCAGGTGTTCGAACAGAAAATCGCTCCGATGCTGGCAACGGCCAAGCGCTTGGGTGGCGACGCAGAATCGTACCGCCGCGACCTGGCATCTCGACTGGCCAACGGCGCGGCCGAAGAGATGACGCTGCTGACGGTGCGTACCCATATGAAGGCGCTGCGGCCGGACGAGATGAAACGGGCGACCGAGCAGTACCAGGACATGGTCAAGAAGATCATGGCAACGGGGAAGGGCGTGAAGAATGTGCCGCTGGGCCTTATCTCTCCGTTCGGCCAGGCTCTGCTCAGCCGCAGCCCGGCTATCCTCCAGCGCCATGAAGGCCTGGTCAAGAGTCTGCTGAACGACTTCAACAGCCGCTCGATCGGGCTGTCGATGCAGCTGCTGGCGGTGCGCGAGGCCTTCGAACGTGTGAAGCGCTTTGGCGATCGCGAGATCCCTTTCCAGCCTGGCTGGACTGCGCGCCTGCTGGGGCAGGAGGGCGCAATCTATTCCGCGACGGCCAGCAATGGTTCGCCGGCGCCGCTGTCTCTGGGCATGCAGGTCCTGACACGCAAGGTGATCGGCCACATCAATAACTACGAGACCGCGACGATCGGCCACACCTGGTACGGTACTGCGGTCATGGAGGTGGGCCCGGTCTCCCCGCGAAACCTTCCATCGCAGACGATCTTCTCGGCCCTGATGCAAAAGGTCCGTGCCGTCGGAATCCCGATGAGCATCTCCTACGAGATCCTCCCGAATGGCCTCGACTACAACAAGCTGAATCAGGTCTTGAACTCGTTCCTCGCGCCGATCAATGCGACGAATCGCCAGATCCGCGATGCCTATCGCGAGCTGCGTGAGCACCACGAACGTTCGGCGGCTACCGATCCGATCATCGGCCTGCGCGTTTCGTTCTCGACCTGGGCCCGGTCGCAGGAGAAGGCTGAGAGTGCTCTGCTCGAACTCGACCTGGCGGTGAAGAGCTGGGGCGGCATGCAGGCGAGCCACGAAACCGGCGAGCCCGACGTCGCCCGCTTGTCGTCCATCCCGGAATACACCAGCGCCAGCTGCGCCCCGGTGGTGCCGGCGCCACTCTCCGACGCGATCTACATGTCGCCGCTGATGCGGCCGGCGTCGCCCTGGGAGTTCGGTCAGCTCCAATTCAAGACCAGCGACGGCGTGATCTATCCGGTGCAGATCGGCTCGCGGAAGCATGCGTCCTTCGTGTCCGGCTGGGCGGCGCCATCGGGTTCCGGCAAGTCGTTCCTGGTGAACCGCGTGATGTACTGTCTGTCGCTGTCGCCTGGCGCGCAGCAGCTTCCATATGGACTTGTGGCCGACGTGGGTGCCTCGGCAAAAGGTTTTCTGCGCCACTTGCGCACGGTGCTGCCTCGCTCTTTGCACGATCAGCTGCTGTATTTCAAGGTCATCAACGACGCGACGCAATGTGCGAACCCACACGATCTCCAGCTGGGCTGCATTCGACCGACTGGTGGGGAAATGGACTTCCAGGTCGCTGTATACGAGATCATCTTCAAGGGCCTGGGCGACGAGACCGGTGCATTCATCAAAGCGATGATCAACGAAGCCTACCGGATGTACGCACCAGACTCGACCGAAGCGCGCCTCTGGCAGCGGGCGAACAGCGAGGAGATCAGCCGCGAGCTGGACGAGATCGGTTTTGTGATGGACGACGACCGGCCACCGACGGTCTACCGCGTGGTCGACGCGCTTTTCACCGCCGGCCGGATCGAATCCGCCCGGATCGCGCAGCGCTACGCCGTGCCACGCATGGAAGACATGACCAAGGTGCTGCAGAGCGACCGTGTGCGTCAGGTGTACGGTACCGCGCGAGTAGGTGACGAGCTGCTGATTGAACGTGCCTCGCGCGCGCTGCTAAATGCGACGAACGAATTCGCCGTCCTGTCGAGCGTGACCCGCGTGAATGTCGATAACGCGCGCATCATCGTGGCTGACCTGCAGAACGTGTTGGGGGGCTCGTCTTCCAGCGGCAAGGAGTTTGCTGGGATGATGTACCTGTATGCTCGACACCTTGGCGCCCGCAACTTCTTCCTTGACGTCGACGAAATGGAAACGCTGGTTCGCCCAGAGTACAAGGATTACCAGTTACGCCGTGTGCGCGAGATCCAGCAGACCCCGAAGGTCCTCACCTACGAGGAATGGCACAACGTAAATGCCGTGCAGGGGCTGCTGAACCTGAACATCAAGGAAACGCGCGAGACGCGTAAGTTCAAGGTGTACCTAAATTTCGTGACCCAGTACGTCACGGACTATCCGCAAGAGATCCTGGACGGCATGACAACGCTGATGGTCGCTGGCCAGCAGTCCGAGGCGCAGAACAAGTTCGCTCACGAGAAGCTGAACCTGTCGAACACGGACCTCGAAATCCTGCGTAACGGACTGGATCGCCAGGGCCGGATCTGGTCATGGTTCCGCCTGCGCGATGGCCTGGTGACCGCGGTGTTCGATAACGAGGTTGGCCCGATCGAAACATGGTGCTATACGACCGACGACACCGATGCCCCGCTGCGCAACGAGCTCGAGCTTCTGATCGGCGAGACCGAAGCCGTTAAGTGGCTGGCGCGTGAATTCCCGAAGGGTTCTGCAGGCTCCTATATCGAGCAGCGTAACCGCATGATGGGTACCGAACGTGTGGGCGACAAATCGACTACCGTCACTTCTATCATCGCCAAAGAACTGGCCGAGAAGTACCACGACTTCACCCGCCAGCTGCAGGCCGCTTGAGCTGAGCCCGATGTTATGCACAGAAATGTGGATAAGTCGGGCTTTGTTTTTGACCAAACCCAGCATTCATGCGCTCTCCATCGGGGACGCTAAAAATTGAGCAGCGGCGAGATTCGCCGCTGCGCCACATCGAGAGGATCCAGCCAATGAACCGCATCCCGAAGATCGCCCGTACTGACATCGTCATTTCCGTCGTGTCCGGCGCCGTGGTCGCAAGTATCGCCGGCGCTATGGTCGGCCACGTGGCCGCCGGCGCGCTCGGATTCGTTGTCGCCTTTTTGACGACGGCCGGGCGCCAGCGCCAGCGCGCTGAGCTGAAGGCGCGCATTGACAACCCGGCATCGCTTCACTGGGAAGTAGTGGTCAACGATGTTCGCGTTGGGTCGCTCTCCGACCCGCACTATGCGATGCTCGAGCAGGCCGTCTTCGACGACTGGCGACTCTACTTCGCACAAATGCGGAACCTGGTGGAGATGATCGGCCGCTTCAGCGGGAATTTGTTGTTTTCTGTCCCCGTGACGCTCTTTTGGCTTGGAGTCGCGGTATTTGCGTTCGATCCGAACAGCGCCGTGGCCATGCTCGACGCCATGCGCACCGCGCCCTCCAGTGAGCTCATCGGCGCATTTGCTCGCTGGGCGCCAGGGGTCGCGATGGTTGTTGCGGTTCCAATGTGCCTGTTCGCGATCCTCGCTGCGCCGCGCTTCGGCTATGAGAATCAGTTCCAGGCGGAGCTCGGCGCAGCCGTACGTCGCCGTGTGCAGGCGGCCGCGGAAGGGCGAATGCTTCTGGTTCCGGTGCACGTTTTCCGTCCCGCATAAATCGTGGTGTCGATGAACGCAAGCGCTTTTTTGCAACCACGCCTGACCGAAATTTCTATGATGAGTCCATCAGCGATCGAAATGAACGACCAGCTGAAGCAGTTCAAGGCAGCACAGGTTTTATAGCGAATGGCATCGTCGACGGCCCAGACGTTGTCTACCAGATCTGGGCCAATTTCTGAAAAAGGGAAACATCATGTTCGGTACCATCTCCGGTCGCGGTCAGAGCACCACCACCTTCGTGAACTACAACGGCAAAGTCGGCCTGTTCGTCATCGATCACAAAGCGCAGAATGCCGAGGGCACCCTGCGCGAGCACGTCACCAGCGGCGGCCGCACCGTCTTCAAAGAAGAATATCCGGACCTGATCTCGGCCTTCGTGCGGCGCGTCCTGGTCAAGGAAGAAGACGTCTATCAGAAGCCGGGCGAGAAGGAGCACAAGATCCTGGTGTCGCTGCGCAGCCCGGACGGCAAGGACGCCGTCGTCAAGTTCAGCATGGGCAGCGGCGCGCTGCAGGTCCTGGGCGCCCTGAACGCCGCCGACCTGACCCAGCCGATCACCCTGAAGAACTACCTTTTCCCGGCTGGCAGCAAGGGCAAGGACAAGGACCAGAACGAAGTCATTCGCCAGAAGGACGAAGTTCGCCTGGTGGGTTACCAGGGCGACCAGAAGCTGACCAACAAGTACGGTGAAGGCGATGTCGTGATTCCGAAGGCCGAGACGATCGAAGTCAAGCACCCGACCAGCGGCAAGGTGATCAGCACCGTCAAGGACTTCAGCGCGCAACATGACTTCACCATCGCGCTGGCCCATGCAGTGAACGAAAAGGTGAAGGCAGCGACCACCTCGCAGCCTGCACCGGTCGCCCCGCAGGCTCAGCCGGCACCGGCGTCCACCACCGACGACGCGGCGCTGAGTGCCTCCGACATCCTGGGCGACGAGGACGGCGGCGCGAGCGATGCCGCAGCCTTCGCTCAAGGCCAGTAAGCACTCCCCTCCCGCGCCAGCGGGAGCAGTAACAAGCCTCGCCACTGTGCGGGGCTTTTTTTGTTTTTTCGCACCACGGCGCAACCACGCCTCACGAGTTCATTTACCGTAGAGCCATCGGTCAGACGCAACCCAGAATTCACACACAGGAGTAGATATGCCAAGTTGGTTCGATCTCGGTACGGAAGCAGTGAAGCTGCGCTTCATCAAGGAAGAGGGCTTCAAGGAGAACCTGCTGATTCTCGTGGGCCTGACGATGGGCTCGCCCGAGTGGGAGGCGTGCCAGCGCGCGCCGCTGAACTTCAAGCCGGTGCCGACCGGCAAGCCGTTCCTGATTCGCCCGTTCTCGCCGACGAAGACGCCAATGCTCTCGGAATTCCGGACTGTCTTCCCGCTGGCTCGCCAGGTGCAAATCGGCAGCGCGCAGGATGTGCGTCTGCGCCTGCAGGGCGGCGCCAAGCTCTCGCCTCAGGAGATCGCGATCACGGCTGCAATGCGCGTGGCCGCGCCGATCGGCATGAACCTGATGGGCAACCGCGTGTTCGAGCGCCCAGAAGGTAGTCGCTTCCTGGTCGACGCGGACGGGCAGCGTGTCGAAGAGGGCGCCATGCCGGCCGCTTTTCTGCTGCGCGCCGACGAAACCAACCTGGTGAGCTGCGTGCGCGGCTTCATCGCCGGCCTGATGGCGGGTTCGCACGCCGACGTCGCCGACGTCAACCGCTTTGTGGACGTCCTCTACGGCCGCGGCGCGTCGCTCGATCGCCTGAAGGTCGAGGAAGTGGCCCAGACCATCGAAGTGGAGATGGCCAACCGCGTTCTCGAGCGCCACGAGCTGGCTGGCGACGCCGCCTACCGCGAGGCGCAGCTGCTGTACGAGAACTCGCCCTCCTACGCAGGTCCGCAGAAGGGCGCCGGCGCGATCCCGCTGCCGGCGGCGGTCGCAGTCCAGGAGCTGGTCCGCGCGTTCGGTGGCGAAGGGCAGATCCCGATCTATATCCCCCAACTGAATGACGGTACCGTCGCGTCGCTGCTGGGTGCATCGTACGTCACCCTGACCGACTCGGTCGATCCTGAGTCGAGCGAAGCCCGCCTGCGCACCTTTGTGCCGGCCTCCGTCAGCTTCGTTGAGCGCGCCTTCTCCGAATCCGTGCCGCCGCACCGCCAGTCGCTGATCAGCCGCGACGATGTCACGGCCGAATCTCTGGGCGAGATGCGCAGCGCGATGGCGCGCCGTCACCCCAACGGCCTGACCATCCTGACCTTCCCGGAGTACTCTAGCGCCGTCGAAGTCGACCGCCAGGCCGAGAAGGAGCGCGTCAACGGCTTCCTGCGCATCCTGCAGACGGAATATGACGTTCTCGGCATCGGCCTGTTGTCGCCGGTCATGCGTCGCAAGATGAACCTGCAGTCTGGCCTGATGATGGTCACCGTCGGCCGCAAGTTCAGCCCCAAGGAGCGCGAGCTGCGCGGCGAAGACTGGGTGCCGCGCCGCCAGGACACGATGTACGACTGGGATGCCCTGCGCACCTTCACCAACGATGTCCTGGTTCGCGTCCACGAGTCGGCCGGCCACAAGATGACGGCGGAGGAAGAAGCGGCCCTGCGCGCCAACGAGAACGCCGAAAACAGCTATCAGCTGCCGTACGACGCTTTCTCGAAGAACGGCGACATCCAGCTGATGATCCCCCGCAACCTGGCCGGCCCGACCTACAAGGCGCTGCAGAACCTGCAGGACCGTAGCGGCAACATCGACGAATACGTGCGCAATGCGATCGGCTTCACCGACGAGCAATTCGCTTATCTGGCGCCGGAGCAGGTCGACGCCTCCGCCCTGATGGTCAGCGCGCTGGACCGCGACAAGGGCTTCGTGCTGGGCGACCAGACCGGCGCCGGCAAGGGCGCGACGATCGCAACGGCCGTCTCCTATGCGTGGCAGCGTGGCCTGGCCGTGATCTTCGTGACCAAGCAGGACAGCCTGTTTTCGGACTTCTACCGTGACTTGAAGAAGACCGGCCTCCATACCCAGCTGCGCCCGATGGTGCTGAACCACTCGGCCCAGGTGGTCGACCAGTTCTCCGAGAACCTGGATAAGATCGCCAGCGGCGTCTCGCGAAAGAAATTTACCGAGAATTTCCAGTTTGGGCTCGAAGGCTTCGACAACCCAAACCTGGTCTTCTGCACCTACTCGCAGTTCAGCAAGGGCGAGGATTCCGACAAGAGCGAGTGGATCAAGTCCATCGCGCCGAAATGCATCGTGATCTTCGACGAGGCGCACATCGCCGCCGGCGACACCTCCCAGCTGGGCTCGGTGTGCACCTCGGTGGCCAACAACGCGAAAGCGGTCGTGTATTCGTCGGCAACGTGGCTGAAGGATGCGCGCCAGATGAGCTTTTACAGCCGCATGCTGCCCGCCTCGATCGACACGTCGATGGTGTCCGAAGCCATGCAGGCCGGCGGCGAGAGCATCCAGGAGGTGTTCACTGCCATGCTGGCCGAGGACGGCCTGTTCATCCGCCGCGAGCGTGACGCGTCTCAGCTGGACATCATGATGGCGGTCGACGACGCGCGCCTGGCGGACAACGAAAAGATCTCTGACCAGGTCGCGGTCATCCTGCAGGGCCTCCAGCGCCTGTGTGGCGTGACCGATCAGGTGGGACGCCGCCTCACCCGCGCGCAGGTGCAGAAGCTGGACACCGCCCAGCGCTTCATTGCTGCCACCTTGGAGCGTGCGAATCTGTCGTCGCGCCAGGCTATCGAGGCCTTGCGCGCGCGTGCCGCCCAGGATGCCAATGCTCCTGAAGGCGAGGCAGACGGCGGTAGCGACGACACGCTCAACGAAGCAGCTCGCCAGGCCGCAGCGCTGGTGGCGAACACCTACGCCGAGCAGCTGGCCAACGAAGAGGCGATCGCCAACCAGGCAGAGCCGGAAAACGAAGAATTCCTCGCCGCTGGACATGCCGCCCACGTTATCGACGCACAGTCGTTGGCGGTTGATGCAGCCGAGGCGCTGCTCGATGGCGCCCAGCCGATCGAAGGCACGCTGACGAACCTGCTGGACCTGCGTATCGAGGACCTGGGCCTCACCGCCGAAATGGCGACCAAGATCTCGGCTGATATCGGCATGCTGGGCGAGGACGGCGATGCTCTGCGCCGCCTGCAGGGCGAGATGCGCCGGATCAAGCGCATGATCGACGGTGTGAAGACGCAAACCACGAGCTTCGGCAGCCTGCTGTTCACCACCCAGCGCACCCTCAACGTCGCCCTGCAGGCACGGTACGCAGGCGAGCGCGCGGTGGCGAAAATCCAGGAAGGGAAGAAGCCGATTATCTTCCTGGAGCAGACCTTCGAGCAGCGTATCAAGGAAGCACTGGATGATCCGGACACGGTGAAGAATGCTGACGGTACCTACAGCATCCGCCCACAGACCCTCAAGCTGACCCTGCGCGCGATGTATGACACGGTGGTACGCATGACCCACGTGGACGCCGACGGCAACCGGATCGAGGGCAACGTGCTGGATTCGCAGTTCATGGCCTCGGAAGCCGAGCGTGACGCGATCGTCGAAGGCCTGCGCACACTGGACGACATGATCGACCAATTGCCGGACGACCTGTACTGCTCGCCGATCGACACGATCTGCAACGCGATTCGCCAGGCCGGCTTTACGGTGGGCGAGGCGACCGGTCGTAAGTACAAGGTGATCGACATGCAGCCGAACCACTGGACGGTAGCTCCGCGCCCGGCCCATGAATCGAAGATCAGCAACATCGAGCGCGGCTTCAACTTCGGCGATTACGACGCGGTGGTGGGTAATAAGGCCATGTCGACGGGTATGAGCCTGCACGCATCGGAGGATTTTACCGACCAGCGCCAGCGCACCGAGATGTTCTGCCAGGTGTTCGGCGATATCGTCGACTATGTGCAAGCCATCGGCCGCGCCGATCGCCGCGGGCAAGTGATTCCACCCGAAGTGGAGATGCTGGCGTCGGGCCTGCAGTCCGAGGCGCGCATCATGATGGTTCATTACGGTCATCTGCGTAAGCTGTATGCGTCGGCCACGAGTAACCGCTCCAGCCGCTTCGAATTGCACGAGCTGCCGGACCTGTTCAACAACGTCGGCGATGCGTCGGTCCGTGACTTCCTGCAGGCGAATCCGGCGATCGCAACCCGTCTGGGCATCGAGTTCCGCTCGTTCATGCCAGAAGCCATCCACGCAGACGGTACCGAGGTCAATGCGTCGACGCATGGCCTGGCCAAGCGCACGGTCTCGCGTCTGGACCTGCTGCCTGACAAGGAATCGCGTCAGGTGTACCAGGAGATCTCGTACAACTTCAACGAAGTCGTCGCTGAGCTGGACGCCCAGGGCATCAATCCGCTGCGCACCAACGTGCTGAATATGGCCGATTTCGACGCGGCGGCTATCACCGCGTCCGAAGACCTGCTGCCGGCGCGCCTGAACGACCACGGCGATGTCGACTCGGTTTTCGACGAGGCCGTCGAGCTGCAGACCGTCACCACCCGCATCAAGGTTGCAGCGCGCAAGTGGGACGACGTCCTGGCCGAGATCGAGAGCAACACCCAGCGCATGTTCTTCGAGTCGCGCCAGGCTCGCCACGCTGGCCAGACGCCCGACTTCGTGCCGGACATGGAAGTTCCTGCGATTTACAGGTCGGTGGGGGAGGGCGTCATGGGGCCGATGACTGGTGCGATTCGCATGGTGCCGTCGGGCCTGCGCACGCGCGTCAAGCAGATGTTCGATGCAATGCTGGTGATGATGCGCTCCTCGGATGCTGCACGCCAAGCCGCGGACCAGACGGTCGCCACCCGCACGAGCGACGAAAATGGCAACCAACTGGTGACGCCAACCCAGGTTATCGAGCGCCGCCGTGACTGGTTGCTGTCGCACCTGCAGCATTTTATGCCGGGGCAATACGTGATCGTCCGTGAGCGCAATTTCGGTATCGGCGAGATGAAGGTCATGAAGGGCGCCGTGACTTCGCTCACGCTGCCTCCACGCGGCCGCGAGACGAACCTGGCGCGCTGGGTCGTCACGATCCAGATGGCCGGCTGGACGTCTCCCGAGCGCTTTACTCTGGCTGACCTGTACAAGAAGCAGTTCACCGGCCTGGATCTGTGGTTGCCGGGTGCGGAGCGCATCGAGGATGGCCTGCTGAGCCGCGAAGTGCCGGACGAATTCAACGCGTACCTCGAACGGGATCACGTGCACAAACGGTATGTCCTGTGCGGGAACCTGTTCCGCGCGGCGTCGATCGCAGCAAAGCACAAGATCGGCGCGGGCGCGGTGTTGCAAATGGCGGCCGAGGCGCCGCGTCGCGTCATCAACATCCGTCCGCACATGACCAGGGAGTTGATCTACTCGACGGTGCCAGTCGAACTGGCGCCGGAGGGCGTCACGACACTGTTCTGCTCGACCTGGTCGGCCCTCAACCGCCCGCCGTCGAAGAATGCGCATTACTGGCAGGAGTTCCTGCGCTCGAGCCTGGAGAGCCGCGCGTTGCATTCGGCGGCCGAATCGAAGAATGCCGACGTCTCGATTTACTGGCTGCCGACCCGCACCACCTTTCAGCAGGACATGCAGGAAGAGCTGAGCATGGAGGAGATGGAGGAGCGCAGCGAGGTGCGCACCCCTCACGCCCAGGCCGAACACCTGCTGGCAGGCGTCGGCGCCCGCATTCGCAAGACCCGCCTGGACCGCAATGAGCAGTCTGCCCTGGCCACCGCCATCAACGAGGAGCTCGGGATCGAGGGTGTCAAGATCGAGCGTGGCCGCCAAACCTCCGCGACCGTTCGCGTCCTGTTGCGTTTTACCGACGATAACGGCAATCGCGACAGCGACGAGATGATTCGTCACAAGTTGGCAGTTTTCAGCCGCCACGTCATGCGCGCGACCGAAACCCGTCAGTTTTACTCGACGTCGCCCGCAATGCGTTTGCTGGCGATGGCGGTCACCGAGCGCAACCGCGAGCAGTCCCGAGCGATCCGTGAAGCTGCACACGAGGCCGCGATGATGCGGCGCCAGATGCAGCGTCTGCACTTGAACGGTGAGCAGCCGGACCAGGTGGACGAGATGGACGGCGAACACGCTGATAACGATCCAGCCGAGTGCGGGCCAGACGAACAGCGCGCAGCATAAGGCAAAGGCCGAGGAGATTCCCTCGGCCTTACTAACCTTAGCTAGTCATTTACCGATTTTTACAACGCACAATATAAGTTGCTAACTTTCAATTCCAGTCTTATTCTTGTACCATAGTCATTCTACGAAACAATTACCTTGGAACGAATAAATGCCTCGCACTGTGATCCTTGCCGAGAAGGCTGCGGTAGCGAAGGAGATCGCCTCCTTCCTTGCGCAGCAGCAGGGCGGGCGCTCCCGGCGGGAGGAATGCGGATATCGGTTGCCAAATGGTGATTTCGTCGGCTACACAAATGGTCACCTGATCGACATGGCGCCGATCGACGAATATGTCGGCGCCGAACACACCTGGTCGGATCCGTTCGACTACCTTCCTGTGATGCCGCTGGTGCACAAGCGCGCGCCCCGACCGTGCCGTAATGAAGACGGCTCCACGGTCGTGCGCGCCGGCGCCAGTGTGCCGGATCCTCTTTTCCTGGCCATTCAGCGCGAGGTGCAGAGAGCGGACATCATCGTGAACGCTGGGGACAAGGGGAGGGAAGGCCAGCTCGTAATGGACGAGCTCTTGCGCGAACTGGGAATCGACCCTGCGGCTAGTCACATCTTGCGCGCGGCCGTGACCGATATGCACCCATCGGCGCTGGAGAAAGCTTTTTCGCAGCTGACGCCCAACGGCCTGCCCCGCTGGCAGCTGTCCGGTGAGGCGGCGCGCGCGCGCCAAGAGGGCGATTGGCTTGTCGGCTTCAATGGATCGCGGGCTTACCAATCGCTCCTGCACGATAAATCGGTAGCTGTCGGACGGTTGAAAGGACCGATCCTCTGGCTGGCTGGAAAGCGGGAGCGTGAAATCGAAAAATTCGTCCCGACACATTTCTATACACCGGTCATTACGCTGCAGGACGGCACGGAGCTTCGCTGGAAGGCAAGGCCCGGCGCCGAGAACACCGAAGGAATCGACGCCCAGGGAAGGATCACGAGCGAAGCGCTTGCGCGTTCAATCGTCGATCGGATCAACGGTGGACTGGAGGGCCGGTATCAGAAGGCGGGGGTGCGTCGCAAGCGCAAAGCGCCGCCGATGCCGTTCACGAAAACGACACTGGAGATGGAAGCGAGCCAGCGCCTGGGCATCCCGATGGAAGACGTCACCGAGGCGATGCACAACCTGTACCTGAAGCACAGGCTGATTTCGTATATCGGCACCGACTGCCCTTACATCCCGGAAACCATGCTGCTAGAAGCACGCGGAATCATGGCCGCGCTGTCCCCCATGTTCGGGAAGGTCATGCGGGGCGCCAACGCCGGCGCGCATCCGGCCTCAGTGGACGACGCGAAGATTGGTGAGAACGAGCACCACGCGATTGTGCCTCTGGGGACGCTACCGGCTTCCGGGCGGGACCTGAGCTCGGCCGAGCGCGAAGTCTTCGAAATGGTCACGCATCGCTTCGCAGCTCAGTTTTACCCGGACTTCGAATACGACGTCACCACGGTGGAAGCTGCATTCGGCGACGACGTGTTCGTCGCAGACTCGACGCAGGTGGTGCGCTACGGCTGGACCGAGGCTGATTCGCAGCTGCCGGAGATGGATGTCGGGGACGACGATGTGCCCGCGGCGGCGCCGGCGGAGATCGAAGTGGACGACGAGACCGATACGGAGGGCGCATGAGCAAGAGCTTGGACATCAGCCGCGTGCGGGTCGGCGCGATCGTAGGAGCGGTAGCGGCGCGAGTAGAGGTCACGCAAAGTGAGGCGCCGCCCAACCACACTGAGGCCAGCCTTCTGGAAGACATGCTGCTCGCTGCGCGCCACGCCGACAACCCCGCTGACGCGGCCGTGCTCGAGGCGACCAACGGCATTGGCACGGCCCGAACACGTAGCGAAGGTATTATCGACCTGATCCGAAATAAGTCGCTGGCACGAGAAACGCGCCTCGTGGCCGGCCGCCAGACCACCGTGGTCGTGATGACGGAGGCAGGAAGAAAGCTTGAAGCTGCTTTGCCCGCGGAGCTCAAAAATGTGGGCTTGACGGCGAAGTGGGAAATGTTGTGTAGGCGTATCGAACGAGGCGAGGTTACCGCAGAGAGCTTCATCGCGGTGATCCGGAAGTTTGTAGCAGCTGTGGTTGCGGATGCGAAAAAGCGAAAGGCAAGTGGTCGTGTTGCAACCACGCCAGCCAGTGTCCGCCAAAATTAACGAACGGTATATCCGTACACATTCGAAGGACAACCACAATGAGATCGGAGCAAATAATGAAGACGCTGAACGGTGCGCGACGCGCTATCGGACTGAGCGGCCAGGGGCTCGGCTGCAGCCCGGTCGTGATCACCAACACGCTCAGGCAGCTCGATCGCGATAACTGCTCGGCAGCCCTGCCGCTGACCGTGGCAGCGCTCCAGAGCGTTCTGGAAAAGAAGGCTCCGGTGTCGGAGAAAGTCGCAGTCGGCTCGCTGTCGGAAATCAATGCCGTGCGTGAGCAGGTAAGGCTGCGCATGGCGCAAGAGCAGATCGAAGCCGCGTCCGACCAGGACGATGAATCGGAAGGGATGGCGCCAGGCCGTCCCTCCTGATCGGAGCCAGTTATGAGTAGCATAAACCAAGGCACTTCAGTCGCCGTACGCGCGCTCGACGAGCTGCCGAAAGATCAGCGCGAAGTCTACAGCGCGCGGTACATGGCCGACGAGTCGCGCGAGGCAACTTGCCGGCGCCTGGGCATGGACCCCGCGCATTACGACCACCTGCTGGCCCAAACTCTGCGCTCGTTGCGCCGGATGGCGGTGCCCGTGTCCGCCTGTCCTGCAGCTGCCTGAAGGAATCGACATGCCAAAAATCGTGACCGATTTCGAAAAAGACGTGCCCGCTGAGCTGGTCGTTACGGGGAGCCGAGACGGGTTCTCCGAGCGCGGCCGCGGTCTTCTGTTCATCGAGATGATCGGCGGGGCTGCTGCCGACCTCGCGTCTCCGGACGGTGAGTATTACGACGAGACACTCGCCTGGGTGAAAGACCCTCGTAACCTGGAGGCCTGGCTGCAGATCGTCGACGCTTCGCCCACCGTCATTCCGTCCCTTCAAACCGCGTTCCTCGAACGTCCCAACGAACTGAAGGTGGCGTGCGAATACCTCTCGCGCTCGGCTGCGCGCACCGGCGGTGGGCTGGAGCGCTTCATGCGCGCGATGGGTATGGACTCGCCGCAAGGAGCATCTTCGCTGGGCGACATGGATAATTACGACGAGGTCGCTGGCGCAAACGTCGTGGGTCTTTCCGCGGCCTGAGGCGCGGGCCGCGCGATCCGCGTCTCTACCACCTTGTCAGCTGTGCACGGCTGGCCAACCAGGAGAAAAGAATTGAACTTGATGGAAGCGTTGCTCGCAACGGCCGAGCAGGACGACATTCCCGAAGACCAGCGCACCACCTACTGGCTCGACGGCGGCATCATTTATCCCGACGAGGTATTTTCAGCGCAGGGCTTCATGCCGCTGCTCGGACGCATGGCCGAGCGCAAGTTGACCCGTACCCTCACCTCGACGGAGATCAACTGCGGCTTTTCGTACATTCCCGATCGCGCGGGAATTTTCGGCGAGTGCATCATGGCTGCGGCGCCGACCAACGGCGTTCTGGAAGATGGCCTGCGCCTGGCCGCGCTCTGCGAGGCGGCGCGCGATGTCTTGGGAATGGGTAAGCCGGGCATCATCGACATCACCCCCGTCTACGAATTCTTCCGGGCGATGCCGCGCGAGCAGCGAGGCGGCCTGGCGCAGGCAGAAGACAAGGAACTGAAGCAATGGCCACTCTACCAGCAGATGCAACCCAAGCAAGCGGCGTGACGCCGGCCGCCGCCGGCCCAGCGTCGGGCGCGCCGGCCGAGGTGGTGCAGCAGGTGATGGAGCAGCATTTCCGCTCTGCCGCAACCGACGCTAAAGATCCCTTCTCAGCCGCTTGGAAGGACGCTAACGTCTCGATCCGGTACCTGAATCACATGAGCCCTCTGATGCTGGGCATCATCCAGCGTCCCGGCACGAACGCCAGTATGGAAGAGCGCAAAGCCGCCCTCGACTTCATGATCGCCTCGACGGATGCCTTAGCGAAGGTGATGTCCGACAGTTTCGGTGTCAGCCCGTCCGCCAAGGCATACGACCGCGTTGAGCTCAACTCGATGCTCTCGCATATCACGGGCCAGATCTGGGAGAAATCCACGCAGGAAAACCAGCAGGCGCGCGTCGACGATTTCGTCCGGACCGTTGCCACAGTTTTTGCTGACCCCGAGTTCCTCAGCAAGCGCCAAGCGCATGCCGAGCTGATGATGGGGAAGATGGGCTACCAGCGCGTCGATTCGCCGGAAACGATGCAGACACGGCTCCAGCTCGCGATGTACCAGGCCACGCTTCGATTCTTCGAAGGTGTGACCGATCAGCGGCTAATGAACTCGAAGGGCCTGTCGTTCACGTTCGGGAAAAAGAAGGCGGCGGTGGTGTCGGCGATGCAAGCGGACTTCGGAGGCGCGATGAGCACCTTCCTGACCGACATCAAGTTCGCGCCTGCACTGTCGAACGACCAGCGCACGGTCGTGATGCAGTCGTGGATTCGCCACGCATCCGAGATCTACCGCGGCGAATATGTGGCGAGCACCCAACGCGTCATGGACTGGTTTCGGGCGGGCGAGGCAATTTCCAAGGAAGCGTTCGAGAATCGGTTCGCCAAGGCATCGAGCAGCCTGCCAGATGTGCTGCAGAAGGCGAGGGCAGTGACTGTCGAGACCCTTTCCGATCTCGTCGCCGTTGCTGGCTTCGATGTGATTACGGCACTGGCAGACCAGGATGCGCAACCGAGCCCAAGGCCGTAAGAGTGGCGCAAGAAATGTTTCCGTGCGACACTTACGTACTCCCCAAAAAGGCCTGAAATGAAACGCCGATTTTTTTGCCCTTATCTGTTCTGTTTTATGTGCATAGTACGTCTGTTGGCGCGGCGACCACCTGCAACGAGTTCCGCTCCGATCTGCAGGCAATCCAGCAGCAGGTGCGCCAAATCGAGAGCAACCGGTCCACATCCGTGTTGAACGCGGTTCAGCAAGCTGGCCAGGCGATCAAGGCCGGCTGCTTGGACCAGCTTTCCGCGGTCGATATGAGCGCATTTGGATTTACACCTGGTGCATCCGCCCTGGTCACGAAGCTGGCTAACCAGGCGTGCCAGAAGCTGTCGCAGGACCTGTCGCAGAAGATCAGCGAGGTCCAGAACCAAGCAGTACAGGGTGTGAACGGAACCATTAACGGGGTCAACATCCCTGGTGTATCGACCAGCTCCATCAGCGGAGCCCTGGGTGGTCTGCAACCGTCGATGACGATAAGCAGCGAGCCTACGGTGAGCGGTCAAACGTCATTGGCGAGCCAGGCAACCAGCTACGTCTCAAATGCCTGGGACAAGCTCAAAAACATGATCATGCCCTGAGGTGTGCAATGCGATATAAGAAAACCATCATTGCTGTGGCAGCGATCGCGGCCGTGAGCGCTTCTACGCCTTCCTTTGCGTTGGGTGATTCCGCTGTGCTTGCACCGCTGATTAACCTGACTACGGCCGCTGTAAACGGCACAACGGCGGCCATCACCGCCGGCTTTACCACCATCGGCCAGGCTTTGCTGCGGATCGAGAACGTAATGACCGCCAACTCGGCGAAGGTCGCAAACCAGATCGCAGAGGCGAGCCAGAATCAAGTTGAGCGCAACATTGATATCGAACGCACGAAGCAGGCGACCGAGCTCGAGCGTAAGACTAGGCTCCCGCTCGACCCTTGCGCCAATGCCTCTCGCGGCCTCGCCGATCCAAGCTTTGATCGGATCAATCCCGGCTTCCGCGGCGCCAACGGCGGCGCATTCGGCCCGCGCGGCTCCGGAGGTGGCGGTGGGCGGCCATCGACTGGATCCTCATCGATGGACAAGGCCGTCGCAATCGCGCGCAACGACGATTTCGCGCCGCCGCCGGAGGTACAGGCCGTAATGGCGCAGCGCGGCGCCTGTGAGGCGTACGCCAGCGGCAAGGTGCGCGCGCAGTCGTGTACCTGGGCTGGAACCACGCCATCGGTCTCGACAGGCCTTCCAGACGCCGATATTCGCGCGTCCACCATTTTCGACGGTGCCCAGACTGCTGCCGACCAGGGGAAGGTTTCGCTGTCGTTCAGCGAGAAGCAACTCGCTGCTGCGACCGCCTACGTGCGTAATCTCTCGGCTCCTGTGCAGCTGCGCGACCTGACCCAGGTCGAAGCCAAGACTGACGAGGGTCGTCGCTATCTGGCCCTGCGCGACAGCTACCAGGCACGGGTCGACCTGGCCATGCGCCCGGTCGAGGAGTGGACGAGCAACCGCACAAAGTACGCCGCTACCATCCCGATCCTGAAGGCCATGCAGGAAGGTGGTGGCGCGGCAGCGCGCTACCTGTCACAGCACCTGCCCGAAGCCGCTCCGGACTGGCAGACCAAGGGCATATCCCTGCACCACCTGCAGTACATCGATGCTGCGCGCCGGTACGACAATCCGGAGTGGATCAAGGAGATCGGTGCGGCGGATGAGGTGACGCTGCAGCGAGAGCAGTTGCTTCTCTCGGCGCAAATGGCCAGCCTGATGTCGAAGAGCCTGATGGAGTCGCAGAAGACGAACGCGCTGCTCGGCGCCGTGTACCAGGCCTCGCTCAACAAGGACTTCATGCCCGAGCTGGCCGCGCAGCATAAGCGAGCGACGTCGACGCGATAGAAGTGTCAGGCCAAAGCCAACCCGTCTATCAGCGGCATCGGCCGCGGCAGTCGAAAAGGCCGGGTTCGCCGGCCTTTTTTTCGGGCCTACAAGAGAGCAGGATATGAAAAACAATCCACATTACGCCCCCGAGAAGCTCCTGGACATGCTTGCGCAGGTACTTCGGGTCAAGAACGATCGCCAGCTCGCCGTGCGTCTAGGCGTGCTCCCGTCGCAGATCTGCAAGATCGGCAAGCGGCTCAGCCCGGTCTCGGCATCCTTCCTGATCAACATTCATGAGGAGACCGGGCTGAGCCTGGTCGTGCTGCGCGCCCTGATGGGGGACTTCCGGGAGAATACGGGGCCATCGGCGAAGCATCCTGCTGCGCCCCCACCAGAGCGCCTGCAGGAGCTGCAGCGACTTCATGATCTGTACCGGCAGCCCTGTATCGTCCAACCGGCGAGACGCACGCCGGCACACACTGGGCAATCCAGTGCCTCGACCTAAGGAAGATCTGTTCGTGCACTGCTAGGGTCTCCTGTGCTGCCATTGGCGCGCATGCCCGAGGGTGCTACTGGCGCCGGACCCGGAGCCAATCTTCAGTACGAAGGTCCGCACGGCCCGGCCGGGCGCGACGGCTATCAGCCTGGCCCGCGCCGTACGCAATGACGCAGGTGAATACGAGGTGTCGTTGACGGTCACGCCGATCGATGCGGCCACGGGCCAGTAAGTCCGTCCTTCCGTCGTCAATAACAAGGCAGGCGCCCCCAGCCCGGGGCGCCAGGCCGTTAGGGGGTCAGCACCAGGACCCGCCGATCCGTCTCGACCATGCCCTTTGTCGCGTCGGTACCCATAAGCATCTCGCCGTTGGGCAGCGAAGATCCATTCTTGATTCGGCGCCCATTCTGCATAACGATCCCGTCAGGAAGTACCTCTCGAATGCCGAGTTTCTCGCCGCTTGCAATGTCGGTTGGCTTGCTATCGGCCGCCTTGCTCAAGCCAATCCTGGTATCGGCCTCGGGCTTTACCGGAGGCGTTAGGTCTGCCGGCCTGGTCTGCTGGCGCTTGTCAGCAGCGGCAGAGCCGGTCGCATTGCGATCGGCGCCAGTCGGTGCCGAACCAGCCGTCGGGCCTATTGCCGGACTTGTGGCCGCGAGCTGGGCTTTCGCCTGAGGATGAGCTGGAACCGTGCTGGCGATAGCTGTCGACGCTTTTGTCGTGTGGTCGGCCTTCGCGGCGACGGCCGCTGGTCTTGCGGCGGCGCCGTATGATAGATCTGACTTCCGTGCGGCCGCGCTCTGGGCCAGATCGGCAGGTATTTGGCTGCCGAGTTCCTTATTCGATATCGGGCTGCCCTTGGGCTGTGCCGGCGCCGGCGCCGGCGCCAACGGTTGTGCCGCCGGCATTTCTTTTTCGTAGGACGATATGGAAACGCGGGGAGCAGGGTCGACGAGGTGGTAGACCGCTGCTCCCAGCAGCGCGCCCGTGGTGAGCACGCAGGTAACCCCACCGAGGAGCATGCCAGCGCGACGGTGCGACTTCATCCAGCGGTAGTCTTGGGGGTTGTATGGCTCGCCAATCGCATCCTCGGCCCAGTATCGATTGAAGTCGGCCATTACTCGGTGCTTTTCGAGTTCTGCTCGGCGAATTTCAACACTTCCGCCAGTGGCCAAAGCAGCCGTCCGCGCTTACGGATCGGCACTGGCAAGCCGGCCGGCGGCACCTGCAGCCTGCGCATGGCGCGCTCCTCGCTGGAGAGTGAGTTCAGCCAGTTGTAATTGCGCAGGGTCGCCTCCGAGAAGCCCATCAATGCCGCAGCCTCGGGCGTGCTGATAGGCTCCTGGTCCGCTTGATCACATGCGACCCGCGCGGCCGCCATCGGGGCCGCCGCATCGGCTTTACTAAGTACGGAGGACATGGCTTTGACCACCACGAAGGGCTTGCTGGATGGCCTTGTCCTGCACTCGGGCCGGGCGAGCTGCAGCTGCCGGCGCTGCTGGGGCAACGGCACTGGGCGCTGGAGAATCCGGTACCTTCGGCAGCTGTGGAAGGGACGACGTATATCGAGCCGTCTGCGCCCGCCAGAAGAGCTGGATCAGCGCGCCGGGGAGCTGGCGCGACCAGTGAAGAATGGCGGAATTTTCCTGCTGCTGGGCGACCATCAGCGCGCTCATCCGCGCAGCGTGATCAATCAGCCGGCTCATCGCGCTCGGCAGGTCCAGCGCAGGTTCGGCGACCGGCATGTTGACGGGGGCGTTGTGTCGCGCGAGAGCCTCCGATAAGCGGTTCCGGGTGCTGAGCATTGATTCGTGCCACGATGCGACAACCTCCCGCGATGCATTCGTCGTCGCGTTGTGCGGGGCTGCCTCATCGAGCAGCTGCAGGAACGGCTCGACATCGCGCTCGGCACGGTGCAGCAGGTCGAACAGGCGATGTGCAGCTTCGATGCGTGGATCAGCTTTGCTCTGTGCCTGGGCATGCGCAGCAGCATCGGCCGCGCGAATGCGCTCTTGCTCTACAGCTTCCTCGGCAGCGGCTTCAACTGCGGCCTGTGCAACACGTTGTTGCTCCAGCCGCTGAGCCTCTTCGCGTGCGGCGGCTTCTATGCGTTCTTGCTGTTCTGCACGCGCGAGCTCGGCGTCACGCTTTACCTGGGCCGCTTTGCGGTCGCGGCGCCGGAGGAGGGCAAGAGCCAGGATCGACAAGGCCGCGATGCCGGCGCCGATATAGAGGGGCGAATACGAAGATTCCTGGTGCTGGGAGGGTAGCTGTGCTGGGGCGGGCGCCGGCGTGCGGGCGGCTGACGCAGGAGGCGTGACGGGAGCCTGGGCTGGGCCCGACTCGTGCGCCAGCGCCGGCGCGCCTTCCAGTCGCGGGTCCGGCAGAACCGCACCAGCTGCTGGCGCTGCGCGGGTATCCCGTGGGGCAGTAGTTCGTGAAGAGACGCTGGTGGCCGGGGCAGCAGTATCCTGGCTGAGCGCGGCTTCGGGTTCTTGACGAGCCGTCTCCGGCTCCGGTACCGCTTCCGCAGTACGGATCACCCCATGCTTGGAACGGCCCGTGGGCGCCTGAATTTCGGTCTTGTGCGCAGAAGCGGCGGCGCGCGCGGAAAACTGCTGCTCCTCTCTGACCAGGGAATGGCGGGGCTCGCCGCCGTGCGAGCAGGCAGAAAACGACGCCAGCAGGGCCAGTGCGATGACGCGCTGCGCCCCGTGCGGCCGCGATGGCGTGTCCCGGATGTTAACCATGATCCGCTTCCGAGCGAGGAATCATCTGGCCGCGCACGCCACGGTTCGGAACGGCGACGCTCAAGGTGTCGTAGGTGCAATCGCCGATCACTTTCGAATTCATGCCCAGGTGCAGGTCGCCGGCTTCGACGTTGGCCGGCTTGCCGCTCGCACCCACATCGCCCTCGATCCACAATGCGGCCGCACGGACGTGGCCTTGCACCTTCCCGCCCGGCATGATGACGACGCGGCCGGCGCACTCGATGCTGCCGACCACGGTGCCGCGAATCACCAGGCTTTTTTTCCCGCCGATGCGGATATTGCCTTCGATGACATCTTCAACGCCGATCGCCATGCTGATGTCGAGGGTGTCACACAGAACATCGGCGGTCGTGCCCTTGCCGACGTGTTCGGCGAAGCTCGATTCGTTCGGATTGCCGCCGGGGTTGAAGGTGGCCACGCGTGGTGGCGGTGTGCCGGCATTGCTCTGGTGCGCGTGCTGGGTGCCCTGCTGGCCATGCTGGTGCACATGCGGAGTATCGAGGGACGGCAGGTTGAGATCGGGGTGAGTCATTTTTGAATAGCTCCTGGTTGAGGTGTGACGAGTTTGGGATCGGCCTGGAATACGACGGTCTGGCGATCAGTAATGCGAGTTGTGGTAAACCCGCGGTGAACTGGATCAACCGCATCGAGCAGATAGCGGCCGTCCGGGAAATATTTGCCGATGGCGACTTGCACCGTTTGTTCGCCCATGCGGCAGATGACAGCGGTCTTTTCGATACCCGCGACAAGGCAGGGTGCCGGAGCCATTTGCCCGAGTGAATTCACGTTCTTTTGCCACCACAGCATTGCGACGAAGGCCGCAGCTGCAACAACCAGGCCGCTTCCAACGCCGATGACAATGCTCTGCTTGGTAGCCTTCTTGAGCATGTCGGCAGCTAACAGGCGATATTCATCGGGTTGCACCCGGACGATCGCCACCCTGGTGATCTCGAAGCTACCGTCCTTGCGAGCCTCAAGGCCATTCGGCGGGCCAGGCGGCAACCGCGTGGCGCCTGCGTACCGCTCCTCGATCACGAGCGGGGTCGAAATCCGCAGACCTTCCTTCGGGAACGTGAGCGCAGCAATCTGTGCATCGCTCATGCCGTCGAGTCTGCGTATCGTGTCGTGGAGGGTGTCGCGTTGCATTCGAGGTGTTGCCTGAAAGAACTTTGTTGCGTATTATGGGCAAGATGCGTAACTAGAGTCTAATGATATATCATTAGGTTGTCCAGCAGAACTATTGCCTCATGTCCACAAATACGAACAAAACTCCGGTCGACTACTTCGAATTCACTGCGCAGGCAGAGACACCGTTTGTTGTCTTGGAACATCGCGAAGGTCGGTTGCCTATCAAACGCTCGCTGGTCACATCAGCCGGCGCGATCGAGATCACGGGTTCCGACGGCGCCGTCGAGGTTCTGGGCTCGGCCGAGAATCCCTGCAGCACGGCGGTCTTGAAGCGCATCCGTACCCACCACGAAGGCCTGTTACTTGTGCAGGTCGACGTCGCACGCATCGACGGGGTCAGCGAACAAGTGCTGAGTGCCCGATTCCATTAATTTCCCACTTTCGAAAGTCCCCACATGCTGAACCTATCCTTCATCCGCCGCGTAGCCATTGCGGCGGCAATATCCATCCTGTCGGTTGCGGCAGCACACGCTTCGCCAGACCTCGAGGCGGTAAAGAAATCGGTGAAGACGGTGACGAATCTCGACGTCGTGAAGATCGGGCCGTCGAAGATCGCGGGGCTGTATGAGGTGCAGACCGAAAGCCAGATCTTCTATACCGACGCGAAAGCGGAATACATTCTTCTGGGCGCGCAGGTGTTCGCCACCAAAGACAACGCGAACTACACGGAAAAGCGGCTGAACGAGCTGGCTGGCTATAAATTCGCAGACTTGCCGTTGAAGGATGCGATCAAGATCGTCCGCGGCAACGGGAAGCACGTCCTGGTCACCTTCGAAGATCCGAACTGCGGATATTGCAAGCGGCTCACGAAGACGCTCGACGAAATGAGCGACTCGACGCATTACGTGTTCTTGGTCGGTATGCTTGGCGAGGATTCGACCGTCAAGGCGAAGACGATCTGGTGCTCGGCAGATCCGGCGAAGACATGGACTGACTGGATGCTCAACGGTAAGCCGTTGCCGTCGCCAGCAGCTGAGTGTGAGACGCCACTCACGCGCAACGGCGCGATGGCCGCGAAATACCGGGTTCACGGCACGCCATCGATCTTCTTCCCGAATGGCGACCGCGTGTCAGGCGCCATTCCGGCCGACCAGTTGCTCAAGCACTTCGCCAAGCAGACGCAGTAAAGTCGGTAAAAAGCAAAACGGGCCGGGGAATCTACCCTCCGGCCCGTTTTTTTTGGTCTAAGCAATGCGCTTAGGGGCGCTGAGCTGGGGATGCTGGCGCTTCCACGGTCCGGCCGGTCAGCACCGCCAGGTGGTAGATCGCGTCGTTTTCGGGGGTAGCATTCGGGAACTCGCCGCTCTCCTGCATCATGTTGGCCACCATGCCCACCAGCGCGCCGACGTTATCAAGGTCAGGGCAGGCGCCTTTAATCGGGACCGCCAAGACAGGGCGAACGCCGTGGTCGAACGAAACCGAAACGCTCGCCGAGATAATGGCCTGGTCGACCGCGAGTACGCGCAGGTACTGGTTGAAATCCATTCCTGAATCGTTCAGCGAAACGCCGGTCACGTTCTCTTCCGGGTCGTAAAGGAAGCGCTTGGTTTCGGGGCGCGTTGCGCCGGCGCGCGCCACGGCGAAGTCGACGCAGGTGATATGTGGCGGGGTATCGGGAACGATGAACATGATGTTTGTGCGACTATAGGCTAGTTGATATTGCGATTATAGGGCAGCTGGCACGTAGTTGCGGGGCGTGGTTGCAGCGGTGGTCGGGCGACCAGGTCGATTGGCCGCCCTTCGCGCACCAGCGCTCCCGATCAGCCTCGCGGAGCCTCGGCGGCGTCGGTCTCTTCATCGAAGTCTCGATCGCCGATCCGCTCCTGCAGCTGCTGGACGATGAGGCCGTGAAGCTGCAGGGCCTCCCGCACGTCTTCCGGCCGCGACCGGCGCCCGGCGGCGGTCATGGGGGCGACCGCACGGGTCACCTCGAGATCGAACTCTTCGAGATCGTGAACCGGCTGGTTGCGCTCGTCCGAGCAGATCACATCGAGTACCGCCGGCTTGGCCAAGATCCGAAGGACGGCCAGGCGCGACGCGTCGTCGGTCAGGTGGCGGAAGACCGGCTGGTCGCAAAATGCGTTTTCGATCAACCCGACGTCTGGTTCGGCAGCATATCCCTCGTAGCCGTTTTGTACGACGTCGCCGATCCACTCGTCTTCACCGCTGGACTGCCAGGCCTTGCGCGTTTCGATCACGCCGGTGAGGAGGTGCTGGCGTTCGTCTTCGGTCAGGATAACCACGCGGTCGCGCGCATGCTGACGCACGATCGAGGCGACCGCCATCTCGACGGCGCGCCGAGCCGCGGGTGTGTCGGCGATAACCGATTCCAGCATAGTCAGCAGCGCGGCCGACGGCGATGCCGGGGCCACGACGCGGATCGCGCCAACTTCGGTGGATTCATCTGCGAGCGGCGTCAGCATGCCCTCGTTGCGCGCGATGTTGATGCCGTGCTCGATGCCGGCGCGCATGGTGGAAGTATCGACGTCCTGGGTACTGGCCGCGTCGACGCTGACGAGGAAATGCTCTTGGTGAGTGGTGGTGTTCGGCATAATCGTTATTGAGTAGGGTGCTGTTACATGCGTGGGGCTTCTGCTTCGTCGAGCGCGGGAGCATCAGGCGCTGAAAATTCGCGATTCGGGATATCGCCGTCGATGCGCAGGTCGAGGCGCGGATCGTTACGCGCTCCCGGCGGCTGCGCCAAGTACTGGGTCTGCATCACCGGATTAACCATCGTGAGATGGCCCTTGTTTTTTCCAGCATCCGCCCACACCGAGCCGGAGTCGATCGCATAGAGGTTGCCAAGCTTCTGCATGCCTTCGAACAAAACCGTGTGGCCGACGAAGACGCGCCCGACACCGGGCACACCATCGGTGCGACGCGTTTGAACGCGCTGTCGTGATTCGTGGAAGGTGTCGCTCAGGTCCATGCCCAGGGCCATCCTGGTAGCGTATTCGTCGCCTGCTTCAATCTTTGCCGTGAAGGTCTGCCAGTCCATACCGGGTGGGACGTCCGCGTGCACGATGCCGACCAGGCCGCGGGAGGTTTCGACCTCAATCACGTACGGCAGATCGTCGAAGGCTGCGGCGAGCAGCTCCAGTTCTTCGATTGAGGCATCCTTCATCCAGCGCATGCCGTTATAGTTCATGCGGGCGAGGGCATCGACGATGTCGCGATTCAGCGCGCCTTGGCGCCGTGCGTCAACCAACATGCGATCGTGGTTTCCGGCGACCGAGTGGACGTAAGGCTGGCGCAGGAACTTGCCCGCACGCGCCGAGCCTTCGCCTCGGTCGATCAAGTCGCCTCCGACCAGAAGGCGGTCGCACGCGGGATCGAAGTTGGCAGCCTTCATCGCGTCCCAGACGAGGTCGTAGGCGCCGTGTGGGTCGGTGATGATCAGGTCTCGGCCGCGCGTGTTTCTGGGAAGCCGCAGGACGCGACGCTTCCGGGTGGTGATGGTCAGTTCAGGCATCGTGCGGGCTCCTTACATTGCCGGCGCGGCCGGCGCGTCGTCGTCGGCCAGGTCGGGCCCGTCGGGTTCGAGGACCAGGGCAGCAAACTGCGGCACAAGCTGCTTCAGGCGGTCAGTGCACAGCATCTCCAGCACGTACTGGTAGGCGGTGCGTTGCGCTCGGTGCCAGATAGCGCCTTGCTCGGCATTCATTGGGAAGGGGGCGTCAGCGTGTTCCGCGCGAGTAGCCACCGCCAGGTATTTTTCGATGACGTCAGCCCCACTGGTGACGCCGCACTTGCCGAACAGCGTCTCCGCCATCAGCTGGTTCTGGGCGACCAGCGCCGCCTCGTCGCCGGGCACCGGACCCAAGGAATTGAACAGCTCGCGCACGCAGTCGCTGGAGACCATTTCGAGGCTGTGGATATAGGCCGACAGGGCGCCCTCGTGGTAGATGCGCGCCTCTTCACCCACGAGGGGGAACGGGACGTCTGCCGGGGCAGCGCGCTTCGAGGTGGTCAGCTGATTTTCGACCAGCGCGATGCCTGGGAGGAGGCCGTTCGGCCCGGCCAGGATGTTTCGCAAGGTGTCGTTATCGGTGCGCGCGGTAGTGGCGGCGACGCGAGCTGGAGCAGCCGGTGCCTTCGGGATCGGGAAGGGGGAAGTGATCATATTGGCTCGTTTGAACGGTGGCAGTAACGCGGCGATACTAGGCTGGAGGGAGGGGCGTGGTTGCACTTCAGTCGACCGGCGGCTCGTCGAGCGGGCAAGCGGCAGCTGGACATCGACGCCGGCGTCGGTGACGATCTCAATGCACCTGCCAGTTACTACGTCGGCCGGGGCGCGGTAGGTGACGTAGAGCCGTGGCGCGCGGCCGCGCGTCTCCCGATCGAACATGGGGGCGCGGCGAAGCTCAAGTCTTGTGGCGATCGCGCGCGCACCGAGGTTTCCCGCTTCGGTCTGCACGTTGACGAACTCCAGGTACTGCGCGTCGGCCAGGCTCTGCCGGTACGCGATGGCGCTCAAGATCGTGGCGAGGCCTTTTCCGCTGAATTCTGGGCAGACGCCGAAAGAAACGTTGCAGCCTTGGGCGCCTGTCTCGCGGCTCGTGATGGTGCCGGCCCACGCCGCGGCAACCACCTGGTCGTCGATGCATGCGGTGACGCAGAACGGTAGCCTCTGGCCGCGCCAGTCGAGAAGGGGCATGACGAGGCCCACGGTGCTGCCGCATAAATCCGAGTACCTGTCCGGATCCTCGCTGAGCATCTCGCGAACGCGTGGCAGTGCGAAGCCCTGGCCTTCGGCGTAGATGGACAGGCCCAGGTGATGGCCGATCAGGATCGGATGAGGTGGTTGGAACTGGTCGAGGTACATGGCGATCGCGGTCGTGGACACGCGATCATGGTGCCGGAGGCGGCCGGACGTGGTTGCGCCCGGCGCCGGGTTCTACCTGGTGCCGACGTCCTTAAGGGCCTGTTTGAGCCTGGACACCGACTTTGCCTTGTATCGGCGCGTGGTGGTGATGGAGCCGTGCCTTGCAATCTCCTGGCCAAGCGTGATGTCGCCGGTCGCATCGACGATCATGGTGACTTGGGTGTGCCGCGCGCAGTGGGACGCGAAGCTCTTGAGGCGCCCCGCCGCGGCCGGGTTGTCCGACGCTATTGCGATTTGACTCGCACGGTCGAGCAGCTTCTTGACTGCCCTGTTAATCGTCTCCGGGTGCACGTTCCGCATGGGGCCGCGCATGGGGAGGATCAAGGGGGTTGTGTCCTTGCCCTGCACGCTGGCCACCGGCAGCGCGGACAGCCCGCGGGCGAGCCGATACTCGCGCATCCCGGCCATGAACTGGTCAGCGAGTGGAATGGTCGACTCGACGTTACCTTTGCCGCACACATCCAGCATCCAGGTGAGCTCGCCGTCTTCGTCGTTGTCCTGGTAGACGTCGCCTGCCACTGCCGCCGCCAGCTCGTGCCGTCGGAGTGCGGCCCAGAGCAGGGCAGTCCATATCCACTTCTGCTGGTGATATTCGAGAAGGTGCCCCTCTCGCTTCACCTCGTCCAGCGCTTCATCAATGTAACCACGTTCCAGCGCCGACAGTGCTTTTTTTCGCGGCGAGGCTTTTTTCATGATCGAGCTGACCCGGATGCGGCTGAATGGGCTGCGCTCGATCCGGTACCCGCCTTCCAGGTGCATTTCTATCAAATCTGCGTACATGGCCTTCAGCGCGCTGATGGCGCGATCGACGCTTGCCGACGCCAATGGCGCCGGCTTGAACGGCTGCCGCTCCAGTCCGGCCCGGTCGAGCACCTCTTGCGGCAGCTGGATCTCCTTCGGCCCGGCAAGGAAATGCGAGTAGGCCGCAGCGTCGAGAGAGCTGGCTTTGTCGAGCCACCGGCTAAAGGGCTGGCCAGCCTTCGTCCACATCAACCAGGCGAGCCAGCGGCGCGCCTCGAAACCGAAGGCGCGCTGCGTGTGCTCGGAATTTCGCTTGGAGGCGATCCACGCCACGATAGCCGCCAGGTCATCACGGGCGATGGTCGGAGCCGCTACAAGGGCTGACGAGGTCTCCCCGACTACGCTTAGGTCGCCGTCACGCATGCATTTCTCCTATGTTCGCCTGCGCGTTCCCGCCGGGGGCGGCGTCGCAGCCGCCTGGCCAGGGTAACGCGAGGCGACATACACACGCGAAAAGCGGTGATGCGGGCAATGCGACGGCACTGCGGAGCGTGCTTTGACGGACTGGACAGGCATCCAGTCATTGTAGAGCTGCAACGCGCTTCGCGCAAAGAAATTGCGCATGCTCACGAACGGGAGGATGTGCTGCCAAGCATGGTTGATCTTGCAACCACGCCTGCTGTGTTTCCAGATAATCGCCGGACCATCACAGCCCGAGATTTTTCCGCCATGCCCGAGATCAAACACCGCACTTTCGGCCATACGGCTGCAGCCCTGATCGTGTTCGACTCCACCGTTGCTGAGCGCGCTCGCGCTTGGGATGCCGTGGAGTCGGCTGAGGACATCGATGAGGCCGAGCGCGCTGACATCGATGCGCTGCGCCCGGTTCAGGAGGCCTTCCACCGCGACACTAACGACATCAACAGGCTCGAAAGCTGCATGCGCATGGATCTGGCATCGCTGCGCAAACTGGCGAAAGGGTCGGCGCCCATCTTGTCGGGCACGGACCGAGCCGAGATTGCGGCTGACGACGCCGAATCTTCGGACGATGGCGATTCGCCGGCGCCGAGGTAAGACCGATGAGCGATCGCGAGGTGAATCTCGCCAGGCAAGAGGCGAAAAGGCGCAAGCGCACGGGGCAAGCCAAGTCGTACACGGCGGCGCTGGCCCAGCTGGCGGCCGAGAACGGGCATGACGACTGGACGTCTTATGCCAAGGCGCTGGCGGCAGTTCCCGGCCGCGCGCCAGACTTCCGAGTTCGCCTGGTGGGCGCCGGCGGCGAGGAAAGGACCTTTACGCTCTCGCTCGCGAGAGTGCTGGGCTTTCACGATCTTGACGAGGCAAGCTGGGAGCGAACGCCGCCTGCAGCGCGCGTGCAGCACGTTCTGGAATGTGCGCTGTCCTCGCGACGCGAGCGCGGCGACATCGCGCACTACACTGCAACGCTCCTCGAATCGAACGTGCCATCTGTCGTGGTTCCAGGGGTCGAGCAGCTGGGACAGGGCCCGGCAACTCCTGGCGCCAGCGTCGGTCCAGCCGACTTCGTCGTCGAGCTGGAAAGTCGTGCGGACGGACAGAAAGAGCATGTAGGCGTGCAGCTGGTCGAAGTGCTGGAGTTTCACGGATTGGTGCTGGCGGACTGGGAAAGCAGTGGCCGTGAAGAGCAAGAATCCCTGGTTGAAGAGGTCGCGCTGTGGTCCAAGCGCGGCGCAGGGGATCTTAGCTCCTACTTTTCGCAGGTCGTTTCCGGCTTCGATGGAGACGTGGAGGGCGCGGAATCCCCGCGGTAGGGATGCAGCGCGGCTGCGAGATGGCCACAGCGTGCCCGCTCGCAGCGTTAAAGGAGAATTTTATGGCCGTTGAGCGCCGTATTACCAAAGAACTGATCAGTGCCACTGTCGTCAACGATGATCTGAACGAGGCATTGTTCGCCTTCCAGCAGGCGATTGGCGTCGACGATGGCGGCGTGGCGGCCGCCGTTTTCTCGCAAGGGTGGGATGAGGAGTGGCCAGGCGCGAGCGAGGCAAGGCGTCGAGCAATGATGGACCACTACGTCAGCTTGGAATGCTTTTATGCTCCGTCCGCTGAGGACGACGACCGGGATGAGGCTAGTGCCTCGCCAGTGATTTGATACAAAGGCCGGCGCTCGACGTCGACCGTGCGGAGAATGCTATGACCGAGGCCATGATTGCGGCCGGCGCTGAAGCGCCAAGCCGAGAGGAGATACAGGCCAGGATCCGCCTGCTTTCCGACGAGATGGACGGCATCGACGAGGAGAACCGGGCGATGCAAACGGAAGTCGACGGGCTGTATCGGCGCGCCGATGCGACTCCAGCGCCAGCGGATCGCGACCCGCTGCTTGCCCGCGCGAAGCTGCTCGCGGATGAGATGGACGCGAACGATGAAGAAAGCAGCGCCATGCAGGAAGAAATCGACGCGCTCTACGAGAAGTTGGATTTGATCAACGCAGCCAGCGCGGATTCGCCAGCAGGCTGAGGCCGCAAAATGCACTGAAGGCATTCCGCGGCCCTTACCTTACGTGTTCAGGACGCCGGCGGCGATGTCGGCGGCCGTCGACTCCAAAGGCTGGTCCCAGCGGTGTTCAGGCATCCTGTCCAAGCCGCTGCGCACGATCAGCTCGAGGTCGAGTACCTTTGTCTTTTCGCGAGCTGCAGCCATCGCATGCTCGACACGTGCATCGAACCCGCCGGCGGCCAGGATTTCGGCGGCTACCAGGCGCTCCAGCTGAAGCCTGGTTTGTCCATCAAGCTCTTCCCGCAGCACCTGTTGGGGAGGCACCACCTTGTCCGCATGCTCCTCGAATTTCGCGTCGAGCCAGCGCACGAATTCGGGTGAGGTCATGGCGTTGAGCTCAACACGTTGCGTCTGGAGCCAGTCCTTCCAACGCTTCGGCACGTACTCGGCGACCGGCAGCTGGCGATCGCGCTTTCCGCCCAGCTCGCGGAAGGTCTCCACCTGCAGGTCCATATCCAAGGCCTCCCAGGGATCGAGCCCCAGATTGATGACGTGGACCTTGCGGGCGCCGCGGGCGCGCGTCGCCTCGGTGAGTGCTTGGTAGATCAGGGTGCCAGATGCGTCGGCGTCGTGGATGCAGAAGAAGTAGATCTCCTCCTGGGTCTGCCCGATCAGGTCGAGCACGTCACGCGCCGCGCGGGACGCGAATCCCTTGCTGGTCAGCAGGGCGCAGTCGTTGCGCTCCGGCCAGCCGGTGTCCTTCAGGATGCCGAAGAAGCCTTCCTTCTCCGAATACAGGATTTTGTTGAACGTCCACTCGGGCCTCTCATACTTTTCGACGTTCAAGGTCCCGAGTGGGATCTCCTGGCCAGTGTGGGGGTGGTAGATCACACCGCGCGCATCGCGGTACAGGCCCGGTAGGTCGGCGCCGAGCTCGGCCTCAATATCGGTCACGATCTGGGCGAAGTAGTTGTAGTCGGGCTCTTTGCCCAGCTGCTCCAGCAGGTAGGGACGCACGGCATAGAACAGCTGGCGCAGCGAGTAGCGAAACTTGGTGTTGCCGCTGGCCTTGGCGATCGCTTCCTTCATATTCGAGAGGATGACGTCTTTCTGCGACACCCGAACCACAGAACTGCTCTCCTTGCGCTTGGCCTTCTTCGCCGCCTTCTCGATCACGGTCGAAAGCGGGTCGAGGTAGCGCTGCAGGTCGGGTTCCTTGCCGTCGGTGGTGATGGGCATGTAGGGCGTCGTCACGTTGATGACGATCCGAACCGGCTTGCGACCGACTTCGAAGATGTGGCCCAGCCCGCAGCCAATCAGCCCGACTTGGTGGGCCTTTTGGCGGATCACCTTCACTTCGCCAGTGATGGGCGTGCGATTCACCAGGACGATCACCAGGTCATCCGAGCCTTCATCTTGAATCTCGACGAAGGCGTCGATGCTGTACGGAAGCCGTGCAGCCATGCTGGAGCCGACCGTGATTTCGCCGGCCGCATGAGCATACGACATCCCGGCCAGCTCGCCGATCTTGCCCAGTACGACCGGCTTTGGTGCCGCCGACCGCTCTCTCAGCGCGGCCAGCAATGCGCTTGCTCGGTCGCGCGTGACCTCGCCCGACGTCGCAGCGCCAGCAAGGCTTGAGGCCGTCTGCTCGGTGACGTCACGGAACACGCCACACAGGTCTGCGAGCGGTCGGTTCCCTGCGGCCTTGCACATCTCGAAGAAGCTCTCGGCGTCGTACCACCAGGGGGAGGTCTTCCCCTTGTAACTCTTGCCCGGTGTGGCGAAGGCGATTGCGATTTCCGACCAGCCCAGCACGGCTTCGCCCACAGGCACGTCGGGGCCAAGGCGGATGCCGATCCGGGTACCCGCGACCCGTGTTGGCGCTGGTGATTGCGTCACCTGGCTAGTGCCATCGTCCAGCGGCCGGATGTCGAACCGCTGGCCACGAGTCTCGACAAAGAGGTTGCCTCCGGACGCCAGCACCGCGCCTGACACCACCCGTAGACCATTTCCTAAGGCGCCTCGGGATGGGACGCGCACCATCTTCGATGACGTGAGCGGGCGCTTGATGGAGAACAGGCGGGCGATCGCCGTTGCATCGGCCGGCAGGCCAGGCCCGTCGTCCTCAACATAGATCCAGTCGCCGTCGCGCGTCACCTGCGCAGTAGCGCCAGCGTCGAGGGCGTTGTCGGCGAGTTCCTTGACTACCAATGCCGCGAGGCGCCGGAGTGGTACACCGGCCTTTTGGCCCAGGGTGCCAAGGCTGCGGAAGAGGGTCCAGTCTGGTCGTTCGAACATAATTTGGCTTCCTACCTATATTTGTGAGAGCGCTTTTCTGTGCTGTACCATGGTAACGAAACGCAACAGAGTCTCGCAAATATCAGGGGTGGAATTTGATGGATGGTCGCACGATCGCATGCTTCGACGAGGCCTTGGACCTGTATATGTCCGCTGTTTTTGGCAGCAATAATAAATGGCGCGGAGCTTGCCATCAGTCGGCGAAGGTCGCCGCGGCGGCGCTGCGGGAGATTGCGCCGGGTACCCCGGTGCGCGCGGTGCTCGTCGAGTTGGCGGCATACATGGACGATGGGAAGTCGCTCGTTCACATCGGCTGGAGGGACGACAACCGGCAGATCGAAGGGGAATTTCCAATGCACTGGGCTGTCCAGATTGGCGACGACCTGTATGACCCAGGATTTTGGCAGCTGCGCAAGAGCTCCACGCCATTGAACTTGCCCGCCACGCCGTATTTCTTCGGGCAAGGCTGGTTCCAATACGCCAGTAGCGGCCGAGGCACAGATTCGGACGGGATGACCTGGGTGCACGATGGCGCCAAGCCGGGCTTGAATGTCGGGTACCTGGTGCGCGAGGACGGCCTCCCCGGACACATCGCGGCCCTACTGATGGACGATAGCGAGGCGCGGATCCACGCAAGAATGGTGCGAGTCGCTTATGGCGCGGAGGCACCGGCATGAGTCGCGGCTTTCGCTTGGGCGAGGACGAGCTGCAGCAGGTGATCGCGCGCACGCGCGGTGTCTCCTCGAGCCTTGGAGGGAGGGCGAGTGCGCCGTCGGCGGCCGCCGTGCCTGGCCCAGCATCCGCGCCGGCGCGGCAGAAGGCTGCAAGAGCGTCACATCCGGCCCGAGCGCCAGCACCCATGAAGGTCAGCGAAGACGAGCTGCAGATCAGTTGCTTCGAATGGATCGAATTCATGCGGCCGGCGCATCCGATCCTGGATTGGGTTATCCACGTGCCCAACGGCGGCAAGCGGCCGCGCGGCGCTGCCGGCAAGCTCAAAGCGATGGGAGTGAAGCCTGGGGTCCTCGACGTCCTGCTGCCGCTGCCGTACAACGGCTGGTCCGGGCTTGCGATCGAGATGAAGGTGGGGAAGAACACGACCACCGAGCAGCAGGACGACTGGCTGCAGGTAATGGAGGCGTCGGGCTACTACACTGCAGTCTGTTACACCCTGGAGGAATTCATGGGCCATGTGAACCGATTCTTGGGTTCGACCAGCCCTCATACAGCCAACCAGGTATCGATGAGCCAGTCCGCCTACCTTGCCGCCCGGCGATCGAGCGCGGCCGCGTGAGCGCCGAACGCGTTGCTGCCGGGCCAATCGGCCGAGCAGGTCTGGCGCATGGCAATCACGACTTCCCGGAATTTAAAGTGTGGCGGAAATCGCTCTACGACGAGGGCGAAGTGGTCCGGTGCTTGCCTGGACGACAGCTGCGGCGCAGCCCGGTCGTGCCATGAGAGGGAGGGCGGCGCCGTTGGGCGGCCGCGTGGACGCTGCACCCCTACAAACGCGGTCTCCCGGCATTTAGGGTGCAGCGGGGGTCACGCTCTTGCTTCGCCGCCGAGTGCCTCGACCATGTCGGTCATCATCTTCGCCATCTCGCCGGTCATCAGCATCATGTCGTTGTCGAAACGCTCGTCGTCACTGTAGGTGATCGCGTCGTTTTCCTTGATCACGTCCAGCGCCTTGATACTCTTGATCGCCAGGGAGTCGGTGAGCACGAAGGAGATTCGGCTGTTCCACGTCATTGCCAGGCGCGTGCACTGCTTGCCGTTGGCGATGTGGCGGCGGATGTCTTCCGGGTCCAGCGAGTGCTTCACGTAGCGCACCGCGGCCTTGCTCTCGCCGGTGGCGCGCAGCTCGGTATCCTGGTCGATCGTGAAATTGTACGGCGCCTCGTCGGATTCCAGCCAGCCGGTCATGACGGCCACCGGCGACTTTTGCACCCGCAGCGATTCCAGCGGCATCTTGTCGACGGCCTTCAGCAGCAGCTTGATCACGTCGTCGGCTTTGGACGGGCTGGCCGCGTCGACCACCATCCAGCCGTTGACTGGATCGATCCAGGTGTGCACCACGGAATTGATGCTGAAAGCGCGCGGCAGCAATTCGTCGGCGACGCGCTCCTTCAGTTCCTTCATCGCCTTGCGGCCCACCGGGAAGCCCTGCTGCTCTTCCAGTTCGGCTGCCTTGGCCTTGGCCACCTGGTTGATCACCGAGCCGGGCAGCAGCTTCTTTTCCGTCTGCAGGGTGATCAGCAGTTGCTTGTTCACCGTGCGCACCAGTGGGCCATCCTTCGTGGGCGACACCCAGCCGGACGTCGTCAGCTCGGCGCTGGTCGCCGGCCGGAAGGCCTGGGAGGCGAGGAGCTCGCTCAAGCGCTCGGCGGTCATGTCGTAGCCAGATGGCAGGCGGTAGATCTGTGCGTTTCGGAAAAACATTGTCTGGTTCCTCGTTATAATTTCGATGGAATGACTATAATACAGAACAGAAGTTGCTCTCAGGTATTATTGGTGCAACCACGCCTGACTCGCCGGCGCCGGTGGACGTTGCAACCACGTGCGGTACCCGCGGGTAGGATCAACGTGTCCAAACCACACATGAGGAACAGGTAATGTCCAAGCAACCATCCCGCGCTTTCGCCTCTGCCTTCGCCGCAGCCATGTCCGACACCGCTGTACAGGTGGCCCGCCACGAAGGCATCTCGAAGCGTATGACTGCAGCTGCAACCGCAGCGATCGCCAGCTTGGTTCTGGGCCTGACCGCGGCACCGGCGCCAGCCCATGCCCAGAACGGCAATCAGGTCGCACGCGGCGCGCTCGACGTCGTCGGCAGCGTGGTCGGCGGCGCGATCGGCGCCCAGATCGGCGGCGGTAACGGAAAGAAGGCCGCCACCGTCGCTGGCGCGGCTGCCGGCGTATGGGCCGCCGAAGCCCTGCAATCGGGGTCGTTGCAGCCGCAGCGCGGCCGCGTCATCAGCAACGATTCCTTCGGCCCGGTCATTTCGTCGGGCTGGACGAATACCCGCATGCCCAGTGCGGCGCCGGCTGCCGTGTATTCGCGCGGAGCGCAGTCCGAGGTCACGACGACGCGCCTGCCGGCGCGCCAGCTCGCGCTCCAGAGCGGGACGACGCAGATGTCGGAGGAGCGCATGGGGAAGCTGATCGCGATGGAAGGTTCGTTCCTGAAGGCTCGCGACGGCTATGCTCGCGCCATCTACGCTTCCGAGCAAGCGGAAGACGATGTGGCGCTGGATGCAGGCAACCGCGGTGTGCAGCAGAAACTGAGCGCGGCCAGCGCACAGGAACGCCAGGCGCAGGGCGACTACAACACTGCGCGCACGACCTTCGTCAACGCCGTCCAGCACATGGGCGAGCGGGGTTACGACGTGCACTATTTCGCGCATTCCTACAACCTGTCGCAGGCCCGCGTCACGGCCGGCGACATGCGTCGCGGTGATGTTGTGCGCGAGACGCGCGGCGCGCGCATCGTGGAGCGATACGACGACGCCGACAGCGTGCGCGGCGAAAGCTTCGGCAACCGCTGACGCGCCTGAGCGAATCATTGCGCCAGCTGGCGCCGTTCCGGCGACGTCGCGGATGTGGCGCCGCCGATTTTTCTTCTGGTAGGTAAAACCATGCAAAGCACCACAATCAACGAAGCTATCTCGGACATCAGGATCGCCCCGCGCCATATCGACGCAATGATTCGCGAAACCGCGACGTCGCTTGGCGACCACCGTCTCGACGACCGGTTGCGCGGTGAACCTGGCTTTCACCTGAAGGCCGTTGACCTGACCCAGGGTCTGGTAATTGCCATGACCCTGGCCCAAACCTTGCGCCCCGAGGAAAAGTTCGCGGCAATGATGGGGCCGGATCGCTTCGCGGCCGGTGACGCGGGCCTGGAGAAGCTCGGCAGCGCCATGCTCGAACAAATGCTGCAGGGGCCCCGCCTGGGTGCAGACCTGGTGCCTGAAGAGATCCTCCAGGAGCGTGTGCGTGTGATCCAGCACTGGGTCTAAGCAAAAAAGCCCCGGACGAATCACGGGGCCTTTTTTTGAGCGGTCGATCAAGCGCCGCTAGATTGCTGGCGCGACAGACATGTCCTTGCGTAGAACAGTGGGAATTGCACCATCGCGTAAGCGGCGCCGTCTGCCCCGAGCAGCTGCAGCTGAATCGAGGCCGTTCCACCTTCATTGATACAAACTCCCTCGACGCGCGCTGTATTCGCGCCACTCGCAATCGCAGCAACTTCCACCACATCGCCAATCCCGATGCCGCAGTAACGCGGCAGCATGGCGGCAATGCGCTCCTTCGCCGAATCCGCTGCGGCCGCAAGGATTACTGCTAGATCGAGCGGCAGCTTCGAGCTCGGGAAGGCGGAGAGCGCCGCAAGGCCAGACAGGTGATCGTAGAGCCGGTCTTCCTCGCTGATCTGCGAGGCCGTGTCAGTCACGATGTTCGAGTGCGCCAGCATCCGATCAACCTCCAGGTGCGCGCTCGGACACGCCTTCGTCATCCTGGTCGGCGTCGTCGCTGCCCGCACGTTCTGGGATCTGCGTTCCGGTCATGTCAGCGATCGCCATGCCGTAATAGCCGAGGCTCTCACCATGTTCGGGCTCGTACTCTTCGACCAGCAAGGCTGCCATCTGCTCTTCGGTTGGCGGCGTCGCCGACCAGGTCGTGTAGTAGGTCTCGCCATGTCGATGCGAGTGCGTGATCACGTACGGCTGCATGCCATCGAGTTGCTGCGCGCGCGTGAGGAGGGCATGCGCCATCTCGCGCAGCGCGCCAGCCGGGAGTGTGACGCCTGGCGCAGCAAATAGGGCGGTGGCGCGTGCGTCGGCAGCTTCCAGATTCTTGATCAGGTCCGCGTGCTCTTCCTGCACCGAGTCTTCTTCGCCATGCCAGGCGCTCAGGGACTCGCCGAGCTGGGCGTGCAGGTCCGTCGCGAGCGCGGCGAACGTGGGCGCGGCTGCGAGCAGCTGGCCGATGCCGTCAAACTGGCGCGGCGGGACGATGCAGATGACGGAATGACCATTCTTTTCCATCACAGTGCGGGCGGCTGGGTCGTATTCCCAGGATTTTTTCAGGTCACTCATTGCGCTCTCCATCAAGGGGTCGGGCCGGAAGTTGGCTCGGTTTCGAAATCTGGTTCGGATTCATCCTCGGTGGAATCGACGGCGCTGCGCTGGGCTGGGCCGATGTGGACGTAGGCGCAGTGCTTGCGCACGAGATCCTGCGTTCCGGCGCCATAACGGCTGGTCCCACCGAACTTCAGCGCATCGATGTCGAGCGTCTCCAGCGTTCCGTTCGAAAATCGGATCGGCGCGTCAGCCGGCATGTCCGATGCCTCGTAACTGACATAAACCTCGTGTAGCCACCGGTGAAAGCCGGAGGCATCCGGCACCGGGTTCAGCGCATTTCGCACCCACACGTAGGGGTAGAGCGCGTGCGGGGAGCGCTGGTCGAAGAACTGCTCGAGGGCGGCGTTCGTGATTGCCTTTGTCACGGCGCCGGACTGGCCAGTGGCGAGCTGCGACAGGCTGTCGAGGAAGCCAGCTTTCCGCGCTGGGAAGGTTTCCCAGAGAGAGGGAAAGCGGCGCCAAGTTGGCTCATTGTCTCGGCGGCGGCGAGCAGCCTCGGGATCAAAGGTGCAGGAAGAAAGCATCGGTGGCCTCGTATATGAATCGAACGGTGCCACTGTATCGGGCGCGTGCGCACGTGGTTGCACCTCGCGCGCGTTATCACGTGTAGCGCGCGGCCGCGCGCCAGCGCCGGGCCCGGCGCTGGGTCTGCAAGGTCGTGCTGGTGCTGCGCATGCGCGCGGCGGGCGGGCGGCCGCGCCCGCGGCGTCGCCCTGGTGCTGGCCGACCAGCTGCTGCGCGTCGGCGCCGGCCGGGAGCCGGGCCGCAAGGTGGTGCTGGTGCTGGGGCATGCGCGCCGCCGGCGGCGGCCGCGCCGTGCGCGCCCGCGGCGTCGCCTTGATGCTGGCCGACCAGCTGCTGCGCGTCGGCGCCGGCCGGGCGCCGGGCCGCAAGGTGGTGCTGGTGCTGGGGCATGCGCGCCGCCGGCGGGGGCCGCGCAGTGCGCGCCCGCGGCGTCGTTCTGGTGCTGGCCGACCAGGCGCTGCGCGTCGGCGCCGGCCGGCGCCGGGCCGCAAGGTGGTGCTGGTGCTGGAGCATGCGCGCCGCCGGCGGCGGCCGCGCTGTGCGCGCCTGCGGCGTCGCCCTGGTGCTGGCCGACCAGCCGCTGCGCGTCGGCGCCGGCCTGGCGCCAGACCCGCATGGTGGTGCTGGTGCTGGGGCATACGCGCGGCCGGCCGCGGCCGCGCCGTGCGCGCCCGCGGCGTCGTTCTGGTGCTGGCCGACCAGCTGCTGCGCGTCGGCGCCGGCCGAGCGCCGGACCCGCAAGGTGGTGCTGGTGCTGGAGCGTGCGCGCCGCCGGCGGCGGCCGCGTCGTGCGCGCCCGCGGCGTCGCCCTGGTGCTGGCCGACCAACTGCCGCGCGCCGGCGCCAGGCGCGGAGGAACCTGCTATCGATGAGGGAAGGGTTGTTCTTCGGTAGCCGAGCTTTCGGCTTGATTCGTTGCTTCGTGCTGAGCCAGTGTCTCGGCCTGGGCGAGGATCTCGCGGCTCTGACGGATCAGGGAAGTCAGCTTTGCCTGGGCGGCGGCACCGTCCGGAGCGCAAACTTTACCGTCTTGCCCAGCTTCGCCCGGAACGTTGAGCTTCGACAGGGAGATGATCAGGTTGCGCGCCGCCTCGGCGGGAGTGGGGATGCGCTGCGGTATCTGCTGCGGCGGAGCCGCGACATGCTCGCGATACAGGACGCCCAGCTCGTCGCGGTGGATCTCGTGCTGTCGGTTCTCGACGACGAAGTTGAAGTGCTCCTGGGCGATCTCCTCCAGCTTGGACACGCCAAAGAAATCGCACATCGAGTCTACGATCTCGACCTCGTGCGGCCCAACCCAAGACACGTGGGCCATGCCGACGTTGTCCGAGGTGTCGTTGTTGTCGCGGATACGGATGACGTCCTGGTAGGGCATCGACAGGATATAGCGGGTTGCGTCGAAATCCTCTTCGCCGCAATAGATCGCGTCGTTGCCCGTGCGGCCGCCCCAGGCCTGCTTCGTGAAGTTGCCGGTGATCCGTCGGGTCGAGAACGATGCGACCGGCAGGCGCGTGCCTTCGATCTCGACCGTGAGGGTCACATCTTCCTTTTTCAGGCCGTGGTACTTGCGGGCGAAATCAATCGCTTCAGGAAGCGTCTCTTCGCTGCCGACCTTCATGAAGGTGATCTGGGTCGGCGTCATCTGATAGATCGAGTACATAGGATAGTCGAGAGAAGGTGGGCTAGATGGTGGCTGGCTTACGCGCAGTGCTCGGCTGCGTGCTCCAGATCTTCGATCGGCTCACCGTCGCCGTTGAAGCGCTGGTCGCCGAAGTAGCTCACCATGTGCACCTGGTCGATGCGCGTGAATTTTGCGAATGCGGCAGCGACGTCGCCGTCCAGCAAGTCGACGAGGGCTTCTGGAACGTAGACGTGCTGGCCGACGCTGCTGTAGCTGCCGCCGTAGAAATTCATGTCGTACTCGACGCATACATGCGGGTGGTCCACATCCGACATGATGGCGTTCATTTCCGCGCTCGTGAGACTGGCGGCAAGTTCGGCATTCTGGGACTTCGACCAATTGCGGCCAGCGGCGCCAACCATCCTGGCGTGCAGCTGCGAGACGAAGGTGTCCCGGACCGGCGCGCCATCGCGATCGCGGAAACCTTCTGCGAAGATCCCGGCGGCGCGGTTATTGAAGTGGTAGGAATTCATGGATGCTCCGATTATTGACTTGGAGCGATGGTAGAGGGCTGGCCTGCACGTGGTTGCAAGCGGTCGGGAGCTACGGGGCGGGCGCGCTGTTGCCTTCGTCGTCTTTTTCGGGATCGGGATGCGGTTGGGTGGCGTCAGCTTTTTTCTCGCGCTGCACGAGCTTGTGCAGCAGCCGGCGATACTCGCGATCGGCGTTGACGTAGACACGCCCGTAGTCGCCACGCAGGAAAATCCAGTCACTGCGCACCAGGCGGCCGTATTCCTGACGGAGCTCATGGCTCGACTGAAGAACTTCGAGGGCTTTGAGTTGCTGGTCCAGCAGGGTCTCCATTCGTTTTTCTGCGCAATCATGCACGCGCTGCAGCGCTTGGCGTGCCTGCGGCAGCGACCGGATCATCGCATTGGCGTGCAAGTTGGCGGCGAATTTCACATCCCGCATGGTTGCGGAGGTACGAATGCGGGACTGCGCCGAGTGGTAGTTAGTCGAAAGCTGGGTGATCAGCCTTTCGAGGTAGAAGTGAGTTGCATTGCTCATTCCGTGTCCCGGTCGATCAGGGTGCCGGGGCGCTGCACTCGTCTTCCTCCAGTTCCGCGGCGCCGTGCGCCAGTGCCGCCTCTGCGGCTAGGCGCTCGGCTTGCATCATGGTCTGGATGTATCCCAGCAGATGATCCGCCAAGCCATCGTCAACGCGGACGCGGCATTTGAAGAAGGTCATGTCCGGCACATTCATCTTGTCCGTGCTCACCCAGGGCACGTGGCCGCCGTCCTTATTGGCCAGCACCATAGCGTGCTTTCCGAAGAAGAGCACGGTGCTGTACGAGGTGCTGCACGCGACATAGCTGTTGCCGGCGTAGCGCGCAAGCGAGGTCAGCATGATCTCGGTACCAGCACCAGGCAGATCTGGTACCAGCTTGAGCACTTCCAGTGCCACACGCGTAGCCTTGTTTCGCAGCGGTTCGTCTCGCGGGTCGCTCAGGATTGCGGCAATGGCCGCCGGGTTCGCACGTTGTGCTTGGCTTTCGATTGTGCTCATGGGTGTGTTCCTTCTGCTTCAGGTGGGCGTGGCGCCAGTGCGCGGTGTCGAAATGGTATCGGGAACCGTTCCGGGCGGCAGTGCAACCACGCCGCCCCTGACCGGCCCGAGCTGGCGCTAGGCGTGCGGGGCAGAGGCAGCGCGCTCGTCCTCGCGCTGTTCCAGCACCAGGTCGAAGAGCTCGTCGAACGCGTCGACGTCCAGGCAGGCGACATCGCTCGCCGTGACCGGCTTGTCGTTGAACCAGAGATCGGGGCCGATGCCAGCGGTGGAGCTGATCTCGATGTCGTGCTCGCCGACGAAGTGCAGGCCGGCGTTCAGGACCGGACGTTGGGCTGTTTCGATGCCGCCGGCAGCGCTGACGCACTTGACTAGCGTGAACGTGCCAACGCGCTCACCATTTTCGGTTACTTCGATCGCCAGCGATTGTGCCTCGCCATTGTCGATGACCGCGGCATCGAACCCACGGCGGCGCAGCACCTCGGCCATGCCGTCGAAGGAGGCGCGCGCAACGGGCAGCAGTTTGGTCCAGAACGCTTGCTCACGATAGGCGGCCAGCTGCGCGGCGAGTTGCTCTGGTGCACACACGCGCTGTAGCGCGATCTCGCCAGCAGAAAAGGCGTCGACCGCATCGACGGTGATCGTGATCGAGGCGTCGCAGGTGTACAAGCGGTCTCGGCCGCCATCGGGCGTCGAGTCCTTCACCTGGACGGTAATCGGCTCGGTCTTGGTCGAGCGTGTCAGTGGTTCGCCGGCAGCGGGCCGTACCGTACCGACCACGTAGTTCCAGCTTCCCAAGAATTCGCGGGCATCGTCAGCTGCATATTTGCTGGCGCTCAGACGGTTGGTAGCGGTGACCTGAAAATTGCCAGCGATAAGATCGACGGCTAAGCGGGCAGTGCCCGTAGCGACATCGTTGGTAGAAGCGGAAGAAGTTTGCATAGTTGATAAGGCCTTGTGTGATGCGCTACGGTAACTCGACACGCGATACTTTTCAGTGCAACCACGCCGTGAGCTGTGGACGAATCCAGCGCTTTATTCGAGATTATTTCGCGTACAATAAAATTATTGGAGGTCCAATAAAGGCAAATAAAGATGGATGCTTTCTATTATTCAAGACCGTTGCTGGCCGAGCACCTGGTTGCTGACCTGACCGGGGCGAACCCGTTCAGCGATGCTCCAAACGGATTGTTCCTGGCGGCGCCCAGGCGCACAGGCAAGTCGACGTTTCTACAGAATGAGCTGCGGCCGGCACTGGAACGGACCAGCCGCGTCGTTGTCTATGTCGACCTGTGGAGCGACAAAAGCCGCAACCCTGGCGCTCTCATCGCGGACGCGGTCGGGGCCGAACTGCAGAAGCACCTCGGCATCGTGGCGAAAACGGCGAAAGGCGCAGGCGTCAGCGAGCTCAATCTCGCCGGCTGGATGAAGATCGACACGAAGAAAATTGGCACGATCGAGGGGTTGACCCTCACCGACGCATTGCGCGCCCTGTGCGAGATGTCCAGGAAGCCAGTGGTGCTGATGATCGACGAGGCCCAGCACTCGCTGACCAGTAACGAAGGGGAGACGGCGATGACCGCCCTGAAGTCGGCGCGCGACCAGCTGAACACGCCCAGCGAGACCCGCCTGCTCCTGGTCATGTCGGGCTCGGATCGCGACAAGCTGCTGCGTCTGGTGAACAACAATGCCGCGCCGTTCTTCGGATCGGCGATCACGCGCATGCCAGAGCTTGACCGCGATTTTATTGTCCATATCGCCGGGCTGATCGAGCGCAGCTACCCGCGCATGGCGCCGATCGACGTCGACATCCTGTGGGACGCGTTCGAACGCTTGGCGCACCGGCCGCAGCCGCTACTTCGGCTTCTGGGAGTCGTGCTGAATCCCCTTAATTCGCCAGCTCCGGGGTTCGAAAGGGAGGTCCTGCTGATGGCCGAGGCCGAGCGTGCGGATGACGAGCGTGCGATGGAATCGGCTTACCTGGTGCTACGCCCGCTCGAGCAGGCGGTGCTCTGGCGCATGTTCGAGCAAAAGAACCGCTTCCGGCCATACGACGCCGAAGCCCTGACGTTCTATCGCGAGAAAACGGGAGAAAAGATTACGGCGCAGAAGGCCCAGGCCGCGATCGCGTCATTGCGCGCGCAATCCCCGTCACTCGTCTGGAAATCGGCCAAAGGCGAGTATGCGCTGGACGATACCGGGATGTATCAGTGGTTCGAAAAGCGCATCCGGGACGGAGCCTGGCCGCCGGCCGGGCCATACCTTGAAGAGCCGAATGAAGCTAATCTGCAAGGGGATGATGACGGAAATGAGGAAAACGCGCCTCCGAGGCAATAGGCCGCGGGGCGCCAGTGCGAGCCGGCGCACGACTGCAAGATCAATCGAACTTATGGGTGGTGATGAGGGAGGCCACTTCGCGGAAGCAGAACGTCTCGCGAAGCGCGTGACGGATAGTCGTGGTTGGGGCGTGAAGGATGAGCTCGACAAGGGTGGCGCGCGGGCAGGTGAGGCGGTCGACGGTGCTAAGCAAGGCCGCGAAGGTGGGGTGCACGCTTACCAGGATCTCCCATTCGGCATTGGCGCCGGCAAGCACCATTTCGGCACGCTCATCGGCTTCGGCGGCAGCCAGGCCTAGCATCGCCGACAACTGCTGACGGCAGTGCCAGGTTTCGCGCAGCACCTGGCGAATTACTGCGGTCGGCGCTTGAGCGACCAGTTCGGCCAGCTGAGACAGATCGCACACGTGCGGATCTGCAGATTCGAAGTCGTCAGCAAACTGCGGCGACGTCGCCAAGTGCTCTTGCCACTCTGCCTGCAAAAGATTGAACTGTGCCATTTCATCGGCAGCAGCCAGGGCGCCCATAAGCGCAACATCACGGCGGACTGCGATCATCAGGGGGAAGCGTGCAGGCTTGGGACCTTCATTCGTCAGGCATTGCACCGGGGTGAGTGTAGCGCTTTCATACGAGGGTTGGGTATTCATCGCTGATCCTTTTACTAAGTAGCTGCTGGCCCAAACGGATCAACTGCGCCTCAATTGTTTGATATTTTTCCAGAAAACAATTTTGCCTACGGGAAAATATAAACTGTACGTTGCAGTTCTGTAACTATCAATAGGCTGAATAGACAAGTAATACTAATGTTGCGGTGTTGCTACAGAAGACAAATTTTGACGTATTTACTGCCACGGATTGGGAAAAATGCAGAATTTTCTGACTTTACTTGATGTTAAATTGATTTACCCGCACATGCTTAGGCCCTGCGTCGATAACAACTCTTCATCCTCTTCCGTTTCCGAGTCCATCTCGTGTCGGCCGCCTTTCAGTTTTGCCGCATCCTTCCGCGCTTTCGTCAGCAGCAGGTCGTCGTAGCGCTGCGCGACTTCCTCACCGGTCAAATAGCCAACCTTCAAGTTGAGAAGGTCAGCCACCTCGCGGCGAACGCCGGCGATCAAGTCGGCCTCGGTGCTGGTCACCGGGGCCGTGGGCCAGCCTTTACTGTAGAGTAGGTGCTTTGGAATGCGGGCCTCGGCGCGCTGGCGCAGCAGCGCCTTTTCCTTGGCGTCGACGATGGCGGCGCGCAGGTCTTGGGGCAGCAGGTGCGGCGCGATGTCGGCCAGCCAGCGGCTGCCCTGGAAGGCGAAGGTGGACTCGGCTTCGAGCTTCACGAGCTCGATGTAGACCTCGTGGTTGTCCACGCATCCGGCCGAGGCCATTAGGTCGGCTTCAGAACTCATGATGCAATACACGCACGAGATCCGACTCATCCCGTATTTCGAATACCCTTCGTGTAGGGCCAGACCAGACGACGCGATCGTGCCCAAGACCTGTTCGATGCCGAACTCGATGATAGCGTTCCAGGTATATCCCTCCAGGCCTTTGCGGTCGAGCCGCGGATCTGGCTTCGACACCGGGGCCTTCGCACGGTTGTCGCTCTCCTCCCGGCGGATGCCCGCGACGTTTACGATGTGCTGGCCAGGGAAGCGCTTTTTTAAGGCGCTCGATATCACAGCCGCCTTCAGTTCTGACGTGCAAAACCTCATGGAAGGCGTGCTCCACGGCAGGATCAGCTTCACGCACGAGAGGTCGGCATAGCGGGCAACGTTGTTCTTCCAGCGGCCCTGCCAGCGGTCCATCATGTCGCCGGCTTGGCGTCGGACTACCAGCAGTTCCCAGCCCAGGTGCGCGGCCAGGCGCTCGCACTGCGGAAGGCTCTCGGCCCACTCGATTCGGCCGAGGTCCGAGTGTACGAGCAGGCGAGGCCCGGTATGGCCGATTTCGTTGAGATGCTTGTTGACGGCGATCGCGCATGCATCCGAGTCTTTTCCGCCGCTGACGCCGATCGCGACGACGCAGTCGCGCGCCAGGAGGCTTTCGATCTCGGGCGTCATGGCCACCGGCGGCACTTCCGCACCGAAGTGGTGGTTCAGCAGCTGCACGGGGAATACGCGGTCATTCATGTCGGGCTCACGAGAGAAAATCAGATGGGCGATCTTAGGCGCGGAAAGGCCCGGTTGTCCGTGCAACCACGCCGACCACAATCAGGTGGCGCGCGGCGCTTCAGGTTCGGCATCCGCGTCGCCGGCGGCATCGTCAGCGCTCGTGCTGGCGCCAGCGAGCATGGCGGCCGCTTCGGTTTCGGCGCGCGCACGCGACAGCCGCGCGTTCCAGCCGTCCATGATGTGCGCCGGGGTGTACCAGTGCGAGTACTCTTCCAGGCTGAGGGTATTCCCGTGCACGATGACGGCCGGCACGTGCATGAGGGAGAGCTGGACGTAGGTCATCATCGCGGCGGTCGAATCGAGGTCGACGGCGGTCACATGGACATGGCGCTGGTAGTTCAGTCCGCGTTCCTGCATGGCCAGCATCAACGCGATGATCGTCGCACCGGAGCCCGACGCCGGTTCGTGGACGGTCACGAATCCATGTTTGGCCACCTTCTCCGTTGCATCGTCTGGTGTGACCACCGCCGCCATCAAGGCGATCTCGCTCATAAGCTGGCAAATGTGATGCGGCGTAAAGAACTGGCCCATCCGGCTGTTGCCGAGTTCGAGCTGCATAAAAATCTCGCCCAAGATGTCGCGCGGCGACACGTCCAGGCCTTCCTGAAGCTCCGCGAACATGTGCGCGATGGTCGCGGCCTCTTCGCGGCTGTACTTGCGCACGGTCTGCATGTAGAGCTCCTCGCGCGCTTCCGCCTGGCGCAGGTCCAGTTTGCTCAGCGCCACCGCGCTCATGGTCACGAAGTCGCGGAATACCATCCGCCGATCGTGGCGCCGGCCGACCTCATCGATCATCCGGATGATGTTCTGGCGGTGCACGGTCGCCTGTTTAGGCAGGTTCGCTGCACGGTCGTGTTCGCTGATGGCGCTGGCCGGCGCCTGGCGCGCCAGCGAGGAGTCCAGATCGCGCTTCATGCGATGCTCCGCGGAGAAACGTAGGCTGTAGCGCGCATGGCGGAGTTGAAGGGGAGGGTGATAGCAGGCAGAGCAGGCATGGTGGCGCAGGCGTGGTATGAATGCCCGGATTACACCAGCTCACCGCAGGCGTGGTTGCAGGAGCCCGCGCCTGAAGCTTGCGAGATATGCTGCTGAGCCGGGATAATGCGGTGATAGATCAGCAAGCGTGCTGAATACCATTCCCTAAAGGCTCGATTCGCGTTCGGTAAGCTCGGGCGCTATGCTGAAACCATATTGGAACACCCATGCTTTTACTGACGAACGAAAAGATTGAACCGACGGCCGGAGGCGAAACGCGGCCTCACCAACCTTTTCAACCAGGTGAGGTATTCATCGTCAAATACATGACGACCCCAGCGGTGGTGACCGTCCTCAAGAGGACTGGCGAAGTGGTCACCACGTGGGCCGGAACGTGGCCCGTGGAGGTGTTCAACGGACGAGTCGTGGTCCGGGTCGGGCGCCGGCGCCGAGTGTTGGGCTTTTGGCTGCCGTGGATTTCTTTCCGCCCTGAGCGTGTCATTCATCCGGAGTTGAAGGACAGCGTCGGAACCGATGAATCCTTCTGGCGCGCCTACGCGCAGTAATCTCAGAAAACAATGAGCGACCAAACAGCACCTGCCAGTGTCGAGCATGTCCTATACGTGTGGAGTCGAGGCGATGGCCGCTTCGGAGGCCGTATTCTTCACGGGGCAGTGGTACAAGGCCATTACGAAGAGTGCACGAGTTCTGAGGCCGTGAGGGATTTAGCCGTGGCGTTTGGCAAACGCGTCGACAGGGTCGAGCAAGTTGATGCTATGCCGTGGGACGAAATTGGTGGCGCGCCAAGTATTCTAAGACCTCGGGGGGCACCAGCAGAGAGCTTGGAAGCCGGTCTAATCAACTGCATTTTGCAGCTGAATACCGGCCAACGTAACCGGCTCCTAAACCAGATCGCGGCACTCCCGCTGGAGGCGCGCGCTCAATTCGTTGAGCACTGCAATGATCTGGCGGCAGCAGTAACCCGGACGATGGCTGCCTGAGCAGCTGCTTGATGAAATTGGCGCTATATGCACATTGTCGACCGGCGCCGACAACGAATCCGAATCTCCAGTATGTAAGCATGACATTTTCGCTCCCACTCTTCATCGACGTTCGCCCCAGCGCCCTGCATGCCATCCTTTCATGCGTCAGGGGCGACAAAAGCTTTCCGGCTGAAGGAGTGGACGTGCGTGTCGCAGTCGCCGAGGTGGAGAAGCTGGCGCGCGACCGGCAGCCCGCCGATCCCATCGTCGTCAACGCCATATTCAGGCGCGAACTCGAGCCCTGCCTGGAGGCGATCTACCGTCCAGGCGTAACGGAAGTGAGCGTTGAGGAGATATCCGTTCTTCTCGCACACGCAAAGGGCGAGCTGGAGCACACTGGCTGGTGCTTCAGCGCGCGCGATGACGAGGACCTGGAGAGCCAGTTGCCCGCCGACTCCGTTGAGACCTGCCCTGTTTGCCATAGCGCCTTCGAGATTGAGAAGCATGCACGGCATGTTCATGCCCGGCGCAGCGCATTCCTACGCGGCTCGGAAAGTGTGACGCATCACGAAAATATCGACGGTGACGAAGGCGAGGAAGCTGGCCAGCGGCTGGCGTAGCCAGGGCTACCGTGGCATCACGTAGCCCGCGAGATGAACCAGCGCAGTGAGCACGCTCAATATTGCGAACCAGGCGGCCCACTTGCCAGCTGGCCACTGCTTCCACGCCACACCGTTCAGGGCGCCGAAGAGGATCGGGAAAAAGCCGAGCAACCACGCCTGCGATCGCTGGGCAATATAGCGGCGACCAATTATGCGAGGACGCCATGCCCACCCAGCCATTCATTACTCCCGACCGCCGTCTGACCCTGAACGATATCCTCGGCTACTGCCAGCAATTCAAGCAGTACCACGGCCGCTGGCCACGTGTGACCTCGACCGCTGATGACTTCCTCGTCGCTGGCATGCAGGGACTCTCGGGCGCGGATATCGAGCGCGCGCTGCGCACGTCGACCAATGGTCTGGCCGACGATCCTGAGTTCCAGGACATCCGGCGCCTGGCCTTCGCGAACGGCGGCTGGGACGTCAGCATTCAGTTCATCGACCCACAAATCTGCCGCCGCATGGCAGACGACGACCTGCAGCGCCTGGTTAATTCCATCCACGTGCGCCGTGAGCTGGACAGCCGCACCGCGACGCGGCCGGCGGACAGCGTATGGGTGCACTTGCCGCTGGAGTCGAACTGGCGAACCGGGCATAGCGCGTACGCGCCGGTGAGCAACGAGCTCATCGAATACATCGAGGCGCGTGGGATGGTCTACGGAAGCGAAAAGGCGTCGATCCCAAACGAGTACTACCTGGAGGTGATCCCGAATGGCCGGATTTACCTGAAGTACAACCGCATCATCGGCTCCAAGTACGTCGGCACCGTCTCCGACGAGCAGCTGGAGCAACTGCGTGCGCGCCTGGTTGGCGAGGCTGCTACCGAGCGCGCCAGGCAATCCTCGACGTCGACCGTCTCGGTAGCCGGGCCGACGCCAGTCAAGCTAACCATCGAGCAGGAGCTTGCGCTGCTGACCGTCTCCGGATCAAAGCTGCAGCTGCCGGTGCAGCAGCTGCAGCACTACGACGAAATCAGCCAGCGCTTGGGAAAGGCAGGTGGGCGCTACATCACCGGCCGCAACAAGCATTTCGCGTTCGACGAGGGCATCGACTGCGCGGATCTGCTCTGCCGCCTGGTCACGGGCGAAACCGTCAATTTCCAGCAGGAATACCAGTTTTTCGCGACGCCCGAGGTCAAGGCCGTCGAGGCGGTCGAAGAGATCCGCAAGACGCTGGGCACGGTGCGCGGCAAGCGCGGCCTGGAGCCGTCGGCTGGAACCGGGGCGCTCGCCAACGTGGCGCGCCAGATGGGCGCTGATATGGTCGTGATCGAAGCCTGGAACGTGAACGCCATCAAGCTGCGTGCCCAGGGCTACGACGTCATCGAGCGCGACTTCCTGAGCGTCACGCCGGAAGAGATCGGCACATTCGATTTTGTCTTGGCCAACCCACCTTTCACCCGAAATCAGGACATCCAGCACGTCATGCACATGCTGCAATTTATCCGGCCCGGCGGCGCGCTGTCGGTGATCACATCCACGAGCTGGCTTGACGGGAAAACGAAGGCGCATGCCCAGTTCAAGGAATTCCTGGCCACCCAGGACGTGACCGTGACGGCGATCGAAGCCGGCGCGTTCCAGGAATCCGGCACCGGGGTGCCGACCGTCCGCCTGGACTTCCGCGATGTAAACGTGCCGCGAGCTGCCGAAGACTTCCACTACGAAGACCCCCAGACCGGCGAAGAGGAAGAGACGTTCGCACTGACGATGCAATGAAAGGAATTGACGTGGCGTTTGTAATTTATAGCGAAGAGGACGGCGTATTCATCGGCGAATGCATGGGACTCGGCTTCTGGTCCAAGCTCGATCCAGTCGATCAGGACTGCGCCGTGACTTTCCCCAGTGTGGATGAGGCCGAGGCGTTTATGGCCGGATGGGACGGAGGTCGCCCAGCCGGCGCAACGTTGGTACCAGTGATCCCCGATCAGGCCAACGGCTTCGCGTCGATCGAGGCCTGCATGCGCGCCGGGCTCCCGGAGTGGATCACCTGCGAGAGCGAGACCTCGAACTCAAGGCCTATCTAATGAGGCCTGCTCGAGTCGGCTAATGTCGCAAGATTTCCTAGTTTATCTAAAGAATTTTAGATAAACTTCAGAAAAAGGAGGATGTATGGGTAAGCGACAACTAGCGCCAGCTGAGGCGTTCGATCTGCGTCAGGCGCTGCACGTGGCGGTGCTGGAAGCATTGATGGCCTCGCGCCGCTGGGCACCGGGCGAACTGATCTTTCAGGGCGGTACCAGCCTGCACCTGGTGCACGGCTCGCCGCGATTTTCCGAGGATCTGGACTTCCTGGTGGCCGACTCGCTGAAGCTGGGCTCGATCGGCTCGTCGATCCAGGCACGCCTTGCTGGCACGCCTTGGCTGCCTGCGGACATGGCGCTGAGTGTCACGACGCCCAAGGAAGGCCGCAACCCGCACGTGTTCGACGTCGCAGTCAGCGGGGATGGTGTGGTCGGGTCCGTACGCGTCAAGGTCGAGCTATGGGCGGCGCCGGACGAGGCCCTCAAGCCCTTGGCCACCGCGGTCCACCCCGTTCGACTGATCGTCGGGCGCGCCGCCGGCGCCCAGGCGTTCGTACCGACACTCGAGCTGAAGGAGATCTTCGTCGACAAGGTGTTTGCCGTGGTCGCCCGCCCGTACCTGAAGCCGCGGGACGTGTTCGACCTGTACTGGCTGGCCGAGCGCGGCGAAGCGCAGGCTTGCACTGAAGAGGATCTGGCCACCCGTCTGGCGACCTACCCCAACGAGACGCCGCAGAACTGGCTTGAGAAGGCCGCAGCGAGGCGCCAGGAGCTGCTCGGGTCCGCAGATAAGGTGAAGGCCGACTTGCGCCGCTGGCTGCCGCCATCGTGGCCGCTAACGGACGACAAGGTGCGCACCATGATCGACGCGTCGGTCGCAGCGCTTGATCGTGGCGTGGAGAGCATGCACGCGCTGGTCAACGCCCAGGACGACGGCCCGGCCGCCGAATCGGACCCGGAGCCTGAAGAGAGTGCGCCAGCACCATGAAGAAAACGATTTCCGCACACGAGCGCCTTACTTTACTGCCCGCTGTCTTCCGCGGCGCCGATCTGACGGTGCGCTTCCAGTGGACTTCGAAGACGGCCTCACACTACCTGTATTTGTGGAAGCGCCGTGGGTTGGTGGCCAGCTTGGGCGGTCATAGTGACGTTTTTGCGAATTTGGTGGTAGGCCGGGAGCCCGACTGGGAAGCTGGACTGCGACTGGCCATGCCGTCGGCCGTGCTCGTCGGCGTCGAGATCCTGCGGCGCGCCGGCTGGACCACGCAGATCCCCTATCGACCCGAGGTAGCGGTGAGCTCGGCTGAGCCGACGTACCAGGTCGACCATTTCGATGTGAAGCCCAGGCCGCCAGGCTGGTTCAAGCTGCTGGCGCCTGGAATGGTACGGCCCGATGCGCGAGGCGTGGCGCTGCTGTCTCCAAGCTGGGCGCTGGCGGAGATGGTCCGGGGCGACGGTTGGGGCGCGTGCGGCCTGGCCCCGGACGATATCTACTGGGACGAGGTGAGCGATCGCGATCGCGTCGAGTGGACGGCAGCCTGTGAAGCCCTGGGTATGGACGAAATAGCCATGAACCCCGACGAGGAGATCGAGTTCGAGCGGGGTCGTTAGAACTATTTTCGGGATGCTTGCGAGACTGGCTGTCGAGCCGAGATAATGCAGAGGTCACCAATCGCGTCAGGAATAAAAAATGAATATCCAAGCATCGTCGATCGTCGAATGCAAAGAGTGCGGCAGCACGCATTTGACTTGGCAAACCTCGATTATCAACCGCTCGAACGTCCAGCAAGGGCGCCTCAACACAAGCGATGTGGCGTGCCTTTTCTTCCTGGGTTGCGACGAATGTTCCGAAACGCTGCAAACGATCAGCGCGGATAAGGTGGCCAATTTGATGAACGCTGCTTTGGTCCCGGCTTGAAGAATGCAAAAAATGGCGTTAGTAGAAGGGACGGCGTATACGGGTGTCCGCAAGCTGTTTGGCTGGCTGGAAGCAGCGACTTTCGAGATCACGCTGGAGGGCGGGAAAACGGTGCACATGCAGGCCCAGGTGCCGCATGAAGAGGACTATTACGTGGTCGTGATGGTCGATGCTGCCCGCTTCGTTGATCTCTGGCGCCAGCCGCTGAGCAGCCACCGGGAGATTGCGCTCAAAACGCCCGAAACATGGCCAGGGGACTACAAGTACTCGTATGCTGTCGACGGCTTCTCGCATGGCGCGGAAAACCCGGTCCCTTTGGCGCAAGTTTCGTGCTGGCGATCGGCATCCGACATCGTTGAGTATGAATCGCGTTTCTACTTTTTCAAACGCAAAGTGATAGTCGGACGTGCTGGGGACCCGTCCCTGAGCTTCGTCAACGGGATCACTAGGACCATTTATCTGCTCTCCAACGGCGCTAAATCGTTCCCTGTGCTTTGCGAGCGCCGTGCCGCCAACTTGCTGGTCGAGCTCGCGGGCTGCCAGAATTCCCAGCCGATTGTACTGTCGACGTTGAAGGCGGCTTAGGCCGCCTTGTACAAGGCGAAAGATGCGGGCCGCAACCGCGTCAGCACCTGAGCAGAACTGTGCTGCTGGACTTTGCTGGAGACCGCATTCGGCAAGCCGGTTAGACTGCCGTTTCCGCGTTTCGTCACGGTTTTAATCGTTCCCTGGGATCGGCGCCCGGGTAACGCCGGCAGGTTTCATGTGGTGGTGTTACGTCATGCTTTCGGCAGGAGAGTGCTCCTCCTGCGCAGGGACTGTCGAGGCAAGTGCGGCGGCCACGAGCTCCGGGGTCAGGCCCGCTTCGGTGAAGAGGCTGACCAGGCGCGCATAGCTCACGTTGGACGCGTCACATGATTGGAAGCCTTCGTTCTGCAGCTTGTAGAGGAGGTTGGTGGTCCCGAAGGCAGCTTCGGACTCGTATCCGTAATCCACCATGAGATGGCCGTTCTCCACGCCGATCGCGACCGCGGTGTGGTCCGGCAGCGCCAAGATGCAACGGCGCCCGCGACCGGCGCTGTCGGCCACGACAGTGTAGAACGTCGTCATTGCCTGGAGCCAGGGCGTGCCGGCTGGCGCCTCGCGGAAGAGCGGCCTGAACATGCAGGTCCGCGAGGTAACCGGGAAACCCTTGGCCTCGAGGATCTCGCAGTGCTCGGCCAGCTTGCGGCCGGCTGCTGCGAACGCCTCGTGATCGTCACGGTAATCGAAGTGCTCGACCGAGCGGCCGCGCCAGGCGACGTACCCCCGGGGCAGACAGGACAGCAGTGGGTGCTCGAAATTCATTGCGCCATCCCTCTCGTCGGCTGGTCGGCCTCGATGTTCTCGTCACCCAGTGCGTCGTCGAACAAGGCGTTGCACACCCTCGGGTCGACCGCAACCTGGTGCTCGACGGTGACAGCCGTCGAACCAAAGGCGCTGAGGTAGCGGCGTTCACTCGGTGCCGAACCGTCGACGTCGTAGTCGCCACCTACCAGGCGCATCTCGCAATTGCCGGTGGCGCCCTGGATAAGCCCACCTTCGAGGCCGACATAGACCTTCGGGACAAAGCTCGGGCCAGACAGTGTCGCGTGCAGCAGTTCCCGCGCAGGCGCGCCCAGAGCCAGCTGCTCGGGCCGGGCCTGGCCCAGTAGAGAGGTGATTTGAGCGATCATCTCTTCGGAGAGAAGGTAGAGTTTCATGGATCCTTTCTTGTGGCGACAGCGCCAGGTTTACGGTCGATCGCGGCCGGGAGCACGGGATAAGTGAGTGTAAGGAGCCGAGCGGGGCGTGGTTGCTCCACTTTGCGCAAGGCCTTGGCGCCGGACCTGGAATGAAGCCCGGCGGCGGCTTGGACGGCTCGGGGGAGTGACCGGGCGTTACGGCGCAGGCGCCTCGCCCAGCTCTTCTTCCTCTTCATCAGCCTCCAGGCCGGCGAAGAGGTCGCCAGATTGCGGCACCGGCCGTTGGGGCGCGACGCTCGCTGTGCGGTGAGCCGCGGCCTGGGCCTGTTCTTCAGCCATCGAACGCGCGATTTCGCTCGCGGTCGGTCCAGCTGGCCGATAGGGCATGAGCGGCCGACCGACGCCAGCCTTTTTCGCGGCCTCGGCGGCGGCCTTGCGTTTCAGGTAGGCGGCGTGTTTTTCCTCCTCGCTCATGCCGAATTCGTCGCGGCGCGACAGGTAAGTACGGGTTCCTCGGGCTTGGCCGTAGCTGCGAAAGCGTGACATGGTGATCGTCCTTTTACAAAGCGGATGAGGCGGGGGTGGCGGCGTCGCTCTCGTCGACGTCGATATCTTCATCGAGGCACTGTTGCGGGTTCCTGCAAGCGTAGACGCCGGCAGTCAGCGACGCGCGCATGTGGTCGACGCTCGAGCCCCCGTGGCGAAAGGTCACGGAGGCAGCTGTGATGGTGCTCACCAGCAGAACGCGGTCAGGGAAGTACTCTTGCTGTGCGATGCGAAGCCAGCCGAAGCCGACGTCGCGTGCGGCCGGGTGCTGGCGTAGCTCGCGGGCGTGCACGTCGTCGACGGTATCGCACCGGATATGGAGCTGGGGGGATGCTGGTTGCTGTTGCATACTGTTCGCTGACGGATAGGTGAGCGAACAGTATGCTGGCCAGCGCCAGCCGTGGTTGCAAAGATCTAGGCGATCGGGGCCGGATCAGGTATTACGTGTGGGCTTGCGCAAGGACTTTTTGGTGCGGCCGGCACCTCGAGCGATCGCGGCCGTCCCGCCAGCGGCCCGAAGCGCAGGCTTCATCCGTTCTCCCTGGGCCGGTCCGGCTTGGGCTGCCTGCAGCGCGGCCACCAGGCGCTCGACTTCCCTGGCGTTGGCGGCCTGGGTGTTCTTGAGCTCCTGCGCTAGCGCCGCCGCCTCACCGGTGATCTTGGCGTGCTCGAGGCCGAGGCGACGGTTTTCGGCAGTCTGGCTCGCCAGCGACATGTCCTGGGCCTTGACGCGCTGGCGCAGGTTGTCGATCTCCTGCAGGTGGCGCTTGGCATCGGCGCGCGCGGTCTCGATCTGGGTGTCGGCGCGCTCACGCTCGGACGTCCTTACCTCATTGAGTTGCTGCTCGTGTTTGGCCTGCTGCTCGTGCGCCGCCTGGAGCTTCACGGCCAGCTCGCGGACCTGGGCCTCAGCCGCCTCCAGCTTCTGCTTCGTGTCCGCGTGGTTGTGCTGTTCGATCTCGAAGAGCTCCTGGGCCGCGGCCGTGTGCACTTCCTGTTCGCCGAGCTTCTGCTGCAGGTCCTGCACCACGCGATCGGCCTCCGCGACCTGGCGCTGCCATTCCACGCGCTCGCCGTCGAAACTGCTGCGCGCCGCGGCAAACAGCTGAACCGCCATCGTTTGGAACGACGACTGGAAGAGTGCGCGTACCTGCGCCGGTACCTCAGTATCTTTCGGTAATGAGCCCATCGTATGGAACGTGGGCCAGAACTCCTCGCTGTACCACGCCTTGATCTCAGTCTGGATAGTCAGCGCCGACGGGTTGAGTTCCCCACGCGTCCTCTCGATAATGCGCTTGCGGACAGCCTCGGCGGTTGGAAGCTCGTGGTTTTGCACCATCTCGGCCGCGATCTGGCGCGCGAAGACGCGCGAGTTACCTGGGGTAGCGTCGGAGAGGTCGTGGCGATTTGGTTCGGTCATAGTCTTCAGTTTTTGACGGCCGCGCCTCAAGCAGCAGCGCACGCCAGGTGTTCTTCGATCTCGGTGGCCAGGTCGCGCTTGAGCGCCTGTCGGCATGCCCACTGCTCTCGGCTCACGCCTTCGCGCGGCACCAGCACGACGATCTTGCGCGATTCAGGAACCGCGGCGAAGTACTGCTCCAGGGCTTCATCAAGTGGAAGAGGGTACCGTGGCAGGTCCAGGCAGACACGGTCGATGTCACCAAGACATCGAATGATAACCTTGTCTTGGCAGCTTTCATACTCGCAGGGCAGCCAAAGGCCGTGGACCGTCACGTATTCATGTCGAACAGGCGATTTCATTGCATTGCGGGGGAATCCGGCTGAACAGGATCTGGGAGCGGTAGGTGCTTCAGCACTGGTGGCACCTCAACGAAGGCGGCGTCGGCACCGTCCTCAAACGGGAGGCGCCCGCCTTGATCAGGCCAAAGCAGCTGGAAAACCTGAAGAGGTCTCGACGTCGCCTCGGCAAAGTCCAGGGCAAAGAGGCTGCGGTTCGCAGCGTGCTCTTTCGGGACCTCGACCAGCATGGCCCGGCTGTTTTTGAAAACGTCCAGCAGCACGGTATTGAGGGTAAAGGGCTGGCCACCGGCCTGCAGCGCGCGGCTGATGATCTCGTCGCCGGCGTCCGTGGCCACGCGGGGATTCAATCCAACCACGATGAGGTCGGGCAGGCCTTTCGCCGCCAGGCCAACCGTATAGCAGTAGAACGGGAAGGGCTCGTACCCACCTGCGCCATCGTCGGCGTGGACGTACTGCCAGGCCCATCCTTTTTGCTCGATCTGGTCTAACAAATTGTTCCAGGCGGCTTCGAAAGACAGCACGTTTTCTCCTTGTAGATGCGCCCGGCGAGAGGAGGGCCAGGCAGGGATATCGGGACAATTATGCCGTAATAGTTGTTACGCGGGATAGTCATTACGCGTAAATGTTGTATTTGAGAACTACTTTTTAATGCAGTGTAGACGACGTTGCCACCGCGCGAATCGGATAATCACACGGTGGCGCCGCTGGCGCGCCACGGCTATATGACTACCCCGATCGCGCGAGCTTAGGAGAAGAGCGCCAGCTGCGGACCCTCAGCATCGCTCAGGTCGATCAAGTCATGCTCGTCGAGGCTGTCGTCGCCGCTGGCCAGTTCCGGCGCCTGCGCTGGTGCATCCTTCGTCGCTGGGGCCGGTTCGGCGGCCATGTGCAAAGGATCCGGCAGCTCGGTGACCGCCTTTTTTGTCTCCTTCGCCTTCTTCGTCTTCTTTTCCTTCTTCGGCTCACTCCATGCGAGCTGCGCCTCGGCCGGCAGGTCTTCGAACGCGATCGTTCGCGCAAGCAGGTCGTTGATCGAATAGTCCAGAGTCAGGCCCAGGCTATCCTTGTAGGCCGTACGGCGCAGCACCTCGTCGTGTTTCGCCAGCTGTGCGTGGGAAAGGGTAAGCACGCCGTATTGCGCATACCATTTGTACGCAAAGCCGATGGCGCTCGCGGCGAAGCCGCGGTCGTGGTAAGCCAGCAGGTTCTCGATTTCGAAGTCTTCGATCATCATCGCCGCCTCCTGGTCGATGCCAAACTGCTGCTGGTGGTGAACGTCCCAGACTTTCTTGCCACCCTTCAGTTCCCTGAGGGGCGGCAGGCAGCCTGTCTCGCCGACGATCCCTTCCAGGTAGTCGTCTCGCAGGCCGTGCCAGTTGGAGTGGAGGCCGTCGTCCCATTCCGTGCCGACGTGAAGGTATCTCGTCGGCGGCAGCGGCTGCGGAGGCGTCGTAGGCACATCGGGAATGTCATAGCGGACCTTCCGCTGGCGAAGATCGCGCTGGTCGGCCCAAACTTGAAACGGCTTAGCCAGGCCGTTCAGGCTCTGCAGCGCGTCGATCGCGACCATCATCTTCAACGGTAGAATGCGGAACTTCGGCGGCTCGCCGGCGCGGCGCGCACGCACTTCCTCGTCGTAGTCCAGCTGCAGCATGTAGCGCGTCAGGTCGCGGATGAACTTTGGATGGTAGGTGTCCGGCTTCACCTCGATATAGCCTCCCTGGATCGTTCGGCCCACCCAGTGCCGAAGCGACCAGTCGTAGCGCGTTGCCCGGATCAGCTTGTTCAGCTTGTTCAGGCCGCGGGCGTACTCATAACGAGGGTCGTGGGCAATCATCGCTTCCAGGCTCTTATCCTCGGCCTTCTGACATCCCCAGCAACCGTGCCGCGCCCCGCAGCCGGGGCTTTTACGCGTCTCGTGAACGTCCATCGCCACAATCGAGCAGCTGGTGCCGGCCGAGTGCGCGTAGATGCGGTCCGTCTCCTTGAAGTCGGAGTAGGACTCGACGAAGCCATTGGTGACGTTACCCAGGTGTTCGAAGACGTCCAGTTCGGACCAGTCTGCAATCGGAGACAGCACCAAATCCCCGTTTTTGTTCAGTACCGGCTCGACCGCGCTGTCGCCCCGCTCGCGCATGCGGTTCGCTCGGATGACCGATTCCTCCCGACGCACCCCAAGCACAGTTACCGGGGGCGGCAAACCCTGCTTCATCCAGGTCGCAAACAAGTTCTTTCGGAACCGAATTTGTCCCGATATTTTGAGGTCCTGGGTACAGTCTCCTTCGCCACCGGCGAAGCTCGGGATGCCCCGGCCGGTGAGGATTTTCACCTGGAAGGTGGAGGCCAGCGTCGGCTCGATGATGGCCGTTTGCAGGGCCAGGCCGTGCCGGCGCGCGTACCGTCCCATCTTGTTGAGCTCACTGCTGTAGTGAGCCTGGATCTCGGGATTTTCCATGAGCGTGTTGCTGGTGCCAACGACCGAAATCGGATTGCCTCCTTCGGCTTTATATCGGCGCGCAGCCCGCAGTCCGATATCGGTGATCACCGCCGAATCCTTACCACCCGAGTACCCGTAGTAGACCGGGTGTCCGGCTTTGTAGAGGCGGTAGATTGCTTCCTCGGCTGCAGTGAGCTTTTGAGCCAGGTCGTCCGAAATGGCTGGCGACACGGGTGGCTTGAACTGTACGGTTTCGATCTTCATTGAGCGGCGCGTGTTTGTGTGTTTGCGGCCGATGTTTGTGTTGTCAGAGCCGCCTGTTTGTGCCCGCCAGTGTAAAAAGGATGATCACGCGTGGTTGCACGAAGGCCTCGGCCTTCGCCGCTTAATACGCATGAAGCTTGCGTGACGAGCGGCCGCGCCGGGATAATGTGAACGTCGCCAGAGATGCCGCGAAGGCTGAGAGAAAATGAAAACTATCGAGATGTACGAGTTCGTTGTGAACGAAACTGGGGATATGGAATCAACCGGCTTCGGCCCCTGCATCGGAGTAGCATTTGTGGCGGCTGGGGGAGGTGCGCTGATGCACTCCAACGATCCGAGAATGGTCGCGGGAGAGGAATTTTTGGAAGCGATCGAATCGGCAGTTCCTATCGCAGACAGGGCGCTAATTTCCCCGGTCGTGTTCGGCGGCGCTCCTGATGAAGACGTCACGATTAGCCAGGAGACGAACGCTTCGCGGCAGTGGATCTGCGATAAGCTGGTTTCCTTGGGCTTCAAGACGCCCAAGCTTCACTCGTGCCCAACAGAGAATTCGTCTCAAGACGTCGTGGTCACACCGAGTGACAAACGCGTCACGATATATCCGCTCATTGACGGCCGCAGCGTAGACCCTATCGTAATCGAGTTCTAAAGGCAGAAATCGAAAATGTCAGTACATGTTGTCGCAAAGATGCCGGTCAAATTCAAAGGCAGGAAAGCACGAAAGCAGGCCCGTGAACCCTCCCCCCTTAAGGCCGCCAGTGAGTACCCGGCTGGTGCCCCGGGCGTGCGAAGCGCCTTGCTCAGTGTCGGCGAGATCGAGCAGGGTTTAGCTCATGAGAAGCGGTCCAAACGCTGAGGCAGGTCAATGAAATGATGGCGCGGTTAAAGTGTGCAGCTGTCAATCCCATCGGCGATCGCGCTCGCCATCTTCCTAAGCGTAGCTGGATCTGCCAGACGCGACACCTCCTCCTCGCTCACCATCACGCCCGCTTCCAGGAAGACGGACGGACCTTTCACGAAGGATGGCGCCGTCAAGGCGTCGTAACTGCGCACGCCGGCAGGATCGAGCAGCGTTGGTGCGGAGCCAGCCCGTGCCGCCCAGGGCTTCTCGCCAGCCGTTGAAAGGGCGTGAGCGATCTGCCAGGAGCAGGCCAGGCTCTTATCGAATACTGGATCCTTCTGGGAGACGTAAAGAGCATAGCCCCGGAACCGGTTCGGTTTGTCGGTACCCTCCGGAATTCGGGTATATGACAGCGAAACGTAGAGCGTGTCACGGCCGAACAGGGCCGGGGACGGATCATTTGCCGCATCAATTACGAGGATGCGCCGCGCCTGCAACGCCTCGGTGAGGTAGGCAGCCAGCTTGTGCTCGAGGAATGGTTCCGCGAGCTGGCCAGCTTCAGGAAGCCGTGGACCAAGCAACCCCTTGTCGACATAGACCGCGCTGATCCGGGCAGAAGCGGCGGTAGTGGCGAGCATGCCCGTCAGGAGGATTGCTGCGGCGAGTTTCAATTTCATGATGTTCTAAGGTGGTCGGGACGCACGGCTGTCGCATGATACGACACGATCGCCTCCGCAGGTGAAACTCGGGGCGGCGACGGCATATCGTCCAGCCATGAGGACAGGGAGTCGCTTTGCGTGAATGCGAGCTGGCAATTGCGCGGTGCATTGTTGACGTCCATCCAGGTACGATTGGCGCCGGGAATCTCGCCGGAAGCAACGTGCGGGAAGACGTCGCCGTTCGCCTCGCGGTGCGCCACGACCCAGGCGCGCATGCTGGCGCTGCTGTATGGCGCCACATTGCGTTCGGCGGGGTAGGTCTCGTCGAGCCGTTTGCTTAGCGAGGTCGCGCCTGGGAGCCACGGTGTCCGTAGCGCAGTCGGCGGTCGATCGTCTTCCATGCGAGGTTGGGCAGCGCTTGCCCATCATCCGCGACCGGGAAGCGACCTCGAGCTCTCCGATGCGCCTCCACGGCTTGGCTCAGCTGCTCAATGCTGATCACTGGACCGCCATTCATGCCATGCCCATCCCGCAGCGTTCTTCGTCTTCGTCGCCATCTTCCAGGAAGTCATGCTGCCCGATGTCATGCATTGCGTGCCAGCGCGCGTCCGGGCCGCAGATCTCGTTGGACGTCACCAGGTCGAGCCAGGCGCCCGTGCGCTCGTCGACGGTCTCCGCTTCCACTGGCAGAAGCGACGGGGTGTGGGCGACTTGGGCACCGGCGGCCGCTGCGCGGTTCCGCTCTACCCAGTTGAGCATGTATTGCCCTCGAAGCTCCATGTTCCGGCCGGTCGGATGGTCTTTGCGTGCGGCGAAGTCCCATCCCATCGAGTCGATGCTCGCGATGCGCGGATGTTGGCCGAGGTGCTCCAGGCTTTTTCCCTTGACGCCAAATAAATGGAAGCGGGTGTGCGCGGGCAGGATCTTGTCGAGCGCGTCGATCACGGCGAAGACGCCGACCTCGCCGTGCAGGTTCCGGCGGCACATGCTTCCGACCCCGATCAAATCCGGCCATTCGAACAGCGGCATTTTTTCCGCACACCATACATATTGAGCAGGCGTCCAGCCCTGCAGGACCGGCATCGGCGCGCCGATGCCGCGGTCGGCAGCCGCGCGGCGCAGCTCGCTGAACATGCGCACCGTCTCGGCCACGCGGAACATGACCCCGGCTTTGTCGCCCGCGATCTCCGGTTCGACGCAATGATCCATCGACGCATACCAGGACCAGTCGTAGGAATCCACCAAATTCAGGTACTGCTCAATCGACCACGGATAGCCAAGGTAGCGAGCGGCAGCCACGAAGCCAGCACTGTCTAAGGCAGCATCCAGTCCGCCGAAATGGGCGCGGTCAGCCATGCGCACGCTGGAGATCTCGCCGGACGGATCGCGTCGCATGAAGGCGTTGGCGGAGAAGAGAACCGGCAGGCCGGCATCGCGTGCGATCTCGACCAGGCGGCCACCCGGCAGCGGCACTCCGGCCCGGATCAAGGCGGGCGCGGTCATCGGGCGCTCCAGTTGTCGGCGGCCAAGGCCTGCCGATCACGCGCGTCTTCAGCACGGCGCCGGGCGGCGGTGCGCTGGCGAACGATCGCGGCGTGCGCTGCGGCCGACATCGGCGGCGCAGTCATGATCGCGCGCAGCGGGGCAATGTTCTCTCCGCGCTCGATGTCGCGACGCGGCTGGGCGCGTGAGGACGCCGACGCCATCATGCTCCCCCCGGCGCCGCAGCCGGCGCGGTGAGCAGCTGGAACACGGCCGCCTGGGTATCGTTGGCGCTGGAGAGCGCGATGGAAGCGGCAACCAGGTCCGCGAGCGAGCCGCTCGCGATATGCTCCGTGGCCCAGGCCTCGGCGCCAGCGATCGCATTCTCCTGGGCGGCCCGGTCGTCCGGCGCTGCATTGGCAGCGGCGGCGCTGAGATTGCCCTTCACGTTGTCGACCACATCCCAGCGGAACTCGTCCTGAGCCTCCTCGCCGCCGGCTTCGAGCTCGAAGGCCAGCTGGCCGATCAGGAGGCCATGCTGGATCTTGCTGAAGGCGATATCGCGCTCAAACTGAGCGATCGCGATGTTCCGACGCTCCGACGCCGCCCAATCGGGCATCTCGGCCGCGATCTGGAAGCCCTCGGCTACCGGCGACTCGATGACATGGGCATTGGCGGTCAGGAGGCTATCCTGCACGTCGGCCAGCTGCGCGCGGCCGGCGTCGACATAGCCGCGGTGCGTGTGCATCTGCATGGCCACGAGACGGCGCTCGACGGTGTCGAAGACAATCCGCACGTCCGTAGACGGGCCGTCGTCCGCGAAGATATGGGACCAGTCGCCAACGATATATCGGCCGGCGCCGGCCGCGGGCGCTTTATCGTTGGAGCCGGCCAGGCGCTGGCCAGCGAGGGTAGTTGAAGAGTGTTGGTCCGCCATTTTATGTGCTCCGAATCAAGTGCTTAACGCGAGCTAGTGTATGGAGCAGGTCGAGGCGTGGTTGCAAGCCCCTGATTTGCGAGAGAAAGGTGGGCGACCGTATATTCGGCGGAGGAAAGCGGTAATCGTTATCGCTCAAATAAGGAGGAGAAATGGTCCAGCCTGTCAATCCAATTACCGTGCCTGGCGCGCGGGTGCGCACGGTCACTCCCGAGGCCTTGGCCGTCGCGTACCAGGGTTTATTCCCGGCCGAATCGCGCCGCATCGATGTGAACGCCGTTGCCGCATCCTGGCTGCAGCAATACGAAGCGAACCCGGCGGGATGCGTTGGCGTGGCCGGCGACCAGCGCCCGATCACTCTGGCGTTATTCAGTGCATTGCGCCTGCCAATGCCGAATACGACCGAGATGGCCGTGTTTTTGGCAAATAATCCAGACCTGGAAGAGCAGGCGACCGAGGCCGTTTACGTCAGTGCGAAGACGCCCGACGGCGACAATGTGGACCTGATCGTGCGGGCGATCTCGCGTGAGCATGCCGAGATCGCATGGCGCAATCATTTCGACGGTTGGGACTTGCCCGATCGCCCGCGCTCGATCAGGCCAATTCCCGTGCACGGCGCGCCGGGCGCGATCGGCTGGGACATCCTGGCACCAGCGGCCGACGAAGATTCGGTAGACGACAGCGAAGTCCAGGCTCCATCGCCTTGATACTGGCGAGAGTGACTTCGGCTCCGATAGAATGAAAGTCCGAATCACTCATTTACCACCTCATCGCAATGATCGATCTGCTTAAACTGGATTTCGCCCAGCTCAAGGAATTAGGCCAACAAGTCGCCCAACAAATTGCTGCTACTAGGCAGCGGGAAATTCAACGTGCGGGTCAGCAGATCCAGGAGATGGCCAAGTCGCTCGATATGAGCGTGCAAGAGTTGCTGGAGCAGACCGGCGTGCTCAGGGCAAAGCCGAAGAAAGAAAAAGGCGCATCGAGCTCGGGCGTCAAGGGGCAGCCACTTTACCGAAATCCGGACGACGCATCGAAAACGTGGACTGGCCGCGGCCGGCAGCCGGGCTGGGTGGAAAAACATCAGCAAGCGGGCGGAGAGCTGGAGGATTTGAGGATTAAAGACTAATCCGTCTTCCGTGTAAAAAGGGAGCCATCCGGCTCCTTTTTTTCGTGACGCGGGCTACATCCCCGGCGGGCAGCTCATGTGTTCCATCGATTCGACCGGCTCCTGGTCGAGGAGCGCGGCCAGCGCATGGTCGACCACCGGCAGGTTATATTGCTGGGAGAGCACGGCCGCATACTCCTGAGCGGCCCAGTCCTCTGTAAAGTCGCCGCAGCGCACCGAGCCGCCGGCCTTCTGGCGAAAATAGGTCGAGAAGCGTTCGGGCGCCTGGTTGTCGATCACCGGCTCGGTACCGGCGTCGGCGGCTGCGCGAACGCCGTGCACTTCCACAGCGTCGATTCCGGCCAGGTCGTGGACCTTGAGAACCTCTTCGGCGAACTCCGCGCACGGACTCATCGAGATCTCGGCCATCAGTGCCAGCCCCTGTCTGCCTCGAGCTCGCGCTCATCGCGCAGCTCTTCCAACCGCAGGCGCGTCTGCATCTGGCGCTGGCGCTGGGCGGTGTAAGCTTCGGCCGAGGCCGGCGGGACGGTCATGATGTCGCGCAGCGATGCCTCGCTCGTGACGATGTGGTCGCGGTTGTGATAGTTCGAGCGGCTCATTTTTGATCCAGGTGGGTTTCTGCAATCCGTGGACGATAATATTGAAGCGTCCACGTGGTTGCAAGAAGCGCAGGGCCGCCGGTGCCCCCGCGCGATAGATCAAGCCCGTGGCGCCGCCTCGATCTCGATCTCGCTCTCAGCGAAGGCAGCCCGTGAGGCGTCAGCCGCGTCCAGGTCAGCCAGCACATTCCAGACGAAAGCGGAACCCGCATGGGGCGATCCGGGGCGGGTGTCGGCCGAACGTTCGGTCACGCGGAACGTCTTGCCCCCGATCTGCGGCAGGTCGTCCGGGTCACTCGTGCCGATGTCTTCGTCCAGGACGATGACGTCGGCCGGATGGGTTGCACTGATGGAGTTCACGCTGCCGCCGCTCATCAAGACAACGACGACCGGCGGCGCATCTTCGATTGCAACGCGGTTCTGGGCGAGTGCCTGGCTGACGGCCGCCGTCACCCCGGTCTCCTCGACCACCTGGTTGAAGTCGGCCCCGCCCGCCAGCATGTCGAGCGCACGGCTGGTGGTGGCAAGGCCGGCAGCGGCAGCTGGCGCCGCCCGCATGCTCACGCCCAGCACCGCCCCGAGTGCATCGGCCAGGTCCGGATTGCCCGACTCGGCCTCATTTTCGATATACGAGACGATCTGGTCTGTCAGCGTCTGGCGCTGCCCTTCCGGTAGCCAGCTGCCGAGGTCGGCGGGCGCCCACATGAACAGGCGATGCCGCTTTCGAAGGCGGTTCGCGAGCGTCCAGGCGGCGTCCATCTCGGAATCGCTCGCGTCGACTTTGTTGAATCCCATGTCGTTCAGCTTGAGGCGTGCAGCGTCCGTGCTCAATTGCCCGCGCGGGGCGGGTGCCGTGGGCACGTAGCTGCGCCGCTCCGGCGCAGCGGCGCCAGTGGCGACCGTGCGATCAGCGATGTCGAGCAGCGCATCGACTGACGCCGGTGCGGAGGCCACGTGGCCGGCCTGCTGGAGCAGCAGCGCCAGGACCTCGGCGAGCCGGGCTTCGCGCCCGATCAGACCCGGATATTTCATGGATTCCTCGTTTTCTAGTCCCAGGCAGGGCGGAAGCACGAGTCTAGGCGAGTGGGCGAGACGTGGTTGCAGCGTCCGCGGCTGACACTGCAACCACGTCGCCGCGGCCACGGCACAATTGAGCTCAGCCATTTTTGCCCACGTCACTGATGAAGGATCTCCCGTGTCTGATCTGTCCCAAATTCCTGAAGATCGCGAGGCCGCCGATTACAGACCGGCGCACGGATTTTACTCGGCGCTGGGACGCTCGATTCGGCACATCAAGAAGGTCGCCGGTGCCGACGGCACGATTCGTCCGGACCAGGCGCTCACGTGGCTCGCGGCGCGGCAGCGAGACGGATGGTTCAAGCTCAGTGAGCTCCACTGGTCAGGCCTCGAGGACTGGCTGAAGACGGAGCAGGCCAGCGTGCAAGTTTCCGACATCATCAGCTTCGTGCGCGACAACGGGGTGCGCGTGCATGAAGTGATCAAGGGCGCAGATCCCACGCCTGCCAAGAGCGGTCAGAAGTTGGCTGAATCGCATGGGCATGTCTGGGGAAGTCTGTCCCAAACCGACCAGCGCCGCTACACCCAACGTGCTGCAGGACACTCCCTGGTTGATCCCGTCCCGACCGAAACGCAGTATGAGAAGTACACCCTGCCGGGCGGCGCGAACTACCGCGAGCTGCTGCTGACGTTGCCGGAGAAAGATCCCCGCGGTTTAAACGAAATTGCACAAGCCATGTATGGCCGACGCTTTTCCGATCTTGGCGACGACGAAGCGAATAAAGTTGTCACAGCCGAAGCCAACGAGGTAAAGGCCAGCAACTACGCATCTAGCCACTGGCGCGAGAAGAACATCCTCGCCCATGTCCGTTTCAATGAGCGCGTCGACCCCGCGGGCGCACGCGTGCTGTTTATCGAGGAACTCCAGTCAGACTGGGCACAGGACGGCCTGAAGCACGGTTTCGGTACCAACAGCATCGAGCAGGCTGGCGAGTGGTGGAACATCAAAAACCAGCGCGGACAGGTGATCGACCAACAGGATACGAAAGAGAGGGCCGAGCAGGTGGTATCGCGCATGCGCAGCATCCCTGCCGCACCCTTCGTCAGTGACACGAAGGCCTGGCTGTCGCTAACCGTGAAACGCATTATCCAGTACGCCGTCGAGCACGGCTACGATCGCGTCGCCTTTATCACGGGTGAGCAGTCGGCGCAGCGCTATGACCTGTCTAAGGTAATTGAGTCGGTCGAATACCGGCAGCGCACTGAGGGACCGAAACAAGGAACTGGCCTGCTGACAGCATACGACCACTCGGGCAACCAAGTGATGTCGAAAGTAGATGCTCGCCCCGGCGATCTCGCCGACGTTATCGGACATGAGGCGGCCACGCGTCTCATGCAGTCACCGGGGCCCGGCTACATGGGCAGCAGCGACAAAGCATATGTGCTTGCCGGGGAGAGCCTCAATGTCGGCGGGGATGGCATGCGGGAATTCTATGATCGCATAGTGCCGCAGGCCGTCAACGATGTGCTCAAGAAGCTGGGTGGAGGTAAGGCTGGACAGGTTCACCTCATCACCGACGCGCACCTTCAGGCGGGATCCACCTATTCCGGATCGGAACTGACCGCCGACGAATTGACCGACCTGCTGCGGACGAATAACAACCTGTCGTCGAGTGATTCATATCGGATTTCGACCGTCCGTAACAAGATGCTGGACGGGATGCCTTTCAAGAACGCAATGGAGCAACACGGCAGCACTAGTGCTGCCGCAGCGGTGGGCGGTTCACTGGTGTGGAACGCGCCACAAGCAAAGCCGCAACTCGGCTTCGACATCAGCCCGGCCGTGCGTGCCAGCATCGAAGAAGGCATGCCGCTTTTCTCGCGGTTCAGCCCGCAGCGCTCCCAGGTGATCTTGGCCGCTGCCGGCGCGGCCGCGCTCGCGGTCCCAGGTGACACCGGGGTGCGCCTGGGCCGCGCGCGTCCGATCCAGATGGCCACGGCTCGTAGTCGCGTCGCCCCACACATCGAGCAGATCTTGCGCGACGGACGCGCCAGCGGCGAAGCGGGGGAGAACGCCTTGGCGCTCTTGCGGCGCGCCCTGCAGGAGATCGCGCTGGCCGGCCCCCATGATTTTCGTGCGCTGGCCGCGAAGGTAGAGCACCTGCTGCCGCGCGAGGGATCGATGCGACTCACCATCGACGACGCAAGCACCCCGCCCTTAAACGGTGTTGTGCACATGGTGCCCCATGTCGACATGCGCCTATACACGGCCGAGGGACGGACCGGCCTGACGTACGAGACGCTGCTACACGAATCGCTGCACGTCGGCGTGGTGGCGCGGTACAAGTCGCTGGCGTTCGAAGCAACCCGCCAGGGTAAGCGGTCGGCGGCCGCGGCCGCGATCGACCAGTTCCATCAAGTATGGCGCGAGTTCTGCAGCGTGGCGGCCGCGGACCCGATCGGCAACGCCGAGCTCGCACTGGCTGTGCGTGAGGCGCGCCGTAGCCCGGACGAGTTCTTCGTGCGCACAATGACAGATCCTGTGCTGCAGGATTACCTGGCATCCCGCCAATACAATGGCAAGACCTTATGGCAGCGCTTTTCTGGCTGGATCCTGACCAGCCTCTTCGGTGCGGAGAGCCAGAGCGCCGCGCCGTCCTGGTTGGACGCAGCGTTGACGGCGTCGCACGACCTGGCGGACGCAATGCAGGGCGATACGGCCGGCTTCGCCCGCCTAAATGGGGCGAACAGGGAAAACGGAAAAAATCGGGCGCTAAGCCCTATCACCGCTCCTTGAAGTCCCGCAGCGGCCGGTATTTCCCCTCATCGACCTTCCGGTTCTGCCTCCAGACGTAATCCCCGGTCAG
>Ga0308160_10000074_pt1 | contig 295040 bp, 238 predicted proteins | sample PhyFR1_FD_201036 | JGI IMG/M metagenome (GOLD analysis project Ga0308160, IMG submission 201036) | Phyllosphere microbial communities from UC Gill Tract Community Farm, Albany, California, United States - DLSLF.R1 | ecosystem: Host-associated > Plants > Phyllosphere > Unclassified | place... | reverse complement strand
GCCTACCGCCGACGTTGCTTGACGGCTCCGGGCCGTCGAGTGGATCTCTCGTCGCCATGGCATGCTCCTTCCACATTGAGACAGCATGCCACAGCTACGTTATTGATTTCGTCAACACCCTCTAAGACCCGGCGCAGATGAAACGTTGACCAGCGCAGATTTAGGGAGGATTCGCCCTCACCCGTCCGGGCGGCGCGCATGAAGTGAGGATTTTCCTGAGACTGGCGCAGATGAAGGGCCGACCAACGCAGATGTAGGGAGGATTCGCCCTCACACGCCAGAGCGGCGAGATGTAAGGTAGATTTTCCTGAGACTGGCGCAGATGAAGGGTGGACCCACTCAGATGTAGGGAGGATTCGCCTCACACGCCCGAGCGGCGCAGATGTAGGGAGGATTTTCCTATGAGCGATTGGAGGGCTGCCATCATTGTCACTCTGGTGCCGGTGTCCGCTGTGCGCGACCCGCACGTGCGCGAGTGGTTCTACGAAGTGCCCGTGGTAGAAGCCAAGGAACGGCTGACAACGTATCCGGACTTCCCTATAACGAAAAGCAAATGTGGGAGCTTTACGTGAACCGCGAAAAGAAATGAAGGATATTTTGGCCCGGTCGCGCGCGCGAATTGAGGCGATGGTCTTGTCGATGCTTGACCGCTAACTGGCCGCCGGAAAAAGGACAGGCTCCAGTTGCGGAGCCTGTTCGGACGGTATTTATGTCTTGTTCGAAGCCGTCGGTCTGCTTACCTGGTAGGGGCTCCGCTGCCCTCGTAGTAGTCAGAATCCAAATATCCCGCCCAGCCCTATTTGTTGAGCTGCTTTGACAATGTCGTTGTTGGGCCCCGGGCCATTTTTCAGGTCATTGTTGATAGTGTCGACCGCCCGCACGATATCATTATTAGTCCCTGGCCCGTTTCGGACATCGTTGGTAACAGTATTCCACGCGTTGACAACCGCTCCATTGGGGTTTGTGAGGTTCCCGACGTCTATCCCGAATTGACGTAAGCCCTTCACAATGTCGTTATTGGGTCCAAAGCACCCGTCGCCGCCAATTCCTTTGGTGAAACATTTGTCGAGCTCCCGTGCCGTTAGTCGGCCGGCGGTGCAGGAAACGAAACTATAGGGTTCCCCGTGGGTCGTCACCGCGCACTCCACGGCAATTGTAAGCTCGGGGTTAAACCCTAATTGAGCTCCTGCAGCGCACGCTGCCGTACTCCAGGGCGACACATCACCCTGCTTGGAGCGGTCGGTAAAGCACGCCACGGTCGCAGCAGTCTTCTCATCAAAGTTTTGCTCCGCCATGCATAGTGGATACTTTCGATAGTCCTTCTTGTGCTCCTTATAGCACTTCATGGACTGGTCAATAGCTCGAGCTTCGTTGGGACCGACAATTTGCTTGGCCAAGCATGCGGAGACCAGCACCTTGTCAGTCTCGTCGCTCTTGTCCTTACGTTTGGTGCAGTTGTAGGCCTTCACTTGAGTGTGCGTGAGCATTTTCGGAAGCATGCACGCTGCAAATTCTTCTTTGTCGGGCCCGGTCGCATTGAAGCAAGCCTGGGCGTTTCCAGGCGATGCTATCCCCGGCATCGAAATGGCAGACCGATTTATTTCCAAGAATTGAGGTACCCGGAGCAATTGGCCGTTCGGCCCGAGAACTGCTCTGTCTTGAGCGGGGCGCGTGTCAAACTGCGGTAGCACGATTGGTTGAGGAATCGCATTGGCTTCGAAGTTACAGGTGCCAATTACCCTTGGTGCAGGCAGGTCTATGGAAAGCTGTACGATTTGAAGGTTCCACGAGATAAAAAACGCATTTCGCCAAGGCTCGAGGGCTGGAATTCGTAGGTAGTACATCCCTGATGGGTCGCGCAGCCCTTGCCCAATGTTGGATTGATTGTTGGCGTTCCATACCTGCAAGTCCGGAGTCACGTCAAGGACGACCCCATACACCTGGTCAAAACAGCGACCTATCGCGTATTGAACCGGCTGAGCGACAGCGGTCGATACCGTGCAGGTCAGCAAGGCCGCGCAGGCCAGTCGCATTAGCCAAGTCATCAGGCACCCCGGTTTTTATTAATGGGTCTCGCTCCCCAATCTACTCCGCCGGCGGACAAACGCAATCTTTTTGGAGGTTTTACGACACGTGAGCGGCTAACTAGGTCGAAAGAGGCAATCAGAGGGTAGCAGCACCTGAAGCGGTATATGCCTGATGCTACAGGCCGGCAGCATCGAGCGCCGGCCCTGTGAAACAGCCGTTCCCTACGCGGCTGGCTTGAACGCCTCTAAGCCGCGCAGATATGGGCGCAGGACCTCCTGGACGACGACGCTCCCGTCTGGTTGCGGATAGTTCTCCAGAATGGCGACTAGGGTGCGACCCACGGCCAAGCCCGGACGTTGACGGTGTGCATCAGCTGCGGCGCCGCGCCCTTCGCTGGACGGTACCAGGCCTGTAGTCGGCGCGCCTAGAAGTCCTCAAAGTTCGAGCACGACGAATGCGCCAACTTGGATATCGGTACCCCACGCGCGGACCATTGCCCTCTTCTCCGCCCCCGTCCGGAACGCTGGCGTGTGGAAGATTCGGAGTGGCCGCCAGGAGACCTGGCGCAGATGAAGGGCGGACTAACGCAGATGTAGGGGGATTCGCCGTCACACGCCCGAGCGGCGCAGATGTAGGTGAGATTCGAACTCACTAACCTCAATGCCCTTCAGTTTCAATGACATATACTACGCCGAGCGCAGCATTCCGTCACACCTTTTGTCCCATCGGCTACCTTGGCCAAGTGCGCGAACTTCCTTTTGAATTTCGCCTATGACAAAAGAAGCTCAACAATAAATTTTTAATGTATGGTGGGAAATATGCCCCAGTATGCAAACGCATAGGCCAATCCCAACTCCATGCAAACATCCCTCGTATCTCTGATTCAAAAGCACCGACCGCGTCGTGCTCTCCTGACCAGCTACACCTTCAGCGTCTCATGGTTCGAGACCTTTGCCCTGCCCGCTCTTACCCGGCATGGCTGCGAACAAATCGACGTGCTCGTGGATTATCGCAAGGCGAACCAGTCGACCCAAGAGGCGGCGAGCCAATATGCAGGAAGTTCTTATCGCATCATCCCGGTGGCAATGGAAGGCAGTGGTATTTTCCATCCCAAGATTATGTACCTGGAGGGCGACGACGCCGAGACATCTGACGGCCTCTTGATTGGCACGGGGAACCTGACGCACGGCGGGCAAGGCAAGAACCTTGAGCTCTTCGACGGTGTCAGCCATCGCGACCACCCGCATGTTTTCGGCGAGTTTGCCGATTTCCTCCAGAAGTTCATCGCACAGCGTAATTTCTCCCCCGAGAATCTGAAGGCCCTGCAGCACTTCGAGGCACGAAGCCGCGCCAAAGGCAAAACGTCGGCGCCACCCGACCATGACTCCCGTACTGCTTGGCTCATCCACACGTTGACTCGTCCCGCAGCCGCCCAGCTTGCGGACCTGGCCATGGGCACGCTTGAGCGGCCCGAAGAGCTGCTGGTGCTCGCTCCCTACCACTCTCCTTGCGGTGGGCCGGTAGCGCGACTCGCAAAGGAGTTGGCTGTTCAGGATGTGACTGTTGGCTTGAGCACCAGCACACGTGTCGCACCCTTCGACAAAAGCCTGCTGGTCTTGCCTGAGTCCGTCCGGTATGTGATTCCCGTGACCGAGGACTCGAACCGGTTCGCACATGCCAAACACTTTGAAGTGCGCTCCAAAGAAGCATCTCTTTTGATGACGGGTTCTGTCAACGCTACTGCGCAGAGCCTAGAGTCCCTCAAGAATGTCGAGATTTCCCTGGTGCGCAAGGTGAGCGTTTCGATGCTGGACTGGGAAGACGCGAAACCCGCCTCGTTCCAAGCATGCGACTTCCGAGATGAGCATAAGGAGGAAAGCCTGTTTGCCCTTCAGGCGAGCTGGACCAATTCGAACTGGGTCGAGGGTTCTATTACGCCAGCCCGTGGCACTAGCTTCATGTCGCTCACAATTTGGGAGGGCCACAAGCTTGTAGCACAGCGAGCCAATGTCGAAGTGGATGCCAAGGGCCGCTTCAAGGTCCGGATGTCCGAAGTTCTCAACTCCGACGACGCCTTGGTCATTGAACTTAAGGATGCGGAAATCCGTGTTCGCGGCTGGCTGAACATGGAGTACGCACTGAGCGGCTCGCCTGCCGACAGAAATCTGCTTCGCTCGTCAGGCCGCCTGCTTGCGGGCCAGTATTCTGTCGATGACCTGAAGGCCTTGTTCTCCTGGATGGAGGGGCTTCTCGCCAAGAGCTCGAGCCAGCCGCACCCGGCTGGGAAAAAGCAAACTCATAAGGACCCGGCAGAGGATGAAGCACCCGACAATGGCTGGGGTGCGGACTTGTCTTATGCGGACTGGCTGCTGGAGTCGCTTGCGCAACAGGCCGGTTCCGGCACGCGGACGGTTGCCAAGTTCAGTATCGCCGCAGCGTTTGCATGGCTGAACCGTGATTTGCCCCCGGTGGTAGACGACGCCTCACCGGAACCTAAGCCCAACCGCTCGAAGAACAGCGATTTGAAGCTGGTCGACAACCGGTCCTCTGACTTGGACCCGGATGCGTCGGCGGAGGGAAAGACGAAAAATGCGGACATTAAGGGCGAAGAGCTCTACAACAAGTTGCTGGAAAATCTGCCGCGCGCGCTGGAACGTGACAACTCCTCGTCAATGGCCGCATACGTGGTTCAGCTCTCCGGCGCTGCCGCCCTGAAGCGAACTCTTAGTGTACCCCTGCCCTACCCCGGCCAGGACCCAGATAGTGCTAGTGCCCTCGCCCGCCGGGCTGTGGAGTCGTGGCTGACCAATTACGCGAAGTTCGACTACAGCGAACGCAATCGCCATGCGTTGCTCCCCTTCTTCTGCGCGATGGCTTGCTGCACGCTGCAATTCAATCCGCAAACGCCACCTGAAATCCTCAACGAGGCGCTTCAGACCTTGGCTCGCGGTCTGGTGTCCTCCGACGAAGTGGTGCAACTGGGCCGCATGGCACTTAGCTCTGATGGGTTTGCCCGGTTGCCTGTCTCTTTGCATGACAAAGTGCTGGCCCACGCCCCCACCATTGCGAACAGTGTGACAGCCACCTCTCGACTCACAAACTTGATTTCCGAGCTGTTCACGCCTAGCTCCGTCTACAAACGTCCACCAGCGCCATACACCGCCGCATTTGATTCCTTGAAGGTACGCGCCCAGAACCCAAAGCTTAAAAACAAGAAGTTCGGTGTGCTCGAGGGGGGCAAGACCTCCAAGCAGTGCTGCCCGTGCTGCAACCTCACTCTCAGCAATACCGACATGGCCAAGCTGCGTACCAACCGCGTGCTAACGTGCCTAACGCCTACCTGCCAAGCACCGGTCTTTTATGGACTGAACCCGGCGGAACTCATCAGCCTGAAGCTTGGCGACCATTTCCGGAGTGCTTAATCATGTTTGACCAACCCCTTTACGGCGCTGTGCCGCCTGTGACCAGTGGCACCGACCCGCTCGGCACGTCTCCGGTGAACGAGATGCTGTACCGCACGACCTTCCCGGGCATTAATAATGAGGTGCGCTTTATCCGGGTCTACAGCGCCATCTGCTGGATGGTGGGCATCATCACGGATTCGGCACGCCAAAAAAAACCTGACTCGCTGGTGGAGCTGACCAATCGGGGACTGGAAAAGATTCAGCTTCTGCTGTCCTGGTATAACTGGGGACAAGGCGTAAAGCCCCTCGCAGGCAACGGCCGCGTGTTCCGGAAAGACGGCGAACTTGTTGAGCTGCGCTTTCGCTCGCTGCTCGACAATAATGCGCGACTGGCTCGAGAACGGGACCCGGACGCTGATATCAACGATGGCGCACACTTCCTCCAACCAGCCCAGTACCGGCCAGGCCTTTTTAATGGGTTTGCGTTCATCAGGGAGTCCCGCGAAGTTCCAGATACGTATCTGCTCAACGAAGGCGGCATTGAAATGGCCAAAGCCTACGAGGAAGCTATCGTAGGTCATCCCCTTCGCGATTGGCTTGCGGACCTGGACCTTAATCACGCCTCCTACGAGGATGTGCAAGCGATGTCTCAGATGCTGGACCTGCGTAACCCCTCCAATGCGGAGCAGGAAGCCTTTCTCAAGCATTACTACCCAGTATCGGACTATGCTCTTCCCCTGCCATACTGGCAGAACCGTCACTCGGGCATCACGCTCGCCCTTCGAGCAATCCAGGCCGAGACAACGCCTAGCAGTCTCGAGGGTGGCAAGCCCGTTTCCGTGGCGACTATCCGGCATACGATGGCACGCGGTTTTACTCGACAAGGCCACCCGCTGGACCTCACCAATCTTGAGAGCGTACAGGGAATCTGGTCCAGTCTTCAGTTACGGCAGGTGTTTCGCCGAGCGCTGGACATCCTGGTACGCTGCACGGAAAGCTGGATTAAAGACGCCGAAATTTCCCAGCACCCACGAGAAATCATTGACTGCGCCGAAAGTTTGGGAGCAAGTCTTGAGCGCGCACTTCCTCCGGAACATCGCTCGCTCGTATCTGAAGCGGTCGCGATGTATGAAGACTTGAGGGGAGCCCACCCGTCGATGAGCGCCGCCGCACCGTTCGTTCCAGGGCTCGGGCTGGAAGCCTTCCGGGAACGCCTACGTGCAGTCGAGGAATTCAAGCCTCATTCCGAGGAGCACGTCGAAGCGTTTCGAGTAGCCTACTACACACTCATCTTCTGCATGCTGGAAGTGGAAAGCCTGGCCACCAGTCCCCACTTTCTGCTCCACCACAAGGGCTCGGAAGATTTGCCGCTAGAGTCCTTCTGCAAGGTCCTGCGTGGATTTGCGAATCGGTCACCGGCGGAACTGATGACCCATGTCATCCACCATTATGTGGTGTCCCAACACTTCAAGGTAATACGCCGCCGAACACGTGACTTCCAGAATCGTTTCCGCTTCATGCCTGGCGACTATGGCCTTGAGCGCTCACTTCATGCTAAGGACCTCTACGTGCCATTCGAGCTTCAGGACCTGCTCAAGCATGCCCTGTATTTGCTGGCGCAGTGTGGGTTGGTGGAAATGCATGATGGCTCCAACTTCAAGTTGACTGAGACGGGCAGTGAGCGACTGGCCGCCTATCAACCGCCCCTCTCAAAGGAGGAGCTTGCGGAGCAAGACCTTGCAGAGCGAGCCTGAATCCGAAATACCTCGCGTTTAGAGAACTCAGATATCGCTTACGATACTGGAGAACAGATGAGGGCTCAACACACCACGACCGATTGAAGTGCGCTAGGGAACCGCTGAACAATTCACTTTCGCGCGCGAAAGTCGATCAAACGGCTGCCTGAGTTTTGCGCCAGGCGATTTTTGATTGAATCGGGAGTGCTGCTGCCCGAGTCAGCCGCTTCGGGCAGACTTTGAGGCCACTTTTCGAACTCAGGACGCAACTTGGGCGTGCGTCGTCCCGAGGAACCTGCGAGCCAGGACCAGGTTGGCGAAGCCGAACAGCGTAAACATCTGGGCGTTGTTCTTTGCCAGGCCGCGATAGCGCGTCTTGCGATGCTTGAACAGGCACTTCACGACATGGAAACAATGCTCGACTTTTGCCCGCACGCTGGCCTTGGCCTTCTCCAGCTTTTCCTTGGCACGCCCCAGCGGATTCTTCTTGAGCGTCTTGCGCACGCTCGGGCGCATCGCAACGTGCCAGTCGATCTGCCTGTCCGCGTTCTCCGCGCGTTTGCCCACGCCCTGATAGCCAGCGTCGCCCAGCACGGTTTTCTCGCCGCCGTGCAGCAGCGCGTGCGCCTGGGTCACGTCGGCCACATTGCCGGTCGTGCCGACCACCGAATGCACCAGGCCGGTGGCCATATCCACGCCCACGTGCGCCTTCATGCCGTAGTGCCAGTCGTTGCCTTTCTTCGACTAGTGCATCTCGGGATCGCGCTCCTTGTCGCGATTCTTCGTCGACGGCGGCGCGGCGATCAAGGTGGCGTCCACGATCGTCCCCTCGCGCATGACCAGGCCTTTACTCGCCAGGTGCACGTTGATTTCGTCGAAGATCCGGCGCGTCAGGTTGTGCTTTTCCAGCAGCCGGCGAAACTTCAGCAGTGTCGTCGCGTCCGGCGCCGATTCGTGCGTGAGATCGACACCAACGAAACCGCGAATCGACTGGCTGTCGTAGATCGCATCTTCGATGCCCTCATCCGACAAACCGAAACACTGCTGGGCAATGTACATGCGCAGCATGCGCTCCAGGCCCATCGGCGGGCGACCGCGGCCATCGCCTTTCGGGTAATACGGCAGCAGCACGGCAACCAATGCCGCCCATGGCGTCGCGGCCTCGATCTCGGCCAGGAAGCGCTCGCGTCGCGTCAGTCTCTTCTTGCTGGCGAACTCGGCGTCGGAAAAGCTCGTTTGCTTCATCGGAATGTCAGGATGACGGGGACGTGTCATTGTGCCAGTTGCGCGTCCCACCGGGGTGACTCGGCGATTAAATCAGCGGTTCCTTAGAGGGCCGGCACCCATTCGTGAACCCTATTCGCTATTTCCTGGGGAACCCGATTCGATATTCGACCAGCCAAGCTAAATCGCTTATCGTCTTGGATGCTATATTTTTTAAAGAAACGTTCAATCAACGCTTTCCCATGTATTCTCCGAGACATTGCAAAGACCCTCTGCTCAACGGTACCATGCGGCAAATCAAAAGCCTCAATCTTACGCTTCCAATCAGAATAGAGGGTCAACTGCTCGGTATTTAAATCTTTAAATGGACCCGATAAAAGAAGCGCTTCAAACGCAGCGCGAGTATCTGCCATAGCCCCAAAGCCGTCTCCAATCTTTGCTTTACCCAATGAATGTAGTAATGCATTTGCTGCAGCATGCGCGACGAGGATATCGCAATGCGACAAAATTTCTGCCATTACTACGTCCGGTGTACGACGTCCATCTCCGCGGGTTTTTGCGTTAACGCGCTCTTGCTCCCAGGCAATCGCGTCAATTAGGTAATTTTCAAGTTCCCAACGTAGCGTATAGTAAATGTTGGGATTCTTATTCTCATTCTCACTTAAAAAGGTCGTATCGTCAGGTGTACAAGAGAAATCCAAATCTTCGATTGCATCCCTGTCTATTAGCCCAAATGCTTGAACGCCGGCTGCGCGCTGGTGTAACACGTTGCGCTCTACTCCGGTGCATCCAGAAATTGGTACAGGTCCTGCTTCAGCAAGTTTAAACACTGCTCTATCAGATATATTCGCAAACCAATAGTTTTTATAAATTCCCAAATCGTCGACGCCCTCGACAAAGATTTCAACCCGGTTCGCATAACGGCTACCGATTTGCGCCGTAGAAAGCCCTCGGCCCCTTATGCTAGGCATGCGTGCCCTCCCCAAAGCTGCGTTTTAGAAAAGCTACTTCCTCTTGGATTTTCTGGGCGCGCTCTTCTTCCTCAGGGCTTTCCAAAATTGCGGCCGATTTTCTCAGCCCCGGCTCATCAACTTCTAAAGCAAGTGAGTCTATAATCTCCATAGCGTGACTAGCCAAGAAAATAGATAGCCCATCATTGCGGAGAAGCATTTCTTTCAACCGCAGTGCGATTCGGGAGCGCCATTGAGTATGCAGGTGCGCATCAACCTCATCAATAATGAGAATCGTGTTTCTAGTCATGTGTGCGCCGACACGGAGAAAAATTTGCATTAATGACTTTTCTCCGCTGCTCAGCTGGTCTAAGCGATATGGACTAGAACCAAGCGTTCGTACTTTGGCAACGAGCTCGTTGCGATTTGGTATCCCAAGTAACTCCTTGTCCGAACCCGCAAACATAAATTCATTAACAAACTCTAGGGCTGCGTTGTATCGACCGTCGTCCAACCAAAGCATCCACACCAGCAAATTGTCTAGCGATTCAGTCCAGCTTCGGCCTTCCTGTCGGAAAACGTGCAGGGGGCGATAATTCCAGTCTGTCGGAGGCTCGATAGCGCGTCGCTCTGACACCGGCAGCTTAACTATGTCACGGTAAGCCGGAAAGTAAATCATTGTTGGCGCCGACAGTGGGGAATCTGCGAAGGATTCAACATTTTCCCCAATACTATCTGCTATCCATGAAACAAAATTCTTGGACCAGGTATCGGCCATACCCGCCCAACGGAAGTCGCTCGTCCCTCTTCGGATAACGCTGACGTTATGCCAGCTATCCGCACGCACTTCTAGCAGCATATCCTGAGACCAGGGCCTAAACCATACCTCTGATTCTGCCTTCCCTCCAAAGATAGAGAAAACCACTGTATGGGAAACGCCCTCGCTCGCATATGATGCTCGAAAATCTAGCTGAGCCCTACCTTCCCCAATGTCTAAGGGTTCGAACCCAAAATGATTCGCAGGCCGTTCTGGATGATTTCCGAGAACACCCATCAGCGCGGCCATGGTCTCTAGGATATGTGTTTTTCCGCGCCCGTTCCCACTCAAGAATAAGAAGTAATTACTTGGTTCGCCCGGCTCATCTCTAAAATCGAAGTACTCAACTCTGTCCTGAAACGGACCAATCCGCTCAAGTGTAAGACCAAGCGGTATAAACTCAGTCAAGATAAAGGAATTATCCATGTCTACCTTCTTTAAGTACGACGCCGGGAAATAATATTTTTGATATCAGAATTATCCACGAATGCACACTGCACGCGTTTAACTTCTTCCCCTACAATTTTTACGAGCGCGTCCCCCTGTCCTAGAAGAAGCTCGGCCCCAGAATCGTCTAGGATAATCCTTGATTCCGAAGCCTTCTGAACACTGAGAGCAACGCGACTTGGAACATTCGTCCTTAATAATCCACTCAATGTAACACTGTCAGGTCGTTGAGTTGCAAGCACCAAGTGAATGCCGCTGGCACGTCCTTTTTGAGCCAGGCGAACTAAGGGAACTTCCGCGTCTGGATATTGCATTATCAAATCTGCAAGCTCTTCCACAAACACTACGTGGTATGGCGGCGCATCTGTGCGCTGTTTCCTCCACTCTTGGAGATTTTTAAAGCCTAGCTCCGCAAGCTTAGCCTCGCGCTCTCCCATTTCCTTGACGATGTCTTCAAGATGCGTCTTGGCTATTGCCATATCAGTGATAGGACTCTCAGGGGTAAGATGAGCCAGTCCCTTGTAAATGGCAAACTCTACCTGTTTGGGGTCGATAAGCGACAGCTTTAACCGCTCGGTCCCACTCTTTATCAACAGTGAGCCGATAATAGCGTGGAGTGTCACGCTTTTGCCGCTATTCGTTGTTCCTGCCACCAGAAGGTGGGGAGCCTGGCTTAAATCAAATGTAACAGCGGTACCGGCGGGGTCAACTCCTAGGCAGACACCGAGTTGCGCTAACGACTCATCAGGGACGTGTTCAGCAATCTGCGCCCACGTTACGGTGTGCCAAGCGTCTTTTGGCTTTGGAATATGCGCAGTAACTGTCCTTGGGGTGCCTGGCAACGAGAACGAAATAGGGTCTGTTCCAAGAATCAACGCCAGGTTTTCATTTGCTTTTTGTAAACTTCGAAGTTGCGTCGCGTCTGCAAGGACCAAATCAAAACTTTGTAAACGTGGTCCATCCGTGCGCTTAGCGATTTGCGCGGCAATACCCAGTTCACCCAGTGCCGCCATGAGCGGTCCGCTTAGGTCGGTTTCGGCGGCCTCAGGAACCTGAACTCGGCTCAGCAGTTCTTGATAAATGAACTCGTAAAAATTATGCGTTTCGCGCCAACCAGTACGAATTTCAGCAAGACCTCGGCGAATATGGCGCTGAAGTAAGCGACCAAATTCATCGTTAGCAGAATCAAACAAATCCAAGTTATGGTAAACGGACAATACCGCGCGGTACGAGTCCTCGTAAGTCACTTCCGGCTCCTTACCGAGCAATTGTTCCCAAGCATACTCTCCGCCCCTAGGGCGATAATCATCGTACTCCTCGGAGGGCGGTTCGGAACGAGCGAGTGACAATGCTAAAGCAAGGCGTAAAGACTTCCATTTGGGTTCGCGTTCTTCTGCTAGAAGTCCTTTCCTTAAAATTTTCCTGACGAGCAGTTCATCTTCTTCACTGATATAAACTTTACTCATTGCAATACTCCCGAAGCCGAATGCATTGGCACCCCCGACATAACAACGGTCGAGTCACCTCTCGGATTACTTAGGCAGAACTCTCCAGCAATATATGGCTTTAGGAGTGCGTATTTATTAGCATCGAGCTCCGAATCAGTGGGTAACACAATGACCTGCCTAGCTGCAGCTGGATAGAATTTGGTAATTAGAAGTTTCTGGTGACCTGCGTCGATACGTGCTAATGGGGTATCAATCACAACCGGGCATGGCATATCGGCCACGTCTTTTAACGCCCACAGGAAAGACTGAGCTGCAAGCTGCTTCATACCGGCCGAGATATTTCCCATACCCACAGTCTTACCATCGGCGTCAGCGTAATTAATTTTATAGTCAGCATCAAAAACAATGCCTTGAATTAACGAATTGGAATCCATTAAAACCTTAAAATGCGCGTTCATCTTTTCCTGTATTTCGGAACGACGGGCCTCTTTAAGAGTTTCGCGATAGTGCCGAATGCCTTTTAATGCCTTATCCGCTATCTCGACACCAATCTGATTTCTAGTTGCATCGCTAACCTTTCGCTCTTGAACATTAACCTCAGTTTTCAGTCGTTCAATTGTACGATTAGCCGGAATCAGGCTATCTTTTAACGAGCCAATTCTTTCTCGAAGTTTTTCGGACTGACTGTCAAGCTCTTCAATTTCGGCGCGACGAGCTAACTGGCGCTCGCGCTCGGCTTCAGGAAGCGAACTCAAATCATCCAGCTGAGCTGAAAGCGCTAGCTCGTCTCTTGAAATTTTTATGATGTCGCGCAACTGGCCGGTATAAGCCTCACGCACAACAGCATTGGTAGCAAATGGACGTATGACGGATTCAATTTTCCGTGCTCTCTCCACGCTTATTTTCCATGCCCCCTCCTCGTTTGATGCGCTAGCCAGGCCGATTTCCGCTTCAATTAAAAGTTCCGCTTTCTGTTTCAAAAACCGGCTTTGCGCGTCAGTCAACTGCGGCTTAGGATATTGTGGCTCGTCAAAGAGCCTAGCAGGGAGACGGGAAATAATTGCACGCAACTCTTCCACCAGCTCAGCCTTACCTTGAGAACTGTCTTTTACTTTGTCGATAGCAGCAGCCAGTAGTTTAGGATGACAAACTAAGGGCGCGACGGCCGGAAAGGAGTCAATGAACAAAGCAGTCTTGCTCTCTAAGTCCGCCTTTTTTTCAGCGATTTGATTTTTAACGATACTTTCACTTTGCTCGTTTACGGCAGCGCGAGATGTATTTAAACGCTTCTCCAATTCTTTAATTCGACGCTTAAGGTCCAGGTCGTCTCGCTCTGCATTTTCAATTTCCAGTTCCACCTGCAAACGTTTTGAGCGCTCGACCTCGTACTGCCCCCTTAACTGTTCCAATCTATATTGCTCATGTCTGGCGTCGCTGTCGCGACGGAGTTTTTGCAGAACTCGGCTTAGATATGTATCGGCAGTATTAATCGACGTGATATCAAGTAATCGCTCAACCTGCTCCAGCACGGCTTCGGAGTTGCTCTCGGCAATCTTCTGGACTTGCTCCGCGTCGTAAATGAACAGCGGCACCAGCTTTCGAGGAAGTCGTCGGTTCAAAAATTCTTGGCGTTGCTCCGCGTCGTCCAACACATCTTCATCAGTTCGAAAACTCGGCGCAATTACCAAGGATTCGACAATCGAGGCTGGCCCGTCTAGCGTCCACGACCTCGTTGCCGTTACTTCGCCTCGCGGCTCTTCCCAAGTAACAGAGATACTGCACTCTTTCTCTTTAGCGGCGAGAGCTTTTCGATTGAACACGCCTTCCCACTCAGAGCCGCGGCCAAGCATATATTCCCTCGGCGAATATTGCTTGCCGCGAGACACCGTTCTCAATTCACCATCCGCACTACCTACGAAGAACAGTATTAACGAATTAATAAAGCTAGTCTTGCCGAAGCCATTTCTGCCATGAATAAGAATGACGTTGCGACCATCAGAACTCTGCGCAGGGAAATCAAACTTACCTTCGCGATAGGAAAACAGATTCTTAATTGTTATGTTCTTGAAAATCATGGGGCCGTCTGCTCCACCTGTCTAGCCGCCAAAATTAGCGTTTTTTCCAAATCTTTTTCCAAGCCAGTTTTGGCGCCATAGATTTCCAATGACGACCATTTGTTCTTCGTAAGGTTCAAAACGGCACGAAGCAAATCCACTGGAACATCTGCAACTAAGGCTGCTTCTTCCAGGAAATCAGAAGCAGTTGCTTTGACGGCTTCCTCTGGATTTTCAAGATAATCAGCAGTTAATGTTCGACCAAACTCTCTTGCCAAATTCAAAACCTCGGCATGCGTATAATCAAACTCGGTATTCCAAATCCGCTGAATGGCCGTCAGTTCCTCAGTAGAGATTAGCTCCCACCCGACTTGCTTTTCGGTCTCCAACAGTTCACGTAAGATTCGCTTCCTAGACTCATGTTTAAATGGACCGTGCCCTGGCGTCCCGTCTCGCTTGACCGGGCTGCGCATGCCGTCAGCATCCCTATAAACGATAAGATTTTGTCTAAAAGTATTAAGCGGTTTCATCCACTCCTCTCCGGTGGCAATGAACCCTTCCATAGATTTGTCCTGCTTAACCACAGTACATGTCCAGCATCCAAATCGGCTGCCGCCACATGAAGGTGTATCCAAATCGAAAACGACTGGACATTCGCCACCGTTAGCCTGACGATATAGCTGAATAATTTTATCGTGACTGCCGCCCCAGGCAGGAGGATTTGAATATAAATACTCCCATACCTCATCTGTGGACCAAGAAACAATAGGCTTGAAAACCATTGCGTCAGGTATCTCATGATGAGGGTTTAAGCTTCTTTCACTGTTAGTAAATGATTGAATCGACTGAGCTCGCAATGAACTTTCGTCTAAACGCGAGCCTAACAATAGAATCACGCTGCCACTTTTCGCAACGACATTATCTATAGCGCGTCGTGAAGGTTTAATTTTCATGTTGCTAGTGCACCATCTGAACCAGCGACTTGGCGGCGGATAACCTTTGCCAATCAGCTTGCCCCAAAAACCCTCTTCGACGTCCGGGAAAACCAATTGAGTATGTAGATTGAGGTTGCGAGCTCGTGCAGAGGTTTCGATACGCTTCATTGCATCCATCACATACTCAGACACAATTGGCGCTTCAACTCTCGTATCGCTGGATAGGACATATACTGGCTTCTTTGCCGTTGGTCCGAGCTCAAGTAATAGCTCCATAACCAGTTGAAGGACAAGTGTAGAATCCTTGCCCCCAGAATAGGCAACAACCCATGGCCGATTATCAGCTTCATATTGCTCACGAAGCAGTTGTTTAGTTTCGTCGATGTTGTTCATTGTTCTTTCACTTCCAGCTTGGCAGACAATTCCTGAGTGCTCGCTCATGCCCCAATTTGCGGTGGCTGTATATTGTGTTTTGGCAACGGAATGCACTATTCCGTTTTTAACTAACTAATTCGCATCTTTGTGCTGTGTGATTACGATTGCTCCATTTAATCTAAGCTTTGTTAGGCCCAACGTCGTCCAAGTTGACCTCGACGTGTGTGCGCCCGAGGGCCTTCATGCATTGAAGAAAAAACACAAAGCTAAATGTGCCCCTAGACATCTTGTTAGTGATGGCACTCGGAGTTTCACTTACCCCGATTACCTCGAGCAGCTGAGCTAGTTTTTTGTGAGTCACGCCCCTGCGAACTAGCTCACCTCGCAAAATACGGCTTGCCTCCACATTCCAGTCTGCCATGTTAATTTTTAGCAACATTATTTAATAAAGACAACTATTTTCGTTCAGCCGGCTAGAGCCACGCCACAAAAATCGCAAATATGCGATTAATACACTGCATCTAGTATCATCCCGTTGTTTTTTTGGCGCTTTAATTAGCTTTTCGGAGGGGCATAGACCATCGGCTTCCTTCTACTGCAAAATATGGGCGGTTTTGTGTCAAGTTCGACATTGCGTCTCGTGTCAATGCATGGTAGAGATTGGTGACGCTCGTCGGCGCAGTCCGCTTGTGAGAACGTTTCTGCGCTGTCCACCGCAGAGTAGCGATAGATGTTACCAAGGTATGTCGATGGTTGCTCAACCAAGACTTTAAATCAGTACGCTGGGAGTCGTGGTTAGTTGCTCTACAAGTCGGCAGCGCAGTTAACGCCTTCCGAAATGTTGGTAAGTGGACAATCGTCGCGTCCGTTTGTGATGTCTCCGGTGCAAGAATCAGCCGCATTAGGACGTCCGCCTGTGAGACTAGAACCGGAGATTCTTGATGTGGGTGAAAATTACGTATGAGCGTCTTAGTCTCTTCGAAAAGGTTTGGGCGACCCCGGTAAAAACTCTGGCAGCCGAATTCGGCTTATCAGATGTAGGCTTACGTAAAATCTGCGACAAGCTGGATGTGCCACTGCCTCCAAGAGGGTACCGGGCTAAGGTCGCTGCCGGCAAAACGACAACAATACCGCAGTTAAACGAGACGACCGTTCCCGCTACGTACGAACGAGTTATAAATGTTGTCAAGGTAGATGCTGAACTGGAAGAACGCATTACAGAAGCGCGAATCGTCGTATCTACTAACGGAGTTGAGGAGGCTGAGGACTACGTCTCTCCGAGAGACACGAAAGGGTTTTTGCCTCAAGCAAAGTGGGCGGCACGGGCTATGAAGGGCGCCAAACCTGTAGACGGTGCGATTACCGTACGTGGTGTGACTTGGGCTGATGTCTCGACCTCCGAGAACTTAAAGGCACGCGCGCTTTTACTTATGGATAGATTCGCACATGAGCTAGACGTACTCGGCGCAAGATTCGAAAACTCAAACCCGCCCTTGCCTCCCCTCCACCATGGTGCTCGCCACGATTTTGGTCGGAGGCGAAACTGAACCGCCCCGGATTTTGTAGGGGCTCCATTGTTTGAGAGAATGGAGTCATAAAGAAGCAACCGAAGTATTCCCCTGAAGTCATCGAGCGCGCTGTGCGCATGGTCAGCGAGGCCGCCAGCGAGTACAGCTCGCAGTGGGCAGCCATCGAATCGATCGCAGCCAAGATCGGCTGCACCCCTGAAACGCTGCGGCGCTGGGTACGCCAGCAGGAGCGCGATACCGGCCAGCGCCCTGGGCCGACCACTGCCGAAGAAGAGCGCATCAAGGCGCTGGAGCGGGAAGTGCGCGAGTTGCGCAAGGCGAACGAGATCCTGCGTCTGGCGAGTGCGTTTTTCGCCCAGGCGGAGCTCGACCGCCGCTTCAAGTCGTGAGGAAGTTCGTCGACCAGTACCGCCATGCCTACGGTGTCGAGCCGATCTGCAAGGTGATGCAGGTTGCGCCATCGGGCTACTGGCGTTACGCGGCGCAGCAGCGCAACCCGGCATTGCGCTGTGCCCGTGTCCAGCGCGACGACGTGCTCAGTGTCGAGATCGAACGCGTCTGGCAGGCGAATCTGCAGGTCTACGGAGTGGACAAAGTGTGGCGTCAGCTGCGGCGTGAGGGAACTGACGTAGCCCGTTGCACGGTCGAGCGCTTAATGCGCAAGGCCGGGCTGCGCGGCGTGGAAAGGTCGTACGCACTACCGTTGCTGATACGGCGGCCCCATGCCCACTCGACCGGGTCAACCGGCAATTCAAGGCACAGCAGCCGAACCAGCTGTGGGTCAGCGATTTCACGTACGTCTCGACATGGCAGGGTTTCGTCTACGTGGCCTTCGTTATCGACGTCTTCGCTCGAAGAATCGTCGGCTGGCGCGTCAGCAGCTCGATGCGAACCGATTTCGTCCTCGACGCCTTGGAACAGGCTCTGTACGCGCGCCAGCCAGAACGAAATGCATTGGTCCATCATAGCGACCGCGGCTCGCAATACGTATCGATAAGGTACAGCGAGCGCCTGGCAGAAGCCGGCATCGAGCCGTCTGTGGGCAGCAAGGGCGACAGCTATGACAATGCCCTGGCCGAGACCATCAATGGACTCTACAAGGCTGAATTGATCCACCGCCGCGCTCCCTGGAAAACGCGTGAAGCCGTCGAACTGGCTACGCTGGAATGGGTGGCTTGGTTTAACCACCACCGCCTGCTGGAACCTCTCGGCTATATACCGCCGGCCGAAGCTGAGGCAAACTATTACAAGCAACTGAGCAGTCAAGCCATCCCGGCCTGACTCACACTAACCGGCCTCCACGAAAGCAGGGGCGGTTCACGTTGAGTTCCCCAGTTTTGTCACACTGTTTTGTCACACCGTCACCCGCAGTAGTCGCAGAAACGGAGGATTATAAGGGAAATCAAGCACTTAGAGCCTATCCCAGTAGACCTGCTGAGCAGCCAGGCAATGATGCCGCAAACGAAATGAAGGCAAGCTAAATAGTTAGCCGCCTTCTTTGGCCAGCGGATCAGCAGGCCGCGAAACCGGTTCATCCAGCTGTGCGTGCGCTCGACGACCCAACGTCGAGCGCGAAACCCTGCATCTTTGCTGACTTCTAGAGTTTCCTCGCCGCGTGCTCGGATATGCGCAATGAAGCCGAAGTCCTCGACCCACTGTCGTACCTGTTCGTAGTCGTATCTTTTGTCGAGACACAGTCCCTGCGGCTTATCTGGCGTGGGCGTGGGCCGGTCAAGCTGCAAATCCTCGATGGTCGGGCATACCATCTTCATGTCATGTCGGTTGGCGCCGTCCACTGCGATCGCTATCGGGATACCGTGCGCTTCCGTCAACAAACTGCGTTTGACACCGCCTTTGCCGCGATCCGTAGGATTGGGGCCGGTTTTTTTCCCCACCCAGTGGAGCTTTGGTTATCGCACCGTCCATCGCTAACCACGACCAATCGATGTCATCGAGCGCCAGTAGGCCCAAACGCCAGAATTCCTCGAACACCCCGGCCTGCGCCCACTCCTGGAAACGTCGATGGGCTGAACTACTCGAGCAAATTCCGGTGGCGCTTAACGCATTCCACTGGCATCCCGTTCGGAGCACAAACAAGATTGCGTCCATGGCTGCACGATCGCTCACCCGCGGATTGTGCCCGCCCAGCGGGTGCGGCTTACGCGGCGGTAGGAGCGGCTCCATCTGTCCCCACAACTCATCCGGCAAACGCCATCCATCGTCACTTTTTACCAAGCCCATGATAAGTCTCCTAATCATGGGCTTAGATTCAAAATCGCGCTAGATGTGCCTGTGGATGAGCTCTACTGGGATACGCTCTTAGAGCCACTTGGCGGAAGCGGTGAGATTCGAACTCACGAACGGGTTCCCCCGTCGGCAGTTTTCAAGACTGCTGCCTTCAACCACTCGGCCACGCTTCCTGATGAACCGGCATTATACATAAACAACGCCCCGTCAGGCCAGCCAAACAGACGAGCTGCGCCCTAGCGACAATCAGCCCGCCACCAGCAGCCAGTTCTCGCGCAACCCAGCCTCGAACTCGTAGGCCGGCAGCGGCTTCCCGTACAGGAAGCCCTGCACCTCGTCGCAGCCCGCCGTGCGCAGGAATTCCAGCTGATCCAGCGTTTCCACGCCCTCGGCGATCACCCGGTGACCCAGCCTGCGGCCCATGCTGATGATGGTGCTGGCGATGGCGCAGTCACTGGCGTCCACCGGCAGGCCGTTGGTGAAGGAGCGGTCGATTTTCAGGGTATCGATCGGGAAGCGCTTCAGGTACGACAGGCTCGAGTAGCCGGTGCCGAAGTCGTCCAGCGACAGCGCCACGCCCAGGGCGCTGATGCGGTCCATGATGGCGATCACATCGTCGATGTCGTGCATCAGCGTGCTTTCGGTGATCTCGAGTTCCAGCCAGTGCGGGTCGAGCCGGTAGCGTGCCAGGGTCTCGGCCACGCGCCCCGGCAGCGAGGCGGTGAATTCGCGCGCCGACACGTTCACTGCCAGGCGGAAGGTCGGCAGGCCGGCGTGCTGCCATACCGCAGCCTGGGCGCAGGCTTCTTCCAGCACCCACTCGCCCACTTGCACGATCAGGCCGGTGGTCTCGGCCAGCGGAATGAATTCACCGGGCGGCACCATGCCGCGCTGGGGGTGGTGCCAGCGCACCAGGGCTTCGGCGCCGACCAGGCGGGCACTCCCGATCTCGAACTTGGGCTGGTAGTGCAGCACCAGTTCGCCGTGGCCGAGGGCGTGGCGCAGGCCGGATTCGATCTGCATGCGTTGCTGCATGCCTTCGTTCATGTCCAGGCGGTAGAAGGCGACGCTGCGGTCCGGGTTCTCGGCCTTTTCCTTGGCCCGCTGCATCGCGATGTCGGCCATGCGCAGCAGGGTTTCGGCGTCCTGCCCGTCCTGCGGGTAGACCGCGATGCCGACGCTGGCGCCCACGCGGAGGTCGTGCTCGTCGATGATAAACGGCGCCGTCAGCGCGGCCTGCAGTTTCTGGGCGACGGTGGTGGCTTCGAAGTGCTGGCGGATGTCGAACAAGCCGACCGCGAATTCGTCACCCGACAGGTGGGCGACCACGTCTTCGTCGCGCAGCACGCCGCGGAAGCGCTCGGCCACGCGGCGCAGCAGTTCGTCGCCGACGCGACGGCCCAGGGTGCCGTTGACCAGCTTGAAGCGGTTAAGGTCGACGTACAGCACGCAGGCGGTGGTCTCGTTGCGCTGGGCGACGGTCAGGGCCTGGTCGACCAGGCGCCCGAACAGGGTGCGGTTGGGCAGGCCGGTCAGTTCCTGGTAGTAGGCCAGGTGGTGCAGGCGCTCTTCCGCCTGCTTGCGTTCGGTGATGTCGGTGAGGTAGGCGATCAGGCCGACCGGGCGCTCTTCCAGGTCGCGCAGCGGCGACAGCGACAGGCTGGCCCAGAATACCTCGCCCGATTTCTTGCGGCGCCGTACTTCCATCATGCGTCCGCCGTTGTCCGCGAACACATCGGGTACGTCTTCTTCCTGATCGGCGTAGAGGAACAGGATGTGGCGGCCGACCGCTTCCAGCGTGCTGTAGCCGAACAGTTCTTCGGCGCCGCGGTTCCAGCTGGTGATGTAGCCCATGCGGTCGGTGGTCAGCACCGACTCGTGGATCTGGTCGAGGATCTGCGACTGGTGCGCCAACTGGGCTTCGATCTGGGCGTAGGCGTGGGTGGTGCGCTGGGCCAGGGTGTGGACTTGCAGCAGGGTGGCGGTAAGGCCGGCCAGGCTGTCAAGCTGGCGCCGGTCTTCCGGGCAGTAGGCGCGGCCGGCGACCCGGTAGCGGCCGAAGCATTCGCCACCGCTGCGCACTTCCTGCGCCAGCGCGCCCTCTTCTGCCGGCGTTCCCGCAGCGGTGGGCTGGAAGCTGCCCTCGGGACTGTCCAGCAGTGCCGCCGCGATCCGCCCCAGCTCGGCGTGGAGCGCCTCGCCGCGCAGCTTGAGGACGGCATCGCAGACGGCGGCGCTGCCGGCGGCCAGGTCGATGACTGCGGTGATGGCGGGCCTAGACATTGCGCGCCACCTGGATCGCCCAGTGATAGGCGTGAAGCCGGGCGTGCCACCAGTCGCCGGCCTCGACGCGGGCGGCATCCAGCAGGGCCGGATCGGGCCGACCGCAGGCCGCCAGGCGCAGGCGCTGGCCGAGCAAGCCTTCGCGCCGCAGCAGCGCGGCTTCCACATGGCGCGGCAGCGGCAGGCCGGCGACGATGGCCGCCATCGGCATCGGGAACAGGCGGTCGAGCAGCGAGAACACGCCGGCCATGAAGGCCATGTCCTGGGCGTCGCGGTCGCCGCCGTCGCGCTTGCACAGCGCTTCCAGCGTGGCGCCGCGCAGGGCGGCCAGCGGCAGCAGCAAGTTGGGCGGACCGTCGGGATGCTGGCGCGCATACAGCAGCAATTGCAGCCAGCGCTGCAGCTGGCGGCGGCCGATGCGGCCGATGGCCTGGGCGAAGCTGCTGATTTCGACGCCGCAGGTGAAGGCGGCCGAATTCACCAGCTTGAGCAGGTGGTAAGAGAGGGCCGGGTCCTGCTTCAGCTGGTGCTCCAGGTCGTGCACGTCGGCGTCGCGCGCCAGCAGTGCCAGCAAGGTGAGCAAGCGCTTGCGCGTGCTGCAGTCTTCGCCGCCGGACTGCGGCGGCAGATGGGTCAGCGCGTAGTCGCCGCTGAACCAGTCGAAGCCGACGTTCGCGCAAGCCTGGAAGCTGGCGGCGCTGTCCACGCCGTACGCCAGATGCGGACCGGACAGCGGCGGCAACGATGCCTGCACCGGCACCGGCACCGGCGCGCTGTAATCATGCGCCACGCCGTGCGAGGCAGGCAGCGCCACGCCAGAGACCGCAGCGCCATCCAGCAGGAAGCGGAAACCGTCGCGCTGCAGATCGCTCACGCGGCGCGCGGCGCCCTCTTCCGCCAAAGCACGGGCGCGTACGGCGAGCAGCACCCGGTGCGGCGTCAGCAATGCGAGGATGGAGGGGGTGAGGACGGCGGGCGAGTCGAGCACGACGATGCAGTCCAGCGGAGCGACGGCATCCAGCAAGTCCGGCGTGCTAAACAGCGCTTGCAGGGTGGCGCCGTCGATGGCTTCCGACGCGCCGCGCACCAGCAGGGCGACCCACTCGTTGTGCGCATTCGCGACGGGACATACTTCGACCAACGGGGTTGGGGTTGGGGCCATGGGGAACCGGCGTGAGTATTTATGCACCCAATATAGTCGAGCCCTTAGCGGAAAGCAACTAAATCGCTTTCTTGAAAGCCACAATCATGGAACAGGCGTTTTCATCCGCCCGCGCTGCCGAAATGCGCATGCTGCACCGCAAACTTGATGAGCTCGGCCTGCCCTTCGATGCCGAGCTTGCGCTTGATGTTCAGGCGGTGGGTCTCCACCGTGCGCACCGACAGCTCGAGACCGCGCGCGATCTGCTTGTTGGATTCGCCGTTGGCGATGTGCTGCAGCACTTCCTGCTCGCGTGCGGTGAGTTGGCTGTCGGGCGTGGCGGCATGGAGCGCGGGGCGGGCCAGCTGGCGTGCCAGGGCGGTGCTGTAGTAGATGCCGCCGGCCATCACGGTGTCGATCGCCAGCACGATGTCCTTGCCGGGCGCATCCTTCAATACATAGCCGCGCGCGCCGGCCTGCATCGCCTGGGTCACGTATTCGAGCTTGTCGTGCATTGACAACATCAGCACCGCGATACCTGGATGGCGCTCGCTCAGCTGGAAGGTGGCTTCGATGCCGCTGCCCTCGCGCATGGTGATGTCCATCAGGACCAGGTCGACCGCGACCTCGCCGGCGATCGTCAGGGCTTCGGCGCCGGAATCGGCTTCGGCCACCACGCGGAAATGCGGCACGGCTTCCAGGCGCGCACGCAGGCCGTCGCGCACCAGCGGGTGGTCGTCGACCAGCATGATGTTGACGAGGGATTCGAGGGTGTCGGTGTTCATCTTGGTCCTGGGGTCAAGCTGTGAATTCGACGCTGGCGCACACCGTGGTGCCGGCCGCCGTCGATGAAATGCCGAGGGTGCCGCCCACCGCGTCCAGGCGCTCGGCCATGTTGCGCAAGCCGATGCCGCGCTGCGGATGGGTTTCCACGTCCTGGGCGTCGAAGCCGGCGCCGTCGTCGGCGATGGTCAGCAGCACGCGCTCGCGGTTGCGCTCCAGCCGCAAGTCGATGCGGCGGGCGCCGGCGTGGCGTTCGATGTTGGTCAGGGCTTCCTGGGCGACGCGGAACAGCACCGTGGACACGGCCGGCGCCAGCCCGTCCAGTGCCCCCTTGCCGGAATATGCCACCGGCATGCCGCTGTGCTCGGCGAATTCGCGGGACAGGTGCTCGAGCGCCGCCGCCAGTCCGAGGTCGTCCAGCAGCGCCGGACGCAAGCCGTGCGAGATGCGGCGCACTTCGCCCAGCACCCCGTTCAGTTCGTCGGCGGTGCGCTCGAAGCTGGCGCGCGCCTTTTCCTGTTGTTCCGGATTGCCTTTCATGCGGATGATGCCGGCTTCGATCTGCAGCTTGATCGACACCAGCCACTGGCTGATGCCATCGTGCAGGTCGCGCGACAGGCGCGCCCTTTCCTGCTCCTGGCCGTCCACCACGCGCTGCGCCAGCGCCTTGAGCTTGGCGTCGGCCACGCGCGATTCGCTGACATTCAGCGCCAGCCCGCCACTGCCCACCGCCAGCGCCGACAGGATCGCCACCCCGGCGATCCACCACAGCGTGGTTTCGATGTTGCGCGACTGGCGCGCGTCCACCTTGTCGAGCGCGGCCTGGATGTCATCCAGGTACAGGCCGCTGCCCATGACCCAGCCCCAGGCCGGGATCGGCACCACATAGCCGAGCTTGGGCACGGGCTTGCCCGCGCCTGCTCCAGGGCTTGCGCCGCTGCTGGGCTTGACCCAGTTGTAGCGCACCAGCCCGCCGCCCTTCTGCGCCACCGCCACCAGGTTCTGGATGGTCGGCGCGCCGTGCTGGTCGCGCAAGTTCCACAGGTCGCGCCCGACCAGTTCCGGCTGGCGCGGATGCATCAGGTTGCGTCCCTTCGTATCGTAGACGAAAAAATAGCCGTCGTCGCCGAAGCCGAGCGATTGCAGGATGCGCTTGGCCTCGTCCAGCGTCGCCGGGTCGCTGCGGCCGGAGGCGGTCAGGTGGGCGATGGCGTGCGAGGCCAGCTCCACGTAGTGCTTGAGCTCGGCCTCGCGGCTGGCAAGGTAGGCTTGCTGGATGGTGGCGTGCTGCTCGCGCGCCAGCGTGACGGCTTGCTGGCGCACGAACAGGGCGATCGCGCACAGGGCGACGATCAGCGGGGCGATCGCCAGGAAAATGACCTTCTGTCTTAGCTTCATGTGATGCGTTTCAGGCGCTGCGTTTCATCCAATCCGTTTCATGCAATACGTATGCACCGCGCACGGTGTTTTCGTCGTAACATGAAATTGTACGACCGATCAGTTTTGCTTGCCGGGCCGTTTTCTACGTAGGATTACGTAGGCGCTCAGTAATCATGCGCTTGCCGGTCGTAGGCCGGTGCAAGATACTGGCCGCCATGCTGCAAAAAATGTAAGCGGACCACGCATGTCCGTACAGCCGGCCCAGGCCGGTCAAAGCAGAATATATCCAACGGAGGAGTCAACATGAATCGTCTTACAAGCCAGCTCGGTTGGGCTGCGCTTTCGCTCGCGGGCGCCGGCTCGCTCGCCTATGTCGCACTGAACCGCGGCGAATCCATCAACGCGGTGTGGATCGTCGTGGCGGCGGTCTGCGTCTACCTGATCGCTTACCGCTTCTACAGCCTCTACATCGCCGACAAGGTGTTCAGCCTGGATCCGCGGCGCCAGACCCCGGCCTACAAGTACAACGATGGCCTCGACTTCGTGCCGACCAACCGCTTCGTGCTGTTCGGCCACCATTTCGCCGCCATTGCAGGCGCCGGTCCGCTGGTCGGCCCGGTGCTGGCGGCCCAGATGGGCTATCTGCCCGGCATGCTGTGGATCCTGGCCGGCGTCGTGTTCGCCGGCGCGGTGCAGGACTTCATCGTGCTGTTCATGTCGATGCGGCGCGACGGCCGCTCGCTGGGCGACCTCATCAAGTCCGAGATGGGCGAGATCCCCGGCGTGATCGCCCTGTTCGGCACCTTCATGATCATGGTGATCATCCTGGCCGTGCTGGCGCTGATCGTCGTGAAGGCGCTCACCGGTTCGCCCTGGGGTTCCTTCACCGTGATGGCCACCATCCCGATCGCCTTGTTCATGGGCGTGTACTCGCGCTTCATCCGCGTCGGCCGCATCGGCGAAGTCTCGCTGATCGGCTTCGTGCTGCTGATGGCGGCCATCATCGGCGGCCAGTACGTGCATGACTCGGCCGTGTGGGGCCCGATGTTCACCTTTACCGGCACCCAGCTGACCTGGATGCTGATCGGCTACGGCTTCGTGGCTTCCGTGATCCCGGTGTGGCTGCTGCTGGCGCCGCGCGACTACCTGTCCACCTTCCTCAAGATCGGCACCATCCTGGCGCTGGCGATCGGCATCGTCGTGGTCGCACCCCACCTGCAGATGCCGGCCGTGACCCGCTTCATCGACGGCACCGGTCCGGCCTGGTCGGGTTCGCTGTTCCCCTTCCTCTTCATCACCATCGCCTGCGGCGCCGTGTCCGGCTTCCACGCGCTGATCTCCTCGGGCACCACGCCCAAGATGATCGAGAACGAAAGCCATGCGCGCTTCATCGGCTACGGCGGCATGCTGATGGAATCCTTCGTCGCCATCATGGCGCTGGTGGCCGCGTCCACCATCGACCCGGGCGTCTACTTCGCCATGAACAGCCCGGCCGCCCTGCTCGGCACCACCGCCCAGAGCGCGGCCGCCGCGGTGTCCAACATGGGCTTCGTGATCACGCCCGACATGCTGACGCAAATGGCGAAGGACGTCGGCGAGAACACCATCATCTCGCGCGCCGGCGGCGCCCCGACCCTGGCGGTGGGCATGGCCCACATCCTGTCGAACGTGGTCGGCGGCAAGACCATGATGGCCTTCTGGTACCACTTCGCAATCCTGTTCGAGGCGCTGTTCATCCTGACCGCGGTGGACGCGGGCACCCGCGCCGGCCGCTTCATGCTGCAAGACCTGCTGGGCGCTTTCGTGCCGTCGTTCAAGCGCACCGATTCGCTGCCGGCCAACCTGATCGCCACCGGCCTGTGCGTGGCTGCCTGGGGCTACTTCCTGTACCAGGGCGTGGTCGATCCGCTGGGCGGCATCAACACCCTGTGGCCACTGTTCGGCATCGCCAACCAGATGCTGGCCGGTATCGCGCTGACCCTGGGCACCGTCGTGCTGTTTAAAATGAAGCGCGGCAAATACGCCTGGGTCACGGTGGTCCCGACCATCTGGTTGCTGATCTGCACCCTGACCGCCGGCTGGCAAAAGATCTTCCACGACAACGTGAAGGTCGGTTTCGTCGCCCACGCCCAGAAATTCCAGGCCGCGCTCGACGCCGGCCAGGTGCTGGCCCCGGCCAAGTCGCCCGAGCAGATGAGCCGCATCATCTTCAACGACTACCTCGACGCCACCCTGTGCGGCTTCTTCATGCTGGTGGTGCTGGCGGTGCTGCTGTACGGCTTCCGCACGATCATGGCGGCGCGCAAGGATACGCGTCCGAGCACGAAGGAAACCCCGTACGTGACGGCGCCCGCCGCCGCTTCGGTGGCCGAGGTGCAGTGATGTTCAGCACGCTCGCACAGGCCGGCCGCTACCTCGGGCAAAGCATGCGCCTGATGGTCGGCCTGCCGGAATACGACACCTACGTCGCGCACATGGAGAAGACCCATCCGGGCCAGCCGATGATGAGCTACGAAGAGTTCTTCCGCGAGCGCCAGGAGGCGCGCTACGGCAGCGGCAGGAGTGGCGGCTGCTGTTGAGTTCTCTCTGGCACAGTGAGTAAATGAAGGGGACGCGCGAGTGTCCCCTTTCCTTTTGCCTTTGCGATAACGCAAACGGCCACGCATAGCCCTCCCCTATATTCGTTTCTTGCGAGATCTTGCCTGCTCGCATGGGGAGCCCGCACGACGGACTCGTTCGCAGCGCCAAGCCGACCAGCCCGAGCCATGCCGAAAGTTGAGCGTTCCAGTCTGAACCAGAAATTGACGAGCATGTGCCTGGTGTCGGCGGCCAGTGCGCTGCTGGTCGCCTATCTCGCCTTTGCCGTGAGCTCGGTGCTGGACCACCGCCGCGCCGAAACCATGCAGCTGTCGGCACTGGCCGGTGTGGTGGCCGCCAACAGCCTCGATGCCCTCCAGTTCAACGACCGCCGCCTGGCCGCCCAGGTGCTGGCGGCGCTGCAGGTCCAGCGCAATCTCGGCGCCGCCGTGCTGTACGACAGCAAGGGCCGCGTGTTCGCGTCCTGGCGCGCGCAACCTGGCGACAGCGGCAACAGCAGCGGCAGCCGCGCCGCCGCGGCCCTGGCCTCGCTGTCGAGCGCCGCCTTCGCATCCAGCCTGGAGCCGCTGCCGGGACTCGACGCCGCCAGCCTGGCCGACGCCAATGACCGCGGCGGCCTGCCCTGGCTGCGCGCGATGCGCGTGTACCGCGCAGTCGGCAACGAAGCGTCGCCCGCCGGCGTGGTCATGGTCGCCGCCGACCAGCTGCCGATGTGGCTCTCCCTGTTGCGCGCGCTCGGCGTGATGGCGGCGGCGATGGCGGCGGCCCTCCTCACCGCGCTGATGCTGGCGCGACGCGTGCGGCGCGGCATCGCCGACCCGATCGGCAAATTGATCAACACCGCGCAGAAGGTCGCAGCCAGCCAGAATTACACGCTGCGCATCGCCCATGCGCGCACCGACGAACTGGGCACGCTGATCGACAGCTTCAACACCATGCTGGCCCAGGTGGAAGGCCGCGGCGCGGCGCTGACCCATCACCGCGACGAGCTGGAACGCCAGGTCTCGGTGCGCACCGAGCAGCTGGAAAAAGCCAAGAACGCGGCCGAAGCGGCCAGCCGCGCCAAGAGCGCCTTCCTGGCCACCATGAGCCACGAGATCCGTACGCCGATGAACGGCGTGCTCGGCATGACCGAGATGCTGCTCGGGACTGAACTCACTGACACCCAGCGCAACTACACCCGCCTGGTGAAACAGTCGGGCGAGCACCTGCTGGTGATCATCAACGACATCCTCGACTTTTCCAAGATCGAGGCCGGCAAGCTCACCGTCGAGTACATCAATTTCAACCTGTGGGACCTGCTGGACGACATCCACACCGTCTACACGCCGCAGGCCGAGGCCAAGGGCATCAGCCTGCACTTCGATATCGCCAACGACATCCCGGTGGCGATCTGCGGCGATCCCAACCGCCTGCGCCAGATCATCGCCAACCTGCTCGGCAACGCCATCAAGTTCACCAACGACGGCCGCATCCTGGCGCGGGTGCGCATCGCCAGCGAAGACAACCAGGCCGTGATGCTGCGCTTCGAAGTCCAGGACACCGGCATCGGCATCGCGCGCGAGGCGCGTGGCCGCATTTTCGAAGCCTTCTCGCAGGCCGACGATTCGACCACCCGCAAATATGGCGGAACCGGCCTCGGGCTGGCGATCTCGAAGCAGTTGGTGGAGCTGATGGGCGGGGCGATCGGCGTCGAGAACGCGCTCGGCTATCACGCGGCGGCCGACCAGGCCAAGGCCGGCGCGATGGAAACCCGCGGCTCGCTGTTCTGGTTCACGGTGGCCTTCGACAAGCGCCGCGTCGATCCGGATGCGCCGGGCGACCATCAGCACACCATCGAAGGCTTGCGCGTGCTGGTGGTCGACCAGCGCGAGACCAGCCGCATCGGCCTGGAACGCCACCTGGCGGCCTGGCGCGTGGCTTGCGACGGCGCCGACTGCGGCGAGGAAGCGCTCGAGCGCCTGCGCGACGCGGCGCGCGCCGGCCATCCCTACGATGCCGCCATCCTCGACATGGAACTCGAGCACGCCAGCGGCCTGCTGCTGGCGGCCAGCATCAAGTCGGATCCGGCCACGCGCTCCACGCGCCTGATCCTGCTGTCGCCGGAAAAGCTGGCCGCCGATCCGGTGCAGCGGCGCGAGGCCGGCGTGGCCTACCAGCTGATCAAGCCGGCGCGTGCGGCCGACCTGTTTGCCTGCATGGCGACGCGGCCGCGCGGCCAGGTGGCGCCGGCACTGCGCTTCACGCCGCCCGAACCGCTGCAGCGCGACGGCACAGGCGCCGCCCGCCGCGCCCGCCACGTGCTGCTGGCCGAGGACAACCCGGTCAACGTCGAGGTGGCGAAAGCGATGCTGGAGAGCCTGGACCTGCGCGTGGATTGCGTGCGCAACGGCGCCGAAGCCGTGACGGCGCTGCAGGCGATGCGCGCCGCCGCCGACCAGGGCGCGAGCGCCGGCGGCTACGACGCGGTGCTGATGGATTGCCAGATGCCGGTGATGGACGGTTTCGCCGCCACCACGGCGATCCGCCGCGAAGAGCGCGAAGCCGGCCACGGACGGGTACTCCCCATCATCGCGATCACGGCGAATGCGCTGCAGGGCGACCGCGAAGCCTGCCTCGCTGCCGGCATGGACGATTACCTGTCCAAGCCCTTCACCCAGCAGGAACTGGCCGCCGTGATCGGACGCTGGATCGCGCTGCCGCTGGCCGCCACCGTGCACCACGACCAGCAGCCGCCGCGCCTGCCGCCGGAGTCGGTGGAAGTGATCCAGCGCGAGGTCATCAACCGCGCCGCGCTCGACAAGATCCGCATGCTGTCGCGCGAGCGCGGCGACGCCCTGGTGCAGAAGGTGATCGCGGCCTATGTCGACGACACCCCGCAGCAGTTGAGCACCCTGCGCCGCGCCATCGACGGCTTCGATACCGACAACCTGCGCCGCGTCGCGCACACGCTGAAATCGTCCAGCGCCAACGTCGGCGCCGAGACCCTGGCGGCGCTGTGCAAGACGATGGAACACCTGGGCCGCGCCGACACCACCGAAGGGGCGGACGCGATCCTGAACGACATGGAACACGAGTTCCAAGCCGTGCGCCACTCCCTGACTGCGATTCTCGAGAAGGAAACCTGACATGCCAGCCAATAATGCCACCCAGCGTGCCAGCCAGGCCGGCAACCGCTCGCCGCATTCCCCGGCGATCGTACTGGTCGCCGACGACGACCCGGTGATGCGCCTGCTGATGGTCGAAATGCTCGACAGCGTCGGCCTCGCCGCCATCGAGGCGGAGGACGGCGCCCAGGCCGTGGCGCTGGCGCGCGAGCGCTCGCCCGACCTGATCCTGATGGACGTCGAGATGCCGCAGATGGATGGTTTCAGCGCCTGCCGCGCCATCCGCGACGCGTCCAACGGCGCCACCGTGCCGATCGTGATGGTCACCGGCAGCGACGACCTGGAAGCCGTCACCAATGCCTACGAAGCCGGCGCCACCGACTTCGTGTCGAAGCCGATCAACTGGCCGATCCTCGGGCACCGCGTGCTGTACGTGCTGCGCGCCAGCGACGCCATCGTGCGCCTGCGCATCGCCGACGCCCAGAACCGCGCCGTGCTGGCGGCGATTCCGGACACTTTCTTCCGCATGTCGCGCGCGGGCATCTACCTCGACTACGAACCGGGCCGCGACGGCGGCGGACGCCACCGCGGCCGCCGCGGCGGACGCATCCCGGACGAACGCACCTTCCCCGCCGACGACTGCGTCGGCAAGCACGTCGCCGACGTGCTGCCCCAGGATATCGCCGAGCGCATGCTGGAGCAGGTCGAGATCGCGCTGCAGATGCACCAGGTGCGTTCGGTCGAGTATGAACTGATCCGCTTCGGCGAAGCCCAGCATTTCGAGGCGCGCCTGGTGGCCACCGGCTCGTCCGACGTGCTCGGCCTGGTGCGCGACATCAGCGAGCGCAAGCGCGCCGAGGAACAGATCCGGCGCCTGGCCTATTGCGACAGCCTGACCGGCATTCCGAACCGCCAGGCCTTCCTCGAGATGCTGGAGCGCGAACTGCAGCGCTCGAAGATCGACAACAAGAAGTTCGCGGTGCTGTTCATGGACCTGGACGCCTTCAAGCGCATCAATGACACGCTCGGCCACAACGTCGGCGACCAGTTGCTGCAGCAGGTGTCGGAGCGCCTGCGCGAGACCATCCGCCCGAGTGACCTGCTGTCGCGCGCCGACCTGGTGACGCGCGCCAACGTGAACAGCAGCGAAGGCACCAACCTGGCGCGCCTGGGCGGCGACGAGTTCACCATCCTTATCCCGGACCTGGAGCGGGTCGAGCATGCGCTCAACGTGGCGCACCGCGTCAAGGATGCGATGCGGCGCCCCTTCCTCATCGAGGGCAACGAGATCTTCGTCACCGCCAGCATCGGCATCTCGCTGTTCCCCGAGGATGGCGACGATTGCACCTCGCTGCTGAAGTTCGCCGACACAGCGATGTACCATGCCAAGAACTGCGGCAAGAACAACGCCAAGCTGTATTCGTCGTCGCTGACGATGCAGATCATGAGCCACGTGAAGCTGGAAGTCGGCCTGCGCAAGGCGCTGCAGAATGACGAGCTCTATCTGCTCTACCAGCCCCAGCTCGACGTGCGCACCAACGAGATCGTCGGCGTCGAGGCGCTGGTGCGCTGGCGCCACGCCGAGCGCGGCATCGTCTCGCCCACCGAGTTCATCCCGCTGGCCGAGGAGACCGGCCTGATCGTCCCGATCGGCGAATGGGTGCTGCGCACCGCCTGCATCCAGGCGCGCAACTGGCAAAAGCTGGGACGCGGCCCGGTGCGCATGGCGGTCAACCTCTCGGCCAAGCAGTTCAAGGACGAGAACCTGAGCCAGATCGTGCTTTCGGCCCTGCACGACACCGGCCTCGATCCGCGCCTGCTGGAACTCGAGCTGACCGAAGGCACGCTGATGGACGACGCCAAGGCGACCCTGGCCACGCTCGAACAGCTGCGCGGCATCGGCGTCTACCTGTCGATCGACGACTTCGGCACCGGCTACTCGTCGATGAACTACCTGAAGCGCTTCGACGTGCGCGCCCTCAAGATCGACCGCAGCTTCATCAGCGGCCTGCCCCAGGACTCCGAAAACGCCGCCATCACGCGCGCCATTATCGCCATGGCGCATGGGCTCAAGATGGTGGTGGTGGCGGAAGGCGTGGAAACCGGCGAGCAGCTGGTGATGCTGGAGGAATATGGCTGCGACCTGGTGCAGGGCTTCTACCTGGGCCGGCCGGCGCCGGCCGAGGCGGTGAGCGGGATGCTGCAAAAATTGTGGGTGCCGCTGGGGGCAAAATAAGCTTGTCCCCTTCACCCTTCAGCCATCGCCCGCGCTTACCGTCGTTCCCGCGAAAGCGGGAACCCATGCTGAGCTGAGCCGAGTTGCAGACGCGTGCGACTTCGGCACCTCAGCATGGATCCCCGCTAAGGGGGCCGCCAAGGCCGGGGACGACGTTCATGCACCAACGGCGCGGTTCGCCGTGCGCTGCTCGCTACTTCGACAAGGTCAGCGTATACCGCGCCGCCCCCGGCAACAAGGGCATCGCCTTCCCCGCCACCCAGTCCCCATGCCCCTTCAGGAAGAACGGCGACAAGGGATGCCCGCTCTGCCCGCCCGGCATGTCGAACAAGCCCTCTTCCTCGCGCCCCGGCGACACCGTCAAGCGCTCCGACTGCCCGAACTTCGGCCCTGCCACGCGCGGCATGTTGGCGTCGCCGGGCAGCTGGTCGGCCGGTGCGCCCAGCCAGCGCGCCAGGAAGGGCATCGCCAGCGTGAATGGGTGGACAATCGCCGCCGTGTTGCGGCGGCCCCAGGTCGCCTTCTCCAGCGGCGTGCCGTCGCGCGTCACTTCGGCGATGCTGCGGTCGACCGCGGCCAGCGCCAGGGCCTGCCAGTTGTCGTAACCCGCCGGCAGCCAGGCCGCCGGACGCTCATCCAGCAGGCGCGCGACCACGTCCGGCCAGCGCGAGGTAGCGGCCTGCATGCTGGCCTTTGGATCGAGCCGATGCATCTCGGCATTGGCGCCGGCGAACAGCAGGTCGTGCAGCGACCAGCGGAATTGCTGGGCCAGGCGGTAGCTGACCGAATCGACGCCGGCGCGGCCATCCCAGCCCGTGCGCAGCAGCTGGCGGAAGGCGGCGCGCTGGGGATGGCCGGCCACCGCCGCGTCGTCCAGCGCCGCCAGCGCGCGCTCGCGCCAGCCGGCGATGTAGAGCGCGCGGTCGTCCAGCGCGGCATCGAACACGGCCGGTACGGTCGCCTTGGCGCCGATCTGCGCGAGATGGTCGCGCAACTGGCGCGTCCTGGCGCCGAGGTCATAGCCGCCGTCGCCCAGCACCTCGGCGCCCGGCCCGCTCAGCTGGCGGCTGTTGGCGGTGGCCAGCTGGCCGCCGGCCGGGTTGGTCACGCGCGGATGCTCGGCCGCTTCCAGCAAGCCGTCCCAGGTCGACGTGCCGCCGTCGGCCAGCGGGAAGGAGACCGCGCTGCCGCCCTGCACGCGGCGCGGCAGCGCGCCGGCCACGGTCCAGCCGATGTTCCCGCGCGCGTCGCCGATGACGATATTCTGGGCCGGGATGCCGTCGGCGGCGCCGGCGGCCAGGGCCTCGTCCAGCGTGACGGCGCGCTCCAGCTGCAGGTGCGTCAGGTTGAGAGCCTCGGGCGCGTGCGCGACCCAGTGCACCGCGTACAGGGTGCCGGCGGTGCTCAGCACCGGTCCCAGGCTGGTTTCGCGTACCAGCAGGCGCTCGGCCGGCTGGCCCTTGACCAGGATGGTCTCTTGATGCGCGACTGGCGTCTCCCAGCCGGCCGGCGTGCGCACCTGGCCGGCGTGCGTGCCATCTTCCTCCAGGCGCACCAGGTCGAGCGTGTCGGCATAGCTGTTGGTGAAGGCCCAGGCCACGTGGCCATTGCTGCCGACGATGACCAGGGGCGGCGCACCGGGCAGGCTGACGCCGACCAGGCGCTGCGGCCGTCCCTGGGCATCGGGGAAGCGCAGCGCCAGGCGGTACCAGGTGTTCGGCAGCTGCAGGCCAAGGTGCATGTCGTCGGAAACGATCGCCGCCCCGCTCGCGGTGCGCGTGCCGGCCAGCGCGTAGTTGTTGCTGCCCACCGCATCGGTGAAACCGATGCCGGCCAGCTGGCGTGGCGGCACCGCCTCCTTGCGGCCCCACCAGGCCGGCGCGCTGGCCGGGATGGGCGCCGCGGCCAAGGCCAGTGCCGGCGCATCGAGCGGCGCATCCCAGCTGCTGCCGTCGGGCAGCAGGAAGGCGCGCTGGGCCGGATCAAGGTGCTCGGCCAGCCAGCCGCGCGCCAGTTCGCGCGGCGCCTGGTTGCCCTGCAAATCGAAGTACATGGCCCACACCACCAGCAGCGAGTCGGCCGGCACCCAGGGGCGCGGCGTGGCGCCGTTCAAGGCGTATTCGAAGGGCCGGGCATCGAGCGCACCGAGGCCGTCGTTGACGCCGGCCGCATAGCGCTCGATGAAGGTGCGTTCGTCCGGCGCCATGCGCGCCAGCGCCACGGCCGCGCGCGCGCGGAAGCGGTGCAGGCGGTGGGCGCGGTCGACCGGTAGCGCGCGCGGCCCGAACAGTTCGGCCAGCTCGCCGGCGGCGCTGCGGCGCAGCAGGTCCATCTGGAAGAAGCGCTCCTGGCCGTGGACGAAGCCGGTCGCATACGCAAGGTCGAGGCGGTTGGCGCCGCTGATCAGGGGAACGCCGTTGGCGTCGCGCGCCACTGTCACCGGCGCCGACAGCAGTGGCGAGTGGTGCGTTCCCTCCAGCTGGGGCAGGCTGGCGCGCAGGTAGCCCCAGGCGCCCAGCAGCGCGGCCAGCAGCAGGCCAAGCAACAGCGCTAGCAGCTTCATGATCCAGTGCCTGCTCCAATGCGCAGGGGCGCGCCGGCGTTCGGCTCGTGGCATGAGGGCTCCTTCCAGGAAAACCCGAATTTTGCCAGACAATTGCCAGAAAAGACACTTCACAAGCTGCTGGGCCATGTCGGTGGATTCCCGCGCAGCGTCGAGGCCGGCGCCGACTTGCACTCCACGGACGACTGGCCTACGCTGGAACCAGGTCGCAGGTCTGCGGCGGCCCTTGTTCCGATTCCTGTTTGCGGAGGTCTGTATGCGTCCAGTGCAAGGTTTGGTGAGTTCGCTTAAGCCGGTGGCAACGGCGGCGGTGCTGTTGTCCGCGTTCGCGCTGAGCGGCTGCGCCACCCCGCAAGAGCGCGCCGCCCAGAAACAGGCCGAGGTCGAGCAGATGATGGCAGTCTACGGCCCGGCCTGTTCGCGCCTGGGTTATGCCCAGGGGTCCGACCCCTGGCGCAATTGCGTCGTCAACCTCAGTACGAAGGACGATATACAGCGCTATGGACCGAATGGCTATCCCGGCTACTATCCCCGGGCGCGTGGCTGGTGGGGTCCGGGCTGGTAAGGTTCGTGCTGACGATGTTCGAGCCAGTGATGCGGGGCGCCGCCGTGTCCCAGCTGTTCAGCCGGCGCGCGCACTCGAGCTTGGTCACGGCCTCGCGCGTCGCCAGCAGGCGCTCCAGCACCTGCTGGATGTGGCGCACCAGTTCCGGGTAGCGCGCATCCGGCGGATGCAGGCTGAAGCGCACCAGCGGCTTGCGCGCCAGCATGGATGCGGTGGCATCGGCCACCCGCGGCGACAGGATGCGTCCGCTGCGGTTGCGCGCCGCATACACCATCGATGGCGACAGCAAGGCGCGGCTGGCACCCGCTTCCTTGCCCAGACCGCCATTCAGGCAATGGAAATGGCTGAAGGTGGTCGTGTACTTGAAGCTGGAGGCGCGCAGCGCGCGCCAGGCCCCCTCCCCCAGCAGCCAGGCCGGCGGCACGAAGCCTTCCGGCGTCCAGCCGCGTTCGGCAAACCAGGCCATGCCCAGTTCGAGCCGGCGCCGCGCCTCGGCCTCCTGGAGTGCCGCGAATTCGCCTTCGCGCCGCGTGTACACATTGCGCAGGAAGCGCCCGCGCAGGCCGCCCCCGTTGGCTTCGGTGTCGAGATGGCTGTAGCCGTGCAGGCACAGTTCGTCGCCGCGTTCCAGCGCCACGTTCAGGCAGGCTTCCATGGCCAGCGAGCGCTCGGGGCGGAAGTGATAATGCGGCACCACCAGCCAGGTCAAGGGGATGTCGGCCACCGCGCGGATCGCCTGCACCAGGCGCAGGCAATCCGGCCAGGTGGCCGGCGCCACGTCGTGGATCGACACGCACAGGAGTTGCGGCGCGGCCGCCGCCAGCGGGGCCGGATCCGGCACCATGGTTTCAGTCAGTGACACAGACACGCTCCCGCGCAAATTGCGCATGTTGGTAGCCGCTCAGCAGAGCGTCGTAGCGGCCCAGCACCTGCGGCAGGATCTCGTCCCAGTCGTAATCGCCGGCCGCCTTGCGCCGCGCCGCCTGGCCCATGCGTGCCATGTCCTGGCCGTAGATGGCTTCGATGGCGCCGGCCAGGCTGTCCACGTTGTTGGCGTCGGCCAGGATGCCGGTGTCGCGGTCGACCAGTTCGGCCACGCCGCCGCCATCGGTGCCGACCACCGGCAACCCGCAGGCCATCGCTTCCAGCACGATCAGGCCGAAGGTCTCGCAATCGCCCGGGTGCACCAGCAGGTCGCAGCTGGCCAGCAGGCGCGCGAGCTCGCGCTGGTCGCGCTTGAACGGGATGTGACTGACCCGGGCGCTGTCACGCAGCGCCGCGGCGATCGATTCCGGGAACACCTCGCCGCCGCCGACCAGCAGCAGGTGGTAGGGCGCACCCAGCTTGCGCACCGCGTCGACCAGCAGGTCGAGCTTTTTCTCGGGTGTGAAGCGGCCGGCGTAGACCAGCAGGCGGCTGTCCGGATCGAGGCCGAGTTGCTCACGCAGCGCGGGGTCGCGGCGCTGCGGGTGGAAAATCGTGCTGTCGATGCCGAGCGGCTGGTGCACGGCGCCGTGCACGCCGATCGCTTCCAGCTGCTGCACCATGACGCGGCTGGGCGCCAGCACCAGGTCGAACTGGCGGTACAGGTTGGCGAGGTAGCGGCAGGTGCCGCGCGCGATCCAGCGTCCGAGGCGCGGCTGCACCAGGCTCGGCAGGTCGGAATGGTAGAAGGCCACGGCCGGAATGTCGACCTGCTTGCGCATGCGCAGTGCGGCCCAGGCGCAGTGGCCGGCATCGCCGGCTTCGACCAGGTCGGGCCGGGCGGACGCCAGCAAACGCGCCGGCGCCGCCACCGACAGCGGCATGCGGTAGCCGTGGAAGCCGGGCAGTCCGGCGGCGGGAATCTTGATCAGGGCGGGGACCGCGTCGTCGCAGGTCTCCACGTTGGGACTCATGATGGTGTGGCGCAGGATCCTGCTCGAGGCACGGCCGCGCCGTGCGAGCCAGTGCGCCTTGGCGTTCAGGTAGGTGCTGACGCCCCCGCCTTCGGCCGCATAGAACATCGTGATGTCGATAAGGTGCATTCCGGGTTCCAGTGAATGACGGAACCCCGCAAACCTGCATGTACTCGGGTTTGACGGCGTTCCTGGGACCCACGATAGCAACGGACATGGTGCGTCGTTTGCGCTCCGTCAACCGGGTAAGCCACCCTCATGGGTGGCCCATTATGCACTGCGCCTGTCCAGCATGGCGCGCGCGATGGTGCCGGCGTCCACATACTCGAGTTCGCCTCCCACGGGCACGCCGCGCGCGAGGCGGCTGACCTTCAATCCGCGCGCCTTCAGCATCTCGCTGATGTAGTGGGCAGTGGCTTCGCCCTCGTTGGTGAAATTGGTCGCGAGCACCACCTCACCCACCTGGCCGTCGGTGGCGCGTCCCACCAGTTTATCCAGGTGCAGGTCCTTGGGACCGATGCCGTCCAGCGGCGAGAGTCGCCCCATCAGGATGAAGTACAGGCCCTTGAAGGTCAGGGTCTGCTCGATCATGACCTGGTCGGCCGGGGTCTCGACGATGCACAACAGGCCGCGGTCGCGGGTCTCGTCCGCGCACAGCTCGCACACTTCGGTATCGGAAAAGGTATTGCACATTGCGCAGTGGTGGACCGTGTCCACCGCCTGGTACAAGGCGCGCGACAGCATGGCCGCGCCTTCGCGGTCATGCTGCAGCAGATGAAAGGCCATGCGCTGCGCCGACTTCGGACCGACGCCCGGCAGGCGGCGCAGGGCCTCGGTCAGGAAGTCGAGCGATTTGGACATGGCGGTTGACTACCTCAGAACGGCATCTTGAAACCAGGAGGGATCGGCAGGCCGGCGGTCAGGCCGCTCATCTTTTCCTGGGTGGTGGTCTCGGCCTTGCGGATGGCGTCGTTGAACGCGGCCGCGACCAGGTCTTCCAGCATGTCGCGGTCATCGCCCAGCAGCGACGGGTCGATGCTGACGCGCTTGACGTCGTTCTTGCAGCTCATGACGACCTTCACCAGGCCGGCACCCGACTGGCCTTCGACGTCGATGAGGGCCAGCTGTTCCTGGGCCTTCTTCATGTTGTCCTGCATGGACTGTACCTGCTTCATCATGCCTGCGAGCTGGTTCTTCATCATGGTGTGTTCTCCAAAAAGTCGGATGGTAAAAACAAAAGGTTAGCGTACTTGCGGCGCTCGGGTCATGCTGCGGTGTGCTCGGATGATGCTGGATCGTGTTCAGGTGGCGGTCGGCCGCACCGAGCCGGGCACCACGAAGGCGTCGAAGGTGCGCGCCATCTCCTGCACGAAGGCGTCACCGTCGACGGCCGCTTCGGCCTCCTGCTGCAGCCGCTCGCGCCGGGCCTTGGCCTCGGCGCCGGCGGTGTACCAGACCGGGCCGATTTCGGTATCGATGTTCACGCGCACCGCCGGGAAGCAGTCCTGCAGGGCGGCGCACAATTTTTCGCTGTTGCCGCTGGCGCGCAGGGTGTCGACCGGCACGCGCAGGCGGAAGGTGGCGGCGCCGGCGCCGGCCACGCATTCGATCAGCTCGGTCTGCAGCGCCAGTTGCTGGGACACGCCGCGCAGCGGCAAGCCCGCCGCCAGCGCCGGCCAGTTGCCGTCCCAGTCGATCGCCGGTACCGGCGTGATCACATAGGCGTGCGGTGCCCTGGCCGGTGCGGCGCTGCGCTGGGGTGCGCTGGGCGCCACCGGCGCGTCGGCCGCGGCGGAGGCGGCGGGCGCGACCGCGCTGTCGTCGGAAAATTCGGTGACCCAGGACGGCGGCTCGTCGTCGGCCAAGGCCTGCTCGCTGGCACGCTCATAGGCCGGGGTGGCGACCGACTGCGGCTGGGCATAAGCTTGCTGGCGGGCTTGCGGCTGCCCCTGCGGCTGTCCTTGCTGCACCGCCGCGCGTCCCACGGCTTGGGACGGCTGGCCGCCGCCAGGCGCGTTGTCCCAGGGCGCGGCGCCTGCCGATGCGGCGGGCGCCGCGGGACGCGCCGGCGCCGCCGGTGCCGAAGGCGCAGCCGGCGCCGGCGCATCCGATGCGCTCGCGGCCGCACCCGGCGGCGGACCGGCCGGGGTGCGCTTGACCGAGCCCGGCGCACGCGCGGCGGCGCGCGCCGCTTCCAGTGCGGCGTTGATGGCGGCGCGTGCCGAGGTCATGGCCGGTGCCGCACCTGGCGGTGCCGGGGTGGCGGGGGCGGCCGCAGGCTGGGACGGCGCGGCGGCGTGGCTGGCCGCTGCATGCCCGGACGCAGCCGCCGGCGGGCGGCCCGCTGCCGACTGCGGCGGCGTCATGCCCGCCGCAGCCGCTGCGGCCGCACGGCCCGCCGGCGCGCCGGCCGGCAGCGTGCGCGCCAGGGCCGCCGGCGCCGGCGCACTTACCTGCTCGGACCCGCCCTGTCCCGGACGAAAGGCCAGCATGCGCAGCAGGGTCATGGTGAAGCCCGCGTACTCGTCCGGCGCCAGGCCGATCTCGTTGCGGCCGTGCACCGCGATCTGGTAGAACAGCTGCACCTCCTGGGGATCGAACAAGCTTGCCAGGCGCCCGATGTCGGCCAGCTCGGGCAAGTCGTCCGGCAGCGCAGCGGGCACCGTTTGCGCCAGCGCGATGCGGTGCAGCAGCGTGCCCAGGTCCTGCAGCGCCCCGTTATAGGACAGGCTGCGGCTGGCCATTTCATCGGCCACCGCCATCAGGTCGGCGCCATCCTGGTTGGCCAGCGCATCCAGCAGGCGCACCAGGTAGGACTGGTCGAGCGCGCCCAGCATGCCCTGCACCGCGTCCAGGGTGACGGCGCCGGCCGCATAGGCGATCGCCTGGTCGGTCAGCGACAGCGCATCGCGCATCGAGCCGTGGGCACCCTGGGCCAGCAGGCGCAGCGCCGGCTGTTCGAAGCTCACGCCTTCCTGGCCGAGGATGTTTTCCAGGTGGCCGACGATGTGGCCCGGCGGCATTTGCTTGAGGTTGAACTGGAGGCAGCGCGACAGCACCGTCACCGGGATCTTTTGCGGATCGGTGGTGGCGAGGATGAACTTCACATGCTCGGGCGGCTCTTCCAGCGTCTTCAGCATCGCATTGAAGGCGTGGTTGGTCAGCATGTGCACCTCGTCGATCATGTAGACCTTGAAGCGCGCATTGCTCGGCGCGTACACCGCCTGCTCCAGCAGCTGGGCCATCTCGTCGACGCCGCGGTTGGACGCCGCATCCATCTCGACGTAATCGACGAAGCGGCCGGCATCGATGGCGCGGCAGGGTTCGCACTGGCCGCAGGGTTCGGGCGTGATGCTGCCCTGCCCGTCCGGGCCGATGCAGTTGAGCGACTTCGACAGGATGCGCGACAGCGTGGTCTTGCCCACCCCGCGCGTGCCGGTGAACAGATAGGCGTGGTGCAGCCGCCCGGTGCGCAGCGCGTGGGTCAGGGCACGCACGACGTGCTCCTGGCCGACCAGCGTTTCGAAGTTCCGGGGACGGTATTTGCGGGCGAGGACTTGATAGGACATACCGCGATTTTACCGTAGACCGACCACTCCTAGCCAACATTAGACGGACGTCGGGAATTCCCCTACACTGGGATTTTCTTTCAATTTAGAAAAATGAAACTTTCCCGTGCCGTGTTACCGCTGCTGGGTCCAGCACTGTCCGCCCTGCTGCTGGCCCTGCCCGCCGGCGCTGCCACCGAGCGCGAGTGGATGCCGTATAAAAAACTCGTCGAGACCATCCGGCTGGACAAGTTCTATGCGCTGCCGCCGGCCGAACGCGACAAGGTGCTGGTCTACGCCCGCCTGGTACCGGTGAACAAGACGATCGCCCCGCCCGACGTCAGGCTCACCGTCGTGGATGGCGCCAGCCGCACGCCGCTGCCGCTGGATGCCGGCGGCCGCACGCTGATCGTGCCCAACCGCCAGTGGCTGGCGGCCGACGCCCGCATCCTGACCAGCTTGCCGCCCGGCGAAAAGATGAGCCTGAGCTTCGACCTCGGCGCGGTACTGCCGGAAGCGACCCAATGGCAGTACGCCACCGTGATGGGGAGTGTGCCCCAGGCGAATGCCGCAATCGGCAAGGTGGCGGGTGCGCTCAGCCTGTTCGTGCCGTCGATGAAATCGGTGATCTTCAAGTTCGACAAGCCGGCCCAGGTGACGATCAAGAGCAAGGGCGGCGACAAGCGCTATGCCAGCGACGCGCGAAATCACGTGCGGTTGAAACTGGATGGGGATTTGCTGCTGGAAAATCCGCTGGTGACGCTGTCGGAGCGGCCGACGGAAGCGGAGATCGATGCGCAGTAATCGAAGAGTACTGCTGGCGAGTTAACGGCTGGCAAATTAACTGCTGATAAATTAAGTAGGCGAGCCTGATCTGCGGCACTTGCGGTGAACGGCTTTGGCTGCTTCGTTCCCGACCTGACCAGGTAAACCATGCCGCAATGCGCAGGGGCCCGCCAGCGCTCATTATAACCGACCGTGACGGCGGCGGCAAACTCCTGAGTTGCCTTTCGATAAAGCGCCCTGGCCGCCCACGCAAATGCGCCGCCGAAAATACCGGCGGCACGTGTCCTCAGCTATATATACCTATATATATGTGTACCCGGGCCGGGTCGCCGCTCAGATCCCGAGCTGCTGCCAGATGGCGTCTACCCTGTCTTTCACCTGGGGCGTCATGACGATCGGCGTACCCCATTCGCGGCTGGTTTCACCCGGCCACTTGTTGGTGGCATCGATGCCCATCTTGCTGCCCAGGCCGCTGACCGGCGAGGCGAAGTCGAGGTAGTCGATCGGGGTGTTATCCACCAGCATGGTGTCGCGAGTCGGATCGACGCGGGTGGTAATCGCCCAGATCACTTCCTTCCAGTCGCGCACATTGACATCCTCGTCCACCACCACGATGAACTTGGTATACATGAACTGGCGCAGGAAGCTCCATACCCCCATCATCACGCGCTTGGCGTGGCCGGCGTACTGCTTCTTCATCTGCACCACCGCCATCCGGTAGCTGCAGCCTTCCGGCGGCAGGTAGAAGTCGGTGATCTCGGTGAACTGTTTCTGCAGCAGAGGAATGAAGACTTCGTTCAGCGCCAGGCCCAGCACCGCCGGTTCGTCCGGCGGCTTGCCGGTGTAGGTCGAGTGGTAGATCGGGTCGCGCCGCATGGTGATGCGGTCAACCGTGAACACGGGGAACCAGTCCTGTTCATTGTAGTAACCGGTGTGGTCGCCATAGGGTCCTTCGAGCGCGTGCTCGTAGCCCGTGGGGTGCGACTGGTCCGGATAGATATGCCCTTCCAGCACGACCTCGGCGGAGGCCGGCACCCGCAGCTCGCTGCCGATGGCCTTGGTCAGCACCGTGCGCTGGCCGCGCAGCAAACCGGCGAACTGGTATTCGGACAAGGTGTCCGGCACCGGCGTCACCGCACCCAGGATGGTGGCCGGATCGGCGCCGAGCGCCACCGCCACCGGATACGGCTGGCCCGGGTTGGCGATGCAGTGCTCGCGGAAATCGAGGGCGCCGCCGCGGTGCGCCAGCCAGCGCATGATCAGCTTGTTCGGTCCCAGCACCTGCTGGCGATAGATGCCCAGGTTCTGGCGCTTCTTGTTCGGGCCCTTGGTGATCACCAGGCCCCAGGTGATCAGGGGCGCGATGTCGCCGGGCCAGCAATGCTGGATCGGCAGGCGGCCGAGGTCGACGTCCTGCCCTTCCCACACGATCTCCTGGCAGGATGCGCCCTTGACTTCTTTGGGCGACATGTCCCATACCGCCTTGACCAGCGAACCAAGTTCCATGATGTCCTTGAAACCCTTGGGCGGCTCCGGTTCCTTGAGGCGCGCCAGCACGTGGCCGATCTTCCTCAGCTCGCTGACATCGTCGGCGCCCATGCCCAGTGCGACCCGACGCGGGGTCCCGAACAGGTTTGCCAAAACGGGAATAGTGTGCGGAGCGCCGCCCGGATTCGTCGGGTTTTCGAACAGCAGGGCTGGTCCGCCGGCACGCAAGGTGCGATCGCAGACCTCGGTCATCTCCAAATGGGGGGAAACGGGGATCGCTACACGCTTTAATTCACCAATTTCTTGCAACTTGGCAATAAAATCACGTAAATCTGAATAGTTCATCAATTTTTTAATTCTTTTTTACATGTTTTGTGCTGGTCTAGCAATCACCGGCAAGTGGTTGATTTGCCACGTAATTGATGAGCTGAGCGACAAAAGCTAGATTTAAAAGTAATAACACACGATAGAGCTAGTATTGACTTGATATAAACGAGCTTCTACAATCCGCTCTACTAGTGAGACAGGCCCGTCCAGGACGGTGATTTTAGCCGGTCTCATAATTTCACGGGGTCGGGGCCCCACACATTGTAGGAGTGTTTTCTCTGGGCGTCTGCCCAAGCTACCCCGAGACAGTTGTTAGCCACTGGGCGCCTCCATCGCAGCGCGGCCCAGCTGAAGCAAGCAATGACGGCGTTGGTCGACCGCAAGAGCGGCGACGGACGGTTTTCTGATGCACGGCATGAGATCTCCAACGAGCAGCGTTTTAACGCCGCAAAGGGGACACTTTTTCCGCGACAAAGGAGAGACGATGATTCATCGCTTCATAGGAGCGAGCGCAAGGCTCGCCCAACAAATGGCCAGCCAGCCAATCACGTGGTCTACATCCGCGATCAAAACGGCACGCGGTATTCTGACCACCGCACAACATACCTTGACCGTATTCGGTTTATCTGCAGTTGCAATGCTTGCCCTGCTGTACTTCCGCCCTGAGTTTGCACAACGGGTGTCGAGCTTCCTGAGCCCGCAACAGAACGCCGCGGCTGTCGTCGTGGCGGCGCCGGCCGCAAAAGCCTCGGCCCAATTGGCCGCAGCCCGCGGCGCCGACAAGGTGGACATCGCCGATGGCGACGATGCGACGGCCAAGCGTCCGACGCGCCAGCAGAAGTACGTGACCGAATGGCTGTCGCGCCGCTACCGTGTGGCCGGCGACGCCGCCAACATGCTGGTGTCGACTGCCTACAGCACGGCGCACGAAATGAAGCTGGACCCGCTGCTGATCCTGGCCGTGATGGCGATCGAATCGGGCCTGAATCCCTTCGCGGAAAGTCCGATGGGTGCGCAGGGCCTGATGCAAGTGATGTCCAAGGTGCATAGCGACAAGTTCGAGGAACTCGGCGGCCGCCAGGCGGCCCTGAACCCGGTGGCCAACATCCGTGTCGGCGCCCTGATCCTGAAGGATTACGTGAAACGCACCGGCTCGGTTGAAGGCGGCCTCAAGAGCTACGTGGGCGCCGGCGCGGCCGACGACGATTCCGGTTACGGTTCCAAGGTCCTGGCCGAATACCACCGCCTGAAAGCGGTTGCCGGCGGCAAGAACGTACCGACCTTCACACCGGCGGCCCCCGCCCCGGTCCTGGCCCAGAAATCGGCGCCGGCACCGGCCAAGGCGGACAGCGCCGCCAGCGTCGAGACCGCCCACGGCGCCAGCGAGAACGGCGACACGGTCGCCGGCCTGTAAGCACCCCTTCCTGGTCGAAAGCCATCGTGGCGGAAGCTGCGGTGGCTTTTTTTATATCGTTCCGCGCGCGATGACGTCGCTTCTTCGCATTGACGTCGTTTCCTCGCATTGACGTCGTTTCTTCGCATTGATGTCGTTCCTGCATATATTGACGTCGTTCCCGCGCAGGCGGGAACCCAAGTTTTCCGCACCGCCCAAGGCTGATGCTGGCGGCCGGCACGCAACTTGGATTCCCGCCTGCGCGGGAATGACGGGGTTTTCACGCCTTCGCAGAACGACCGGTTTTCACGCCTTCGCTGGACGACGGGGTGAAAAAAAGCCGCCCCGGTTTCCCAGGGCGGCTTTCACTATATATAGAGCCGGTAAAACTCAGCGCTTGCTGTCCGCCGCCGCCTCTTCCGGCCGCAGCCTGCCGGCCAGGCGGTCCAGCACGCCGTTCACGTACTTGTGGCCATCGATGCCGCCGAAGGACTTGGTCAGCTCGACCGCTTCGTTGATCACCACACGGTAAGGCACTTCGATCTTGTTCTTCAACTCCCAGGCACCCAGCAGCAGCACCGCGTGCTCGATCGGCGACAGTTCGGCGACCGGGCGGTCGACCGTCGGCGCGATCAGCTCGCGCAGTTCGACCGATTGCGCGATGGCGCCGTTGAGCAGCTCGCCGAAGTACTCGCCGTCGGCTTTTTCGAAGCCGTGGGCGCTGCGGATGTTGCCGACGACGCTGGACGCCGGCTCATTGTTCAGCAGCCATTGATACAGCCCTTGCAGGGCGAACTCGCGTGCGCGGTGGCGCGGGGTGCGGTTCTTGTTCGGATTGGCGTGCACGTTCTTGTCAGTCATATTCTTGCCTTGATACAGATGTAATGCTTATTCTTCCTCGGCCTGCAGCTCTTCGAGGGCGAGCAGCAGGTTGGCCATTTCGACCGCGACGCGCGCCGCATCGGCGCCCTTCTCGGCCATGCGCACTTCGGCCTGCTCGTCGTTCTCGGTGGTCAGCACCGCATTCGCGATCGGCATGCCATAGTCGAGGCCGATGCGGGTGATGCCGGCGCCGGATTCGTTCGACACCAGTTCGAAGTGGTAGGTCTCGCCGCGGATCACCGCGCCCAGCGCGATCAGCGAGTCGAACTGCTGGGTCTCGGCCATTTTTTGCAGGGCCAGCGGAATTTCCAGCGCGCCCGGCACGGTCACGTGCAGGATGTCTTCGTCGGCAACGCCGAGGTGCTTCAGTTCGGCCAGGCAGGCCGACAGCAGGCCGTGGCCGACGTCGGCGTTGAAACGCGCCTGCACGATACCGATGCGCAGGCCTTCACCCGTCATATTGCTTTCAAATGTTGCTACCGTCATGGCTAAGCCTCTTCTTCTTTGCTTGTAAATGGATTGAATCACCGAATGGTACCGCGCCGGCGGCGCGCTACGCTGGATTGCCTTGAATAGTTATGCGTCCGCCTTGGCCAGGTAGCCTGTCACTTCCAGGTCGAAACCGACCATCGACGGCATCTTGCGCGGATTGGCCAGCAGCTTCATCTTGCGCACGCCGACCAGCTTCAGGATCTGGGCACCGATGCCATAGGTGCGCAGGTCAAGGCTTGCGGCGCGGGCGTTGGGGCGGGCACTGCCCTTTTCCGCGAACTGGCCGAACAGCTGCTCGGCCGTCTCGCTGCAGTTGAGCAGCACGATGACGCCCGAGGGTGCGGCTTTCACGGCCTGCATCGCCGAGGCCACGTTCCACGAGTGGGCGGTGCCGGCGCTGTCCAGCAGGTCGAGGATGGACACCGGCTGGTGCACGCGCACCAGCGCTTCCTCGTCCGCGCTCGGGGTGCCATGCACCAGCGCCAGGTGGGCGCAGCCGCTCGGCTTGTCGCGGAAGGCAACCAGGCGGAAGTCGCCATAGGCGGTGCTCAGCTGGCGCTCGGCCACGCGCTCGACCAGGCTCTCGGTCTGGCTGCGGTAATGGATCAGGTCGGCGATGGTGCCGATCTTGATGTTGTGTTCCTTGCCGAACTCGAGCAGGTCGGGCAGGCGCGCCATGGTGCCGTCTTCCTTGATGATCTCGCAGATCACCGAGGCCGGGGTCAGGCCCGCCATCTCGGTCAGGTCACAGCCGGCTTCGGTATGGCCGGCGCGCATCAGCACCCCGCCCTTGACCGCGCGCAGCGGGAAGATGTGGCCCGGCTGCACCAGGTCTTCGGGTTGCGAATCTTTCGCGACGGCGACCTGGATGGTGCGCGCGCGGTCGGCCGCGGAAATGCCGGTGGTGACGCCCTCGGCGGCTTCGATCGACACCGTGAAATTGGTGCCGAAGGAGGTGCCGTTACGGGTGGTCATCATCGGCAGCTCAAGGCGGTCGCAGATCTCTTCGGCCAGCGTCAGGCAGACCAGGCCGCGCGCGTGGCGGATCATGAAATTGATCGCCTCGGGCGTGACGAAATCGGCGGCGAGCACCAGGTCGCCTTCGTTTTCACGGTCTTCTTCGTCGACCAGAATGACCATGCGCCCGGCGCGCAGTTCGTCGACGATTTCCTGGGTGGTGGAGATGGACATGCAGGTTCCTTGCGGCGATTCTCGAAAGCGTTACTCGATGGTGCTTCTCGATACAGGACGGCGGCGCGCAGGCGCGCCGTGGTAATCCGCTATTTTAAAGGATTTGCCGGGGCTCGGCCGCATTCCGGCTGCATTCCCGCTGCAACTGCCGCGATTCGGGCGCTGCTCGCCCTGCCGATACGCCCCGCATCCGGGCATCGTTGCAGGTTGACAACAAACTTCCAGTACATGCAACACAGATATGCTGCTCTGTCACAACGGTGCGATCCGGGATGCAAGGTAGAATGTTCCTTTATTGCTGAAGGACAGCGCCGCATGTTCACCCGTCTTGCCCGCCTTACCGTCGCCGCCCTGTTCTTGCCCGCGCTACTGCCCGCGCTCCAGCTCGCCTGCGCCGCGACGATGCCGGTTGCGGTACCGAGGCCTTCAGCCATCAGCGCGCCGGCGCCGCTCAAGCTCGACGATCCGCTGCCCATCGGCGCCCAGGTCAAGGTCGGCAAGCTCGCCAACGGCCTCACCTATTACATCCAGCGCAACGGCAAGCCGGAAAACAAGCTCGAGCTGCGCCTCGTGGTCAAGGCCGGCTCCATCCTCGAAGACGAGGACCAGCGCGGCCTGGCCCACTTCACCGAGCACATGGCCTTCAACGGCTCGCGCCACTTCAAGAAACACGAGCTGGTGTCCTACCTGCAATCGGTGGGCGTCAAGTTTGGTGCCGACCTGAACGCCTATACCGGCTTCGACGAAACCGTCTACGTGCTGCCGCTGCCGCTGTCGTCATCCCTGTCCGAGCGCAAGCAGGACCTGGACAAGGCCTTCCTGGTGCTGCAGGACTGGGCCCAGGGCCTGACCCTGAAGGATGCCGACATCGACAAGGAACGCGATATCGTGCTCGAAGAGCTGCGCCTCGGCAAGGGTGCAGGCGACCGAATGCAGAAGGTGCTGATGCCGAAGATCTACAACGGCTCGCGCTACGCCGAACGCCTGCCGATCGGCGACGAAGCCACCCTGCGCCACTTCAAGCCGGACGCCCTGCGCCGCTTCTACCGCGACTGGTACCGTCCCGACCTGATGGCGGTGGTGGTGGTCGGCGACCTCGACCCGGCCCAGGCCGAGCAGCTGGTCAAGCGCCACTTCGCCGGCCTGCGCAACCCGGCGCCGGCGCGTCTGCGCAGCTATGCCGCGATCGCCCCGCGCACCGACAGCGAAGCCCTGGTCGTCACCGACAAGGAAGCCGGCCCGGCCGCAATCCTGATCCGCTACCCGGTGCGCCTGTTCCAGGAACGCGCCACCGTCGGCGGCTACCGCGAGCAACTCATCGAAGCGCTGTTCGGCGGCATGCTGAACGCGCGCCTGCAGGAACTGGCCCAGCTGCCGACGCCGCCCTTCCTCGGCGCCAGCAGCGCCCTGAGCCGCCTGACCCCGCGCTACCGCTCCTACAATGCCTCGGCCTCGCTCGGGACCGGCGGCGCCACCGCCGCCATCGACGCCCTGGTCCAGGAAAACGAACGCGCGCGCCGCTACGGCTTCAGCAACGCGGAACTGGAGCGCATGAAAAAGACCATGCTGCGCACCTACGAGCGCGCCTACAACGAGCGCGACAAGACCGATTCCGCGGTGTATGCCGGCGAGTACATGCGCCACTTCCTCGAAGGCGAATCGATTCCCGGCATCGAGGCCGAATACCGCTACGTGACCGAGCTGGCGCCCGGCATCGGCATCGATGAGATCAACGCCTATGCGCGCGCGACCATCCCGGCCGACTCCGGCAAGCTGGTGGTCTACACCGGGCCGACCAAGGCCGAAGTCCCACTGCCCAGCGGCGCCCAGTTGCTGTCCGCGGTGACGGCCGCCGAACAGCGTGAAGTCCTTGCCCACGACGAAAAAGCCGTGGCCGGCGCCCTGATGGACAAGCCGCCGGTGCCGGGCCGTATCGTCGCCGAAAGCCATGACGCCCAGCTCGGCCTGACGCGCCTGACGCTGTCCAACGGCGTCAAGGTGATCCTGAAACCGACCACCTACCGCAACGATCAGGTCTTGATGAGCGCCGCGCGCTTCGGCGGCCAGAGCCTGTTCGACGAAGCGGACATGTTCAGCGCCCGCTATGCCGACACCATCGTCGCCGCGATGGGCCTGAAGGACTTGTCGCCGCTCGACCTGCGCAAGGTCCTGGCCGGCAAGGCGGCCGCCGTCAGCGCGGGGCTGGGCAGCAACACCGACGTGGTGGCCGGCACCGCCGGCGCCGCCGACGTCGAGACCATGCTGCAGATGGTGTGGCTGAAGTTCGCCGGCGTGCGGCGCGATGAAGACCTGTATAAATCCTTCATCGGCAAGCAGATGGAACTGGCGCGCAACCGCCTGGCGCAGCCGGGCGCGCTGTTCGGCGACACCGTGGTCGCTACGCTCTACGGCAACAACCCGCGCGCGCCGCGTGCGCTGCGTCCGGAAGACATCGCCCGCATCGACCTCGACCGCGCGATCGCCATCTACCGCCAGCGCTTCTCAAGCGCGCGCGACCTCAGCTTCATCTTCGTCGGCAGCTTCGACGTCGCCACCCTCAAGCCGCTGCTGGCGACCTACCTAGGCAGCCTGCCGACACCGGCCCTCCCGACCGCCTTCCGCGACCTCGGCCTGCGTCCGGTGAAGGGCGTGGTCAAGCGCGAAGTCAAGCTGGGTTCCGAAGACAAGAGCACGGTATCGCTGACCTTCTCCGGGCCGGCCGAGGTGAGCGAAGCCGAAGAGCTGCGCCTGTCGGCCCTGACCGAGGTCATGAACATCCGCATCATCGACGTGCTGCGCGAAAAGCTCGGCCTGATCTACGGCGGCGGCATGGAAGGCTCGATGACGCGCGTGCCCTACAGCCACTACACTGTCGGCGTCACCCTGCCCACCGGTCCGGAAAACGTCGACAAGGTGCTGAAAGCCACCTTCGCCGAGATCGGGCGCATGCGCATGGAAGGACCGGACCAGGGCGACCTGGACAAGGTCAAGACCAACTGGCTGCAAAGCTATCGCAAGTCGCTGCAGGAGAATGGCTACTGGGTGGCGATGCTGCAGAATTCGCTGACCGAGGGCACCGATCCGGCCACCATCCTCAGTTTCGAGAAGGACGTGGCCGCCCTCTCGGTGGCCGACCTGAAGCGCACCGCCCAGCGTTACCTCAACCCGGAAAATTACGTGCAGGTGGTGCTGAATCCGGAAGCGGCCACCGGCGCACCAGCGGCGGCAGCCGCGCCGGCAGCCGCGCCGCGCTGACGACACAGCATAAGCGCGTCAGCAGAGCCTCCAGGGCAAGGCGCATCGTCGAAGACAGTACGCCAGTACGGCGAGACGAATGCAAGGCCGCCATGGAGGTTCTGCTGACCGCGCTTAAAATTGGTGGCTGAAATGGCCGTATAAGGCCAGGCAGAGTTCGACGAAGATCAGCAACAGGATCGCCAGTTCCAGCCGGTGCGAGCTGTGGTAACGCATGGTCTCCACCAGCGTTTCCGAGGTGTGCGACAGCGTGGTCAGCTTGCGGTCCAGGGTCGAGGCGCGGTCGTGCAGCTCGTAGTCGCCTTCCAGCCGGGCGTACAGGCCCGACAGGCCCGGGTTGTCCCACAACAGGTCGGGCCGGTCGAGCACCCCGGCGCGGCCGTTCAGGCGGCTCTCGGCCAGCAGCATGCTGCCCACGGCTTTCAGGAGTTCCGACGGTTTCGCCGAAAAGCGCCCGTCTTCGGCCAGGTCGCGTGCCAGCGGCTCGCTGCGGTCGAAGTCACGCCCGGCCTGGCGTTCCTGGAAGGACAGCATGGTGGCCTTGGCCATCACCTCGGCGATCAGCTGCAGGCGCAGGCGGTCGGCATTCTTGATCTTGATGAGCTGTCCAGACGGGCCTTCTTCCTCGTCCGGATCGATGTCGATCAGCGCCATCTCGGCGGCGCCGGGGTCGCCGGCGCCCGAGGAATAGGCGGCGATCGCCTCCAGCAGGCGGGTCTTTTCCGCGGCCGAGGCATTGAACAGCACCACGGCGCCATAGCGGAAGACCGCGGCCACGCCGCCGGCGCCGAGCCGGATCAGATAGGGCGACTTGGCGATGATCTCGAAGCCGGAAATCGCCTTGATATCGATACGCTCGGCCACCATGATCGCGCTCGCGCTGAACTGGAGCTGGGCAATCGCCGGCCGCTGGTAAGGCAGCTTTTCGTTTTTCAGGTGCAGGCCGGGCCGGCTGCGCGGACGCGGATTCCAGTGGATCCGCTTTCTTTCGGTCTGGCTGTTCATGGCTTATTTCAGGTACTTGTCGAACCAGGCCAGGCTGCGCTCGCGCTGGTCGCGCACGTGCTCGGGCTTGCGGATTGCATGGCCTTCGTCCTCGTAGATCACCAGCGCGGTCGGCACGCCCTGGGCCTTCAGGCCATGCCAGAATTCCTGCGACTGCGCCGGCGGGCATTCCACGTCGCGCTCGCCCACCATCACCAGGGTCGGCGTGCGCGCCGACTTGATCGATTCGATCGGCGAGGCGGCGCGGTAGATCGCCGGGTCGTCGTACATGGTGGCGCCGAAGAAGGGCACCATCCACTGGTCGATGCCGTTCTGGCCGTAGTAGCTGATCCAGTTGGCGACGCCGGCGCTGGCCACCGCCGCCTTGAAGCGCTGGCTGTGGGTCACACCCCACATGGTCATGAAGCCGCCATACGAGTGGCCGATCAGGCCGAGGCGCGCGTTGTCGACCGGCGCCTGGCGCACGACGGCATCGACGCCGGCCAGGATGTCGCGCCAGTCGCCGCCGCCGAAGTCGCGCTTGTTGGCGCTGGAGAAGGCCAGCCCCTGGCCATAACTGCCGCGCGGATTCGGAAAGAACACGAAATAGCCCTTGCCCACCAGTTCGCGCACCAGGCCGTTGCCGCCCTCGCCTGCCACATAGCGCGGCGTCACGGCCGAGGCCGGGCCGCCGTGTACCTGCACGATCATCGGGTACTTCTTGCCGGCGTCCACCGTGCGCGGGCCGACCAGCCAGCCTTGCACATTGAAGCCTTCGCTGGTCCAGCTGATGCTCTGCGCCTTGACCTGGGGCGCGAAGCCCTGGTTATCGCGGGTGATCGGCGCCAGCTCCCCCAGGCGTCCGGCGACGATGCGCGGGCCCTGCTCGTAATCCTCGATGATGGAGGCAGCGGCCTTGCCGTCGGCGCTGAACACGAAACGGCCGTCGCGCGAAGCGGATGCGCTGACCGGCGCCTTCCACAACATGGTGGCGCTGCGCGCCGCCGGATCGATGGCAGCAATGCCGGTGTCGGCGCCCGCCAGCACTGAGGCCAGCAAGGTCTGGCCACGCCAGCTGATGCCGGTGAAGCTGCCCTTGTAGCCGGGCGTGACGTCGACCGGTTCGCCGCCTGCCAAAGGCACCGTGAACACGTCGCCGCCGACCGAGCCAAAATCGCTCATCAGGCCGCCGATGAAAGCGACCGTGCGCCCGTCCGGCGACACGTGCGGCATGTTCATCTGCATCTTCGGCGCCGCCAGCACGCGCAGCCTGCCACTGGCGGCATCGACGTGGCCGAGGGTCGCGATCCACCAGTTGTTGTCGCCATTGCCCTTGGCGCTGGTGACGACGAAACCCTTGCCGTCCGGCGTCCAGTCGTATTCGTAGACGAAGGTGTCGCCCGGCGACACCATGCGCAGCTCGCCACCGGCCGCCGGCACGATCGCGATGCGCTGCTCGTCCTCTTCCTGGGCCACGCCGATCTCGCCGACCTGGCGCGCACCCGCCTCCACCGCACCGGTGAGCTTCTTGGCGCCGACGGTCGCCAGCAAGGCCAGCTGACGCCCGTCCGGCGACCAGCGCACGGTGTTGGCGACGCCCTTGAGCGTGGCGACCGTTCTCAGCTTGCCGTCGCGCAGCACCAGCACGCTGGCGGTGCCGGCCTTGGCGTCGCTGCCGATCAGCGCGATCGACTTGCCGTCGGGCGACCAGGCCGGCGCATCCAGGCGGCACTCGGCGCAGCCGGCGCTGTCGTAGGTCGCGGCGACCTTGCCGCTGGCGGTCTCGCGCACCGTCACGCGCGCCGGCGTCTTCTCGCCTTCCACCGTCTCGATGGTGGCGATGCGCTCGCCCCCGGCGCTCATCGCCAGGCCGCGGTAGCTGCGCATCGCGCCGGCGTCGGCCGATGCCTGCGCGGCGGCGGCCAGCAGCGCGAGTGCGGCGAGGGTATGGATGGTCTCTTTGGTCATTGTCGTTTTCGTGGGTTGTTCAGTGGGCGCGAGCGCGCACCTTCATTTATTCAAGACGTCGCGCACCGCATCGGCCAGCGGCTCGTAGGAAAACCTGGCGTAGCCGCCGCCCAGCGCGCGACGCATCACGGCGGCGGTGCGCCGGACGGGGTTGCGCGGCGGTGCGCTGCGGCTGCGCGCATAGTCCAGCGCTTCGCCCGCCAGCGTCTTGTAACGCGGCGGCACCGCGGGATGGCCCACGATGCGCGTGTGCAGGGCCGAGCGCCACGAGACGTCGTGGTCGGTGTCCTGCTGCAAGGGATGGGGCCCGCCGATCTTCCACCACAGATGGCGCATCCTGGTGAAGGCGCTGCGCTTGCGCACGCCGACCAGGTTGGCGCCGTGCTGGCGGTAATCGATGGTCGGCTGCTCGACCAGGTGGACCTTGCCGATCGCCGCTGCGATGAAGGCCAGCCAGGCATCATGGTAGAAGTCATGCGGCAACGGCCGCGCATGGTCCAGCAGGCTGCGGCGGAAAGCCGCGGTGGCGCCGGTAACGACGTTGCGGCGGCAGTAGACCAGGAAGGCATCGCCGCCGCGGATGGCGCTGCGCTCGCCCGGCGACAGGGCGAGTTCGGCCAGCAGGGTCTTGCCCATGTCGCGGCCCTGGGCATCGACCAGCACCGCATCGCTGTGCACCAGCATGACCTCGGGACGCTGTTCGAACACGGCCGCCAGCAGTGCCACCTTGTCGGTATGCCAGACGTCGTCCTGGTCGGCGGTGAAGACGATATCGGCTTCTACCCGGGAGAACGCCTGTTCGGCGTTCGCGATCAGGCCGAGCTGGGTCTCGTTGCGGATCAGCGTGACCCGCACCCGCGCCTTCACTTGCTCTGACCACGCTTGCAGGAATTCCCAGGTGCCGTCGGTGGAGCGGTCGTCCGACACCACGATGTGGGACACCGGACGGGTCTGCGCCAGGATGCTGTCCAGTTGCTCGGTCAGGTATTTCAGACCGTTGTAGGTGATGATAGCGACGCCAACCGTCAGAGATGTCATGAGAATTCCGCTAGAAGACACCGGGATGGTGAACAACAATTATTCTAGCAGGAATTGATTTTTAGCCATCAACGATCCATGCGGCTGGCATGCCGCCGCCACCGCATCAGCGCGCCGTGGTGGCGCTCAGCATGCGTTCGACATAGCGCGCGATCAGGTCGATCTCGAGGTTCACCTTGGCGCCGGCGGCCAGGTGCTTCAGGGTGGTGACGGCGATGGTATGCGGGATCAAATTGATGGAAAAGCGGCAGCAGGCGCCCGCGCCGGCCACGTCTTCCACGTTGTTGACGGTCAGCGACACGCCGTTCACCACCACCGAACCTTTATAGGCCAGGAACTTGCCCAGCTCGGCCGGCGCATCGACGACCAGCTTGTAGGATTCGCCGACCTGCTCGAAGCTGTGCACCTTGCCCAGGCCATCGACGTGGCCGGACACCAGGTGGCCGCCCAGGCGCTCGGCCAGGGTCAGCGCCTTTTCCAGGTTGACTTCGCCCGGCTGGTCCAGGCCCGCGGTGCGGTTCAGGCTTTCGCGCGAGACGTCGACGGCGAACGAGCGCTCGTCCTTCTCGACCACGGTCATGCAGGCGCCGTTGATGGCGATCGAGTCGCCCAGGCCGACGTCGGCCAGCGGCAGGCCGCCGGCATCGATGGCCAGGCGCACGCCGGCGTCCTCGCCGCCCGCCAGCGGGGTGACCGATTGGATGCTGCCGACGGCAGCGACGATTCCAGTAAACATGAGTCTTGTTCCTTCAGGTTGGTGCGGATGATTCGCTTGATTCGGATGGTTCGGTTGATTCGTGGAAGCGCGCCAGGATGCGCAGGTCGGGGCCGACCTGGTTGACGGCGTGGAAGCGCAGCGCCAGCTTGTCGGCCAGGCGCGCCAGCGGCGGCAGGGCGAACATGCCCTGGCCGGGGCCGATCAGGCTGGGCGCAAGGTAGACCAGCAGCTCATCGACGCAGCCTTCGCGCAGCAGCGAGGCGTTCAGCTTGGCGCCGGCCTCGACGTGGAGTTCGTTGATCTCGCGCCGACCCAGTTCCAGCATCAGCGCCGGCAGGTCGACCTTGCCCTGCGCATTCGGCAGCAGGATGAGCTCGTGGCCGGCCGCGCGCAGCGCCGCTTCCTTGGCCGGGTCGGGCGTCGCCGCCACGATCCAGCACGGCGCGCCCTGCAGGATGCGGGCGTCGAGGTCGATGTCGAGGCGGCTGTCGACGATCACGCGGCGCGGCTGCAGCGGGGTGTCGATACCGCGCACCGTCAGTTGCGGGTCGTCGGCCTTGACCGTGCCGATGCCGGTCAGGATCGCGTTCGCGCGCGCACGCCAGGCATGGCCGTCGGCGCGCGCTTCAGGGCTGGTGATCCACTGGCTTTCGCCGCTGTCGAGCGCGGTCGCGCCATCCAGGCTGGCCGCTGTTTTGAGGCGCACCCAGGGGCGGCCATGGCGCATGCGCGTGAAAAAGCCGATGTTCAGCTCGTACGCCTGCCCGGCCAGCACGCCCTGGCTGACGGCGATCCCGGCCGCCTCCAGCTGGGCCATGCCGCGTCCCGCCACCAGCGGGTTCGGGTCGGTCATCGCCGCCACCACCCGCCCGAGGCCGGCCTGCACCAGGGCGTTCGAGCACGGCGGCGTGCGGCCGTAATGGCTGCAGGGTTCCAGCGTAACGTAGGCGGTGGCGCCGCGCACGTCCTCGCCGCGCGCCGCGGCGTCGCGCATCGCCTGGATCTCGGCGTGGGCCTGGCCGGCCGGCTGGGTGTGGCCGGCGCCGATCACCTCGCCGTCGCGCACGATCACGCAGCCGATGCGCGGGTTCGGCGCGGTGATGTACATGCCCTTGGCGGCCCATGCCAGGGCCAGTGCCATGCCGTCGCGATCGTTGTCTATCTTGCTCGGTGTTTCCACAGTGTCCTTCGTGTCGGGCCGGGTGCGCGCCCGGTAGCTACCCCGTGGCGGCCGCGTCGAGGCGCACTTCAAGGCGCACTTCAAGGCGCACCCCGGGGCGGCCCGCCCGTCAAGGCGGCACCTGGGCGCCGTCGCAGGACGCATCGCGCGCCGGATCGCAGATGCGCGCCCGGCCCAGCATGTTGATTTTAATACGGCGGATCGCACTGCCATGGAACAGGGACAGCGTGCCGTAGCGCGCCGCCGCGCTGTTGCTGTCGCTGCAGCTGCGCCCGGCGCCATTGTAGGCGATATAGTAAGGCGGCGCAGCGGAGGTGAAGGCAAAGGCGATCGCCAGGCCCGCCGGCAGCGGGCCATGCTCGGCCAGGACGCTGTCGCCCGGACCGGGCTGGCCGTCGCCGTCGCGGTCGATGAAGACGCGCCAGCCGCGCCGCCAGTCGGCCCCGGCGGCATCGCGCGGCAGCAGCTTGACCACTTCCCCGCGCGCCAGCGCCTGGCTGCGCGCCATGCCGAGCGCCGCGAACAGGTCGCCGCTGGCGCTCTTGAGCTGCTGATTGCGCACCAGCGCGCCGAGGTCGGGCGCGGCCAGCGCCAGCAGCACGCCGGCCACTCCCAGCACCACGCAGAGCTCGATCAGCGAAAAGCCGGCGCGCGGCGGCTGGTGCCGTTGCGCGTTCTGGGCAGACCTGGCGCTCATGGCCAGCAGCGCCCGCCCGCCTGCCCTTCCTGCGCGCCGCCCGCGCCGTGGTTGCCAAGGCTGTCCAGCGTCAAGGCGCCGCAGTCGGGATCGCGAAAGGCAGTGTCGACGCGGCTGGTGCCGGGCCGTGCGCGGATCTCGATGCACTCGCCCAGGGTCAGTCCGGGGCAGGCATGGCCATCGAGCTCATAGGCGCTGCGGGCGGCGTTGTCGCCCGACCACCAGTGGAATTCGGCCGCCTGCGGCTCCGCGGCATCGGCCGAGAATGCGACATAGGTGTTGTGCCGCGCAAAATAGCGCTCCTGGCGCTGCATGGCCTCGATCAGCGCCACCTGCCCTTCGGTACGGCGGGTGCGCGCGATATAGCCGGCGTAGCTCGGCACGACCAGCGCGGTGAGGATCCCCAGTATCGCCAGCACGATCAGCACTTCGATCAGGGTAAAGCCGTGTCGTTCGTTCATCCTGTCTCCTTCGTTTTTCGTTTTTCGTTTTTCGTTGTTCATTGCATGGCGCGCGCGTGCAGCTCGGGCCAGTTGGCGATTTCGCGCCAGGCGATGCGGCCAGTGGGCGATCCGGCGGCCGGCGATCCGGCGGCCGGTGGTTCCGCTGCCGGTTCGGCTTCCGGGTCAGCCGGCGGCTGGGCGTTGCCGCCATCCGCTGCACCGTCGGTGGACGGGCCGGCGCCCTCGTCATCGTCCCCATCCGCGCCACGGCCGCCGGCGCCACCCCGCTCCGGCAGCACTGCGGATGGCGCCGGCCGGCGAAACAAGACCTGCAGCACGACCCGCGTGTTTGCACGTGCGCCGAAGCCGATCGCCGTGATGCGGTAGAGGGCGCCGGAAGCCGGCGGCCCGGGCCCCGCCGGCACCAGTTGTTCGATCAGGTAGCCCGGCGGACGCGCCGGCAGGATGCCCGCACCGCTCGCGAACGTGGCGCCGGTGTAGCGTCCATAAGGCACCATGACCGGGCTGTCCTCGGCTTCCAGGTCGAGCGTTTCCCATAGCGCGGGCGCGGGCGCGGCCGTCGGCAGGCACAGGCCGAGGTCCTGGCTGCCGCGTCCGCAGTCCGCGGCGAAACCGCCGCTGCCGGCCGCGAACCAGGCGGCGCGCGCCGACGACGGCTGGGCCCCGCCGGCGAGGTCGGCCTGGGCATCCGCCAGCGCCGCCTCGGCCCCCGCGCGCGCCACCATGCGCTCGCGCTCCTGGCGCGCCGAGGCCATCGAGGCGAAGGCGGTGCGCGCCACCGAGACGCCGAGGATCAGCGCGCCCAGCATCAGCATCAGCGCACACACCAGGGCCATGCCGCGCTGCGACCGTGGGCGCCGCAAGCGGCGCATCATGGCAGCGCCGCCGGCAAGGCCAGCGTCGTCGTGAACAGCCTGCGCTCGCGGGTGCGCAGCGCCGCCGGCAGCGCGGTTTCATGCAAGGTGCTGCCGCTGTCGGACGCGGCGGCGGTGCTGGCGGCGTAGGCCGGGCCGAGCAGGTCGACGTCGAGCGCGTCGCGGTCCGTGCGCGTGCTGCGCCCGCCATGCAGGAGCAGGCCGATGCGCACGCTGACCACGCGCTTCCAGTGGGTGCGGCGGTGCAGCTCTTCGGTGTCGGCGCCGAGGCCGAGCGCGGCGTCCAGCGCCGTGATGGCGCTCGCGTTCAGGTAGCGGTTGGCGACGAAGTCGCGCGGGGTGTCGGTATCGACACCGTACAGCACCTGGAAGCCGTCGACCCCGCTGACCAGGGCATCGGCGCCCCAGCTGGACGTGCCGCGGTACTTACAGCGCAGCTCGGCCTCGCCTTCGGTATTCTTCGCTACATAGAAGATGCTCCAGCCCTCCTCGCCGTCGGCATGGGCAAAGCCGGCGCAGCTGAGGATGCTGCCGTCGCCATCGGGCGCGGTGCCGGCACCGGGAAAGCGTAGCGCCAGCACGTCGCTGCCGTTGGCGGCGTCGGGCAGCGGCGCGTCGATGCCGGAGCTGGTCTTGGCCAGCGAACGGGCATCCAGCCCGCCCAGGCGCGCCGGCGCCACGCCGAGGTCGGTATCGAGCGCGCCCGCGTCGCGCCAGGCCGCCTGGCGCACGGCGCGCCCGATCAGGTCGAGCGCATGGCGGCCGCCATCGTCGATGGCCGCCATCTCCATTTGCGCCGCATAGGCCGCGCTGGCCAGGCCGAGCAGACGGCCGGCAGCCAGCACCACGGCCATGCCGACCGTGAGCGCCACCAGCATCTCGACCAGCGTCAAGCCGTGCTGGCCTAGCGCGCCATACCCGCGCCTTCTGTGCCACCTTCTGTGCCACCTCATGTGCCACCCACGGCCACCGGCAGCTGCACCCTCGGCAAGGCCCCAGCCTCGCCCGGCTCGCGCCAGCCGAGCTTGATCACCACCGGCGCGCCCGGCTGATGGTCGCAGGCCCAGGATGGCAGGCCCGAGGCATCCGGCATGGCGGCATCGCGGCAGGCCAGCAGGCGACCGCCGGGAAAGCGCAGGGCCAGCTCGCGCGCCACCTCCATCAGGTCGAAGCCGGCCAGCGTCGCCGCGCCGCAGTTGCTGTCGCCGAAACAGGCCTCAGCCTCGGGCGGGCTGCCGGCGGCGCTGTCGTAATCGAGCTGGAGATAGGGATTGGCGCTGTCGGCCAGCGCCATGGCCACGGGATTCGCGCGCATGCGCTCGGCCAGGGAAGTGGCCAGCTGGACGCCATCGGCAATGCGCGCCGCCTCGCGTCCGGATCGCATCGCCATGGCCTGGACGCCGGCGGCCCCGGCGACGCCGAGCGCGACCACGAACAAGGCCACCAGCACTTCGGCCAGCGTGAAGCCGCCGCACGCCCGCCCGGTAGGAACTGCCAGCATCGGTCATCTCCCGAACAAAACAAGAGATGCGACGATATACAGTCGAGCCCGGCCCGGCGGTGTGACGCCTCAAGCAAAGGAGTGGAACTAAAAAGGACTTGGATAAGTCGCCAGCCAGCGGTCGTCGCAAACGGCCCAGGGCAAGGGATGCGGCCCACCGACGCGGCCCCGAAGACAGTACGAAAGTACGGCGAGGGGCTGCAACGCCGCCATGGGCCGTTTACGACGACCGCTATTTGCGGGGTTGGCCTACTTCGGCGATTGCTTCTTGAAACTCGGCCAGGTCCTCGAAATTCTTGTAGACCGAAGCAAAGCGGATATACGCAATCTTGTCGAGGCGCTTGAGTTCCTGCATCACCAGTTCGCCGATGTAGCCTGTATCGACCTCGCGCCGGCCGCTGGTCAGCAGTTTTTCTTCGATGGAGGCACAGGCGGCGTCGATCGCCTCGGCCGAGACCGGGCGCTTGCGCAAGGCCAGGCGCAGACTGCCGCGCAGCTTGCCCGATTCGTACTCGGTGCGGCTGCCGTCCTTCTTGACGATGATCGGCATCGAGAGTTCGATGCGCTCGTAGGTAGTGAAGCGCTTGTCGCACTGGGCGCAGCGGCGCCGGCGCCGGATGGCATCGCCCACCTCGGATACGCGGGTATCGAGGACCTGGGTGTCTTCATGCTGACAGAACGGACATTTCATGGGGCGCCGGGGGTCGTACTCAAAAAATGGCGCCACCAGGGCGCCGTAAGATCAAGCTTCGTAGACCGGGTACTTGTCGGTCAGCTGCTTGACTTCCGCCTTGACGCGCTCGATGACGGCGGCGTCGTGCGGGTTGTCCAGCACGTCGGCGATCAGGTGGCCGACCTTGGTCGCGTCCGCTTCCTTGAAGCCGCGGGTGGTGAAGGCCGGGCTGCCCAGGCGGATGCCGGAGGTGACGAAGGGCTTCTGCGGGTCGTTCGGGATGCCGTTCTTGTTGCAGGTCATATGGGCCTGGCCCAGGATGGCTTCCGCTTCCTTGCCGGTGAGGCCCTTGGCGCGCAGGTCGACCAGCATCACGTGGGCTTCGGTACGGCCCGACACGATGCGCAGGCCGCGTTCGATCAGCGCCTCGGCCAGGGCCTTGGCATTCTTGACCACCTGCTGCTGGTACGCCTTGAATTCCGGCGACAGCGCTTCCTTGAAGGCGACCGCTTTACCGGCGATCACGTGCATCAGCGGGCCGCCCTGGATGCCGGGGAAGATCGCCGAATTGATGGCTTTTTCGTGCTCGGCCTTCATCAGGATGATGCCGCCGCGCGGGCCGCGCAGGGATTTGTGGGTGGTCGAGGTGACGAAGTCGGCATAGGGCACCGGGTTCGGGTACTCGCCGGCCGCGATCAGACCGGCGTAGTGGGCCATGTCGACCATGAACCAGGCGCCGACTTCCTTGGCGATGCGGGCGAAGCGCTCGAAATCGATGCGCAGTGCAAAGGCCGATGCGCCGGCGATGATCATCTTCGGCTTGTGCTCGCGGGCCAGGGCTTCCATCGCCTCGTAGTCGATGTCTTCCTGCTCGGTCAGGCCATAGGACACCACGTTGAACCATTTGCCGGACATGTTCAGCGCCATGCCGTGGGTCAGGTGGCCGCCTTCGGCCAGCGACATGCCCATGATGGTGTCGCCTGGCTTGAGCATGGCAAAGAACACACCCTGGTTCGCCTGCGAACCGGAATTCGGCTGGACGTTGGCGGCTTCGGCGCCGAACAATTCCTTCAGGCGGTCGATCGCCAGCTGCTCGACGACGTCGACGTACTCGCAGCCGCCGTAGTAGCGCTTGCCCGGATAGCCTTCGGCATACTTGTTGGTCAGCTGGGAGCCCTGGGCCTGCATCACGGCCGGGGAGGTGTAGTTCTCGGATGCGATCAGCTCGATGTGGTCTTGCTGGCGACGGTTTTCATTCTGGATGGCATTCCACAGATCCGGGTCAACCTTGGCGAGCGTGTGATCTTTTGCAAACATGAAAAACTCCAATCGATAAGAGTACCAGGCAACGGGCAGCGCTGGAGCAGGCGGAGGCCGCGAACGGACCGGCAGCCGCGCAACAATACACGCAGTCACGCACATTTGGCGCGTACCCATTGATGGCTGCCCAGGCGAACGGCAAAGACGGCATCTCACGTTCCCCGGTGGAAGCCCACCTTCGCCGCGCGGCAGCGCGGTTTTCGCCAGTTACGTGAAATGTGACAGAGCTGCCGATTGTAAGTGATCTGACGGTTGGGAAGCAAGGAAGGCCCGCCCTGTCCCCAACACGGCCGCCATGCCGGTGGCGCGTGGCCAATTCGGCTACAATCTTGCAGCCTCATTATTTACCATGCTCCACCCTCACTCGGGAATTCCATCATGATCGTTTTCATCACCGGCGCTTCGGCCGGATTCGGCGCCGCCATGGCGCGCACCTTCGTCAAGAACGGCCACCAGGTGGTGCTGGCGGCGCGGCGCAAGGAGCGCCTCGATGCCCTGGCGGCCGAGCTGGGCGAGTCGGCGCTGCCGATCGCGATGGACGTCACCGACAAGGCCTCGATCGAAGAAGCGCTGTCGATGCTGCCGCAATCCTGGCGCCAGATCGACGTGCTGATCAACAATGCCGGCCTGGCCCTGAACACCAAGCCGGCCCATGAAGTGCCGCTGGAAGACTGGCACACCATGATCGACACCAACGTCAAGGGCCTGGTGACGATGACCCATGCCCTGTTGCCGGCGATGGTGGAGCGCGGCAGCGGCCTGGTGATCAACCTGGGTTCGGTGGCCGGCCACTACCCTTACCCGGGCGGCAACGTCTACGGCGCCACCAAGGCCTTCGTCGAACAGTTCACGCTCAACCTGCGCGCCGACCTGGTCGGCACCGGTGTGCGTGCCACCAACCTGGCCCCCGGCCTGTGCGGCGGCACCGAATTCTCGAACGTGCGCCTGAAGGGCGACGACGCCGCCGCCGCCAAGGTCTACGAAGGCACCCAGCCCCTGACCGCCGAGGACATCGCCGCCACCGCCTACTGGATCGCCACCCTGCCGCCGCACGTCAACGTCAACCTGATCGAACTGATGCCAACCTGCCAGGGCTTCTCGCCGTTCAACATCAAGCGCAGCTAAAGCGGCCTCCTTCGGGGTCAGAGCACTTCACTTCGGGGTCAGAGCATTTCGTGAAGCATGGGCTCCCCGGCAATTCCGGGAGCTGTTCTTGACGCGCCGCCCTGCACTGGCGCAGCGCTACAGCGCGCCGCCAGCCTGATGTTTTTGTCAGAATATTGATTCTGCTTGTGCTCTGACCCCGAACTGGCTGTGATGTTTCAAACGCGACGCATGTTGTGAGAAAGTGTTACAGTTGTTGGCTTGACATGCAGATGTCGCGTTTACTACCGCACATCTCCGTGGGCGCTGGCTTGGTCCTGGTAGTCCATCGCCGCATATGTACGCTAAGGTACATAGAGCAGGCCAAATGGCGTAAAATGTTTCCCATTTTCATTTATGGCAGCTGAAATGCCTTCAGTTTTTACCTGGTCGGTAAGGGTCTATTACGAAGATACCGATGCCGGCGGGATCGTTTATTACGCCAATTACCTGAAGTTTTTCGAACGGGCACGCACCGAATGGCTGCGTTCGCTCGGCATTCACCAGCAAGACCTGTTGGCGACCCAAGCCGCCGCCTTTGTCGTGCGCAGCGCCGCCGTGGAGTATCTGGGTGCCGCCCGCCTCGATGATGAATTGACGCTGCGCCTGAGCGTGGAAAAGCTCGGCGGCGCGTCGGTCCAGTTTGCCCAGCAAGCCCTGCGTGGCGAGGTACTGCTGGCCACTGCCAATGTAAAAGTCGGCTGCGTCGATCCGACCACCATGCGTCCACGTTCCATTCCTGACACCGCCGCTGATAAAATGCGGGCCGCCCGCCCTCACCACCTTGATTAAAGAGACCGCACACCGATGAACGCAGTCCCAGACTTTTCCTTCATTGACCTGATCAGCAATGCCCACATCCTCGTCAAGTTGATCATGGCGCTGCTGGTCGCCGTTTCGCTGTTCAGCTGGACCTATATCTTCCGCAAGGTATTCGCGCTGCGCGCCGCGCGCCGCCAGACCGAGCAGTTCGAGCGCAGCTTCTGGGCCGGCGGCAACCTGCACACCCTGCACCAAAGCGCCAGCAGCCAGCGCGAACAGAGCGGCCCGCTGGCGCGCATCTTCGAAGCCGGCATGGGCGAGTTCATCAAGGGCAAACAAGCTTCGCGCGACGCCCTGGACGTCAACGCGGTGCTGGACGGCGCCCGCCGCGCGATGCGCGCCGCCTTCCACCGCGAACTCGATTCGCTCGACACCCACCTGAACTTCCTGGCGTCGGTCGGTTCGGTATCCCCCTACATCGGCCTGCTGGGCACTGTCTGGGGCATCATGAACGCCTTCCGCGGCCTCGCCAGCGTGCAGCAGGCAACCCTGGCCACCGTCGCCCCCGGCATCGCCGAAGCGCTGATCGCCACCGCGATCGGCCTGTTCGCCGCGATCCCGGCCGTGGTCGCCTACAACCGCTTCACCCACGACATCGACCGCCTCGCGATCCGCTTCGAAAGCTTCGTCGAGGAATTCTCGAACATCCTGCAGCGCCAGTCGCGCTAACCGCAGCGTCGAGGAAGTCATATGGCCTTCAACAGTAATATGCGGAGCAGCCGCCGCAAGCTCAAGTCCGAGATCAACGTCGTCCCCTACATCGACGTGATGCTGGTGCTGCTCATCATCTTCATGGCGGTGCCGCCGACCCAGAATCCGAGCGAGATCAAGCTGCCGACCGCCGAACGTTCGACCGAGCCGCCGAGCGACTACATCCAGATCGCCGTCAAGGAAAAAGGCCAGCTGGCGATCGGTATCAATGGCAAGACGCCGCAGGGACTCGAAGACGTGTCGAACCGTACCGCCCTCATCGAGCGCCTGCGCGCGGCCCACGAAGAGCATCCCGATTATCCGGTGATGATTTCCGGCGACCGCGAGAGCAAATACGATGACGTGATCCAGCTGATCTCCGAAGCCAAGCGGATGGGGATCAATCGCGTGGGCCTTGCCACGAAGTGAAGAAGAACTGATGTCAGCGCCCAAGAACGACACCGCCGGCTCGCCCTACCAGGTGCCGCCCGAACCGAACCGCTGGCCGTCGATCGGCCTGGCGGTGGGCGTGCACGCCTTGCTGCTGGCTTTCCTCTGGATCGGCGTGAGCTGGCAGAACAACACGCCGGTGACGCTGGAAGCCGAAGTCTGGGACGTGCAGACCCAGACCGCCGCCCCGCCACCGCCGCCACCCACGCCGGCCCCCGAGCCTGAACCGGAACCCGAGACGCCACCGCCGCCGGTGCCGCGCGCCGTGGAGCCGCCACCGCCGCCTGTGGTGAAGCCGGCGCCGCCGAAGACGCCGGACATCGCCCTCGAGCGCGAAAAGAAGCGCAAGGAAGAATTGCAGCGCAAGCAGGAGCAGCAGGAAGAAGAACGCCTGGAGCGCCAGCGCGAGCTCGCTGAGCAGAAGCGTGCTGACGAGAAGAAGGCCAAGGCGCTGGCGGACAAGAGAGAACGCGAGCTGGCGGAGAAAAAGGAACGCGAGCTGGCGGAGAAAAAAGAGGCCGATAAAAAGGCCGAGCAGCTGGCCAAGCTGGAGCAGGCCAAGAAAGAAGAAGCCGACAAGAAGAAAAAGGCGGACAAGGAAAAGGCCGACAAACTCGCCAAGGAAAAAGCGAAGGAAAAAACCGAAGCCGAGCAATTGGCCAAGCTGGCCAAGATGACGCGCGATTCGGAAACCAAGCGCCTGACCGGCAGCGGTAATCCGGGCAGCACCGGCAGCGCCGAGAAATCGACCGCACCGCGTTTGGATGCCGGCTATCTCGGCGCGATCGCTGCCAAGATCAAGAGCAATGCCAATTACGCGGGCGATACCGATGTGCCGGGCAATCCAACCGTCAGTTTCATCGTGCAGCAATTGCCGACCGGTGAAATCGTCTCGGTGAAAAAGGTCAAGAGCAGCGGCATTCCGGAATTCGACGAAGCCGTGGAACGCAGCATTAACAAATCGTCACCGCTACCGAAGAAGAAAGATGGTACGGTAGAGAAAACTCTCCCGGTCAACTTCCATATGAAGGACCTGAATTGAATGACTCGACCCACTCATCATCTGAGACACTCATGAAGAAATTACATACCCTGCTTTTCTCGGCCACCCTGCTGACGGGCGTGGCCGCACATGCCCAGCTGAGCGTCGAAATCGCCGGCGTGGGCAGCAACCAGATCCCGGTCGCCGTGGCCGCATTCGCCGATGAATCGGTGGCGCCGGAACAGGTGTCCGCCATCATCCGCGCCGACCTGCAGCGCAGCGGCGTGTTCAAGGTCATCGATGCGCGCCAGACCATTTCGGACAGCGCCAATGTCGATATGGCGGCCTTCAAGGCCAGTGGCGCCGATGCCCTGGTGGTCGGATCGGTCAAGCGCACCGCCGACGGCCGTTTCGAGGTCCGCTACAAGCTGTTCGACACTGTCAAGAAAACCCAGCTGTCGCAACTGGGCGATACCGTCAACGCGCGCAATACCCGCCTGGAAGCGCACCGCATCGCCGACGACGTCTACGAAAAGCTGACCGGCAGCCGCGGTGTTTTCGCGACCCGCATCGCCTACGTGAAGGAAAACCGCGCCGCCCGTGACTACCAGCTGGTGGTGGCGGACGCCGACGGCGAAGGCGAGCAGATTGCCGCGCACGGCAAGGAACCGATCATTTCGCCGGCCTGGTCGCCGGACGGCACCAAGGTCGCCTATGTGTCCTTCGAACTGCGCAAACCCGTGATCTACGTGCAGAACCTGGTGACCGGCCAGCGCACCGTCGTCGCCAACGAAAAAGGCAGCAATTCGGCCCCGGCCTGGTCGCCCGACGGCAGCAAGCTGGCCTTGTCGCTGTCGAAGACCGGCAATACCCAGATCTATATCGTCAACGCCGACGGCAGCGGCATGCGCCGCCTGTCCAACAGCAACGGCATCGACACCGAACCGCAGTTCTCGGCCGACGGCCAGAGCGTGTACTTCACCAGCGACCGCAGCGGCGGCCCGCAGATCTACAAGATGGGCGTCGGCGGTGGCCAGGCCACCCGCGTGACCTTCAAAGGCAGCTACAACATCAGCCCGCGCGTTTCCTCGGACGGCAAGACGCTGGCCTGGATTTCGCAGCGCGAAGGCGGCTTCTCCCTGTACGCGATGGACCTGGCCAGCGGCCAGGAACAGCGTCTGGCCGATGGCGCTTCCGAACCGAGTTTTTCGCCGAACGGCAAATACATCATGTACGCCACCAAGGGCGGCGGGCGCGTGGCGCTGGCCGTGGTGTCGGTCGACGGGCGCGTCAAGCAACGCTTGACCACCCAGGCGGGAAACATTCGGGAGCCCAGCTGGGGCCCGTTCATGAAGTAAACGAAGTAAACATTTTTTGACCAGGAGAGAACCATGAGCAACTATAAGAGTGTAGCTTTCATCGTGTCGACGGCAGCCCTGCTGTCGGCATGCTCGTCGACCCCGAAGCTGAACGACACCCCGGTCGTCGAAAAGACGCCGACCGCAGCGGCAACCCCGCCGGCTGACACCAGCCGCGACATCCGTCCTGTCGAAACCGGCAACGTCGATCCGCTGAACGATCCGAAAGGCGTGCTGGCCAACCGCAGCGTGTACTTCGATTTCGACAGCTATGTCGTGCGCGACGACGGCAAGCCAGTGGTCGAAAACCACTCGGCCTTCCTGACCAAGAACAAGCAGCGTCACATCCTGATCCAGGGTAACACCGACGATCGCGGCGGCACCGAGTACAACCTGGCCCTGGGCCAGAAGCGCGCCGAAGCCGTGCGCAAGTCGATGGCCGCGCTGGGCGTGTCGGACAGCCAGATGGAAGCCGTCTCGCTGGGCGAAGAAAAGCCGAAGGCGACCGGCAGCGGTGAATCGGTCTGGGCCGAAAACCGTCGCGCCGACATCGTCTATCAATAAGCAGACGCTGTCGCGGCGCTCGCGACGACTTGTCGTCCACGCTGATTGACAGCGGGGCGGGATGCGGTGCAGACTGCTTCCCGCCCCGTTTCCATTTGATTTCAACAGTTTCTCAAGTATCAAGAAAGAGTCGAAGATGATCAAACTGTCCCAGCCCCGCCTCGCGGCCATCGCCCTTGCCCTGGCTGCCTGGATGCCCCTGCAGGCGAGCGCCGGCCTGCTCGACGATGACGAAGCACGCCGCGCCATCCTCGACCTGCGCGCCAAGGTCGACAACCTGGCCCGCGACGTCAACGGCCGCATCGACGGCAAGGCCGACAAGAACGTCACCGTCGATATGCTGAACCAGCACGAACAGACGATGCAGGAAATCGCGCGCCTGCGCGGCCAGATCGAAGTGCTGGCGAACCAGATCGCCATGGCCCAGAAAGGCCAGAAAGACCTGTACGCCGACCTCGATTCGCGCATCAAGAAACTCGAGCCGCGCCAGGAAAACATCGACGGCCAGACCGCCGAAGTGCTGCCGACCGAAAAGCAGGCCTACGAGTCCGCCTACGCCCGATTCACCTCGGCCGATTACCCCGGCGCCACCGCCGCCTTCCAGGACTTCGTGCGCCGCTACCCGTCTTCGGCCTACGTCCCCAACGCCCAGTACTGGATCGGCAACTCCTACTACATGCAGCGCGACTACAAGAACGCGATCGCGGCCCAGGAAGCCGTGCTGTCGAAATACCCAACCAGCCCGAAAGCCTCGGACTCGATGCTGAACATCGCCAGCAGCTACATCGAGCTGAAAGACCTCAAGAACGCGAAGAAGACCATGCAGCAACTGGTCAAGAAGTATCCGGAAACAAGTGCCGCCCAGACGGCCAAGGATCGCCTGGCCGCGCTGAAGTAAGCCGGGCCGGTCCGTGAACGTTTGACAGCCCTGCGGATCGGCACTATAATCTTGCTTCTTTCGGGTCGTTAGCTCAGCTGGTAGAGCAGCGGACTTTTAATCCGTTGGTCGCAGGTTCGAATCCCGCACGGCCTACCACGAATTTGTTGTAGCATTGAAGGCATCATGAGTGATCATGGTGCCTTTTTTGTTTTGGGGTTTGATGAAGTATTTTCCCAAATATTCATGAGCACTCCAAATGATGTAATTACGGGGACTGACAAATTACAGGCTAGTATCTTCGCTATTCTCACTTTTCAAACGACAATCGCTTGAAATCAGAAGATACTCTTTCGGTTGGAGAGCCATCCAAATTTCTGTAGTTCATGAAATGCAATGCAATGCTATTCTTGACCACCGAAATGTCCCCTAAGATACCCGCAGACATATTCTGATCCGCTAACTCGATCAACTCTTCACAACTTCCAATCAAAATTTGTGATGCGATCTTAGGTACAATGCCGCCAATTTTAAGGAAATTAAAAAATATTTCCGCCCCGGATCCGCATTGACCGCTGCCATCACCACCCTTGGTTCGCATTGCAGAGATATACAAAAGTAGATTATCTTTCTTGTATATTTGCAAGTCTTCAGGGAGAAATCCGATAAAGGCATCAGGCCCGGCCAATGAAGGGCCATACGCTGAAGGAATCTTATACAGTATTGTTTTATGCGTTTCGCTAATTGATAAAATTTGCTTATTTTTTTATCGTAAATTATTTGATGAATTAGGCCTTGATTACATAATTCAGATACGACTCGATTTTTATTAACTGATGCGTACGTCCTGCATGTAGCATTTGATTTTATTTTTTCAGTAGCGGCATTTGCTATTTGCGCCGAAATACAGAATGGACGCCAGAATAAATAAAATATGGTTAATTTCACATATTATTGATTTTTTGATATTATCGGCATAGCACAGGCGGGAGTATTTTGGCTTCCGCCTACTCCCTTTCGAAGTTCATCGATCGTCATTTTTCTCGTCTGTTCGCTAAGATATGCTGTGCTTGATCGACGCCATGTCGAAGATTGGATTTTTTAGCAAAACTAAGTAATTTTATACCCTCGACTTTATTACTGTTCTGGCTGTTCGTCATTTTTGCATCTCGAGAAGGAAGATTTGTCCGGTCGTGTTTCGTCCAAAGACAGTATTGGTTCCGACGCCATCTCCGTTAGTCGGACTTTTATTGATCCATCAGCATAAAAATGCGTTTCAATATAACCAGGGTTCTGATCGTCCATACGCTGCACATTGACATCCATCTCCTTATAATAAAAGTGCCTTATCTCATCAGTTGCGCCTGTCCTCGGATCACGCTCGACATATTTACAACCATCAACCTGCCATCGCACTTTGATTAAAAATGTGCGGCCACCTACCCTTGATAGCCTAACACAACAGGCCTGACCACTCCCCCCACTAGTCGCCGAGCTCAGATTAATATGCCCCCCACCAGCGCCGCTTACACTGTAGTCCGAAATATGACGGTCCGTATAATTATAGCCAATCAGGCTCAGTAGCACGTAGTCTCCCCCTCTTTTCTTCGACCGAAATTCGTCCAAGTGATGAGCACGAGTACCTGTTTGCGTAGACAAAGCTGATAACACAAGAATATATTTTGCGATATTTCCAAAACGTACTTTCACATCTCCATGTGAACGCTTATTTATTTTTGCAAAGAAAAACATCTTCCGAGTATTTCGCATGGATTAAGCTCTCCACTCCTCAAAGAATACAAGAATCTGTTACAGGACGTTGAGTACGAGATCTCCCTGTTATAACAAAAGAATTCAATGTAAATTGGAAGATTAAGCACCAAACTCAGCCACTGCTTTCGCGCCGCATGAGTTTTCAGATTTATGTAGCCCAGAGAAGCGGGTGCGTGTGCCGTCGGCAGGCTGATCCACAAGGCGGTCGCCTCCCCAACAGTTCCTTGAGGTCGAGGTAGGCGCTGGCCGAGAGTGCGATCACATCGCGGGTACCGATGCCGTCCAGCGCATCGTCGGCGGCGAAGGCTTCGACCAGCAGGGAGGAACCGTCAGTGCCGGCGTCGCCGATCGTCAGCGCGTACAGCCGGCTGGTACCGGAAAACGCCGCCAGCGCGGCAAGGACCTGGTCCGTCAGCGCAGTGCTCATGTCAGGGCAAGCTCCTTGGCGAGGTGTCGATTACCCTCCCAAGTTAGCTTGCGGCATCGCTGAACATTTGCTCCTGATCATTTGCGCTGCGTCATTTCCGTTGCGCGCAACGGAAACGCTAAAAATCGTGGTGCGCCGGCGACGCGGCGATGCGCCGCGGATTGCTCAGCTGAGCTAAGCTCAAGCCATGCTCGACGCCAGCGGCATCGCCACCTTGCGCAAACAAATGGACAGGCTGGACGTGCTCGGATTATCCACGTACAGGCAGCGCTTGCCGGTGCGCTTGCAGAAATCCTTCACGCGCCAGTAGGCCTGGTGGCTGATGCAGCCGGTCTGGCAGATCACCAGGTCGGCCGCCGCCAGGCTGGTGTCCAGCAGTTCGCTGGCCTGTTCCAGTCCGCCGTCGTGGTGCATGAAGCGCGCGCCTTCCTTTTCCAGCAGCTCGCGGTAATTCGGCACGTTGCCGCTGCGCCCGCCGACGCACAGCACGGTCTTGTCGGCCAGGTCCAGCGCCATCTCGGCCGCCGACGGCGTCGGCGCGGCGGCAACAGGCAGCGGCACGGATGCCGGCGCGGCGGCCTCCTGGCGTTCACGCGCCATGCGCAGGCGCAGCTGCGCCATCTTGTCCGTCAGCGCCTGTTCGCGCGCTTCCAGTTCATCGACCCGACGCAGCAGACGCTCGCGGTCGCGCATGTCGGGCAGCGCCGCCTGCAGGGCGTACAGTTCGCGCTGCAGCGACTCCACCACAGTGTCGCGCTGGGCCAGTTCGCTGCGCAGTTGGGCCGACTGTTCATTCAGCCGCGTCAGTTCGCGGACCCGGGCGTCGGCGGCGCGCGCCGCCTTGTCACGCGTCTGTTCCAGCTCGCGCGCCAGGCCGGCGTTCGCCGTTTGCAGCTCGGCGAAGCGGTTCAGGTCGACCCGGGCGCTGGCGCCGGCCTGGTGCTGGATCATGTGCATGTCGCGCACCACGTTTTCGATCATGGCGAGGTCGCAGCGCGGATGGGTCAGCGTGGCCCAGAACGGGCCGGCGACGTCGCCGCGCTCCACCGCCTGGCGCCAGGCCGCCTGCAGCGCGGGCGCATCGCGCAGGCTGCGGAACTGGCGCAGCACCGCCGCGTAGCGTTCGTCCAGGGTGCGCTGGAGCAGCTCCGACAGACGGTTGCGGCTGGCGCATTCGTGCACGGCCCAAACGTGAACGTCGTAGTCGTCGCCCTCCACCGGCCGCACCACCACCTTGTTCACCAGCCGGCGCAGCAGCGCCAGCGGCAGGCAGACGCCGACCAGCGGGCAGTGGCAATTGGTGGGCAGTTCCCACAGACGGCGCCGGCGCGAGCCGCCCGCTTCATCGTGTGCCAGGCAAACCTGGCCATTCGCTTGTTCGCACATGCGGGCCTCCGTCAATGCAGCGCCGGCCGGGCGCCGTGCTCTTCGCTGCGCTTGCGCGCTAGCTGGTCGCGCGCCTCGTCCATCAAGCGCTGGGCCTTGGCGACGATGACGCTCAATTCGCTGAAGCGATCCGGATCGAGGCGCAAGGTCAGCTGCGGCAGGTGCACATGGATGGTCCCGCATTCGGGACAGGCCAGCACTTGGCCGACGGGCCCGGTTGCCAGCACGATGCAGTTGCAGGAAGGATGGGAGGCGGTCATGGCAGTCCTCGCGTAATGGAATGGTTTTACTGTATCCCAGTTTCCTCGCCATGTAAATGAGAATCATTATCATTCAAAGTGGATGTAAGAGACTTCTATACAGTTGCTCGAACTCAACAATTCAGGAAACTCCCGCCTGTGAATTTCCCAAAGGAATATTCTTACCAGGCAAAGCATCATCCGACCCGCCTGTCGGTTACCATCCGACACCCGACCGACAACATCATCTCATCGCCGCCATGCCACTCGACCTCTCCGACACCCTCGTGGTCGGCATTTCCGCCACCGCCCTGTTCGACCTGGCGGAAGCCGATGCCGTCTACAAAGCCAAGTACGCGAAAAACCCGCACAGCGCGCTCGACGAATACCGCGCCTACATGCTGGAGCGCGAAACCGAGCCGCTGCGCGACGGCACCGGCATGGCCCTGGTGCGCGCCCTGCTCGGCCTCAACCGCTATGCGCCGTCGGACGCCAAGCCGTTGGTCGAGGTCGTGGTCATGTCGCGCAACAGCCCGGAAACCGGGGTGCGCGTCTTCAACAACATCCGCTCGCGCGGGCTGGCCATTTCGCGCCACGCCTTCACCGGCGGCCAGTCGGTGGTCGACTATCTGGATGCCTTCGCGGTCGACCTGTTCCTGACCACCAACGTCGACGATGCCCAGCGCGTGATCGATGCCAAGGCCGCCGCCGCCGCGGTGCTGAAGGCGCCGCCGCAAGGTGGCGATGCGCCGCCCGAGGACCAGGTGCGCATCGCCTTCGATGGCGACGCCGTGCTGTTCGACGATGCCAGCGAACTGGTCTACAAGACCGAGGGCCTGGACCGCTTCCACACGCTGGAAAATGAAAAGCAGAACGAGCCGATGAACGACGGGCCGTATGCGATCCTGCTGCGCAAGCTGGCCAGCCTGCAGAAACGCCTGCCCTTCGGCGCCGACGTCTCGCCGGTGCGCATCGCCATCGTCACCGCGCGCAGCGCGCCGGCCGAGATGCGCGTGATTAACACGCTGCGCCATTGGGGCGTGTACGTGAACGAAATCTTCTTCCTCGGCGGCGTGCAGAAGACCAAGGTCGTGAAAGCCTTCCGCGCCCACATCTTCTTCGACGACCAGGACTTGCACCTGGACCCGGCCGCCAAGCACGTGCCTTCGGGACGCGTGCCCTACCGCTCGGATTCGCCGCTGTATTCGCCGGCGGGTTCGGCGCCGCCGGCTGCACTGGTCGACGTGGGGAGCGAGCCTCCGCTGCTGCTCGACAAAGTCGACGCCGGCTGAACCGGGCCAGCGCCCGCAGTCGCTCCGCGCACCTCGAAACGCACCTCGGCCACGCGCCTGCCGCCGCCGTCGACCAGGGCCAGGCGATGCGCCCCGGCCGCCGGCGCCCAGGCAAAGTCGCGGTCACCCGGCCCCATGTCCACATCGTCCAGGCGCCAGTGCAGGCCTTTGCCGGCCTGGGCGCGAAAATCCATGCGCTGCAACAGGGGCGGGATATCCGGGTCGAGCGCGATGATGCTGTGCTCGGCGGGATACAGGATCTTGGGCGCCCGCTCCTGCGGCGCCAGCGCTTCCACCAGCGCGGTTTCGGTGCCGCGCACGAACCATTCCAGGCGGGGGGCTTCCACCGCCGGCGCGAACGCCACCGTGCGCTGCAGCAGGGTCTCGGGCGGCGCCGGCGCCCGGTTCGGCAGCGCGCGGTGCAGCCAGTCCATCAGGTCGCGCCACACCGGCGCCGCACCGGTCACGCCGGACACGTCCCACATCGCACGGCCATCGAAGTTGCCGACCCAGACCCCGACCGTGTAGTGCTGCGAAAAGCCCACGCACCAGTTGTCGCGCATGTCCTTGCTGGTGCCGGTCTTGACCGCGCTCCAGAAGCTGGTCGCCAGCTCGTTGCGCAGCCCGAAGGTGGTGCTGCGCGCGGCGCGGTCGGACAGGATGTCGGCGACGATGAAGGCGGCGTCCGCATCGAGCACGCGGCGTCCCGCCTGCGGTTGCAGTGGCAGTGGGGCAAAGAGAAGGCCACCCTGCAGGCCGCCATTCGCCAGGGTGCGGTAGGCGTTCGTCAGTTCCAGCAGGCTGACATCGGCCGAACCCAGCGCCAGCGAATAGCCATAGAATGCGGCATCCTGGTCCAGGCTGGAGATCCCCAGCTCGCCCAGGCGTGCATGAAAGCGCTCCAGGCCCGTCAGCATCAGAGTACGCACCGCCGGAATGTTGAGCGAGCTGGCCAGGCTGGTGCGCACCGTGGCGAGTGCGCGGTACCGGTGGTCGTAGTTCTGCGGCACGTACAGGCCGCCGACGGTCGGTATGCCGACCGGGGAATCGTCGAGCAGCGAGGCGGCGGTAAGCTGGCCGCGTTCGATCGCCAGTTCGTACAGGAAGGGTTTCAGGGTGGAGCCAGCCTGGCGCAGCGCGGTGACGCCATCGACTTCACTGCCGCCGGTATTGGCCACATAGGCCAGCACCTCGCCGCTGGCATTGTCGATGACGACCAGGGCGCCGTCGCCGACATTGCGTTCAGCCAGTTCGGTCAGGTGGCGGCGCAGGGTGTCCCTGGCAAAGCGCTGCAGGCCGGCGTCGAGCGTGCTGCGCACTTCGCGCTGTCTGCCGTCCAGCAGACGCCGCGCCAGCGGATCGGGCGCAGCCAGCGTGCGCGGACGATTCAAGGCCGACGCCACCTGCCACTCGATGGCGGCGCAATCGCTTGCCGGCTGGAGTTCACGCGCCAGCGTGCAGGCACGCCGGGCCACGATGTGTTCTGCAGCCGAGGGCGCGCGCAGCAGGCTGGCCAGGATTGCCGACTCGCCCGCATCCAGGCCGGATGGCGCCTTGCCGAACAAGCCCTGCGCCGCCGCGCCGATGCCTTGCAGCTCACCGCGGAAGCTGGCCAGGTTCAGATAGGCTTCCAGGATCTGCTCCTTGCGCCAGCCGGCTTCCAGTTCGCGCGCGGCCATGGCCTGGTCCCACTTCCGGCCCCAGCTGCGGCCCGCGGCGCGCGCCCCCAGCGCCGGGTCGAGCAGGCCGGCCAGCTGCATGGTGATGGTGGAGGCGCCGCGCGTGCGGGCCGCGCCGCCGAACGCGCCGCGCAGCAGGTTGTCCCAGGCCGCCTGGCCCACGGCGCGCAGGTCGATGCCGCCGTGTTCCATGAAGCGCCCATCCTCGGCCTGCAGCACGGCGCGGCCCAGGGCCGGCGACATGTCGGCCAGCGCCACCCAGTCCTGGCGCCGCGCGCTGGGGTCGATGCGCACGGTCTGCAGCAGTTCGCCATGACGGTCGAGCAGGCGCGCTTCGGATGGACGCCAGGCCGCCTTGACCTGTGCCGGGGTGGGCGCCGCCGCGTGAGCAAGGTGCGCAGCCAGTAGCGCCGCGCACAACAGCAAGGCCTTCACTGCGCCACCGTCACGACGGCGTTCGGCAATTCGCCGAACGCCTCGGGACTGTACATCGCCTCGACCCGGGTCGGCGGCAGGCTGAAACGGCCTTCGTTATTCAGGCGCACCGTGTACTCCACCCGCCATTTGCCCTTGGGGACGAACTCGAAATAGGAACGGAAGGCGGCGTGGGTGCGTTCCTGGAAGGCCGGCCATACCCAGCCGCCCTGGCGCTCGCCGACGGTCGCGATCTGCGAATCCTTGCCGAGGCCACTGCCCAGAATGCTGGCGCCGGCCGGCACCGGATCGTCGACCACCACCCAGCTCATGTCGGCCTGCGCTTCCAGGTCGAGGCGCACGCGATAGACGTCGCCGCGGGTCCAGGCGCCTCTGGTCTTCTGCTCCACCGGCGTCACGCTGCGCACGATGCGGTAGCCGGATGACAGCGGCGCGTTCAGGGGCAGCGCGGCCAGCGACTGCACCGTGGCCCAGGGCTTGCCGCCGCCCAGCTGGCGCAGGGTCAGCTTGCCCTGCCCTTGCGGCCAGGCTTGCAGCACGGTCGAGGGGATGGTGCCGGTCCAGGCGGCGGGAGCACCGGCGCCGCTCAGCGTCAGTTGCGCCTTGCCGGTCACCGGCGCCGCCTCGAAGACCTGCGAGAAGCGCTCCAGCGCCACCACGCCCCAGGCGTTCGCCAGCGTGGTGTCCCAGTGTCCGCGGCGCTGGCGTCCGAGGGCGCCGCGCGCCAGGCGGCCGATGTCGGCGCGCCAGAACGGATCGTCGACCGCGCTCAGCAGCAGGCGGTTGGCGTTGTTGTCGCTGGAAGCCATCAGCCACCACCAGCCGTCGCTGCGTTCGGTAGAGAAGCCCATGGTGGTGCCCTGCAGGTTGAGGCGGGCGCGCAGCACCTGGCGCACCTGGGTCAGGCGCTCGTCGCGGCGCGGCAGCGCTTCCCCGCGCAGAAGCAGCTGGTACCAGTCCAGCAGCGCCGAGGTCGGCCACAGATTGGGTTGTACGGTGATGCTGTCGAGCATGGACGGCTGCACCAGACCGTCTCGCGACAGCGCTTCCAGCGCGGCCAGCTTGCGCACGGTGCGCTCGCCGCTGGCGATGCCCATGCCACGCGTGATCTTGCCTTCGACGAAGGCCGACAGGCCGGCCTGCATGCGCTGTTTCAGCTCGGCCGGGATGGCGTAGCCGGCGGCAGCCGTGACGGACAGCACGTAGGCCGTCAGCGCGTCGCTGCCCTCCTGCATGGTCGCGAAGTACTTGACCAGGCCATCGCCGTCGAGGTGGGACGGCAGGGCCGCCACGGTGGCCTCCCACAACGCGCTGTCGCGCAATGCCACCGCGCGCGAGGTGCGCTGCTCGAAGCAGGTGTAAGGATAGGCGCCCATGTAGTCGCGCACGCCCGGCAGCGCGTCGCCGAGGCGCGCCTGCAGCGTGGTGCGGATGCCGCCACGGCCGGGCAGCGCGTCTTTCGGCCGCTCCACCGTCATCGCCTGCTCGCCGTCGAGCTGCAGCAGCGTGGCCTGCAAGGTGCGCACCGGCACCGCCGGCGCCACCTGCTGGCGTACGCGCAGGCTGTCGCCGGCCGCGCCCGCACTGGCTTTGATCTCCCACTGCAGCGAACTGGCGCCGGCCGGCACCGCCAGGTTCCAGCCGACCTCGCGCGCCTGGCCGGGCGCCAGTTCCAGGCCCTGGGGTGCCAGGGTGAGCGGCTTGCCCGCATCCGGCGTGACGCCGGCCTCGAGCCGCACCTGCAGCGGCCCCTGCGACGCATTGCGCAACGTGAAGCCGGCACGCAGGCTGTCGCCCTCGCGCACCAGCGGCGGCAGGCCGGACACCAGCATCAGGTCTTGCGAACTGCGGATGTCGGTGGCGCCGGTGCCGAACAGGCCGGCGCCGCCGCTGGCCACGGCGACGATGCGAAAGCCGGTCAGCGCATCGTTGAGCGGCACCTGCACCGTGGCCTCTCCCCTGGCGTCCAGCGCAACCTTGCCTCTCCACAGCAGCAGGGTCTCGAACAGCTCGCGGCTGGCGCTGCGCCCGCCGCCGCCGCCGTGCGGGAAGGCCTTGCGGCCGAAGTGGCGCTTGCCGACCACCTGCATCTGCGCGGTCGAGGTCTCGACCTGGAGTGTCCGCTCGCGCATCATGGTTTCCAGCAGGTTCCAGCTGGTGTTGGGCATCAGTTCCAGCAGGCCCGCATCGACCGCGGCCAGCGCCACTTCGGTGCCGGCCGGCGGCGCCTTGCCGTCCGGACGCGCCACCTTGATCCTCACCTGCGCCTGCTCGCGCACCTTGTAGACGGGCTTGTCGGCCGCGACCTCCACCTTCAGTTCATGCCCGCCCCAGCCGACCCGGATCGGTGCGATGCCGAGTTTATAGGCCGGCTTGCCGAGGTCGACCAGCGCGGTCGGCTGGGCACCGGCCACGCGCCCGCGCACCACCAGCGCCGACACGTAGACATTCGGCGCATAACCGGCCTTGACCGGGATCCGCACCACTTGGTCGCGTCCCGACAGGCGGCGAACGTAAGTATCGAGGATGCCTTCGCGTTCCACGCTCACCAGCACGGTGGCATCGCGAAAAGGGCTGCGTACCTGGAAGCTGGCGGTGTCGCCCGGCGCATAGCGCTTTTGCGCCGGCAGCAGGTCGATGCGGTCATGGTCGGCGGCGGCGAACCATTGCTCGCTGTCGCCGGCGATCCAGACTTCGCGGTGAGTAGCGGCCACCCGCCCCTCCGTGTCGGTGGCACGGGCGCGCAGGATCAGGTCGCCCTCGACCGGCGAGCTCGTGTCACACAGCAGCAGGCCGCGGGCGTCGCTGACGCCACTGCAAGCCTGCGACACGCGCTTGATCTCGCTCTTGCTCTCGTAGGCGTAAAAGCCGCCGACCAGGCGCCGCCGGTGCGAACTCGTCACGCGCTGGAACAGATCGACCGCCAGCGGCACGCCCGCCACCGGCTTGCCCGTCACGTCCAGCACCACCGCGTGGAACTTGAGCTTGTCGCGGCTGAGCAGCCAGCCGTCCGGCTTGATGCCGACCACGTAGGCGGCGGGCCACAGCGGCACACGGGTCGACACCGTCAGGGTCTCGCCGTTCGCATCCGGGTAGGACAGCTCGGCCATCAGGCTTGTCGGGCGTTCGATGCGCGGCAAGTCCTTGACCGTGATGCGGGCGCCGCCGGCACGGTCCAGCTGCAGCGACTGGGCGCGCGCGCCGTCGCCGCCGCGCTTGTTTGTACCTGCTGCGGCGTCTTCGTCTGCGCCAAGGGCTTCTTCATCGTCCTCGCCGCCCTCGCTGTGCTGCACGACGCCTTCACGCACGTCGCCGCCGCCGAGGGTAAATTCTTCGTAGCCGGGAAAGCTCACCCCGGCGTCTTCCACCATGCTGCGCAGCGTGACCGGCGCCAGCCCGGCCGGCCCGCCGTTCAGGTAACTCACCTGGGCGTCCAGCGTGAGCGTGCGCGGCGCCACCTGCGCGGCTTTCGGCCCGGCGAGGATGGCCTTCATGGTCGGCACCCGGAACTGCTCGACGCGGAACTGGCCCGCCACCTGGCCGCCGGCCAGGACCTCGTACACACCCAGCTTGGCGTCGCGCGGGATGGTCCATTCGCCGTGGGCGCTGCCGCCCGCATCCCACTTGAGTGCGAGTTCGGTTTTCTCTCCGCTGCCCTGGTGGATCAGGAAGGCCTTGTCCGGGACCGCCCGCCCGCCGGTCTCGCCGGTGCGCCAGTCGCGGTCCTGGCGCGGCGCCGGATCGCTGGCCTTGACGAACGCAAACCCATCCTGGGTGCGGCGGCGCAGGAAGTGCTTCATGTGGAGCGTCTCGCCGGCGCGCAGCAGGGTGCGGTCGAACACGGTGGCGATCAGGCGGCTGTCCTCGTCGCGGCTGCCGGTGGGCAGGTTGAAGCGCCAGTTCTCGATGCCCTGCTGCCAGTCGGACAGCGTGAAGGTGAAATCGTCGCCGCTGCGCGCGCTGACGAAATAATCGTCGCCCCAGCCCTTGCAGCTCGAGCGCGGCAATGCCTGGCGGATGCGCGCGACGCCCGATGCGTCGGCGCTGCCGCTCCACAGCAGCTTGCCGGCGCAATCGCGCACCGCGACCTGGGCGCCGGCCACCGGCCGGCCGCGGTCGAGCGATGTCACCCATACCAGCGATGACTGGGCGCCATGCTGGAAGTGGGCCGCCATGTTGGTGACCAGCGCGCCGGCGCGCACCCAGGCCTTGCCCCCCTTGGGATTGAGCGCGGCGCCCAGGCGCGGACTTTCGATCTCCACCGCGTAAAAGCCCGGCTGGCGCAGCGGTATGCCGATCACCTCGAAGGCGCGCCGTCCGCCCGGCCGGGGCAAGGTGAAGCGTTCGATCCCGGATGCCTTGACGCCGGCAAAGATCGAACTGCGCAGCTGGGTGCCGTCGGGCTGGCCCGGGTTCCAGCCGCTGGGGTCTTTTCCGCTGATGCGGCGCAGCCAGCCGATCACGTCCTCCTCGCGGCCGGCGCCGATGCGCACGCTGGCGCCGGCCATCTTGCCGTTCAGGGGCGCCTCGACATTGCGCACCGTCACCGGCAGCAGGCGCTCGCCCCTGGCTTCGAGGATGCCGAAGGGGGCGGCGAACTTGATCAAGGGCGGCTGGGAACCGGTGCGTACCGCCAGCGGGAAGCGCGCAGCGTTGAGGAGCGGCCGCCCGGCATCGTCCTTCAGGCCAGGAGGCAGGTGCAGGGTCAGGCGCGCGTTCTCCGGGAACGGGCCGGGCAGCACGATCGAGTTCAAGCCCCCGGCGTCCTCGGCGCCCGGCACGCTGGCCGGCCAGCGCTTGCCGCCCGGCCCCTCCATATAGATACCCTGCGCCAGCCCGGCGGCGATGGGTGCGCTGAATGCCAGGCGCATCGGCAGGAAGGGAATGCAGTCGGCGCGCGCCCTTACCCTGTCGCAGGCCAGCCTGGCGGTGAAATCGGGACGCGTGACGTAAGCCAGGGTCTGGTCGCTGTCCGTCGCGGCGCCATTCGCGGCCGCCACGCCGGTGCCCCAGACCAGCGCGACCTCGGCCTTGGCGGGCAGCGTGCGCCGGCATTGCAGTACCACCACCTCGTCCAGCTTGCCGGCGCGCTCCAACTTGCGCAGGTCGGCCGCGGTGAACGGCTTGCCCTGCTCGTGCAGGCCGGCCCGCTGCGCCGCCTGGCCGGCCAGCCAGCGCTCGCGCAACAGCAGCTGCTCGCGCTCGGCGCCCGCCAGCAGCCGCACCGGGATTTTTTCGTTGACGCCCTCGGCACGGCACCAGGCATGCGCCAGGATGCTCTCTGCGGTGGCGCGCGCCGACAGCGCCAGCACGAAGGCCTGGTGCTCGTCGACGCCGCCTTCGCCATCGCGCGGCGCCGATTCCAGCACCGCGGGACCGCCGGTGGCAACCACGAACGTGCGGCGGCCCGCGAGCGGCTTGCCGGCCAGGTCGTGCGCGCCGGCGTCCAGGATGAAGCTGCAGTGCGCGGCGCCGGGCAGGTCGCGCGCAAAGTCGTACACCCAGTTGCGCTCATCGACCCAGCGGCCCTGCCCGGGCGGCGTGGCGCTGAACGAGCACTTCACGGAAAACGGTGCCGGCGCCCGCAAGTCGCCGAAGGCCACCATCGGCTGGGAAAAACGGGCACTGGCCTGGCGCACCTCGCGCACCTGGCCATCGGGAGAGAAGGCCTCGACCACGGTCTGGGCCAGCGCGCCCCGGCTGCAGCACAGGACGATCACCCACAGGCACAGCATTCTGAACATGGCAGCCATCAGGACTCCAAGTTAACTGATAGTTAATGCGCAACCTTGAGTCTTGCAATATTGAACTGCTGTGTCAATCAGCTTTGCACGACGTTTTCATCGGCCCGGACAGTCGCTGAGCGGCAAACGTAAGCGATTGACTGCAAACACCTGTGTTTGCTTATAAAATACCTCACTTATATTCCCAGAGCGTATATAAGACGCCTACCAGTCCCGAGGACCCCATGAGCATCCAACTGATTTTGAATTTGGTGATTGCCCTTGCCGTGTGTGCGCTGCTGTATGTCATGCAGCAGCGCCATGTTTCCTTTACCAAGCGGGTGTTCACCGGCCTCGGCCTCGGCATCCTGCTGGGCGCCGCCTTCCAGGCTGTCTACGGCACCGGCGCGCCGGTGATTGCCTCCACCAACGAGTACCTGAACGTGGTCGGCGAAGGCTATGTCAAGCTGCTGCAAATGGTGATCATGCCCTTGATCATGGTCTCCATCATCCAGGCCATCCTCAAGCTGCGCGACGCCTCCTCGCTCGGCAAGATCAGCGTGCTGACCATCGGCACCCTGATGGTCACCACCGCGATCGCCGCCAGCATCGGCATCCTGATGGCCAAGCTGTATGGCCTGAGCGCGGTCGGCCTGACCTCGAGCGCCGCCGAAGTCGCGCGCGGCGCCTACCTGGAAGGCAAGCTGTCCACCGCCCAGCAGCTGTCGCTGCCGAACCTGGTGCTCTCCTTCATTCCCGAGAATCCCTTCCTCGACATGACCGGGTCGCGCAAGACCTCGACCATCGCGGTCGTGATCTTCTCGATCTTCGTGGGCGTGTCCGCCACCGGCATCGCCGCCAAGAAGCCGGACGTGTTCGAAGCCTTCAGCAAGTTCGTCCACGTGGCCCACGTGATCGTGATGCGCATGGTGACCCTGGTGCTGCGCCTGACGCCGTTCGGCGTGTTCGCCCTGATCACCAAGGTGCTGGCCAGCTCCAGCCTGCAGGACATCCTGCACCTGCTGGGCTTCGTGATGGCGTCCTACAGCGCCCTGATCCTGATGTTCGGCGTGCATTTGCTGATCATCGCCGGCATCGGCCTCAACCCGGCGCGCTACGTCAAGAAGATCTTCCCGGTGCTGGCCTTCGCCTTCACCTCACGCACCTCGGCCGGCGCGATCCCGATGAGCGTGCAGACCCAGACCGGGCGCCTCGGCACGCCGGAAGGCATCGCCAACTTCGCCGCCTCCTTCGGTTCGATGATGGGCCAGAACGGTTGCGCCGGCATTTATCCGGCCATGCTGGCGGTGATGATCGCCCCCACGGTCGGTATCGATCCCTTCACCCTCGACTTCCTGCTGCCGCTGGTGGGCATCGTGACCATCGGTTCGGTTGGCGTGGCCGGTGTAGGAGGAGGCGCCACCTTCGCGGCCCTGATCGTGCTGTCGGCGATGAACTTGCCGGTGGCCCTGGCGGGGCTGCTGATCTCGATCGAACCGCTGATCGACATGGGCCGCACCGCCCTCAACGTCAGCGGCTCGATCACCGCCGGCACCGTCGCCAGCCGTGTGCTGGGGCAGACCGACCTGCAAGTCTTCAACAGCGATACCGAAGTCAACCTCGACGGCGACCAGCTGGTCGCCTGACGCCCCATCAGCCGGCCATGCACGGGGCATGGCCGGCGTCGTAAGCCCTCTCCTACACCGCATTTTCCATAAGATTTTCCATGGGAATCGTGCGCTGAGCTCGCGCAGAATCCGTCTATGATGAACCCATGTCAAAATCACAAACGGGCGGGTGATGGAACAGAAGTGGCCGCAAGAAATCTGGCTGGTCCGGCATGGGCAGAGCGCGGGTAACGTCGCGCGCGACGCCGCCGAAGCCGCCGCCGGATTGCGCATCGACATCGCCGAGCGCGACGTCGACGTGCCCCTGTCCGAACTCGGCGTGCGCCAATCGCAGGCCCTGGCCGGCTGGTTCGCCAGCCTCGGTCCCGACAGCCAGCCCAGCGTCGTGCTGCACTCGCCCTATGTGCGCGCGGCCCAGACCGCCGACCTGGTCACGGCCGGCATGGACCGCGAAGCCATGGTCGCCGTTCACGCCGACGAACGCCTGCGCGAAAAGGAATTCGGCATCCTCGACCGCCTGACCGTGCGCGGCATCGCCGAACAGTTTCCAGACTTGCATGAACAACGCCACCACGTCGGCAAGTTCTATTTCCGTCCGCCGGGCGGCGAGAGCTGGTGCGACGTGATCCTGCGCCTGCGCAGCCTGCTCGACACCATCACCCGCGAATACGCCGGCGAGCGCGTGCTGATCGTGGCGCACCAGGTCATCGTCAATTGCTTCCGCTATCTGCTCGAGCGCATGGACGAGGCCACCATCCTGGAAGCCGACCGCGCCGGCGACGTGCCCAACTGCTCGGTCACTTCCTATGTGTTCGACCCGGCGCTCGGCAAGCGCGGCAAGCTGGCCGTGCGCCTGGTGAATTTCGTGGCCCCGCTGGAAGACACCGGCACCCCGGTCACGACCAGCAAGGACATGCCTGCCGCCGCCAAGGCCTGAGCCCCCACCATGTCCAATCCGACCATGACAACGGCTCAGGCCCGCCCGCGCGACATCGACGACAGCCTGCTGCGCAGCTGGCCGCTGCCCATGCCCGCCGAAGAAGGCGACAAGGAAATCCGCGGCCACGTGCTGATCGTGGGCGGTTCGCGCGAAATGCCGGGCGCCATCATCCTGGCCGCCACCGCCGCCATGCGCGCCGGTGCCGGCAAGCTGACCATTGCCACCGGACGCAGCGTGGCCCAGCTGGTCGCGCTCGCCATTCCCGAATCGCGCGTGCTGGGCCTGGCCGAAACCGAAACCGGCGGCATCGCCGTGGAGGCCGTGGCCGCGCTCGATCCGCTGGCCGACAAGATCGATGCCATCCTGATCGGACCGGGCATGCAGGACGAGGCCGCCACCGCGCGCCTGGTGCATGCCCTGCTGCCGCGCCTGGAGGGCAGCAACACCAGCGTGCTGCTGGATGCGAATGCGATGGGCGCCATTTTGTATCCGCCCGGTGCCGCCATGAATGTGGACGCCGCTGTCAACGCCAGCTTCCGCTTCAACGTTCCAGTGTTGCTGACGCCGCATGCCGGCGAGATGGCGCACCTGACCGGCATCGACAAGGATGCCATCCAGGCCGACCCCGACCGCCATGCGCTTGATGCGGCCGAGCGCTGGAACGCGGTGGTGGCCCTGAAAGGCCGCCGTACCGTGATCGCCGCACCGGACGGTGCGCGCTGGCAGCACGAAGGCGGCAACGTCGGCCTGGCGACCTCGGGTTCGGGCGACGTGCTGGCCGGCATCGTGGCAGGGCTGGCGGCGCGCGGCGCCGACCTGGCGCAAGCCCTCAGCTGGGGTGTCGCCCTGCATGGCCGCGCCGGCGAACGCCTGGCGCAACGCCTCGGAACACTCGGTTATCTGGCGCGGGAATTGCCTGATGAAATTCCCGCGCTCTTGGAACAAGCCGCCGGCGACACTGCCGACGCGGCGACAGGACCATCCGGCCCACACGCCGGTGGGGTTAAGGGTTGAACGATGGTGGTTCGCTCTTATCTAATCCGCATGTTGTAGCGCGGATAAAAGCAAGAGGTGTGCAATCCAGCGAACCGGTGCCCCGTGTACCGGTCTAATTTTCATAGCTGAATTCGTACGCCGAACGGGGCCGCGTATTGCGTCGGTTCCCTGATGGTACCGAAGCCGGGCCGAACGGCCGGGTCGAGGACCTAACTGGCGCCGCCCAACCTCCAGCGCCTCACCTGGAGACGGCGGCAAGATAGATAGACGTGAACGAGGAGTAAAACAAATGAAAACGCTTAACAACGCATCGAAAATTCTGTTCGCAGCAGCCCTGATGGCAAGCCTCGCCGCTTGCAAGAAAAACGACACCACCAGCACGACCGGCACCGGCGACACCTCGGCGACCGCACCGGCCAGCACTTCGGGCACCAGCGGCACCGGCGGCGCCGGCACCACGGGTGACACCGGCACCGGCACCGGCGCAGCTGGCACCACCGGTGGCACCACTGGCGCAACCGGCACCACCGGCGACACCGGCACCGGCGCAACCGGCACCGGCACCACTGGCGGCGGCACCGGCGCAACCGGCACCACCGGCGGCGCAACCGGCACCGGCACCACCGGCGGCAGCTCGGGCACCTCGGGTACCTCGGGCACGGCAGGTAGCGGCACTGGTGCCGACACCACCAACTCGGGCTCGACCGGCGGCACGACTGGCGGCACTTCCGGCGGCACCACCGGCGGTTCGGGCAGCGGCCGTTAATTGCCATGGCGCACAGGCAAAGGGTCGATCGCGGCCCTTTGCACCGGCTTTGCCAGTCCTCCAGGCTGGCAATGGTCGCGCTGTGCCATGTGCGATGGTCCTGGCTTGACCGTTACTGCATGCACTGGGCGCGGCAGATGCGGCCCTAGTGCATGCCGCCTCGGCGGCGAACCATCAGCTGCTTGAGGGTAGGAGCAGCTTGCAGGGTTTCAAGATCGTCAGACGTATGAAAAAAGGGCCTGCGCTCACACGCAGGCCCTTTTTGTTGCAGCTGCCTGTTTCAGGCACCTACTTGTGTCTGGTGGCCGGACGATGCATCCGGCCACCGCACCGCCTCAGGCAGCCGCCTGGCGCGAACGCCCGGTCGCGAAGCGCCCTGCCCGCACGATCATGCGGAACACCAGGCGCACGAAGGTCAGCGTCAGGATCGCTTCCACGAAGGTCATCACGAAGGCCGGCAGCGCCGTGAAGCGCTCGGCGCGGCGGCCGAACTTGGCCACCATGCGGTCGCGGGCGATCTCGATACTGTCGTAGAAGGTCGGCACCACCAGCAGCGTCAGCAGCGTCGAGGTGATGGTGCCGCCGATGATGGAGATCGCCAGCGGCTGGTAGAACTCGCCCGAGTCGCCCAGGGCCAGCGCCACCGGCAGCATGCCGGCGATCAGCGCGAAGGTGGTCATCAGGATCGGACGCAGGCGCGCGCGCCCGGCCGCCATCAACGCCTCTTCGCGGTCCATGCCTTCCGCTTCCCGCGAACGCGCCGCATCCAGCAGCAGGATCGCATTCTTGGCCACCAGGCCCATCAGCATGATGATGCCGATGAAGCTCATCAGGTTGAGGGTACCGTGGGTCAGCAGCAGCGCCACCACCACGCCGATCAGCGACAGCGGCAGCGACATCATCACCGCCAGCGGCGCGGTGAAGGAGCCGAACTGCATCACCAGCACCAGGTACATCAGGCCGATGCCCGACACCAGGGCGATCGTCATCTGGGTGAACAGCTCGGCCTGGTCCTTGCCGGCGCCGCCCAGCGACAGGCCATAGCCCGGCGGGAAGTCCATTTCCTTGGCCAGCTTCATGGCGTCGGCCGTGACTTCGCCGTTCGAGCGGCCCTGGGCGTTGGCCGAGACCGTGATCACGCGCTTGCCGTCCATGTGCTGGATCGCCGACGGGCCCTTGCCCATGGTGATTTTGGCGATCTGCTCGAGCGGCACCATGGTGTTGGTGCCGGTGACGGCGATCGGCAGGCGCTCGATGTTCTCGGTGCCGACACGGTCTTCCGGCGCCAGGCGTACCGCCACGTCGCGGGTTTCGCCGGTCGGGTCGACCCAGTCGCCGACTTCGATGCCGGCGAAGGCCACGCGCAGCGCGGTGGCGGCGTCGCCCACTGCGATGCCCATCATGTTGGCCAGGCCACGGTTGAGCTCGATCTGCAGCTCGTCCTTCGGATCCTGCTGGGACAGCGAGACGTCGACCGCACCCGGCACCTGGCGCAGCTTCTCCATGTAGGCGTTGGTCAGCTCCATCAGCTTGCGGGTGTCAGTGCCGGTGAAGCGGATCTGCACCGGCTTGCCGTTGCCGTCCATCTCGTCCATGACGGTGTATTCGGCGCCGACCAGGCGTGCGATCTTGGCGCGCAATTCCACCGCGACCTCGGCCGCGCTGCGCTTGCGCTCGCCGCGCTTGCCGATGTCCACATAGATGCGACCGCCGCCCGAGTCGATCTGGGCATTGGTATCCTTGGTTTCCGGCAGGGTCTTGGCCAGTGCCGCCGCTTCGTCCATCTTCTTCTGGGCATAGAACACCGAGGACGAGGCCGGGGTGCGCACTTCGATCGCCAGCTGGCCGCTGTCCATCTTGGGCAGGAAGGAGGTGCCGCCGAAGAAGCTGTTCAGGGTCAGCGCACCGACCAGGCTGCCGACGGCGATCACGGCCATCCAGCGGCGGTGGTGCAGCGCCCAGGCGATCACGCGGCCGTAGCGGTCGGCCTGGTGGTCGAACCAGGTGTTGAAGCGCGCCAGCACCTTTTCGATGCCCTTCTTGGGCGCGTGGTGGTGACCGGGCGGGTCGCCCCAGTAGGCCGACAGCATCGGGTCGAGGGTGAAGGAAATCAGCAGCGACACGATCACCGAGCAGGTCACGGTCAGCGCGAACGGCCGGAACCATTCGCCGGAAATGCCCGGCATGAAGGCGACTGGAATGAACACGGCCATGATCGAGAAGGTGGTCGAAGCCACCGCCATGCCGATCTCGGCGGTGCCCTCGAGCGCCGCGGTGCGGCGGTCGGAGCCGTTTTCCATGTGGCGCACGATGTTTTCGCGCACCACGATGGCATCGTCGATCAGCACGCCGATGGCGAGCGACAGGCCGAGCAGGGTCATGAAGTTCAGCGTGAAGCCGCACAGCCAGACCGCGATGAAGGCCGCCAGCACCGAAGTCGGCAGCGACAGCGCGGTGATCAGGGTGGAGCGCCAGGAATTCAGGAAGGCATACACCACGAAGATGGTCAGCACGGCGCCGAACACCAGCGATTCGATCACGTTGTTCAGGCTATCCTGGGCATCCTCGCCGCCATCGTAGGTAATGTCCAGCTTGGTGCCGGCCGGCAGTTCCTTGTTGATGACCTTGATTTCTTCGCGCACCTTCTTGGCGATCGACACGGTCGAGGCTTCGCGGGTACGGATCACGTTGATGCCGACGTTGGGCTTGCCGCTGCGGCTGGACAGGCTGTTGATCTCGCCGAAGCCGTCGCGGATGTCGGCCACCTGGTTCAGGCGCACGATGGTGTCGCCGTTACGCTTGACCACGATCTGCGAGAAATCTTCAGGACGCTCGATGCGGCCAACCAGGCGGATGCCCTTCTCGTCCAGCTCGCTGCGCACCTTGCCCACCGGCGCATTGGTGTTCTGGCGGCTCAGGGCATTGGTCACCTCGCTGGCCGAGACGTTGTACTCGCGCATTTTTTCGGCATGCAGCAACACCGACAGTTCGCGCCGCAGCGAACCGTTGACGTTGACGTTGGCGACGCCGTCGATGGCGCGCAGGCGGTCCGCCAGCACGTCCTCGGCATAGCGCGAGATCTCGGCATGGGTCTGGCTGCTCGAGGACAGCGCCAGGTTCATGATCGGCTGCGCCGACGGGTCGATCCGTTGCAGCACCGGCTCGCGCATCTCGATCGGCAGCTTGTAGCGCACCGCGGCGATGGCGTTGCGCACGTCGTCGGCCGCTTCGATCAGGTTGCGCTTGAAGTCGAAGCGCAGCACGATGCTGGCGCTGCCCTCGTTGGCGTTGGAGCGCACCTCGGTCACGCCGCTGATCGACTGCATCGATTTTTCCAGGCGCTCGATGATCTCGCGCTCGCTGGTTTCCGGCGAGGCGCCCGGATACGGGACCACCACCACCAGGATCGGGATGTCGACGTCCGGGTTCTGGTTCACGCGCAGCTTGCTGAGCGCCAGCAGGCCCATGCACATCATGGCGATGATCAGGACGACCGTGGCGACCGGCTTCTTGACGCTGAAATTGGAAAGGAACATGTCCGCTTATCCTTATTTGCCCTGCACCACGCCGCTGCCGGCGCTCGCCACTTTGGCTGCGGCGGGCGCCGCCAGCTCGACCTTCTGGCCATCCTTCAGGTTCGAGCTCGGGTGGCGCAGCACGGCGTCGCCCGAGGCCAGGCCGTTCCTGATCTCGAAGTTGCCGGTGCGCGGGTCGCGCGTGCCGACGCCGAGGTCGGCCCTGGCCAGGGTGTTGCCCTTGACCTTCCAGGCATAGGTCTTGTCGCCGGCACGCACCATGGCGGACTCCGGCAGGGTCAGCGCATCGGCGGTCTCGGCGTCGATGCGGCCTTCCGCATACAGGCCGGACACGCGCGGCTGGACGCCGTTGGCAAAGGCGACCAGCACCTCGACCTGGCGGGTGACGTCGTTGGCCGACGGATCGATGCGCTTGACGACGCCGCTGAATTGCTGCTCGCCATAGCCATTCACGCGGAACATGACCGGCTGGCCGACCTTGACCGCGGCGATCTTGTCGGCCGAGACCTTGCCTTCGAAGCGCATGCTGGTCGGATCGATCACCTTCAGGAGTTCCTTGCCGATGGCGGCGGTGTCGCCGTTCGACACCTTGCGTTCGGAAACGATGCCATCGAAAGGTGCGCGCACCACGGTGCGGCCGACCTGCTGGCGCGCCGCGGCCAGGCGCGACCTGGCGGCCGACATTTCGCTGAGGGCGCTGTTGCGGCGCACCTCGGCGTCGTCCAGGGCTTGGGCCGAGGTCATGCCGGACGCGCGCAGGGTCTTCAGGCGCTCGAGCGCCCGTTGCGACTGTTCATGGGCCTGGGTTGCGGCGCGCAGGGCTTCCTCGGCCGACAGCAGGCTGTCGCGGATCGAGGTCTCGTCGAGCTTGACCAGCACGTCGCCACGCTTTACCGGATCGCCATTCTCCTTCAACACCTGCAGCACCACGGCCGACACCTCGGCGCGCAGATCGGCCTTGCGCTCGGGCTGGATCGCCCCCGTGATCACCGGACCGGAGGCGAGCGAATTGCTCTGCACCGTCAACACGTCTTCCGAGGACACCAGCAGCTGGACCGGCTTGGCGTCGGCCTTGGCCTTGGCGGGATCCTTGTCGGACTTGCCGCAAGCGCTCAGCGCCGAGGCAATTGCAAGGACGAATAGGGTTTTGCGCAGCATTTCGTGGATCTCCCGAGTTGGACTCGTTACTTTTAGAATAATTAGAATGCAAAAGGCCAGCGCGCAGTATCAATGAGGCCGTCTTTACCGTCAATTGACGGTTCGGCAAAGTGGGGTTTTGGTGGGATGAACTGCGTTATGGGGGGATGAACTGCAATTGATGGGTCTGAAATGCGCCACAGGCGGACGTGCGGTGGACGTCCGGCGGACAGGGTGGTGGTGGCACGCAGGACTTGGGCCCCTGCCTGCGCAGGGGCGACGTGCTTCCGTATGCGGCTCCAACAGCGTCGCTATGTGCGGGCGTCCGGCAATGTGCTTGTCGTGTTGACCGTAAAACCGTCGCCCCTGCGAAGGCAGGGGTCCAAGTTCGACGTGCAGCCGCTTACCTGACCAGCAAGTGATACACCAGATGACCGATCGCAATCCCGGTCAGAATCCCCCCACCGATCTCCACCAGCGTGTGCCCCATCCGCTCGCGCAACACGGTGTGCCCGGACTCGCCCGCCGCCAGGCGGTTGATCGCCGCTGCCTGCCGCCCCACATGCTGGCGCAGGCTGTTGGCGTCGATCATCACGATGAAGCACAGGGTCACGGCCACGCCGAAAGCCGGGTGGCCCATGCCCTCGCGCAGGGCGATCAGGGTTGCCATGCTGGTGACGGTGGCGCTGTGGTTGCTCGGGAAGCCGCCGTTGCCGATCAGGTTGAAGGCCCAGCGCCGCTGGCGCGCGCTGTTGATCAGGAATTTGATCGGGCCGACCGCCAGCCAGGTCAGCACGGGGGTCAGCAAATATGTCAGGTCCATGAATTATCCAATGATGAGAACGCAAGCTAGGGAGCAATGCCGGGCGGAATTATCGCAGAAGCACTTGTCCACCGCGACCTCCGATGCGCCTCGGGCGGCCCGCTTGCGGTTAATATGCTGTCCAGTGTGGTATTTCAGACAAGGGAGTCATTCAATGCAACATTTCAAGCTGTCGTTCGTGGTCACGGCCATCCTGCTGGCGCTGGCTGCATGGTGGGGATACGACCACGGCGGTAGCGCCGGCCTGCTGCAGGCGCTGTGGATCGCGGCCGTGCTGGGCGTGCTGGAAGTCTCGCTGTCCTTCGACAACGCGGTGGTCAACGCCTCGGTGCTGCGCAACTGGAACGATTTCTGGCGCAAGCTGTTCCTGACGGTCGGCATCCTGGTGGCGGTGTTCGGCATGCGCCTGATCTTCCCGCTGCTGATCGTCTCGGTGGCCACCGGCCTCGGCCTGGTCGACGTCTGGCACATGGCGCTCAACAACCCCGACGAGTATGCGCGCAACCTGACCTCCAAGCACGCCGAGGTGGCGGCCTTCGGTGGCGCCTTCCTGCTGCTGGTCTTCCTCAACTTCCTGTTCGATGAGGAGAAGGAACTCCACTGGCTGGGCTGGATCGAAGAAAAAGTGGGCAAATTCGGCAGCGAAGGCCTGGCCATCCTGCTGACCCTGCTTGCCGTGTTCGGCTGCATGAGCGTGATGCCCGAGCCGCGCAAGCTGCCGGTACTGATCGCCGGCGTGGTCGGCGTGCTCATCTATGTCGGCGTCAGCTGGTTCAGCGGCTTGCTGGAAGAAGAGGAATCGGCGCCCGGCGTCGGCAAGATGATCTCGCAGGGCAGCATCGGCGGCTTCCTCTACCTGGAAGTGCTGGACGCCTCGTTCAGCTTCGACGGCGTGATCGGCGCCTTTGCCATCACCAAGGATGTCGTCATCATCATGCTGGGCCTGGCCATCGGCGCGATGTTCGTGCGCTCGCTCACCGTGTTCCTGGTGCACAAGGGCACGCTGGAGCAATTCGTCTTCCTCGAGCACGGCGCCCATTACGCGATCGGCATCCTGGCGCTGATCATGTTCGCCAGTGTGCAGTACCATATCCCCGAGTGGTTCACCGGCTTGTCCGGCGTGGCCTTCATCCTGGTGTCGCTGTGGTCCTCGGTGCGCTGGAAGCGGCGCGAGGCGCTACACTCCGGCGCCTGAGCCGCGCACCGGTTTTGTATAACCAATTCAACCTGAAAGGAATCAAGATGGCCATCAGTTTGCAGAAAGGCGGCAACGTCAACCTGTCCAAGGAAGACCCCAACCTGAAAAAGGTCATCATCGGCCTCGGCTGGGATCCACGCGCCACCGACGGCGCCACCTTCGATCTCGACGGCAGCGCCTTTTTGCTGCGCGGCGACGGCAAGGTGCGCGGCGATGCCGACTTCATCTTCTACAACAACCTGAAATCCAGCGACGGCTCGGTCGAGCACACCGGCGACAACCGAACCGGCCAGGGTGAAGGCGACGACGAGCGCCTGCAGATCGACCTGACCCGCGTGCCGGCGGACGTCGAGAAGATCGTGTTCGCGGTCACCATCCACGAAGCCGAAGGCCGCCGCCAGAGCTTCGGCATGGTGTCGCGCGCCTTCATCCGCTGCCTGAACGCGGACGGCGAACGCGAGATCGCGCGCTACGACCTGTCCGAGGACAGCTCGACCGAGACCGCGATGATCTTCGGCGAACTCTACCGCTATGGCAGCGAGTGGAAATTCCGTGCCGTCGGCCAGGGCTACAACGGCGGACTGGGGCCACTCGCGCGCTCCTTCGGCGTCAACGTGTAAACCCGGCGTCTTTTACCACCTGATTGTTTTGACAAGGGCGCGCCCATCGGTAATGATGGGCGCGCCCTTGTTTGCGTGCACTGTTCCATCACTTTAGCGAAAACCGACCATGCCCAGAACCCTCCCGCGCCGCGCCGGCGCCATCATCGCCTCCGTCATCGTGGTTGCCGCCGCCCTGTTCGCGCTGTATATCTGGACCGTGCTGAACTGGTCGTATTCGGAAGGCGAACGCGCCGGCTACCTGCAGAAGCTGTCCAAGAAAGGCTGGCTGTGCAAGACTTGGGAAGGCGAAATCCTGCTGTCCAGCATGCCGGGCGCGATTCCCGAACGCTTCGCCTTCACCGTGCGTGACGAGACCGTGGTCCGGCAGCTGCAGTCGGCCATGGGCCAGCGCGTCCAGCTCAGCTATTCGCAGCACGTCGGCATCCCGTCCAGCTGCTTTGGCGAGACCTCCTACTTCGTCGACAAAGCGGCTGTTGGCGGCAGCAATCCGGTGTCGCCGAGTAATATGTAAATCGACTCACAGCTGACTTGAGCAAGGTTTTGCATATGAAAGCAAGGATGGCGGGCCTGGCCCTGATGGCGGCCTGCACCCTGTCCGGCGGCGTCGGGGCGTCGACGATCGACGACTATACGCTGGCCCGGCCGGAAGGCTTGCGCCGCTACATCGTGGTCCAGCCCGACAAGCTGGCGCGCAGCAACCGCCCGCTGGTCATCCTCCTGCACGGCAACGGCGCCAACGCCGAGATGATGGTCGGCCTGGACTCCATCGCCGGCTACCGCATGGAAGACTGGATCCGCCTGGCCGAGCGCGAGCGCGTGATGCTGATCGCCCCGGACGGCACCAAGGCGCGCAACGGCAAGCGCGCCTGGAACGATTGCCGCGCCGACGCTTCCAGCAATACCACCGCCGATGACGTCGGCTTCATCGCCGAATTGATCGACGTCGCCGTCAACCGCCTCGGCGCCGACCCCGAGCGCATCTACGTGTTCGGCAGCGCCAACGGTGGCACCATGGCCTACCGCCTCGCCATCGAACTGGCGCCGCGCCTGGCCGCGATCGGCGTCCAGAGCGCGCTGATGCCTGCGCGCAGCCGCTGCAAGGCGCCGGCCACGCCGGTTTCGGTGCTGGTTGCGCATGGCACCGCCGACCCGGTCATGCCCTACCACGGCGGCAGCGTCGGCAACTGGGTGCTGCGCGAACGCGGCAGCGGCATCGGCGCCGAGGAATCGGTGGCGCTGTGGCGCCGCCTGGCAGGCTTCCAGGATGCGGGGCTATCCTTCCGCATTCCCCACCTCAAGGCCTCGGACCCGACCTCGGCGGTGCGTTACGTCTGGGGCGACGACCCGGCCAAGGTGCAGGTCGAGTTCCTGCGCATCGACGGCGGCGGCCACGTGCCGCCTTCCAGGTCGGACGAGCTGCCCTGGTGGCTGCGCAAGCTGGTCGGCAACATGAACGGCGACGTCGACCTGGCCGAGGAAGCCTGGATCTTCTTCCGCGACAAGCGCGCGCCGGTCAAGCCATGAGCGCCGCCATCGAACCTGCCGAAGTCGATTTCATTGCGATCCGCGCCCAGGGGCCGGGCGGGCAGAACGTCAACAAGGTGTCCTGCGCGGTGCATGCGCGCTTCGACATTGGCGCCTCTTCGCTGCCGCCCGAGATCAAGGAGCGCCTGCTGGCGCGCCACGACGGCCGCATCACGCGCGAGGGCGTGGTGGTGATCAAGGCCCAGGAATCGCGCAGCCTGGAACGCAACAAGGAAGACGCCTTGCGCAGGCTGCAGGAGCTGGTCGATCAGGCCGGCGTGGTGGCCAAGGCGCGCAAGGCGACCAGGCCGACCAAGGGTTCGCAGCGGCGCCGGGTGGACAGCAAGGTGCGGGCGGGGAAGATCAAGGCTTTGCGGGGGAAGGTGGGGGAGTAGTTGGGTGTGCTTATTGAGTGTGCTTATTGAGCGTCCTTAATTAGCTAGCTCGAAAACCGTCGCCCCTGCGCAGGCGCGAATAGTGCCACTGGCACTATTCGCCCCAAGTTTGCCGCGTTTCGGCAGCGGGTGCAACTTGGGCCCCTGCCTTCGCAGGGGCGACGTTTTGACGGAACCAATATTGGTGGTGCCGGCGGTCCGCTCAGGTATTGTTCCGCTGCCGCGCCACCGCATCCGCCAGCCGGGCCGCCGCCTGCTGCGCCGACGGCTGCGTCGAGAACCTGCCGATCACCTGGCGCGCCAGGTCTTCGGAATCGGCGCGTTGCCTGGCTTCGGCCTGGCGCGCTTCGATCTGGCTGCGCAGGGCGCCCAGTTCGGCCACCTGCTCGTCCTGGCGGCCGGATTCCAGCTCCACCAGCCTGCGCTTGGCGTCGGCCATCTCGCGCGTGGCTTCCAGCGACTTGCGCTGCATCTCGGCGGCTTGCTGGGCGGATTCCAGCAGGGCGCGCTGGGCGTCGCGTTTTTCCATGGCGGCGTTGGCGGCAGCCTGCTCGGCCTGTTCGCGGGCGCGCGCCAGGGCCGCCCTCTCCTCTTCCGCCTTGGCACGCGCCTCGGCGGCGGCGATCGCCGCGTGCTCGGACGCCATCCTGGCGCGCGCGGCTTCGCTGGCGCGGGTGTCGGCCGCGGCTTGCTGGCGCTGGGCCGCCAGTTTCTGTTCCAGCAGCGCCAGCGCTTCGCGCGCGGCGTCGGCCGCTTCGCGTTCGGCGGCGGCCACTTCTTCGGCCATGCGCTGCTGGCGCTCCTCGGCCGCGGCGCGTTCGGACTGGGCACGGGCAACATCGGCGGCGCGGCCGGCCTGGGCGCGCACCCGCTCGGCGGCCAGGGCTTCATCATTGCGCGTCAGTTCGGCCAGGCGTTCGCGCTCGGCCCGGGCCAGGGTGGCGGCCTGTTCGGCCTGGGCGCGCTCGGCCTGCGCCAGCGCCTCGGCGTGGGCGGCGCGCTCGGCGGCGTGGGCGGCGGCGGCGCGCTGGGCATCCAGGGCTTCCTGCTGCGCCGCCTGGGCGCGCGCTTCGCTGTCGGCCTGGGCGCGCGCCAGGGCCGCCTGTTCCTGCTCGGCGGCGGCGCGCGCCGCGGCGGCATCCGCCAGCAGGCGCTCGGCCTCGATGCGTTCCTGCTGGGCCGCGTGGGCCTCCTCTTCCAGGCGCACGCGCTCGCGCTCGGCATCGAGCAGGGCTTGCGCCTCGCCGGCGCGCGCTTCCATCGCCAGCGCCGCCTGGCGCTGCAACTCGGCCTGTTCGGCGGCGGCGGCCAGGGCCGCCTGTTCGGCCTGGTTGGCGGCGGCGCGCGCCTCGGCTTCGCGCCGGCTGACGGCGGCCAGGTCCTCGGCCAGGCGGCGCGCGCGTTCGTGTTCCGCGGCTTCGCGCAGGGCCGCTTCGCGCGCCGCTTCATCGGCGGCGGCGCGCAGGCGCGCACTCTCGGCGGCTTCGCGCTCGGCATCCAGGCGCGCCTGCGCCTGCTGGGCCTCGAGTTCCTCGGCATTGGCGCGCTCCAGCGCCACTTCACGCAGCTTGCGGTCGGCCTCGATGCGTGCCTCGGTGGCGGCCAGGATCCTGACCTCGGCTTCGCGGCGCGCCTGGGCGCTGTCCTCGGCCATGTGTTCCAGGCGCGCGCGGTGGATGGCGGCGTCGCGCAATTCCTTTTCGGTCTGCAGGCGCATGCGCAGCGACTGGGCAGCGGTGCGCTCGGACTCGGCCTGGGCCACGGCGATGGCTTCGCGTTCCTGCTCGACGTGGGCCAGGGCGCGCGCTTCCTCGAGCGCGCGCGCCTCGGCGGCGGCGCGCGCAAAGCTGGACGCCAGCGCCACCTGGTCGGCGCGTTCGCGCTGCAAGGCCAGCTCCAGGGCTTCCGCCTCGGCTTCGGCCAGCTTCTCGGCGGTCTGGCGCGCGGCCTTTTCGGCGCGCTCACGTTCGCGCGCCAGGATCGCCACGCGCGCATCGGCGCTGGCGCTGTACGACACCTCCTCGCGCGCCGCATGCACGGCGGCCACCCGCTCGGCGGCCTGCAGGCGCGCCTGTTCGGAGTGCAGCGCCAGTTCCTCGGCGTCGCGCGCGGCGCGGTGGGCGAACTCGGCGTCGATGCGCGCCTGTTCCTCGGCGCGCCTCCTCGCCTCTTCCGCCGCGCGCAGGCGCGCCTCGGCGGCAAGGCGGATCTGGGTGTCGGATTCCACCCTGGTGCGCAGCTCGGCGGTTTCCTGGCGGATCGCCTCCAGGCGCTCGGCGGCGGCCTTGGCGGCCACGCGCAGGGTCTCGATGCGGTCGCGGTTGGCTTCGATCGCCTCTTCCGACGCTTGCGCATTCGCCAGCGCGGCCGCCGCGGCCTGGGCGTCGATCGCGGCGCGCTCCTCGGCCAGGCCCTTGGCGCGGGCTTCGGCGTGGGCGCGGTTCTCGGCCGCCATCGCCGCCTTGGCTTCGGCTTCGACGCGGGCGATGCCGGCCTGGATCGCGCGCTTTTCCAGTTCCTCGCGCGGCGGCTGCGGCTGTGTCTGAGATTGAGGTGCGCCGGGCGCCGCCACGTGCTCCTGCGCCGCCGGCATCATGTCGATACGGAAATCGGCATCATCCTGGTGCGCAGAATCGCGCTGTTGATCGCGCTGGTGGTCGTGGCTGTCGGTCATGGCGGGCTCGTCGTAGGAATGCAGGACCCGGACTGGTCCTTGCTACGATTATGCAGGATGGCCGGAATTCCTGCCACGCCGAGCTGGACCCAGAACACGGTCCAATTCGATGGTTTGGCGCGGTGGCAACATGCGGATCAGACCGGCCACAGCGGCGGCTCGTCCATCAGCGCCACCTGTTCGCGCAATTCCAGGATGCGGTCCTGCCAGTAGCGCTGGGTATTGAACCAGGGGAAGGCGGCGGGAAAGGCGGGGTCGTCCCAGCGCATCGCCAGCCAGGCCGAGTAATGGATCAGGCGCAGGGTGCGCAAGGCTTCCACCAGGTACAGCTGGCGCGGGTCGAATTCGCGAAAATCCTCGTAGCCTGCCAGCACATCGCCAAGCTGGCGCACCATGTCCGGACGCTCGCCCGACAGCAGCATCCACAAGTCCTGCACGGCCGGGCCCATGCGGCTGTCGTCGAAATCGACGAAATGGGGACCGTCGCCGGTCCACAACACATTGCCCGCGTGGCAATCGCCGTGCAGGCGCAGCAGCGGCAACTCACCTGCGCGGTCGAAACAGCGCGCAACGCCGTCCAGCGCCTGGTCGAGCACGCTGGTATAGGCGGTCAGCAGCTCGGGCGGAATGAAACCGTGGCCGAGCAGCCAGGCGCGCGGTTCGCGTCCGAAGGTGTCGAGATTCAAGGCCGGGCGCTCGACGAAATCGCGGTTGGCGCCCACCGCATGGATGCGGCCGATGAAGCGCCCTATCCATTCCAGGGTCTTGGGGTCGGACAGTTCGGGCGCGCGGCCGCCGCGGCTGGGGAAGACGGCGAAGCGGAAGCCGCCGAAGCTGTGGAGTGTTTTCCCCTCCAGCAGGCGCGCCGGCACCACCGGCACTTCGGCATCGGCCAGTTCCTGCACGAAGGCGTGGTCTTCGAGGATGGCGGCGTCGCTCCAGCGCTCCGGGCGATAGAACTTGACCACCACCGGCTGGCCCTCTTCGCGGCCGACGCGGTAGACCCGGTTTTCGTAACTGTTCAGGGCCAGCAGGCGGCCGTCGCCGCGCAGGCCGACGCTCTCGACGGCGTCCAGCACCGTCAAAGGGTCGAGCCGCGCGAAGGGATGGGTGCTGGCGGCCTCTTGCGGCTGGCCATCGTCGTCGTGGTCGTGGTCGTGATTATCAGGCTGAATATCCATGTTGCCATTGTAAGGCGGGCGGCGCCGGCGCGCATGGGCGCCCCTGATCTGTCGAATTTCAGTATTCCTGCGTTTAACGCTGGCGAACTGAGTCTACAAAAGCTGAAATATGCGCTAATTAATGACGAAAGTGATGATGATTATGCATGCAGCGTGCGTAGACGCACCGAACAGCCGGGCTGATCCAGGGTTTCATGACATTTTGATCACGCAGTACCTGGGCGCAACCGCGCACCATGCTGCCCACAAGGAGAATCGCCATGAAAAATGCGCTGCCGCTCACCGCACTCGCCACCGCCCTCGCCGCTTCGCTCACCTGGAACGTGGCCGCCGCCGCGGATGCCGCCCAGCCACCCAAGGCCGAGCCGGCCATGCAAAAGGTGCTCGACGCCCTCGCCGCGCTGAAGCCGAAGCCGATCGAAAACCTGTCGCCCGAGCAGGCGCGCCTGCAGCCGACGCCGGCGGACGCGGTCAAGAAGGTGCTGACCGACATGCACAAGAGCACTGCGCCCGAGCCCGGCATCAGCGTCAAGGACCTGAACATCCCCGCCAACGGCGGCGGCACCATTCCGCTGCACGTGTTCGTGCCGGAAGGCGCCGGCCCGTTCCCGGTGATGCTGTACTACCACGGCGGCGGCTTCGTGATCGCCGACACCAAGGTCTACGAGGCGTCGCCGCGCGCGCTGGCCAAGATGGCCAAGGCGATCATCGTGGCGGTGGATTACCGCCGCGCGCCCGAGCATAAATTCCCGGCGGCGCCGGAAGATGCCTACGCGGCCTACACCTACACCCTGCAGCATGCCAAGGAATGGGGTGGTGATCCTGCACGTGTGGCGGTCGGCGGCGAATCGGCCGGCGGCAACCTGGCCACCGTGGTCTCGCTGATGGCGCGTGACAAGAAGGCCCAGTTGCCGGTGCACCAACTGCTGGTGTATCCGGTGGTCGACAACGACATGAACCGTCCTTCGTACCAGGAAAACGCCAATGCCAAGCCGCTCAACAAGCCGATGATGGCCTGGTTCTTCAAGCATTACGGCGCCGATCCGAAGAGCCCCTACGCGCTGCCGCTGAAGAACGCCTCGCTGAAGGGCCTGCCGCCGGCCACCATCGTCGCCGCCGAGATCGACCCACTGCGGGATGAAGGCAAGGCGTATGCCGACAAGCTGCAGCAGGAAGGCGTCAAGGTCGACTATAAGCTGTACAGCGGCGTGACCCACGAATTCTTCGGCATGGGCGCGGTGGTGCCCAAGGCCAAGGATGCGGAGCAGTATGCCGCCGATGCGCTGAAGAAGGCCTTCGCCGCCAAGCATTGATCCCTGCGCGCTACGCCTGATATGCCCGCGCCCGTGGATGGACACGCTTTTTGTGTCCATCCGCGGGCGCAGGCGTTACACTGGCGGCTTCCCGCACTATCGACAGATTCAAGCCAGCATGCAACTCGAACAGCCACTCTCCGAAAAAGAATTCGACGACCTCGACAACTTCCTGCTGTCCGACCGCAGTCCCGAGGACGCAATGACCATGGACACCCTGCACGGCTACCTGACGGCGATCGCGATCGGGCCGCAGACCCTGATGCCGGCCGAATGGTTGCCGCGCGTCTGGGGCGAGGAAGGCATCGCGCCGAAGTGGAAGAACCCCAAGGAAGAAGAGCGCATCCTCAACCTGATCGTGCGCTTCATGAACGAGGTGCTGATCACCTTCGAGGTCGCGCCCAAGGATTTCGAGCCGCTCTACGTCGAGCACGAACACAACGGCGAGACCCTGATCGACGCCGAAGCCTGGTGCTGGGGCTTCTGGGAAGGCATGGAACTGCGTCCCGGCAGCTGGGACGAGATCTGGGACTCGGACGCCGGCCCGCTGATGCGCCCGCTCTACCTGCTGGGCGCCGACGAGATCGAGGAAGCCGAACTGGCCGAAGTCGAAGACCCACGCAAGGCCCACAAGCTGGCGCTCGAGATCGAAGCCAACCTGCCGGCCATCCACCGCTTCTGGCTGCCGCGCCGCAGTTCCGCAGTAGAGACCATCCGCCGCGAGGAACCGAAGGTGGGCCGCAACGACGATTGCCCTTGCGGCAGCGGGAAGAAATTCAAGAAATGCTGCGGGGCGGAGCAGGCCTGATTTTTAAGCTAACGCTTCGGGGTCAGAGTAACGCTTCGGGGTCAGAGCACTAGGTTCACAAATTTCGGGGTCAGAGCACAAGTTAGTGCAATGACCCCGATGCATTTTCATCCTGCCCGGTCCGGCGAATTCATGGCGCGGAAGGGTTATGTGGGCTTTGGCGGTCGCGCCAAGCAATTGTCCAGCAAAGTGCTCTGACCCCGAAGTTTTACAAATTTGTGCTCTGACCCCGAAATCGACCCCGAAATCGACCTCGAAAATTCGAAAGGTCAGGCGGGCTGGGCCAGGCGGCTCTCGTACACCGCCGCCAGCAGATCCGACTGGCCGACGATCCCGACGAACGCCCCCTCCCCATCCACCACCGGCACGTGATGGAAGCCGCGGTTGCTCATGGTCGGCACCAGTTCGGCGATCGGCGCGTCCGAGCGTACCGTGTGCGCCGGCGCCTTCATGATCTCGGCCACCGTGGCCGGCCGGTCCGCGCGAACGCCCAGCAGGTGGCCGAGCAGGCCGCGCAGGCGTTCGCGCAGGGTCTGGTAATCGTCGAGGCCGACGTGGTGCAGGAAATCGTCCTGGCCGATCATCCCGATCACGCGCCGCTGCGCGTCCAGCACCGGCAAGGCCTGCAGGCCGTGGCGGCGCAGCAGGCGCCAGGCGGCGTCCAGCGGCAGCTCGGGCACGGCCGTCACCGCGTCCTTCGACATGATGGCGGCGCAGGTGACGACCCCGAAGCGGCGCTCGAAAGCGCGCATCTCGGTCTCCAGCAGGATCTCCTCGAGGTCGTCGCGGCTGATGTCCAGCACCTGGCCGTAGTGCGCCAGTGCGGCGTCCAGGTCTTCCTTGCCGAAACCGAGGCGCGCGGTCGGCACCGGATCGGCGGTGGCGTGCACGTTGCGCAGCTGCGAGCCTTGCGCGTGCGGATAACGGCGACCGGTCAGGTTGTTGTAGACCAGGGCCACCAGCACGATCAGCGCCGAATTCAGGCACACCGGCATCAGTGCGAAGCCGAAACCGGCGGCCTGCACTGCCGGCCCGCCCAGCACCGCCGTCAGCGCCACCGCGCCACTGGGCGGATGCAGGCAGCGCAGCAGGAACATCACGCCGATGGCGATCGCGCCGGCCAGCGGCGCCGCCAGCATCGGGTTGCCGACCGCCTTGAAGCAGGCGACGCCGATCAGGGCCGAGATGGTGTTCCCGCCGATCACCGACCAGGGCTGGGCCAGCGGGCTGGCCGGCACGCAGAACAGCAGCACCGCCGAGGCGCCCATCGGCGCCACCAGGGCCAGCGGCACGCTGCCGGCCGTGGCGCTGGCGATCTGGCTCAGGATGAAGGTCACGAACAGGCCGACCATGGCGCCGGCCACCGCACGCAGGCGTTCGCTGCGCGATGCGGTCGTCGGCTGCGGCACGAAGGCGCGCAGCCATTCCAAACGGGTATCCGGCATGGGTGGTGAGGGGTAGTGACAGGGCCGGCAATTCTATCACTTCATGATATATTCGCCAGCTTCCGCCTTTCCCAGGACGCTTGGATGCCCACGTCTCCACCCTTGACCAAATCCGATTTCGCCGCCCTCTCGGAATTTCGCTACCAGATGCGGCGCTACGAGCATTTTTCCGAGCATGCGGTGCGCGACGCCGGCATCACGCCGCTGCAATACCTGCTGCTCCTGCACGTGAAAGGTTTCGCCGGCCGCGAATGGGCCACGGTCGGTGAACTGGCCGAACGCCTGCAGGCCAAGCCGCACGGCGTGGTGGCGCTGGTGACGCGCTGCGAGGCCGCCGGCCTGGTCGAGCGGCGCAGCAGCGCCGAGGACAGGCGCCGGGTCGAAGTCCACCTGCTGCCGGCCGGCGAAGCCATCCTGACGCGCCTGGCCGAAATCCACCGCAGCGAACTGCGCGCCCTGCAGGGGGTCTTCACGGTGCCCACCCTGTCCTGAGCGTCGTTGTAAAACGCTGACGGGTCGGCAACGGGATTCTGTACATTCATGTACGATAAGCAAGTCGCGCAAGCGCCATTCCCATCGACTTGAAAGACAAGAACATGAAAAAAAACCTGCACACCACCCTGTTCGCGGCCGTCGCCGCCACCCTGCTGGCCGGCGCCGCCCAGGCCGCCGCACCCATGGTCAAGACCCCGGCCCCCGGCTTCTACCGCATCATGGTCGGCGAATTCGAAGTCACGCCGATCAACGACGGCACCGTCGACCTGCCGATGGACCAGCTGCTGCACCAGAAAGCCGAACTGACCCGCGGCACCCTGGAAAAGAACTTCATGAAGGCCCCGACCGAAACCTCGGACAATGCCTACCTGATCAACACGGGCAGCAAGCTGGTGCTGGTCGACAGCGGCGCCGGCGCCCTGTTCGGCCCGACCCTCGGCAAGTTCGTCAACAACCTGAAGGCGGCCGGCTACCAGCCCGAGCAGATCGACGAGATCTACATCACCCACATGCACGGCGACCACGTCGGCGGCCTGGTCAAGGACGGCAAGCGCGTGTTCCCGAATGCGGTCGTGCGTGCCGGCAAAGCCGACGCCGACTACTGGCTGAGCCAGGCGAACATGGACAAGGCCCCGAAAGAGAAAAAAGACTTCTTCAAGGGCGCCATGACCTCGATCAATCCTTACGTCCAGGCCGGCAAGTTCAAGGCCATCGACGCCGCCGGTCCGCTGGTGCCGGGCGTCTCGGCGCTGCCGGAACCGGGCCACACCCCGGGCCACACCACCTATGTGGTGGAGAGCGGCGGCCAGAAGCTGGTACTGATCGGCGACCTGATCCACGTCAGCGCGGTGCAGTTCGACAATCCGCAGGTGACGATCGGCTTCGACAGCGACGAGAAATCGGCGTATGCGGCGCGCAAGAAGGTGTTCGACGATGCCGCCAAGAACGGCTACCTGGTGGGTGGAGCGCACTTGCAGTTCCCGGGCCTGGGGCATATCACGGCGCAGGGCAAGGCGTATCGCTGGATTCCGGTGAATTACACCCAGATGCGTTGAGCGATCGGGTTCGACTACCGATAGTAGATACCCGTCGCCCCTGCGCAGGCAGGGGCCCAAGTTGCACGATCCGTCCGCACCAAATGCCGGCGGCCTGCAGCGAACTTGGGCCCCTGCCTTCGCAGGGGCGACGTGCTTAAGCTAACGACCTTTGACATTCCCGGGACTGCAGGCTCGGTCGTGCGTACTGCCTACTGCACGCCGCTAAGCCGCAATCCCCGCCAGCACCGCCGACAGCTTCTCCATATCCACCGGCTTCACCAGATGATGGTCGAACCCGGCCTCCAGTGCCGCGCGCCGGTCCTGTTCCTGGCCGTAGCCGGTCACCGCCACCAGCACCATGCCGCGCGTTGCCGGGTCGGCGCGCAGGCGGCGTGCCAGTTCGTTGCCGTCCATGTCCGGCAGGCCGATGTCGAGCAGGGCCGCCCGGGGCGGCGAGGCGGTGGCCCTGGCCAGCGCGCTGCGCGAATCGTTTTCCACTTCCACCGCATAGCCATAGGCTTCCAGCAGCATGCCGAGGGTGGCGGCGGCATCGACGTTGTCGTCCACCACCAGCAGGCGCAGCGGCGCCGCGCCGGCACCCGCGGCCGGCGTTTCGTCGGCCGCGTCCGACGCCGGCTGCACCGGCTGCGCCAGCGGCAGCGCGACGTCGAAGCGGCTGCCCTGCCCCGGTCCCGGACTGGAACAGGCAACCGTGCCGCCATGCAGCTCGACCAGGTGCTTGACCAGTGCCAGACCGAGGCCGAGGCCGCCCTGCGAGCGGTCGGACGAGCGCTGCGCCTGGGTGAACAGGTCGAACACGTGGGCCGTCAGTGCCGCGTCCATGCCGATGCCCTCGTCGCGCACGCTCAGCAGCAGCTGGCGGCCGTCGCTGCCGGCGCCGATGTCGATGCGGCGGCCCTCGGGCGTGTACTTGGCGGCGTTGTTCAGCAAATTGGCCAGCACCTGCACCAGGCGCGCCTTGTCGCCCATCACGCTGGCGTCCGGATCGGCGATGTCGACCGCCAGCCGCTGGCGGCGCGCCTCGAACATCGGGCGCACCTGCTCGATCGCCTCGTCGACGATGGTGCGCGCCGCCACCGGGGCACGCGCCAGCGTCACCAGCCCGCGGGTGACGCGCGAGACGTCCAGCAAATCGTCGACCAGGCTGGTCATGTGCTTGACCTGGCGCCCGATGATGGCGCTGCTCTGGCGCACGCGCGTCTCGTCCAGGCGGCCGATCCGCAGCAGGTCGGCGGCGGCGCTGATCGGCGCCAGCGGGTTGCGCAACTCGTGCGCCAGCATGGCGAGGAATTCGTCTTTTCTCTGGTCGGCGGCGCGCAGTTTTTCCTCGGCCAGCTTGCGCTCGGTGATGTCGAGGAAGAAGCACACCAGGCCGCCGTCGCGCGACGGATAGGCGCGCACCTCGGACCAGCGCGCGCTGCCGTCGGGCTGCAGGTGGCAGTATTCGGCGGTGCCGGCAACGCGTTCCGCCATCACCCTGCGGTAATTGCGGCCGCTTTCGGTGTCGATGGATTCTGGCCAGACCTCCCAGTGATGGCGCCCGATCGCCTGCTCGGCGGTGCGCTGCGACAGGCGCAGGCCTTCGGCGTTCATCTGCAGCACGGTCCAGTCGCGGTCGAGCAGCACGAAGCCTTCGGAAATGGTGTCGAAGATGGTCTGGCTGTGGTCGCGCTCTTCGCGCAGGGCGGCGTGGGCGCGCACCAGGTCGACTGCGGTCCACAGGCGCTCGGCCATGCTGCGCGCCAGCGCGATCTCGGCATCGCTCCAGTGGTGCTCGCGCTCCATGCCGAGCGCCAGGAAGGCCAGCAGGCGGCCGCCCTTCACCAGCGGCACCAGCAGGCAGGCCACCACGTCGAGCCGGGCATAGGCGGCGTCGAAGCCGGCGGTGCGCGGGTCGCGCCGCACGTCGGTCACGGCGATCACCTCGCCGGCGCGGCCGGCACGCGCCACTTCCGGGCCGAAGACTTCGATGGCGAAGTCCTTGCCGGCCAGGCTGGACAGGCCGCGTCGCTGCCAGTCGCGCGCCACCGAGAAGCTGCCGCGCGCGGCATCGACCTCGCCGTAGATCACGCGTTCGACGCCGAGTTCCTCGCCCAGCAAGGTGCTGGCGGTGCCGATCACGTCCTCGCTCGACCTCAGCGGGCGCAGCGCGTCGGCCACCGCCAGCTCGAAGGCGGAACGGCGCTCGGCATCCACGCGGGCGGTGGTTTCGATGCAGGTGCAATACATGCCCTGCACCTGGCCGCGGCCGTCGTGCAGGGGCGAATACGAAAAGGTGAAATAGGTCTGCTCGCGGTAGCCCTTGCGCTCCATCAGCAGCGGCAAGTCCTCGTAATAGGCCGACTTGTTGGACAGCGCGCGGTCGGCGATCGGCCCCAGCTCGGCCCAGATTTCCCACCACACTTCGTGGAAGGGCGCGCCGAAGGCGGCCGGATGCTTGTCGCCCAATACCGGAATATAGGCGTCGTTGTAGAGGAAGGTCAGTCCCGAGCCCCAGGCCAGGAACATCGGGAAGGTGGAGCTGATCGCCATCGAGACGGCGGTCGCCAGCTCGGGCGGCCAGCCCTCGGGCGGCCCGAGCGGGGTCGCAGTCCAGTCGCGCTCGCGCAGGAGCCGCCGTACGTCGCTGTCGCCGTCGACGCCGGCCGTGGTACGCAGAATATCAGCCATGGCGTCGATTCTCGCATACCTGCCGCTATGCGTCATTCATGATTGCAACATCGTGTCGGCCATAGTGTTGTCTTTTGACACTTTGGCCGACACGCCTTGCGTTTAGAGCTTACGCATTACATCTTGCGCTTTTTGCGCTTTTAAAGCTTGATAAAGTGCTCGCGGTAGTAACGCAGTTCGTCGATCGACTCGATGATGTCGGCCAGTGCGGTGTGCTTCTGGTGCTTCTTGAAGCCCGAAGCCAGTTCCGGCTTCCAGCGGCGGCACAGTTCCTTCAGGGTCGACACGTCCAGGTTACGGTAGTGGAAGAATGCTTCCAGCTTGGGCATGCCGCGCGCCATGAAGCGGCGGTCCTGGCAGATCGAGTTGCCGCACATCGGCGACTTGTTGGCCGGGACGTACTGCTTGAGGAAGGCGATCAGTTCCTGCTCGGCCTGGGCTTCGGTCACGGTCGAGGCCTTGACGCGGTCGATCAGGCCCGACTTGCCGTGGGTGCCCTTGTTCCAGTTGTCCATCTTGTCGAGCGTCTCGTCGCTCTGGTGGATGGCAAACACCGGGCCTTCGGCGATCACGTTCAGGTCCGGGTCGGTGACGACAACGGCCACTTCGATGATGCGGTCCTTGTCCGGATCCAGGCCGGTCATTTCCATGTCCAGCCAGACCAGGTTGAATTCGTTGGGGCGGGTAGCAGCGGCCGGGGTGCTCTGTTGTGACATAATTCTCTCTTCAATCAGTGTTAACGCTGTAAAAACAGGATTTTCTCACAGGCATAGAATGCTTTCATTCGCGTTTTCGGTTTTATTCGTCGTTTTCCTCTTGCTGACCCTCGCCTTGCGCTACTGGCTGGCGCGCCGTCATATTCGTCACGTGCTTGCCCATCGTGCCGCCGTGCCTGCCGAATTTTCTGAAAAGATCCTGCTCCCAGCTCACCAGAAAGCAGCTGACTACACCGTTGCCAAAACCCGTTTCGGTCTGTTTGCCGCACTGTGGAGCGCGCTGGTGCTGGTCGGCTTCACGCTGCTGGGCGGGCTGGAGGCGCTGTCGAATGTCGTGCAGCAGCTCGCGGGCACCGGGATGCCGCACCAGCTCGGTCTCTTCATCGTGTTTGCCGCCGTTTCGGGCTTGATTGACCTGCCGTTCGATTACTACCGCCACTTTGTATTGGAAAAGCGCTTTGGTTTCAACAAGATGAGCGTCAAGCTGTGGCTGATCGACATGGCCAAGGAGACCGCCGTCGGCGCGGCCCTCGGCCTGCCGCTGCTGTGGGCCGTGCTGGCGCTGATGGACAAGGCGGGCCCCTTGTGGTGGCTGTATACCTGGTTGGTATTCAGTGTCTACCAGTTGCTGGTCATGGTGATCTACCCGATTTTCATCACGCCGCTGTTCAACAAATTCACGCCGCTCGCGGACGAGAGCCTGAAGTCGCGCATCAACGGTTTGATGGCGCGTACCGGCTTCACTTCGAAAGGGCTGTTCGTCATGGACGGCAGCAAGCGCTCGGCCCACGGTAACGCCTATTTTTCCGGCTTCGGCGCCAACAAGCGCATCGTCTTCTTCGACACCCTGCTCGATCGCCTGGCGCCGCAGGAAGTCGAAGCGGTGTTGGCGCATGAGCTGGGCCACTTCAAGCTGAAGCACATCGTCAAACGCATCGTGATGTCGTTCGCGCTGTCGCTGGTTTTCCTGGCCTTGCTCGGCTGGCTCAAGGAACAGGCCTGGTTCTACACGGGCCTGGGCGTCACGCCGATGCTGGACCAGTCGAACGACGCCATGGCCCTGCTGCTGTTCGTGCTGGTGCTGCCGGTGTTCCTGTTCCCGTTCGCACCGCTCGCTTCACTTGGCTCGCGCAAGCACGAATTCGAAGCAGACGCCTTCGCCGCCAAACACAGTGACGCGCGCGATCTGGTATCGGCCCTGGTCAAGATGTACAACGACAATGCATCCACCCTGACCCCTGACCCGATCCATTCCGCTTTCTACGACTCGCATCCGCAAGCCTGGGTGCGCGTGAAGCACCTGCAATCGGCGGGGCTGGTATGAGCACCGCCATGAACCTGCTCACGCGCCACTGCATCCACGGCGCGCCGGCCCTCGACGACACCGCGCTGGCCGCCCTGCTGCCGCAAGTGCCCGATTGGCAGCTCGAAGACGACCACCTGCAGCGCGAATACGCCTTCCGCGACTACCACGAGACCATCGCCTTCGTGAACGCGCTGGCCTGGATGATCCACCAGCAAGACCATCACCCGCAATTGTGGGTGCGCTACCGCCACTGCGGCGTCGCCTGGACCACCCACTCGGCCGGCAACCGCATCAGCGAGAACGACTTCATCTGCGCGGCCAAGGCCGACGCCATCTATACGGAACGAACACACGCATGAGCGAGCTGCAAGGCACCATCGTCGCGGCCCATGGCCGCCACTACCTGGCCGACGTCGAAGAAGACGGCCAACACCAGTTCCTGCAATGCGTCACGCGCGGCAAGAAGACCAACGTCGCGGTCGGCGACATCGTGCACCTCAAGCGCACCTCGCCCGACCAGGCCGTGATCGAGAAGATCGCCGAACGCACCACCCTGCTCTACCGCTCGGACCAGTACAAATCCAAGCTGCTGGCGGCCAACATCACGCGCCTGTTCATCGTCATCGCCACCGAACCCGGCTTTACCGACGACCTGGTGTCGCGCGCCCTGGTGGCCTGCGAGGCCGCCGGCATCGAAGCCCATTTGATCCTGAACAAGGTCGACGTGACGGAAGGCCTGGCGCGCGCCCGCGAGCGCGCCGCGCTGTATACCGGCATGGGCTATCCGCTGCACGAAGTCTCGGCCAGGGCCGACCCCGAGGGCACCGTCGCCACCCTGCTGCCGCTGCTGCAGGGCCATTCCTCGATCCTGATCGGCCAGTCCGGCATGGGCAAGTCCTCGATCATCAACCTCCTGATCCCGGACGCCGACATCGCCGTGCGCGAAATCTCGGAAGCGCTCGACACCGGCAAGCACACCACCACCTTCACCCGCCTCTACCAGCTGCCTCAGCTGGGGAGCCAGGGCCAGCAGGGTGGCAGCATCATCGACTCGCCCGGCTTCCAGGAATTCGGCCTGTACCACCTCAGCGAAGGCATGCTGGAACGCGCCTTCGTCGACTTCAAGCCCTACCTGGGCGGCTGCAAGTATTACAACTGCCGCCATTTGGCGGAACCTTTCTGCGCGGTCTTGCAGGCAGTGGCCGAGGGCAAGATCTCGCCCTTCCGCCACGAGCTCTACGGCCAGCTGCTGCATGAGTCGGCGCAGACGCTGTACTGACAAGGCCGCTGCTTGATTTTCTGAAAGACCGGTAAAACCGCTTATAATTCGATCGATACCCGCACCCTAGACACAAAATGGCTGGCCAGACTCCTATCAAGCACTTCCTGCAGTTCTCCGACTTCACCCGTGACGAATTCGAGTACGTGATCGAGCGCGCCAAGGTCATCAAACGCAAGTTCAAGAGCTACGAGGTCTACCACCCGCTGGTCGACCGCACCCTGGTGATGGTGTTCGAAAAGAGCTCCACCCGCACCCGCCTGTCCTTCGAAGCCGGCATGCACCAGCTGGGCGGCGCCGCGATCTACCTGAACACGCGCGACAGCCAGCTGGGCCGCGGTGAGCCGGTGGAAGACGCAGGCCAGGTCATGAGCCGCATGTGCGACATCATCATGGTGCGCACCTTCGGCCAGGACATCATCGAGCGCTTCGCCGCCCATTCGCGGGTGCCGGTGATCAACGGCCTGACCAACGAGCACCACCCCTGCCAGGTGCTGGCCGACATCTTCACCTTCTTCGAGCACCGCGGTTCGATCACCGGCAAGACGGTGGCCTGGATCGGCGACGCCAACAACATGCTGTATTCCTGGCTGCAGGCAGCCGAGGTGTTCGGCTTCCACCTGAACGTGTCGACGCCCAAGGGCTACGACATCGATCCGGCCCTGGTCAAGACCGCCAACTACACGGTGTTCGAGAACCCGTCGGACGCCTGCGCCGGTGCCCACCTGGTCACCACCGACGTGTGGACCAGCATGGGCTACGAGAAGGAGAACGCCGAGCGCCTGAAAGCCTTCGACGGCTTCATCGTGGATGGCGCCAAGATGGCGCGCGCCACCCCCGACGCGCTGTTCATGCACTGCCTGCCCGCCCACCGCGGCGAGGAAGTGGCGGCCGAGGTCATCGACGGCCCACAGTCGGTGGTCTGGGACGAGGCCGAGAACCGCCTGCACGTGCAGAAGGCGCTGATCGAGTACCTGCTGCTCGGCCGTATCGAGGACAAATAATGATCGACCATACCGGGGTCATCGTCGCCGACGTCGCGCGCAGCCGCGCGTTCTATGCCGCCGCGCTGGCGCCGATCGGCTACGCCGTGCTGGCCGAGATTCCGGCCGCGGTCACCGGCAGCACCGACGTGATCGGCTTCGGTGAACCGCCCAAGCCCGACTTCTGGATTTCCGGCGCCACCGCCGCGCGCCCGGTCAACCATCCGGCACTGCACGTGGCTTTTCGCGTGACGCGCCGGGCACAGGTCGACGCCTTTTATCATGCGGCGATCTCCGCCGGCGGACGCGACAACGGCGCGCCCGGCCCACGGCCGTACTACCACCCACATTATTACGGCGCCTTCGTTCTGGACCCGGACGGGCACAACATCGAAGCCGTGTGCCACGAAGCTGAGTGACCAGTCTGCCCCATCGAATTGATGCAACCACACCAACCCTTTGTTTGATCGTCGGTCCCGTTGAAAGACGGGCCGGCTGACCACTTCAATCCCTCCTCCCCTCCACACTGGAATCTCCATGAGCGACATTAAAAAAGTAGTCCTCGCCTACTCCGGCGGCCTCGATACCTCGGTCATCCTCAAATGGCTGCAGGATCACTACCACTGCGAAATCGTCACCTTCACCGCCGACCTCGGCCAGGGCGAAGAGCTGGAGCCGGCGCGCGCCAAGGCGATCAAGTTCGGCATCAAGCCGGAAAACATCTACATCGACGACGTGCGCGAAGAATTCGTGCGCGACTTCGTGTACCCGATGTTCCGCGCCAACACCGTCTACGAAGGCGAATACCTGCTGGGCACCTCGATCGCACGGCCGCTGATCGCCAAGCGCCTGATCGAGATCGCCAACGAAACCGGCGCCGATGCCGTGTCGCACGGCGCTACCGGCAAGGGCAACGACCAGGTGCGCTTCGAGCTGGGCGCCTATGCGCTGAAGCCGGACGTCAAGATCATCGCGCCGTGGCGCGAATGGGACCTGCTGTCGCGCGAAAAACTGCTGAAGTACGCGGAAGACGCCGGCATTGCCGTCGACATGAAGCACAAGAACGGCGGCGCGCCCTATTCGATGGATGCCAACCTGCTGCACATCAGTTTTGAGGGCCGCCACCTCGAAAACCCGAGCGCGGAAGCCGAGGAATCGATGTGGCGCTGGACCGTGTCGCCGGAACAGGCGCCGGACCAGGCCGAGTACCTCGACATCGAATATGAACAGGGCGACATCGTGGGGCTGAACGGCACCCGCATGAGCCCGGCGCAAGTGCTGACCGAACTGAACCGCCTGGGCGGCAAGCACGGCATCGGCCGGCTCGACCTGGTGGAAAACCGCTACGTCGGCATGAAGTCGCGCGGCTGCTACGAAACCCCGGGCGGCACCATCATGCTGCGCGCCCACCGCGCGATCGAATCGATCACCCTGGACCGCGAAGTGGCGCACCTGAAGGACGACCTGATGCCACGCTACGCCTCGCTGATCTATAACGGCTACTGGTGGGCGCCGGAACGCGTCGCGCTGCAGACCCTGATCGACCACACCCAGAAGAGCGTCAACGGCTGGGTGCGCGTCAAGCTGTACAAGGGCAATGTGATCGTGGTGTCGCGCGACTCCAAGACCGATTCGCTGTTCGACATGAACATCGCCACCTTCGACGAGGATGGCGGCGCCTACAACCAGGCGGATGCGGGCGGCTTCATCAAGCTGAATGCGCTGCGCATGCGGATTGCGGCGAAGGCGCGCGCGAAGCGCGGGCAGTAAGCGCGATGCGCCGGGTGCGAATCGGCGCTGAATGAATGTGTCAATGTGAAGCCGCTGGTCTGAATGGGCCAGCGGCTTTTTTTCGTTCACGCTACCCTGAAACGTCGCCCCTGCGAAGGCAGGGGCGACGGTCTCCTGGCAGGAGGTGCTAATTGCTACGCGGATTTCTCACATCAAAAGTGAAAATTCGCCGTCAAGCTCCCCCAGCGCGGCGCCCCTGGCGTATAACGGTAACCGCTCTTGTTGATGGCCGTGACATAGCGCTTGTCCCCGAGGTTGTACACGTTCAGCTGCACGTCCAGCCAGCGGTTGACCTTGTAAGCGGCCATCGCATCCGCCACCCAGTAATCGTCGGCAAAGGCCGGGGTGCCGACCGCGCCGTCGGTGCCGCGCAGCAGGCGGCCCGAATAGCGCAGGCCGCCGCCCACTTTCAGGCCGAAGGGGAAGGTGTAGGTGGTCCAGCTGGAGAAGGCCGATTTCGGCGTATAGGTCAATGAATTCGCGCCGCCGGCCGTGATCAGCTTGCCCGATTCGATGCTGGTGTCCATCCAGGTGTAGCCGGCGCTGATCGACCAGTCGCGGGTGAGCTCGCCGATGGCGCTCAGCTCCACGCCCTGCACGCGCTTGCGGCCGGTCTGGTAGTACAGCAGGTCCACCGGATCCTGCTCGACCTCGTTCTTGACCACGGTGCGGAACAGGGCCGCGTTCAGGCCCAGCTTGTGCTGCATCAGGTCCCACTTGGCGCCGAGCTCGGTGGTGGTGCTGACTTGCGGATCGAAGATCGGGTTGGAAGCGCTGTTGGCGCTGCCGCTCAGCACAAGGTTGGAGCCCGGCGGCTGCCTGGAATTGGCCCACAGCGCGTAGACGCTGCTGTTGGCGGTCGGCTTGTACAGCAGCGACAGCTTGCCGCTGACCAGGCTGTCCGTCAGCTCGATGTGGGTCGGCACCAGCGCTGTGCCGGACACGGCCACCGAGTCGAAGCTGGTGTCGAAGTGATCGACCCGCGCCGAGGCGCCCAGCAGCCAGCGCTCGCCGATCTTGATGGTGTCGAGCAGGTAGCCGGCGGCGGTGCTGGTTTCGCCCTGGTTGCGGGCGCCGGTGCGCACCAGCCGCAGGCCGGACAGCGGCGAGCTCGGATCCGGATGGTAGAGGTTGGCGGGCTGGAGCGTGCCGCCGCCGCCGTAGGTCCAGTTGGTCTGCTTCTCGTTGCTGAGGTCGAGACCGCTCACCAGGATGTGGTGGAGTCCCGCGGTGTCGAACTCGCTCGTCAGCACGGTCTGGTTGGCCAGGATGGTGTTTTCCTGGTCCTTGATGGTGCGGTTGGTGCGCGCCAGTTGCCAGCCCGCGGGATCGGCCCCGTTCGGGGTAATCAGGTTGGCGCTGCTGCCCATGAAGGCGCTCAGCATATAGAACTGCTTGGTCTTGCCGTAGCGGCTGGTGTTACGCAGGCGCATGCGCGGACCGAATTCGTGGTCGAGGATGCCGGTGACCATGTCGGCTTTCACCCGGTCGAAATCGGCCAGCGATCCATAGAAGTTTTTGGGGTCGACCGGCGCCGCCGTCGTCAGGAAGGGACGCTTGGCGTCCGGGCTGGTGTAGCCCGGCAGGCCGACCGTCGGCACGCCGCCGTCAGGCAGGTTGTCCTGCTTGACGTGCAGGTAATCCAGGTAGAACTGCGTCGCGCTGTTCAGGCCGAAGGCGATGGACGGGGCAACCGCCCAGCGCTTCTCCTTGACTTCGTCACGCGCCGGATTGCCATTGTCCTGGTCGAGGGCGTTCAGGCGCACGGCGATGCCGCGCCGGCGGTCGACGACGGTGTTGAGGTCGGCAGTGCCGCGCAGGCGGTCGGCGCTGCCGCCCACCACGCTGGCGTTGGCGAAGCGCTTGAGCAGCGGCTGCTTGGTGTTCAGGTTGATCGAACCGGTGGGGGCGCCGCGCCCGGTGTCGGTGCCGGCCGGGCCCTTCAGCACGTCGATCTGCTCGATGTTGAAGATGTCGCGCGAGATCGAGCCGATGTCGCGGATGCCATCCACGAACAGGCTGCCCGAGCTGTCGAAACCGCGCATGTAGATGGCGTCGCCGGTATTGGTATTGCCGTTCTCGCCAAGGAAGAAGGTGCCGACGCCCGGGGTGTTGCGCAGCGCTTCGGTCAGGGTGGTGGCGCCCTGCTGCTCGAACAACTCCTTCTTGATCACGATCAGCGTCTGCGGGGTGTCCACCAGGGCCTCGGTGTACTTCGGCGAGCCGGCGTGCTCGGCCTTGAAGTCGCTCTCCTTTTCGCCCTTGATGTGCACCTTGTGCGGATAGTCCGCGTCTCTGGTGGCAGCGGCATCGTCGGCGGCATGGCCGGCAAGAGGCAGCACCAGCATGGCGATGGCGGCACCGGCGGCGGCGGACGGGAAGGCGCCGGCGTGACGGGACGGAGAGGAATGCTTGCGGCTGATAATGGACTTGGAAGGCTTGGAGGGCTTCATGGTGGTCGTGGTCGTTTTGGAATAGTTATTGGAACGCCATGAACTCTAGCAAGCTTTCCTCTTTAAGTAAACGCGAATCATTATCATTTGCGTTAACGAGACAGTGCCCCTGCAGGCTGGGGACGTAAAAAAACCGCCGGGCGTCGCATGCCGGGCGGTCGGATCACAAGCGCGCCACAGGCGCTCGCGCAGGGTTCAATGCATCGTTCAGACCATGACCGGTTCCGGTTCGAGCTCGACGCCGAAGCGTTCGCGCACATCGCGCTGGATGGCACGCGCCAGGGCCATGACTTCTTCGCCGGTGGCGCCGCCGGCGTTGACCAGCACCAGCGCCTGTTTCGGATAGACGCCGGCGCGGCCAAGCGTCCTGCCCTTCCAGCCGCACTGGTCGATCAGCCAGCCGGCCGCCAGTTTTTCGCTGCCGTCCGCCTGGCGGTGGTGCACCAGGGCCGGCCAGGCGGCGAGCAGGCGCGCGCACTCCCCTGCGCTCACCACCGGGTTCTTGAAGAAGCTGCCGGCGTTGCCGATCTCGGCCGGGTCCGGCAGCTTGCGGCGCCGGATCGCGACCACGGCATCGCCTGCCTGCTGCGGGGTCGGGGTGGCGATGCCGACGGTTGCCAGCTCCTGGGCCAGCTCGGCGTAGCGCAGGTTCGGGGTCCAGGCGCGCGGCAGTGCGAAGGTGACGTCCAGGACGATCAGGTCCTTGCCTTCGGCATGCTTGAACACACTGTCGCGGTAGCCGAAGCGGCATTCCGCCGCCGTCATCGTGCGCGTGCTGCCATCGGCGAGGTCGAACACCGTCAGCGCATGGAACAAGTCCTTGACCTCGGCGCCGTAGGCACCGATGTTCTGGATCGGCGAGGCGCCCACCGTGCCCGGGATCAGCGCCAGGTTTTCCAGCCCGCCCAGGCCTTGCGCCAGGGTCCATTGCACGAAACCGTGCCAGGATTCGCCGGCCTGGGCGCGCACCAGGATGCTGTCCGCGGTCTCGCCGACGATCTCCTTGCCGAGCAGGCCCATGTGCAGCACCAGGGCCTCGACGTCGCGTGTGAGCAGCAGGTTGCTGCCGCCGCCCAGCACCAGTCGCGGCAGCGTGTTCAATGCGGGATCCGCAGCCAGCTGCGCGAGTTGCGCGGGGTCGGTGATGCGCAGGTAGCGGCGCGCGCGCGCGGCGATGCCGAAGGTGTTGAAAGCTTGCAGGGAAACGTCGGTGGACAGGGTCAGGTCGGGCATGGCATGGATGAGAAGTTTATGCCGATTATATAGTGCCGGCCCCGCAAAGTGCCGGCCCCGGGCAATCCGCGGGCAAACCGCTGCAGCGTTGTCCGTTACAATATCGCCATTCACCCCCAAGCATAAAAAAAGGAAAACCCATGCCATCGTTTGACGTGGTCTGCGAAGCAGACATGATCGAAGTGAAGAACGCGGTCGAGCAATCCAACAAGGAAATCACCACCCGCTTCGACTTCAAGGGCAGCTCGGCCAAGGTCGAGCAGAAGGAGCGCGAGATCACCCTGTTCGGCGATTCCGACTTCCAGCTCGGCCAGGTACGCGACGTCCTGCTGAACAAGATGACCAAGCGCAAGGTCGACGTCCGCTTCCTGGACGAAGGCAAGATCGAAAAGATCGGCGGCGACAAGGTCAAGCAGGTGGTCAAGGTGCGCAACGGCATCGAGACCGAGGACGCCAAGAAGATCACCAAGCTGATCAAGGAGAGCAAGATGAAGGTGCAGGCCTCGATCCAGGGCGAAAGCGTGCGCGTGACGGGCAAGGACCGCGACGTGCTGCAGGAGGCGATTGCGACCCTGCGCAAGGAGGTGAAGGATTTGCCGCTGGAATTCAATAACTTCCGCGACTAATCTTCCGTCGTTCCCGGCATTGCCGGAACCGACTCCCCGCCCAGGCGGGGATGACAATGATGCGCACGAGCGTTCGTTAAAACGTGCTCTTAGCCCCTACCTTCCTTAGGGTAAAATGGAGCCTGCGCAAATACGTCAAATATGGGCGTTAATCTGCGATAAACAGTTTTTGGGGGTCTAAGGATAGCAATGAAACGAGTTGATGATTTCCGCCTGCGTCTGGGCAACAAGGAATACGTGCCCATCATGATCGGCGGCATGGGCGTGGATATCTCGACGTCCGAGCTGGCGCTGGAAGCGGCGCGCCTGGGCGGCATCGGTCATATTTCCGATGCGATGGTGCAGGATGTCTCGGACCGCAAGTTCGACACCAGCTTCGTCAAGGACAAGACCAAGCTCTACAAGTTCAACATCAACAACTCGGACAAGTCGGTGGTGCAGTTCGACCTCGAGCGCCTGGCCGAGGCGACCCGTTTGCACGTTGGCGCGACCATGGCGGCGAAGCAAGGCGATGGCCTGATCTTCGTGAACTGCATGGAAAAGCTGACCATGAACGCGCCCAAGGAAACCCTGCGCACCCGCCTGACGGCGGCGCTCGATGCGGGCATCGACGGCATCACCATGTCGGCCGGCCTGCACCTGGGCTCGTTCGAACTGATCAAGGACCACCCGCGCTTCCGCGAAGCCAAGCTGGGCATCATCGTGTCTTCGGTGCGCGCGCTGCAGCTGTTCCTGCGCAAGGTGTCGCGCCTGAACCGCAATCCCGACTTCATCATCGTCGAAGGTCCGCTGGCCGGCGGCCACCTCGGCTTCGGCATCGAGGACTGGAAGGAATACGACCTGCACACCATCATGGACGAGATCCACGCGTTCATGAAGGCCGAGCAGCTGGACATTCCGCTGATAGCGGCCGGCGGCATCTTCACGGGTTCGGACGCCGTCAGCTTCCTGGAAAAAGGCGCCGGCGGCGTGCAGGTGGCGACCCGCTTCACCATGACCCACGAATGCGGCCTGCCGGACAGCGTCAAGCAGGAATACATCCGCGCCACCGAGGACGACATCATCGTCAACGGTGTGTCGCCGACCGGCTACCCGATGCGCATGCTGAAGCAGACCCCGGCCATCGGCTCCGGCATCCGTCCCGGCTGCGAGTCCTACGGCTATCTGCTGGACGCCACCGGCAACTGCGCCTACATCAATTCGTACAACCGCGAAGTGCAGGCCAACCCCGACCTGAAGACGGTGAAGGTGTTCGACAAGACCTGCTTGTGCACCCACATGCGCAACTTCAACTGCTGGACTTGCGGCTCGACCACCTACCGCCTGAAGGACACCACGCACAAGCTGGCCGACGGCACTTACCAGATCCTGTCCGCCGAGCACGTGTTCAAGGACTATCAGTTCAGCGTCGACAACCAGGTCGCCCTGCCCCCGCGTCAGGAAGCCGCCGCCTGAAGCCAGGCTGAGGTTTGACCACGAAACGGCGCGGATTCCCGCGCCGTTTTTATTTGATCTTCACATTCCCAACGGAACGAATTGCCTGCGACCCTGTCCAACGGCTGTCCCCCTTGTTGCGGAGCGAGCATGTGCGAGTTCGAAGCGCCGGGCCGGCCACCGGTTTCAGCGCTTTTCCTGATTGACCCGGAGGGCACCATCGCGGCGTGGAACGCGGGCTGCGCAGATGTGTTCGGCCTGGCGCCTGACGCCGTCCTCGGCCAGCCGTCTACCCTTCTGTTCGCCACTGGGCAGGCGGCCTGGAACGACGTCCTGCGCGCGGCCGGCGCCGAGGCGCATCCTGGCCTGCGTGCGCAGCCGCGTACCGGCTTGCGCTTCGAGCTAGGTGCGGAACTGCACGGTGCCCAGGGAAACAACTTTCCCGCCAGCCTGGCGCTGGCGCCGCAGTTTGGCGTCGATGGTGCTCTGCGGGGACATGCCGTGGCCGTCACCGCGCTGCGCGCCGCCAGCCGGCTCGAGGACCTCGACGAGGACGACTCCGAATCCGCGCGGGTCGCGCGCACGCCGCTGGCCTCGGTGGTCGACCTCTTCCCTGGCACCTTCTACGCGATCAACCGCGATGGCCGCTTCGTGCTGTGGAACCACAACATGGAAAGGCTGACCGAACTCACACCGGATGAGCTGGCTGCCACGCGCGCCGTCGACCTGCTCGACCTGGCCCAGCGCCCGCTGCTGGCGCGCGCCATCGGCCGCGTGTTCGAGCTGGGCGAGGAACTGCAGCTCGAGGTCGAGTACGTGTCGAAGAGCGGCAAGGAGATTCCCTTCCTGCTGCACGGCACCCGCATCCGCTGCAATGGCGACGATTACCTGTTCGGGCTGGGCGTGGACATCGCCGGGCGGCGCGCCCACGAAGAACACCTGCGCCTGCGCGAGCGCGCGCTGCATGCGGCCAGCAACGGCATCGTGATCACCCGCAGTGCCACCGGCGCACCCGGAAACAACCTGATCGAATACGTCAACCCGGCCTTCGAACGCATCACCGGCTACCCGGCGCGGGAAGTGATCGGCCTCGATCCGCGTTTCATGGCGGCGCCCGGCATGGACGTCAACGAGCGCGCCCTGCTGCGCGAGGGCATCGCGGCGCGCACCAGCGTCAACGTGGTGCTGCGCAACCTGCGCAAGAACGGCGAGCTGTTCTGGAACGACCTGAACATCACGCCGGTGCAGGACGAACATGGCGCCGTTACCCATTTCATCGGCGTCATCAACGACGTCACCGCGCTCAAGCAGCGCACCGCCCACCTCGAGCACGAGGTCAACCACGATTCGCTGACCGGGCTGGCGAACCGCAACCTGATGTGGGACCGGCTGGAGCAGGCGCTGCACCTGGCGCAGCGCCAGAAGTCGCTGGTGGCGACCGTGCTGATCGACCTGAATAACTTCAAGAGCATCAACGACACCCATGGCCACGAAGCCGGCGACGTGGTGCTGAAGGTGGTGGCGCGCCGCCTGCAGGCTTCGGTGCGCGACAGCGACACGGTGGCGCGCATGTCCGGCGACGAGTTCGTGCTGGTGCTGGTCAACCAGCCCTCGATGCGCTTCACCCTGCGCATGGTCGAGCGCCTGCGCCAGAGTTTCGCGATCCCGGTCAACTTCGGCGGCCGCGAAATCCCGATCGGCGCCAGCGTCGGCGTGTCGCTCTACCCGCACGACGGCAACACTGCGCCCGAACTGGTGCGCGCGGCCGACGTCGCCATGTACCACGGCAAGGGCAATGGCCACAACGACGTGCACTTCTTCTCGAACACCATGAAGGCCAGCACCGAAGCCAAGCACAAGCTCGAGCGCGGCCTGCACGACGCGATCGAGCACGATGAACTCTTCCTGCTGTACCAGCCGCGCGTGGCAGTGCATTCGGGCCGCCTGACCGGCTTCGAAGCCCTGTTGCGCTGGCGCCACCCCGAACATGGCGTGCTACCGCCCAGCCACTTCCTGGCCGAGGCCGAGGAAAACGGCGTGATCGTCGAGATCGGCCAGCGCGTGCTCGACCAGGCCTGCGCTTTCGCCACCCAGCTCGACCGGCTCGGCTTCGGCACGGTGCCGGTGACCGTCAACGTGTCCTACCGCGAGTACAGCCAGCCCGGCTTCGTGGCCGGCCTGGTGGAGCGTCTGGGCCATTACGGCCTGGCGCCGGGCAGCCTGCAGCTCGACTTGCGCATCGATAGCCTGATCCGCAACCCGGCGCTCGGGCGCGAACTGGCCGACCAGTTGCGCGAACTGGGCGTGAGCCTGTCGGTGGACGGTTTCGGCACCGGGCTGTGCGACCTCGGCTATCTACAGCAATTGTCGGCCAGCCAGGTGAAACTCGCGCGCAGCACCGCCCAAGCAGCCGGCGACGGCGCCAGCGGCATCGCCAAGAGCCTGGTCGACATCGGCCACAACCTCAAGATGCAGGTGGTCGGCGAAGCCGTGGAAACCCGGCCGCAAATGGAATTCCTGACCGCCCTCGGCTGCGACCAGTTGCAGGGCATCTGGTTCAGCGAACCGTTGGCGGCGGACGCAGCCACGTCGTACCTGGAAAGCTACTACGCGGCCCGCGGCTGAAGTCGTGCTCGGGGAGCTACTGCGCGACCCGGGGCAACTTCAGCCTTCTGTAGTGATGCGTTTAACCAGCGCGCCCAGGACGTCCTCGGCCATGTCGTTCGATACCTGGCAAGTGCCGGCATTCTCGTGCCCGCCACCGCCGTATTCCAGCATCAGCGCGCCGATATTGGTATTCGAGGTCCGGTTCAGGATCGATTTGCCGGTGGCGAACACGGTGTTCTGGTTCTTCAGGCCCCACAGCACGTGGATCGAGATATTCGTGTCCGGGAAGAGCGCGTAGATCAGGAAGCGGTTGCCGGCATAGATCACCTTTTCCTCGCGCAGGTCGAGCACTACCAGGTTGCCGTGGACCTTGGCGCAACGCTGGATCTGCTGTTTGCAGAGTGCATTGTGTTCGCGGTAGAGCTCGCTGCGTTCGCGCACGTCCGGCAGCGCCATGATCTGCTCGATGCCATGGTTCCGGCAATAGTCGATCAAGTCCATCATGAGCTGGTAGTTCGAGATGCGGAAGTCGTGAAAGCGGCCCAGGCCGGTGCGCGCGTCCATCAGGAAATTCAGCAAATTCCAGCCCTCGGGCGCCAGCACTTCCTCGCGCGTGAAGCGGGCGGCGTCGGCCTTGTCGACCGCGTCCATCATGGTGCGCCAGGCGGCCGGGAAGGCGCGGTTGCCGCCATAGTGGTCGTACACTACCCGCGCCGCCGAGGGCGCGGCCGGGTCGATCACGTGGTTCTCGCGGCGGCCGACGTTGCGGATGGTCTCGGACAGGTGATGGTCGAAGGCCAGGTGGGCTCCCGCCACATAAGGCAGGTTGGTGGTGATGTCGCGCGCACTGATCGCGATTTTTCCATCCTGCATGTCCTTGGGGTGGACGAACAGGATTTCGTCGATCAGGTCGAGGTGCTTGAGCAGGACGGCGCAAACCAGGCCGTCGAAGTCGCTGCGGGTTACGAGGCGGTAGCGTTGCGGGACGGCGGACATCGGGACACCCTTTCAGTGAAGTGGAATCAGGCTGGCACAGCCAGGCCATGCGTCGGGACGTGAACCATCATACCGTGCAATATTTCCAATTAACAGCTTCAGGTGAATGCATTTTTTGGTGCCCGGCATGCAGCCCAGGGCCGGATTCCTGCGGACTGTCGCATGACACTGGCACGCCCAGGGCACCGGGATTACAGTTGTAACATCCCAACACCGTGGCGCGCCGCACTGTGGTTTTTCCGCCAGGCACCATGCAGGCGCTACACTCGCCCATTGTCACTCAACCCACTGTCACTCAATTAAAAACGGCTTCATGCAAACACCGCGTCCCACCCACCAGGCTGTATCCGCCACCATGTCGTCGCTCTACCGTGGTTTCGACGCGGTCGCCACCTGGGTAACGCAGCTGTCGTGGTGGAAGTTCCTGCTGTTCGCCGCGCTGATGCTGGTGGCCGGGCAGATCCTGCAGGACGAACTGTTCTCCGGCGGCGAGGAAGAGATGGTGCGCACCGAGCGCGCCGCGCGCAAGGACGAACCCACCATCACCATCGACGACAGCGGCATCCACCTGAACCCGCGCGGCCGCGGCAAGCCGGGCGCCACCATCAACATCGACCCGGAAGCCGAAGCCGCCAAGGCCGCGTCGACGGCGAAGGCGGCCCTCGAAAAAGCCCGGGAAGCGCAGGACAAGGCGGACGCGGCCGGCGAGGACAGCCCGCTGCCGCCCGCCGCGCCTGCTGCACCTGCCGCACCTGCCGCACCTGACGCACCTGCCGCACCTGCCGCACCTGCTGCACCTGCTGCACCCGCCGCGCCAGCCGCTCCCGCTGCCCCGGCGGCGGCGCCGGCCCACGCCGCCAAGTCGCTGCGCGGCGCCAACGGCGAAGAAGTCCACATCGACCTGCCGCCCCAGATCGGCGAGGAGTTGTCGGATGCGATCGAGGCCGCGGTCGACGATGCCGCCGAGGCCAAGGCACGCAGTTACCACAAGCAGGCCTCGACCTGGTTCACCAGCTTCGTCTGGCTGCTGATCCTGGCCCTGTTCGGCACCAAGGCCCTGGTCGGCGGCAAGAAGCGCGCCGAGGCCGAGATGCAGACCGCCACCGCCGCCGCCGAACGGGAATCGATGCAGCGCCAGCTGTCGGAAGCCAAGATGCAGGCGATGCAGGCCCAGGTCGAGCCCCACTTCCTGTTCAATACCCTGGCCTCGGTGGAGCACCTGATCGAGACCGACCCGCCACGCGCCTCGGCCATGCAGCGCACCCTGATCCAGTACCTGCGCGCAGTGCTGCCGCAAATGCGCGACAACAGCCTGGTCACCAACCTGGGGCGCGAAGTCGACATGGTCAACGCCTACCTCGACCTGCTCAAGATGCGCATGGAAGAGCGCCTGACGGTGAACGTGCAGGTGCCGGGCGGGCTGCGCAGCGCGGCTTTCCCGCCGATGATGCTGCAATCGATGGTCGAGAACGCCATCAAGCACGGCCTGGAATGCAAGTCCGAGGGCGGCCGCCTGGACGTGAGTGCCGAGGTGGTCGACAGCCGGCTGCGGGTGACGGTGAGCGACGACGGCGTCGGCTTCGGTGTCATGCCGAGCAAGGGCACCGGCCTCGGCCTGGCGAATATCCGCGACCGCCTGGCGCTGCTGCACGGCAAGGCCGGCCATCTGCACATTGCCGCCAACAGCCCGAGCGGCGTGGTCGCCACCATCGAAGTGCCCTACCAGCTGGCGCCGAAGTGAGCAGGCAAAACCGGCATGAGAAATCGGATTCCAGCCTATTGCCTGGCGCGACGTTTCATTGAATAATCGACACTTACCCATCCAGCCACCGAGAGCCACTGCGACCATGCCCACTGCGATCATTGCCGATGACGAAAGACTGATGCGCGACCTGCTGCGCACTCGCCTGTCCCAGGTGTGGCCGGAACTCCAAATCGTCGGCGAAGCCAAGAATGGCGACGAAGCCGTGCAGCTCGTCGGCGAACTGAAGCCCGACCTCACCTTCCTCGACATCCGCATGCCCGGCAAGACCGGCATGGAAGCGGCGCGCGACATCGGCGACGCCAGCCAGGTGGTGTTCGTGACCGCCTACGACGAATACGCGGTCGAGGCCTTCGAGCGCGGCGCCATCGACTACGTGCTGAAACCGCCCGAGCCGGAGCGCCTGAAAATCACCATCGAGCGGCTGAAGGACAGGCTGAGGGAGCACGCAAGAACCGGCACGCATGCCGGCCAGAGCGCGCCCGGCAGCACGGTGAATCCGAACGTGAACGACAGTGTCAGCGCCATCCTGTCCCAGCTGGCCGAGAAGATCGCCGCGCCCAAGCCGAAATACCTGCAATGGATCCAGGCCAGTATCGGCCAGGACTTGCGCATGATCCCGGTCGAGGACATCCTGTTCTTCCGCTCCGACGAAAAATATACCTGCGTCCAGACCGACAAGCTCGAAGCCCTGATCCGCAAGCCGGTGCGCGACCTGGCCGAGGAACTCGATCCCGCGCTGTTCTGGCAGATCCACCGCGCCACCCTGGTCAACGTCAATGCGATCGAGGGCGTGACGCGCGACATCCGCGGACGCCACCTGGTGCTGATCAAGGGCCGTCCGGACAAGCTCGAGGTCAGCCGCAGCTTCCTGCACCTGTTCAAGCAAATGTAAAACAAATGTAAAGCAGCACTGTCGAGCCTCAAGCCGGGCGCCGCCGGCGGCACGTAAGGTAGATGCCGGACCCGCAAGCGGGTCATTTTCCATGGGCATACCGATGAACCGACCGCGCCGCCTGCGTTTCCCGAGCTGGCCAGCAGCCTTCCTGCTTGGACTGGCTGCCGGCCGCACACTGGGACGGCGCGCCCCGCAGGAGCCAGACACCGTGCCGGCCAGCCGCCAGATCGTCCATCACGCCAGCGAAGCCATTATTTCGGCGGACCTCGCCAATACCATCATCACCGCCAACCCCGCCGCCGCCACGCTGTTCGGCACCAGTGTCGAGCAGATGCTGGGCAGTCAGCTCGATCGCTATATCGAGCCGCCGGGCGAGGTCCCGGGCGATGCGCCCGACGGCCCCACCGATTTCTTCGGCGCCGGCAGCGGCCGCGCCGGGCGCCGCGCCACCGACTACGCCGTCACCGGCCTGCGCGCCAACGGCCACCGCTTTCCGCTGGAGGGCTCGATCTCGCGCGCCGGCGGCAGCGCGCCCTACTACACCGTGATCATGCGCGACGTGTCCGACCGCCAGCGCGTGCAGGAAAAACTGTCGCGTTCGCACGACCAGTTGCGCCAGCTGTCGGCCGCGCTGCAGACCATCCGCGAAGAGGAGCGCACCCACATCGCGCGCGAATTGCACGACGACCTTGGCCAGATCCTGGCCTCGCTGCGCATGGACCTGAACCTGCTCCAGCAAACCGACGGCACCCCGGCCGACAGCCTGCACCTGATGCACGGCATGGAGCAGAACCTGCTGACGGCGATCACCTCGCTGCGCCGCATCGCCAGCAACCTGCGGCCGCGCGCGCTGGACGAAGGCGGCCTGTACTTCGCGCTGCAGGGCTTGCGCGACGATTTCGTCGAGCGCTACGGCATTCCCTGCACCCTGCTGGCCGACGAGGCCGAACTGCGCCTGGACGATGCCGCCAGCACCGCCATCTTCCGCATCGTGCAGGAAGCGTTGACGAATATCGCGCGCCACGCCGAAGCCGCCAGCGTGACCATGAATCTGTTCCGCCTGAACGGCGACCTGCTGGTCACCATCCGCGACGATGGCGTCGGCATCCGCCCGGAAGACATGGAAAAGGCGGAGTCGCTCGGCCTGATCGGGATGCGCGAGCGGGTCTGGGCGATGCGCGGCGAGATTTCGATCAGCTCCGAGGCGCCGTCCGGCACCCGCATCGACATCGTCCTGCCCCTGGTCGGCCACCTGGTTTCATGAGCGCAAACCTGATCAGATGCTGTTGTAAATAATCAACATTTCGTTTTGTCATCAAACCGAAATACATCTTCGATAAGATGCCAGCCGTTCAAGAGAGTCTTCGTCCACCAGGGCGACGACAACACTCTCGACCGACCGACACCTTATTGGAGAAACCCGAATGCAAGTCAAACGCCTGGCCATCGCCCTGGTCGCCGCTACCCCGCTGTTCGCCGCTGCCCAAACCAACGTCCAGCTGTACGGTATCCTCGATGCCGCCATCTCGTCCCAGGACACCGGCGGTCCGGAAGGCCGCCAGACCGTGGTGAACTCGGGTAACCAGTCGAGCAGCCGCTTCGGCTTCCGCGGTACCGAAGACCTGGGCAATGGCCTGAAAGCCATTTTCAACCTGGAAGCAGGCACCTCGATCGACACCGGCGCCGGTGACTCTGCCCTGTTCGGCCGCCGCGCCGTGGTCGGCCTGGAAGGCGCCTTCGGCACCGTGACCCTGGGCCGCGAGTACTCGCCGATCGCCAATATCGCTGCCGCTTCGGACGCCTTCGGCCAGGGCTTCTACGGTTCCAACCTGTCGGCCTTCTCGAACGCCTTCCCCAACGCCAGCGCCACCACCACCAACCGCCTGACCCGCCGCCTGGGCAATTCGATCAACTACAAGAGCGCGTCCTTCGCGGGCTTCAAGGTGCTGGCCGCCTTCGCCGCCGGCGAAACCAACCCGACCAATACCCTCGAGCGCGGCAACCTGTTCGGCGGCGGCGTCGAATACACCCTGGGCGGCCTCTACCTGGGCGCGGCTTACCAGCAGATCAAGCGCGTGCCGGCCGACGAAGACAAGGAAACCGCGATCGGCGGCGCCTACAAGTTCGAGCAGCTGGGCGGCTTCGAGATCAAGGCCAACTACATGAAAGCCGAGCGCCCTGCGCTGGCCGACTACAAGCAGGCCAACATCGGCGGTTCGATCCCATTCGGTGCCAACCGCTTCTTCGTCAACTTCCAGCAGCAGAAGCAAGGCGGCGCCAAGGGCGAGACCTGGGCACTGGCCTACACCTACTCGCTGTCGAAGCGCACCAACGTCTACGCCAGCTACGCCAGCCTGGACAACAACAATACCGGCGTGTTCGGCCTGACCTCGTCGTCGGTCACCGTGGCCCCGCCGGCCACCCTGCTGGGCGCCGATCCGAAGGTGCTCTCGCTGGGCCTGCGTCACGCTTTCTAAGCATCGCCTGAGCTGAAACGGCAGCGGCCGGGAATCATCCCGGCCGCTGTTTTTTTATGGCGGAAGCTGCGTTTCCGGCCGCTTATTTCAGGCGGCAAGTCAGCAACCAGTAATACTCCATGCGCACGATCTTGATCTCGCGCGCGGCATCGGCCAGGCGCTTGCGCAGGCCGCTGTCGGTCGGATAGCTCTTCGGCAGCTCGACCCGTTCGCCGTCCGGGGTGGTCAACTGCTGGAAGGTATTGCCCTGCAAGTCGGTGCGGGCGATGACCGTGCTGCTGCCTTCGACGTAGGCGTCGTCCAGCACGATCAGCAGGACGTCCTTGCCGACGCGCGCGCGCAGCTGCTTGAGGAAGGTGTCCTGCTCCTCGCGCAGCAGGTGCGACCACCAGAAGCCGATGAAGACGGCGGTGAACTCGCCCAGGTCCGCGGGCAGGTCCAAGCCGTCGGCGGTGCGGAATGTGACCTTGTCGGCCGGCAGGCGGCGGCGCGCGGCCAGCGCCAGCATCTCGGCGCTGGTATCGGTGGCGACGATGCGCTCGGCGGCGGCGGCCATCACTTCGGTCCAGTAGCCGGTGCCGCAGGCCAGTTCCAGGATGACGTGGCCGCGCGCCAGGTGGGCGACGCTCTCGCGCAACTGGCCGAGGTCGTTGGCGCGCTCGTGGCGGCCGCTGGCGGCGGCGTCGTAGCCGGCGGCGGTCTTCGCATAAAAGGCCGCGACTTGATTCTTGTGTTCCATCTTTATTCTCGTAAAACTAATATTTTTTAAAGCTCATCGCTTCAAAGTTCGTCGCTTTAAAGCTCATCTCATTTAAAGCTCATCTCATTTAAAGCTCATCTCATTTAAAGCTCATCTCATTTAAAGCTCATAATTATCGCTGGTACCGCGCATGGCCGACTCCACCATCTTGCGGTTCAGCGTCGGCGCCAGCAGCTCGATGAAAGTATATATATAGCTGCGCAGGTAGGCGCCCTGCTTGACCGCCACGCGCGACACGTTCATGCCGAACAGCTGGCCGACCGGGATCGCGCGCAGGTTGCGGTCGCGTTCCGGGTCGAAGGCCATGCCGGCGATGATGCCGATTCCCATCCCCAGTTCCACATAAGTCTTGATGACGTCGGCATCGATGGCTTCCAGCAGCACGTCCGGCTTCAGCTGGCGCAGGTCGAACGCGTGGTCGATCTTGCTGCGCCCGGCGAAGGCCGAATCGTAGGTGATCAGCGGGTAGCCGGCGATTTCTTCCAGCGAAATCGCCTTGGAGCGCGTCAGCGGATGCTCGTGCGGCACCACCAGCACGTGTTCCCACTGGTAGCAGGGCAAGGTAATAAGGCCGTCGACGGCGGCGATCGACTCGGTCGCGATGGCCAGGTCGGCCTGGTCGTTCTTGACCATGTCGGCGATCTGGCGCGGATTGCCCTGCAGCAGCGACAGGCGCACCTTCGGGAAACGCTGCATGAAGGCCTGCACCACCTTGGGCAGCATGTAGCGCGCCTGGGTGTGGGTGGTGGCGATGGTGAAGCTGCCGCTGTCCTGTGCCGCGTATTCCTTGCCTATGCGCTTGAGGCTGTCGATCTCCTGCATGATCAGCTCGACCGATTCCAGCACCAGCCGTCCCGGCTCGGTAAGGCCGCGGATACGCTTGCCGTGACGGGTGAAGATGTCGACGCCGAGTTCTTCCTCCAGCTCGATGATGGCCTTGGACACCCCCGGCTGGGACGTGAACAGGGCCTTGGCGGCATCGGTCAGGTTGAAGTTCTGGCGGACCGCTTCGCGCACGAAGCGTAGTTGATGTAAGTTCATTTCTTTTTTTGTGGGCTATCCCTACAGGTATTTTACAAGCTTGCTTATGCCGCTGGCGCATATAAGCAAATAAATTCTCAGTAGTTTGGAATAAAGCGTAATTTTATTAAGATTTGCCTAGTTTGGGTCAGGATTGGCCCGCTCGCCTCCACAGGACCTTGACCATGTACCGTTACGACCAATACGACCACCTCATCGTGCGAGAACGCATCGCCCAGTACCGCGACCAGGTACAGCGCCGCCTCAACGATGAGCTGACCGAAGAAGAATTCCTGCCGCTGCGCCTGCAGAACGGCCTGTACATGCAGCGCCACGCCTACATGCTGCGCATCGCCGTGCCGTATGGCCTGCTGTCGACCGACCAGATGCGCATGTTCGCCCACATCGCCCGCAAGTACGACCGCGGCTATGGCCACTTCACGACGCGCCAGAACATCCAGTTCAACTGGATCGAACTGGAGCAGACGCCGGATATCCTGAGCGACCTGGCCTCGGTCGAAATGCACGCGATCCAGACCTCGGGCAATTGCATCCGCAACACGACCACCGACCAGTTCGCCGGCGTCGCCGCCGACGAACTGGTCGATCCGCGCCCGTATGCCGAGATCCTGCGCCAGTGGAGCACCTTCCACCCCGAGTTCATCGCCCTGCCGCGCAAGTTCAAGATCGCCGTCAACGGCGCCATCGAAGACCGCGCCGCGATCGCCATCCACGACATCGGCCTGACCGCCGTGCGCAACGAAGCGGGCGAAGTGGGCTTCAAGTTCATGGCCGGCGGCGGCATGGGCCGCACCCCGATCCTCGGCAGCGTGATCAACGAATTCGTGGCCTGGCCGCACCTGCTGACCTATACCGAAGCGATCATGCGCGTGTATAACCAGTTCGGCCGCCGCGACAACAAGTACAAGGCGCGCATCAAGATCCTGGTCAAGGCCCTGGGCGTCGAGGAATTCACGCGCCTGGTCGAGGCCGAGTTCGCCGACCTCAAGGATGGTCCGGAAACCCTGACCCGCGAGGAACTCGAGCGCGTGGCGGTCTGGTTCAATCCGAAGCCGTATAAAACCCTGACGGCGATCGATCCGCTGGCTGACCACACGGGCGACAAGGCCTTCGCCAACTGGCTGCAGCGCAACGTCAAGCCGCACAAGGTGCCGGGTTATGCCTCGGTGGTGCTGTCGCTGAAAAAGACCGGCGTGCCGCCAGGCGACGCCACCGCCGAGCAGATGGATTTCGTGGCCGAGCTGGGCGACAAGTACAGCTTCGGCGAACTGCGCGTGACCCACGAGCAGAACCTGGTGCTGGCCGACGTCGAGCAAGCCAAGCTGTTCGAAGTGTGGCAGCTGGCCAAGGCCAAGGGCCTGGCGACGCCGAACATCGGCCTGCTGACCGACATCATCGCCTGCCCAGGCGGCGATTTCTGCTCGCTGGCGAATGCGAAATCGATCCCGATCGCGGCGGCCATCGCCGAGCGTTTCGACAACCTCGATTTCCAGCACGACATCGGCGACATCGAACTCAACATCTCGGGCTGCATCAACGCCTGTGGCCACCACCACGTCGGCCACATCGGCATCCTCGGCGTCGACAAGGACGGTTCCGAGTGGTACCAGGTGTCGATCGGCGGTTCCCAGGGCAATACCTCGGCGATCGGCAAGATCATCGGCCCCTCCTTCTCCGCGCTGCAGATGCCGGAAGTAGTCGGCCGCCTGCTGGAAGTGTACGTGCGCAACCGCGTCGAAGGCGAGCGCTTCGTCGACGTGGCCCAGCGCCTGGGCACCGCCCCGTTCAAGGAATATGTGTACGCCACGCCGATTCCGGCGGGCCAACTGGCTGGAGAAGACCACTATGCTTGATTACCACCCACAGATCATCAAGGGTCGCGCAGTGGTCGAGGACGACTGGCGCGTCCTCAAGCTCGACGAAGGCCAGACGCCCGAGACGGTGGATGTCCCGGAAGGCAAGATCATCGTGCCGCTCGGCGTCTGGCTGGCCCGGCGCGAGCAGCTGTCCTCGCGCGCACAGATCGGCATCTGGTTCGCCTCGGACGAGCTGGCCGATGCGGTCAAGGATGACCTGGCGCACTTCGCCGTGATCGCCGTGGATTTCCCGAAATTCACCGACGGCCGCGGTTACTCGATCGCCTACAACCTGCGCAAGCGCCTGGGCTACACCGGCGAGCTGCGCGCGATCGGCGACGTGCTGCGCGACCAGCTGTTCCAGATGCACCGCTGTGGCTTCGACGCCTATGCCACGCGCCAGGACCGCAATATCCACGACGCGCTGAAGGGTTTGAGCGTGTTCTCGGAAACCTACCAGGCCTCGGTCGACCAGCCGGTGCCCCTGTTCCGCCGCCAGGCACGCGGCCTGCCGCCCGAGCATGTCGATACCGGCGCGGGCATTTGAGCCTGTAACGTAGGGTGGGCGATTGATGCCGGGAGCATCAATCGAGTGCCCACCCAATAGGAATTCTTATGAGCGATTTACACGCGCGGGTGGTAGAAACCCGCGGCATCCTGGAGCGCATTGCGCGCGATTTTTCGCCCGCCGTGTTCGCCTCCAGCCTGGCGGCCGAGGACATGGTCCTGACCGATCTGATCTTGCGCGCCGGCCTGCCGATCACCATCTTCTCGCTGGAGACCGGCCGCCTGCACAAGGAAACCCTGGACGTGCTCGACAAGGTGCGCGCCCAGTATGGCCATGAAATCAAGCTGTACAAGCCGCAGCCGGAAGCGGTCGAGCAGTACGTGACGCAGAACGGCCTGAACGCCTTCTACGACAGCGTCGACATGCGCAAGGAATGCTGCCGCATCCGCAAGGTCGAGCCGCTCGGGCGTGCCCTGGCCGGCAACAAGGCCTGGATCACCGGCCAGCGCCGCGCGCAATCGACCACCCGCTCGGAACTGGCGGTGCAGGAAGACGACGCGGCGCACGGCATGCAGAAATTCAATCCGCTGGCCGACTGGAGCGAAGCCGACGTGTGGGAATACATCCGCGCCAACACGGTGCCCTACAACGTCCTGCACGACCGCGGCTACCCATCGATCGGCTGCGAACCCTGCACCCGCGCGATCCAGCCGGGCGAGGACGTGCGCGCCGGGCGCTGGTGGTGGGAAAGCGCCGACTCCAAGGAGTGCGGCCTGCACCTGGTGGATGGCAAGTTAATCCGAATCAAATCCGTGGCGGCGTAAGCGCGCGGACACAGCAAAGACAGGCATAGCCAACATGACGACTTTTACCGACACCCCCGGCGCCCTGGGCGACGTCAATTCGCGCCACCTCGACGCCCTCGAATCCGAAGCCATCCACATCCTGCGCGAAGTGGCCGCCGAGTGTTCGAATCCCGCCCTGCTGTTCTCGGGCGGCAAGGACTCCGTGGTGCTGCTGCGCCTGGCGGAAAAAGCCTTCCGTCCAGGAAAATTCCCCTTCCCTCTGGTGCACATCGACACCGGCCACAACTTCGATGAAGTGATCACCTTCCGCGACGCCCGCGTGGCCGAGCTGGGCGAGCGCCTGATCGTCGGCTCGGTCGAAGACTCGATCAAGAAGGGTACGGTACGCCTGCGCAATCCGCAAACCGATTCGCGCAACGCGGCCCAGGCCGTCACGCTGCTGGAAACCATCGCCGAACACGGCTTCGACGCCTGCATCGGCGGTGCCCGCCGCGACGAGGAAAAGGCACGCGCCAAGGAGCGCATCTTTTCCTTCCGCGACGAATTCGGCCAATGGGACCCGAAGGCCCAGCGCCCGGAACTGTGGGACCTGTATAACACCCGCGTCCACCCGGGCGAGAACATGCGCGTGTTCCCGATCTCGAACTGGACCGAGCTCGATGTCTGGCAATACATCGCCCGCGAACAGCTGGCCCTGCCGCCGATCTATTTCGCGCACGAGCGCCAGGTGATCCCGCGCAATGGCTTGCTGGTGCCGCTGACCCCGCTGACCCCGGCGCGCGAAGGCGAGACGGTGGAAACGCAAACGGTGCGCTTCCGTACCGTGGGCGACATCTCCTGCACCTGCCCGGTGTCCTCGGATGCCGCGACCGTCGATGCCATCATCGCCGAGACCGCGATCACCCAGGTCACCGAGCGCGGCGCCACGCGGATGGACGACCAGACCTCGGAAGCCTCGATGGAAAAACGCAAGAAGCAAGGATATTTCTGATGAACGCCCCTGAACAACGCATCAACGGCACGACCGACGATACCGGCCTGCTGCGCTTCATCACCGCGGGTTCCGTGGATGATGGCAAGAGCACCCTGATCGGGCGCCTCCTCTTCGACAGCAAGGGCATCTTCGCCGACCAGCTGGCCGCCGTCTCGCGCTCTAAGCACAAGCGCACCGTGGGCGACACCATCGACCTGTCGCTGCTGACCGACGGCCTGGAAGCCGAACGCGAGCAAGGCATCACGATCGACGTCGCCTACCGTTACTTCGCGACCCCGAAGCGCAAGTTCATCATCGCCGACACCCCCGGCCACGAGCAATACACCCGCAACATGGTGACCGGCGCCTCGACCGCGGACGCGGTCATCATCCTGGTCGACGTGTCGAAGGTCAAACTGGGCGATGACGGTTCCGTCGAGCTGCTGGTGCAGACCAAGCGCCACTCCACCATCGCCCACCTGCTGCAGATCGAGCACGTGATCGTCGCCGTCAACAAGATGGACTTGGTGGACTACGACCAGGCCGTGTACGAGCGCATCGTCGGCGCCTACGCCGAGTTCGCCAGGAGTCTCGGCCTGAAGGACATCACCGCGATCCCACTGTCGGCCCTGAGCGGCGACAACGTGGTCGACAAGAGCGAGAAGATGGCCTGGTACCAGGGTCCGACCCTGATCGAGCTGCTGGAAAGCCTGAGCGTATACGACGAGGCGCACAGTGCCCCCTTCCGCTTCCCGGTGCAGCTGGTGGCGCGCCACAACGGCCACGAGGCGAACGACTTCCGCGGCTACATGGGCCGGGTGGAATCGGGCAAGGTGGCGGTCGGCGACAAGCTGGTAGTGCAGCCGTCCGGCCATGCGGCCACGGTCAAGGAAATCCTGACCTTCGATGGTCCGCTGCAGAGCGCCGTGGCCGGCCAGTCGATCACCTTGCTGCTGGACGAATACGTCGACATCTCGCGCGGCGACGTGCTGGCCAGCGCGGCCCAGCCCTCGACCCTGCTGAAACAGGTGAGCGCCGACGTCTGCTGGATGGCCGACGAGCCGCTCGACCTGCGCCGCAAATACTGGATCAAGCACGGCACACGCCAGACCATGGCCAAGGTCAAGGCGATCGACACCATCCTCGACGTGAATACCCAGCAGCGCAAGGCGGTGGACGACCCTGCCGCCGGCCTCAAGTTGAACGACATCGCGCGCATCCAGATCGCGGTCCAGCAGCCGCTGGCGGCCGATGCCTACGACGACATCCGCGCCACCGGGTCCTTCATCCTGATCGATGAAGTTACCCACCAGACCGTGGCAGCCGGTATGATTCGCCTGGACGCGTAAAACGAAAGGCAGGTATGGCAGTGCTGGGGAAAGTGTATTTGATCGGAGCCGGACCCGGCGCAGCTGACCTGATCACCGTTCGCGGCGCGCGCCTGCTGGCCCAGGCCGAGGTGGTGCTGTACGACGCTCTGGTCACGCCCGAGATGCTGGCCTTGTGCCCACAGGCCGAATTGATCTCGGTCGGCAAGCGTTCCGGCCAGCGCTCCGCCGCGCAGGCCGACATCAACGCCCAACTGGTCGATTGTGCGCGCCGCTTCAAGCTGGTGGTGCGCCTGAAGGGCGGCGATCCGATGCTGTTCGGCCGCGCCGACGAGGAATTGCGCGCGCTGGAAGCCGAGGGCATCGAGGTCGACGTCGTCCCCGGCATCACCACTGCGGTGGCCGCCGCCGCCGCGACGCGCCAGCCGCTCACCAAGCGCGGCGTGGCGCGCAGCGTCGCCTTCTTCACCTCCAGCACCGCGCCGAATGAACCAGACCAGCGCATCGGCGCACCGCCTGCCTTGCCGGAAACCGACACCCTGGTGCAGTACATGGGCGGCCGCGAAGCCGCCGCCACCGCCGAACGCCTGCTGGCCGAAGGCCGCCGCGCCGACTTGCCGGTGGTGGTGGTCGAGAACTGCAGCCGCCACGACCAGCGCATCCTGCGCCTGACCCTGGCCACGCTGGCGCACGGTCTGGAGATGGCGCACGGTCCGATGCTGGTGATGATCGGTGAGGCGCTGCAGCGGCGCGCGGGGCAGGCGCCGGATCCGCAGCCGCGCGTTAGCTAGACCAGCGCCAGCTAGACCAGCACGCCGGACTGGACCGCGGCGCGCAGGCGCTCGTGGTCGTCCAGTTCCCTTTCCAGACGCAGCGCCGCCGCGCCGGTATCGAGCGCAATGCGGTTCAGGCGCGTCAGCGCCGCCGCCAGCCGCACACCGGCGCGTCCCCCGCATTCCCGCATATGCCACAAGGCCAGGTCGCGCCGCATGGTGCCGACCTCGTCGCGCAGGCCGGCCAGCATGCGGCGCAGGCTGCCGTCGATATCGGATGCCGGGCGCGGCAGCCCGTCGAGCGCGTCAGGGGCATCGGCGCCGAGGTGGCGCGACATGGCGTCGATGCGGGCCCGCATGCGCAGCAGGCGCTGCGCCATGCGGTCGAGGCGGCGGGCGCACAAGCGCTCGACCAGCGGGCGCGGCAGCGCCCTGCGGAGGGCGGACAGCAAGGGCTTGAGGAGGATGGGCATGGGATCCTGGGCGAAAGGGGCACCGGGGAGTGTCGGTGCTGCCGTCTCGGCTGTCCATGCGCCCGTCGTAGTTGCACCCATGACAGGGCGCAAAAACATGCCGAATAGCCAGCAGCAGACGGTCATGCCCTGGCCGGTCTCAACCGGCCCAGTGGGTGTAATCGAACCCGTCCTGGATGCTGCCGACCACCTGCGCCTGGTTCTCCGCGCTCTCGCTGAAATCGGCCAGCACCTGGGCCCGCGACACGCTCTGCAGCGACGCCATCCAGAAATCGTAGCCGGCGCCCTCGGCCGGGCGGTGCAGCACGTTCTGGTAGAGCGCCTGCACGAACTGCGAATCGTCGATGTTGGCGCCGTACAGGCTCTTGAACTCCTGGCTGCCGACGAAGTCGCGCGCCGCGCCGACCAGGGTTTCGCCGTGGTCCAGCATGTCGATCCAGTAGCCGACGCCGGCCTTGTCCGGGGTGCGGTCGAAGGCGGCCTGGTAGAGGCGGTAGGCCTGGCCGGCGGTGCCGTGGATATCCAGCGCCACCATGGCGTCGGCAAACTGCACGCGCTCCACATTCACCAGGCTGGCATGGTCGCCCCAGGCATCGGTGACGGCGAAGCCGCCGCCCTCCCTGGCGATGTTGAAGCTGGCACGGGCGCCGCTGTAGACCGCGGTGTCGAGGCCGGCCCCGCCGTCCAGCGTGACCACGCCGGCCGCGACGCCCAGCGCATCGGCGCCGGCGCTGCCGAAGACGGTCGGATGGAGCGCCGGCGCCGCAGACTGGGTGACAGACTGGGACGAGGCGTCCGGGCCGGCCATCAGCGCTGTGCCGACGCTGTCGCCGGTGTACGCCACGTTCTGCGCCATGCCGCCGCCGAACACCTGCCCTTGCAGCACGCGCAGCTCGACGCTGAGGTTGCCGCCGACGGCGGTATCGACCCAGGCGGCGCCGAAGCCGCCGCCGGCCAGCGCGGTGACGTCGGCATGCGACTGGTCGCCGGCGCGTCCCTGGCTGACCGCGAATTCCTGCTGGTCGAGCGCGCTGCCGTCGGCGCCGAAGCGGCGGCCGAAGATGCCGTTGGCGTCGCCGTCGCCGCCTTGCCAGGTGATGACGAAGCCGCCGTCGGACAGCGCGGCCACGGCTGCGTCGTAGTGCCCGCCGCCGGACAGCACATTGGCCTGGGTCACCGCGCCGAGTGCGTGGCCGGCGCTGTCGAAGCGCTGGAAATAGACGTCGCTGAGGCTGAAACCGTGGGGGTCGTTCATGTAGCTGTCCCAGGTCACCACGAAGCCGCCGCCGGCCAGCGCGGTCAGGTGCGGCAGCGGCGCGGCGGTGTCGATGCTGGCCGCGTAGCCGTCGCCGCTGGCCACGAAGGCGGCGCCGACGACCGTGGCGGCGCCCACCACCTTGCCGACGGCTGCATACACGTTGCCGTCGTTGAGCTCGCCCCAGGCCAGCACGTAGCCGCCCTCTTTCAGCGCCACGATGTCCGGGCTGTAGGCCGAACCGAGCGCGCCATGGACTTGCTGGGCGCCAATGACGCTGCCGTCGGCGGCAAGCTGCTGCACGTGGACCATGCCGCCGCTGCGCCAGGCCAGCGCGACGCTGTCGCCGGCCAGGGTGGCCAGCGCCGGCATCGCCGCGTCGCCGGTACCGCCCGCATCCAGCACGTGCTCGGCGCCGGCGCTGCCGTTGGCCTCCACCACGCGGTAGGCGATCTTGCTGGCCCCGCCTTCGGTCAGGGTGTAGGCCACCACATAGCGCCCGCCCGCCAGCGCCGTCACCGCCGGCTGGCCTTCGACGGCCGAGTTACCATTCGCGCCGTTCGGGGTCAGAGCATAAGCATTGCCGATGGCATTGCCGGCGGTGTCGCGCGCCTGCGCCCACAGGCCGTTGCCGCTGCCTTGCCAGACCGCGACCAGGCTGCCGGTCGACAGGGTCGCCAGCGCCGGGCCGGCGCCGTCACTGCCGCCGCTGCTGCCACCGCTGCTGCCACCGCTGCTGCCACCGCTGCTGCCACCATTACCGGCCGCCCCCAGCCGGGCCTCGTCGTTGAAGGCCGCCAGGTCGCGCGTGCTGCCCTCTTCCACCGTGTAGGTCAGGGTGCGCGTTACGCCGGTGTTGGGGAGCGGCTTGCCGGCCGCGTCGACCTGGTAGCGGTCGTAGTAATGGATGGTGGCAGCGACGCCGCCGCTGGCCGGCAGCAGGGCCGGATCGGCGATCACCAGGCGGCCGCTGGTATCGACATTGGGGTCATAGGCGATCGCGAACAGGCCGGGCTGCGACTGGCTGTCGATCACCCAGCGTCCGCCGGTCAGCGAACCGTTGTCGAGCGGGGCCAGCACGTCGACCACGTCGCCGCTGGCCATGGTCGAGAACAGGGTGTCGTAGCTGCCGGTCAGGCCAACCGGCTGGTTGTCCGGCACCACCGTGTTTTGCTCGGTCACGATGCTGCCGTCGGCCAGGCGGTAGTGCGCGTTGAAGCTGTCCAGCGAATTCCAGTCGTTGCCGAGGCGGTCCTGGAAGCGCCACAAAGTGGCCGCCACCGCCACATAGGCGCCCTGGCCGTCCAGCGGCAGGGCGTAATTGGTCCAGCTCTTGCCGTTGTCGGTGCTGTACTGCAGGTCGCCGCGCGAGAAGCTCTGGCCGAGGGCGCTGGAGGCGTCGAAGGCGACGGCACTGATGGTGGATGCGCCGGTGGGCGCGGTGCCGGCATAGCTCCAGGTGTAGCTGGCCAGGCCCTGGCGGACGTTGATGATGGTGGAAGGAGTGCTCATGGGATGGGTGTTCCGAACGGTGCATGCCGCCGCGCGGGGATGCGCGGACCTGATGGAAAGTATGATTCCGCAAAGCAAGTCTAAATGCAATGAGGAAATTACTAGCCGTATCAGCAGTACACCGAAAACCAACGTTCAATTGTCGCCGCGACCACGGAGTTAACGAACGAAGTTATTTCCGCGACAACTTAGATAAGGAACAAGAATCCCGTCAAGCGGGCAGCGCCGCCACGCAATAGGCGGCCATGGCGGCCAGCACGGCGGGGTCTTCGCCGACCGCGGGCACGGTCGAGAAGGCCACCTGCGGATAGTCGCTGCGCAGGCGCTCCATCAAGGCCGGCAGGTCGCGCAGCAGATGGCCGCCCTGCCCCAGGAACACCGGCACGATGACGATCTCGCGCGCGCCGCCGGCCACCAGGGTTGCGACTTCGTCGGGCAGGCTGGGCGTCATCAGCTCGAGGAAGGCCAGCGACACCGCGCAATCGGGGCGCTGCTGCGCGGTGAGTTCGCGCAGGCGCTGGAAGGGCAAGGCCCAGGAAGCGGCGCGCGCGCCGTGGGCGAACAGGACCAGCGCACGATTGGAGTTTGGATTCATGGTCGTCATCGTCAATGCCGCTCCACCCATCGCAAGGCCCCGATCGCCAGCAGCAGGAACAGCAGGCTGGGCGCCACCGCGGTGAGGAAGGCCGGCCAGGTCGACAGCAGGCCCACGTGCGAGAACAGCGAGTTAATCAAGAGGAAGCTCACGCCGATCATGATGCCGACGAAGATCTTCAGGCTGACGCCGCCGCTGCGCGTCTGCAGGTAGCCGAAGGGCAGCGCCAGCGCCATCAAGACGAAGATCGAGAGCGGGTCGACCAGCTTCTTCCAGAACGCGATCTTGAAGCGTTCGGTCTCCTGGCGGTTTTCGGCCAGGTGGCGGGTATACACCGCCAGCTCGTTGGCCGACATGCGTTCGGGGTCGGAGCGCGACACCGACAGGATCTTGGGCGTGATCTCGGACACCAGGTCGAGCGCCGGCAGCTTGCGCGTCTCGACCTTGGCGGTGTCCTGGCCGAAGCGGCTCTGGATCGATTCGCCGCTGGCGGCGGCCGATCCCGGCGCCGGGAGCGTGCGGCTGTTGGAGAACAGGGTTTCGGTGACGTCCTGCAGGCGCCAGATGCCGTTGCCGCTGAAGCTGGCGCCGGCCGCCGTGATCAGGGCGCGCATGCGCATGCTGTTGTCGAACTCGTAGAGACGGACGTCGACCAGTTGGCCGTCCGGGCGGATCTGGCGCGCGTTGAAAAAGCGCGAGCCGGTCACCGGTCCCTTGGCGCCGTCGGTGTAGATGGTGTCCTTGGTCCACATGCCCGAGCGGAATTCGGCGGACACGGTGGCGCCCTTGGCCGACAGGCGGATGCGCTCCGCCAGCGGCGCGGTGCGCGGCGTGATCAGCTCACCGAAGATGAAGGTGATGACGACGAATACCAGGCCGATCTTGAACAGGATCGTCGCCGCCATCCGCGTGGACATCGAGGAGGCGCGCATGATCGTGAATTCCGAGCTCTGGGCGAATTGCGCCATCGTGTAGATGGTGCCGATCAGGGCCGCGACCGGCATCACCCGGTACATGTTGCCGGGAACCAGCATCAGCACGTAGAGCAGCGCGTGCTGGATCATGTAGCCGCCCTTGCCGACGTCCGGCAATTCCCCGGTCAGGTCCATGAAGGCGGCCAGGGCCAGGAAGGCGATCAGCACGAAGGCGACCGCCTGGCTGATGCTGACGAAAAAATAGCGTTGCAGGATCTTCATTTGGCGCCCTTCCCGCCGGCCGCGCTTTGCAGCAGGCGGCGGCGCTTGAAGGCGTTCAGCAGGACCATCGGATGCAGGTGGTGATTGACATTCATGCGCCAGGCGAACAGGCCGAGCGCGGCCAACACGATCAGCAGGTGCAGCGGCCACCAGGCGACGCCGAAGTCCAGCTTGCCCTGCTGGACAGCCTTTTCGGCGGCCTTGGTCAGGTTCAGGTAAGTAAAGAAGATCAGCAGCGCCAGGATCAGGTTGGCCGAGGTACCGGCGCGCGGGTTGACGAAGCCGAGCGGTATCGCCAGCAGCATCAGCACCAGGCACATCAGCGGCGAGGTGATGCGGTACTGCAGCTCGGACAGGGTGTACTGGTTGGAAGGCATTGCCAGCAACGCCGGCGTCGACAGCCCGCCCACACTGACGTCACCCAGCACCGGCACCTGGGTCGAGACCCGCATCCGGTAGCGCTCGAATTCCATCGACTGGAAGTCGGAGCGGCCCGGCGTGCCCTGGTAGCGGCGGCCGTTCTTCAGCACCAGGTATTGTCCGCCTTTGCCGTCCGGCTCGATCACGCCTTCCTTGGCGACCACGGTGGTGGTCACGTTCTTTTCGACGGTGTTGACGAAGACGTTCTGGACCACGGTGTTGGTGCGCCCGCCGGTGCTCTCCACGAAGAACACGCGGTTGGTCGCGGCCGATTCGCGGAACTGGCCGGGCGCCACGCGCTGCAGGTCTTCGCGCTTTTCGAAGCGCTGGGTGAATTCGCTCATCTTGAGCTGGGCCCAGGGCATCACGTAGAAGGACAGCGCCGCCACGATGGCCACCACCGGCAGGCCGAAGCCGAGCACCGGCGCGATCCAGCGCGTGAGCGACTGGCCGGAGGCGAACCACACCACCATTTCGGAATCGCGGTAGCTGCGCGTGACCACGACCAGCACGGAAATAAAGCTGGTGAGGATCAGGATAGTTGGCTGATAATTCAGCACCGCAAGACCGATGAGCGCCAGCACGTCGCCAGAAGCGACCTTGCCGCCGGCGGCGCGGCCGAGGATGGTGATCAGGGTCCAGGTGACGAGAATCGAAAACAGGACCGTGAAGGTCGCGCCGGCCACGCTGGCCAATTCACGCTGTAGGGCGCGTCGGAAAATCATTCGATAGTTATAATTGCAGGTTAAGCAGTAGCGCAACGGTCACTGTCGGCAGGCAAGCAGTGTCCTTACAGCTACCGCTGCAAACACGAAACGGAGAATCAAATGGACTTTAGCATAAAAGCATTCGACACAAAAAACGCGCTGGGCGCAGCCAGGTCGGGCTGCGTCGCAGTGGCGGTATTCGAAAACAAGAAACTGTCGGAGGCCGCGAAAGCCCTCGATCTGAACGGTGACATCGCGGCCGCCGTCAAGTCGGGCGATATCTCCGGCAAGCCCGGTTCGACCCTGCTGCTGCGCGGCGTGGCCGGCGTGGCCGCGGCGCGCGTGCTGCTGGTTGGCGTGGGCGCCGACGACGCGATCAGCGAGAAGAGCTTCGGCAGCGCGGTGAACGCAGCGCTGAAAGTCTTCGCCTCGCTGGGCGCGCAGGATGCCATTATCGCATTCCCGCTGGAGAATGTGAAAGACCGCGACCTCAACTGGGCGCTGCGCAGCATCGTCATCGCCGCCAACGAAGCCGAATTCCGCACCGACGCGCAAAAGAGCAAGAAAGACCCGGCCCTGACCGGCGTGCGCAAGCTGGCACTGGCAGTGCCCCAGGCCACGCCGCAACTGAAGGCCGTGCTGGCGCAATCGACCGCGATCGCCAACGGCATGAACCTGACCAAGGAACTGGGCAACCTGTCGCCCAACGTCTGCACCCCGACCTACCTGGCCAACACCGCGCGCAAGCTGGCCGACGATTATGGCTTCGACATCGAAGTGCTGGACCGCAAGCAGCTGGAAGCGCTGAAGATGGGCAGCTTCCTGTCGGTGACCAAGGGCAGCGAGGAGCCGCCCAAGTTCATCGTGCTGCGCCACAACGGCGGCAAGGGCAAGGACGCGCCCGTGGTCCTGGTCGGCAAGGGCATCACCTTCGACACCGGCGGCATTTCGCTGAAGGCCGGTCCGGGCATGGATGAAATGAAGTACGACATGTGCGGCGCCGGCTCGGTGCTGGGCACCTTCCGCGCGATCGGCGAGATGAACATCAAGCTGAACGTGATCGGCATCGTGGCCGCCTGCGAAAACATGCCGTCGGGCCGCGCCACCAAGCCGGGCGACATCGTCACCGCGATGAACGGCACCACCATCGAAATCCTGAACACCGACGCCGAAGGCCGCCTGGTGCTGGCCGACGCCCTCAGCTACGCCGAGCGCTTCAAGCCGGCCGCCGTGGTCGACATCGCCACGCTCACCGGCGCCTGCATCGTCGCCCTGGGCCACCACAACTCGGGCCTGTTCACCCGTCACGACGACGTGCACAACGCGCTGGCCGATGAGCTGATGGACGCCGGCGTCCAGACCGGCGATACCGCCTGGCGCCTGCCGATCGGCGAGCAGTACAACGAGCAACTGAAGTCGAACTTCGCGGACCTGGCCAACATCGGCAGCCCGGGCGGCGCATCCTGCACCGCCGCCGCCTTCCTCGAGAACTTCACCCGCAACTACACCTGGGCCCACCTGGACATCGCCGGCACCGCCTGGAAGAGCGGCGCCAGCAAGGGTGCGACCGGCCGTCCGGTGCCGCTGCTGACCACCTTCCTGCTGAACCGCGTGTAAGCGCGCGCCATCTGCAGGATGAAAAAAACGGACGCTGCGGCGTCCGTTTTTCATGTTGGCGCGCGTCGACGCAAGTTTCAGAACACCACGTTACCGGAGGACGCACCCGCCGCCGCGCCGGCCAGCGCCGGACGCATCAGCACGGTGACGGTCGACGGATAGGCCACGCCAGCACCGGACTGGCGGTCGAAGTAGCCGTCGAGGGGACTGCTGACGATGATGTTGCCGATCAGCTTGTCGGTATCCAGCCGCGCATCGGCGCGCGACGTCCACAGCTCGCGCCCGCTGCCCATGCCGTCGCGCGCGCAATCCACCAGCAGCGGGTCGCGCGTGCGCACCACCGTCACCCGGCCCGGCGCCACCACGAACCAGCGCCCCGCGCTGTTGGACAGCACGCAGCCGACGCCGGTGACTTCGCGGTGATCGAGGATGGTATGCAGCTCGAGCTGCTGCTCATTGGAACGGCTGGCGCTGACGCAGCCGGCGCTGACTGCCAGCACGGCAATGCCAATCAGACTACGCAGCGAAGGCGCACACGCGGCGCGGATAGAAAAACGGGACATGGCTTCAACCCAAAACGGATACGCTACCGTTTACGGCAGGATCCGGCTGAACATGAAGGGCTTGCCGCTTCAGGGAGCGTCGAGCGCCCCAGGTTCCAACTGTGTGAAACGCGGCATGCGCACGCCGCCGACCTCGACCTCTTCGAAGAAGGCCAGTCGCGGACGGACCCAGGTGACGCCATCCGCACCGCGGTACACCATCACGGGCGAGCCGTCCGCCTCGAGCGTGGCCTCGCAGACCAGCTCGTAGACACCGCCCTTGTAGTGGCGGTAGCGCCGCAAACCCGCCGTCAAAGCCGCAGTCAAAGCCGCAGTCAAAGCCGATATCGGACCGACATCAGACCTTTTCTTCAGCCTGGCTGCGGGCTTTTTTCTTGAGGCCCTGGATGACCTTGACGATGCCTTCGACACCCGCGTTATCGTCCAGCTCGCTGAAGGCGTCGAGCACTTCGTTGAGCACGCGATTGCGCACGGCGGCTTCGTCGGCCACCATCTTTTGCGGCTGGGCGTCGGCCTGCGCAGGCTTCTGCGCGGCTTCGGCGGCGGCCTGGCCATGGGCCAGGGCGGCCTGCCAGATCAGCCAGCGGCGCTGGGTTTCGAAGACCAGGTACTCTTCCGGCTTGTCCTCACGGCGCCGGACGATATGACCGTCACGTTGGGCCCATGCTTCAAATGCTTGGCGCATTGCTGTCCTTTATTCAAACTGTGTGCAAATCCCTGCTGCCGGATCCGCGATCGTTACACACTGCCTCAGCCGGCACATGTCGGCGGAAGCACCAATCTCATGGCAACAAATTGCCCGTGAATACTTGGTTCCGAAGAAATATAACAATACCACAAGGTTAGTTGGCGTACTGCAATTTTTTTCTTCTGAGAAGGAAACGATACGTAAATGCTTCTTCTCTTGCTGGGATTGTTACATATTGACACAGTTAGGCAGAGCTTGCCAGTCCTGGCGGTATTCTTTATTCACTGAGCAATGATTTTACGATATCTGTGTTGCAATTCGCGCAAATAAAGCGAGTGTGTGAGCCTACCTCGGCAGACTGCCACCATTGCAGCTTTCCGCCGAAACGTTGATACTGCGCAAACTAAAGCCGGGAATACCGGTGTCAAACTAACCGGTTCATCAATACGAAGTCGCAACATGAAGATAGCCACCTGGAACGTCAACTCGCTCAAAGTCCGCCTGCCGCATCTGCTGCAATGGCTCGCCGCCAACCCCGTGGATGTGCTCTGCTTGCAGGAAACCAAACTCACGGACGATAAATTCCCGCTGGCCGAGATCAACGCCGCTGGCTACGAAGTCGTGTTCAGCGGCCAGAAGACCTACAACGGCGTGGCCATCCTGTCGCGTCTTCCGCTTGCGGACGTGGTGCGCAACAATCCCCATTATCCGGACGCGCAGCAGCGCCTGATCGCCGCCACTGTCGATGGCGTGCGCATCATTTGCGCCTACGTGCCGAACGGCCAGGCGGTGGGTTCCGACAAATATGACTACAAGATGGCCTGGCTGGCCGCGCTGCGCGAGTGGGTGCGCGAAGAGATGGCGGCCTACCCGCAGTTCGCGATCCTGGGCGATTACAACATCGCGCCGGAAGACCGCGACGTCCACGACCCGGCGGCATGGGAAGGCGCGATCCACTGTTCGGTGCCGGAACGCGATGCCTTGCGCGCCCTGTTCGGCCTCGGGCTGAGCGACGCCTTCCGCCTGTTCGAGCAGCCGGACAAGCAATACAGCTGGTGGGATTACCGCCAGATGGCCTTCCGCCGCAACCGCGGCCTGCGCATCGACCACATCCTGCTGTCGCCGGCGCTGACCCGGCGCTGCAGCGCCTGCGTCATCGACCGCGATCCGCGCAAGTGGGAGCAGCCCTCGGACCACACGCCGGTGATCGCGACGCTGGACTGAGCTGAAGACGCCTGCCTCGCTAGGCGTGCTTCAGGATGGCGATGATTTCCGCCCCCGCCATCAAGGCGAGAATCACCAGTCCGTGCACGCCCATCAGGACCAGCGACCTGGCCCAGGCCGCCCGCCTGCCCCCGCCGTAGACCCGCTGAATCGCGGCAGGCAGATAGAGCAGGATCCAGGCCACTGGCAGCAACTGCACGTAATCCCATGCCGAAATCAATCCGAACCTGCCCTCTTTGAGGCTGGCCAGCAGCCAGCCGAAGTTGCCCGGCACGACGATCATCGCGATGGCGAGCAGGAAAGCGAAGGCAGTGACATGGAGCGCGAACACCAGGTGTTCGCCATAGTGGCGCCGGGAGCGCCAATACATCAGCTTGAGATACAGGGCGAGCAGCGGCAGTGCGCCGATCAGCATGTACGGCAGGTTGGCCATGAAGCCATGGTTGAGCAGCTCGGCCTTCTCCTGGGGCGACGCCTCCATGAAGCTTTGCACATGTTTGGTCCAGTTCTTGTTGACACTGCCCAGCAAGGTCAGCGTTTCACGCAAGCCCCCGAGATCGCCGCCACTGCTTTCCGACACTTGAACGTACAGTGTGCCGGTGATCGGCTTTCCCGGCCGGGTCGGATCCGAAATCGTGTGGGCGTACGAAAATCCGATTGATTTGCTGTCCAGCGTGACCTGCGGCAGTTCGATCCCGACCAGTCTGATCAAGGCAAACACGAGCAGACTCAAGGTCAGGTACAGGCGCAGCGGATTGATGTAGGGAATGCGCCGCCCGCGCAAGTGCTCGGCCGTCAACTGGCCCGGCCTGGATACCAGCAGGCGCAGGGTCTGCCATAACTTGCCTTCGAGTGCCACGTAATGGCCGACGAATTCGTGCAGGAATTCGCTGGCGGACGGGGAATGCACGATGATGGTCTCGCCGCAACGGGAACAGAATGTGTCCTGCGCCGGTGTGCCGCAGTTCGGACAGCCGGCAGCCGGATGCGCCGGCGTGCCGTCGTGCACGGCGCTCTTGCGCACGATGTTCAAGGTGGGTTTCAACGACGTCTCTCCTTATGCAACAGGGTCGGTCAGCCATGCCGGCGACAGTGATGGAAGCAAGGCCGCCGCCGCCTCGGCCGCGAGCGGCCGCGCGAATAGATAGCCCTGGGCGTACTCGACGCCGCGCTGGCGCAGCAGGTCGAGCTGGGCCTCGGTCTCCACCCCTTCCGCCACCACCGTCAATTGCAGGCTGCCCGCCAGCGCCATGATGGCGGCGACGATGGCCTGGTCTTCGCTGCTGCTTGCCAGTTCGCGCACGAAGGCGCGGTCGATCTTGATCTTATGGACCGGGAAGCGCTTCAGGTAGGCCAGGCTGGAGTAGCCGGTACCAAAATCGTCGATCGACAGGCGGATGCCCATGGCGGCGATCTGGCCCAGGATCTCGAGGGTCGCGCCGCCGTGCTGCATCAGCGCGGTTTCGGTGATCTCGAATTCGAGCAGCGCCGGATCGATGCCGGTGTCGTCCAGCACCTTGCGCACCGCGTCGGCCAGGCCGCGGTGCATGAACTGGCGCGCCGACAAATTGATCGCCAGCGGCAGCGCGCGCAGGCCGGCGCGCTGCCAGGCCGCCGCCTGTTCGCAGGCGCGCCGCAGCACCCACTCCCCCACCGCCACGATCATGCCGTTTTCTTCCAGGATGGGGATGAACTCGTCGGGTCCGAGCAGGCCGCGCTGTGGATGGCGCCAGCGCAAAAGCACTTCCAGTGCCTCTGCCTGGCGCTCGGCGGTCGCGACGATGGGCTGGAACAGCAAGGTGAATTCCTCGCGCGCCAGGGCACCGTGCAGCGCGCTCTCGAGGGCGAAATGGCGCTCGCTGCCGGCGCTCATGCGCGCGGCGTAGAACTGGTAGTTGTTGCGGCCGGCGGCCTTGGCCTGGTACATCGCAGCGTCGGCCTTGCGCATCAGGCTGTCGACGTCGGCGCCGTCGTCCGGATACAGGCAGATGCCGATCGAGGTCGAGATGTGCAGGCTGCGTCCCTCGAACTGCACCGGCTCGGCCAGCGCCTCGATGATCTTGTCGCCGATCACGCCGCATTCGGCGGCCGCGTTCACGCCCGGCACCAGCACCACGAACTCGTCGCCGCCCAGGCGCGCCACGGTATCGCTGGCGCGCACCACGCGGCACAGGCGCTCGGCAACCTCTTTGAGAAGGTGGTCGCCGGTGGCGTGGCCGAGCGAATCGTTGATGGTCTTGAAGCGGTCGAGGTCGAGGAACATCAGTGCCAGCTTGCGGCCGTCGCGGCGCGCTGCCAGCAGCGCCCGGTCGAGGCGCTCGGCCAGCAGCGCGCGATTCGGCAAACCGGTCAGGGCGTCGTGGTAAGCCATGTGGTGGACCCGCGCCTCGGCCTGGCGCCGCTCGGCGATCTCGGCCTGGAGTTCGGCGGTGCGCTCGCGCACCCGCAGTTCCAGCTCGTCGCGCGCATGGCGCAGTGCCTCGGCGGCTTCGTGCTGGGCGCTGACGTCGTCGACCAGCCAGACGCTGCGCCCGCCCGGCCGGGACAGGTCGAAGGGGCGCCCCGACAGCCGCGCCCAGAAGCGCCGGCCGTCGCGCCGCACCAGCTGGTATTCGCCCGTGTGCACGCGGCCGGCCTGGAAGTCGTTCCGCGCCGCCGCGCGCGCGCGCTCCCAGGCCTGCGCGTCGGGATACAGCTCGCGCACCCAGCGCTCGTCGATCGCGTCCGGCGCGTAGCCGAACAGCTCGCTCATCTTGCGGTTGCAATGCAGGGTGCGCCCGCCCTCGACCATGGCGATGCCGAGCACCGCATTGTCGAGGATCGCCTGGTTTTCCATCAGCGCATGGCGCAGCGATTCCTCGGCGCGCTTCTGGCTGCTCCTGTCCGCGAACATCCAGATCATCGTGCCCTCATCCTCCGCGCCGCGATGGGCAGGGTAGCCGATGATGCTGGCCCACATGCGGCTGCCGTCCTTGCGCACCATCGCGGTCTCGCAGCGGAAGGGACGGCCCTGGGCCAGGGTGTCGTAGGCATGCCGGCCCTTGACGACATAATCCTCGTCGTCGACGTACAGCAGGCGCGTGCTCTGGCCGGCGACGTCCGCTTCGCCGTAGCCGAACATGGCGGCAAAGCAGGCGTTATAGCGTGTCATCACGCGTTCGCGCGTGAACAGGATGCCGATGGTCGCGTTGTCCAACATGGCCTGGAGCTCGACCAGGGTCTGGCGCGCCGCCGTGATGTCTTCCACGATCCAGACCGTGCCGGCCTCGCGCGAACGCACGTCGACCGCCTTGGCGCGGATGCGGCACCAGCGCAGCGATCCATCGCGGTGGCGCAGCTGGGTTTCGCCTTCGTACAGGCCGCCGCCGAGCAGCACGGCCACCGCCGCGTCGACGAAGGCCTGGTACTGGGCGGGCGTGGCGAACAGGTCGACCGGGTCGCAATCCGTGAGTTCCTGGGTCGTATAACCCAGCATCGCGGCCATGCGCGGGTTGCAGGACTTGACCAGGTGCGGCAGGGTGACGGCAATGCCGACCGGCGCATGGTCCAGCACCGTGGCCTGGCGCAGCAGCGTGCCGCGCAGCTCGGCTTCGACACTGATGGCGGTGACGCTGCAGGCTGCGCCGAACACGAAGGTGGCGCCGGTGCCCGCCGGCAAGGACCGGGCGCGCACCTCGACCACCCTGCCCGGCTGCGCGCTGGCGGGCGCCAGCACGGCTTCCCAGCGGCCGTCCTGGGCGGTGTTGCGGCCGGACGCGATCGCGGCGGTGGCGGCGGCCGTGATGCTGTCCGCCGCGAACAGCGCGTGCAGCGGCTGCCCGATCAGAGGGGCGCCGGAAAGTTCCAGCATGGCGGCGTTGGCCGCCGTCACCACGCCATCCGCATCGCAGGCGCAGGCAGGCGCGGCGATCAGTGCCAATGCCTCGGCCACGAAGGCCGGTTTGCTCGTTACACGATCCATCCCAGGTTCCATGCTGTAGGCCCGCACTGGAACCTATTGTCTGAGATGCATCATAACCGACCGTGCGGTATTTATTTACCTAGATGGAAATAAATGTTGCACTGGCGATGCGGGACTACAACAGCCCGGGCGCACGGCTAAAAGGCGTCGCCCGGCACCCTGATCCAGCCTTCCATCAGCACACGCGCACTGCGGCTCATCTCGGCCCTGGTGACGACCCAGTCGCCATCGACCTGGCGCGCTTCGGCGCCCACGCGCAGGGTGCCGGACGGGTGACCGAAACGTACCGCTTCGTGCGCGCGGCCGCCGGCGGCCAGGCTGACCAGGGTGCCGGGGATCGCCGCCGCGGTGCCGATGGCCACCGCCGCCGTACCCATCATGGCGTGGTGCAGCTTGCCCATCGACAGCGCGCGCACCAGCAGGTCGACGTCGGCGGCCCGCACCTGCTTGCCGCTGGACGCCTGGTAGTCGGCAGGCGGCGCAACGAAGGCGATCTTGGGCGTATGCTGGCGGCGCGCGGCCTGCTCCAGGTGCTCGATCAGGCCCATGCGCATGGCGCCGTAGGCGCGGATCAGCTCGAACATCGCCAGCGCCTTGGGATCGCCGTTGATGGCGTCCTGCAGCTCGCTGCCGCTGTAGCCGATGTCGACGGCGTTGACGAAGATGGTCGGGATGCCGGCGTTGATCATCGTCGCTTTTAGGGTGCCGACACCGGGCACCTCGAGCTCGTCGACCAGTTTCCCGGTCGGAAACATGGCGCCGCCGCCGTCCCCGTCGTCCGCGGCCGGGTCCATGAACTCGATGCGCACCTCGGCCGCCGGGAAGGTCACGCCGTCGAGTTCGAAGTCGCCGGTTTCCTGGACTTGGCCATCCGTAATGGGCACGTGGGCCACGATGGTCTTGCCGATGTTGGCCTGCCAGATGCGCACCGTGACGATGCCGTCCTGGGGAATGCGCGCGGGGTCGATGAAGCCCTTGCTGATCGCATACGGGCCGATCGCCGCCGACAGGTTGCCGCAATTGCCGCTCCAGTCGACGAAGGGCTTGTCGATCGCCACCTGGCCGAACAGGTAGTCGACGTCGTGGCCGGGCCGGGTGCTGGGGGCCACGATCACGGTCTTGCTGGTGCTGGAGGTGGCGCCGCCCATGCCGTCGATCTGCTTGGCGTAGGGGTCGGGGCTGCCGATCACGCGCAGCAGGAAGTTGTCGCGCGCGGCGCCCGGGGTTTGCGCGGCTGCGGGGAGGTCTTGCAGGCGGAAGAACACGCCCTTGCTGGTGCCGCCGCGCATGTAGACGGCGGGGATTTTGATTTGGGGTGGGTGAGGCATGATGTATGGGGAAAAATTCGAAGTGTCAGCTTCAAAACGTCGTCCCGCGAAGGCGGGGCCCAAGTTGCACGAGCTGTCGAAACGCGTGCAACTTGGATCCCCGCCTTCGCGGGGAGGACGGATCATAGGTCAGCGGTGGCTATTCAGGTATCGGGTCATCATGCAGCCACCTTCGTCGACGCCAAAAAGTCCTGCGCAAAGCGCTGCAGTACCCCGCCCGCCTCGTAGATCGACACTTCCTCGGCGGTATCCAGGCGGCAGGTCACCGGCACTTCGACGGTCTCGCCGTTCTTGCGGTGGATGACCAGGCTCAGGATCGCGCGCGGTGTGCGCTGGCCCGCCACGTCGAAGGTCTCGCTGCCGTCGAGGCCCAGGGTCAGGCGCGTCACGCTGGGCTGGAATTCCAACGGCAGCACGCCCATGCCCACCAGGTTGGTGCGGTGGATGCGCTCAAAACCTTCGGCCACGATGGCTTCCACGCCCGCCAGGCGCACGCCCTTGGCTGCCCAGTCGCGCGAGGAACCCTGGCCGTAGTCGGCGCCGGCGATCACGATCAGCGGCTGCTTGCGCGCCATGTAGGTCTCGATAGCTTCCCACATGCGGGTGACCTGCCCTTCGGGCTCGATGCGCGCCAGCGAGCCAGCGCGCACGCTGCCGTCGGCGTTGCGCACCATCTCGTTCTTCAGCGTCGGGTTGGCGAAGGTGGCGCGCTGGGCCGTCAGGTGATCGCCACGGTGGGTGGCGTAGGAATTGAAGTCTTCTTCCGGCAAGCCCATCTTGTACAGGTATTCGCCGGCCGCACTGTCCATCATGATGGCGTTCGAGGGCGACAAATGGTCGGTGGTGATGTTGTCGCCCAGGACCGCCAGCGGCACCATGCCGCGCAGCGTGCGCTCGCCCGCCAGCGCGCCTTCCCAGTAGGGCGGACGGCGGATGTAGGTGCTCGGTGCGCGCCAGTCGTACAGCGGCGACACCACCTCGGCGGCGCTTTCCTGGCGCGCGAACATGACGTCGTAGACGCTGCGGAACTGCTGCGGCTTGACCGACTGCGCGACCACGGCGTCGATCTCGGCGTCGCCCGGCCAGATGTCGGCCAGGCGCACCGGATTGCCGGCGGCGTCCTGGCCCAGCACGTCCTTTTCGATGTCGAAGCGGATGGTGCCGGCGATGGCATAGGCCACCACCAGCGCCGGCGAGGCCAGGAAGGCCTGCTTCGCATACGGGTGGATGCGGCCGTCGAAGTTGCGGTTGCCGGACAGGACGGCGGTGGCGTACAAATCGCGCTCGATGATTTCCTGCTGGATGACGGGGTCGAGCGCCCCGCTCATGCCGTTGCATGTGGTGCAGGCAAAGGCGACCACGCCGAAGCCAAGGGCTTCCAGCTCCGGCAGCAGGCCGGCCTCTTCCAGGTAGAGCGCCACCGCCTTGGAGCCGGGCGCCAGCGAGGACTTGACCCAGGGCTTGCGCAGCAATCCGGCCCGGTTGGCGTTGCGCGCCAGCAGTCCGGCGGCGACCATGTTGCGCGGGTTGTTGGTGTTGGTGCAGCTGGTGATGGCGGCGATGATCACGGCGCCGTCCGGCATCTTGCCGGGTTCGTTCTCGACCACGCCGGCGATGCCGCGCGCGGCCAGCTCCGAGGTCGGCACGCGCTTGTGCGGGTTGGACGGGCCGGCGATGTTGCGCACCACGCTAGCCAGGTCGAAATGGAGCGTGCGCTCGTACTCGACACCGTGCAGCGTATCCGCCCACAGCCCGGTCTCGCGCGCATACAGCTCGACCAGCTTCACCAGCTCCTCATCGCGGCCGGTGAGGCGCAGGTAGTTGATGGTCTGCTCGTCGATGGCGAACATGGCGGCGGTGGCGCCATACTCGGGGGCCATGTTGGCGATGGTGGCGCGGTCGCCCAGGGTCAGGCTGGCGGCGCCCGCTCCATAAAATTCCAGGTAGCTCGACACCACCTTCGACGCGCGCAGGAACTCGGTCAGCGCCAGCACGATGTCGGTGGCGCTGATGCCAGGCTGCGCCCTGCCCGTCAGCTCGACGCCGACGATGTCCGGCAGGCGCATCCAGGACGCGCGGCCCAGCATCACGCTTTCGGCTTCCAGGCCGCCGACGCCGATGGCGATCACGCCCAGCGCATCGACCATCGGCGTGTGCGAATCGGTGCCGACCAGGGTATCCGGGAAGGCCACGCCATCCTTCACCTGCACCACGGGGCTCATGCGCTCGAGGTTGATCTGGTGCAGGATGCCGTTCCCCGGCGGGATCACGTCGACGTTCTGGAACGCCTTCTTGGTCCACTCGATGAAGTGGAAGCGGTCTTCGTTGCGGCGGTCTTCGATGGCGCGGTTCTTGGCGAAGGCATCCGGATCGAAGCCGCCGCACTCCACCGCCAGCGAATGGTCGACCACCAGCTGGGTCGGCACCACCGGATTGACCAGGCGCGGATCGCCGCCCTGCAGGGCGATGGCGTCGCGCAGGCCGGCCAGGTCGACCAGGGCGGTCTGGCCGAGGATGTCGTGGCACACCACGCGCGCGGGGAACCAGGGGAAGTCGAGATCGCGCTTGCGCTCGATGAGCTGTTTCAGCGAGGCCACCAGGGTCAGCGGATCGCAGCGGCGCACCAGGTTTTCGGCCAGCACGCGCGAGGTGTAGGGAAGCTTGTCCCAGGCGCCGGCCTGGATGTCGTCGACGGCGCTGCGGGCGTCGAAGTAATGCAGGTTGGTGCCGTGCAGGGGTTTGCGGTAGTTGCTGTTCATGATGTGTGTTGGTTCAGCCGCGAACTTTTGAGCCGTCATTCCCGCGAAAGCGGGAATCCATACGTCGCTGAATACTGACGCTCAGCATGGATTCCCGCTTTCGCGGGAATGACGCCGATAAAAATGCGGAAATTACATAGGTGACCTACTCAGATTACTTCCGTTCCGCCAGCGGCACAAACCGCAAATCCTCCGGCCCCACGTAGTTTGCGCTCGGCCGGATGATCTTGTTGTCGATGCGCTGCTCGATCACGTGCGCGGCCCAGCCCGAGGTGCGCGAGATCACGAACAACGGCGTGAACATCGCCGTCGGCACGCCCATCATGTGGTAGGAGACGGCCGAGAACCAGTCCAGGTTGGGGAACATCTTCTTGACTTCCCACATCACCGATTCCAGGCGCTCGGCGATGTCGAACATCTTCATCGAACCGGCATCCGCGGACAGGCTGCGCGCCACTTCCTTGATCACCTTGTTGCGCGGGTCCGAGATCGTGTACACCGGGTGGCCGAAGCCGATCACGACTTCCTTGTTGGCGACGCGGTTGCGGATGTCGGCCTCGGCTTCGTCCGGATTTTCGTAGCGTTTCTGGATGTCGAGTGCGACTTCGTTGGCGCCGCCGTGCTTGGGGCCGCGCAGCGCGCCGATGGCGCCGGTGATGGCCGAATGGATGTCGGAGCCGGTGCCGGCGATCACGCGCGCGGTGAAGGTCGAGGCATTGAACTCGTGCTCGGCGTACAGGATCAGCGAGGTGTGCATCGCCTTGACCCAGGCGTCGGAGGGCTTGAAGCCGTGCAACAGGTGCAGGAAGTGGCCGCCGATGGAATCGTCGTCGGTCTCGACCTCGATGCGCTTGCCGTTGTGGCTGAAGTGGTACCAGTACAGCAGCATCGAGCCGAAGGAGGCCATCAGGCGGTCGGCGACGTCGCGCGCGCCGGGCACGTTGTGGTCGTCCTTTTCCGGCAGCACGCAGCCGAGGGTGGAGACGCCGGTGCGCATCACGTCCATCGGATGGGCATTCGCCGGCAGCGCTTCCAGCGCCGACTTCACCGCCTGCGGCAGCCCGCGCAGCGACTTCAGCTTGGCCTTGTAGCCGCGCAGCTCGGCCTCATTCGGCAGTTTGCCGTGCACCAGCAGGTAGGCGATTTCTTCGAACTGGCAGCTGTCGGCCACGTCCAGGATGTCGTAGCCGCGGTAGTGCAAATCGTTGCCGGAACGGCCCACCGAGCACAGTGCGGTGTTGCCGGCGGTGACGCCGGACAGGGCCACCGATTTCTTTGGCTTGAACGTCGGGGTAGTCGCTTGTTCGGTCATGTTGAATCTCCTAATTTCTTATTTGGATTTGTTCTGGGCAAACAGCGCATCGAGCTTCTGCTCGAAGCTGTGATAGTCGATCCGCTCGTAGAGTTCAGCGCGCGTCTGCATGGTGTCCAGCACGTTCTGCTGGGTGCCGTCGCGGCGGATCGCCGTGTAGACGTTCTCGGCCGCCTTGTTCATGGCGCGGAAGGCCGACAGCGGATACAGCACGATGTCGACGTCGGCGCCCTTCAGTTCGTCCACCGTGAACAGCGGGGTGGCGCCGAATTCGGTGATATTGGCCAAAATCGGCACCTTGACGGCGGCGCGGAACTGCTTGTACATCTCCAGGCTGGTGATCGCTTCCGGGAAGATCATGTCGGCGCCGGCCTCGACGCAGGCGATGGCGCGTTCGATCGCCTTGTCCAGCCCTTCCACCGCGAGCGCATCGGTGCGCGCCATGATGACGAAATCATCATCGGTGCGGGCATCGACCGCGGCCTTGACGCGGTCGACCATCTCGCCCTGGCTGACGATTTCCTTGCCCGGACGGTGGCCGCAGCGTTTGGCGCCGACCTGGTCTTCGATATGGCAGGCGCCGGCGCCGGCCTTGATGAGGGAGCGGACAGTCCTTGCCACGTTGAAGGCGGACGAGCCGAAACCGGTATCGACATCCACCAGCAGCGGCAGATCACAGACGTCGCTGATGCGGCGCACGTCGACCAATACGTCTTCCAGGCCCGAGATGCCGAGGTCCGGCAGCCCCAGCGAGCCGGCGGCCACGCCCCCGCCGGACAGATAGATGGCACGATAGCCGGCGCGCTTGGCCAGCAGCGCATGGTTGGCATTGATGGCGCCGACGACTTGCAGCGGCTGTTCTTCCTGGACGGCGCGGCGGAATGCGGCGCCTGCGGAGAGTTGGCTCATGTTGTTGCGTTCCTTGGATGCGGTGAATGGTGATGCAGGAGCTTATGCAAAGCGCGTGCCAGCCCCGAAACGGACCAGGCGCGATACAGGCACGGCCGATTTTCAAGCACTTGGCACATGTATGTGAGCTCGGCAGTTCATACTGGCGTTTCAAATGTTTCAGTGTGAAACGGACGCAACGGAACAGCGGCGGAACAATAAAAAAACCCCGCACGTGGCGGGGTTTTATACGAAGCAGAGATCGGTTAGTGGGCGCTGGCGCCCGCCGCACCGATACCGGTTTCCGAACGCACTTCCTGGGCCTCGAAGCCGGCCTTGTCGATGGCGGCGCGCGGGCTGCTGTCGGTGATCGAGAACAGCCAGATGCCGACGAAACCGACGGTCATCGAGAACAGCGCCGGCGAGGTGTAAGGAAAGATCGCCGCCGTGTTATGGAAGACGTCGACCCACACCGATTTCGACAACACGGTCAGGGTCACCGCGGTGATCAGGCCGAGGAAGCCGCCGACGGTGGCACCGCGGGTGGTGCACTTGCTCCACAGGACCGACATGAACAGCACCGGGAAGTTGGCCGAGGCGGCGATGGCGAAGGCCAGCGACACCATGAAGGCCACGTTCTGCTTCTCGAACACGATGCCCAGCAGCACGGCGATGACGCCGAGCACGATGGTGGTGAACTTCGAGACGCGCAGTTCGCTGCCCGGGGCCGGCTGGCCCTTCTTGATCACGGTGGCGTACAGATCGTGCGACACGGCCGAGGCGCCCGACAGGGTCAGGCCGGCGACCACCGCCAGGATGGTGGCGAAGGCCACGGCCGAGATGAAGCCGAGGAAGATGTCGCCGCCCACGGCCTTGGCCAGGTGCACGGCCGCCATGTTGTCACCGCCCAGCAGCTTGCCGGCGGCATCCTTGAAGCCGGCATTGGTGCCGACCAGCACGATGGCACCAAAGCCGATGATGAAGACCAGCACATAGAAGTAACCGATCCAGGTGGTTGCCCACAACACCGACTTGCGCGCTTCCTTGGCGCTCGGGACCGTGAAGAAGCGCATCAGGATGTGCGGCAGGCCGGCGGTACCGAACATCAGCGCCATGCCGAAGGAAATCCCGGAGATCGGATCCTTGATGAAGCCGCCCGGGCCCATGATGGCATCGCCCTTGGCGTGCACTTCGACGGCCTTGGCGAACAGCGCCGACGGGCTGAAGTTGAACATCGACAGCACCGAGAAGGCCATGAAGGTGGTACCCGCCAGCAGCATGACGGCCTTGATGATCTGCACCCAGGTGGTGGCGGTCATGCCGCCGAACAGCACGTAGACCATCATCAGCACGCCGACCAGCACCACGGCAATGTAGTAATCCAGGCCGAACAGCAGCTTGATCAATTGGCCGGCACCGACCATCTGGGCGATCAGGTAGAACAGCACGGTGACCAGGGTACCGGCGGCGGCGAACATGCGCACCGGCTTCTGGGCGAAGCGGTAGGCGGCAACGTCGGCGAAGGTGAAGCGGCCCAGGTTGCGCAGGCGCTCGGCCATCAGGAAGGTCAGCACCGGCCAGCCGACCAGGAAGCCGATCGCATAGATCAGGCCGTCGAAGCCGTTGGCGAACACGGCCGCGGAAATGCCGAGGAAGGAAGCGGCCGACATGAAGTCGCCGGCGATCGCGAGGCCGTTCTGGAAACCGGTGATGCCGCCGCCGGCGGTGTAGAAGTCGGACGCCGAGCGGGTGCGCTTGGCGGCCCACTTGGTGATGAACAGGGTGAACAGCACGAAGGCCGCGAACATGACGATCGCGGTCCAGTTGGTGGCTTGCTTGGTGGATTGGCCGAGGTCGGGGGCGGCCAGGACGGTGCCTGCCACGCCCAGCAGGGCCAGCGTGGAAATACTACGAATCATTTGCTTCATGCGCGTACCTTGATCGGCTGAATCACATCGGCTGGTGCGGCGGCGGGCGGCGTGCCGGCGGCTGCATTCTTGTGGATGGCGTCGGTCAACGCATCGAATTCACGGTTGGCGCGGCGCACATAGATGCCGGTGACGGCCACGGTGAACAGGATCACGAACAGGCCCAGGGGCACGCCCCAGGACATCACGCCATCGCCGATCTTGGACGCCATGAAAGGCTTGTCCCAGGCATTCAGCGCAGTGAAGCCGTAGTACACGATCATCACCGACCAGGCCAGCATCCAGCCATAGCGGGAGCGCGTCCTGACGAGCTTTTGGTAATTCGGGTCGCTCTTGACCCGGCGTACGAGGTCTTGTTCCACTTTTGTCTCCATTCATTTTATTAGTGCCAAAACAACCGGCTGAAGCTGATGCTAAGGGCCGCCCCTTACCCGATTCTTACGAACGGACCCCGAATGCATATTTACGGATGTTGCATTTTGAAACAATGCGGATGAAATGCACTACACTTGAAACATGAATTTTCCTGCCCGCCCTGCCCCTGCTGCCCCCGCTTCCGCCCTTGATGCCGGCAAACCCGTGATCTGGACAGTCTCGGTATCACGCCTGTCCGACCTGTTCCGCGATATCACCCTCGAATACGACCACCTGGCCCGCATCGAGCCACTCAACCTCGGCTTCGACGAGGCCGCGCGCCATATCCGCGAACGCATGGCGAGCGAGCACTGCGACGTGGTGATCGCGGCCGGTTCCAATGGCGCCTACCTCAAAAGCCGGGTGCCGGTGCCGGTGGTGGTGGCCCAGGCCAGCGGCTTCGACGTGATGCAGGCGCTGGCCCGGGCGCGCCGGCTGTCGGCGCGGGTCGGCGTGATCCAGTACGGGCGCGCCCTGCCGGAGCTGGCTGAATTCGCGGCCACCTTCGGCCTGGTGATCGAGCAGCGCACCTATGTGACCGAAGAAGACGCGCGCGCCAGCATCGAGGAGCTCAAGGCGGGCGGGATCGAGGTCATCGTCGGTGCCGGCCTGATCACCGACCTGGCCGAGGAAGCCGGCCTGAAGGCCGTATTCGTGTATTCGGCGGCCTCGATCCGGCGCGCCTTCGACGATGCGCTGGAACTGGCGCGCCTGACCCACCTGGAAGCGGGACGCGGACGGCGTCCGCCTGCGCCGGACACCCGGCGCGCGCGGCGCGGCCTGAATGACTTGCGCGGCGACTCCATCGTCATGGAAACCCTGCGCCGCACGGTGCTGCTGTACGCGCGCTCGCCGGCCACCGTGCTGATCGAGGGCGAGACCGGCAGCGGCAAGGAACTGGTGGCCCAGGCCATCCACCGCGAGAGTCCGCGGCGTGGCGCCAACCGGCCTTTCGTTGCGGTGAATTGCGGGGCAATCGCCGAATCGCTGCTGGAATCCGAACTGTTCGGCCATGAGGAAGGCGCCTTCACCGGGGCGCGCCGCGGCGGCCATGCCGGCCTGTTCGAGGCGGCCAACGGCGGTACCCTGTTCCTGGACGAGATCGGCGAAATGCCCCTGGCCCTGCAGACGCGCCTGCTGCGCGTGCTGGAGGAGCGCGAAGTCATGCGGGTCGGCGGCACCCGTCCGGTGCCGATCGAGGTGCGCGTGATCAGCGCCACCCATTGCGACCTGGAAGCGCGCGTGCGCGAGGGACGCTTCCGCGCCGACCTGTTCTACCGGCTGGCGGTGCTGCGCCTGGCGCTGCCGCCGCTGCGCGCGCGCCGCGAGGACGTGGCGGCGCTGGCCGAATGGTCGCTCAAGCACGCGCTGGCGGCGCTGGGCGCGCGGCCGCACCCCAACCTGGCGGCCGAGATCGCAGCCTGCGCCCCGCTGCTGCAGGCCTATGCCTGGCCGGGCAACGTGCGCGAACTGCGCAACCTGATGGAAAGGCTGGCGCTGTTCCTGGCGGCCGAGCCGCTGCAGGCGCTGACCCCGGGCTTCCTGCTGGCGGTGGCGCCGGAACTGGGGCGTTCCGTGGCCCAGGCGGGATTGCCGGCGCTGCCGGAGTCCCATCCCGCACCTCGGCCGCGCCGCGAAAGTGCGGCCGAGGTGCTGGCGCGCTTCGGCGGGCAGCGCGATGCCGCCGCGCGCCATTTGGGGGTCAGCCGGACCACCTTGTGGCGCCGCCTGAAGGATGGGAATTGAAGTATATAAATTAGTGACAGGAAATTGAGCCTCCATACCGCATTACGGACGCGAGCGGTTTAAGCTTGCCCAAACCCTTGCAGCAAAAATCGTCGTATGATGCCTTTTTAATACGGCCTGGCGCCCGATCGTGCCAGCTTTCCAAGCGGTGCCCACAAAGCGCCGCGCACGTCGTCTGGAGGTCTCATGCAAGACGCGCTTCCTAGTCCTTCGTCAGCGGCGATCTTTTCGCTGATCGGCAATACCCCGCTGGTGGAAGTCACCCGCATCGACACCGGCCCCTGCCAGCTCTTCCTCAAGCTCGAATCCCAGAATCCCGGCGGCTCCATCAAGGACCGCATCGGGCGCGCCATGATCGAGGCCGCCGAGCGCGACGGCCGCCTCCAGCCGGGCGGCACCGTGGTCGAGGCCACCGCCGGCAACACCGGCCTGGGCCTGGCGCTGGTGGCCCGCATCAAGGGCTACCGGGTGGTGCTGGTGGTGCCGGACAAGATGGCGGCCGAAAAGGTGCTGCACCTGAAGGCGCTCGGCGCCGAGATCCACCTGACCCGTTCCGACGTCGGCAAGGGCCACCCCGAGTATTACCAGGATTATGCCGCGCGCCTGGCGCGCGAGATTCCCGGCGCCTGGTTCGCCGACCAGTTCAACAACCCTGACAACCCGCGCGCTCACGAAACCACCACCGGCCCCGAGATCTGGGAGCAGATGCGCCACGAGATCGATGCCATCGTGGTGGGCGTCGGCTCGTCCGGCACCCTCACCGGCCTGTCGCGCTACTTCGAGCGCACCCAGCCGGGCCTGGAATTCGTGCTGGCCGACCCCCAGGGCTCGATCCTGGCCGACTACATCCAGACCGGCAAGCTGTCCGAGGTCTCGGGCTCGTGGGCGGTCGAGGGCATCGGCGAAGACTTCATTCCCGCCATCGCCGATTTGTCACGCGTGAAAAGCGCCTACACCATCAGCGACGAGGACAGCTTCAACACGGCGCGCGCACTGCTGCGCCAGGAAGGCATCCTGGCCGGCTCCTCCAGCGGCACCCTGCTCGCCGCCGCCCTGCGCTATTGCCGTGCCCAGACCAGCCCGAAGCGTGTGGTCACCTTCGTGTGCGACACCGGCACGCGTTACCTGACGAAAGTCTATAGCGACGGCTGGATGGTCGATCAGGGCTTGCTGCAGCGCCCGCAAACCGGCGACTTGCGCGACCTGATCGGACGCCGCTTCGACGATGGCGACGTGGTGACGGTGTCGCCCTCGGACACCCTGCTGACCGCCTTCAACCGCATGCGCAGCGCCGACCTGGCCCAGTTGCCGGTAGTGGCGAGCGGCAAGCTGGTCGGCTTGATCGACGAGTCCGATGTGTTGTTCCAGGTGACCAGCGTGCACGAACGCTTCGCCGCGCCGGTGGCGGACGCCATGACCACCGAACTCAAGACGCTGGCACCGTCCGCGCGCATGCGCGAGCTGCGCGAGATCCTGGACAGCGGCCTCACCGCCGTGATTGCCGAGGGCGACCATTTCTACGGCCTGATCACGCGCTTCGACCTGCTCAACCACTTGCGCCGGACCCTGACCTGAGGATATTTTTCGTGACCCATTCCGACGACAAGAAACGCCGCCTGGCCACCCGCGTCATCCACGGCGGCCAGGCGCCCGACCCCGCCACCGGTGCCGTGATGCCGCCGATCTACGCCACCTCGACCTTTGCCCAGGAAAGCCCGGGCGTGCACAAGGGCCTGGACTACGGCCGCTCGCACAACCCGACGCGCTGGGCGCTGGAGCGCTGCGTGGCCGACATCGAGAGCGGCGGCGCGGCCTTCGCCTTCGCCTCGGGCCTGGCCGCCATCGCCGCCGTGCTCGAACTGCTGCCGGCCGGCGCCCACGTCGTCGCCGGCGACGACATGTACGGCGGCACCTACCGCCTGTTCGAGCGCGTGCGCCGCCACAGCGCCGGACTCGAATTCAGCTACGTCGACATGACCGACCCGCTGGCCCTGGCCGGGGCGCTGCGTCCGGAGACCAAACTGGTGTGGGTGGAGACGCCGACCAACCCGATGCTCAAGCTGGCCGACCTGCATGCCATCGCCGAAGCCTGCCGCGGAGGCGGCATCATCACGGTGTGCGACAACACCTTCGCCAGCCCGGTCAATCAGCGCCCCCTGGAACTGGGCATCGACATCGTGGTGCACTCGACCACCAAATACATGAACGGGCATTCGGACGTGATTGGCGGCGTCGCCGTGGTGGGGGTGGAGGCGCGCCACCAGGCACTGCGCGAGCGCCTCGGCTTTATCCAGAATGCGGTGGGCGCCATCCAGGGCCCTTTCGACAGCTTCCTGGTGCTGCGCGGAATCAAGACCCTGGCCTTGCGCGTGGAACGCAGCAACGCCAATGCGCTGGCATTGGCGCAGTGGCTGGAAGCGCAGCCGAAGGTGAAGCGGGTGCACTACCCGGGCCTGGCCACCCACCCCCAGCATGAACTGGCGCGGCGCCAGATGCACGGCTATGGCGGCATCATCTCGGTCGAGCTCGACACCGACCTGGCCGGCGCGCGCCGCTTCCTCGAGCATTGCGCGGTGTTCACCCTGGCCGAGAGTCTCGGCGGCGTGGAAAGCCTGATCGAGCATCCGGCCATCATGACGCATGCGACGATACCGCCGGAGCAGCGGGCGCTGCTGGGCATCGGGGAGGGTTTGATCCGGCTGTCGGTGGGGATCGAGGATGTGGAAGACCAGCGCGAGGATCTGATGCGGGCGCTGGGGGCGATCTAGAAATGATCAGCTGGAGCGATGTGACGCTGTATCTGACACTGCTTATCTCTGGCCACGATTAGTAAGACCGTCGCCCCCGCGCAGGCAGGGGCGACGGTGTAATGTTAGCGGCTAGCGCCCAATGTGGCGCGGCGATGGTTTATCAAACAAGCGAAGCCTCAAGGTTTCAACTCTCAACGCTTCAACTGCGACAAATCCCGCACCGCCCCGCGATCCGCCGAGGTGGTCAGGGCCGCATACGCCCGCAACGCCTGCGACACCACGCGTTCGCGCCCCAGCGGCTGCCAGGCGTCCGCCCCGCGCGCCTCCATCGCCGCGCGCCGGTGCGCCATTTCCTCGGCGGAGATGCGCAGGTTGATGGTGCGCGCCGGGATGTCGATGTCGATGAAATCGCCCTCTTCCACCAGGCCGATGGCGCCGCCTTCGGCCGCTTCCGGCGAGGCGTGGCCGATCACCAGGCCCGAGGAACCGCCCGAGAAACGGCCGTCGGTGAACAGCGCGCAGGCCTTGCCCAGGCCCTTGGATTTGATGTAGGACGTCGGGTAGAGCATTTCCTGCATGCCAGGGCCGCCCTTCGGACCTTCGTAACGGATGATGACGACGTCGCCGGCCGCGACCTGGTCGCCGAGGATGGCGTCGACCGCCGCGTCCTGGCTCTCGAACACGCGCGCCTTGCCGGAAAATTCAAGGATGCTTTCATCGACGCCGGCAGTCTTGACGATGCAGCCCTTCTCGGCGATGTTGCCGTACAAGACAGCCAGGCCGCCGTCCTGCGAATAAGCGTGCGCGCGGTCGCGGATGCAGCCGGCGCTCCGGTCGAGGTCGTTCGCTTCGAAGCGTTCGGACTGGGAAAACGCCACCTGGGTCGGCACGCCGCCCGGCGCCGCACGGAACAGCTGGTGCACGGCGCGGTCGTCGCTGACGCGGATGTCGTATTTGTCGATCGCCGCGCCCAGGGTCGGGCTGTGCACCGTCGGCAACGATGTATCGAGCAAGCCGGCGCGCGCCAGCTCGCCCAGGATGGCGACGATGCCGCCGGCGCGGTGCACGTCTTCGATGTGGTATTTGTCGGTCATCGGCGCCACCTTGCACAGGCAGGGCACCTGGCGCGAAATGCGGTCGATGTCGGCCATGGTGAAGTCGACCTCGGCTTCGTGGGCCGCCGCCAGCAGGTGCAGCACGGTGTTGGTCGAGCCGCCCATCGAGACGTCGAGCGCCATCGCGTTTTCGAAGGCCGCCTTGGTGGCGATCGAGCGCGGCAAGACCGAATAGTCGTCCTGTTCGTAATGGCGCTTGGCCACCTCTACGATCAGGCGGCCGGCGCGCAGGAACAGTTCCTTGCGGTCGGCGTGGGTGGCGAGGATGGTGCCATTGCCCGGCAACGCCAGGCCGAGCGCCTCGGTCAGGCAGTTCATCGAGTTGGCGGTGAACATGCCGGAACAGGAACCGCAGGTGGGACAGGCCGAGCGCTCGATCTCGGCAACGTCGGCATCCGAGACGCTGGCGTCGCCCGCCTTGATCATGGCGTCGACCAGGTCGAGCTTGATCACCTTGCGGTCATTGTTGACGACCTTGATCACCTTGCCGGCTTCCATCGGTCCGCCGGAGACGAACACGGTCGGGATGTTCAGGCGCATCGCCGCCATCAGCATGCCGGGGGTGATCTTGTCGCAATTCGAGATGCAGACCATGGCGTCGGCGCAATGGGCGTTGACCATGTATTCCACGGAATCGGCGATCAGATCGCGCGAGGGCAGCGAGTACAGCATGCCGCCGTGGCCCATGGCGATGCCGTCGTCGACCGCGATGGTGTTGAATTCCTTGGCAACGCCGCCGGCCGCCTCGATCTCGCGCGCCACCAGCTGGCCCAGGTCCTTCAGGTGCACGTGGCCGGGGACGAACTGGGTGAAGGAATTCACCACGGCGATGATCGGCTTGTCGAAATCGCCGTCCTTCATGCCGGTGGCCCGCCACAGGGCGCGCGCGCCCGCCATGTTGCGGCCCTGGGTGGTGGTGTGGGAACGGTAGGTCGGCATGAAAGACTCCTTGGTATCAGGCGAAACAAAAGAGTATCAGAGTGCCGGGTGGACGGTGATTTGTCCAATACAGGATTTGCAGGCCTGTGATTCGCGAAACATATCACGAAAAGCGTGCCTACAAAAACGTCGCCCCTGCGAAGGCAGGGGCCCAAGTATTGCAAGCGTTATCGTCACGCTGCGAACTTGGGCCCCTGCTTCGCAGGGGCGACGGAGCTGGGCGGCAGGCCGCCCGGCTGGATTACTCGATCTCGACCGTTTCAACCGGCTCCGGTGGCGGCGGCACGTCGCCTTCCTGGAACTCGAGGAACACATCGTCCTTCTCGTTCAGGTCGACCGTGACGCGTCCGCCGTTGACCAGGCGGCCAAACAGCAGCTCGTCGGCCAGCGCCTTGCGGATCATGTCCTGGATCAGGCGCGACATCGGACGTGCACCCATCTGCGGGTCGAAGCCTTTCGTGCCGAGGAACTTGCGCAGTTTCTCGGTGAAGATCGCTTCCACCTTCTTCTCGTGCAGCTGCTCTTCCAGCTGCATCAGGAACTTGTCCACGACGCGCAGGATGATGTCCTCGTCCAGCGCACGGAAGCTGATGATGGCATCCAGGCGGTTGCGGAACTCCGGCGTGAACATGCGCTTGATGTCGGCCATCTCGTCGCCCGCCGCCTTCGAATCCACAAAACCGACCGAACGCTTGGTCAGGCTTTCGGCGCCCGCGTTGGTGGTCATGATGATGATCACGTTGCGGAAGTCCGCCTTGCGGCCGTTGTTGTCGGTCAGCGTGCCATGGTCCATCACCTGCAGCAGGATGTTGAAAATGTCCGGGTGGGCTTTTTCAATCTCGTCCAGCAGCAGCACCGCATGCGGCTTCTTGGTGATGGCCTCGGTCAGCAGGCCACCCTGGTCGAAACCGACATAGCCCGGCGGCGCACCGATCAGGCGCGACACCGCGTGACGCTCCATGTACTCCGACATGTCGAAACGCACCAGCTCGATGCCGAGGATGAAGGCCAGTTGCTTGGCCACCTCGGTCTTGCCGACACCGGTCGGACCGGAGAACAGGAAGGAGCCGATCGGCTTGTCCTGCTTGCCCAGGCCGGCACGCGCCATCTTGATCGCGGACGCCAGCGCATCGATCGCCGGGTCTTGCCCGAACACGACGTTGCGCAAATCGCGGTCGATGGTCTGCAGCTTGCTGCGGTCGTCCTGGTTGACCGTTTGCGGGGGAATCCGCGCGATCTTCGCGATGATGTCCTCGATTTCGGTCTTGCCGATGGTTTTCTTCTGCTTCGACTTCGGCAGGATGCGCTGTGCCGCACCCGCTTCATCGATCACGTCGATCGCCTTGTCGGGCAGGTGACGGTCGTTGATGAAGCGCGCCGCCAGTTCCGCCGCGGTGGACAGCGCCGACGACGAGTACTTGACGCCGTGGTGCTCTTCGAAGCGCGACTTCAAGCCGCGCAGGATCTGCACGGTCTGCTCGACCGACGGTTCGTTGACGTCGACCTTCTGGAAGCGTCGGCTCAGCGCATGGTCCTTCTCGAACACGCCGCGGAATTCCGTGAACGTGGTCGCGCCGATGCACTTCAGCTGACCGTTGGCCAGGGCGGGTTTCAGCAGGTTGGACGCGTCGAGCGTGCCGCCCGAAGCCGAACCGGCGCCGATGATCGTGTGGATCTCGTCGATGAACAGGATGCCGTTCGGCGTGTCCTTCAGCTGCTTGAGCACCGCTTTCAGGCGTTGCTCGAAGTCGCCGCGGTACTTGGTGCCGGCCAGCAGCGCACCCATGTCGAGCGAGAACACGACGGCGTTCTGCAGGATCTCGGGCACGTCTTCCTGGACGATGCGCCATGCCAGGCCTTCGGCGATCGCGGTTTTACCCACGCCCGCTTCGCCCACCAGCAGCGGATTGTTCTTGCGGCGGCGGCACAGGATCTGGATGACGCGGTCGACTTCTTCCTCGCGTCCGATCAGCGGATCGATCTTGCCGTCTGCAGCAGCCTTGTTCAAGTTCTGGGTGAACTGGTCCAATGGGCTTTCCTTGGCCTGGCCTTCGACCTGCGCTTCTTCCACGCCTTCCGACGCCTTCTGGCTGTCGATCTGCTGGTCCTTGCGCACGCCATGCGAGATGAAATTGACCACGTCGAGACGGGTCACGCCCTGCTGGTGCAGGTAGTAAACAGCATGCGAATCCTTCTCGCCGAAGATCGCCACCAGTACATTGGCACCGGTGACTTCCTTCTTGCCGTTCGAAGCCGACTGCACGTGCATGATCGCGCGCTGGATCACGCGCTGGAAGCCGAGCGTCGGTTGGGTGTCGACCTCGCCGGTGCCGGGCACCGTCGGGGTGTTGTCGCCGATGAAATTCGTCAAGGTTTTGCGCAGATCTTCAATATTGACCGCGCACGCACGCAGGACTTCAGCGGCCGACGGATTGTCGAGCAGCGCCAGCAACAGGTGTTCGACCGTGATGAACTCGTGCCGAGCCTGCCGCGCTTCGACAAAGGCCATGTGTAGAGATACTTCTAATTCCTGCGCAATCATACTTCCTCCATCACGCACTGCAGGGGATGCCCCGCCTTGCGCGCATGCGTTAATACAAACTCCACTTTGGTACACGCTATATCTTTGGAAAACACACCGCACACCCCTTTGCCATGCCGATGTACGGAAAGCATGATCTGCGTCGCCGTTTCGCGATCCTTGTTGAAGTACTCCTGGATAATGGCGACCACGAATTCCATTGGCGTGTAGTCATCATTCAGCAGTGCCACCTGGTACAGGGGTGGTGGCTTGACGGTCTGCCGCTCCAGCAGCTGTTCGGTATCGTGCTTGGTTGCCATAAGGGTATTCTAAAATGCTTTCGGTGTTCGTGCGTACGTTAACAATCAGACGTGTTCATTTGCTTTCCATCTTACGCGTTTTCACTTCCCAGCGCAGATGGCGATCCGATTGCGGAAATCAAGAGCTTGTTTTCTTGGGTGCATGGAAATTTTCACAAGGCATGTTCAAAAGGGCTTGACTTACAGGATTATTGCACCAACAATGCAGATATTGACAGGTACTTATGTACTTGTTGATAAGAAGTGAGCAGGCTGAGGAGGGGGCAAGAAGCTTCTTGCTTTTACGGCTCGTGTGATTTGTTTTTAATCGAAGGTTATTTTATGGCAACAGGTACTGTTAAGTGGTTCAATGATTCCAAAGGCTTTGGCTTCATCACCCCTGATGACGGCGGCGAGGATTTGTTTGCACACTTCTCCGCAATCAACATGAACGGTTTTAAGACCCTCAAAGAAGGTCAAAAAGTCCAATTCGAAGTCACGCAAGGCCCTAAAGGCAAGCAAGCTTCCAATATCCAGGGCACCTAATCCAGGCCCTCGGAAGCAAAGGCCCCGCTTCGGCGGGGTTTTTTCTTTGGTGCAGCGTTCTCAGCCACTGCACCATGCTGCTCCCGCCAGTGTGTCCATTCCCTTTATAGTATATGGAAGCCGGGGCGGGAGCACGCCTATTCCATCTGTTCGATCATCGCCTCGCCGAATCCGGAGCAGGACACCTGGGTCGCGCTTTCCATCAAACGCGCGAAATCGTAGGTGACGCGCTTGGACAGGATCGCCTTTTCCATCGCGCTGATGATCAGGTCGGCCGCTTCCACCCAACCCATGTGGCGCAGCATCATCTCGGCCGACAGGATCAGCGAACCGGGATTCACGTAATCCTTGCCGGCGTACTTGGGCGCGGTGCCGTGGGTCGCCTCGAACATCGCGACCGTGTCCGACATGTTGGCGCCCGGCGCGATGCCGATGCCGCCGACCTGGGCCGCCAGCGCATCCGACACATAATCGCCGTTCAGGTTGAGGGTGGCGATCACGCTGTACTCGGCCGGGCGCAGCAGGATCTGTTGCAGGAAGGCGTCGGCGATCGAATCCTTGATCATGATGTCGCGGCCGGTATGCGGATTCTTGAACTTGCACCATGGGCCGCCATCGATCAGCTCGGCGCCGAACTCGCGTTGCGCCAGCGCATACGCCCAGTCGCGGAAGCCACCCTCGGTGTACTTCATGATGTTGCCCTTGTGGACAATGGTGACCGAGGGCTTGTCGTTGTCGATCGCGTACTGGATCGCCTTGCGCACCAGGCGCTCGGTGCCCTCGCGCGACACCGGCTTGATGCCGATGCCCGAGGTCTCGGGGAAGCGGATCTTGTTGACGCCCATCTCGCGCGTGAGGAAGTCGATGATCCTGCGCGCCCCATCCGACTCCGCCGCCCATTCGATGCCGGCATAAATGTCTTCCGAGTTTTCGCGGAAGATCACCATGTCGGTCTTTTCCGGCTCGCGCAGCGGCGATGGCACGCCGCGGAAGTAACGCACCGGGCGCAGGCAGACGTACAGGTCGAGTTCCTGGCGCAGCGCCACGTTCAGCGAGCGGATGCCGCCGCCCACCGGCGTGGTCAGGGGGCCCTTGATCGAGACCACGTAATCCTTGACCGCATCCAGGGTTTCCGGCGCCAGCCAGACATCGGGACCATACACGCGGGTCGACTTTTCGCCGGCGAAGATCTCCATCCAGCTGATCTTGCGCTGGCCGCCATACGCCTTGGCCACCGCCGCATCCACCACCTTGCGCATCACCGGGGTGATGTCGATGCCGATGCCGTCGCCCTCGATGTAGGGGATGACCGGCTGGTCGGGCACGTTCAGGGTGCCGTCGGCATTCACGGTGATTTTCCGGCCTTCGCCAGGGATCTGGATATGTTGGTACATCGTCTCCTCCAAATGGATGCAGGGTGCTGCGGTGGTGGCCGCGCGGTGGTAGCCGCAGTAGCGGGCGGCAGGGTCGGCGATCTCCTTTACAATACCGGCTACCGCGCGCATCCTGGCCAGCTTGCTGGCGCTTCGTCTTGCACAAGACACAAGATGCAGTGCCACATTATGCACCAGCACCGATTTGCTTGCCGCCGCTTTCCATGTCACTTATTTTATTTAATAAACCCTTCCAGGTCCTGTGCCAGTTTTCGCGTGAACCGGACCGCGGTCCGGAGCACCAGACCCTGGCCGACTATCTGACCATCCCCGGCATCTACCCCGCCGGGCGGCTCGACGCCGACAGCGAAGGCCTGATGCTGCTGACGGACGACGGCCGCCTGCAGCACCAGATCGCCCATCCGGACCACAAGGAAGCCAAGACCTATCTGGTGCAGGTGGACGGCATCGCCGACGCGGCCGCACTGGCGCGTCTGCAGGCGCCGCTCGATCTGGGCGACTTCATCACCAAGCCCTGCCGCGCCGTGGCGATCGCCGAACCGGAATGGCTGTGGCCGCGCAACCCGCCGATCCGGGTGCGCCAGGACAAGCCGACGGGCTGGATCGCCATCACCCTGGAAGAAGGCAAGAACCGCCAGGTCAGGCGCATGACCGCCGCGGTCGGCCTGCCGACCCTGCGCCTGGTACGCTCCAGCATCGGCCCATTCTCGCTGGCGACCCACCCGCTGATGCCCGGCGAATGGATGGAAGTCCCCGCCGCCGACATCGGCAAGTAAAACCGAAAGCAATCTTAAGCCGCATCAAACCGGGGTCAGAGCCCGGTTTTTAGCAATGTTCTTCTGTCAAGCGCTTCGGGGTCAGAGCACAAGACACTGGCCAGTTGTGCTCTGACCCCGAAGTGGTGGACGCGTGTATGCTGTCAGGATCTTGCCAAAAATCGGGCTCTGACCCCGGTTTGAGGGGACGCAAAAAACCCCGCCGGACTTGCATCGGGCGGGGTTTTCTTTGCGCGGCTGGTGCCGCGCGGGCTTGCTTAGGCCGACAGGGCCTTGATGGCGGCTGCCAGGCGGCTCTTGTGGCGAGCTGCTTTGTTCTTGTGGATGATCTTCTTGTCAGCGATGCTGTCGATGGTCGACACCGACTGCTGGAAGATGGTGCTGGCAGCGGCTTTGTCGCCAGCCAGGATGGCCTTGCGCACGGCCTTGATGGCGGTACGGAGGGTCGAACGCTGCGACGAATTGTGCGCGTTTTGCTTAACTGCTTGACGAGCGCGCTTGCGCGCTTGTGCGGTATTTGCCATGGAATTTCCTATTCGGGGTCAAGTTGCGTTTGCAAACAATAGCGTCTCAAACCGGCCCAATTCCAGTGCCTGTCAAACGTGTGTCTGCTAACTGAATTCAATACAGCCCTCGATTATAGCGAGTGATGCATCGAAAGGCAATTCCCATTTTGGCGAACGTGGCCGCCACGCCCGCAAAAGCGAGTTCTACAGGCAATAGCCCAGCTATAATCGCGGGCTATGAACCTACTCCGCACCCTGGCAGCCATCTCCAGCATGACGATGGTGTCGCGCGTCACCGGCTTGTTGCGCGACTCGCTGTTCGCGCGCGCCTTCGGCGCTTCGCCCTACACCGACGCCTTCTACATCGCCTTCCGCCTGCCCAATCTGCTGCGCCGCCTGTTCGGCGAAGGCGCCTTCTCGCAAGCTTTCGTGCCCATCCTGGCCGAATACAAGAGCAAGCAGGGCGACGCCGCCACCAAGAAGCTGGTCGACCACGTCGGCAACACCCTGGTCTGGGCCACCCTGCTGGTCAGCGTGGTGGGCATCATCGGCGCGCCCCTGATCCTGATGGCCATCGCCGGCGGCCTCGAGGGCAAGGCCTTCGACGTCGGCGTGGTGATGACGCGCCTGATGTTCCCCTACATCCTGTGCATGTCCTTCGTGGTGCTGGCCGGCGCCGTGCTGAATACCTGGCGCGAATTCAAGATTCCCGCCTTCACGCCGGTGCTGTGGAATTTGTCCTCGATCTTCTTCTCGCTGTTCCTGGTCCAGTATTTCGACGTGCCGATCTATTCGATGGCGGTAGCGGTGATGGTCGGGGGCGTGCTGCAGGTCGGACTCCAGATCCCGGCCCTGAAGCGCATCGGCATGCTGCCGCGCCTGTCCTTCAACCCGTTCGCCGGCATGAAGGATCCCGGCGTGCGCCGCATCCTCAAGAAGATGGGCCCGGCGGTGTTCGCGGTCTCGGCCGCCCAGATCAGCCTGCTGATCAACACGAATATCGCCTCCCACCTGGGCGACGGCGCCGTCTCGCTGCTGCAGTACGCCGACCGCCTGATGGAGTTCCCGACCGGGATGCTGGGCGTGGCGCTGGGCACGGTGCTGCTGCCCAGCCTGTCCAAGGCCAATGCCGACGGCGACAGCGCCGAATACTCGGCCCTGCTCGACTGGGGCCTGCGTCTGACCCTGCTGCTGGCCCTGCCGGCCGCCGTGGGCCTGGCGACGCTGTCGGAACCCTTGATCGCCGCCCTGTTCAACTATGGCGCGTTCAAGTCGGCGCAAGTGATGGCCGCCACCGCCCCGCTGATGGCCTATGCCGCCGGCCTGCTCGGCATCATCCTGGTCAAGATCCTGGCGCCGGCCTTTTATGCGCGCCAGGACATCCGCACCCCGGTGCGCATCGCCATCGGCGTGCTGATCGCGACCCAGGCGATGAATTATGTCTTCGTGCCGCTGCTGGGCGTGGCCGGGCTGGCGCTGTCGATCGGCCTGGGCGCCTGCATCAATGCCGCCTTCCTGTACGCCGGCCTGCGCCGCCGTGGCATCTATGCCCCCCACGCCGGCTGGCTGCCGTTCTTCCTGAAGGTGGTGCTGGCGGTGTCCGTGATGGGTGCCGTGGCCTGGTTCAGCCAGTCCCAGCTCGACTGGTCGGCGATGCGCGCCCATCCCTTCCTGCGCATCGGCGCCCTGCTGCTGATCATCGCCGCCAGCGCCGCCGTCTACTTCGCGGTACTGCTGGGGCTCGGCTTCCGCCCGCGCCAGTTCATGCGCCGCGCGAAATAAACCGGGCGGAGCGGCCGCTCAGCGGGTGCTGCCGGAGGCCGGCGAGGCCTCGCGATCACGCCGCGCCCGGCTCTCGTCCCGGGTAGCCTTCTCCTCCTGCTCGTCGGCGGGTTCCTCCCGCCCGTCCTGCTCATCCTGTCCGTTCCTGCCATCGCCAGCCGCTTCGGGCGGCGATGTGACCGCAGGCGGCTCCACCGCCGGCGGCAGCTCGACCGGCACCGGTGCCGCTTGCGCAGGCTGCACCCCGGCGCGCTGCGACGCAAACAGCGACACCGGCGCTGCCTGCGCCTCTGTTGGCGCATTCTGGCCCGGCGGCACGGCTTGCCCCGGCTGTCCAGGCGGCCCCACCCCTTGCCCCAGCGCGGCAAACTTCCAGTCCGAGATATGCTCGCGGTTCTCCAGGTTGGCGAAGCGGGCGTCGAAGTTCGCCACCTTCAGCGGCCGCGCGCGCGACAGGCTGTACACCGCCAGCACACCGGTGTCGCTACCGGCATGGACGATGCCCCATTCGGCCTTGCCCGTGATCGGGTCGACGAAGATCTTGCGCAAATGGCGGCGGATGGCGGGGAAACGCGGGTCCTTCAACAGGTCCTGCAGCGAAGGCGGATAGGTCGGCTGGCCGCGCGGGGTGGCCTCGGCATAGCTGGTCAGGGCGGCGCTGAAGGCGGCGCCGATCTCCAGCAATTCTTCCTCGGCGGCGGCGCGGCGCAGCAAGGCGTCGACTTTCAGCGTGGCGGCGCCGACCAGGCCGATGATCGCCACCAGCACGATCAGGCCGACGTAGGTGAAGCCCGCGGTGCCAGCCCTTCCCTTATGCCGCCTGAGTGCGCGGTCCATCTACCACTCTGCAAAAGGCTTGCCGTTGCGCCCCTTGCCTTCGGCGCTGCTGCGGATGCTGTAGACCGCGCCCTGGTCCGTGTCTTCCGGCGGCACGATGATCCAACCAGTATCGCTGTCGGCGATCGGGTCGACCGGCAAGGCGGGCAGGTATTTTTTCTCGACCAGCTGCTCGAGCGAGTCGGGATAGCGCCCGGTATCGGCATGGAACTGGTCGATCACGGCGCGCGTATTGCGCAGGTTCTCGGCCAGGATGGTCTCCTTGGCGCTGTCCACGCTCGGAAAATAACGCGGCACCGCCAGCGTCAGCAACAGGGCGACGATGGCGAGCACCACCAGCAGCTCGATCAGGGTAAATCCGGGGCGGCGTGGATATCGCATGTTCACCACCGGCTGTAGGGGATGCCGTTCAGGCCGGCCTTGCCCGAGGTCGACACCACGTCGTAGACGTCGTCGCCCTCGCGCGGCTCCTTCGCCTCGCTGGCATAGCTGCGCTTGCCCCAGGTCTGGGCATCGCTCAAGGCCGGGTCGGCGTTGAAGGGGTCGCGCGGCAGGCGCCGCAGGAAATAGATCTTGGCCTTCTTCGGGCTGCGCTGGTCGGTCACGCCCTCGACCAGCAATTCCAGCCGCGGCGGGTAGCCGGTGGCGCCGGCCGCCTTGGCGACGCGGCCCTCGTCGGCGGCCTTCTTGTAGGCGTCGATACCGGCACGGATTTCGCGCAGCGAGGCGCGCAGCGTGGCTTCGTTGCGGCGCTGGATCACGGTCTGCCCCACCGGCACTGCCATCGCCCCGAGCAGAGCCAGAATCGCCAGCGTGACCAGCAATTCGATCAGGGTGAAACCGCGGGCGCGCCGGGACATCATCAGTTGCTGTTCGTGCGCGCCGGTGCCGGTGCGGGTGCTGTCGACACCGCGGGCGCCGGAATCGGCGTGACCGTGATGCCCGGCGTGGCCGGCAGCGAGGTCGCCGGCACCGACGGCGGCGCGGCTGGCGGCGGACCGCCGGCGCTGACGCTGGTGGCCGGGATCATCGCGCCGGCTGGCTGGCTCATTGGCTGGCTGATTGGCTGGCTGATTGGCTGGCTCATGGGCTGGCCCGGCTGCTGATTCGGCGCCGGCAAGGCAACCGGCGCAGCAGCGGCGGCATTAACAGAAGCGGCAGCAGGCACCACCGCGCCTGCCACCGGACGCGCCCCGGGCGCCGCCGGCAGCACCGCCGCGGCGCGCAGCGCGGTGTCCGGACGGCGACGGAAGCTGGACTCGGTGCCGGCGCTGAATTCGGAACTGGCTGCCGCCGGCCGCTGCAGGTTGCGGATCAGGTGGGGCGTGATCGACAGCACCACCTCGGTCTTGTCGCGCGTGTCCTGGCCGCTACCGAACAGGCGGCCCAGCAGCGGCACGTCGCCCACGCCGGGCAGCTTGGTGCCGCTGCTGCGGTCTTCGTTCTTGATCAGGCCCGCCAGCACCTGGTTCTCGCCATCCTTCAGCTGCAGCATGGTGGTGGCCGAACGGGTGCCGATGCGGTAGGCCGTGGTGCCGCTGCTGGTCTTGATGGTGTCGACCAGGTTGCTGACCTCGAGCGAGATGCGGATCCCGACTTCGTTGTTCAGGTAGATGGTCGGTTCCACGTTCAGGGTCAGGCCGACGTCGACGTAGTTCACCGATTCCGACGCGAAGCCGCCGACGCCGGAGGAGATGGTGGTGGTAATCGTCGGCAGCTTGTCGCCGATGACGACCTTGGCCTTTTCCTTGTTGCGCACGCGGATGCGCGGATTCGCCAGGGTATTCGAGTCGCTGTCGGTCTTCTTGGCGGTGACCACGGCGGAGACGCCGGAGACGCCGATATTCCCGCTATTCAGCCCGCGCAACTGGTCGATCGTCAGCGCGCCGCCGGCGCTCTGCAGCGGCGCGAAGGCCAGGCTGGTGGGCCAGTCGACGCCGAGGTCGAGCAGGCGGCTGCGCTGTACTTCCAGCACCTCGACGTCCAGCATCACCTCCGGCTCGGGCACGTCCTGCAGCGCCACCAGCTGGGACGCCAGGCGCACCGCTTCCGGGCTGTCGCGCAGGATCACGAGATTCAGTTTTTCGTCGACCACGATGTCGCGCGACTTGAGAATCGTCTTGAGGGTGTTGGCCACGCTCTTCGCCTCGGCGTTCGCCAGGTAGAAGGTCTTGACCGTCATCTCCTGGTATTCCTTCTGCTTGGCGGCGATGTTCGGGTAGATCAGGATGGTGTTGCCGTCCATGACCTGGCGCTCGAGCTGGTTGCTCATCAAGAGGTAATACACGGCCGCTTCGACCGTCGAATTCTTGAGGAAGACCGAGGCGCGCTGGTCGGTCTTGACGTCCTTGTCAAACAGGAAGTTCAAGCCCGAGTGGCGCGCGATGACTTCGAAGATCTGCTTGATCGGGGCGTCGCGGAATTCCAGGCTGATGGGGGCGCGGAAGGCGGCGGCCAGCCCGCTCTCGGCGGGTGCCTGCGCGGCTTTCTCGTTGATCTCGGCCAGCAGCTGGCGCGCCGGTTCGTGGGTCGGGCGCTCGGTCAGCACCGCGCCCAGCTTCTGGCGCGCGGTCTCGACGTCCTTGCTCTGGAGTGCCGCGCGCGCGTCGTCCACCAGCACGGCCTGGCGGCGGTCGGCGTCGACCAGGCGCAGGCCGGCGCGGGCGCGGTCGTTGACCGGATCGATGGCCAGCACGCGCTGGAAATCCTGCAGCGCGGGCTCGGGCTGGCCGGCCGCCAGCGCGCGCTCGGCCTGGGTCAGCAGGCGGTTGGTGGCGCCGTCGCGGGCGCGCAGCCAGGCCGCCTTGTAGGTCACGTTGGTGGGGTCGGCCGCGACAGCCTGCTGGTACTTGGCCAGGCCGGCCTCGACCTTGTCCTGGGCGAGCAGTTCATTGCCCTCGCGGTAAGCCTGCTGGGCGGCGCAGCCGGCCAGCAGCAAGGCCACTGCCGCCGGAATCAACAGGCGGGACAACAGGCGGGGCACAGGACGAATCACTCGAACACTCCAATATTGAGCTGCTGAACCTGGTTCAGCGGCAAGTAAGTCAAGGTCAGAATTGGCGGCGCGATCGCGTCCACGCGATACATGCCGTCGAGGACCTCGTTCGCACGCGCGACATAGGTACGGTCGCCGCGCGCCAGGTAGACTTCCCAGGCGCCGCCGCCGACCGACTTGCCGATGAAGGTGAAGGGCAGCGGCGGCGCCATCGGCGGCGGTGGCGGCGGCGCTTTCACCACGGCTTGCGGCGGCGGTGGCGGGGTCCAGTCCTGGCGCCCGAACACGCCGGGTCCATTCTGGTCCTGGCCGAAGCGGCTGTCGCTGTCGCCGATCAGGACCTCGCGCGCCACCAGCGGCAGGATCGCCTGCCCTTTGGCCTCATCCTCTTGCGCGGGCGCCGGCGCACGCGGCGCGCTCACCCGCGGCGCCGGCAGCGCTTCCAGCCTTGCCGCGGGTCGCGGACCAGGCGCCGCCGCGCCCCGCTCGACCGCTTCCGCCACCCCGGCGTCGGGGGTGCGGTCGCCGAACAGCACCAGCGCCGCGGCGGCCACCAGCGCGGCGCCCAGCGCCAGGTGACGCGGCTTCATGGGCGGCTTCATTGCGCGCCTCCGGCGGCGTCGGCCAGGTAGAAGGTCAGGCGCAGGCGCGCCTCCACCACCGGGTCGCCGATGCTGTCACGGCGGAAGCTGACGTCGTCCAGGGCGGCGAAGGGAAGCGCGCGCAACGCGGCCAGCGCGAATTGCCAGATCGCGGCGTAACTGCCTTTCACCGGCAGATTCACCTGGTAGGTGTGGACGCGCGCGTTGCGGTCCCAGGCGCTCTTGTATTCGCCCTGGCTCAATACCAGGCCGCTTTTCGCGGCCAGGTCGAACAGGGTGCGCACCTGCTGCTCGGCGTTGCGGCGCTGGCCGAGGGCGGCGTAGAAGGCGTCCAGGTTGTCAATTGGCGCGGCCGATAATGCGGCCGGGGCGCTGGCCTCCGCCTTCGGCGCCTTCGCGGCCTGGCTTGCCGCCATTGCGCGCGCGCGCAATGCGTCACGCTCCGCCTGCTGCTGGAACAGCGCATGCACCAGCCAGGTCAGCGCCGCGGCCGACACCAGCAGCACGGCAAGCACGCCCAGCATGACCGGGCCGGCGCGCAGCAGCGCCAGGCGCAGGCGCAAGGCCAGGCCGGCGAAGCGGATCTGGTTCATGGCGCCACCCTCCAGCGCGCATCGATCTGGAAGCGGATCGGGCGGTTCGGATCCTGTTCGTTGATCTCGTGGCGCGCCAGCAGCACGCTGTCGAACCAGTCGATGCGCTGCAGCTGGCCGACGTAGGCGAACATGTCGTCGCTGTTCTTGGCCTCGGCGGTGATGCGCACGCTGCGCTTCCTGGCATCCGGTTCCAGCGCCAGCAGCGCGATGCCGGCCGGGGTGGCGGCCTGGATGGCATCGTGCAGGCCGCGCCACGGCAGATTCAGCTGCATCACGGCGGCGTTCACGGCGGCGGCCTGGGCCTCGGGCACCGGCGCGCGTACCGGTGCCGCCACCCGCGCCAGGGCGGCCTGGCCGCTGCGTGCCTGCCCTTGCGCGCGCAGTCGCTCCACCGCCGCCACCTCGTCGCGGTAATTGACGCCGGTGACGAACAGGTTGATGCCCAGGATGACCACGGCCGGCAGCAGCGCCCAGGCGCCGCGCGGCGCGTGGAACAGGGCGCGGCGCAGGCTCTGCGGCGCGAAATCGATGCGCACCTTCTTCATGGTGCCCTCCCGGTCAGAGCCAGGCGCGCGCTGTCCGGCCACAGCGGGTCGGTCTCGTCCTCGAACAGGGTGCAGGCGAATTTCAGGCGGCCGGCGCTGCTGGCCCAGCCTTTGGGCGCCGGACCGCACACCTGCAGGCGTTCCGGGCGGCCCAGGCCCACCCGCAGCGCTTCTCGCGCCACGTGCCCTTCCAGCCAGTCGCGGTCGGCGCCGGGCGGGATCGGCGTGGTGCGCACCGCGGCCAGGGTCTTGCCGTCGAAGGCGGCCACGCTCAGCACGTCACCATGGACCACGCCGAACCAGGCGCCAGTGCGGCGCGCCCGGCGGTGCTGGTTGAGGGCGGCGACGAACTGCGGCACGATCTCCACCAGGTGGAAACGGTGGCTGCGCGCCGCCGCTGCCAGGGTGTCGAGCAGCGGCTGCGGGATGGCGGCGGCCAGGAAGGGTTGCGTGGCGTTCCAGTCGGCCCCGATCTTCCAGCCATCCACGCCCGCCCCGAACAGGGCCTGGAAGCGCAGCGCGGCCGCGCCCTGCAGGTCGGCCATGCGGCTGGCGCCTTGCGGCGGCGTCACCTGCCACAGGCGCACCAGTTCATCGGAGAGCACCACCGTCACCGGCCAGCCGGCGCTGGCGTGCTCGCCCAGCAGCATGGCGAGTGCGACGCCGATCGCGGCAGGATTGCCACCGCCGGCGCGCACCTGCCCGAGCAGGCGGGCGCGCTCATGGCGCCACAGGCTGGTGCGCACCAGCGCCAGGCCGTCGGGCGCAATACCGATGCGCAGTGCGCGTCCCAGGCGCGGCATGATAGTGCTAAGCATGCAGGGTCACCCGGCGGATTTCCTCGATCGTGGTGGCGCCGCGCCGCACCAGGTCGAGCGCGGCCAGGCGCAGGCTGCGCGTGCCGTTGGCGGCGGCGGCGGCCTTGATGCGGCGGATCGGCTGCTTGTCGACGATCAGTTCGCGGATCTCGTCGTTCAGGGTCAGGATCTCGGCGATCGAGCGCCGTCCCTTGTAGCCGGTGCCGCGGCAGTCGCCGCAGCCCTTGCCGCGCATGAACAGGTAGTCGATGACCTCATGCCTTTCCAGGTGGGCGGCAGCCAGCTCGGCGTCGTCCGGGTCGTAGCGGGTGGCGCAGTGCGGGCAATTCATGCGGATCAGGCGCTGGGCCCAGATGCCGTTCAGGGCCGACACGAAGGCATATGGGTCGATGCCCATGTGGGTGAAGCGGCCGAACACGTCGAACACATTGTTGGCGTGGACGGTGGTCAGCACCAGGTGGCCGGTCAGGGCCGACTGCACCGCGATTTCGGCGGTCTCGCGGTCGCGGATCTCGCCCACCATGATCTTGTCCGGGTCGTGGCGCAGGATCGAGCGCAGGCCCTTGGCGAAGGTCAGCCCCTTCTTTTCGTTGACTGGAATCTGCAGGATGCCGGGCAGCTGGTATTCGACCGGGTCTTCGATGGTGATGATCTTTTCGCGGCCGTTGTGGATCTCGGTGAGCGCCGCATACAGCGTGGTGGTCTTGCCCGAGCCGGTGGGCCCGGTCACCAGCAGCATGCCGTAGGCTTCCTGGGCCAGCTGGCGCAGCGTCACCAGCGAAGGCGCGTCGAAGCCCAGCGCTTCCAGCGTCAGCGCGCCATAGGCTTCGATCATGGCGCGCTTGTCGAGGATACGGATCACCGCGTCTTCGCCGTGGATGCTCGGCATGATCGAGACGCGCAAGTCGATGTCGCGCCCGCCCGCCTCGACCCGGAAGCTGCCGTCCTGGGGCACGCGGCGCTCGGCGATGTCGAGTTCGGCCAGCACCTTCAGGCGCGAGATGATGTGCTCGGCCAGCTCGATCCCGCCGACCGAGGCCGCGTGATCGAGCACGCCGTCGACCCGGTACTTCACCGCCAGGCCGCCGGCGGTGCTCTCCAGGTGGATGTCGGAAGCGCCGGCTTTCAGCGCATCGTACAAGGTGGAATTGACCACCTTCACCGCCGGGCTGGCCGCTTCCGACACGCTGGCGAAGGACAGCACGGTGGCGCTCTTGCCGTCGCGGCGCGTCTCTCCTGCGCCCTCACCGCCCAGGGTATCGACGGCGCGCGCCGATTCCTCCTGCTTGCCGAGATAGGCCTGGATGTCGGCCGCCAGCGCCAGCCGCAGGTGCAGCGGCCTGGACGGCGTGCTGCCGGCGCGCGCCTGCAGCCAGGTCTGCAGGTCGAGGTCGAAGGGATCGGCGATCACGCCGGTCAGGCGTCCGTCCGCAGCGCGCAGCAGCACGCAATGCCGGGCGAGCGCCTGCGCCAGCGGCAGCAGGTCGAAGGCCGGCTGCTGGCCGAACATCTCCAGCGTTTCCATCACGGTCAGGCCGAAGGGCTCGGCCAGCTGGCGCACGATCTGGCGCGCTTCCAGGCCGGCCAGGTCCTGCAGTTCCTCGACCAGGGAGCGGTGCGACTGGCGGCTCTGGGCACGCGCACGCGCCAGCAGCGCGGCGTCGAAGGATGGCAGCGGATTCGCGTTCAAGACATGTCCCCTGCAAGGTCGAAGATCGGCATATAGAGCAGCACCACGATGGCACCCACCACCAGGCCGATGGCCGCCATCAGCAGCGGCTCGAAGGTGCGCGTGAAGCGGTCGATCCAGCGCCCGATTTCGCCGTCGTAGAAAGCGGCCGAGCGGCTCAGCATCGGCCCCATCTCGCCGGTGCGCTCGCCCACGCGCAGCATGCGCAGCGAAATCGGCGTGGTCAGGCCGTTGGCTTCGAAGGCATCCGACAGCGGGCGTCCGGATTCGATGGCGGCGCGCGCCGCGCGCAGGCCGGCCGCGATGCCGGGCGAGACCATGCTCTGCACGGTGTCGAGCGCGGCGACGATGGTGATGCCGCCTTCGCTGAGCATGCCCAGCGTCAGGTAGAGGCGCGACAATTCGTAGATGCGGGCGCGCTCGCCGATGCCCGGCAGCCGGCCGAGCAGGCGCGCGATGCCGCCGCGGCGCAGCGCGCGGCGCACGCTCCACACGCCGCCACCGATCAGCAGCGCGATCCCCAGCAGCAGGCCGGCGGTATGGCTGGCGGCGAACTGGCCCCAGTCCAGCATCAGGCGCGACATCAGCGGCAGGTTGCGTCCGGCGCCCTGGTAGACCTCGGCGAAGCGCGGCACCACATACGACATCAGGAACAGCGAGACGCCGCCGCCGACCGCCAGCAGGATCACCGGGTAGATCGAGGCGCTGACGATCTTGGCGCGCACGATGTCGATGCGCTGCTGGTATTCGATGTAGCGGTGCAGCGCGCGCGGCAGGTCGCTGGTGCCTTCCGCGGCGCGCACGATGCCGACGTAGAGTGGCGGGAACAGCGCCGGCTGGGCCGCCAGCACGCCCGAGAAACGCTTGCCTTCGCGCAGGCCGCCGAGGAGGCGTTCCAGCACGCCGCGCGTGGCGGGGTTGGCTTCCTTTTCCAGCAGCGCTTCCAGGCTTTCGACGATGCCCAGGCCGGCGGTGAGCAGCGCCAGCAATTCCTGGCTGAACAGCACCAGCGACAGCTTGCCGCCACGCGCGCGCGGCAGTCCGGCGCGCGCCGGCTCGATCGCGCTGACGTAGAGGCCGCGCGCTTCGACCTGGCGCCGTGCGTCGGCCTCGTCCGGCGCATCGATCGTCAGGCTGGCGATGCTCATGTCGGGAGCGAGGGTGCGTACTGCGAACTGCATGGCGAAAGGATGGGGGAAGAAAATAAGACGCGGGATGCGTGGGGGATGATAGCGGCCGATTATTCGATTATTGCGAGCTGATGTCGGCGCCCTCGCCGGCACCGCCGGGCTGGCCATCCTTGCCGAGCGAAACGATCTCGTACTCGCCCTTGGTACCGGGTGCGCGGTACTGGTAGGCATGGCCCCAGGGGTCGGCGGGCACGCCTTTTTTCAGGTAAGGGCCGTTCCACTTGGCGGCGGCGGTGGGGGGCGCCGTCATCAGCGCGTTCAAGCCTTCTTCGCTGGTCGGATAGCGGCCGACGTCGAGACGGAAGGTGTCGAGCGATTTTTCGAAGGCTTCGATCTGGGCGCGCGCCACGGTCACCTCGGATTTGCCGAGCTGGGAAAAATACTTGGGGCCGACATAGGCCGCCAGCAGGCCGATGATGACGATCACCACCAGCAGTTCGAGCAGGGTAAAACCGGCGCTCCGGCGCAACCCCTGACGCGGCCCGGCAATGCTCTGATTCAACTCATAATGCATCCAAACAACTCCTTCATTCCCAGTGCTCGAGACTTCTTGCTCTATTGAAAAGCGCGCATGCAGGCTACCATGTGGCCGCTTGCCGGACAATGCATTTATGCGCACGCTGTCGCACTATCGCATGCGTTCCGGGAGGCGGCTTAGTCCGCCACAAGCATGCATGCTTTAAACATACTTGATAGTACGGATATACTGAACATCCCCGCCAACGATCCGAGCCCATGAGAAGCAAATCCGAGCAGCGCCGCGCCCACATCCTGCAAGTCGCCGCCGCGACCTTCACTGAACTGGGTGTGGAAAGCACGACCATGTCGGAAATCGTGAATCGGATCGGCGGCTCCAAATCGACCATCTACAGCTATTACCCGTCGAAGGCGGAACTGGTGCAGGCCGTCGTCAACTACGCCGCCGAAATCAAGCTGCGCGAAGCCTTCACGCTGCTCGACCCGGCCAGCTCCCTCGCCGACACCTTGCGCCAGTTCGGCCGCACCTACCTGACGCAGCTGCTGACGCCGGAAATGCTGTCGGCGATGCGCATCGCCCAGCAGGACGGTGCCCGCAGCGGCACCGGCCAGCACTTTTACGAGAACGGGCCGCGCGTCGGCTGGGACATGATGCAGACCTGGCTGGAACACCAGGCCGCGGCCGGCACCCTGGTCGACTGCGATGGGCGGGTCGCGGCGATGCACCTGAAAGGCCTGCTCCAGAGCGAACTGCTGGACCAGGCCATGTTCGGCCTGCCGCCGCCGCCGGCGCCGGCCATCCGACAAGCCGCCGACCGCGCGATCGACGCCTTCCTGCACGCCTACGTCCCTCGCTGAAACGGCGTCCCGGACGCAGGCCGGCCGCGCGCCGGGCCGGCCCGGGCGCAGCTTCCCCTACCCCGCGTTCCCTTGAAACGTGGCATTACCTTTATTGAAACACCTGCCTATACTGTACCGACTGGTATCAATATGCATTGTATGCCATGGCGTCCCGGCCCGCGAAGCGCCGGACCGGACGCGGTCGATGAACTCAAGAAAGGTAGTAATGAACAAATCAGGTCCATGCCGGGGCGCACTCGCGCTGGCGCTATGCATTCCCTTCGTCCTGGCGCATGCCGCGCCTGCGGACCAGGCGCCCGTCAGCGAAACCCCTGCCGCCAAGGCGGCCCGTGCGGAGCGCGAAGCGGTCGCCGAGAAACAGAAGCAGCTGTTCGACGACAAGAACATCCCGGTCGAGGCCCAGGCCGGCCCCACCACCCTCATCGACCTGCCCCAGGACGAAGCGGACGCACCGGGAGCGGTCAAGCCATGACGATCCAGCGCAACATCGCCTGCAGGCAGGCATTCGGCAAGACCGCCATTGCGCTCGCGCTTGCGCCGCTCTTCGGCGCCGCATATGCGGCCGACACCGCCACGCCGCGCAGCGGCAACGAGGTCGAAGCGCGCGTCGGCGCCATGATCGACAATATGTCGCTGGCGCAGAAGATCGGCTTCATCCGCGTCAACGACGGCCGCATGCTGCCCTTGCTGCCTTCGCAAGGCTTGCCCGGCACCGTGGCCTACGATTCGTCGATGGGCGTGCACGTGAACAACGGCACCTTCGGCGCGCAATACCCGTCGCAGTCGGCCCTGGCTGCCACCTGGAGCATCAACCGGGCGCGCCAGTTCGGGCTGGCGATCGCCTACGAAACCCGCCAGGCCGGCGCCCAGCAGATGCTGACGCCCGGCCTGAACATGTACCGCACCCCCTACAACGGCCGCAACGCCGAATACCTGAGCGGTGAGGATCCCTTCCTCGGCGCCGTGCTCGGGCCGGCCGTGATCAACGCGGTCCAGGCCCAGGGCATCCAGGCGGCGGCCAAGCACTTCGTCGCCAACGACAACGAAGCCAACCGCCACCTGCTGGACGTGACGGTCGACGAGCGTTCGCTGCGCGAGATCTACCTGCCGGGCTTCGAATCGGCGGTCAAGAACGCCAACACGGCTTCCGTGATGTGCGCATTCAACAAGGTCAACGGCGACTACGCCTGCGAGAACCACCACCTGATCACCGACGTGCTGAAGGGCGAATGGGGTTTCCAGGGCTTCGTGATGAGCGACTTCAACTCGATCCACCACCCGCAAAAAGGCGCCTGGGCCGGCACCGACCTCGACATGCCGAGCGGCCTGGCCTTCAACGACGCCACCATGTATGACCTGATCTACAGCAACCAGGTGCCGATGGTGGTGCTGGACGACAAGGTCAGGCGCAACCTGCGCGCCATGGTCAGCTATGGCTTCGACAAGGGCTTGCCGGCACCGACCGCGCTCGACAAGCGCCATGGCGAGAATGCCGCGCTGGCGGTGGCGCGCGAAGGCATCGTGCTGCTCAAGAACGACAATGCGAACGGCCGCTCGGCGCCGCTGCTGCCGCTGGCGATCAATGCCCGCGTGGCCGTCATCGGCGACATGGCGCTGCAAGCGCCGGCCTCGCCCTTCGGCACCGCCTGGTCGCCACCCAACCGTTATGTGACCGAACTGAACGGCTTGCAGCAGCTGAACGTCGACAGCGCCAACGTCACGTATTTCCCGGCACTGTCGCTCAACCCGGCGTCCTCGGTCTGGTACCAGCCGGATGCCACGCCGCAGGCGCTGGTCCCCGGCCTGAAGGCCGAGTATTTCGCCAACACCGAACTGAGCGGCGCGCCGGTGCTGACCCGCACCGAACCGGGCGTGGCCTGGAATTTCATCGCCGGCACCAATGCCACCGCCGCCGGCAGCACCGCCATCGAGGGCTTCAACCCGGCCGGCGGCGCCTTCTCGGCGCGCTTCAGCGGCACCATCCAGCCGAGCGTCAGCGGCCCGCAGGTCTTCAAGGTGCGTGCCGACGGCGCCTATAAACTCTGGGTCGACGGCAAGCTGGTGCTGGACTTCGATGGCGCACCGGTTGCCGGCGACGTCATCAATGCCCTCAGCAAGAGCGCGAAGACCGACAAGCTGAAGGCCGGCCAGACCTATAGCGTCAAGCTGGAATACCGGCGCCTGACCGGGTCCTATTTTCCAGTGCTCGGCAGCATCAATGGCGTGCAGATGAGCTGGGCATCGCTGGCGGCACCCGAGGAACTGGGGAAGTATGACGCCGTGGTCGTCGCGGTCGGCAAGAATGCCGAGTACGAAGGCGAGTCCAACGACGTCGCCTTCGACTTGCCGGAATTCCAGTCCGACCTGATCGCCAGCGTCGCCAAGGTGAATCCGAACACCGTGGTGCTGATGCACGGCGGCGGCCCTTCCAACATGCTGCCATGGTCGAAACAGGCCGGCGCTGTGCTGGAGGCCTGGTACCCGGGCCAGTACGGCGGCCAGGCGCTCGCCGAAATCATCTACGGCAAGGTCAACCCTTCGGGCAAGCTGCCGGTCACCATCGGCAAGCGCGAGGCCGACTACCCGTCGTACGCCAGCTACGGGGCGCTGGCCGACTACCAGCCGGCCGGCACCTTCGCGGACGCGGCCACCAACACGGCCAGGAAAGACATGAATTATTCGGATGGCGTGTTCATGGGCTACCGCGGCTTCGACAAGGCCGGCACCAAGCCGCTGTATGCTTTCGGCTTCGGCTTGTCGTACACCAGCTTCAAGTACGGCAAACTGACGCTGTCGGACGACAAGCTCAAGGCCGATGCCACCATCGACGCCACCTTCACACTGACCAACAAGGGCCGCGAGGATGGCTTCGAGGTCGCCCAGCTGTACGTGCGCCCGGTGAATCCGGCGGCGGCGCGTCCGCTCAAGGAGTTGAAGGGCTTCGCCAAGGTGTTCCTGCGCGCCGGCGAAAGCAAGCAGGTGACGATCCCGATCGATGCCCGTTCGCTGTCGTACTACGCCCAGGGCAAGGGCACCTGGCAGCTCGACGCCGGTAAATACCGCATCCTGGTGGGCGCTTCGTCGGACGACCTGCCGCTGGACGCGACGCTGACCGTGCCCGCCGCGGCCCAGCTGTCGACCGGCAGCTCGAACCCGCTGCCGTTGCCGCTGCGCCAGGCGGTCCAGGTCACAGCCGGCCAGGCTTACTGATCCGTCCTTTCCGGTCTTCCCGGCATCGCTTCCAACCCTGCCCGGCATCGCCCGGCAGGGTTTTTTCATGTCCCGCTGCTCAACCGCCGGCCCGCCTGAAACCGGGGCCGACGATCATTGCGCTCCGGGCGCGCCCCCGCCCGCGTTCGGCTGGCAGGTGCCGGCCTTGCATACCGCGCCCGGATCCGGCATGAAGCGGCAGTTCGACATGCGGCCGTCGGCCGTGTTGGCGGCGCGCCGCTCGGCCTGGTACTGCGCGCCCAATGCCTGCAACTCGGCTTCCGGCGTGTGCGCCGAGGACCAGGCCAGGTAGCGCTCCGGCCCGCCGCAAGCGCGGGCGCCGAGCGCCAAACTGTGGCATTGGGCATCGCTCGAACAGGATGGGGTGCCGACCAGGGCCTGGATGCGGCGCAGGGTGGCGTCCGCCGCAGCGGGCTGCGCGGCGCCGGTGGCAGTCCCGCCCTGGCCGGCCGCGCCCGGCCCCGCACGCAGGATGGCGGCATGGGAGACGGCGGCGGGTTGGGCGCTTTCGGCGCCGACGCAGCCGCTCGCGCACGCAGCCAAAAGTAAAAGAATAAGTTTTCGCATGCCACATCATCCTGTGACGGCGTCATTCAGGTCAAGTGTGCATTACCGCGCGCCGCCATGCCATCGAGCTTGATTGCCTGAAATAACTGGGTGAAATCTTTCGATGTTTGTGTGAAATCTAGGGCACAAACAGCGTGGTTTTAGTGCTACATGGCATGGAAACAGTATTTAGTTTCCGCAGAGATATTTCCTAATATCATCTTTTAACTTCGGCTATCTAACACCATGTTACATTCCCCTGCATTAAAACTTACACAATTTAAGGAAAAATATTGGCTTGCGGAAAAAAAGTGTCGCTACAATGGCTCATCCGTAATGTGAAAGTTTCCGAAAATCATGAAATCACCGATCTTCCGCACCGCCGCCGCCTTCGCTCTCGCCGCCCTGCTCGCCGCTTGCGGCGGCAGCCCATCCGACCAGGAAGTACTGACTGCGGCATCGATGCAGACCGGCGTGACGACGACCGCCGTTGCCGGCGGCGTCAGCGCCGCATTGGCCACCTCACCAGCCACCCCGTCGGCCAACACCTCCGCCCCCACCGTCATCGCCGCCAACAGCCCGGCCCCTGATTGCGCCGCCGATGGCTGCAGCAGCCTGCGCATCATCGACGGCAACGCCGAAGCCTGGCGCTACGACGCCATGCGCCGCGCCGCGCCGCAAACCTGATCCTGCCGCAAACCTGACCCTGCCGCAAGCCTGACCCCGGCCCTGCCGCCGCGCGACGCCGGCCGCACGGTCGTCTAGCTCTCCAGCAGGCGCAACTCGAGGCAGCGCGCCAGCGCGTGCGCCCGGTTGCTGACCCCGAGCGCGCGGTAGATGCGCTGCAAGTGGTTCTTGACGGTCAGGCCGCTGATGCCCAGGATCTGTCCCATCTCGCCATTGCTCTTTCCCTCGCGCAGCCAGCCGACGATTTCGGTCTCGCGCTCGCTCAGGGGACGCTTCGGCAGCGCGCCGCGGCGGCGGACCTCGCCATCCAGGACCGACGGGTGCGCCGGCAGCCTCGCCAGCGCCAGGTGCAGATGGGGCAGCAGCAGCTCCAGGAAATAGGCATGGCGCGGGCCCGGACGCATCGGCAGCCCGAACAGCACGAAGACACTGGCGCCGGCACTGGTCTGCCCGGTACCGTGGACCAGCGCGCTGTCGATGCCGATCGCGTCCAGCTCCGCGCCGAAGCGCTCGAGCGGGCCCTCCCCCCGCGCGCCGCCGCCATCGAATACTGCCGGCAGGCGGGCCCCGACCATGCAATGACGCGCGATGCGCAGCGCGAGGCCGTCGCGCTGCCCGGCAAGCGCGCGCGCCGCGCCCGGCGCCAGCACGGTGCCGTGCACGCACTCGATGCGCCGCAGCGCTCCGTCGGGCCCGAACTGCAGGCAGGCCAGCACCTGGTGCGGCAACAGGGCTTGCAACTGGCCCTGCGCCCACAGGAACAGCTGGTGCCTGCTCGCCACGCGCAGCCCCGATTCGATGCTGCTCAGCAGGTACTCCTGCTCCAGGCGGCTGAGGATGACGACCGCTTCCATGCGGTTCAGGCGGCGCCGGTCCAGTCGCGGACATCGCGCGCGCGCCAGACGAAGCGGTAACCGCTGCCGCGCACGGTTTCGATGCGCTGCTGGTGGCCGCTCGGCTGCAGCGCGCTGCGCAGGCGTCCGACGTGGGTGTCGACGGTACGCTCGTCGAGCACGGCATGGCGGCCCCAGACCTGGTCCAGCAACTGGGAACGCGTGTGCACCCGCTCCGGATTCTGCATCAGGAAATTTAGCAAGCGAAACTCGATCGGCCCCAGCGCCAGCTGGCGCGACCCGGCGGTCACGCGCTGGGTGTTGGGGTCGAGGCGCAGGCCCGCCATCTGTACGGCGTCGGCGTCCAGCGTCGCCAGCGGCGTGCGCCGGCGCAGCACGGCGCCGATGCGCGCCAGCAGCTCGCGCGGATTGAAGGGCTTGGTGAGATAGTCGTCGGCGCCGGACTCCAGCGCCAGGATCTTGTCGTGCTCGCCGGCGCGCGCCGACAGCATGATGATCGGCAAATCGCGCGTGGACGCGCGTGCACGCAGGCGCCGGATCAGCGCCTGCCCGGACTGCCCGGCCAGGTCCCATTCGAGCAGCAGCATGTCGGGCGCACCATCGTCGATAGCGACGAGCGCCGACTCGGCGTCGAGGCAGCTGGCGACGCCATGCCCGGCATGCGTCAGGTTCAGGGCCAGCAACTGGCGGATGGCGGGATCGGGGTCGACCACGAGGACGTGTGCGGTCATGCGGCTATCCTAAACAGATCAATTCTCTACGACGAGCGGATTTTAATATGCAGGAAGCGTGCTCGACTGAACAATATGATTTGTTGTGGGGATTCAGAGCTTTGCCGACTAAATTGCCGACATGCAGGACGCCTGAAGGCAGGCGGGTTTGACGAGAAACGCGGAGTGCGCGACGACAGTGTCGGCAGTTGTAAAAAGGGTACAAAAAAACCACCTGCCCTTGAGGGACAGGTGGTCAGGCAAGGGTCTGGCGGGCGATCAGCGGCTGCGGCGGCGCAGCGTGTAGCCCATCAGGCCGAGGCCGGTCAGCAGCATGGCCAGTTCGCCGGGTTCCGGCACGTCGGTGACGGCCGGGGTCACGCTGGCATAGGCGTTGGCGGGCGACAGCACATCGTCGACGCCGGGCAGCAGGTCGATCTGCACCAGGTAGCCCGGCAAGCCGAGGTTGGTGCTCATGTCGGCGCCGAACAGCGCGGCGCCGAAGGTGGTGCCGGCGCCGCTGCCGCTGCCGCTGCCGTCGAAGCTGACGTCGAAGCTGAACAGGCCGCTCAGCACGATTTCCTGGAACAGATCGCTCCAGGTTTCGCTGTTGTCCAGCACGACGCTGCCGTCGACCGTGCCGCTGCTGGCACCCACGCGGTCGGTGGAGTCGCCGAAGACGCCCGTGAAGTGGCTCAGGGTGGCGCTGACCGGCGCCGCGCCTTCGAGCGCACCGAGGCTGAGGTCGAGGTAGGCGGTACCGGTGCCGAGGGCCGCGGTGTCGATCGACACGTGGTAGGTCGGGCCGGCGACAGCGGCGCCCGCGCCGGATACCAGGGCCAGGGCCAACAGCGAGCGGGACAGCATGGATTTGATGTTGAACATTTTTCTTTTCCTGATTAGAAGGTGCCGCTGATCAAGACCGGCTTGTAGCCGATCGTGCTCTTGTTCGGGTTCGAGAAGGTGGTGGTGACCGTGACGCTGGCGCCGGGCGCCAGGCTGCTCACCGGCAGCGTGATGTAAGGCGCGCCGCCCTGGGTGCCGCTCGCATTGTCCAGCGTGATGCCGGTGCTCAGGGCATCGAGGCGGAACTGCAGCGGGCCGTTCAGCGTGGCGCCGCTGGTGTTGGTAAAGGTGACGCTGCCGCTGGACTTCGACGTGCCACGGTTCAGCACCAGGCCCGACTGCGCCACCTTGACGCTGGCCGTCACGTCGACCGAGGCCGCCACCAGGTTCAGGCTTACCACCACCGGATCATGGTCGGACGCGCGGAAGGCATTGTCGGCGTAAGGGTCGTCGGCGGTGTCGCCGATGTTGTAGTCGATCGCTTCCGGCTCGTCCGCGTTGTTGTGCCACTCGGTCACGCCGGTCACCTGCGGATCCAGCGCGCTGCTGGCCAGCGCGTGGTCGAGGTAGCCGCTGTTGCCGTTGAAGACATAGGAGTACGGGGTGCCGCTGGCGCGCACGAAGCGTTCCAGTTCGTTGACCATGCCCTTGCCGGTCAGGTAGGCGATCGGATCTTCGTGGCCGTAGGAATTGAAGTCGCCCACCGCCAGCACGTCCGGATCGCCGCTGGCCGCCACCACCGCCGGGATGAAGTAATCGTTCAAGCGCTGGGCCTGCTGCACGCGGGTGGCGTTCCAGCAGCCCTGGCCGTCGCCGCTGTCGGTGTTGCCGCTGCCGCCGCCGCAGCTGCCCTTCGACTTCAGGTGATTCACGATCAGCGAGAACTTGGCGCCGTTGGCGTTGACCTTGAAGGTCTGGGCCATCGGCGGACGGTTGTTGATGGCGTCGTTGTCCGACAGCGCGCCGCCCACCAGCGACAGCTTGCCCGGCTTGTAGATCATCGCCACGCGGATCGCGTCGGTGCCGGTGGCCGGCGGCTTCGGTACGTAGGCGTAGACGGTGCTGCCGATGGCCTGGTTCAGCGCATTGACCAGGTAGCTCACCGTGGTGTCGCCATTGTTCTCGATTTCCATCAGGCCGACCGCGTCGGCATCCATCGCCTTCAGCTCGTTCACGATCTTGTCGCGCTGACGAATGAATTCGGCCATGTTGTCGGCGCCGCGGCAATTGCTGGCGCGGGTGGTGCCGCCGACCGTGCAGCCCTGGCCGGTGGCGCCGCTGACGTTGCCGCCGTTGGTGAAGGTGGTGAAGAAGTTCAGCACGTTGGCGCTGGCCACGCGCACGTTGCCGGCGGCGATGCTAGGCGCCGCTTCGCGCGGGTTGGTGCGGCTGAACGATGGCGCCTCGATCGGCTGCAGCTTGTACCAGCCGCCGCCGCCGCCGATGGCGCCGAAGTCGAGCACGCCGACCAGGTCGTTGACGGTATCGCCGGCGCGCACGGTGCCGTCCTGGCCCAGGTAGGGAATGTGCTCGGGGGTGACAAACAGGTTATCGTCCAGCACCACCATATTGCGTTCGTTGGACGCGGCCAGCGCGACCGCTTCCGGGGTGCCCGGGCGGTAGCGGTTGGTCGGGGTCTCGAGGCGGCCGTTGCCCAGCACCAGCTCGCCGCGGTCGCCCAGGTAGGCGTTGCCGTTGACGGTCAGGGCGCCGCTGAAGCGCACCAGCATGCCTTCGTAGCGGCTCAGGTCTTCCGCACCCAGCTGGATGTTGGTCACGCCGACCGCCTTGCCGGCGCCGAGCCGGGTGACGGCGGTGGTGTCCTTGAACTCGGTGTAGGAACGCGGGGCGCCGGTCGGCGTGTATTCGGTGACGGTGCCGGTCACGCGCACCAGGTCGCCGACGTTGGCGCCGGTGGCGACGCCGAACACGTAGATGGCGTCCGAGGTGGTCGGGTCGCCGTCGCCGTCCGGGTCCTGGATGTAGAAGCCGTTGCTGAACTTCTTGGTGACCACGCCGGTGGTGGTCTGCACGGTGTTGGCGAAGGGGCTGGTGCGGCCGCTGCCCTGCAGTTGCGAAATGGTCTGCTCGCCCGAGACCAGCACGTTGACCGTGCAGCTGGCGCTCTGGCCATCGCCGTTGGCGAAGGTGATCACCACCGGATAGTTGCCGCCGGCGACGCTGGCGTCGACTGCCAGCTGGGCCGAGGCGTTGCCGCCAATGCCGCTGGCCGCGGTGAAGCCACTCAGGGCGATGCCGGCACGCGCGCCGCCGGTGATGCTGGCGGCATTGACGATGCTGTCCGGGTCGCTGGCCTGGAGCAGGCCGGCGAAGGCGGTGCCGGCCTTGCCCGAGATGCTGGCCGGGCAATTGGTGACGATCGGCTGCGCGGCCGGCGGCGTGGTGCCGCCGCCGCACTGGTTGAGCGCGCTGGCGGTATTGCGCGGGGTCGGCGCGCCGGTGCTGAAATCGATGCTGTTGTCGTTGCCGTCGGTGCAGCCGCCGCCGGCGCGCAGCGCCGCCAGCGAAGCGCTCAGGGTGCCGGTCGGGCCCTTGCCTTCGAAGAAATTGGTGCCGCTGCCATAACCGACCAGGTCTTGCAGCGCCGTCGAGCTGGGGGTGGCGCCGCTCAGGGCCGTCTGGGTACTCAGCAGTGCCACCTTGCCGGCGCCACCCGCCATCGCCAGGCTGCCGCTCGCATCCGCCTTCGGCAGGTCGACGCTGCCGCCGGTGCCGGCCGCTTCCTGCACGAGGTAGTACTGGCCTGGCTGGATGGTGCCGCTCAGCTTGGTGAGCGCCCAGCTCTCGCCCTTGGTGGCGGCGTACTGCACGCTCCAGGTGCTCAGGTCGACCGGGGTGGCACTGCGGTTGAACAGTTCGATGTAATCGTTCTTGTAGGTGGCACCGGAGTTGCCGCCACCGCCGTAGACCTGGCTGATAACGACGTCGCCCGGCGCGGCCAGCGCCGGGGCGGACAGGCCGGCGATCATGGCGGCGAGCACGGTCAGGCGGACGGGAATGGAGTGTGAAGCACGAAGGGTCATGGAGTGTCCTGGTGGGGATACGGCTGGTGCCGCTGTGACACGGCTTGTCATTAAGGAACTTACATATGGGATAGTAAATGCGCATATTGACAACATCATGACCACGCATTGGCCCGTTCGGACTAATCGGTACATCAGCGCTGGCGGTAAGGTGCCGCGAGAGGCTCGCCTATGAACAGCCCCTGGGTGGGCCAGGCGACACTCTTCCAATAAGCTTCGATCGCAGTATTGCCCTGTAGATAGTTTTTGAGCAACACGGTGGGATTGGGGAATTTCTGCCAATAATTACAGGGCTCCGTCACCGTGCCATAGCTGGCGGTGGCGCCCGCTTCCAGCCAGCGCAGGCTGCTCATCTGCCCGCTTTCTGCGGTATTCCCGAGCAAGTCGCCGCCCAACGAGGTCAGGTGATCGGCCAGGGCGCCCGGCATGAAACCCAGGGTCTCGAGTTTGCCGACCTCGGCCATGCCGGTCTGGTAGATCATGATGTCGCGCGCGCCTTCCAGCGCATCCGATTGCAAGGTGCGGGTGTTCAGCCGGCGCGCCGCGATGCGGCCCGGCGGCGGGAAAAAGGCGGTGCGTGAGTTGCGCGGCTTTTCGGAGGTCACCAGGTAATAGGCGCTGGCCGGTGCCAGCCGGAAGCCGGCGCCGGCGCCGCGGTCGATCAAGGCGCGCGCTTGCGCCACCGATTCGGTCGGCAGCAGCATCGACAGGCGCACGCCCAGCGCTCCTGGCTGCTGCGCCGGGCCCGCATTGAAATACGGGCTGGGCCGGCCGGCGGCGCAGGTGCGGGCGCACTGGGCCGGGTCGAAGCCGAGGGTGTAGGCGGCCGTGATCGCGTTGCACTCGACCTTGTAGGGCGCCGTCCAGACCATCAGCACCGCCTGCACCGCGGGGCCCAGGCGGGCATCGATCTCGTCCTTCAGCAGGAAGAAACGGGCGGCGCTGATCTCGTGCGGCTTGCCGGGGATGCTCACGTGCACCACGTTGGCGGCCGGGATGTTGCGGCGCTTGCGGTAGTACTCGCCGATCGCCACGCTGTTCGGCTCGGCATCGTTGATGACGATGGCCAGCTGGCTGGCCTGCAATGCGGGAGCGGCCTGGACAGGGGCGCCGCCGCACAGGGCAAGCAGGATGGCGGTGATGCAGCGGCAGGCAATCTGGCGGGCGATGTGCGGGGTCGTGGTCATGGGTCTCGGTGGCGGAAAAGAAACGGGAGCCCGAAGCTCCCGTTCATCCTGCCATGGCGCATGGCGCGCGCTTTAAGCCCGAGCGTGCTTCATGCTGTTTTCCTGCGTAGGGTGCGCGTTGCGTTCCGGCGCTGCGCCAGCGCGGCCCTTCCCCACATCGCCCCCATCACGCCCAGGCCGCCCAGCAGCATGGCTTGCCGGCCGGGCTCGGGAATCGGCGTGATCGCGAAGATTTCCATGCCATCGATGCGCACCGTGTCGCCGCCCTGGCTGCGGTCGATGATGCTGAAACCTTCTTCGGATGGGTTGCCGTAGCTGAGTTGCCACGACAAGCCGACGTCCATGGTGTCCGAGACGAACAGATCGGGGCCGGAACCGAACACCGGACCGAAATCGATGCCGTTGAAGGTCTGGCGCTGGCCCTGGCTGGGCAGCACGTAGCTGGACAGTATCTGGCGGTACACGGCCGGTTCGGTGAAATTGAACAGGAAGGCGGTACGCTGCCAGTCGCGCTCGGTTTCGTGCCAGCCCTCGCTGGCGTTCCAGCTTTGCGGGTTGTAGCCGCCCACCAGGTAGCTGTCACCGGCGTCGTTGCTGACTTCGAGCAGGGTGAAGCCGGCTCCCTTGCCGTCCGCCGCCGCGTGGAAGTCGGCCGAGGACTCGCCGGCTTGCCAGGTGTAGACATTGTTGAGGTTGAATTCGCCGGCGCCGAGCCAGCGTTCGAGCTGGGCATGTTTGCCCTCGTCCAGCAGGCGCGAGCCGCCGCTGATGTCGCCGGCCGCCGCCGGACTGGTCGTCGTGATGCCGGCCGCCGCCAGCGCGAGCGCCGCAATGATCGTCTTCATGGGGTTCCCCCGAACGGGTTCTCGACGAGGCATTGTATGCCCGCCGCATGGGGAGCCACGCACGGTAGATTGCCGGAAAAGGTGGCGCCGACGAGGATGCGAACAACGGCGAGCGGACGAAAAAAATGCGCGCCGCCTGGTTGGCGGCGCGCACTTGCCTGCGCGTTGGCGCGGAGCCCGGACGGGTCCGCTCCGGCCCGTCAGGCCGATCAGGCGCGCGAGTAGATGTCCTCGAAGCGGACGATGTCGTCCTCGCCGAGGTAGCTGCCGGACTGCACTTCGATCAGGTGCAGCGGCAACTTGCCCGGGTTTTCCAGGCGGTGGGTGGTGCCCAGCGGGATGTAGGTCGACTCGTTCTCGGCCAGCAGGATGCTCTTTTCGCCGCAGGTGACGCGTGCCGTGCCCGACACCACGATCCAGTGCTCGGCGCGGTGGTGGTGCATCTGCAGCGACAGCTTCTCGCCCGGCTTGACCGTGATGCGCTTGACCTGGAAGCGGTCGCCGGCATCGATGCCCTCGTAATAGCCCCACGGACGATACACGCGCGTGTGGTGCAGGTGCTCGGTGCGCGCCTGCAGCTTGAGGTGGTCGACGATGTTCTTGACACGCTGGACCTGGTCCTTGTGCGCGACCAGCACCGCGTCGTTGGTTTCCACCACGACCAGGTCGCTGACACCGACCACGGCCACGATGCGGCTCTCGGCACGCACCAGGGTGTTGCTGGTGTTGTCGAGATAGACGTCGCCGCGCTGCACGTTGCCGTTGGCATCCTTCGCCTGCACGTCGGCCAGGGCCGACCACGAACCGACGTCGCTCCAGCCGATGTCGCTGGAAACGACCACGCCATCGCGCGTGTGTTCCATCACCGCATAGTCGATCGAATCCGACGGGCTGGCGGCGAAGGCGGCTTCGTCCAGGCGGCAGAAGTCGAGGTCGACGTAGGCATCCTTCACGGCGCTCTCGACCGCGCTGGCGATCTGGGGTGCGTGCTGGCCGATCTCGGCCAGGAAGCGGTCGGCACGGAACATGAACATGCCGCTGTTCCAGTAGAAGCCGCCGTCGGCGACGAAGCCTTCGGCCGTGCTGCGGTCCGGCTTTTCGACGAAGCGCTCCAGCTTGTAGCAATCGTCGCAGCCCGGCAGCGGCTCGCCGCGCTTGATGTAGCCATAGCCGGTTTCCGGCGCGTTCGGCACGATGCCGAAGGTGGCCAGCGAACCGTCCTGCACCAGCTGGAAGGCACGCTCGACCGCGACACGGAAGGCTTCGTTCTTCTCGATCACGTGGTCGGCCGGCAGCACCAGCATGATCGCATCCGGATCCTGGGCCTTGAGGTATTGGGCAGCCGCCGCCACGGCCGGGGCCGTATTGCGGCCGGCCGGCTCGAGCATGATGCCGTGCGGGGTGATCCCGACGTCACGCAGCTGCTCGGCCACCAGGAAGCGGTGCTCGTTGCCGCACACGACCAGCGGTGCCATCACACCCGGCCAGCCGCGCACCCGCAGGGCAGTTTCCTGCAGCATGGTCTTGTCCGTGACCAGCGGCAGCAGCTGCTTGGGCATGACCGCGCGCGAGAGCGGCCACAAACGGGTACCGGCGCCGCCAGAAAGGATGACTGGGTAAATCTTCATGCGTTGACCTTCTCTAAGTTGTTATCTGTCTCTTCAGCGATTTCCTTGCGGCGGCTACGGCGGCGATCGCGCGCGTTCAGCCACTCGTCGGAACTGTATTCGGAGGAATGCTTCATTTCGCCTGCGCGGTCGATGCTGTAGTCCTTGAACACGATCATTTCATGCAAGGTGACATCATTTAGTACCCGAGTGTACTCGAAAAGTACGCTGCGGACGACTTCCGCACCTTCGCAGATGTGGCTGCCGTGCCCGATCCAGGTCGGGCCGATGATGGTGCTGCCGGCTTCGATCTTGACGCCCGAACCGATGTAGACCGGTCCCTTGATGGTGGTGCCTTCCCAGTCGATGCTGGTGTTCAAACCGGTCCACAGGCCGGGCTCGATCTGGATGCCCGGCACGTCCATGTGGTTGACTTCGCCGGTCAGCACGTTCTGCAGCACTTCCCAGTAATCGCTGACGCTGCCGATGTCGAGCCAGTTGAACGGGCGGCCCTGGGCATAGAAAGGCAGGCCCTTCTCGACCAGCAGCGGGAACAGCTGGGAACCGATGTCGAACTCGACGCCCGAGGGGATCAGGTCGAGGACTTCCGGTTCGAAGATGTAGATGCCGGTGCTGATGAAGTTCGACAGCGCTTCTTCCTGCTTCGGTTTTTCCTGGAACTGGGTGATGCGGCCATCCTTGTCGGTGACCACCACGCCATAGCTCGACACCTTGTCCCAAGGCACTTCCTTGGTGATCACGGTGGCCATCGCGCCCTTGCGGCGGTGCTCCAGCAGGGCCGCCTTCAGGTCGAGGTCGATCAGGGCATCGCCGCACAGCACGATGGTGGTGTCGTCGAAGAACTGGCCGAATTCCTGGATCTTCTTCATGCCGCCGGCCGAGCCGATCGGCACCGCCACCACTTCGCCGTCTTCCTTGGTATAGCCTTCGAAGGAATAGCCGATCTGGACGCCGAACTGCTCGCCCTCGCCGAAATAGTCTTCGATCTTTTCGTGCAGGTGGGCGACGTTGACCATGATCTCGGTCACGCCGTTCTTGGCCAGGTGCTCGATCAGGTAAGCCATCACCGGCTTGCCGAGCACCGGGATCATCGGTTTCGGCAAGTCATAGGTGAGCGGACGTACACGGGTGCCTTTGCCTGCGGCAAGAATCATCGCTTTCATGGTATTTCCTTCTCTGCTTATTTCTGGGTAATCTGGTAGCGCCACGAATCGGCGCACATCTGGTCGATATTGCGTTCCGCGGTCCAACCCAGCTCTGCGCGCGCGTGGGCCGGATCGGCGTAGCACTTGGCGATGTCGCCAGGGCGGCGGTCGACGATCTGGTAGGGAATCGGCTTGCCGCTGGCTTTTTCGAAAGCACGGATCATTTCCAGCACGCTGTTGCCCTTGCCGGTGCCGAGGTTGTAGGTGACCAGGCCGGCGCCCTGCGCCAGCTTGTCCAGGGTCTTGACGTGGCCGACCGCGAGATCGACCACGTGGATGTAGTCGCGCTCGCCGGTACCGTCCGCGGTCGGGTAGTCGCCGCCGAACACCGACAGTTTCTCGCGCTGGCCGTTGGCGACCTGGGCGATGTAGGGCACCAGGTTATTGGGGATGCCGTTCGGCTCTTCGCCGATCAGGCCGCTTTCATGCGCGCCCACCGGATTGAAGTAGCGCAGCAGCGCGATGTGCCAGTCCGGCTCGGCCTTGATCAGGTCGCGCAGGATGTCTTCGATCATCAGCTTGCTGCGGCCGTAGGGATTGGTGGCCGACAGCGGGAAGTCTTCGCGGATCGGCACCGAGGCCGGATCGCCATACACCGTGGCCGAGGACGAGAACACCAGGGTCTTGCAGCCGGCCTTGGCCATCGTCTCGAACAGCGCCACGCTGCCGTAGACGTTATTGTCGTAATAGCGCAGCGGCTGGGCCACCGATTCGCCGACGGCCTTGAGGCCGGCGAAATGGATCACGGCGTCGATCTTGTGGGCGCCGAACACGGCTTCCATGGCTGCGCGGTCGCGGATGTCGCCCTTGACAAAGTCGAAGGTTTTGCCGGTGATGCGCTGCACGCGTTCCTGCACCACCGGATCGGCGTTGTACAGGTTGTCGAACACGACCACGTCGTAGCCGGCGTTCTGCAGTTCCACCACCGTGTGGGAACCAATATATCCCATGCCGCCAGTAACGAGAATTTTCATGAGTACGCTTCTTTCTTTAAGTTGGTGCCGGCGCCATGCCTTGGGGCTGGCGCATATTGTTATTGCGGCGGCGCTGACGCCGCCATCCCTGTTCCGGTCATCCGCGCATCAACGCCGCGCGGCTTCTTTTATGAATAGCCAGACGAACGCCATGTCTTCGATGAAGTAACGGCGAAACATCCGGCGCGGTTCCTGCAAAAATCGGTAAAACCATTCCAGCCCCGCCTTCTGCATCCAGCGCGGGGCACGCCTGACGAGGCCGATCGCCACGTCGAAGGTGCCGCCCACGCCCATCGCGAACGGCACCTTCATCTCGGCCTGGTAGCGGCCGAGGAATTGTTCCTTTTTCGGCGAGCTGATCGCCACGAACAGCAGGTCGGGATGGGCCTCGCGGATCTGGGCCACCACCTGCGCCTCTTCCGCCTCGCCCTTCCAGTAGCCGTTGCGGTAGCCGGCCAGCACCAGCTGCGGGTATTTGTGCTGGTAGGTGGACGCCACCTGGCTCACCACTTCCTCGCGTGCGCCGAACAGGAACACGCGCCAGCCCTTTTCGCCGGCGCGCCGCATCAGGGCTTCGAAAAGATCGACCCCGGCGACGCGCTCCTTGAGCGGCTTGCCAAGCAGGCGCGATGCCCACACCACCGGCATGCCGTCGACGTTCACCAGCGCGCATTCGTTGATGATGCGGCGCAGCTCGGGGTCGCGGCTGGCCTTGACCAGCTTGTCCACGTTCACCACCACGTGCTGGTGCGGGGTGCCGCTGGCGATGAAGCCCTCGATCGTCTGCAGGGTTTCTTCCATCGTCAGGTTGTCGATGCCACACCCCATCAGGGTGATTCTTTCGCTCGCTGGCTGTTCCACAGGCTGGTTCATCGCAGCTCCCTGGCAAGGATACCGACGATACGTTCGGCCGCGCGGCCATCCCACAGGTGCGGACGGCGGCCCTGCTTGCCATCGCCGCGCAGGATGGCGCGCGCTGCGGCGACGATCGCGGCCGGGTCGGTGCCGGCCAGCACGTTGGAACCTTCTTCCACGGTCACCGGACGCTCGGTGTTCTCGCGGATGGTCACGCAGGGCACGCCCAGCGCCGTCGTCTCTTCCTGCAGGCCGCCGCTGTCGGTGAGCACCACCGCCGCGTCCTTCCACAGGTTCAGGAAGGCCATGTAGGCCTGGGGCCCGGCCAGGGTCACCTTGGGACCGAGGTCGATGCCGAACTTCTCGATGTTGGCGCGGGTGCGCGGATGCACCGGGAAGATCAGCGGCAGTTCGAGCGCGATCTCCTTCAGCGCCGCGGCGATGCGGGCGAAGGTGGCCGGCTCGTCGACGTTGCTCGGACGGTGCAGTGTCACCACCCCGTAGCGCTCGCCCGCGGCCCGGCGCGCATTCTTGTAGGCGCTGGTTTCGAAGGACGTGGTGTCGGTGTGCGCCAGCTTGTCGGCCTGGTACAGCACGTTGTCGACCATCACGTGGCCGACGTAGTGGATCGCCGCTTCCGCCTTGCCTTCGCGCCGCAGGTGGGTCACCGCCGACGGTTCGGTCACGAAGAACCAGTCCGAGATGCTGTCGGTCACCAGGCGGTTGATTTCCTCGGGCATGCTCATGTCGCCCGAGCGCAGGCCGGCCTCGACGTGGGCCACCGGGATGTTCATCTTCTTGGCGACGATCGAGCAGGCCAGCGTGGAATTCACGTCGCCCACCACCAGCACCGCATCCGGCCGCTCGCCGCCGCACAGCGCTTCGAAGCCGATCATGATCTTGGCGGTCTGCTCGGCGTGGCTGCCGCCGCCGGCCGCCATGAACACGTCCGGCTGGGGAATGCCGAGTTCCTCGAAGAACACCTCGTTCATGTCGCGATCGTAGTGCTGGCCGGTATGAACGATCTTGAACGACAGCGCATCAGGCCCCGGCGGCTGCGCCTGCAGCGCGCGCACGATCGGGGCGATCTTCATGAAATTGGGCCGTGCACCTGCAACAAGATATACCAGCATGACCACCCCTTTCCCGGAAACCGATCTCAAGCGTCTCTCGAGGAGACTACCAAAACCCCGACCCGACTATTAGAAAAACGTTATTGTAAACCTGCACTCGACTGGAACGGCGGACGATACGGTGCTGATTTTGAGCACGTCACACGGCTGCTTCGATTCGTAGCTGCGCGAATACCAGCCCAGCGGCGGGTTTTCATTGGCGCGTGCCAGCTCCAGGCTGAGATCCGCGCCCTGGGCATGCATCTGGAGGGCGAAGCGTTTGCCGCGCACGTGCAGGCCAGAACTGTCCAGGCGAACGCTCAGTCCCGGCGCGAAATGCCAGAACAGTTCGACCGCGTGCTGTTTCTTTGCTGCAATTTCATCCCGCACCAGCAGGGTCGCGCCGGCGGCGTCGAAGCGCACGCTGCGCATGTGGCGTACCGGGTCGGCCAGGCGCTCGTAGCCATCATGGGCACCGCGGAAATCGAATTCCTGGGGCGACTGCGGCATGCGCTCGATCGAGGCCTGCGCCTTCCTCAGCCACATGAAGCGTCCGCCCGACAGCGACTGGTCGAGACCGTCGATGCGCACCGTGTTGTGGGCCGAGGTGCCGCGGAAGTAATCGCGCCACTTGTGCTCCTGTCCATACGAATAGGTGCCGGGATCGACCAGGCATTCCTCGCCGCCGACCGACAGGGTGAGCGCCAGCGCGTCGGCATGGCCGTGGGCGGCGATGCCGAGGTAGCCGAGCGGTCCGCAGTCGACCATGCCCTTGATTTCATTGGCTTCGCCGAAATGGGAACCGAACAGCAGGTAGCCACCGTCCGGGAAGGACCAGCCGGTGTCGGATTCGTGCGGGTCGGCGTCCGGACGCTTGCCCGGCAGCGCGTGCAGCAGCCAGCGCACGCCCACGTGTTCGGGCAGGTGCTGCGGGATGTGCTGGGGCTCATTGGGGCGCAGCACGGCGTCGCCCAGCGCCAGCAGCTGGGCCGCGCGGTCGCTGCCGACCTCGTCCAGGCGGAACACGATGCCGTCGTCGGCGTCGCCCACCATCGGCAGGTTGCCGCCGACGTCGCGCACCGAGCGCAGGAAACGCAGCGCCCGCTGCAGGCTGGTCCAGTAGGCGCGCGAGAACGGGTGGTTGCAGGCCTGGCCGACCAGGCCGGCCACGAACAGGAATTCCGACGAAAAGATGTGATACGCAAAGGCCTGCTCGCGGTTGACGCCGTCGCGCGAGAACTGGGCCTGGGCCTCGTGCTCCAGTTCGCGCCGCGCCTGCTCCAGCCAGGCGGCCGAGGATTTCCAGCAAGGCCAGATGGAAGCGCCGACGTACAGCCCCGCCAGTTCGCCGATCAGGTGGTTGTTGGCGGACGAGTGGCGCGACAGGTTGCGCGCGATGTGGCTGCAGTGGGCCTGAATCGCGTTCAGCCAGTCGGCGCGCAGGCGCTGGCCGTCTTCGCCGGCGAACAGGCCGCTTTCTTCGCCGCCGATCAATTCCCACACCAGGCCCCAGTTGATCAGGCGGATCCCCAGCTCCAGCGAGCTGGTCCAGTTGGGACCGACCAGGGTCGGGCACTGGTCGAGCCAGCTGCGCAGCTGGTGGTGCAGCGCGTGCAGCCAGGCCAGGTCGTTCGTCACGCTCCAGGCTTGCGCCAGGCGCACCAGGTGCAGGTGGCGATTGAGTTCCCACACGTGCTTGATATCGCCGACCAGTTCGCGGTCGCGGATGTCGATGTCGCCGGCGAAAATGGCGGGGCCGACGACGCCGCTATCGGGATCGCGGTTCCAGACCGGCGGCACGCCGACGTCGAAGCGGCGGTTGGCGAACAGGACCACGTGGCCAGCGCAGATGCTGTCGGCATCCGCCAGCAGGGCCTCGCGCTCGGCGGCCGACAGCACCGGTGCGCCGGCGACACCGAAGCTGCGCGCATGCGGCAGCGATGGCGTGACGCGGCCGCTGCCGTTGCCACTGCTGCGCTTGGCCAGGCCGCGCGCCATTTCCTTTTTCGCCGCCTGCTGGATCCGGTAGCCCACCTCGGCCACCGACATGCAGCGCAATCGGTTCACCAGCCAGACCATGCCTGTCGCTTCGCTCATTGTTCCGTTCCCGCGAGTTCACGGTAGATCGCGGACAACTGCCCGCATACCACCTCAGTTGAATAGTGCTGCTCGATGCTGGCGCGTGCACGCCCTGCAAGGCGCGCGCGCAAGGCATCGTCGCCCAGCAGCCGCGCCAGCGCCGCCGCCAGTGCCGTGGGCTCGCCCGCCGCGACCAGCAAGCCGTTGTCACCGTCGTGCAGCGCTTCCGGGATGCCGCCGACACGTGTCGCCAGCACCGCCTTGCGCGCCGCCATCGCTTCCAGCATGGACATCGGCAACCCTTCCGCATGCGAAGGCAGGCAGAATATCGATGCCCTGGCCAGCTCGGCGTCGCGTCCGGCGGCGTCCAGCCAGCCCGGGCATTCCACCCGGTCGGCAATCCCGAGCCCGGCGGCCTGGCGGCGCAGGGCCGCCACATCGCCGTCGCCGGCGAACACCATGTGCAGCGCTGGAAACGCCGGCGCCAACTGGGCAGCGGCCGCCAGCAAGTCGAACACGCCCTTGGCCGCTTCGATGCGGCCCAGGAACAAGATGCGCCCCGCGATCTCGGCAGCCGCGTCGGCACCGGGCGCCGCCAGGACCGGCAGCGGCACCGAATTCGGCACCACCGTCACCCGGGCGCGCGGCGCGAAACCCTGCACGAACTGGGCCCAGCTGTCGGACAGGGCGATCACCACCGAGCTTTTTTCCAGCGTATGGCGGATCCAGCGCCGCATCGGGGCGCCGGATTCTTCCAGCGCAAAGCGGCGAAAGCCCCCGCCATGCAGGTGGAACACGGTCTTGCAGCCGGTCCGGCGCGCAATCAGCAGCACGATCGACTTGCGCAGGAAGCTGGCATGCGAGGCCGCGTGCACGTGCACCACCGCCGGTGGTGCCAACAGGCACTGGCGCGCAGTCCGCCACAGGCCGGCCAGCGCATCCAGCGCCTTGGCGCCGCGCCCTCCTTCGCCGTGGGTAGCCAGGTAGCGCACCCCCTCGCGTTCGAACAGGCCTTGCCGGCGCAACACGGATACCACGGCCGCCACCCCGCCCCTGCCCTCGAGCGCGGTGCCGACCATGAGTATCCGGGGCGCCGGCGCGCTCACACGCGCCCTCCCGTCGCCACGATGTTCAGCCCAGATTGTGACGAAGCTTGCGACAAGATACACGCTCTTATTAAAGGGGCAATATTTCGATCATACATCATGCATTTCCCGGCCCGCGCACAATTCAGGTTTCTGTTGTGTTGCTGGTTGCCGGTTCGGTTGCCTGGGGCGTCGCTTCGACGGTGGCGAGGAATTCGAATTTGCCGTTCGGTCCGCGCGCAATGGCGTCGACCCGCTCTACCCTGACCTTCACGTCCGGCACCCGCTGCAGGAATTTCTCGACCAGGGCGCGTGCATCGCCATCGGTAAAGCCGTCGGTGACGACCACCCGCAGCACGAATTCGGCGTTGCCGCGATACAGCACCTGGCCTTCCACCAAATGGCGCTCATGGCCCTGGAAAATGCGGTCCAGGCGTGCCACCATGCGCCCGTCCGGCAAGGTGACGATCTTTTCCTGGCGTCCGATCACCGCCTTGACGGTCGGGAACACCCGGCCGCAGGGGCAAGGTCCGGCGTCGGACAGGATCACGCTGTCGCCGGTGCGGTAGCGCACCAGCGGCATCGCGGCATTGTTCAGCGTCGTGCCGACGATTTCGTGGGTATGGTCGTGCCCGCCGTCGGCAGCGCTCACGGTCGATCCCCGTTCCAGCAGGTCGACGCCGGCGTAATCGGTCAGCACGTGGTAGCGGCCATGCTCGCAGGTGCCGATTGCCGCCACCCGCTCGGCCTGGCCATACCAGTCGAACACGCGTACGCCGAAGGCTCGTTCGACCGCCGCGCGCACGGCCGGCTCGATCGTCTCGGACGAGGTCATCACCCCGCGCAGGGCACGCCCGCCGTAGGTCTTGCCGGCCGCGGTGAGCCAGGCCGCCAGCGCCGCGATCGACGACGGGTAGGCATGGATCACCACCGGATCGTAGCGTTCGAGGGCGGCGATATAGCCTCTGATCGTATCGGAGGATAAATGGTAGGAGGACATCATGAGCATCTTGCCGGCCCAGTCGATGCACCAGTAGCGGCCGTCGGCGGGATGGTGCGCGCAAACCACGTCGCCGCGGATCCAGGCGCGGCGCTGGCCGTGGCGGTAGCCGATCCAGCGCAGCTGGCGGTAGACGAAGCCTTCCTCGCGCACCAGGTTGCCGATGCCCTGGACGATGCTCAGTGGCGAACCCGAGGTGCCGCTGGTCTTGATCGTGGTGCGGATCCAGCCGCCCTGGCGGCGCGGGCGCAGCAGGCGTTCCGGATGCAGGCGCACCTCCTGCTTGCTCAGCAGCCGGCCGGCGGCGCCCGGACCGATGCGCGCCAGCACGCTGCCGTCGCCCTCGAGCGGCACCGCCACCAGCTCGGCGCGGCGGCGGCGGTAGTCGGCCAGCGCCTCGTGCGAGCGCTCGTTCGCCACCAGCCGCGGGTAGACGAAGGTACGGCCCCAGTAGTTGCGCAGCACTTCGCGGGCCAGCGAGCGCAAGGTGAACTTGAGGGAATACATCCACATTGGCATCGTCATCGTCATCGTCATCGTCACTGAGGCTCCGTCAGGATCTTCTTATAGACATCGGCAACCTGGCGGCCGAGAATGGCATAGGTGCGGTGGCTTTTGACCCAGGGCGGGCCGCGTTGCGCGAACGCTTGCGCGGTGCCGGCGTCATGCAGTATGTGCAGCGTGGCAGCCGCGAAGGCGCCGGCGTCCATGGGCACGCACAGGCCGGCCCCGCTGGCGGCGATGACCAGTTGCTGGTCGGGGATATCGTTGGCGACGCTGGGAATGCCCAGCGCCATGTACTCCACCAGCTTGGTCGGGGAGGACACGTCGAACAGGGTGCCGCGCGGGATCGGCGACAGGCCGACCTCGGCCCGCACGGCATAGCCGAGGGCGCTGCGCTGGGGCAGCCACCCGGTGAGCAAGACATGCTGCTGGAGTCCGCGCGCCGCGATCTCGCGCCGCATCCAGGCCATCTCATCGGTCGAGGGGGCATCGCCGGCGATCACCAGCAGCACTGCCGGCAGCACCGCGCGCAAGCGGTCGGCAACATCGAGCAGGAAGTCGGAACTGCGCGAGCGCGCGATGCGGCCCAGGTAGACCACCACGCGGCGCCCGTCCAGGCGCGGGTCGGCGGCCGGGGGCACGCGGCTGCGGTCGAACAACTGCGCATCGACGCCCATGGGCACCGCCGTCATGCGCGCGCGATCGAGCCCCTTGGCTTCCAGCCAGGCCGCCATCGCATCGCTCTGGACGAAGATATGGCGCGCGCCCGGCAGCACCCAGCGATACACCACCAGGCGCGAGGCGCGCGCGCGCAGCGCATGCGCCGCCCACAGGAGGGTGGCGCGCAAGCCGCCGCCGGCGCCGCGCAGGTGGTCGCGCCGGACCTCGAAACCCTCGACGATCGGGAAGGACATCCAGTAAACGAAAGGCAGGCCGAGGATGGCCGCGGCGATGCGGCAGGCCAGGCCGCTGGCGATCTTGTCGCGCACCTGGATGCAGTCCGGACGGCGCCCGCCGGTCAGGCGCAGCCCACGCAGCGCACGCACCAGTCCGAGCAGGTCCCACAGCGGCGAGCAGACGCTGGCGAAGCGATGCCGCAGCGTGCCGACCACGTGCATGCCGCCGGCCGGCCAGGGTGGCGCGGTCTTGTCGTCATCGGCGCCGCCGTCGCCCTGCCCCACCAGCTCGGTGCCGACACCATAGCGCGGCATTTCCGTGCCGAACAGGGTCAGCAGGTCGGCGCGGATCGGCGGCAGGGCGTCGCGAACGATGAAGGCGATCGAGAGTGGCGGGCCGGACATGGCATCCTTGGAGGGTGGCAACGGGCTGGTCGATTGTAGGCCGGTGGCCGACGGCGGGATTGCGGGAGGATGAATGTGCTGCGGGGGGTATGCGTTTTGAGTAGATGACGCTTGCGTGCTGTTCTTTTGGTGTTGGCGCAGGCGTCATGGGTAGGGTGGACGGCTACACCCCGGCCTTGGCTTTGTGGCAGCGCGTGCGCCGTCCACGCGTTCAGGCTAACTTGGAAAACCGGCTTCGTGAACCGGCGCGACGGCGATGGCGTCGCGTATCACCGCGTGGACGGCGCACACGTGACGGCAGATTAAGAGTTCGCAATCTAGCCGTCCACCCTACCGCGCAGTGCCTGCAGCTTGCGCAGCAGGCCTGCGCTGGCCCTGCTGTCGATCTTCCTGCAAAAATGCGCATGCGATGCGGCGATGCGGTCGAAGTCGTCTTCGTCGAGCACCTTGGGATTGCGCGCGCCCTGCGCCGGCCATTCGATGTAGCGGAAGTTGTGGCCCAGCACGCGACCGGCGAAGCGCGAATTCATCACCAGGGTCTGGAAGAACAATTCGTCGGGGCAGGTCACGGTGCGGAAAAAGCGCAGCAGACGGGGCTCTTCCTGGATGCGTGCCAGCAGGGCCGTCACGCACTCGCGCGACATCGCCCACCACGAGGAACCGCCGTAGGGCCGCATGCCGCCGGGCAGGCGCCGCCGGCGTCCGGTGACGCGCAGCAGCACGTTGGCGGCGCCGCAGGCCAGGCGCAAGGGGGTGGCGGCGTGGTCTGCGCAAAAATACTGGTAGCGGTAGTTGGCCGCCCATTGTCCCGGGGCCGGTCCGATGGCCACGCTGTCGAGCAGTTCGTGGCCGCGCAGGCGCGCCAGCTCGGCCTTGAGGCGCGCATTGGACAGCAGCGGGAAATCCTGGGCACTGAGGAAGACGACCTTGTCGAAGGCCGGCACCTCGGCCACGATCTGGGTCAGGGAATGCAGCACGGCCTGCACCTGGCTGAAGCTGCCCCAGTGGACGTCGATGCGCTCGCGCACCAGGCGCGCATGCGGCGAGACGACGGCCGGGTCGATGTCGCACTTGCGATCGAGATTGACGTAGATCAGAAAATCATCGTCGCGCAACTGCTCCACCAGCGCGTTCAGCTGGCTGGGGTCCTTGTGGGCCTGGATCAGGAACACCTGCTTCATGTTGGTGTGCGCGCTGTATGGACCACCAAAAAAAATCCTCCCCGGGCATGGTCCCGAGGAGGATGGCATGCCGGTGCGCCGAGTGTAGCATGGCGCGCCGGCGGCGCGGCGGCGGGATGCTGCTTAGTTGAGATTGAAGGTCTGGCTGCCCACGGTGACGGTGCGGCCTGACCCCGCGCCCGCCAGCTTGACGGCCGGACGCTTGCAGCCGACGTCCAGCAGCACCAGGAATTCGGCGGTCGACTTGCCGTCGTTCTTCAGGTAGAAGGCGCCGTGGTCTTCGGTGACGCCCGACTTCGGCGCCGGCCCGCTCCACTTGGCGAAGGGCGCATTGCCATTGATGTCGCGCAGGCAGACCGACTGGCCATTGATCGCGATCTTGACGCTGGTCGGGCTCTCGACCGTCATCGCCACCGGTGCGTGGATGTTGAACTCATAGGTGTGGGCCACCACGGCCGCCAGCTTGTCGCGCACCAGCATCGAATTCTGGTCGTGCAGGTACCAGATCTGGCGTTTCGCCATGGTCAACTGGCCGCCGTAGGCCGGCGTCGCATCGCCTTCGGCGAAGTCGTAGGCCGACTGGGCCGAGAAGCCGGTGATGCGGCCGTTGCGCTGCAGCTGCTCGCGGTAGCCGTCCACCAGCTGGCCCTTGCCGCCGTCGAAGGTGACTGCGTTCTGCGAGCGGGTCTGGTGGTACCAGTCGGTCCACAGTGGCGAGCCGTACCAGTCGTACCAGCCGGCCTTGACCAGCAGCGGCTGGCCGGCCACCGACAGCAGCAGGCCGTTCTGGTCGCCGTGGCTGTGGTTGAAGGAGCCGTAGGGGCTGGACTTGAAGTAGACCGAGGTACGGTTGGTGTTGCCGATGTCGCTGTGCATCGCGACCCAGCCGGTGCTCGGGTAATACGCCGAGTTCGATGGCGGCACCTTGAGCGAGGTGCCGCTCACCGGCATCGGATAAGGCGCCTGCAGCACCGACATCGAATCCTCCAGGCTGCCGCCCAGGTTGGCCACGTACCATGCGGCGCGCGGCGACACCATGCGGTTGGCGAAGGCGCGGAACACGCGCGGGTCGGGCTTGGTCTCGGAACCGTCACCAAAGGCGTGGACCTTCGAGCCCGGCGGCGTGAACTGGGTGGCGAAGTCGAGGAAGCCCAGGGTCCATGGCTTGGAATACATGTTGACGCCGGTGGCCTGGACCAGCGGGTCCCACAGCGCGGTCATGTAGCCGGCCGCGTACTCGCCATAGGCGGTGCCGTTGGCATAGCCGCCTTCCGGGCCCGACCACGGCGAGGGATTGTTGACGTAGGCGCGGAAGGTGAAGTCGAACCACTTCTGGGCATCCGGCAAGTCGCCCAGGGCAAGTGTCGAAATCAGCGACATGTAGATCATGCAGGTGTTGCCGTGCGAATCGAAGGGGAACTGGTCGAGACGGCCATTGTCGCCGGCCAGGTTGCTGTACATCTCGTTGCCGCGCACCGCCACTACCTTCAGCCAACGCGCCTTGCGCGTGGCGTCGATGTCGCCGGCCAGCAAGTCGACCGCCTTCACCAGCGCCAGCGCGATCTGGCGCGTGGCCTGGTCCTGGTTGGCATAGCTGGTCGGCCCGCCCGGATTGAGCGACGCCAGCTGGTCGCCGCGCTTCAGGGCTTCGTTCAGGAAGGTCTGGTCTTTCTTGGCACGCCACAGCAGCGCCGCCGCTTCCAGCTGGCGCGACGATTCATTGATGCGATTGCGCACGTCGGTCTGCTGGGAGGCCATGGCGGCGGTCAGCGGCGACGCGATCGCAACCGGCCAGCGCCCGTCGGACAAGTCGGGCAGCGCGCCCATCTGCAGCTTGACTTCATTGGTGAGGCGGCTCAGGTAGGGCTCGAGATCGGTTTTCTTGGCCGTGCTCCAGGTCGAAAACGCGGTGAAGGAGTCCGGCAGCGAACGCGGCCGCGCCTTGGCCGTGATGCGCGCACGCAGGGTGGCATTGTCCGGGATCTCGAAGGTTGCTGACTTGCTGGTGATCGAGAACGCGCGTGGGCTCGACCAGTCGCTGGCGCCGCTTGGGCGCACGCGCCAGGTGTAGTTGCCGAGGGCGAGGGCCTTGGTCGGCAGGTACCAGTTGCGGTCGACAGTGGCCTTGACGGGGCTGCCGCCGGCCGCCGTGATTTCGATTTCGTAGCTGGCCGGACCGGTGGGGTAGCGGGCCCAGAAGAAGCTGGGTGGATTCTGCGCCTGCACCGCCCCGTTGCTCGGGTTGGGCTGGACGACGAGGGGATCGGTGGATTGCGCCCAGTCGGCACGGGCGCTGAACGAGCAGCTCAGCGACGCAATGGCAACCGCGAAGGCAATGCCCTTCCGATGAAATTTCATATTGATGCTCCGAGAAATATTGACGAGAATTCTAGAGATGGTTCGCCGGCGAGGCGCCGAACCGGATGCCGTTGCGACGCTTTTTCGAAGAGTGAAAAGCGCTATGCATGAGGCATTTATAGTACCGCACATCAATTGCGATGCGGAAAAATTCCCTTAGAAATCAATGATTTTTCGGTTTCCCAGCAACATCTTTACATACCAAAAGTTAACTTTTGTCGCGATTATTTGCAGGCAGATACAGGCCGTTTTTTGACTGGAAAGATAGCCTGGAAACTAACTAGACGATTAGGCAATGTTGTTGCCGATGCCACCACATGATTGCGCAGCCGTGGTGTTGAGCGTGTTCCGAAACTGTCCGCTTGCCTGCTCAGTTGAGTTGCAATATTACTCAGATGAGCACCTCACGTCGCAGTTCGCGCATGCGCTTCAGGTAGCGCAGGCAGTAAATGCCGAATGCCAGCGGCGCGCGTTGCATGTGGCGGCGTCTTACCTGGAACTCTTCCTGGCGCGCCTTGATCTTGTTGGCCGAGGACACGCTGCCGGCATGGTCGCGGAAAATGGTGAGCGGGCGGTCGAGCGTAGCCGGACGCGCGACCCGTCCCAGGCGCAGCCACAAGTCAATGTCCATCGCGTATTTCAAGCCCTCGTCGAACATGCCGACACGGCCGAAGGCGCTGCGGCGGATGAACACGGCCGGATGCGGCACCGAAGCATGCCCGGCGGCGAAGGCGCGGTAGCTGAACGGCCGCATCGGATACGGCGGGACAAGTTGCCCATCCTTGAGGACCTGGATGGTGCCGAACACCCAGTCCACGCCTTCGCTGGCGAAACGTTCGGCCACACTGGCGAGCACATCGTCGCCGGCATAGTAATCGTCGGAATGCAGGTGGGCCACGAATTCGCCGCTGGCCGCCTCGATGCCCTGGTTCATGGCGCGGCTGATGCCCCCCTTGACCTCGCGCAGCACGCGCTTGCGGCCCGGGTAGGCGGCGATCATGTCGAGCGTGGCGTCGGTCGAGCCGCCGTCGACGAAGATGTGTTCGACATCGCGGCAAGTCTGGCGCTGCACCGAAGCCAGGGTGTCGGCCAGGGTGGCGGCGCTGTTCCAGGTGCAGGTGACGATCGAGAACGCGGGCGTCGCTGTCATGGTATTCCTTGATTGCAGGTTTGGTGATTCAGCTTCGGTAGATATCCAGAATCCGGGGGAGCGCGTTGAACACATCCATCGGGAAGCCCTCCGGCAGGGGCACCGAGACAGGCGCCCGCTCCAGCTGCTCGAGCAGCCTTTGCACCAGGTACGGCATGGTCTCGGCGAGTTGCAGCTGGCCGTCGTAGTACTGGTAGGCCGCCAGTTCAGGCGTGCCGCCGCGCGCCAGTGCCAGGCATTGCTTGCCGAGCGCCAGCGCTTCCAGGATGGTGGTGCCGCAGGGCTCTTCCCAGACCGAGGGGATGACCAGCACGTGGCTGCGCGCCGACATGCGGATCACGTCGTCGTAGGGCTGCCAGCCGAGAAATTCCACCTGCGCTCCAGCATGGCGCTTTTCCAGCTGGGCCCGCAACGGACCGTCACCGACGATGCGGATGCGCGCATGCGCAGGCAGCCTGCCCTGCGCATGGCTCAGGAATTCGCCGAAACCCTTGCCGGCGTCGAGACGGCCGACCAGCAGCACCTCGCCGGCCCGCAACTCATGCGCCGCCGCCGCTCTCGCCTTCAGATAGGGATAGCCGATGAAATTGTGGATCACGCGCGCGAGCGACAAATCGGCATCCGGCACCGCGCGCAGGAAGGCGCGGCGCAGGAAGTCGGACACGAAGATGGTCTTGTGGCGTGCAAACGCGGTCGCGGTCTCGGCCCGGTAGCGCCGCACCGCCATGCCGGAGACCGAACGGCGCAGCGCGTTCGGGGCCGGGTGGATACAGGCGGCGCAATCGCGCGCGTCGAGCACGGTGCACACATGGTCTTCCCTGAAGCGCAAGTGGATCACGCACTCGCTGCCCTGGTCATGGCGGGTCTGGACGAAGTTGACGCCCTCCGGCACGTAGCGCCCCGCCATCGGCAGATGGCCGTGGTAGTGCACCGCGTCGTAGCGGTCGGCATGGCGCAGCAGTGCGCGCGCGATGCCACGCGCAAACCAGGGCCGCTTGACCGGGTTGAAAAAGCCCAGCTGGGTTTCCTTCCAGCCGGGCCGCGAGAAATCGAAGCCGGGCAGCACGCGGCCGCGAAAACCAATTTCTTCGGCACTGCCGGCATGGTGGCGGTCGCTGCGCCCCATGATATCGACCGCGTGCCCGCATTCCAGCAAGGCGTTCGACAGCGTCACCACATGTTTGCCCAGGCCCCCGATCTGGGTGCCCGGCAAGTCTTCCGAAACCATCAGGATCTTCAAACCGTCTTCCTCATCGAAACCAGGCTTTTCAGGCGGGCGCGGACGGTTTCCTTGTCGCCCTTGTCGATGACGAACAGGCTGCCGTAGGCCAGCAGCAAACCGCTGGTGAGCAGCACCAGCAAGCCCAGGTCGAGCGGGCCGCCGTCGAATACGCGGTTGCCGGCATGCGCGGCAAGCGCGATCAGCCCTACCCCGGCCACGCTGGGCAAGTAGGCCTTGCGCACCAGCTCGCCGAGGCCGGTGGGCACGGTGCGGCCGTGGACCGCGGCCAGGAAGGCGCAGGTCAGTACGGTCGATGCCGCCAGGTGTCCCCAGGCCGCACCATCGATGCCCCAGCCCGCCACGCCAAGATAGACGACCAGCAGCCCGAAGGACGCGCGCGCCAGTGCGAACATGCCGGAGTAGCGCGGATGACCCATGCCGTCGTTGACCAGGGACGGCAGACTGGTCAGGGAATCGATGAATTGCGACAAGGCCATCACGGCCAGCACCACTTGGCCGGCGCGCGCGAACTGCGGGTCCATCCAGTAATACAGGATCTGCCATGAAAACACTGCCACCAGCACCAGCACCGAGGCGTTGATGAACACGACGTAGCGAGTCGCCTTCAGGTACAGCCGGCTCAACCGCTCCAGCTCGCCACGCGCGGCCAGGGCGCTGGCGGCCGGGAAGAACACGCCGGACAGGCGATAGGTCAGGCTCAGCACACGGTTGGCCAGCGTCGACGCCACCGTAAAATACGCCAGACCGGTGACGCCCACCAGCGCGCCGATGATCAATTTGTCGGCATAGGCATAGGACAGCGTGGCGAAGCGGCTCAGGAAGGAATAGGCCGAAAATCCGAGCAGTTCCCGCCGCAGCGCCGCGCCAGGCTGGCGCCAGACCAGGTCCGGCAACAGGCGCCGGATCCAATGCCACAGCAGCAGGCAATTGACGGCGCTGGCCGCCACCCGCAACAAGATGACTTCGAACAAGCCGTGGCCCAGCAACAGCACCGCCACCGTCAGCAGCGGCACGCCGGTACCGAACAGCATCTCGATGCGCCCGGCGATGTCGTAGCGCATCAGCGATTGCGGGATACTTTGCAAATAGCTCTGCAACTGCCCGAGAAAAAAGCCGAACGCGGCCAGCCGCAGCGTGGCGACGGCCTCCCCTTCCAGCGCGGCCGGCACCGCGAACACACTGGCAACAAGGTAATGCGCGCCCACGAACAGTGCGAGTCCGCCGGCCAGGCCGAGCAGCGCATAGATCGCCAGGCCGAAGGACACGGTTTCGCTGATGCGCTCGCGCGCGCCGGACCGGTCGCGCTGGGCATTGAACTCGGCAATGAACTTGACCGAGCCGGCGGTAACGTTGATGTCGATCACGGCAAAGTAACCGACGATGGCCGTCACCAGCGAGTACAGGCCGTAGCTGGCATGGCCCAGGCCTTGCACCACCAGCGGCACCGTACCCAGCGCCACGAAGGCTGGAATCACGGCGCCGAGCAGGTTGGCCACGGCGTTGCGGACGATGTTCAGGTTCATGCGCTGCTTGATGCGCTGCTCGATGCGCTGCGCTGCGCGCCGCTGTACGCGCTGCTTTGCGGACGGGGGCGTGCGCCGGTGCGTGCATGCGCCGGCAGCGGCGCCGGCAGCGAACGCTGCCGTCCCCTGGCCGGGCCGGCCTCGCGCAGCGACTCGCTGGCCCGGCACACCGCCATCGCCACATAGGGCAGCGCCAGGCAAATCGCCAGCATCTGGGTGGTGCGCACCTGCGGGAAGGGGGTGCCGATCAAGAGGTCGGGCAGCATGAAGGCCAGGCCCGCGGCACCCGCGCTTGCCAGGCCCAGCAGCTCGGGCGGGAGCGTGCGCAGCGCACGGCGTGCCAAGGCGCAGAAGGCCCAGATACTGCCGCCCAACAAGATGAGGCCGGGCAGCCCGGCCTTGAGCGCGATGTGGAGCACGCCGCTGTGCAGGAACAGGCCGGCATCCTGGCCGGTCTGCCAGGAAATGTGCTGGTAGCCGCTGTAGCGCCCCCAGCTGCCAATGCCGGTAAACAAGTGGGAGAAGAAATCGGCAAGCGCGAATTTCAGCTCGAGCACGCGCTCGCTCTCGGCGCCGAAGCGGCGCGACTCCATGTCGTAGACCAGGCTGGAAAGCCCGCCCTCCACCCCCTTGGTCTGGCCCAGGCGCTTGAAGGCGGCTACCAGCAGGGCCAGGCCGACCACCGGCAAGCCCAGCACCATCAGGTGCAGGCGGCGCTTGAGCGGGAAGCGCATCATGATGACCAGGAAAGCCAGCAGGAAGCCGACCCAGGCGCTGCGCCGGTAGGACAACACGATACAGGCTGCGGTCGCGCCCAGCGTGGCCCAGTCGACCATGGTCCAGAACGAAGTCCGGAACGCGGTCCGGGACCTGGTCTGTGGCAATCCGCGGGGCAAGGATGGCGACAATGCGTCGGACGCTGGGCGCTGCGGCCTGGCGACCTGGAACAGGTTGACGGCGGCGATCGCAAAGGCGACCGTGCACAGCAAGCTGTCGTTGATGTCGAAGAAGGTCAGCTTGATCTTGATCGCGTTCATGTTCGCGTAAATATTGTTCGGATCGCCGCCGCGCAAGGCCCAGCGTCCCAGGCCGAACAAGGCACGCCCCAGGCCGGCCAGCATGATGAATCGCGACAGTTCGATGACATCGTCACGGGTGCGGAAGGACAGCAGCAGCAGCGACACCAAGGGCGCCATCCAGATGACGTTCGAGAACCCCGAGGGCGCCAGCGCCTCCGCCAGCGTCACGTTGGAAAACAGCGCGAACGCCACATGGGCGCCCAGCAGCAGGGCCCAGCCCAGGAACCACGGGCGCAGGTTGCAGGGGGGCGCCTTGTAGCCCTGGAAACTGGCCGAGACACGCGCGCAAACCCAGGCGCCCAACATGCACCAGAACAGCAGCGGGAAGAACAGCACACCCGAGCCGCGGCTGTAGATGCCGGGCGTACTCATGGTCGCCAGCGAGCCGTAGCTGGTCGAATTACTGAAGAAAAACACCATCATGTAGATATAGGCGAGGTAGCGCGGGCGCACCATGCCGACGCCCATGCCTATCACTGCCAGCACGGCCAGCAGCGCGACGACAACGAAGGGCAGCGAGGTGTACACGTAGAGGAGGAGGTTCTGCATGTGAGCCTGTCCGGGTTGGTGATGTGGCGCTGCCTGGATGGATGGATGGCTTCAGTGTGCGCCGGCGGCCATGCTTCTCGCCGCTGCCGCTGCCGTTGCTGTGGCAGCGACCGAAGTCGCCCGCGCGGCCGGGGCCAGCGTGGCAGCGCCCAGCAGCCGGATGCGGTCACCGGCCGGTATGCTGTCCAGCATCTGGCGGACGAAGCGGTCCTGGACCTGCCAGGCCGCGGCGTCATCGGCGCCGATGGTCGAGACGCGCACCAGCATGCCGTCCGGGATCTTGCCGGTGAGTCCGTACACGAAGCGCTGGTATTTCTGGCCCAGGCCCGACATCACCGCCTTGTCGCCGATCGTCACCCAATAGGTGATCGGCTCGTTGCGTGCATTCTGGCGTGCCACCAGGCGCTTGACCGGCACCTCGCCGAAGCGGGTCGCCAGTGCGCCGCGCTGTTCCTTGATCATCTCGAACCCCTGGGCGACGTAGCAGACTTCGGGCAGGTGCAACTGCAGCTGCTTGCTTTGGTCACCGCCGTAGGCGATCGACAGCATCACGCGCTGGCCGGCATCGTTGACGTAGGTGCGGCCCAGGGTCTGGTCGTAGAGCGCCGCGATCAATTCTTTCTGGGTTTCGTCCGGCTTGAGCGGTACCACGCTATCATCGACCGTCCAGTTGCCGAAACGCCGCGGTACGATCTGCTCGAGGCTGAACTGGTTTTGCAAGGCGGCCACCTTGCGGGTCGGCACCAGGGCACCGGTCAGGGCCGCCGTGCCGGCCATCGCCACACCGAGGAGCAGGCTGGCCAGGAGCGTGCGCTTCATGCGGCCCCCGCAAGCTGTGACGGCCGCCCTGCCCGGCGCCGGATCAGCCACTGCAGGGCGCTGTCGATCGACAGGATCAACACCAACGCGGTGATGAACAGCACCATGCCGGCAAAGCCATGCAGGAAGCCCTGCCCGGCCGCATCGCCGAAGTAATAGGTGATCAGGGTCAGCACGATCACGCGGATCACATTGGCCGAGAACGAGATCGGCACGATGAAGATCGCCAGGCCGACATTGCGGAAGGCCGAAGGATGGCGCATCAGGTTAAGGTAGAACAGGCCTAGTGCCTCCAGCGTGAGCAGGGTCTGTAGTCCGGCGCAGGCATCGGCCACCAGCAGCTGGTATTGGCCGATCTGCAGGATCACGCCGGAGCGGCTGATGGGGTAGCCGAGTGCGAACAGGATGTGCTCGGTGGCCCAGGACACTGCCATCTTCATCGGCATGGTCACCGCCGCCACGAATTCGGCCGGCAACGGCACCATGAACAACATGAAGAAGAAGGGGAACCACAGCATGCGCAGGGCCGCGCCGCCGCGCTTGACCAGGAGGATTGCCGCCATCACCAGGATGATGGACGCAACCTCGAGCATCAGGATTTTTTGCGAGCGGCCCAGCAGGTAGCAGCCCAGCCCGAGCGCCAGCACCGCCCAGCCGGCGGCGCTCGGGCGCACCGGCGTGCTCGCCAGCACGACCGCCGGCCATTTGCGATAGATCAGCCACAGCGCCAGGCCGAAGATGATCGGGCCATGGCCTTGTTCTTCGCTGACCCAGGCGCCGGTGAACAGTCCGTAGAAGGTGGGCGCGAACAGCAGTGCCAAGCCGGCCAGCACCGGCCACCACTCCGGCAACGCGGCGCGCAGGCTGGCGGGCAGGTCGGCGAGCCGGAGCGCTTGCACGGCCTGCTGCGCTCCCTGCTGTGCTCCCTGCTGCTGACCCTGCGGCCTCGCAGCGCCGCGGCTGACGCGGGACGTCATGTCAGAACTCCATCACCACCGAGCCGAGGACCTCGCAGCCCGCATCGGCCAGCTGGTCGGCGGCGCGGCCGATGTGCGCGATCCGCGTATGATCCTTGCGCGCGACCAGCAGCACGCCGCCGGCGCGGCTGGCCACGGCAACGGCGTCGACACCGACCTGGAAGGGCGGCACGTCGTACAGTACGACGTCGTAGCGGCTCTCGAGCTGGGTGTTGAGGTTGCGGAAGCCTTCGCGTGCCAGGAGTTCCTGGGGATTCGGCGGCAGTGTCCCGGCCGGCAACACCGACAAATCGACAAAGGCCGGCACACGCGCGATCACGTCGAGGTCGGCGCGCCCGGCCAGCAGGTCGGACAAGCCCTGGCGTGGCTTGAGCGCAAAGGCATCCTGCTGGCGCGGAGCGCGCAGGTTGGCGTCGACCAGCAGGGTCTGTTCGCCGAGCTGTGAAAACACGACCGCCAGGTTGGCCGCGAACAGGGCGCCGCCATCGTCCTGGTCTACCCCGACGATGGCCAGGGCACGGCGGCCACGCGCAAACCAGCGCAGCATCAACTGGCTGCGGATCGCACGCAGGGACTCGACCTGGGGCGAAAACGGTTCGTAGGCGGCGACCAGCTTGGGCGACAGCCCGGCCTGCCCTTTTTGCAGGTAGGGATAGGAAAACTGGCGGGCCAGCACCTGCTGGATGTCTTCTTCGCTGACCAGGCCGAGCCGGACCGCCGCCTCGCCGAAGCGGATCCCGGTTTCCTTCTGCATACGCAGCACGCGTTCGGCGTCTTCCGGGCTCAGCTTGCCGGCGTCGAGCAGCAGCGCCCCCATGCTCGAGTCGACGTGTCGACCGGCGTAGTCGGCCGAGACGGTGTTCAAGATCGGTGAATTCATGTTCGGTCCTTGGTGGCGTCAGGGTTCGCAGGATGGCTTGCTTAATGAAGGCGCAGCAGGCGGCGCGGCGCCATCAGCGCGCGGATGCCGCCGGAGCGACCGCGCGCCGGCCGCCATTCGACGGTGCCGAGCACCGGAATGCCGAGCAAATCCCTGACGTCGCTGGACGAACGCACCGGACGGTTCAGCAGCTCGAGCAGCAGGGCCAGGCCGACACCGATGATGGTGCCCAGCAGGACCGAGATCAGGGTATTCAGCAGCACGCGCGGGCCCGCCGGTTCGGTCGGCGCCACGGCCGGGTTCAGCACCGAGATGTCGGACTGTTCGGACTGGGCTTCGATGCGGGTCTGGGAGAAACGCATCGACGCGGCGTCGAAGGCGCGCTGGGCGCTGTCGAGGTCTTTCAGCAGCACGCCGAGCTCGTCGCGCGCGCGGTTGAGTTCCAGCACCCTGGTCTTTTGCTGGGCCACGGCTTCGCGCAGCTCGGATTCGCGCTGGCGCAGCACCTGGGCATTGGTACCGACGCTGCGCGATACCGTACCCATGGCTGCGTTCAGCTCGCCACGCACCTTGTCCAGCTCGGCCTTGGCGGCGAGGTAAAGCGGGTGATTGCTCCCATAGCGCTGCGAGGTGTCGGCGAACCGGCCTTCGGCCACGGCCACATTCGCGCGCATGGTCTGTATCAGGGCATTGTTGCCGACGTCCGGCGAACCGAGCGCTGCCTCGGTGGCGGCCTGGCGCGAATTGCCTTCCATGGCAGCGGTCTGAGCCGCGACCAGCTGTGCCGACAAGTCGTTCAGACGCGACAGTTCGACGTCGACGCGGTTGTTGTCGAGGCTGACGATCCCCTTTTCCTGCTGATACTTCGACAGGCGGGCCTGGGCTGCCTCGACGTTGTCGCGCAACTGCTTGGTCTGTTCATTGAAGTAGGTGGAGGCCTTCTTGGCCGGCTCGGTCTTGAGCTGGACCGTGATCTTCTGGTACTCGTCGGCAAAGGCGTTCGCCACCGCCGCCGCGAACTGCGGGTCGGCGCCCTTGAAGCTGATTTCGACCACCGAAGATTCGCGCGAGGGCACGATCTCGAGCTTTTTCAGCAGCAGGTCGGCCAGCCAGTCGCGCACCGAACCGCGGCCTTGGTTGGCATCGTTGAATTGCTGGACCACGGCCGGGCTGCTGGCCAGGCGCAGCGCATCGACCACCCGCAGGGCCACGTTCTTGCTGCTGATGATGTCGATCTGGGTCGCCATGTAGCCCGGCAGCAGCTGCCCCGGCATGGTCAGACCGGTCAGCGGGTCCACCCCCTTGTAGTTCAACAGGACGGAGGCGGTCGCGCGATAGGTCTTCGACTGGATCAGGCTGAAGCCGAGGGCCAGCGCCACCGTCAGCAGCAGCGCCGTCAGGATGATCTTCTTGCGTGCAAGCAAGATCAGCAGGAATTGATGGATGCTCATGGTGAACCTTTAAAACGGGTGGATCGAAAACGCTGAAGCGCAGGACCTGCTACTTAGAGCCTATCCCAGTAGGCCGGAGTCGCTGCTGGCGCGCCTGGCAAGCGGGCGCTGCGTTGCTCGTCGTTGCATGGCTAGCCATGCGGCCTCCTCGCGCCTTGCCCGCGCTTGCCATGCATCGCCTACGCGCACGTCGCCATCAGCTTCCCCTGCCTACTGGGATAGGCTCTTAGAACCAGCTCTCGCGCACCGTGATGACATCGTCGATCTGCACCAGGTCATCGGTCCTGGCCTCGATCGTGCGCTGCGCGCCAGCGGCATCGCGGCGCGTGATCTTCAAGCCGCGCTGGGTGCCGCGCATGGTCAGGCCGCCGCCGGCCGACAAGGCCTGCTCCACGGTCATCGCCCGCTCGATGCGGAACGGTCCGGGGCGCTGCACCTCGCCGGTGATGTAGGCGCGCGGCGCCCGCTCCACGAAGATGATGTCGCCGCCAGCCACCTCATAGTCGCGATTGAGCTCGCCCTTGCGCACCATGTCGACCACGTCGATGGTCTCGCGCGTGGTCTGGCCCTTGCGGATGCGCACCAGGCTGACCATGTCGCCGCCCTCGGGGCCGATACCGCCCGCCAGCGCCAGCAGGTCGAGTACCTTGCGCGGGCCGTCCACCGGATAGCGGCCCGGGCGATTCACCTGCCCCAGCACCGACACCTGCTGGCTGGCCAGTGTAGTGATCAACAAGTTCACCTGTGCCTTCTTGAGGTAGCCGCCCTTTTCCAGCAGGCCGCCGATCTTCTTCTCCGCCTGCTGGGTGCTCAAGCCGCCGACCTGCACCTCGCCCAGCAGCGGGAAGGTCAGCGTGCCGCTTTCCGACACCCGGGTCTCGACCGCCAGGTCAGGGCTGCCATAGACCGTGGCCTTGACCACGTCGCCCGGCCCCAGCAGCACGTCGGCCGCGGTGCTCACCCCCGGCAGCATGCCTGCCGCGCATGCCAGAACCACCCCGATCATCCAGTGTACGAATCGCTTCATGATCACTCCTTCTTGTTCATCAATGTCCAGATAGATTTACTTGAGGCCCGCGACGCCACGGTCGAGCGCCGCCTTGTCGGCCGTTCCCGCGTTGCCGGGCGTTGTTGCCGCTGCCGGCGCTGGTGCCGATGCCGGTGCCAGTGCGGGGCCGGCCGCTGGCGCCGGATTGTCGGACGCGGCCGCGCCCGGTGCATTGGCGCTGGCCGGCAGCGGCCCCGATGTCTGATCCGGCATCATCGACTTGTTCAGGTATTCGATGGTGGCACCGCCGCGCAGCCGCTTGAGTTCGCCGGCGGCCAGTTCCTGGTTCTTCCGTTTCGTCAGGAATTGCTCGATCTGGGGCGACGCGACTTGCAGCGACACCGGCGCGTCCTTGACTTCGGCAACGGAAATGAACATCGCGCGCGGCCCTTCCTTAACGACAAACAACTGCCCCTTCGGCATGCCGAGCAGCTTTTGCGAGAGCTGCGGCGGCACGTCGGCGGTGGAGCGCGTGACCTGGGTACGGCCATACTTGATCTTGTGGGCATCGAGCCAGACAGCGACCTCTTCCAGCGACTTGGCGCTGTCGGCGGCGGCGCGCACTTCGGGCGTCAGGTCGTTGGCGCCGATCACGAGCTCATTCATGCTGAACTGTTTGCGGTTCGCGAAGAATTCGGGATGCTTGTTGAAGTAGTCTTCGACCTCGCCGGGCGTCGGACGTGCGATATTGCCGATCCGTTTCTGCAGGTAAGCCTGGGCAATGATCAGCGCGCGCGCGCGGTCGATCGCTTGCATGACCTTCGGATCACGGTCCAGGTTTTCCCGCGCTGCGGCTTCCTGCAGCAATTGACGGTCGATCAGCACCTGCAACAGCTGCTTGCCGGCGGCATCCTGCTTGCCTGCGGCGACATTGGCGCGCTGCAGCTCCTCGTTCAACTGGAGCACGGTGACCTCTTCGCCGTTGACGCTCGCCAGCGCCTGCCCAGGCTTCTTTTCCTTGGCCTTGTCGCCGCAGGCGCCCAGGGTGGCCGCGGCCAGGAGCAGCGCAAGGCACAGGGATGCCCGGCGCGCGCGCCTCGCACCCTTCGCACCAAAAGGAAAAGGCGTCATCGCCATCGCAGCCGGGTGGTGGTTGTCCAAAATAGTCCCCTTCGATCAAATGAGCCGCGCTTCAAGCCACGGCGCGCTTTTCGCCGCCCGCCATAGTGGCGAGAAAGGCGTCATAGGCGAGCTGCAAGCCTTCCGGCAGCGGTGTCCCGGCTTGCCAGCCGAGGTGTTTCAGCTTGCTCACGTCGAGCAGCTTGCGCGGTGTGCCGTCGGGCTTGCTGGTATCGAAACGGATGCGGCCGCGATAGCCGACCACCTCGCCCACCAGACGCGCCAGGTCGGCGATGGTGACGTCCTCGCCGGTGCCGACATTGATATGGGAATGCATGGCATCGGTGCTGGCGGCATAGGCCGCTTGATCGAGGTTCATCACGTAGACGCTGGCCGCGGCCATGTCATCGACGTAGAGGAATTCGCGCATCGGGGTGCCGCTGCCCCAGATCACGACTTCCGGCGCATCGCCGACCCGGGCTTCGTGGAAGCGGCGCATCAGGGCCGGGATCACGTGGCTGTTTTCGGGGTGGTAATTGTCGCCAGGGCCGTACAGATTGGTCGGCATCACACTGCGGTAGTCGGTGCCGTACTGGCGGTTATAGCTTTCGCACAGCTTGATGCCGGCGATCTTGGCCATCGCATACGGTTCGTTGGTCGGCTCCAGCATGCCGCTCATCAAATACTCTTCCTTGATCGGCTGGGTGGCCAGGCGCGGGTAGATGCAGGATGAGCCGAGGAACAGCAGCTTGTGCACGCCGTTGCGCCACGCTTCGTGTACGACGTTGGCTTGCACCATCATGTTGTCGTAGATGAATTCAGCCGGATACGTGTTGTTGGCGTGAATGCCGCCGACCCTCGCCGCGGCCAGGTAGACCTGGTCGATGCGCTCGGCGCGGAAAAAGGCGCGCACCTGGGCCTGGTCGGTGAGTTCCAGTTCACGGTGGCTGCGCGTGACGATGTCCGTATGGCCCTGCGCGCGCAGGGTGCGCACGATGGCCGAGCCGACCAGCCCGTTGTGGCCGGCGACATAGATGCGAGGCTGAGTATTCAACGTTCACTCCAATGAAATTGCGACCTTGTAACCATGCGATGCCAGCAGCTGGTGGCGGCGCGCCGTGTCGAGGTCGGACGCCACCATTTCCTGCACCATCGCTTCGAAGCTGATGCGGGGCTCCCACCCCAGGCGCCGGCGCGCCTTGCCCGGATCGCCCAGCAGCGTATCGACCTCCGTCGGCCGAAAGTATTGGGGATCAACCGCCACGATTGCTTGGCCTGGAACAACCCCGGGCGCTTTATCGCCGCTGACGGCCGCGACAATGCCGCGTTCGTCCACGCCCCTCCCCTGCCAGGCGATCTCGATGCCGAGCTCGCGCGCGGCCAGTTCCACGAAGGCGCGCACCGAATGCTGGCGCCCGGTGGCGATCACGTAGTCCTCCGGACCATCCTGTTGCAGCATCAGCCATTGCATCTCGACGTAGTCGCGCGCATGGCCCCAGTCGCGCATGGCGTCCAGGTTGCCGAGGAAGAGTTGCTGTTCCAGACCGAGGGCGATATTCGCCAGCGCACGCGTGATCTTGCGCGTGACGAAAGTCTCGCCACGGCGCGGCGATTCGTGGTTGAACAGGATGCCGTTGCAGGCATACATGCCATAGGCTTCGCGATAATTGACGGTGATCCAGTAGGCGTACAGCTTGGCCACCGCATACGGGCTGCGCGGATAGAAAGGCGTGGTTTCGCGCTGCGGGGTTTCCTGCACCAGGCCATAGAGCTCGGAGGTGGACGCCTGGTAGAAGCGGGTCTTCCCTTCCAGGCCAAGAAAACGGATCGCTTCCAGCAGGCGCAGGGTGCCGATGCCGTCGACGTCGGCCGTGTATTCGGGCGATTCGAAGGACACCGCCACATGGCTCATCGCCCCCAGGTTGTAGACCTCGTCCGGTGCCACCTGGCACAGGATGCGGTTCAGGTTGGAAGTATCGGACAAGTCGCCGTAGTGCAGGAAGAAGCGCTTGTCCTCGACGTGCGGATCCTGGTAGACGTGATCGATGCGCGCGGTATTGAACAGCGAAGCGCGCCGCTTGATCCCGTGCACCTCATAACCCTTTGCCAGCAACAGCTCGGCAAGGTAGGAACCGTCCTGGCCGGTCACCCCGGTAATCAACGCTTTTTTCATTGATTTGCTCTCCAGGGACGCGCGCAGCCCGTCCCAAAAAATTGCAATCCAAGCAATTAGTCTACGCAGCCCAGTTACCGTCGCAAGTGCCGATCCGATTGAACTGCCCTCTTTAAGCCGAGCCTAAGTGATGCTAACTTCCGTCAAAGTTTCACAATCAAGTTTTAAAACGCATTCTCTTTGGTGAGCACCACCTTGACGGTCTTGAGAATGATCCACAGGTCGAGCCAGACCGACCAGTTGCGCAGGTAATCGAGGTCGTACTGGATGCGCGCCTCCATTTTGTCCAGCGTGGCGGTTTCACCACGCAAGCCATTGACCTGCGCCCAACCTGTGATGCCTGGCTTGACCTTATGACGCAGCATGTAGCCCTTGATCAGCTTGCGGTACTGCTCGTTATGCGCCACCGCATGCGGACGCGGTCCGACGATGCTCATCCGGCCTTGCAATACGTTGACGAATTGCGGCAATTCATCGAGCGAAGTGCGGCGCAGGAAGCCGCCGATCCGCGTCAGGCGGCCGTCGTGGCGGCTGGCCTGGACCACGGCCTGGCCGTTTTCCATCACCACCATCGAGCGGAACTTGTAGACGATGATTTCCTCGCCATACAGGCCATAGCGGCGCTGGCGGAAGATGATCGGCCCGGGCGAACTGACCCTGACCGCGATGGCGATCGCCAGCATCAGCGGCGCCAGCAGCAGCAGGATGAAGGCGGCCAGCACGATGTCCGAGGCGCGCTTGGTGAAGCTGTTAAGTCCCATGAAGGGACTTTCGCGAATGGCGATGACGGGCATTCCGCCGACGTTGTCGAAACGCGCCTGCATCAGGTCGAAGATGTAGACATCCGGCAGAAAGTAGACCGAGGCAGTGGTGTCCTGCAGTTCGTCGATCAGCTTGCGGATGCGCGGCTGGGCCGAGATCGGCTGGCTGATGAAGATCATCTTGATGCCATGTTCGCGCACGTAAGGCACCAGGTCGCAGGTCTTGCCCAGCATCGGGTGGTGCAGCTTGGGCGGACGGCGTTCGTCGGTGCGGTCGTCGAAGAAGCCGCGCACCGCCATGAACAGGTTCGGATGCCGTTCGCAGATGCCGGCGAACTTGAGGCCGACGTCGTTGGCCCCGACCACCACCACCGAGCGCACCTCCTTGCTGCGCGCCGGGCTGTGCAGCATGCGCGCGGCGATGTGGCTGACCAGCAGGATGGCCGGGGTGGCGACGAACCAGGCCAGCACCACGCGCTCGTCGTAATAATATTTGAGGCCGCTGGACGAGCCGAGGAAGAGCAGGACCGCGATCGTCACGCACCAGCCGAACACGGTGTCGCGCGCGTAGGCCCACATGCGCCCGCCACGCCAGGTGCGGTAGGGATCGATGTGCTCGTACACGGCCGACGAAATGAAAAAGGCCAGGATCATCAGCACCAGCAGATAGCCGGAGAACGGCTCGTGGAACCACAGCGCCGCCAGGTACAGGGTCCCCATGATGATCAGGGGATCGAGCACGCGCTGGAAAAACGAGATCAGGGGTATGTCGTTGACGGTCATGGGCAATGCTCAGAACTGCACCGTGGCCGACAGCGTCATGCTGTTCGACTTGAAGCTGGCGGTACCGAGGGTGACCGAGCCGCTGCGCGCCTGATGGGCCAGGCCGGCGACGACTTGCACCGTGGGCCGCGGCGACCAGGTCGCGCGCAGAGTGCCGGTGCGGATCGAATCGCGCAGGTCGCCCGAATTGGCAAACTGAGCGGTGGTGCCGGCGCCATCGCGCGGGTTGTAGTTGCGGCGCTCGCCGATGAGGTCGGCATTCACCTTGATCTTGGCGCTCGCATCCCACTGGACGCCGGCGCTGGCGCCCTTGTTCAAGGTATAGCTGACCACCGTGCTTTCCAGCGGCGCGAAGTCGCGCCAGACGGCGGCGTTCCAGGTCAGCTTGCCGTGCGGCTGCCAGGTGGCCTTCACCCTGCCTGCGAGGCCGCTGGTGGTGCCGGCGCCGAACGAGGGCTGCTTGCGGCGGGTGTGGCCGGCCAGGCCCTCGATCGTGGTGGCGCCGCTGGCGATCCACTTCACGCGCAGCTTCAGCTCGTCCTGGGTAAAATTGTCGTTGAAGGAGAATGGACCGACCTGGCGCGGATAGGGATACTCGCCTTCGACCCGGCGCGCCACCAGGCCGACCGTGCTGTCGCTGCGCGCCAGGTAGTCGAGCTCGAGTTCGTAGGCATCCTCGGTGCGGTTGTTGAAGCGCTGGCTGCTCAGGTCGTATTCGTACTTGTCGCGCTGGTAGCCGGCACGCGCCTGCCAGGCAGCATGGAAGCGCCAGCTGCCTTCCGCGAACTCGGTGCGAGTCTTGCGCAGGTTGCGCTCGCTGCTGAGGAAATCGGTATAGGGCGCCAGCACTTGCTGGTAGGAAGCGCCGGCCTTGCCTTCGAGGTGGTTGCCCAGCTGCCAGTACCAGGTGCCCTGGAGATCCTTGCCATCGTAGTCGAGCTGGGTGAAGTGGTCGAAGCTGGTCTTGGACAGCTTGGCGATGAGGGCGATGCGCTGGCGGCTGTAGGTCTTGTCGAACACCAGTCCGGCTTCGCGCGTCCACCAGGAATCCTCACGCTGGTTGTCGAAGCCCGGGCTGCCGTTCGGCACGCGCAGCAGGTTGTCGTCGTGGCCGTAGGCCAGGCTGCCGAGCACGTGCAGCGCATCGCCGGGACCGGCACTGGCCGGCATGGCAATGGCGATGCAAACGAGCAGGACAAGCGGACGCGCACGGGGACTCGACATGATGGCTCATCTTCATGGTGTGAAAGACGCTGGGAACCTGGAACGGTCCCGATAGCCAGTTGTCGCTGTCCGCGGAGCCCGTTCTTACCAGTACGACCAGTTGCCGGTTGCGACCACCCAGATCCCCAGCAGGCCGTTGGTGACGGCATGCGCGAGGATGGGCGACCACAGATTCCGGTGGCGCAGGTACAGCAAGCTGTAAGCCGCGCCCGCCACAATCCCGGCAAGCCACAGGTTATGCTCGAACCCGAAAAGGAACACTGTAATAAAGAAGCTTTTGAGGCCAAGTTGAGATGGCTCAACTGTTTGGAAGTCAGGATTGACAATCCAGCGCATCAAAAAGGAGCGCCAGAACAGCTCTTCCATCACCGGCACCACCAGGGCGGCGCCGGCGATGCGGATAGCCACCAGCAGCCAGTCGATGGCGCCGCCGTTGCGCGGATCGAAACCGGCCGCGCTGCCGACGATCATCCAGTCGGCGTCCAGGCTGACCCACAGCACCAGTACAAGGACACCGACCGCCAGTGCGCCCAGCATCGCGGCAAGACCAAGGCGGCGCCCGCGCAGTTCGTCGTACTGGCGCCAGTACAGCGCCAGCAGCACGGCGACCAGGCCGATCTTGAGGGGATACAGCCAGCGCAAGGACGCGGGCGCCACACCCAGGCGCTCGAGCACATCGGCGATGACGATGAACAGCAGATAGCCCGCGAACGGCAGGATGCGCAGCCAGGCCGCGCGGTTGAACATGGGCGCATCGGCGGGAATGGCATTCGTCGCCGACGTGGCGGGGCGGTCCTCATGTTCGCTCATGGGCATCCATCATCCGGATTCATCGATTATCGCAAGCTCATTCGCCGCGCGCGCGGGCTTCCAGCTTTTCCCAGCGTTCGAGGGCGTCGAGCAGCAAGTCCTCGATCTCCGCGTTGCGCGCATTGATCCTGCGCGCATCGGCCGGATTGGTCTTGTAGAAATCGGGGCCGCCCAGCATCGCGGCAATCGCGGATTGCTCATCCTCAAGGCTGGCGATGAGCTTGGGCAGCTCTTCCAGTTCGCGCTGGTCCTTGTAGCTCAACTTGACCTTTTTCGCCGCGGCGACAGGCTCGGCAGCTGTCGGCTCGGCCGCCTTGGCCGCACTCGGTTTGGCCGGCTGGGCAGCCGCGACTTGTACCGGCGCGCTGGCGCGGACGCGTTCCCAGTCGCTGAAGCCGCCGACGAATTCGCGCCACATGCCCTGCCCTTCGGACACGATCACGCCGGTGACGACGTTGTCGAGGAAGGTCCGGTCGTGGCTGACCAGGAACACGGTGCCCGGGTATTCGGTCAGCAGCTCTTCCAGCAGCTCGAGGGTCTCGATGTCGAGGTCGTTGGTCGGTTCGTCCAGCACCAGGCAGTTGGCCGGCTTGGCGAACAGGCGCGCCAGCAGCAGGCGGTTGCGCTCGCCGCCGGACAGCGATTTCACGGGCGAGCGAGCGCGTTCCGGCGCAAACAGGAAGTCGCCCAGGTAGCTCATCACGTGCTTGCGCTGGCCGTTGACCTCGACCCAGTCGCTGCCCGGCGCGATGGTGTCGGCCAGGGTCGCTTCTTCGTTGAGCTGTGTGCGCATCTGGTCGAAGTAGGCCACGTTCAGCTTGGTGCCGAGCTTGACGCGGCCGCTGTCGGCGGTTTCCTCGCCGAGGATGATCTTCAGCAGGGTGGTCTTGCCGGCGCCATTCGGTCCGATCAGGCCGACCTTGTCGCCGCGCAGCACAGTGCCCGTGAAGCCGCTGATGATCACCTTTTCGCCATAGCTCTTGGACACGTTTTCCAGTTCCGCCACAATCTTGCCCGAGCGCTCGCCGGCGCCGATATCGAGCTTGACCTGGCCCTGCTGGTCGCGGCGCGCGGCGCGCTGCAGGCGCAGCGCTTCCAGGCGGCGCACGCGGCCTTCATCGCGGGTGCGGCGTGCCTGCACGCCCTTGCGGATCCACACTTCTTCCTGGGCCAGCACCTTGTCGAACTTGGCGTTCTCGACTTCCTCGTTGGCCAGCAGTTCGGCCTTGCGTTCCTGGTACTTGGTGAAATTGCCCGGGAAGGACAGCAGCCGCCCGCGGTCGAGCTCGACGATGCGGGTGGCGACGTTGTCCAGGAAGCGCCGGTCGTGGGTAATGAACAGCACCGAACCGCGGAATTCGCGCAGCAGGCCCTCAAGCCACAGGATCGACTGGAAGTCAAGGTGGTTGGTCGGTTCGTCGAGCAGCAGCACGTCCGGTGCCGACACCAGCGCCACCGCCAGCGCCACGCGCTTTTGCATCCCGCCCGACAGCGTGCCCATCTTCGCCTCGCCGTTCAGGCCGAGGCGGCCGAGCGTGGTATCGACCTTGTTGCCGAGGTTCCAGGCATCGGTGGCGTCGAGCTTGACTTGCAGGTCATGCATGCGGTCCATGATCGCGTCATCGTTGCCCTGCCCGAACTGGCCGGTCAGGGCTTCGTACTCGGCCAGCATCGCCTGCTGCTCGCCCATGCCGCCGGCGACGGCATCGAACACCGTCGACTCCGGGTCGAAGGTGGGCTCCTGTTCGACGTAGGCGATCTTGACGCTCTGCTGCATCACCAGCAGGCCGTCGTCGAGCCGGGAACGGCCCGAGATGACTTTCAGCAGCGAGGACTTGCCGGTGCCGTTGCGGCCGATCAGGCCGACGCGTTCGCCGGTTTCGAGGGAAAAGTCGGCGTGGTCGAGCAGCGCGACGTGGCCAAAGGCCAATTGAGCAGAAGATAGGGAGATGACGGCCATGATCGTGAGCAGGGACGCGGCGCCGGTCGGGCGGTCGCAGTCGGAAACAGGTTTAAAACGCGCATTGTACCGACTGCCGCGGCATCCGGACGTGAGAATGCCTCGGCGAGGCCATCGGTCAGCGAAGAAGTGGTGAATCGAGGCGGAACCCGGCGGGAGGAACTGTAGACTTTGCCGTGGGTGCCTGGCAGGAAGCTGGTATCGCCAGCAGGAATCGAACCTGCATCTAAGTCTTAGGAGGACCTTGTACTATCCATTGTACTATGGCGACACACTGCCTTGCGGTCAGCTATTCTACCTTACGCAACACACTCCCACAATCTTGCCACGCCAGCGCGTGCTTCGGCCGCCCCCGAATCTTCCTTGGTCGATGACTTGCTGCATCCTTGGCAGCGCCGCAGACATCGAACCACTCTGTTCCATACAAGCATGCCGGTTATCCGGCACGCACATTTATATAGTCGATATCCGAGTTTCTCAAAATAGAATGCTGCATTACTCAAAGCAACATCTATGACCCCGAACAAAACTGTTTTATCTACCTACTCACGTCGCCAAATATTTGCGGATTCTTGATTTGTGCACTGCAAAATTCTTTAGCTGACGTGTTATATTTTTTACCTATTACATCCGCCGCCGGCCCGCTCCGGCAAATGCATCTTATTGGTGCATCAAGCGGCATGAAGAATCCAAGCACCCGTTATACGTCCCTGCCGAATCATGCGCAACCTCGCGCCATGATGCCGGCGGCATGCTTGATAAACATCGTTGATTCGCGAGCTTTTATGAATATGAATACTCTGAAGTATGACGTGCCAGCCGGCATTGTCGTTTTTCTCGTCGCCCTTCCCTTGTGTCTCGGTATCGCGCTGGCCTCCGGTGCACCCTTATTTTCGGGCATTATCTCCGGCATCATTGGCGGCATCGTCGTCGGCCTGATCAGCGGATCCCAGACCAGCGTCAGCGGTCCGGCGGCCGGCCTGGCCGCCGTGGTGCTGGCCTCGATCACCAAGCTGGGCGCTTTCGACATCCTGCTGGTCGCCATCCTCATTGCAGGCGTATTGCAATTGGCCATGGGATTATTCCGGGCCGGGTTCATTGCCAATTACATTCCGTCGAATGTGATCAAGGGATTATTGGCGGCCATTGGCATTTTATTGATACTCAAGCAGATTCCGCATGCATTCGGCTATGACCGGAATAACGCGGACGAGACGGCGTTTATCCAGGCAAACGGAGAAAACACATTTTCCGCGATGATCAACGCCTTCACCGCGATTACTCCTGGCGCCCTGCTGATCGCGCTTTCCTCCATGCTGGTCCTGGTCTATTGGGACAAGACGCCGCTGAAGAAAATAAAGCTGTTGCCGGCACCCTTGTTCGTGGTTGCGCTGGGCATTTCGCTCAACCTGGCATTCGACCGATTCTTCCCCGCCTTGCGCATCGAGCCCGGCCACCTGGTGGATATTCCCGCCCTCGATACCGCCAACCTCGGCACCTATCTGCAATTGCCGGATTTCGCCCATTTCACCAACCAGGATGTCTGGATCGTCGGGATCACGATCGCCATCGTCGCTTCGCTGGAAACCCTGCTGAATATCGAAGCGGTGGACAAGCTCGATCCGCACAAGCGCGAAACGCCGCCCAACCGCGAGCTGCTGGCCCAGGGCGTCGGCAATATTTGCGCCGGGCTGCTGGGCGGCTTGCCGCTCACGTCCGTCATCGTGCGCAGCTCGGTGAATATCCAGAACGACAACCGTACCAAGGCGTCGGCGGTGCTGCACGGCGTGCTGCTGCTGGCCAGCGTGCTGGTGCTGGCCCCTGCCCTGAACCTGATTCCCCTGTCGGCGCTGGCCGCCATCCTCATCGTCACCGGCTACAAGCTGACCAAGGTGTCCCTGTTCCGCGACATGTACCGCAAGGGCTGGTCGCAATTCCTGCCCTTCGCCATCACCATTGCCGCCATCGTGCTGACCGACCTGCTGATGGGCGTGCTGATCGGCCTGGCCGCCAGCCTGTTCTATCTGATGCGCAGCAATTTCCGCAATCCCTACGCAATGGAACAATATCGCATGCATATCGGCGACGTCGTCAAAATGAAATTGCCGAACCAGGTGTCCTTTCTCAACAAGGCCACCATCAAGAGCGCCCTTTGGGAAATCCCGCAAGACGCGAATGTCGTGATCGATGCCAGCAACACCAATTACATCGATAACGATGTGCTGGAAACCATCGAGGATTACCGGATCGTGGCGGCGGAACGCAATGTGCGCCTGAACGTCATCGGCCTGAAAGACGCCTACAGCCTGGAAGACACCCTGGAGTTCGTCCCCGCGCTCGACAAGGAAACGCAAAAGAAACTGCGTCCGGACGATGTACTGCAATTGCTGCGCGACGGTAACGAACGCTTCCGCACCGGCCGCTGGACCAAGAAGTTCTATCTGCACCAGGCGGAAGCAACGGCGGCCGGCCAGCATCCCATGGCTGTCGTGGTCAATTGCATCGATTCGCGCACCTCGCCGGAAATCATTTTCGATGCCGGCCTGGGCGATTTGCTGACCATCCGCATCGCCGGCAACGTCATCAGCCGTGAAATCATCGGCAGCCTCGAAATCGCCCACAAGCTGGGCGCGAAACTGATCGTGGTGAAAGGCCATTCGAGCTGCGGCGCGATCGGCCTGGCGATGCAGAACGAGCAGGCGCACAGCGTCGGCGCGATCACCGGCAAGATCCAGAAGGCGATCTCGGATTGCCAATGCGCGGCGCACCAGCCGGCCGTCGACGACAAGTCCCTGCTGGAACAGGTCACGCGCCGCAACATCGAGAATTCGCTGGCCGAAATCATCGACGGCAGCGAATTCCTGCGCGAGCGGATCGCCCGCGGCGAGATGGGCCTGGTCGGCGCCTACCACGACATCGCCACCAGGACGGTACAGTTCGGCGAACTCGTCACCCCCGATGACTTCGACCGTTACCGCGGCGCCAGGGCCGGCGTCGCCGCCTGATCTTCGCGTATTAGCAAAAACCCTCAAGCCCGGTTCGTTTCGTGCGAAGCGGGCACACTCCCAATGTGCCGGGATGGATCCGGCTATCGTGCGCTTGTCGCAGGGGTTCGGCTGCAAGGTTCGGCTGCAAATGCGCGGCGGCAGCGGTGGCCGCACGCGCATCCGCCGCCCACCGCGGGCTTGGCTGTTCCGGTTTAACCACATCCAAAAATGTCTCATATTGGTTGGACCAAATGATGTTGCTCATTTTCGCTTTGTCAACTATTCTGGATAGCGTATTTACTGCATCGCCTGGACGCGACAGCAATACATCCAGATAACTATCACTCCCGGTTGCGCCGCCCTTTACACATGAGAAGGCCGCAATCCGCACAAACTGGCCAGACCAATTTCTATTTGGCTGGGCAATTATGCGGACTGGCTTGACCGGGATAACAAAGTGGAGATGGAGACAATGAAAAACACAGCACGCAATCCGCATGTCAAGCAAGCCGCCATGGCGTCCGCCGTGGCACTGGCCGTATGGCAGATGAGCCAGATCGGCCAGGCCCACGCCCAGGAGGCGGCCCCGGCGCCCGCGCAAGCCGCGGTGCAATCCGTGATGGTCACCGGCTCGCTGATCCGCCACGCGGCCGACGAAGGCGCAACCCCGCTGATCACCGTCAAGGCGGCCGAGCTGGAAGCGCGCGGCAATACCGAACTGAAAGACCTGGTACTGGAACAACCGCAGTCGCTGTCGCTGGGCACGAATACCGGCGCCGCCGGCCCCGTCACCAACCTGCGCGGCCTGGGCCCGATGCGCACGCTGACCCTGCTGAACGGCCGCCGCCTGGCGAACGAACCGCTGCAAGACCAGTATGTGTCGGTGAACGTGATCCCGCGCATGGCGCTGGACCGGGTCGACACCCTCAGCGGCGGCGCCGCCTCCATCTACGGCGCCGACGCCATCGGCGGCGTGCAGAACTACTGGACCAAGCGCGGCTACAAGGGCGCCAGCGTCAAGGCCGAATACGCGTCGCCGGAGATGAGCGGCGGCGGCCAGACCCGCAGCCTGGGCGCGATCGCCGGCTGGGGCGAGCTCGGCAAGGATGGCTGGAACGCCTACATCGCGGTCGACTACCAGGAAAAGACGCCGCTGTTCCAGAACGACCGCCCCGGCCAGCACGACCCGGCCATCCTGCGCGGCCTTGGATTGGGTATCACGCCCGACAGCCGCAATCCGAGTCCGACCGCCAACTTCGGCTTCACCCGCGCCGCCAACTCCAACTACAACCCGACATTCGCCTCCGGCTGCCTGGCGCCCTATTCGGTTCCGGTGCTGGGCAACGCCAGCGCCAACACCCCGCCGGTGTACGCCCCCGGCTGCCTGCGCGACCCGCTGTTCTGGACCGCCGTCACCGACGGCAGCAAGATCACCAACGTCAGCGGACGCGCCAGCTGGAATTTGTCCGGCGGCCACCGGATCGATCTCGATCTGCTGCACGCCGGCTTCACCGTGCAGAAATTCCGCGGCATGCAGGTGCCCGGCTCGACCCAGCCCTTCACCACCTATGCGCTGGCGCCATCGAGCCGCTTCTATCCCGGCAAGGGCATTACGCCGGCGGTGCAGGTGGTGGGCAGCAACACCGGCAGCAACACGCCGGCCATGTACATCGACCCGGCCAGGACCCCGGGCACGGTGAGCAATCTCAACATGAACAACCGCACCCTCTACTTCCAATGGGGGCCGGGCGAACTGGGGCCGGCCTACCGCAACGACGAGCAGACCAACGACCGCATCGTGCTGTCGGCCGAGGGCGAGGTCAAAGGCTGGGACTACCGCGTCGGCCTGAACTACGGCCAGTCGAAGCGCGATACCCGCGTCGGCGAAGGCTACATCCTATACTCCCGGGCGCAGGAAGGCTTCGACAAGGGCATTTTGAATCCCTTCGGGGCCCAGGACGCCGCCGGCCTCGACTACCTGCGCAGCATCCAGGCCAGCGACTACACCTACCGCCTCAACAAGGCCTTCAACCAGAGCGTCGACGCCACCCTGTCGCGCGGTATCTGGAAGCTTGGCGGCGGCGACCTGACGCTGGCCGTGTCGGGCGAAGTGCGGCGCGATTCGGCGCGCACGTCGAACGCGCCGCTGGATTACGTGCTGCGCAAGGCCGATGGCAGCTACAACATCGACGCCGCCGGCAACGTGGTCCAGACCGACCTGGTCGGCGAGACGCCATCCGGCGTCGCGAAGAAGCTGCACCGCGACATCAGCTCGCTGATGATGGAGATCGATGCGCCGCTCACTTCGACCTTCCTGCTCAACGGCGCGGTGCGGGCCGACCGCTACCAGGACCTGAAGCAGACCACGGTCAACCCCAAGCTGGCCGCGCGCTGGCAGCCGCTGGAGCAACTGGTGCTGCGCGGCTCGGTGTCGACCGGCTTCCGTGCGCCCTCGATCATGGACATCCAGAACCCGACGCCAGAAGTGCGCACCCAGCTCATGGACGACCCGGTACTGTGCCCGAGCGCGCAGCCAACCGTGGCCGACACCGGCAATCCGGTCAACGGCTACACCCGCGACCAGGTCTGCAACGTGCTGACGTCCTACTGGACCAAGACCCCCAACAACGATTTCCTGAAACCCGAGAAATCGCGCGGCTTCTCCTTCGGCTTCGGCTTCGATCCGGTTAAGAACCTGTCGATCACGGTCGACTACTGGGGCATGAAGCTGACCGACGTGCTGGGTGCGGTGGCGATCGCCGAGATCCAGCAGAACCCGGCCAAGTACGCCAGCCTGTTCACGCGCAACGCCGACGGCACCATCGACCACATCGTGGCCAGCCAGGCCAACCGCGGCAAGTCGCGCATGCGCGGCGCCGACCTGGCCCTCACTTACCGCTTCCCGCTCATGCCGGTGGGCCGCTTCGATGCCAAGCTGGACGGCACCTGGTACCAGAAATACGAGTTCCAGGCCGAAAAGGATGGCGCCTGGCTGAGCAACGTCGGCGTGATCACCAACGATGGCCGCTACGGCAGCGCCGGGCCCAACTCCGGCCTTGCCGGCCTGCCCCAGATCAATCCGCGCTGGAAACACACCGCCTCGGTCACCTGGAACGCCGGCGACTGGAGCACCACGCTGTCGCAGCGCTATAACAGCGGCCTGACCGACCTGACGCCGCGCACCGGTTCCACGCTGACCAGGGTGGATGCCTACAGTCAGTTCAACCTGAACCTGCGCTACACCGGCATCCGCAACACCACGCTCAGCGTCGGTGTCAACAACCTCACCCAGGAATGGCCGCCGCTCACCGCCGACAGCGTGTACACCGGCGGCTATATCACCAGTCTGGCCGACATGATGGGGCGGGTGGTCCGGTTCTCGGCGGAGTACAAGTTCTGAGCGGAGCAATCAGCTGTCCTTCTCGGCATTGCCGAGAAGGACCTCCCGCGAAAGCGGGAGCCCATGCCAAGCGTCCGGAGCAGCCAAGTTGAAATAAGTCGACATACCAATTACGCCGGCAAGCACCGAAATTCCACCACCCACACCATCGGATCCGCATCCCAGCTGCCGGCCCCGTTGATTCGCTCCCACACCGCGCGATACGCCCGCACCGGATCGCCGTCCGGCACGACGCCTTCGGCCAGCGCATCCGCCGCCCCGATCGCCTGCAGGCGCTCGCTGCGCACGCCAACGATCTCGAGCAGGATGCGGCTGGCCGCGCGCGGCATGAACAGCGCCGGCCGCGGATGCCAGGTGGGCGCGGCGCCGGCAATGCGCGCGGCGTGCGGATCGCCGCCGGCGCCGCTGCCGGCGTCATGCGCCTGGGCGTAGCGCCAGGCCAGCCCTTGCTGGCGCGTCAGGTCGGTGAAAAACCATTCCTCGCGCCCTTTCCTGGCGTTGCGGCGGGTCTGCCAATGGCCGAGGGCGAAGAAGCGCTCGCGCACCCACAGGCGGTCGCCGGGCTGCCCGAAGGGATTGCGCGAGGCGGCGCCCTGCCCCGGCTGCGGGCGCTGTGTGCGCCGGGTCTGAGTCTTGGTGCCGGCCAGCAGGGCCGTTACCATCGGGCCGGAAAACAGGATGCCGCGTTCGGCCGGTGCCGGTGTCGGACCTGCGGCCAACGTTGTCATGCGGGCCTCGTCAAGCCCAGGCACGCGCCTCGATCTCGCGCAGCGCATCCAGCGCCGGCCGGCCGAACAGATAGCCCTGCATCAGGCGGATGCCGGCCGCGGCCAGCCAGTCACGCTCGGCGGGCGTCTCGATGCCTTCGGCCAGCACCTGGATGCCGAGCTCGGCGCACATCGCCAGCACGCCCTTGACGATCGCCTGGCGCGGCGCATCGGTGTCGATGTCGCGGATCAGGCCCATGTCGAGCTTGAGGAAGTCGGGCTGGTAGTCGGACAGCAATTCCAGCCCGGCATAGCCGGCGCCGAAATCGTCGATGGCGGTGCGGAAACCCATCTCGTCGTAGGTGCGGATGAGGCGCACCAGGTGGGCCCGGTCCTGCACACGCTCGCCTTCGGTCACCTCGAAGATGATGTTCTCGATGGGAAAGTCGTGCTCGCGCGCCGCTGCCAGCGTCGAGCGGATGCAGGTCGAGGGGTGGTACACGGCATTCGGCAGGAAATTGATCGACAAGCGTTCGCGGATACCGAGCGCCGCCGCGCCGCGGATGGCGCCGGTGCGGCAGCTCTGGTCGAACAGGTAGAGATTGTCGCGCGTCACGCGGCGCAGCACCTGGGCGGCGCCTTCCCCGTTCGGGCCGCGCACCAGGGCTTCATAGGCGACCACCGTGCGCGTGCCGATGTCGACGATGGGCTGGAAGGCGAAGCGCAGGTCGAAGTCCAGCTTCTGCCCTTTGCGGCACTGGACGCAGGCTTGCACATCGGTGGGCGGAATGGATTGGACGGATACCATAAGCGACCTCTGCCGGAAAGCCCCAGTATGCACAAAATGGCAAGACGGCGGCGCGGAAATGCGTGCGGGGTAGCCGGCCGCTCAGGCCGTCATGCCGCCCAGCATTTCCTGACGCCGCAGCACCGCCGCCAGTGCCGCTCCAAGCTGGGTTTGCAGCCCCTCCAGGCCGGGCAAGCCACCGCCCTCCACGGCGGCCAGGCCTGCCGCGGCACCATGCAGGCCGAGCATGGCACAGCCTTCGCCCAGCCGCGCCAGCGCAGCGTGCGCGGCATCCGCGCCGCCGCCGGCCTCCAGTTGCGCGATCTCTTGCACGGCACCGGCGAGCTGGCGCTCCAGGCCGCCCAGGTAGAGCCGCAGGCGGGTGGCGTCGATGCCCAGGCGGCGCATGGTGGCGTCCAGGCTTTCGTCGGCAACACTATCGGCAGCGGCGCCGGCATCCACCAGGCGCGCCAGGTAAGCGCCCACTTTGGCGCTGTCGAAGGGCTTGACGATATAACCGTCCGCGCCCAGGCCGAGCGCCTGTTCCATGGTGGCGGCGTCGCCGGCGGCCGATACCAGCACGAAGGGCATGCCGGCGTAAGCGGCATCCGCCTTGACCCGCGCCAGCAGCTCCATGCCGGACAGGTGCGGCATGCGCAGGTCGCAGAACACGATGGCCGGCCGGGCCCCTGCCCGCAACTGGCGCCAGGCGTCTTCGCCATCCTCGGCTTCCAGTACCTCGAAAGCACCGGCACTGTCGACCAGGTGCATCAGCACCATGCGCGACACCACGTCGTCGTCGATGATCATGACCCGCACTGCATCTCCTTCATGTTGTTGTGTGAATAATCCATGGTCACGCGACCGTCTCCTCGAAATGCGCCAGCAGCGTCAGCAGTTGTGGCAAGCCGTCGCGCACCGCGTCCAGGCGGCCGGCGTCGGCATCCTGCTCGAGCGCGCCGCACAGGACTTGCAGCCCGCTCTCGCCCAGGTAGCCGGCGCTGCCGCGCAGGCCGTGCATCAGACGCCCCACCGCCTCGGTGTCGCCGCTCGCCAGCGCCGCATCCAGCTCGGCGCGGCGGCGCGGCAGGTCGGCCGCGAAGGCCTTGCGCATGCGCGCCTGCAGGTCGGCGGCGCGGCGGCCCGGGTTGTGCGCCGGCGCCGGCCTGGACAGCATTTCGGCCAGCGAAGGCGGCCCCGTGGCCACACCGAACATGGCATCCAGGTCGGCGGTGCTGGGGACGCCGGCGGCGGGCGCCGCGCGCACCGGCATCGGCGCCAGCTGGATGCCGCGCTGCAGCTGGCGTTCGATCGCGCGGGTCAGGTGGAAGTGCAGCTGGGTGTCGTCGATCGGCTTGGTCAGGAAGGCGTCCATGCCGCAGGCCAGGTAGCGGCTGCGGTCTTCCTCGCTGACGTTGGCGGTGAGCGCGACGATCATGAGGTGCTGGTCGAGCACCGGCAATTCGGCGGAGCCGCCGGCGCGGATCGCACGGGTGGCGTCGGCGCCGTCCATCTCCGGCATGCGGCCGTCCATCAGGATCAGGTCGTAGCGGGTCCGTGCGCAGGCCGCCACCGCCTGCAAGCCGTTGTCGACCACGTCGACCTGGTGGCCCAGCTCTTCCAGCATCATGCGCACGATGATCTGGTTGGTCGGGTAATCCTCGGCGCACAGCACGCGCAGGCAGTGGGTATGCGGCTGGCGCGGCACATCGTCCAGCAGCGGCGGCGCCACGCCGTCGGCCAGCGGCAGCACGAAGCTGAAGGTGGAACCCCGGCCCGGCGTGCTCACCGCGCCGATGCGCCCGCCCATCAGTTCCACCAGCTGGCGGCAGATCGCCAGGCCAAGGCCGGTGCCGCCGTAGCGCCGGGTGGTGGTGGCATCGGCCTGTTCGAACTGCTGGAACAGGCGCGGCAACGCATCGGGCGCGATGCCGATGCCGGTGTCTTCCACCGAAAAGCGGATCATGTTGGGACGCGCGCCGTCCCTGCGCACCTGCCACTGGTCGGCCGGGCGCCGTTCCACGCGCACGCTGACGCTGCCGCTGCCGGTGAACTTGAAGGCATTGCCGACCAGGTTCACCAGGATCTGGCGCAGCCGGGTCGGGTCGCCCACCACGAAGCGCGGCAAATCGGGATCGAGCTGCACTGCGAAGCCGATGCTGTGGGCGCCGGCCTGCTCCTCGAACAGCGTGACCACCTGGGCGATGCTGTCGTCGAGCGCGAAGTCGATGTTCTCGATGCTCAGCTTGCCGGCCTCGATCTTGGAAAAGTCGAGCAGGTCGTTGATGATCGCCAGCAGCGACTGGGCGTTGGCCTGGCCGCGCAGGATCTGCTCGCGGGTGGCATCCCTCAACTGGGCGTCGCGCAGGGCGAAGCCGAGCATGCCGATCACGCCGGCCAGCGGGGTGCGCATCTCGTGGCTCATGTTGGCCAGGAACTCGGATTTCTGGCGCGTCGCATCCTCGGCACGCTGCCTGGCCAGGTGCAGGCCTTCCTCGTTTTCCTGCAGCGCGGCGTTGGCCTGGGCCAGCTCGTCGGTGCGGCGCCGGACCTGGCGCTGCTGCTCGCGCAATTCCTCGGTCTGGCGTTCCAGCAGGCGGTTCTGCTGCTCGATCCTTTCGGTGCGCGCGCTGACCTGCTGTTCGAGCAAGTCCTTCTGGCGCCGCAATCCGTCCAGGCGGATGCGGAAGGCGCCATAGCCGACCCCGAGCACCAGCAGCACGCACAGGCCGCGGAACCACAGGGTCTTCCAGTATGGCGGTAGGATGGTGACTTCGAGGCTGGCGGCGGCGTCGCTCCAGACGCCATCCTTGTTGGCGGCGCGCACCTGGAACACATAGGTGCCGGGATCGAGGTTGGTATAGGTGGCGAAGCGCTTGCCGGCATCGGCGCCGACCCAGTCCTGGTCGAAGCCGGCAAGCCGGTAGGCGAAGCGGTTGCGGCCCGGCGCGGCAAAGTGCAGCGCCGAGAATTCCAGCGAAAACACCGAGTCCGAGGCCGGCAGCGTGATCCCGCTGGCGCGCTCGATCGGTCCGGGCAGCAGGCCGGGGTGGGCCTGCTGCACCGGCTGGCCGAAGATCTGCAGCCCGGTGATCACGGCGCGCGGGGCGATCAGGTTGTCGTGCAGGGCGCGCGGATTGAAGGCGGTGATGCCGTTGTTGCCGCCGAAGTAGAGGGTGCCGTCCTGGGCGCGCAGGGCCGAGGCATCGAAATAGGCGCCCTCGATGGTGCCGTCGGCCGAATTGTAGTGGCGCCAGCCGCCGTTGACCGGGTCCAGGCGCGACAGCCCGCTCGAGGTGCTGACCCAGATATTGCCGTCCAGGTCTTCCTGCAGGGCGGCGATGACGTCGTCTTCCATGCCGTCGCGCCGGGTGTAGCGCTGGAAGCGCGGGGTGCCGTCGGTGCCGATCACCATCTTGTTCAGGCCGACCGCGGTGCCGACCCACAGCGTGCCGCGGCGGTCTTCCAGCAGATAGTGCACCTCGTCGTTGCTGAGGCTGGCGGGGTCGCCGGGGTCGTGGCGGAAGTGGCGGAACTTGCCGGTGGCGCGGTCCAGCAGGTCGAGGCCGTCGAAGGTGCCGACCCACAGGCGGCCCTGGCGGTCTTCCAGGATCGGCCGCACCACGTTGTCGGCCAGGCTGGCGCCGGAGGCCGGGTCGTGGTGGTAGCTGGTCAGTGCCCCAGTGCGCGGATCCATCCGGTGCAGACCGCCGCGGGTCGCGATCCACAGCATGCCGTCGCGCGTGACGCGCAGGTAGCGCACGTAGTTGGCGTCGATGTCGACGTCGTTCGACAGGATGTGGCGCGTCATGCGTCCGCTGGCCGGATCGAGCCGCGCCAGGCCGTTGCGGGCGCCGACCCAGACCGCGCCGTCGTGCCCGAGCGCGACCGAGGTGGCCATGGCGTCGCCGCTGACGCCGGCCGCGCGCGGCGCCAGGCGATACGCCTTGTCGGCGCCGCTGGCCGGGTCGAACCAGTGCAGGCCGCCGTTGGTGGCGAGCCACAGCTTGCCGGCGCCGTCGGCGACGATGCCGCGCACCTTGTTGTCTTCCAGCGCGATCGGCGAATCCTCGCCGCGCACGATGCGCGCGAAGCCGCCGCTGCCCATGTCGGCGCGCGAGACGCCGCCGTACCAGGTGCCGACCCAGAAGGTGCCGACGCGGTCGGCGTACAGGGCCGAGACCTGGTTGTCGCCCAGGCTGTAGTTGTCGGTGATGCGGTGTGGATGGTGCGCGAACTGGCCGGCCGCCGGCAGCCAGCGGTACAGGCCGCGGTCATGCGAGCCGACCCACAGCTGGTGCTCGGCGTCCTGGTACAGCACGTTGATCTCGCCGGCCGGCATGCCCTCCCCTTGCCCGAAGCGCTTCAGCACGCCGCTCTGGCCCAGCGGCAGGCGCTCCAGGCCGCCGATGCTGGCCACCCACAGCTGCTGGGCCTGGTCGACCAGCAGCGCCTGGATCACGTCGAACTTGCCGCCCTGGGGCGACGGATGGTGGCGGAAGTGCATCAAGTCGGGATCCAGGCTGTCCAGGCCGGACGAGGTGCCGATCCACAGCCGGCCCTTGTCGTCCAGCGCGAGCGAAGTCAGCTTGTCCGAAGCCAGGCTGTCGGCCACGCCGGGCACGTGGTGCCAGGTGGCGAAGCGGCCGCTGGCGATGTCAAAATGCTGGAGGCCGTCGGCGGTGGCCAGCCACAGGCCATCCTTGCCGTCGTCGAGGATGGCGCGGATGTGGCGGTTGCCGTTGCCGCGCTTGGCCGGCTCATCCGGCAGGAAGTGGGAAAAGGTGCCGGTGGCCGGTTCGTAGCGGTCCAGCCCGCCGTCGGTGCCGATCCACAGCCGTCCCTTGCGGTCGACATACAGCACGCGCACCCAGTTGTTGCCGAGGGTCTTGCGGTCGCCCACCACGTTGCGGAAATTGGTGAAGCGGTAACCGTCGTAGCGCGACAGGCCGGACTGGGTGCCGAACCACATGAAGCCGTCGGCATCCTGGACGATGGCCAGCACCGATTCCTGGGTCAGGCCGTCTTCCACCGACAGGTGTTCGAAGCGCAGGGTCGGGGCCGGCGCCGCCAGCACCGGTATCGCCGGCAGCGCCAGCAAGGTCAACAGCGCCAGGAGGGCGCACAAGAATCGCCTCATGCTCTAAAAGACGCCAGAACGTCGCCGCGGGCGGCGCCGCTACGCAAGATCAGCCCGGTTTTTTGCTCAATATCCACCCGGCAAGGTTAGCAAACAATGCTGCTTTTGCGTTGGAAAAATGCCTTTTTGTCCTTGATCACGTTGTATCAGGGCCTCGATCAAGCGTCACAAGCACGCGCGGTACGCATGAGATCGTGTCCCTCATAACCGTCGCCCCTGCGAAGGCAGGGGCCCAAGTTTTTGCACGCAGCCAGGTACATGCGCGAATAACGCTTAATCTCCCTTCGCAATACCCTCACGCCGCGGATCGGCCCCGCCAAACCACAGCGGCACGCCATGGATCCGAATCCGCTGCACCCCCTGCAAGCCCGAGGTCTGCTCGCCGACGCGGATCGTATGCCCGCGCGCCTTCAAGGCCGCGATCTCGGACGCCGGGAAACGCCCCGCCTCCAGCTCGGTCGGTCCGTTGCGGCTGCCGAAGTTCGGGAGCGCGATCGCCTCCTGCATGTTGAGGCCCCAGTCGAGGGTGCCGACCAGCACCTTGGCCACGTAATTGATGATCAGCGGGCCACCCGGCGAGCCGATCGCTTCCACGAACTGGCCGGTCTTCTTGTCGAACACGATGGTCGGGCTCATCGCGCTGCGCGGGCGCTTGCCGGCTTCGACGCGGTTGGCGACCGGGCCGCTGGCGTCGCGCGAATCGAAGGAGAAGTCGGTCAGCTGGTTGTTGAGGATGAAGCCGTCGACCATCTGGCGCGAGCCAAAGGCGTCTTCGACGCTGGTGGTCATGGACAGGCCGGCGCCGTATTCATCCACCGCCACGATGTGCGAGGTCGAATGCGCTTCGATGGAATTGTCCAGGCCCCAGTTCCAGGCCATTTCCACGCCCGGCGGATTGCCGGCCGGCGCCTTGCCCATCGAGCGTTCCTTGATCAGGCTGGCGCGCTGGCCGAGGTAGTTCTTGTCCAGCAGGGCCGGCAGGCCGCGGCCCGGCAGCGGCACGAAATCGGTGTCGGCGGCGTAGCGGTCGCGGTCGGCATAGGCCAGGCGCCCCACTTCCGAGAACACGTGCACCGCCTCGGCGCCCGGGATGCCATTGGCGGGTGCCAGCGACTTCATGTCGCGCGTCTCGAACATGCCCAGCATCTGCGCCACCGCGATGCCGCCCGAGGATGGCGGCGGCATCCCGCACACGGTGTAGACGCGGTAGTCGTTACAGACCGGCTCGCGCAGCTTGGGCTGGTAGGCGGCGATGTCGGCGGCGCTCAACAGGCCCGGATTGGTCGGGTGGCCCTTCACCTTGGCTTCGATGTCGCGCGCGATGCGGCCCTTGTAGAACACGTCGGCGCCGCCTTGCGCGATCTCGCGCAGGGTCTGCGCCAGTGCCGGGTTCTTGAGCACGTGGCCGACCGGCCAGGGCTTGCCGTCGGGCCCGAAGAAGTAGGCGCGTGCGGTCGGATCCTTGCCGATCCAGGCGTCGCCCGTCAGCAAGCTGTTCAGGCGCGGGCTGACCTTGAAGCCGTTTTCCGACAGGCGGATCGCCGGCTCGAACAGGGTCTTCCAGGCCAGCTTGCCGTGCTGGCGGTGCGCCAGTTCCAGCATGCGCAGCACGCCCGGCGCCCCGGTCGAACGGCCGCCGACGATGCCCTCGGTGCGCGACAGCGGCGTACCGTCGGGACGCTGGAACAGATGCTCGTCGGCTTTCGAGGGCGCCGTCTCGCGGCCGTCGAAGGCTTGCACCTTCTTGCCGTCGTAATACACCAGGAAGGCGCCGCCGCCGATGCCGGACGACTGCGGCTCGACCAGGGTCAGCACCAGTTGGGTGGCAATGGCGGCATCGATCGCCGTGCCGCCCTTCCTGAGAATCTCGTAGCCCGCCTCGACCGCCAGCGGATTGGCGGCCGCCACCATGTTCTTGCGCGCTGCCCAGCCGGCCTTGTCGGCATAGCCGCTGGCGGCCTCGGGCGCCTGCTGCAGGGCCGGGCCGGCATCCTGGGCCAGGACGGGGGCGCCGGCCAGGGTGAAGGAAGCGGCAAGGGCGGTAGCGAGGGCAGCAGCGGGGGCGGGCAAGGTCAACTTCATCATCGGTTCTCCGGTCATCAAAACGACACGCGCGGCCTTGGTCGCGCGCAGTACACCGGAGAATCCTACAGCAATTTGACAAAGCGCAAACGAGCTGCCTTGTAAGCCACCCTGCCCACCTTTCCGGGCAGGGCCTGGCTGCATGGCTCGCGCTTATTTCGGCTGCATGCGGATCGCGCCGTCCAGGCGGATGGTTTCACCGTTGAGCATCACGTTCTCGATGATGGTCCTGGCCAGGTGGGCATATTCGGACGGCATGCCGAGGCGCGGCGGGAAAGGCACCATCTTGCCGAGGGCATCACGCACTTCCTCGGGCATGCCCATCAGCATCGGCGTCTCGAAGATGCCGGGTGCGATGGTCATCACGCGGATGCCGCTGCGCGACAGATCGCGCGCCATCGGCAGGGTCATGCCCGCAACGCCGGCTTTCGAGGCGCCGTAGGCGGCCTGGCCGATCTGGCCGTCGAAGGCCGCCACCGACGCGGTGTTGACGATCACGCCGCGCTCGCCGTGGGTCAGGCCCTCCTGCTTGCCCATCGCGTCGGCCGCCAGGCGGCACATGTTGAAGGTACCGACCAGGTTGATGTTGATGGCGCGCTGGAAGGCGTCCAGCGGATGCGGACCATCCTTGCCGACCGTCTTGATGGCGGGTGCGACGCCGGCGCAATTGACCAGGCCGCGCAGCGCGCCCATGGCCAGCGCCGCCGCGACCACCGCCTGGCCGTCGGCTTCCGAGGTAACATCGCAGCGGACGAAGCGGGCCGCCTGCTCGCCGCCCAGTTCGGCCGCCAGGGACTCTCCCGCCTCGGCCTGCACATCGGCAAGCACGACCTTGCCGCCGGCCGCCACCAGCATGCGCGCCGTGGCGGCGCCCAGGCCGGAGGCGCCGCCGGTGACGATGAATACATTGTTCTCGATTTGCATGGTGTCTTCTCCAAGTGATCGCGCTTGTTCGACGCGCTTTATCCGGTGATGTTCTGCGTACCTTACGCTGCGTACCTTACGCTGCGTACCTTACGTTTACGTAAACGTCACTTCAAGCACGGGATTGTAACGAGCTTTCGGCGGAAACACCATGGATGGGTTAGAAGCACTGGACGCTGGTACCGGTACGGGTGCACAGGCGGCCGCTGCCGCTGACACCGGCATTGCCGCTGCCGATGCCATTGATGCGGTTGCCGCCGGTGTCGGTGCAGGCACTGCCCTGGCAGCTGCCGATGATGGCGGTGCTGGGTGCGACCGGACGCGGCGGTGTAGCCGGCACCGGCACCGGCACCGGTACAGCGGGCGTCGCGCCGTCGGCCGAACGCAGCGGGCGCGGTGCCATCGGTTCGGTGGCCGGCTGCCAGGCGGGGCGGCGCAGATTCGGGCTGGTGGTCTGGCGCGCAGGCTGCCGGGATTGGGATGGAGACTGCGGCTGGGTTTTAGGCTGGGTCTGGCGGCTCAGGCTGTCGGTTTCGTCATGGACCTCGGCCGGATCCTTGCGCGCCGGATCTTGCGCCTGTTGCCCGTGTGGCCGCAGCACAGGGCCGTAAGAGGACCCAGCGATGCCGGCGGCGCTGCCATTGCGGCGGGCGTTCGCTTCGAACTGCGCCGTCTCGGACTGCGTCGTGCGCGTGGCCTGGGCGGCGGCATTGGTCTCGTCTTCCACGGCGGCGGCGCGGTTGGCGCTCTCGGTCTTGCGGTTCTGGTCCTGGGTGGCGGCGTTCTGCTCGCGTGCCGCCTGGGGTGCCTGGGTCTGCGGCGACTGCTGCGCCTGCACCAGCCCGGCACAACACAACAGGGCCAGCGCGGCCTGCCATGCGGCCTTCGAATGCGATCCTGGGTAATCCATGCTGCCTCCGCTCGTTTCCGGTTTCCGGTTCTGGGTCGTCATTATCGGCCGTCGGCGCCGCAACTGGCGCGCGTGTCAAAATGCTATCGGTTCGGCGCCCTCTCCTGCTATGCTGAAACCGCAGCGGCATCCAGAAAAGCCGCGGCGACAGGAGGAGACATGCAGACCACGCAAGCGATGTATCGCGCCAGACGCGGCAGTGCCGAAGACGCGCTGGCCCACCTGCGCGACGGCGACATGATCATCGTGCCGACCGGCGTCGGCGAGCCCCCCAGCCTGCTGCAGGCGCTGTCGCGGGAATACCGGCGCTTCACGGATATCCAGGTGGCGCAGATCCTGGCCATGCGCAAGTACGCTTATTTCGAGCCCGGTTGCCGGCCACACGTGCGCCACGCCGCGCTGTTCTTCGGCGGTGCCTCGCGCGCCGGCGGCCAGGGTGGCTGGTGCGATTTCATCCCGAATTATTTTTCCGAGATCCCGACGCTAATCGAACGCGGCCTGATGCCGGCCGACGTCGTGTTCGCCATGGCGTCGGCGATGAGCCCGCAAGGCTTCTTCGCCCTCAGCCTGGGCACGGACTACACCATGGCCGCGGTGGCCAAGGCGCGCGTGGTGGTGCTGGAAGTGAATCCCAAGGTGCCCTTTACGCACGGCCAGTGCCATGTACATATTTCCCAGGTTACCGCGCTGGTGGAAAGCGAGGAACCGATCCTGGAAGTGGGCCTGCCGGCGATCGGCCCGGTGCAGGAAGCGATCGGACGCCTGGTCGCGGAGCAGATCGAGGATGGCTCGACGCTGCAGATCGGCTATGGCGGCATTCCGGACGCGGTGGTGATGCAATTGACGGGCAAGCGCGACCTCGGCATCCACACCGAGATGATCGGCGACGGCATCCTGAAACTGGTGGAATCCGGCGCGGTGAACAACAGCAGGAAGACCCTGCTCCCGGGAAAAATGGTGGCGACCTTTGCGCTGGGCTCGCGCAAGCTGTATGAATTCATGCACCAGAACCCGATGCTCGAGATGCACCCGTCGAACTTCACCAATGACCCCTATATCGCCGGCCAGAACGACAAGCTGGTGACGATCAATGCCAGCCTGCAGGTCGATTTGCTCGGCCAGTGCGGCAGCGAAAGCATCGGCCACCTGCCCTATTCCGGCACCGGTGGCCAGGTCGATTTCGTGCGCGCCGCCAACCGCTCGCGCGGCGGCAAATCCTTCATCGTGCTGCCATCGACGGCCAAGGACGGCAGCATTTCACGCATCGTGCCGACGCTGTCGCCGGGCACCCACGCCACCACCAGCAAGAACGACGTCAACTACGTCGTCACCGAATGGGGCGTGGCCCAGTTGCGCGGCAAATCGGCGCGGCAGCGCGCCCAGGCACTGATCGCCATCGCGCATCCGGACTTTCGGTCCTGGCTGCGCGAACAGGCCGACGGCATGTGCGTGTTCTGAAGACCGGGACGGTCGTCAGGAAGCGCGGTTCTCCAGGCGGACGCGGGCCGTCTGTCCGGCCGTACCGTAGATCAGCAGGGAACGCTGCAGCGCGGTCCGGTCACGCTCGTCCAGGACAGGGGTGGCATGCGGCGCCGAAGACGCGGCTTGCCGGATGCCTTCGTCGTCCGGCGCCAGGCTGGGGGCGTCGAGCACTGTCGGGTGTTTGTCGTAGTTCGACATGATGGATCTCCATTTGGTTGGTAACAGGCGCGGCGGCCGGCTCGACCTTCCCACGTGGATGGGAGCGCGTGCCACTGCTGATGGCGATACTGTAGCGCAGCGCGGCGCCGCATGGCGCGAGATTGATGCTTTTTTGACAGCAATTTCCTTATCGAAAGCTGCGTCAGCAATCCTTGTCGGCATGTCATCATGAAGCCATCCGGCGGCGCGGCGCCCTCGCAGCGCCTTGCAGCGCGCCGCCCTCACTTTGTTTTTTTGGAGCGCAACCAACATGAAACGAGTCGACGAAATCGGCAATGACGAGCACGTGCGCGGCCCCCAGGACGCGGCCCTGACCCTGATCGAATACGGGGATTTCCAATGTCCCTATTGCGCCCGGGCACATGCCGTCCTCGGCGAGCTGGCGGACGAGCTGGCGGACGAGCTGGGCCTCGAATCCGGCGGCATTCGCCTGGTGTACCGCCACCTGCCGCTGGCGGACCTGCACCCCCTGGCCGAACTGGCCGCCGAAGCGGCCGAGGCTGCCGCCAGCCAGGGCAAGTTCTGGGACATGCACGACATGCTGTTCGAGCAGCAGAACCAGGTCATGGACCCGCAAGACCTGGCGGTGCTGGCCGAGAGCCTCGACCTGGACATCGAACGCTTCCGCGACGAGGTCCAGGAACGCCGCCACCGTGCGCGCGTTCAGGCCGACCTGGCACGGGCCCGGCAGGACGGGGCGGACCGCACGCCGAGCTTCTTCATCAATGGCGTGCGTTACCACGGCGATTCGGACCGCGATTCGCTGGAAGCGGCCTTGCGCGAGGCATTGGGGCGTTAAGAACCTGTCCCAGCGCGCCGACGGTCCTCAAGGTTTGCTGGCGGCCACGGCAGGCGGTGCCGGGGCCGTCACGGGTACCGCGCGAATCTGGGCGATGGCCGGCTCGCTCACCGCCAGCCAGCCGCCGGCGGGCAGGAGCGGCACCAGCAGCAGGGCGACGATGTTGATGATCTTGATCAGCGGGTTGACCGCCGGCCCGGCCGTGTCCTTGTAGGGGTCGCCCACGGTGTCGCCGGTCACCGCGGCCTTGTGGGCATCCGAACCCTTGCCGCCATACTTGCCATCCTCGATGTATTTCTTGGCGTTGTCCCAGGCGCCGCCGCCGGTGGTCATCGAGATCGCCACGAACAGGCCGGTGACGATGGTCCCCATCAGCATACCGCCCAGCGCCGCCGGGCCCAGCAGCATGCCCACCGCGACCGGCACCACCACCGGTAACAGCGAAGGCAGCACCATTTCGCGGATCGCCGAGGCGGTCAGCATGTCGACCGCCTTGTCGTATTCGGGCTTGCCGGTGCCGGCCATGATGCCGACGATGTCGTGGAACTGGCGTCTCACCTCCACCACCACGGCGCCGGCGGCGCGCCCCACCGCCTCCATCGCCAGCGCCCCGAACAGATAAGGCACCAGGCCGCCGATGAACAGGCCGACGATCACCATCGGATTGGACAGTTCGAAACTGATGTGGGTACCGCGCGATGCCAGCGCATGGGTGTAGTCGGCGAACAGCACCAGCGCCGCCAGGCCGGCCGAGCCGATCGCATAGCCCTTGGTGACGGCCTTGGTGGTATTGCCGACGGCGTCCAGCGGATCGGTGACGGCGCGCACCTGCTCGGGCATGCCGCTCATCTCGGCGATGCCGCCGGCGTTGTCGGTGATCGGCCCGTAGGCGTCCAGTGCGACGATGATGCCGGCCATCGACAGCATGGCGGTGGCGGCGATGGCGATGCCGTACAGCCCGCCCAGCTGGTAAGACACCAGGATGGCGGCGCACACCACCAGCACCGGATAGGCGGTGGATTTCATCGAGACACCGAGGCCGGCGATGATGTTGGTGCCGTGGCCGGTGGTCGAGGCTTCGGCGATATGGCGCACCGGGCCGAATTCGGTGGCGGTGTAGTACTCGGTGATGTAGACCATCAGCCCGGTCAGCACGATGCCGACCAGGGCGCAGCCCAGCATCGGCCAGCGCATCGCATTGTCCGGCCATACCAGCCAGGTCACGGCGGCAAAGCCGAGCAGCGACAGTCCGGCCGCCCACCACAGCCCGGTGTACAGGGCTGCCATGATCTTGTGGCCGGGACGGTTCTTGACCATCGAGCAGCCGACGATCGAGGCCAGGATGGAGACGCCGCCCAGCAGCAGCGGATACAGCATGGCGGCGCCCGCCAGCGCAGCGTCAGCCGCATGCCCCGCCGCCGGCACCATCAGCGCGCCCAGCAGCATGGTCGCGACCAGGGTCACCACATAGGTTTCGAACAGGTCGGCCGCCATCCCGGCGCAATCGCCGACATTGTCGCCCACGTTGTCGGCAATGACGGCCGGATTGCGCGGATCGTCCTCGGGAATGCCGGCCTCGACCTTGCCAACCAGGTCGGCGCCGACGTCCGCCCCCTTGGTAAAGATGCCGCCGCCCAGGCGCGCGAAAATCGAAATCAGCGAGGCGCCGAAGGCCAGCCCGACCAGCGGCTGGATGACATCGTGGGCAGACAGCGCCGACGCGGCCGCACCGGCGCGCGCCACCAGCACCCAGTAGAACAGCGACACCCCCAGCAGTCCCAGGCCGACCACCAGCATGCCGGTAATCGCGCCGCCGCGGAAGGCGACATTGAGGGCCTGGTCGAGTCCGTGCGAGGCGGCCTGGGCCGTGCGGACATTGGCGCGCACCGAGACGTTCATGCCGATGAAGCCGCAGGCCGCCGACAGCACCGCACCGGCCAGGAAGCCGAAGGCGGTCGCAGCGCCGAGGAGGAAGAAGATGAGGACCAGCAGGACCAGGCCCACGATCCCGATGGTGCGGTACTGGCGCGCCAGGTAGGCCGAGGCCCCCTGCTGGATCGCCAGCGAGATTTCCTGCATGCGGCCATTGCCCGGGTCTTGCTGCAAGACCCAGATGCGCGACCACAATCCGTAGCCTACCGCGATGATGCCGCACGCAACGGCAAAGATGAGCTGCGTGGATGCCATGTCGCCCCCCTGTCTTCGATCAAGTAACACCACACGTGCGAAAGGCCGCGACTGCCGGCCTGCCTACCTGCGTACTGCAAGACTTTGATCCAAAAACCTGGACGGATGGCATAGCGTCATCCGGAGCCGGAAGCGGCGCGAGGCCGCTCCTGAAATACTGACTGCTTAGTCGGCCAGCGCCGCGAAGGCGGCTTCGCGCACTTGCTCGACCGGACCGACGCCGCTGATCTTGCGGTATTTCGGTGCGCCCGGCAGGCCCGATTGCGCCCACTTGTTGTAGTAACCAAGCAGCACTTCGGTCTGGTTGTGATAGACGGAGAGACGCTTCATGACGGTCTCTTCCTTGTCGTCGTCGCGCTGCACCAGCGCTTCGCCGGTGACGTCGTCCACACCTTCTGCCTTGGGCGGGTTGAACTTGACGTGGTAGACGCGACCCGACGGCTGATGGGTACGGCGGCCGCTCATGCGTTCGACGATCATGTCGTCGGGAACGTCGATTTCCAGCACGTAGTCGATGTTCACGCCGCTGTCCTTCATGGCGTCGGCCTGGGCCACGGTGCGCGGGAAGCCGTCGAACAGGTAACCATTCTTGCAGTCTTCATCCTTCAGGCGTTCCTTCACCAGGCCGATGATGATGTCGTCCGACACCAGCTGGCCGGCGTCCATGACTTTTTTCGCTTCCAGGCCGAGCTGGGTGCCGGCCTTGATCGCCGCGCGCAGCATGTCGCCGGTGGAGATCTGGGGAATGTTGTACTTTTCTTTGATGAAGTTCGCCTGAGTACCTTTGCCGGCACCGGGGGCTCCTAACAGAATGAGACGCATGAAGGATTTCCTAATAGTTTTAATAACGATGCATTTCTGCACAATGACGGTGCATTGATGATCGAGTTTGATACGAATTCTGATGCATTCTTGCCTAGCTTGACACGGAACTTACCACAAAAGCACCCCGGAAAGCCACTGGCAGGGCCCGATCGGCCAACCGGTTGCGCCAGCGCAAAGCGCTGATGGCATTGTTTCCAACAGGATCAAGACTGCCGGTATCAGCTGCTGGTATCAGGACTGATAGTGCAGCCTGACCCGCGCCAGGTCTTCGGGCGTGTCGACGCCGGCATGCGGGGCTGCGGCGGTCACATGGACCGCGATCGGCACCCCGTGCCACAGGACACGCAACTGTTCCAGCGCTTCGATCGCTTCCAGCGGCGCCGGTTCCAGCTGCGGATATTGCTGCAGGAACGCGTTGGTATAGGCATACAGGCCGATATGGCGCAGCGGCACATAGCCCGGCGGCAGGCTGGCGCGGTCCTGCGCAAAGCCGTCGCGGTGCCAGGGGATGGTGGCGCGCGAGAAATACAGCGCCCGGCCGAGCTTGTCGAGCACGACCTTCACCACGTTCGGATTGAAGGCGTCGTCCGCCCCTTTCAATGGATGGGCGCAGGTGGCCATCGGCACCTCGGGCCCGATGCGCGCGGCGCAGGCTGCCAGCAGATCGGGATCGATCAAGGGCTCGTCGCCCTGCAGGTTGACCACCACCTGCTCCGGCGCCAGCCCGAGCGTGCGCGCCACCTCGGCGATGCGGTCGGTGCCGGACGGGTGGTCGGCGCGCGTCATGCAGACTTCGATGCCGTGGGCCGCGCAGGCGGCGGCGATATCGGCGTGGTCGGTGGCGACGATGATACGCTCGGCCCCGGAGGCACGGGCCCGTTCGGCCACGCGCACGATCATGGGCTTGCCGCCGAGATCGGCCAGCGGCTTGTTCGGCAGCCGGGTCGAAGCCAGGCGTGCCGGGATGATGACGACAAAACTCATGCGCTGCTTCTCAACAGTCACAGTACCGGCTCGACCTTGCGCGCCTGGTCGGCCCACATGATCGGGATACCGTCCCGGATCGGATACGCCAGGCGATCCGGGCGGCAGGTCAGTTCCTGCGCCTTCTTGTCATAGTCGAGCGGTCCCTTGCACAGCGGGCAAACCAGGATATCAAGCAATCGGGCGTCCACGACATTTCTCCACAATATGGGCGGCCAGCGCAGGGTCGATCTGCGCCGTCACCGGCACGACCCACAGGCGTGGATCGTTGTTGATGTTTTCAAGTTGCCGACATTTTACTGCATCCTTCTCGGTGATCAGGATGACATCGGCGGCGGCGTCCCGAAACGGGTCGTCCAGGAAGTCGTGATGGTCGGGCAAGGCCAGCTCGGCGGGTGCCAGCCCCTGCGCCCGCAGCATGGCGAAGAAGCGCCCCGGATTGCCGATGCCGGCGGCGGCCAGGATGCGTTGTCCCTTGAAGGCCGCCAGCGGCTGCCGTTCGCCCGGCGCCGCAAGCCGCTCGGCCACGCCGCCCGCGAGCCGCATCTGGTAAGGGTTGCCACCAACTGCCGCGCCCAGCGCAGGCGTCAGCTCGGGCGTGTTGACCACGGTGAAGTCGCGCCGGCGCGACGGCGGCTCGCGCAGCGGCCCCGCCGGCAGGGTCCAGCCGTTGCCGGTGCCGCGACCGTCGAACAGCACGATCTCGAGGTCGCGCTGCAGGGCGTAGTGCTGCAAGCCGTCGTCGGTGATGATGACGTCGACCTCGGGATGCAGGGCCAGCAGGTGGCGCCCGGCCGCGGCGCGGCGCCGCCCCACCACCACCGGACAAGCGGTGCGCGCGGCGATCAAGAGCGGCTCGTCGCCGACCTCGCGTGCGCTGGAAGCGGCGCTCACTTCACGCGCCTCGCTGTGCGCGCTGCCGTGACCACGCGAAATCACCCCGGGCCGCAATCCAGCCGCGCGCAACTGCTCGGCCAGCCAGATCGTGAGCGGGGTCTTGCCGGTGCCGCCAATGAAAATATTGCCCACCACGATCACCGGCACCGGCAAGCGCTCGGCGTGCAGCAGGCCGGCGCGAAACAGGCCGGCACGCAGCGCGGCAAGCAGGCGGAACAGCAGGGACAGCGGCCACAGGGCCAGGGCCAGCGGGCCACGGCCGAGCCAGGCGCGGGTAAGGGTCGATTCGAGGGATGAGGCCATGAAGGATCTTGAAAGGTCAGCCCAAAAACCGTCGTCCCTGCGCAGGCAGGGACCCAAGTTCTGCACACGCCATCAAGACGCTTGCAACTTGGGTCCCTGCCTTCGCAGGGACGACGTTGGTTCAGTTACGGAGTATGCGCAGATCGTTTTATTTCTGCCCGCCCGTCTGCGCCGCAAACGTCAGCTTGTCATACCCCGCCATGCGCGCCGCTTCCAGCACATTGATCACCATCTGGTGCATTGCGAACTGGTCGGCATTGACGATGATCACGGGATCCTTGGCCGGTGCCGCCAGTGCCTGGCCGTCGGCGCCGGTGGCGGCGGCGCGCTTCAGGTCCTCGGCCAGGCCGGCCACGCCATGGAAGGACACCGCCAGGTTGTTCACCGTGTAGTTACCCTTGGCATCGACTGTGACGTTGATCTCGAACGGCTTGTCGAGCGCCTTCTCGGCGTCGGCGGTCGGCAAGGTAATCTGCAATTCGGTGAACTTGCTGTAGGTGGTCGTGACCATCAGGAAGATCAGTACCACCAGCAGCACGTCGATGAACGGGATCAGGTTGATTTCCGGATCCTCGCGTTTGCGGCCGCGGCGGAAATCCATCATTTGCGCGCACCGTGGACGACGTCGACGAATTTCACCGCCTGCAGTTCCATGTCGATGATGAAGCTGTCGACCAGGGCGCGGAAGTGGCGGTAGAACACCAGCGCCGGCATCGCGATCGCCAGGCCGAAGCCGGTGTTATACAGCGCCACCGAGATGCCGTGCGCCAGCTGGGCCGGGTTGGTGCCGCTGGCGTTCTGGGCGCCGAAGATCTCGATCATGCCGACCACGGTGCCGAACAGGCCCATCAGCGGCGCCAGCGAGGCGATCGTGCCCAGCGTGGTCAGGAAGCGCTCCAGCACGTGGGCCACGCCCCTACCAGCCTCTTCGATCGATTCCTTCATCACGTCGCGCGGGGCGTCGACGTTGCGCAGGGCGGCGGCGAGCACGGCACCCAGCGGCGAATTCTGCTGCAGCTTGTCGATGATGTCCGCATTGGCCTTGCCGCTGCGGTGCACCTGGATGACTTCGTCGAGCAACTGGCGCGGCAGGATCTTTTCGCGGCGCAGGTAGATCAGGCGTTCGATGATCAGCGCGAGGGCAATGATCGAGGCAATCAGCAACAACCAGATGGGCCAGCCAGCGGCCTGGAGAATAGCGAGCAAAACGAACTCCTGGGAGAAGGAAAAAACGACACGGCAAGGAATTGCGCAATGTAGCGTGTTGCTCGCTTTGCGGCAAGTAGAGTTCTGCACACATTCTGTGGATAAAAGTGTGCGCAATCGACGATGCGATTGGCCAGCTCCTTGATTCATATAGGATATTTTTCCATGCGCAAAAAGGCGGCATGCGACGAAAATGTTTCATCCATGCAAATCCTTAACTTTATTTTTCCGGTTGAGTTGCTCACAATTTCTGTGGATAAATTTGTGCGGAACCCCACCGTCCAAGCACAAGTCATTGATTATTAAAAGAAATTTCTGAAGATGAAAAATGAAGCAGGTTTGCGATAGCTCAAGCATACGTTATGACCTCTATGCTTCTGCACACATTTTGTGGACAAGATTGTGCGCAAGCATCCATACCAACGCCCAAGCCCTTGATTTCAAAGATATAAGGTAGGGCGCTCAAATTTTGGGCAGGGGTCACCTCCTTCGAACGCCACAGTCTTTGCACACAAACTGTGGAAAACAATGTGCGCAAACCCAAGGAGTCTGTATCAAGTGCCTGATTTGATTCAGGAAATCGGTACCAGCCTGTTTTTTAGGCAGTCTCTTGCCTGGACACCGGATCGGGAATGACGGGATTGACAAGCACCCGCCGGGTCTTGCTGGTATAGTCCTTCCCCGTCCGGGACCTCTCGCCAGCGCCTGCCGATGCCATGGTATGTAAGTTGGCAATGGAGGCTCGCTCCCGAACGTTCTACACAAATTGTGTGGAAAAGATTGTGAGCAAAGGTCTTGATCTGAGTCAAAGTCTTTGAATATAAACGGAAAATACCCGCTGCGAGTTTTTTGTGCAGCGGGGGCGCGACGTGGACAACTCATCTGCTCACCCCGGACATGGGTCGGCACGCTGGTATGCACATTATTTGTGGAAAAGGATGTGTGCAAGAAGGCTGGCTGAGCACTAAGTGTTTGATTTCGTTAGTAAATTGCTACACAGCATTATTTTTAAGCAGCCTGCTTATCCACTTCCTCACAATTTCTGTGGATAAGATTGTGGCCAAGTGCGACCAAGCGGACTGAAGTCTTTGATCTGTAAGGAAATTTTGTTTCTGCATCGAAATCGAGCAGCTGAGTTTTTCATTAAAAATCAAGCGTTTACAAAAACAAGCTGCAGTAGCACTGCAGATATTAAATCGACAATACCCTCGCCGGGTTTTGTGGACAGTTCCTATAGCTCATCCATATGTTCAGTAACGACGACGCCGATCCCGCTTACGCCGCCCCACCCGTCCTGAGTGTCACCGCGCTCAACCAGCAGGTGGCGCGCTTGCTCGAACGCAGCTTTCCCCTGGTCTGGATCGGTGGCGAGATTTCCAACTTCACGCGCGCCGCTTCCGGTCACTGGTACTTCACGCTCAAGGACGACGCGGCCCAGGTGCGTGCTGTGATGTTCCGTGGCCGCGCCCAGTACGCCGGTTTTACGCCGCGCGAAGGCGACAAGGTCGAGGTACGCGCCCTGGTCACCCTGTATGGCGCGCGCGGGGATTACCAGATCAACGTCGAAGCAATCCGCCGCGCCGGCGTGGGCGCCCTGTACGAAGCCTTCATGCGGCTCAAGGACAAGCTGGCGGGCCAGGGCCTGTTCGACCAGGAGCGCAAGCGCGCGCTGCCCCTGTTCACGCGCAGCGTCGGTATCGTTACCAGCCCTCAGGCGGCGGCCCTGCGCGACGTCCTGACTGCCCTCAAGCGCCGCGCGCCGCATGTGCGCGTGGTGCTCTACCCTGCCCCAGTGCAGGGCCAGGGCGCGGCCGAGAAGATCGCCGAGGCCGTCCGGACCGCCTCGCGGCGGGCCGAGGTCGATGTCCTGATCGTGTGCCGCGGCGGCGGTTCCATCGAAGACCTGTGGAGCTTCAACGAGGAGGTGGTGGCGCGCGCCATATTCGATGCCGCCATGCCGGTGATCTCGGGCGTGGGCCACGAGACCGACTTCACCATCGCCGATTTCGCCGCCGATCTGCGCGCCGCCACCCCGACCGCCGCCGCCGAACTGGCGGTGACGGCCCGCGCGGACTGGCTGTCCTCGCTCTCGGCCGATGCCGACGACTTGCGCCGCGCGATGGCGCGCATCCTGTCCGACGCTAGCCAGGGGCTGGACAAACTCAGCGGCCGCTTGTTGAGTCCGTCAAGCCAGATCGCCCACCAGCGCCTGAAACTTCTGGGCATGGCCAGCAGTCTGACCCATGCGCTGCGCGGACCGCTCAACCGCCAGGGCGTGGTGCTGGCCCAGCTGCAGCAGCGTTGGGCGCGCCACCGTCCTGATTCGCGTGCGATGCGTACCCAGCTGGCATCCGAGCAGCGCCACTTGGTGGCCAGCATGGCCGGCCAGCTGCGGGCGCGGCGCGAGGCGATGGGAGCGCTGGCGGCCCAGCTGGAATTGCTGAACCCGCAACGCACGCTGGAACGCGGCTATGCCATCGTCAGCAATGCCAAGGGCAAGGTGCTGCACGCGCCGGGCCAGATCAAACCGCGCGACGTGCTGCGGATGCGCCTGGCCGAAGGCAGCGTCGAAATCGGCGTGGCCGGGGTGCAAGACGTACTTGATTAAATCGTACTTGATTAAATAACAGGCCCGACATGCAGCGTTGTTGTATCCGGTTTAGAATAAGCCCCCGATTCGGAACAATCACCGCTTTTTATCCGCTTCTCACCCAACAAGGAACAAGACATGGAACATACTCTGCCACCGCTGCCGTATGCCAAGGACGCCCTCCAGCCACACATCTCGGCTGAAACCCTGGAATACCACTACGGCAAGCACCACCAGGCCTACGTCACCAACCTGAACAACCTGATCAAGGGCACCGAGTACGAAGACATGCCCCTGGAAGAGATCATCAAGAAGTCGCAAGGCGGCATCTTCAACAACTCGGCCCAGGTCTGGAACCACACCTTCTTCTGGAACTGCATGACCCCGAACGGCGGCGGCGCGCCGACCGGTCCGGTGGCCGATGCGATCAACGCCAAATGGGGTTCGTTCGACAAGTTCAAGGAAGAGTTCCAGAAATCGGCCGTGAGCAACTTCGGTTCGGGCTGGACCTGGCTGGTGAAGAAGGCCGACGGCACCGTCGACATCGTCAACACCTCGAACGCCGCCACCCCGCTGACGACCGAGAACAAGCCGCTGCTGACCTGCGACGTGTGGGAACACGCCTATTACATCGACTACCGAAATGCCCGTCCGAAGTTCGTCGAGGCATGGTGGAACACCGTCAACTGGGACTTCGTGAACCAGAACCTGGCATAAGCACCCGGTAATTTCTCGCGCTTTACTGTACGGCCCGCTTTATGCGGGCCGTTTTCATTGCAATTCCAATATTCCTGACGCATCCCTGACATGCACGCCGATCGCCGCTTCCTTGGACCATTGGTTTATCCGCCATCGCGCATAGGGCACTGACGGCGGATTTGTACAACATGGCCAGTTGCATTTTAAATAATTGAATTCGACCATAATATTTATCAAACCCGGCCCCGGCTCCAGGGAATAACTTGGCCATGCATTCCGGATTGCGCCTGTATCAAACAAGGCGTGATCAGCGGACGGCACAAGCCTTTTCCAGGGAGCTCGTGATGACGCACAGCGTGATAAACAGAAGAAACTTCATGCAGCGCTCGGCGATGTTGCTGGGGACTTCGGCGTTCGCACCAGCCGTCATTGGCCAGACCTCCACGATGGTGCGTCCCGAATGGCAGTCATTCAAGACAACGCCACGCTACGACTCGTTCATCAAGGCAGTCCGGGCAATGAAGGCGAATACCAATGCCAACGATCCGAAAAGCTGGACGTACTGGACCAATATCCATTTGAGGCAATGCCCGCATTCGGTGCCCTATTTCTTCGCATGGCACCGCGGCTATCTGTATTACTTCGAGCGTCAATTGCGCGCGGTATCGGGCGATACCCGGCTGGTGCTGCCCTACTGGGATTATTATACGAATCCTGCCCTGCCGGCGGAATTCACCAATCCGAATGGCGGCAATCCACTCTACATTCAGCGCGTCAATAACAACGTCCGTCAAGCCTTGACGATGGCGCCATTTTCTTCGACGCTTATTAATTTCCCCAGGAACAGCGCCAATGCATTCGAGCCGGTATTCGAAGACATGCCGCATAACCCCGTGCATGACCTCATCGGCAACTGGATGGCCGACATGCAATCGCCGACCGATCCGATTTTCTGGCTGCACCATGCGAATGTCGACAGGTTGTGGGTGGCCTGGGTGAACGCCGGCGCCGGGCGGCGGATGCCGGCCTTGAACAGCGCCTACTGGTCCGGCGCGCACACGTACACGAGCTCGCTGACCTTGCCGCGGTCGTCGACCTACAGCACGCGCTCGACACTCGCCTATGGCTATCAGAACGAGTCTTTCCCGACCAGGCTGCCCCTGGCACAGCTGAAACCGCCGAACGTGCACCGCGTGCAGGCGACACCGGACGACCTCCGCAAAACGCTGCCGCCGCTGGGCTCTTTCCGGATCTCACCTTCACGCCAGACGAGCGAACAGACCTTCGCGGTCGGCGGCGCGTTCGACGTCGGCCTGGATGACAGGTCGGTCAGCGTCCAGTTGCCGGTGAGTACGGAACATGCGCAGACCCTGGCGCGGATCGCGACGGGCAACGCGGCTTCGCTGCCCGGCAGCGCGCAACTCTACCGCTCCGTGGACCTTGTCCTTGACAAGGTCGAAGTCACCACAGCCGGGAAAGCGGGAGGATATTACTACCAGGTCTTTCTGAACCTGCCTGTCGCAGACGGCGTCACGAGCAAGCCAAGAGCCATGCTGGTCGGCACGCTCGGCGCGTTCAAGATCAGCGGCGCGGCGCATCATGGCGGCCCTGTCCAGTTGCGCTACCAGATAGGACGTGCCGCGTTTGCCGACGCGGCCGCCCGGGCGGGCACGATGTCCGTGTCGTTTGTGCGAGTCGATGGCGACGCGAGCCCCACGGGCGGCGTCATCGGTCTGGGCGAAGTGCGGCTGGAGACCACGACCGAGGACAAGGACTTTTAGAACGCATTGTCATTCTCGAGGACCCACTTCATGTCGAACGAGCACGTCATCATTGAAGCGAATCGCCCGACAGACTTGCAAGCACATGAACGGGCGGCACCGGAGTCCGAGGTCAGCATTGCGTGTTACGACACGGTACCGCCCTCGCTTGGAGCCGAGCTCGACGCGTTATACCACCACTTGAATTCCTCGCTCAGTCACTATGCCGTTGCGCGCAGGGCTCGGAATGCCTATGCCTATGTGGCGCGCCGGGGATCCCACACCCTGGCGATCTTTCTGTTCCAGCGCGAGGATCGCAGCATCATGGTTTTCAATGAAATGATGCAGCTCCCGGCGGCCGAAATCGAACGGTTTGCAGCATGGATCTTCGACCGCTTTCCATCGGTCGCGTGGATCTCCTTTTCCAAGATCGGCAAGGATATCGGTGCGCTTTCCCTGCCCTGCCAGCAATATGGGCCTTCCGAAGACATCGTGGTGATTTTGCCCGAGACGCCGGACGCCTATTTTTCCCGCCTGGGCGCCAAGCTGCGGCATAACATCAAGCACCAGATGAAAGCGATTTCCGCCGCCTTCCCCGGATTCTCCTTCGAGATCCATGAGAACGGCGCGATCGCCGCACACCATGTGTCGGGCCTGGTCAACCTCAAGAAGGCCAATATGGACGAAAAGCGCATGAAGTGCGGCATCACGCCGGAAGAAACGGCGTGGATGATCGAACGTGCGAAGACCAATGGCTTGCTTGTCGTGGCCCTGCTGGACGGCAAGGTATGCGGCGGCAGCTTGAGCATGCGCATCGGCGACCATTATTTTGCCCACTTGAATGGCTACGATACGCGGTTCGCGAAATACAGCCTGGGCATGCTGTGCTGCTATCTGGCGATGAAGGAAAAGATCCAGCGCGGCGCCAAGGAAGCGCATCTGAGCTGGGGCCGGAACCAGTACAAATTCAAGCTGCTGGGTGTCCAGCGCGACATGGCCAATCTGGACATCTACCGGTCGCGCATGGCGTATTGCCGGCATGCCAAACGCGTCTTCCGAAACGCCTTGGCCGATTTCGTCGAAGAGCGAAAGTTGATGCTTCTGGAAAACGAGCAACGCAGCGGCTTCCTGCCCTCGCTCGCTGGCTGCATCGTCAAGACGCTGCGGAACGCGAAGCGTGCACACTTCCGCCCTAGCGACTGAGCGCCGCGTGAGCAGTCAGGAATTTGTCGCGAAACTGTAGCAATTTGTCTCCTTTACCCGCCAAACATAATGCTTGTTGGCATGCTCTTATAGAATGCCGGGTCAAAGGAGAACATCATGTATCGCGTACTGTTGGTGGAAGACGACCCACGTCTGTCGGAACTCGTGACCGAATACCTGTCCGGCTATGAATTCACGGTCGACCTCGCCACGCGCGGCGATACGGCACTCGAACAGTTCAAGGCTTCCCAGCCTGACATCGTCGTGCTTGACCTGATGTTGCCTGGCATGGACGGCATGGTCGTCTGCCGCCAGATCCGCGAGCTGTCCGACGTGCCGATCCTGATTCTCACCGCGCGCGAAGACACCTATGATGAAGTCTCGGGACTGGAGCAAGGCGCCGACGATTTCGTCAACAAGCCGGTCCAGCCGCGGGTACTGCTGGCGCGCCTGCGCGCCCTGTTGCGGCGTACCCATGCCAAGGCGGCGGCCGACAGCCGCGTGCTCGAGTTCGGCGCGCTGCGCATCGTCACCACCGAACGCAGCGTCACCTGGCGCGGCGAGCCTTGCGTCCTCAGCAATACCGAATACAAGCTCTTGCTGGTGCTGGCCGAAGCCGCCGGCCGGGTCCTGTCGCGCGACGAGCTGCTCAAGAAGATGCGCGGGATCGAGTTCGATGGCCTGGACCGGAGCATCGACAACAGCATCTCCAAGCTGCGCCGCAAGTTCGACGATGCGATGTCGGAAAAGATCAAGACGGTGTGGGGCGAGGGGTATTTGTTTTCGCCGTCGGCCTGGAACTGACGCCGTCGCTCGCGGCATTCTCGACAATGAGTCCCTTGCGATAAACCGGCGTCATCCCGCGCAGGCGGGAATGACGTGTTGCGCCTACTCAAACACCGGCAAGATCGCCAAGGGCACGCTGCTCGTCAACACCTGGGCACGCTCCGCGCTGAAGCGGTAGCTCACCATCGGCAAGCCTTCCTCGGCCGCGCCAGGCTGCGCCGGCAAGCTTTCCTCGGCCCCGCCTTCATGGCGCAGGCGCGCCCCGCCCTCCCCTTTTTTCTGGAACACGAAGCGCACGCCGGCGCACTGGCGGCTGCGCTGGGAGGCGTCGAGGTGGCGGGCATAACCCAGGGCCTGGGCGCAGGCGCTGCGCAGGTCGGCGCTGTCGTAGACGCCGTCCGCACGGGCCGCCAGCGCAATTTGAGGACGCAGGGTGAAGGCGATGCCCTTGCGGCTCAGCAGCAGTGCCGCGTTCTCGTCGTAGGCGGCCTTTTGCAGCGGCAGCGCGGTGCGGCCGAGCGGGTCGAGCGGCAGGCGCAGCTGGGTGGTCTTGCCGGCCAGCGTCAGCTGCAAGCCTTCGCCGAAGGCCGCATGGTCCTTGACCAGCACTTGCAGCTGGTTCTGCAGCAAGTGCTTGGGGCCGCCGTATTTTTCGAACACGACCATGGCCCGGTACACATCCCGATAGCTCGCCCATTCGCCCGCATTCGCCTGCCCCTGCGCTTGCCCTTGTGCTTGCCCCAGGACCGAGCCGGCCGCAAGCAGCAAGACAGAGGAAGCAAGAATGTGGCGGGCGAGACGCATCGTCAGAAGCGGTAAGCGATGGCGGTCGAAACCGTCAGGTTGGTCGACCGCTCGACGAGCGGGCTCTTGTCGGCGCTGCCCAGCAGGCGCTGGACCTGCACGCCCGAGCTCAACATCCACGAAGGCGTCCAGGCCCAGTTCCAGCGCACACCCAAGTGGGCGTCGCGCAAGCCGCCGCCCGGTGCATAGGGGGTAAAACGGCTGCGCGCCGCTTCTTCGGGTGTAACGCCGAACCAGGTTTCGTTGTCATGGCGGTTGACCACCGTCACGCCCGCCGCCAGCGACACGCGGTGGCGCTCGCCAATGGCTGCCGCCAGGCGCTGCACACCCAGGTCGAGACGCGCGCCGTCGTGGTCGCGGCCGGAGCCGGCCAGCACGGAGGCGGTCAGCCGCCATTGGGGCGTCAGGTAATAGTTGGCGAAGGCGCCGGCTTGCAGGCGCGTACCGATCTCGTCCATGCCACCCAGGCGCGCACCACGCATCAGCACCAGCTTGTCGATCGGCGCCGCCACCGTAAAGCCGTTGGTATCGATCCCGCCCAGGCCATTGCCGTTGCCATCCTCGTCGCGCCCCGGCAGCACGGCCAGCAGCGGGCCGTATTCCAGCGTCGGCCCATCCGACAGGTGCATGCCGGCGCTCATGCCGGACACGAAGATGCCGTTGCTCCATTGGACCTGGAGCACCGGCAATGCGGTCACCTTGCGGCTTCCCGTTCCTTCATAGCGCGGGGCCGACTGCGCGCCCAGGCCGACGTACATGTCGCGGCTGCCGTCGGGCATCGGATTGATGGCCGGGGTCTGGGCCCAGGCCCCACCGCAGACGGCACCCAGCGCAAGGAAGAGAAGCTTGTTCATGGTTGGTTGAAAGGATTCGGGAAGACAACATTCTACGTGCTTGTCTCCCGCCTCCGGCATCTCCTTATTCCGAGACGGTCCGTTCTGTCGCAAATTCCACCGGCAAGTCGCTGCGCTCGACCACCACCAGGTGGGCCGGGCTGGTCATCAGCGCCGCGCACAAGGTGGCGGGACCGGGTTGGCTGTCGGCACGCAGCACGCTGATCCTGTCATCGAGGCGCGCCACCGAGACGATCCCGGTGCCGTGGCAGGAACTCGGCTGGCTGCCGCGGAACACGGCGATCACCATGCTGGTCTGGAAATCGACCTGCGGCAGCGATCGCTCGCCGCCCGCATGTTCGGCCCACAGGCTGGCCCAGGCCGCCGCATCCTTGACTACCAGGGTCGCAGGGCGTGTCACGCCGGACTGGCTGCTTTCGTCGAGCGTGGTGAACGCCATCTCGGCCGTGCGGATATCCGCGAACTCGACCTCGGCATCGACGCGGTCGACGGCAACGATGTGCACCGGATGCGCCACCACCGGCAGGCAGCGTGCGATGTCGGAGATGTCGCGGTGATCGACCTCGACCTTCAGCTTGCCGGTACCGGCGCTCACGCTGCGCACGCCGATGCGCTGGCAGGCGTTGGGGAATTCGCCGGCGAACACCGCGACCAGCATCTGGCGGCTGAAGTCGACCTGCGGCAAGGCCGATGCCGGGGTTTGATCGCCCGTATGCTCGGCCCAGAGCCTGGCCCAGGCGGTGGCATCCTTGATGACGAGGTTCTGTCTGGCGCTCACGCCGGAATCGTTTTCCTTGACCACGGACTGCCAGGCCAGCACCGTGCCGGCAGCGGGCAGGAAGCGCACTTGCTCGACCTTGCGCCCGGCGCCCAGGCCCAGGTCGTCCTGGTCGAGGTGAGTGACGATGGTGTCGAACAGCGCACGGGCGCTGGCGTCGGTGCAACTGGTCTGCGGACCGGCGATGCTGTCGCCGGCGCTGCACAACAGTGCCTGAGGGCTGCTGCCGTACAGGGCCTGGGCGTAGGCGGCATCGGCACAATTGCCGGCGCGGTCCCAGAACACTTGCTTGCCATCGATGACGAACAGGCGGTTGCGGGTGTCGGCGCAGACGCCATCGCGTGCCATTGCGCTGAACTCGGCCGTGGCCAGGGTGACGGGCGCAGGGGAAGCAGCTGGAGCAGGCGCAGGTTGGGCGATCGCTACAGCGCTGCCGGCCTGGCGCTCGCTCATCACGGTGGAAGCGCTGCCGCCGCAGCCTGTCAGCGCCAGCGCCACACCCAGGGGCAGCAGCACCGCTGCCTGAAACTTCGCCATCCCCATCTCCCGGTCGGAACGGCGGTGCCGTGTGATCCGGCACGCGCCATGGAATAAAAAAACCCACCCTCAGTCGCGCTTCAGGTGGGCAAACGGAAACCTGATGGATCAGCATCCTACGGAAGGCAAGCCTGGCAATCACCCTCGGAATGTCGGGCGATTGTCCTCAATTTGTAAATGACGATGACTGTCATATTGCGCATATACAATACCGTTCATGAGCAAGACCACCCCTTCCACCCGAGGCATGGCGGCGTGAACCGCCTCTTCTTCCGCTTTTTCGTACTCGTGATGCTGTCCATCACGGCGGCGACCTTCGTCATTTATTTCGTGTTCGCGCGCCTGTTCGGCGATCCGCTGGAAGACATCGCGCGGCGCCAGGCCTCGGCCCAGATCTTCCTGATCGAACAATACGTCGACCAGGCCCCGCCCGACGAATGGCTGGGCCGCCTGAACAAGGTGCGCGAAGTGTCGCGCGAACATTTCGACTTGGTGCCGCTGGCGGAAGCCCGCGGCGCCCTCCCCGGCCGCCTGCATGCCGCGCTGGAGCGTGGCGAGATCGTGCTCGATCCGGCCCACAAAGCCTTCTTCCGGCGCGTCGACAGCAAGGGCGAGCGCTACATCGGCAGCGACGAGGAAGTGCTTCGCGCCTGGAATCTGCCCATCGACCTCGGCCGTGCGCTGGCAATGGAGGTACTGCGTTACGTGATCGTGGCGCTGGCCTTGCTGGTGCCGATTGCGCTGTGGTCGCGCGCGCACTGGAAGGCCTTGCAGACGCTGTCGCGGGTGGCCGACGACTTCGGCGCCGGCAGCCTCTCGGCGCGCGCCACGCTGCAGCCGGCGGACGCCGTGTATCCGCTGGCCGAACGCATCAATGCGATGGCGGAACGCATCCAGGGGCTGCTGGAAGCGCAACGGAATTTGCTGCACTCGGTCTCGCACGAATTGCGCACGCCGATCGCGCGCCTGGAATTCGGCATGGAATTGCTGGCCGCGCGCGCCGCCGACCCGGCGCTGCACAAGCGCATCGCCGCGATGGGTGGCGACCTTGCCGAACTGAACGCGCTGGTGAACGAGCTGCTGTCGATGAGCAAGCTGGACAACGCGCGCGAGGCCCAGCGCGCGCCCTTCGAGATGGCGCCCATGCTGCGCGATTGCATCGGCGGCCTGCATCCGCAGCCTGAGCAATTACTGTCCGATCTGGACGCGGGGCTTGGCATGTTCGAGGGCGACCGCCGCCTGCTGGCGCGCGCGGTCGACAACCTGCTGCGCAATGCCCAGAAGTACGCGGCGCGCCAGGTGGCCTTGCATGCCCGGCGCGACGGCGGCCGTGTCGAGATCGTGGTCGAGGATGACGGCCCCGGCATTCCGGAAGACGAGCGCGAACGCATCTTCGAACCCTTCCACCGGCTCGACCGCAGCCGCGACCGCGCCACCGGCGGCTTCGGCCTGGGCCTGTCGATCGCGCGCAAGGCGGTGACGTTGCACGGCGGAACGCTTCATGTCGAGCACTCGGCGCTGGGCGGTGCAAGGTTCGTGATCAGCCTGCCGGACAGTGTCTTGCCGTCATGATGGCTAAGAACCTATCCCAGTAGGGAATGAGTCGTTGCTGACGCGCCTGACAAGCGGGGGCGGCGTTGCTCGTCCTTGCATGGCTCGCCATGCGGCGTCCTCGCGCCTTGCCCGCGCTTGCCATGCATCGCCATCAACTTCCTCCTCCCTACTGGGATAGGTTCTAAGCGGCTTGTGTCGCCTTGATGGGCAAATAAGGACGCTTCAGGCGGCGCATGATCCGATGAATTGAAAAAGGCCGCGGGCAAGGCGGCCTTCGGGATTCCAGCTTTTCTCCGCTTCAGCGGCCCGGCTTGGCCGGACGCTCCGGACTGATATGGGTGACGCCGTACCACAGGTGTTCCCACCAGTGGTCGCGCGAACGCACGGTCAGCAGGCATTGCCGGTCGATCGTGCCCTTGAACACGTGATCGTCGCACTTGTTGGTCATCAGGGCATTGCGCTGGTTTTCCGCGTTGACCAGCGCAATGCACAACCACACGACGATGCCGAACAGCGCCACCGCCAGGCACCAGGCCAGGTGGTTCCAGTTGCTGGAATCGAACAAGGTCTCCACGTCGGGTTTCGACTTGTCGTAAATCTTCAGGATCTTGCCTTCGGCGTCGTTCATGGCTCTCTTCGTTTCTTGATTCGCCCGTGCTTGCGGCCGAATTTCCTCGTTACTTCGTTACTTCGACTTTGCCGCCTTGGCCACCAGCGCATCCATCACCTGCAGGGTGGCCGGGAACAGCTGGGCTTCGTTGCTGGTCTTCACCGAATTGTAGACCAGCGCCGGCGAGGTCTGGTACTTGCCGTCGATGACGATGGTCGGCGCACCGTCGACCTTGTAGGATTCGACGATCTTGTTCAGCTGGCGCAGCTTGGTCATCACGCCGAACGAATTCCAGGCATTCAGGAAGGTCGCGCGGTCGATGCCGTTCTTCGACACCCAATCGATGATCGTGTCGTCCTTGGTCAGGCGCACGCGGTCCACGTGCATGGCCTTGAACACCTTGGCGTGCATCTGGTCCACCTTGCCCAGCGCTTCCAGCGTCAGGTACAGGTGGGCTTCCGGATCGCTGGCGCCCTGGGACGGGATGTGGACGCGGCGCAGGACGATGTTGTCACCCTGCTTTTTGACCCATTGTTCGAATTGCGGTTCCAGTGCATTGCAATGCGGGCAGTGGTACATGAAGAATTCGATGACCTCGACCTTCTTGCCGGCCGCCTGCACCGCTTGCGGCTGGGCGAGCGTGATGTATTCCACGCCGCTCTTCGGATCGGCCGGCGAGGCGAAGGCGGTACCGACGGCGAGGCTGGCGGCGAGCAGGGCAAAACGCAGGGAACGCATAGAACTCCTTCTGGTGTCTGGTTACGGGTACTTGGTGAAGCGAACGACCGCGAGATTACCACTTTTTCGGCTGCCAGCCTTAGGGCTGGCTTATTTTTTGCATTTGCTTACCGTACTTACACCGGAGCCATTTCCTAAAACCGGGGTCACGAACCCAGGCCCAATGCGCTGTCTTAGGAAATTGCCCAAAATCGGGCTCTAACCCCGGTTTGATGCGGATTAAAAGTCGTAGCGGGCCGACAGCTTGAGTTGGCGGCCGTCGCTCGGGTAGATACCCGACTTGCAGCCGTAGGCGTAGCTGTAGTACTGGCGGTCCGCCAGGTTGAGGCCGGTTGCGGCGATTTCCCATGGGCCGAGTTTCACGGCGTAGCGGGCGTCGAGGCTCACGGTCGAGGGCATGCGCGCGTCGCAGGTGTTGCTGAAGTCGCTGCCGTAGCGCTGGCGGCCGGCCCACTGGACGCCGAGGTCGGCCGACTGGCCATTGCCGGGTTGCCAGGCAAGGCGCGCGGTGAGGACGTTCTTCGGTACCAGCACCAGTTCGCGGCCGGCGTTCGGACCGTCGGTGAATTCGGCTTGCACGTGCTGCAGGTGGGCGCTGGCGCGCCAGTCGCCGGGGAGCAGCGTGTCGGCGTCGATCTCGATGCCCTGGCGCCGGGTCGGGTCGAGGTTGGTGTTGGCGCCGCCGTAGGCATTGGCGGTGGGGTCGAAGAAGATTTCGTTGTCCAGCTTGTGGCGGAACAGGCGCGCGGCCAGCTTGCGCGCCGCGTCGCCGAAGCTGGCGCCGATTTCCAGGTCGTGCGAGGTCTGCACCTTCAGCACGTCGATGCCGGAACGGTAGCTGTTCTCGTCGACGTTGGCCACGCGGTAGCTCTGGCCGGCCTTGGCGAACACTTCCAGCCGCGGCAGCGGCTTGTAGCTGGCCTGGGCTTCCCAGGCGTTCTGCGATTGCGACGTGCTTTCGCGCGCGCCGCCGGCCAGCGCGTCGCTGTAGTCCTTGTCGAAGGTTTCGTGGCGCGCACCCAGCGCCAGGCGGCCTTCGTGGGCGGCGTCGAAGCGCAGCTCGTTGCGCAGGTAGACCGCGCGCGCCGTCTGGCTGGCGTCGGCCAGCGAATAGTCGGAGGTGGTCTTGCGCTTCCAGCGGGTCAGGTCGATGCCGGCCACGATTTCGTTGAGCATGCCGCCCACGCTGCCCAGGTAGCGCGCGCGCGGCGAGAACTGGTCCTGGCGCCCGTCATAGGCGTTCACCGACGGGTAGTCGGTCGACAGGTAGCTGGAACGTACCGTGCGTTCGCGGTGTGCGAGTTCGGCCGCCAGGTCGACCGCGCCGAGGCGGTATTCGCCGAAGGCGCTGACGCGGTTGGTGTCGAGTGAGCCGAAGTCCTTCATGGTCGTGGACAGGGTCGGGTCGGCCTGGAATTCGGCCAGGGTCAGCGAGCCCGGCAGACGCGACTCCTGCTGCGCGCTTTCGACGCGCATGCCGATGCGTCCGCCCTGGAGCCTGGTCTGCAGGCCGACACTGAAGTTGCGCAGGTCGTAGTTGCTGTTGTCGCGGTAGCCTTCGCTGCCCTGGCGCGCCACGGCGAGGTCGGCGGTGATGTCGCCCGTGACCTGGGTCAGCGCCACGCGCACGTCGTGCTGGCGGAATTGTCCGCCCTCGGCGAATACCGAGCCGTGCAGGCCCTGGGCACCACCCGAGTTGTTCCCACCGCGCGTGACGATCTGGATAACGCCGCCGGTCGCGCCTTCGCCGTACAGTACGCTGCCGCCGCCGCGCGTGATCTCGATGCGCTCGACGGTGTCGATCGGAATGCTCGACAGGATGGTATTGGCCTGCTCGTTCTCGTTCAGGCGCACGCCGTCGACCATGATCACCATGTTCTGGGCGCTGTTGGTGCCGAAGCCGCGCAGGTCGAGTGCGAAGTCGGGCGAGGCATCCAGGCTCTGGCGTCCGAACACGCCGCCGATCTTGCGGATGGCCGCGTTGACGTCGTTGACGCCGGCGCGGCGGATCTCGTCGCGGGTGATGACGGTGGCGCCGATCGGCTGCAGCGCGGCGTCGCTCGGGAAGCGTGCGCCGGTGATGACGACGGTCGAGGAAGCTTCCTGGGCCGTGGCAGACGTGGAGAGGCCAAGGCCGAGCAGCGGGATGGCGAGGGCGCAGGCCAGCGCGAGCGGCCGGACGGCGCTTACGCTGCTGGGAGTGACAGCAGGATTCATGGGATTTCTAGTTATTGGTTGTTGAGCATCGGCCCGCGCCATCGGCGCCGGCAACCGGCCATTATAACCTTCACAAAAGCGCGCCCCCTGTGCCCGTGACCGCGCCGGTAGCGGAAAACCGTGGATCAATGCTAGCGTTCTCGCATATAGTATGTTCACAAAAACAAGATTCACATCGAGGGGTGTTCGCATGCGTTTCAGTTCCACCGTATTCAAGGCGGGCGCCGCCGGCGTGCTGCTGGCTGCCGGGGCAGCGCTCACCGCCAATCTGATGGCGCAAGGGGCCGCGCCATCGCCGCCGGCGGCAAGCGCTGTAGCGGCTAATGGCACGGCGAATGCAAAGTCCGCCTCCGCCGACGGCATCGCCCTGGCGGCCGCGCACGCATCCGCGGTGACGGTGCCCAGCAGCGCGGACGCCTGGGGCGGCCCGCGCAGCGGCACCGAGCCGACCCTGTCCGACCGCGTGGTCCATTACGATATCGAAGCCACGCTCGATCCGGTCAGGCACAGCGTCAGCGGGCGCGAACAGCTCACCTGGCGCAACCGCAGCCAGGTGGCCGTGAAAAGCGTCTACCTGCACCTGTACATGAACGCCTTCGAAGGCGCGGGCAGCACCTTCTTCACCGAGAAGCGCCTGCGCGAGACGGGCTTCCGCTCCGGCGTCGACATCAAGGAAGGCGAATGGGGCCATATCGCGCTGCGCACCGTGCGCCAGGGCGGCGCGCCGGTGTCCTGGACCTTCGTCCAGCCCGACGGCGGCCCGGCCACCGACCACACCGTGGTGCGCTTCGACCTGCCGGCGGCGGTGGCGCCGGGCGCCTCGACCACCTTCGACATCGATTTCCACACCCAGCTGCCGCGCGTGATGGCGCGCACCGGCTATTTCGGGACCTTCCACCTGGTCGGCCAGTGGTTCCCCAAGATCGGCGTGCTGGAATTGCCGGGCGAGCGCGGCGCCACCGCCCCGCGCTGGAACGCCCACGAGATGCACCTGGAATCCGAGTTCTACGCCGACTTCGGCAGCTATGACGTCAAGCTGACCGTGCCGAAAGACTACACCGTGGGCGCCACCGGTGAACGGCAAGGCGCCCCACTCCTCAAGAACGGCATGCTGACCCACCGCTTCGTGCAGGGCGACGTCCACGATTTCGCCTGGACCGCCGACAAGCGCACGGCCAAGCCCATGGTCGACAGCTGGACTGGACCGGGCAGCCCGCAGGTCGCCATCACCGTGCTCTACCCGCCGGAATACGCGGCCAGCGCGGCGCCGGCCCTGCAGGCGGCCAAGGACTCGCTCACCTATTTCTCGAACACCCTCGGCCCCTACCCCTACAAGACGCTGACGGTGGTGATCCCGCCCTACAACGCGGAAGAAGCCGGCGGCATGGAATACCCGACCTTCTTCACGGCCGAAGGCTATGCCCAGGCCGCCCCGAACACCTTCGAGCGCCACGCACTCGATTTCGTCACCATCCACGAATTCGGCCACGGTTACTTCTATGGCCTGCTGGCCTCGAACGAATTCGAGGAACCGATGCTGGACGAGGGCCTCAACGAGTACTGGGATTTGCGCATGCTGCGCGAGCGCGGCCAGGATATCTACGCCGCCACCCCGCTCACCCGCAAGCTCGGCTTCGCGCCGCATTTCAAGGTGTTCGAGGCCGAGCGCCTGGGTACGCCGCGCAGCGACCCGGCGGATGCCATCGGCCAGAACGCCTACGACCGCGTGCAGGGTATCGGCCCGGTCTACGCCCGCACCGCAGTCGCCATGCGCGACCTGGAAGCGCGCATCGGCAAGGCCAACATGGAGCGCGCCTTCAAGGAATACTACCGCCGCTGGAAGTTCCGCCACCCGAGCGCCGCCGACCTGCGCGAGACCCTGGCCGAGGTCAGCGGCCAGCGCGCCGCGGTGGAAGCCGTGTTCGCCCAGCAGGTGTATGCCACCGCGCGCATCGACGACCGCATCGGCGCCTTCAGCAGCCGCGAGGAAGTGCCGCAGACCGGCACGCGCCAGGCCGGCGCCAACGCCGCCTGGACCGAGGACAAGCAGGCCGACCTCGACAAGCGCATCGACGCCGCTCGTGAAGCCTGGAAGAAGACCCATCCGGATGCCAAACCCGGCCTGGGACCCTACCCCTGGCGCACCGAAGTCGTGCTGCGGCGCCAGGGCGCGCCGGTAGCGCAGACGCTCACCGTCAAGTTCGCCGACGGCAGCACGGAAACCGTGCGCTGGGATGGCGACGAGAAGTGGCGCCGCTTCAGCTGGCTGAAGCCGGCCAAGGCGGTGTCGGCCGAACTCGACCCGCAGCGCCGGCACTTCCTCGACGTCAGCAAGCTGGATGACAGCCGCACCCTCGAGCCCGACGCCAGCGCCTCGCGCCGCTGGGGCATGGAATTCGCCACCTTCATCCAATACTTCCTTACCCTGATCGCGACCGTATGATGAGCAGCCAACTCGATTCGCCTTCCCTGGCCCCCGAAAACGATGCCCTGAGCAAGGTCAGGCGTCCCCGCTTCGGCATTGGACGCGCCCTGCGCGCCGCCGGCGCCGCGCTGCAGTGGCGCCTGCTGCTGTGGTGGGCGCTGCTGCTCCTGCTGCCGGCGCTGGCGGCGGCGCTGCCGGTATGGCAGATGCTGTCCGCCAACCTCGATCGTTCGGTCTACGCGGGTCAGCTGGCCGCCCGCCTGGACATGATCGCCATTGGCGACCTGGTCGGCAGCATCGCCGAGCGCTGGGGGCCGGCCCTAGGCGCCGGCGGCCTGGTGGCGCTGGTACTGACCCTGCTGCTGTCGCCACTGCTGTCGGGGATGACGATCGCCGCCGCGCGGGCGCCGGCGCGTCTGGGCATGAGCGCCCTGCTGGCCGGCGGCGCCCAGGAATACGGACGCATGCTGCGCATGCTGGTATGGGCCGCGATCCCGCTCGGCATCGCGGGGGCGCTGGCCGGCGCCGCCTTCCATGCCGCCGGCAACACGGCGGCGACGGCGGTCCTGGAAAGCGATGCCGCGCATGCCTCGCGCGTCGCCACGCTGGTGGCGGCGCTGTTGCTGCTGCTGGTGCACGCGACGATCGACGCCGGCCGCGCCCTGCTCGGCAGCGAGCGGCGCCGCACCTCGGCGGTGCTGGCATGGTGGGGCGGCGTCAAGCTGCTGCTGCGCCGGCCGCTGGCGCTGCTGGGCAGCTACCTGGTCATCACCGCCCTGGGCCTGGCCATCGCCGCGCTGCTGGCGCTGGCGCGGCTGCAGGTGCCGGCACTGGGTGCCGGCGGCACGGCCGCGGCCTTCCTGCTGACCCAGCTGGCGGTGCTGGCGCTGGGCTGGATGCGCAGCGCGCGCCTGTTCGCCCTGATCGCGCTGGCGCGCGACCAGGCGACGCGGTAATCACGTTTGCGAACTCCGGATGGCTTTTTCTTTCACGCTGGCGCTGGCTGAACTCCGATCGCATTTTCGACGAAGCGGACGATACGTATCACCGCGTGGACGGGAAACCCGTCCACCCTACCCGCAACGCCAACTGCAACGATAGGCTACCATTCGGGTATCGCCAATGCCCGAGGAGCCACAATGTCCCGCCTGCCCACTTATTTCGTCTCGCACGGAGGCGGCCCCTGGCCGTGGATGAAGGACCAGTACGGCGCGGCCTACGCGCAGCTGGAAGCCTCGCTGGTCGACATCAAGCGCCAGGTAGCTACCCGTCCCAAGGCCGTGCTGGTGGTGAGCAGCCATTGGGAAACCGAGGGCTTCATGGTGTCGTCCGGCGCCGCACCCGGCATGATCTACGACTACGGCGGCTTTCCACCCCACACCTACCAGATCCGCTACCCGGCTCCGGGCCAGCCGCAACTGGCGCAACGCGTGGCCGCGCTGCTGAACGAGGCTGGGCACCCGGCCGGCCTGGATGCCGCGCGCGGCTTCGACCACGGCACCTTCTCGATGCTGGCGCCGGTCTACCCGGACGCCGACATGCCGGTGGTGCAGCTGTCGATCCGCCACGGCTACGATCCCGCGGTGCACCTGGCGGCCGGACGCGCGCTGGCGCCGCTGCGCGACGAAGGCGTGCTGATCCTGGGCAGCGGCCTCTCCTTCCACAACCTGCGCCAGTTCGGGCTTGCCGGAGCGCAGGCTTCGCATGCCTTCGATACCTGGCTGCAGCACGTGCTGCTGGAACTGGCGCCGGCCGAGCGCATCGCGGCGATGCTGGACTGGCGCGCGGCGCCGTCCGCGCGCCAGGCGCATCCGCGCGAGGATCACCTGGTGCCGCTGTGGGTGGCGCTGGGAGCGGCCGAGCAGGAGGCGGCGGCCTGTGTGTATCACGAGGACAGCTTCTTCGGGAGCTTGACGGTGTCGAGTTTCAGGTTTGGGGCGGCTGCGGTGGCTTAGAGCCTATCCCAGTAGGCAGGGGGAAGCTGATGGCGATGCATGGCAAGCGCGGGCAAGGCGCGAGGAGGCCGCATGGCTAGCCATGCAACGACGAGCAACGCAGCACCCGCTTGCCAGGCGCGCCAGCAGCGACTCCGGCCTACTGGGATAGGCTCTTAGTACCGGCTTCGACCCACCGGCTTCGATCGCGTGTGCGGTCGCAGGGGCGGCGCGTATCACCGCGTGGACGGCGCTGCCGGCCCGGCAGATCTGCCTGCACAGGTTGAGCCGTCCACCCTACGCGTTCGATCACATCGATTGCGGGGCGTTACGCGCGTGGGTCAGGTGCCGCGCTTGCCGCGCGCGGCCTCCTCGGCCTTGCGGGCGGCTTTTTCTTCGGCGATGCGCGCCTTTTCTTCCATCTCGATGCGGTGGCGTTCCAGGGCCTCGGCGCGGCTTTGCGGGGTTTCCAGGCTGATGCGGCCGAGGGCGCCCTGGCGGTAATCCTGCAGCAGCACGTGGGCCGCTTTTTCGTAGTCGAAGTCCCCGCCGCGCATGCGGAAACCGCGGCGCGCCGCCACGCCTTCGATCACGCCGACGCCGTCCAGGCCCTCGGTCTTCATGCCGTAGCGCTCGGTGAGCAGTTGCGGATAGCGTTCCAGCAGCAGGGTGCCGAGGAATTCCGCCACTTCTTCCTCGATCACGGCATTGGTGCCGACCGCGTGGCTGGCGGCCAGCATCATGCCGTCGCTTTCCATGGCAATCTTCGGCCACAGCATGCCCGGGGTATCGACCAGCACCGTGAACTTGTCCAGGTAGAGGCGCTGCTGGGTCTTGGTCACGGCCGGTTCGTCGCCGACCTTGGCCACGCGCTTTTTCAGCAGCGCGTTCATCAGCGTCGACTTGCCGACGTTGGGGATGCCCATGATCATGATGCGCAGCGGTTTGGTCGGCACGCCGCGATGCGGGGCCAAGGACTTGCACAGGTCGGGAATACGGTTGACGTCGGACGGTTTCTTGGTCGTCATCGGATACGCGGTCACGCCCTCCTGGGCGTCATACCAGGCGGCCCAGGCCGCGGTGGCCTGGGGGTCGGCCAGGTCGGTCTTGTTCAGGACTTTCAGGCAGGGGCGCTGGCGGAACTTGCGCAGGGACTCGACCATCGGGTTGCTGCTCGCCTGCGGCAGGCGGGCGTCCAGGACCTCGATGACCACATCGATGTTTTCCATCTGCTCCGCAGCTTCCTTGCGGGCGGCGGCCATGTGTCCCGGGAACCATTGTATCGACATCTTGTTTTCTCAAAATCTGTATTCAAAGCGCTATTTTACGCTGCGCACGCCTGGTCTCCCTATTTTGCCGGCTGGCCGGGGCTGCCGGGCGCACACTCGCTGGGCGGCAAAGGCTGGCCGGGATCGAAGCCGGCCAGCCTTTCCCTGGCCAGCGTCACGTCCTTGGAAAACTCGGTCAGGTAGCGCGATCTTTCCTCGCTCTGCCATTCGGCGTCCGAGAAACCGCCCGGCGCGTAGGTCTTGCTGGTGTGGACCTTGCCTTCCAGGCGCGGCATCAGGGCGCGGTCGGGATCGGCGTTTTCCTTCAGCAGATAACCATCGACGTCGCGCAGGCTCAGCGGCTGGGCGGCATCCTGGTCGCGCATCAGCTTGCCGAACATGCTCAGCTTGATTTCCACGGGGCCGGGGCCGAGGACGTCGTTGAAGCTCAGCAGCGCGAACGGCTGGCCGCGCGCATCGTCCACCCGTGCGCTCACCAGATAGCGCCCCGGCATGCGCACGTCCGCCTTCAGGTAGAAATTGAGCGAGCCGTTTTCGAGCGCTTCGCGCACCTGGCCGGTCCATACCGCCGGCAATTCCGGGGTGTGGATCACGTCGAAGATGACGCTGCCGTTCTTGCCGCCGACGCTGTAGCGGACCTCGGTGCGGATAGTGCCGTTGAAGCCGGCCAGCCCGGTCTGGGCCGGCGCCAGCACGCCGGCCCAGGCGCCGTCGTTCGCCACCGGGTCGACGCCTCCGCCATCGTCGGCGAAGGGCAGCGTGACCAGCGGCGCCGGGCGCGCGGCGCCATAGGTGATGCCGCGCGCCTGTGCACGGGTAATCGCCAGCGGCAGCACATTGCCTTCGGCGTCGACCGCGCGCAGCGAAAAGGCGACGGCCTCATTGGCCGCCATGTAGACGCGCGACTGCGAGGTCTGGAGCTGCACCTTGGCATCCGACCCGCCGCCTTCGAGGCGCATCGGGTTCATTTCCGTCACCGGCGCATTCGGGGTGTTCTGGTCGGCGTGTTCGGCGATCGGGCGCGAGCCGGCCGGGTATTGGCTGCCCTTGCGGTAACTGCAGTAGGTGTGGTCGACGAAGCGCAGCTGGTCGACGAGTTCGCGGCGCCGGCGCGCGCGCTCATCGGGCAGCGGCAGACCGGCGGCCTCCACCGTGCCGAAGAAAGTACGCCCGGCCGCCGCTGTCGTGGCGACCGTGGGGCCGGCGGCGGGTGCCTCGTCATGGCGCGCCAGGCGCCACGCCACTAGCACCAGCGCCGCCAGCGCCACCGCAGCCAGCGGCGCGCCCCAGCGGCGCAGCCAGGACTGGTGCGGCCGTCGGGGCGGTGTCGGCTTCCTAGAGCGCACTGTTCACCATCGCACTTCGGACCACGGACACGATGCCGCCCCAGTTCCCGTTCGCGTAGTGGTTATAGGCTTCGCCATCGTCGCGGAAGGAGACCGAGTGGTAACTCCACTTGGCGCTGCCGCCTTCGTTGGCGGCGGTACCGAGGGTCAGGTCGTTGCACAGCCAGTCGCTGGGATTGCAGTAGGACCCGCCGGCGCTGCCCGAGACGCCGCCTGAGCTGTGATAGGCGACCGCCTCGTCGTCCTGGCCGGGCAGGATGCCGGAGTACAGCGTGCCCTTGGCGCCGGCGTACATGTAGAACCAGATGCCGCGCGTGTCGTTGTGGTTGTACATGGCGCGCGCGGTCGTGGTCTTGAGGTCTTGCACCAGCGGTTCCGAGACCGCCCAGGAACCGGCATCGGACAGCTCGGAGCCGCCGCCGGCGCCCGAGGCGGCGCGCACCCACTTGATGTTCCAGCCGGTTTGCGAGCCGCCATCCGTGTTGCCGCACACGCCGGACGCATTCGCCGTCGCGTTCTTCTTCAGGCGCGCCGAGCCGCCGTAGTTGGCGAGGGTGTAGCCAAGGATCAGGTCGCCGGCGCTGTGGGTGGCGATGTAGCACCAGTTGCCGCCGGTGCAAAAGCAGTCGAGGGCGTCGCGGATGCGCGGGCTTTGGGAGGCGATGCTGCTGCGGCCATCCCAGTTGACCGCCTTCTTGTTGACGCCGCCCGCCGTGGCGGCCGGTCCCCAGTAGGTGAAGCTGTTGTAGTCGCCCACCGTGCCGCCGCCGGTGCGGCCGTTGATCCACAAGGTGTAGTTGGTGGCCGAAGCCAGTCCGGGGGCCAGTCCGGATATGGCCAGCACGCATAACAGCATGATCGTACGCAGCAGTTTCATCTCGTCTCCACTCTCATTTATAGGTTGGCAGATCTTCACGCTGCGCCGGCCGGCACGCTGGAATAACACGAACGACCGTGCTACAGCGTGTTAAATGTAGAGAGGCAATGTACATATGTCAATTACTACGCGAGATGCATTGTTGGTGGCCGGCGCACACGCACGACCCGTACAACAAGCCGCAGGCCCAGGGTCTGTCTGGCGGATTTTGCTGGCAGCGAGACCGTCGCATTAGCCAGACCGGCCCTAGCGTGCGTTCACCGCCACCGCGGCCCGCATCACGCCCACGATGCCGCCCCAGCTTTCGTCGGTGTAATGGTCGTAATCCTCGTCGTCGTCGCGGAAGGCCACGCTGTGGTTGTTCCACTTGGTGCTGCCGCCCTGGTTCGGACCATCGCCCAGGGTCAGGTCGTTGCAGAACCAGTCGCCCGGATTGCACAGGGCCCTGCCGGAACTGCCGGACACGCCGCCGGCGCTGTGGTAGGCCTCGACCTCGTCGTCCTGCCCGGGCAGGATGCCGGAATACAGGGTGCCGCTGGCGCCGGCATACATCCAGAAGCCGACGCCGCGCGTCTCGTTGTGGTCGTACATCGCGCGCGCGGTGCTCACCTTCAGGTCTTGCACCAGCGGTTCGGAAGTGGTCCAGGAGCCGATGTCGGCCAGCTCGGAACCGCCGCCTGAACCGGCCGCCGAGGCCACCCACTTGATGTTCCAGCCGGTCTGGGAACTGCCATCGCTGTTACCGCAGACGCCGGCCGCATTCGCCACCGCGTTTTTCCTGACCCGTGTCGAAGCGCCGTAGTTGGCCAGGGTATAGCCGATCAGCAGGTCGCCGGCGCTGTGGGTCGCGATATAGCACCAGTTGGCGCCGGTGCAGAAGCAATCGAGGGCATCGCGGATGCGCGGACTCTGGGAGGCGATGCTGCCGCGGCCGTCCCAGTTGACGGATTTCTTGTTGATGCCGGCATCGACGCCGGGCGGGCCCCAGTAGGTCCAGCTGTTGTAGTCGCCGACGATGCCGCCGCCGGTGCGGCCGTTGATCCACAGCGTGTAATTGGTGGCGGATGCCAGGCCGCCCGCCATCAGCAGGCAGGACGCGATCAACAGACGTACATGACGCAGAAGGCGCAGAAGGCGCAGAAAACGCACAGGGCGCAGCAGTCTCATCATCCCCTCCACAATGGTTGTTGTAGAGCTTAGATGCGGCTGCCGGGCCGGGGTTCTCAGTCCAGCTCGGCCAGCGCCTTGATGTGGGCCACGACGCTGCGTCCCAGTGCTGACAGATTGTAGCCACCCTCGAGACAGCTGACGATGCGGCCGCCGGCGTGTTCGCGCGCGACTTCCACCAGCCGGTGCGTCATCCAGGCGTAGTCCGCCTCGACCAGCGCCATGCCGCCGAGGTCGTCCTCGCGGTGGGCGTCGAAGCCGGCCGAGATGAAGATCAGCTGCGGCCGGTGCGCATGCAGGGCCGGCAGCCACTGCTCCTCGACCAGCTTGCGCACCACGTCGCCACCGCTGCGCGCCGGCACCGGGATGTTGACCTGCGTGGGCGTGACCGGCGCCGGCTCGGTGTACGGATAGAAGGGATGCTGGAAGAAGCTGGCCATCAGCACGCGTGGATCGTCGCGGAAGGATTCCTCGGTGCCGTTGCCGTGATGGACGTCGAAGTCGACGATGGCGACCCGTTCCAGCCCGTGCACCTCGAGCGCGTGGCGCGCCGCGATCGCGATGTTGTTGAACAGGCAGAAGCCCATGGCCTCGTTGGGACGCGCGTGGTGGCCGGGCGGGCGCACCGCGCAGAAGGCGTTGTCGACGCTGCCGGCGATGACGGCGTCGGTGGCGGCCACGGCGGCGCCGGCGGCGCGCAGGGCGGCGCGGTAACTGTCCTTGCACAACAGGGTGTCGCCGTCGAGCGGATAATGTTCGCCGGCGGGCGGCAGGTTGTCGCGCACCAGGTCGAGCGCGCCCAGGCTATGGTTGCGCAGGATCGCGGCCTCGTCGGCCAGGGGCGCGCTGCAGTGCTCGATCAGGCCGTCCAGCCGCGCCAGGATCAGCTGGTCCTCGATCGCGCGCAGGCGCGCCGGCGACTCGGGGTGCCAGTCGCCCATCTCGTGCAGGAGGCAGTCCGGATGGCTGTAGATTGCGGTGCTCATGTGTGTGCTCTGCCTGCGCTCATCCGTACCGCCCCGGTTTTACGGTTCTCGCATAGAATCGATACGGACGCATGTTGACGCAGGCATAAAAAGGTTGCCGATGACGCTAATCTACCATGCGTCCGCCCCGCGCGCAGCGTCCAGCGCCCTACAATCCGGATAGCCCCACTCGGGAAGGAACCATGTTCAATCAATTGCATGCGGCCGTGCGCCAGGTCGGCCAGGTCGTGGTCGGCAAGGAACGCCAGGTGCGCCTGGCCGTGACCTGCCTGCTGGCCGGCGGCCACCTCCTCATCGACGACGTGCCGGGCGTCGGCAAGACCACGCTGGCGCATGCGCTGGCCCTGTCGCTGGGCTTGAAGTTCAACCGGGTCCAGTTCACCAGCGACCTGCTGCCGGCCGACGTCGCCGGCATTTCCGTCTACGAGCGCGAAAAGAACGGCTTCGCCTTCCACCCCGGGCCGGTCTTCACCCAGGTGCTGCTGGCCGACGAGATCAACCGCGCCACGCCCAAGACCCAGTCCGGCCTGCTGGAAGCGATGGAGGAACGCCAGGTCACCGCCGACGGCGTCACCCGGCCGCTGCCCGAACCCTTCTTCGTGATCGCCACCCAGAATCCGGCGCACCAGGTCGGCACCTTCCCGCTGCCGGAATCCCAGCTCGACCGCTTCCTGATGTGTTTGTCGCTGGGCTATCCGGATGCCGCCGCCGAACGCGCCCTCCTCATGGGCGAGGACCGGCGCGCCATGCTCAAGACCCTGGTGCCCACCATGCAGCCGGAAGAGCTGATGGCGGCCCAGCGCGCCCTGCGCACGATCCACGCCTCGTCCTCGCTGATCGACTACCTGCAGGCGCTGGCCCAGTCCTCGCGCTCGGGCCAGTTGTTCGCCGAAGGCCTGTCGCCACGCGCCACGCTGGCGCTGCTGCAGGCGGCGCGCGCCTGGGCCGCACTGGAGGGACGCGATCACGTGATCCCGGAAGACATCCAGGCGCTGCTGGTGCCGGTGTGCGCGCACCGCCTGCGGCCTTTGAGGGCGGCGCACGGCACGGCGATGGCCAGCCGCGACCTGGTGCTGCAGCTGCAGAAGTCGGTGCCGGTGTAAGCGCATGGACACCGTGGTGGCGCAGGGGGTGCAGGAGGCGCAGCAAGTGGCGGCAGTGCCCGTGTCGGCGTGGTCGGCCTGGCTGCGCCGCAAGCGCGGCGACTGGCGTTCGCGCGCCACCGCCGGCGACAGCGGCGAGGTGGAACTGGGACAACGCCGCGTGTACATCCTGCCGACCGGCGCCGGGATGGGCTTCGGCGCCCTGCTGCTGGTCTTGCTGATCGGTTCGATCAATTACCAGCTCGGCCTCGGCTTCGGCCTGACCTTCCTGGCCGCGGCCTGCGCCGTGGTCGATATGGTGTACACCTACCGCAACCTGGCCCACCTGCGCCTGCGCGCCGGACGCGCCCCCGAGGTCTTCGCCGGCACCGAGGTCCCGTTCGAACTGCATCTGGCCAACCCGACCCGGGTCAACCGCTACGCCGTCTGGGTCGATGTCGACGAGGTCGACGAGCCGCGCCACCCGGTCGACGTGGCCGCGCACGGGAGCGCATCGCTGGTGCTGGCGGCGGCCACCACGGCGCGCGGCTGGCGCGCAGCGCCGCGGGTGCGCCTGACGACGCGTTTTCCGCTTGGCCTGTTCCGCGCCTGGAGCTACTGGCAGCCGGACAGCCGCGCGCTGGTCTATCCCGCGCCCGAAGCGGATGCGCCGGCGCTGCCGCTGGACGGCTACCCCAGCCCGGACGGCCTGGGCGGCGCCGGCAGCGACGATTTCGCCGGCGTGCGCAGCTACCAGCCGGGCGATCCGCTGCGCCACCTGGCCTGGCGCCAGATCGCCCGCCTCGACCCGCGCGACGGCGGCCACCTGCTGACCAAGCAGTTCGAAGGTGGCGCGGTCGACCGCCTGGTGATCGATTTTGACGCCCTGCCGCCCCAGCTCGACCTGGAACGCAAGCTGTCGCGCATGGCGCGCTGGGTGCTGGAGGCCGAGTTGCGCACCCTGCCCTATGCCTTCCGCCTTGGGCGCATCCGCCACGACACCGCGCTCGGCCCGGCGCACCAGGCGGCCTGCCTGCGCGCGCTGGCGCTGTACGGCAGCGGAGAAGCGCCTTGAAAGCGCGCGGCCTCCCCGCCTGGCCCTCGCTGGCGCTGCCGCTGGCGCGCGACAAGCAGGACACCCTGCTGCTACTGGCCAGCGCCCTGCTGGTGCTGGTGCCGCACACGGCCCACCTGCCGGTCTGGGTCTCGCTGCTGTGCGGCGCCACCCTGGCCTGGCGCGCCGCGATCACCCTGCGCGGACGGCGCATGCCGCCCGGCCTGCTGCTGGTGCCGCTGGCCGGCGCGGCGATGGCAGGGGTGCTGTACAGCTACCACACGCTGCTGGGGAAAGATGCCGGGGTCGCCATGCTGGTGCTGCTGGTGGCCTTCAAGATGCTGGAGATGCACGCGCGGCGCGACCTGTTCGTGGTGGTCTTCCTGTGCCTGTTCCTGGTGCTGACCAATTTCTTCTATTCGCAAAGCATCGGCACCGCGCTGCTGATGCTGGCCTCGCTGGTGGCGCTGCTGACCGTCCAGCTCTCGTTCCAGCTGACCGGCGCGGTGCCGCCGCTGCGCACCCGGCTGCTGATGGGCGCGCGCATGCTGGCGCTGGCGGCGCCGCTGGCGGCGGCGGCCTTCGTGCTGTTCCCGCGCGTCGAGGGCCCGCTGTGGGGCATGCCGGACGACGGCCGCAGCGCCCGCACCGGGCTGTCCGACACCATGTCGCCGGGCCAGATGGCCAACCTGGCGCAGTCCGGGGACACGGCGTTCCGGGTGCGCTTCGACGGCCCGGTGCCGCCCCAGCCCCAGCTCTACTGGCGCGGCCCGGTGCTGGCCAACTACGACGGCCAGACCTGGACCCGGCTGCGCGCGCCGGCCGATAGCGAGTCTCAGTCTCAATCTCAGCCGTCACAGCTGTCGATCACCGTCAACGGACCGCCGCTGCACTATCAGGTGACCCAGGAAGCCTCGAACGCGCGCTGGCTGTTCGCGCTCGAAGTGCCGCAGGCGCTGCCGACGCTGCCCGACCGCGGCGTCACCCTCAGCGCCGAACTCGAGATCCAGGCGAATACCCCCATCACCCAGCGCGTGCGCTACGAGCTGGCTTCCTTCGTCAACTTCCGCCTGCAAAGCGACACTGTCCTGGCCGACAGCACCCAGTGGCTGCTGCTGCCCTACGGCGCCAATCCGCAGGCCCTGGCCGCCGGCCGCCGCCTGCGCGCCGCCGAACCGGATCCGGCGCGGCGCGCGCAAGCCGTGCTGCGCGATTTCGCCGGCAAGGGCTATGTCTACACGCTGCAGCCGCCGCTGCTGCGCGGCGGGGATTCGATCGACGAATTCCTGTACCGCACCCGCGCCGGCTTTTGCGAGCACTATGCCGGCGCCTTCGTGTTCCTGATGCGTGCGGCCGGGGTGCCGGCGCGGGTGGTCACCGGCTACCAGGGCGGCGAGATGAACCCGATCGACGGCTATCTGACCGTGCGCCAGTCGGATGCCCACGCCTGGGCCGAGGTCTGGCTGGAAGGCCGCGGCTGGGTGCGCGTCGACCCCACCGCCGCGGTCTCGCCGCTGCGCGTGCAGCAGGGCGCCGGCAGTGCGCTGCCGCCCCCGGCGCCCTTCGGCATGGACGTGCTGGGACGCCTGATGCAGCCCGATCCGGACTCGCTGCTGGCGCGCGCGCGCTTCGCGATCGGCGCCGCCAACAATGGCTGGAACCAGTGGGTGCTGAATTATTCGCCGCAGCGCCAGCACGATTTGCTGCGGCGCCTGCAAGGCAAGCTGTTCGACTGGCGCAGCCTGGCGCTGCTGGCGGTGGTCGCCCTGCTGTTGCTGGCAATCCTCAAATTCTGGCGCCGGCGCCGGGACGACCCGGTCGATACGCTATACTCGGCCCTGTGCCGGCGCCTCGGCCAGCTCGGCCTGCCGCGCGCAGCGGACGAAGGTCCGACCGCTTACGCGGCGCGCGTCGCCGCCAGCGGCCTGGCAGCCGGCCCGAGCGCCGCCGCCGGCGAATTCCTGCGCCGCTACAGCGCCTATCGTTATGGCCCGCGCACCGGCACGATTGCCGACCCGCTTGCCGGCCTGCTTCCCATCCTTAGAGAGTTGCTGTCCCGAGTTCGATGAAATCCTTAGTCCCGCTGCTGCTTGCCCTTGCCTTCACCGCCGGCCAGGCCCCCGATGTCCACGCCGCTTCGTCCACCCAGCATACCGCCAAGGCGGACAAGGACGCAAAAAGCACCAAGTCCAAAACCACTGCCAAGAGCAAAGCCAAGGCCAAGGCAAAAGACAAAGCCAAGACCGCCAAGGCCGCGCCGGCGCGCCCCGCCATCGACTACGACGGCGACGAACAAGTCAACCTGAGCGAATGGCAGGCGGTGCGCGATTTCGAGCAGGAGATGGCCGCCACCCACGGCTTCGACGCCGCCGCGCTGCACGACACCATGCGCCAGGTGCGCTTCATCGATTCCGCGGTCCAGCTGGTGAAACCGGCGCCGCCGGGCAAGCCCAAGAACTGGTCCGTCTACAGCACGCGCTTCATCGAGCCGATCCGTATCGGGGCCGGCGTGCGCTTCTGGAACGAGAACGCCGACGCCTTGGCGCGCGCCGAGGCGCAATACGGGGTGCCCGCAGAGATCATCGTCGGCATCATCGGCGTGGAAACCATCTACGGCCGCGATACCGGCCGCTTCCGCGTGCTGGACGTGCTGGCCACCCTCGCGTTTGCCTATCCGGAAGCGCCCAACCGCAACGACCGCATGCAGTTCTTCCGCGACGAGCTTGCCAAGACCCTGCTGCTGGCGCGCCAGGAACACATCGACCCCTTCTCGCTGCTGGGCTCCTTCGCCGGCGCGGTCGGCATGCCGCAATTCATGCCAAGCAATATTCTGAAATATGGCGTGGACTACGATGGCGACGGCATCGTCGACCTGCGCGGCTCGCCCACCGACGCGATCGGCAGCGTCGCCAACTTCCTGATCGAGCATGGCTGGGACCGCACCAATGGCGGCGCACCGGTGTTCGAGGCGAACGTGGCACCGAGCCGCGCCTGGGAGCCGCTGATGGGTGGCCTGGCCGCGCGCTACAGTCCCGCCGAGCTGCAGGCGGCGGGCGTGGCCACCCGAGCCACCTTGCCGGAGGACCGCTTGTACGGGCTGGTCGACCTGCAGAACGGCGCCGAGCCGACCGAGTATTGGGTGGCAAATGCTAACTTCTTTGCAATCACAAAGTACAATCGCAGTTACTTCTATGCCATGTCGGTCGTCGAACTCGGGCGTGCAGTGAAGTTGTCACGCGGCTTCTGACCCTTGCTGATTCAGAAACTTTGTATCTGTTTGTAACGCTTATCAGCCTATCTTGACGGGCTGGTAAGCTTTGTTGCTAGGCATACTCCCCCAGGGTATCCCTATTTCTATCGATCAGTTCTCCCAAGTAAGACTGTACGCGCTCTGCATACCCCCGTTTTCCTTGTCATTGTCCTATGCATTTATTAAACGTGCGGCCACGCATCGATAATTGCTTTAGACTTAAGTTTAGATAAAAAACAATTATTATTTCAGTGAGTTTGTGAGAGAATTGCATTGCGGCTATTGTTGCGATGAGACAACGAACACAACAAAAGCCATTGAATATTATTGCTCTTGAGTACTAAATTAGAAATTAGTTATATAATTTAGTAGAAATTTTCGAAACGTTTCGAAAACCTTCAGCAGCCGCCAGCGAGCCTCAAGTACAACCCCTGAACATAGGAATAGTGACATCATGACCAACCAAGTCGGCATTGACATGAACAGCGATTCGGAATCCGATGAACTGCTGCAATACAACCCGAACCGCCTGCTCGACACCCTGATCGAGAACCTGCGCCTGAAGAACGATGCGGCCCTGTCGCGCGCGCTGGAAGTTGCACCGCCGGTCATCTCGAAGATCCGCCACCACCGCCTGCCGGTCGGCGCTTCGCTGCTGATCCGCATGCACGAAGTCAGCGACCTGTCGATCCGCGACCTGCGCTACCTGATGGGCGACCGCCGCGCCAAGTTCCGCATCAGCGACAAGCAGTTCAAGCCGAAGGACAAGGACAACAACGCAGGCATGGGCGCCGAGTAAGCGTGGGCACCGGACTGGTCGGCGGCACGTCAGCGTGGCCGCCGCACTGCCCTTGCGCAATGCACCAGTCGTACAGGATGTACCTCAGGAATGCCCCGTGACGGGGATGATGGAATGCAGTAACAGCAGTAACAGCAAGTCACCCAGCGCCCAAGCGTCGCGCCGGGTTGGCAGATATCAGGCGGGGAACACACCCGTCGACAGATAACGATCGCCGCGGTCGCAGACGATGAAGACAATCGTCGCATTCTCCACGGTCTGCGAAATGCGCAAGGCGATTTCGCAGGCCCCGGCCGCGGAGATACCGCAGAAAATCCCCTCTTCAGCCGCCAGGCGGCGCGCCATCTGTTCGGCCGCGGCCTGGGTCACGCTTTCGACCTGGTCGACCCTGGCCTTGTCGTAAATCTTGGGCAAATAGGCTTCCGGCCATTTGCGGATGCCGGGGATCGACGATCCCTCCACCGGCTCGGCGCCGATGATGCGCACCGCCTCGTTCTGTTCCTTCAGGTAGCGCGACACGCCCATGATGGTGCCGGTCGTGCCCATCGCGCTCACGAAGTGGGTGACGCGGCCATCAGTGTCGCGCCAGATTTCGGGACCGGTGGTCTCGTAGTGGGCGCGCGGATTGTCCTGGTTGCCGAACTGGTCGAGGATGATGCCCTGGCCATCCTTCTGCATCTGTTCGGCCAGGTCGCGCGCGTATTCCATGCCGCCGGTCTTCGGTGTCAGGATGATCTGGGCGCCATAGGCCGCCATGCTCTGGCGCCGCTCGATCGACAGGTTGTCGGGCATGATCAGGACCATCTTGTAGCCGCGGATCGCCGCCGCCATCGCCAGCGCGATACCGGTGTTGCCGCTGGTCGCCTCGATCAGGGTATCGCCCTGCTTGATCTGGCCGCGCGCCTCGGCGCCGCGCAGCATCGACATCGCGGCGCGGTCCTTGACCGAACCCGCCGGGTTGTTGCCCTCGAGCTTGCCGAGGATGACATTATTGCGCGCCGCGGCATCCGCGCCGGGGATGCGCATCAGCTGCACCAGCGGGGTGTTGCCGATCGTGTCTTCGATGGTCTTGTAAGGCATTGCTTGCTTTCTTGCGGAATCCAAAACGCCATTCTAATCCGAGATCGGCTCGGGCGTATGAGAGCGATTGCGATACTCCCTGCGTACCTGGGACCGCTTCCCCGCGAACGCGGGCCACAAACACGTCGTCCCCGCGAAGGCGGGGACCCAAGTTCTGCGCGCGCCAACAAACCGCGTGCAACTTGGGTCCCCGCCTGCGCGGGGACGACGTTTACGTGCTGGTGATCGAATCGACCGCCGCGTTACTTCAGGTCGCCGACTTGGCCGACTCCGCCTTGCCCGGCTCAGCCTTGGCCTTGGCGGCCTTCTCGGCCTTGGCCGGCTTGGCCGCCTTGTCGCCCGCAGCTGCCATCGGCGCGCCTTCGGCCGACTTGCCGTTCACCTGCAGACCGGCCTGCGACAGCTTGGCGGCGCGTTTTTCGCCCACGCCTTTCACCCGCTTCTGGAAGTCCGCCCAATCCTTGAACTCGCCTTTGCTGCGCTCGTCGATGATCGCTTTCGACATGCTCGGGCCGACGCCCTTGACCCCGTCCAGCGCCGCGGCGTCGGCCTTGTTGACGTCCACCTGGGCGAACGCAAAGCCGGTCGATGCCACCAGGGTAGCGATAGCAAGCATCAGTTTCTTGATCATCTGGTTTCTCCGTTATTTTGACTTGGTGTCGAGTGGACGGCGGATGCCGCCCGCGCGGATAACGGCTGCGGATGGGTTTCGGTTGACCCGCCGCGCTTGCGACGGATCAAGGATCGATGGTCAAGAACCACGGCTCAGCTGCCGTCGGTACGGCGGCGATGCGCGAACAGCTCTTCGCGGGTGACGGTGGCGGTACCCAGCTTGCCGACCACGATGCCGCCGGCGCGGTTGGCGGTCGCCAGGGCTTCGGCCAGCTCCGCGCCGGCACCGAGCATGGCGGCCATGGTGGCGATCACGGTGTCGCCCGCGCCCGAGACGTCGAACACCTCGCGCGCATCGGCCGGCACATGCACCACCTCTTGCGCGGTGTACAGGCTCATGCCCTCTTCCGAACGGGTCAGCAGCAGGGCTTCCAGGCCCAGCTCCTCGCGCAAGCGCTGGGCCTTCTCGGTCAGCTGTTCCTCGGTCTTCCAGCTGCCGACGATGCGCTTGAGTTCCGACTTGTTCGGGGTCAGGATGGTGGCGCCGCGGTAGGGCGAGAAATCGTCGCCCTTGGGGTCGACCATCACGGTCTTGCCGGCGGCGCGCGCCAGCCGGATCATCTCGGCCACGTCGACCAGGCTGCCCTTGTTGTAGTCGGACAGGACGATCACGTCGTAGTCCGGCAGCAGCGCCTTGAACTGGGTCAGCTTGTCGCGCAGCACGGTCTCGGTGGGCGCTTCCTCGAAGTCGATGCGCACCATCTGCTGCTGGCGCCCGATCACGCGCAGCTTGATGATGGTGGAAATCGCCTCGTCGCGCTTGAGATAGCTGTGGATGCTCGATTCACGCAGGATCTGCTCGACCGAATCGCCGGCTTCGTCGTTGCCGACCACGCCCAGCAAGCCGCAATGGGCGCCGAGAGCAGCGGCGTTGCGCGCCACGTTGGCGGCGCCGCCCAGGCGTTCTTCACGCCGTTCGATGCGCACCACCGGCACCGGGGCTTCCGGCGAGATGCGCGAGACGTCGCCGAACCAGTAGCGGTCGAGCATGACGTCGCCCACCACCAGCAGGCGGACCTTTTCCAGTTGCGGCGCGTCGGATTGGCGGTAGCTGTCGGCGACCAGCTGGCGGCTTGGAACGGTGATATTGACTTGTTCGTTCATGCCCGCCTCACTTGCCGTCGACGGGGCCGGTCAGCACCGAACGGCCGATGCCGTGGTACTCGATGCCATAGCCGGTCATCAGCGCCGGCTCGTACAGGTTGCGGCCGTCGATGATCACCGGCTGTTTCAGGCGGGCCTTGATGCCGTCGAAGTCGGGGCTGCGGAAGGCCTTCCATTCGGTGACGATGATGAGGGCCTCGGCGCCGTCCAGCGCGTCCATCGGCGCCGCCTTGAACTCGATGCGGGCCAGCTGTTCCTGGTTCAGGTCGAGCGCCAGCACGCGGCGCGCCTCGTCCATCGCCACCGGGTCGTGCACGGCAACCGTGGCGCCGCGCGCCAGCAGGTCGGCGAGCAGCACCCGCGACGGCGCTTCGCGCATGTCGTCGGTGTTCGGCTTGAAGGCCAGGCCCCAGACCGCGAAGCGCTTGCCGCCCAGGTCCTCGCCGAAGCGTTCGCCGACCTTGCGGCCCAGCACCGCCTTCTGGCGGTCGTTGACGGCTTCCACGGCGCGCAGGATCAGCAGTTCCTGGTCGTACTGGCGCGCGGTGCGCTCGAGCGCCTGTACGTCCTTGGGGAAGCAGGAGCCGCCGTAGCCGGCGCCGGCATACAGGAAGCTGTGGCCGATGCGCGGGTCCGAGCCGATGCCATGGCGCACCGCCTCGATGTCGGCGCCGACCTGGTCGGCCAGGTTGGCCAGTTCGTTCATGAAGGAGATGCGGGTCGCCAGCATGGCGTTGGCGGCGTACTTGGTGAACTCGGCCGAGCGCACGTCCATCCAGTACACGCGCTCGTGGTTGCGGTTGAAGGGCGCGTACAGCAGCTTCATGAGGTCGCGTGCGCGCTGGCCGGCTGGCGATTCGTCGTGGCCGATCACGATGCGGTCCGGACGCATGAAGTCCTCGACCGCGGCGCCCTCTTTCAGGAATTCCGGGTTCGAGACCACGGCGAAATCGAGCTTGTCCTGCGCGCCGGCGTCCTTGCCACGCGCAGCCAGCTCCTCGCGGATGGCGGCGCCGACGCGGTCGGCGGTCCCCACCGGCACGGTCGACTTGTCGACGATGACCTTGAAGCCGTCCATGTGGCGGCCGATGTTGCGTGCGGCGGCCAGCACGTATTGCAGGTCGGCCGAGCCGTCTTCGTCGGGCGGCGTGCCGACCGCGATGAATTGCAGCTGGCCGTGGGCCACGCTGGCGGCGATGTCGGTCGAAAACTGGAGGCGGCCGGCGGCGCGGTTGCGCGCGACGACTTCTTCCAGGCCCGGTTCGTGGATCGGGATGCCGCCGCTGTTGAGCATGTCGATCTTGCGTTGGTCGAGGTCGAGGCAGAACACATCGTTGCCGAGTTCCGCCAGGCAGGCGCCAGTCACCAGGCCGACGTAGCCGGTGCCGATAATCGTAATCTTCATTGTTTGGTCTACCGCTTAGTTCATCACATTCAGTTCTTCGGTGCGGCGCGGCGGGTAGGTCTCCCACTTGCTGCACCCCGGACATTGCCAGTAATACTGGCGCGCCTTGAAGCCGCAATGGCTGCACTGGTAACGCGCCAGCTTCTGCGTGTAGCCGTGCACCAGGTTCTTCACCATCGACAGCTCTTCCCAGACGTTGGCCGGCGCATCCATCAGGCGCGCTTCGAGCAGCTTGTCCAGGCCGAGCAGGGTCGGGTTGCGCCGCAACTCTTCCACCACCAGCTGTTTGGCAGCGTCCACGCCGTTCAGTTCGATGACGGCCTTGAACACCACCTCGATCAGATCAATCGATGACGCTTCTTCGAGGTAGGAGCGCAGCAGGCTGACGCCCTCTTCCGGCCGGCCGACCTTGCGGTAGCCGTCCATCAGGCGGCCCGCCACCAGGGCCACGTGCGGCACGCTCTGCTGCTCGACGCGGCGCCACATCTTGAGGGCGCCCTCGATGTCGCCCTGGGCCAGCATGGCATCGCCATACAGCATGGTGGCGCGCACGTTCTTGCGGTCGGCCTGGAGCGCCTTGTCGAGCAGCGCCTTGGCGTCGTCCGGCTGTAAATGCACCATGGCGTCCTGCGCCAGTTCGCAATAGAACTGGGCGATTTCCTTATGGTGGGCGCCGGCGCCGGATTCCTGCAAGCCTTCGGCGGCGGTGATCGCGCGCCGCCATTCCTTCTCGCGCTGGAAGATCTCGAGGAGTGCGCGCCGCGCCTGTACGCCATACTGGGTGTCCACCAGCAGATTGAAGGTTTCCTCGGCGCGGTCGAGCAGGCCGGCCTTCAGGTAGTCCATGCCGAGTTCGTACTGGGCATGCACCTGCTGCTCGATCGGCAGGTCGGGCCGCGACAGCAGGTTCTGGTGGACCCGGATCGCGCGCTCGGTCTCGCCGCGGCGGCGGAACAGATTGCCGAGGGCGAAGTGCATCTCGGCGGTTTCGGGGTCGAGCTGAACGATTTCGATGAAGGCGTCGATCGCCTTGTCGGGCTGCTCGTTGAGGAGGAAGTTCAAGCCCTTGAAGTAACCGCGCGGCAGGCTGCGCGACTCCGACACGAGCTGTTTGATGTCAACCCGTGCGGCCAGCCAGCCGAGGGCGAAAAAGACGGGGATGCCGAGCAGCCACCAGATTTCAAATTCCATGTGTTTTTATTCGTGTGTTACAGGAAATGACGCATCGACGTGCATGAGATCGGTCTCAGGCACGCGGTGCGACGCTGTCCGGCTGCGGCGCCGACAAGCCGGTGCCGGCGGTGCCGGCGGCGTTCTGCAGGGCCTGGATGGTGTCCTTGTGCTGCGAGCTTTCGCGGCGGTGGCGGAACACGGTCGGCGTCACGGCCAGGATGCCGAGGAAGGCGCCGGCAATGAAGGCACCCAGCAGCATCAGCACCAGCGGGCCTTGCAGCTGCAGTCCGGGCAAGATCAAATCGACCTGGTGCATGTTCTTCAGCGCAAAGAAGAAGAAAAGAACAAACAGCAGGCATCCAGCAATGGTCGAGACAAATTTCATCTGCGGGTCCGGTGGGGAGTGGCGTTAAAGGCGCAGTGTCGCATATTTGAAACGAGTTTTCAAAGAAGGGCCGGCTTCGGAGGTCCGCACCACCACGTCGTTCCCGCGAAGGCGGGAACCCAAGTTCGTCGCGAACCACGGCAAACGTTCGTGACTATTCACGCAAACTTGGATCCCCGCCTGCGCGGGGATGACGTGCGGGCGAAAAAAAACGGCATCCCCCAAAGGAGACGCCGTTTCTTGTCTGCAGGCAGTCAACGTAACTGCGCAGACGACTTCAGTCTTCGATGATCGGTTGCCCGACCATCGCGTCGACCCGCTCGCGCAACTGCTTGCCCGGCTTGAAATGGGGTACCCGTTTTTCGGGCACCATCACCTTGTCGCCGGACTTCGGATTGCGTCCGATACGGGGCGGCCGGCTGTTCAGCGCAAAGCTGCCGAAACCGCGGATCTCGATGCGCTGGCCGGTTGCCAGGGCATTGGTCATGGCATCGAGAATGGTCTTGACAGCATACTCCGCATCCTTGGCCACCAGCTGAGAATAACGCTCAGCCAGACGGTTGATCAGCTCGGACTTGGTCATCTGCTCGCTCCAGTAAAGGTATGAACCCTTGCTTAGTTCTTATTGTCGAACTTGGCCTTCAGCAGTGCGCCGAGGCTGGTGGTGCCGGTCGCTGCGCTGTTGTCCGACTGCAGACGCTGCATGGCTTCGCTGGTGTCTGCACTGTCTTTCGCCTTGATCGACAGCTGGATGCTGCGCGCCTTGCGGTCGACGTTGATGACCAGTGCTTCGACCTTGTCGCCCACTTTCAGGTGGGTGCCGGCATCTTCCACGCGGTCACGCGAGATTTCCGAAGCGCGCAGGTAGCCTTCGACTTCTTCGCTCAGCGAGATCACGGCGCCTTTTGGCTCAACCGATTTCACGGTGCCGGTGACCAGCGAACCCTTGTCGTTCAGCGACGAGAAGGTGTTGAACGGGTCGCCTTCCAGCTGCTTCACGCCCAGCGAAACACGCTCGCGCTCGACGTCGATGGCCAGAACCACGGCTTCCAGTTCGTCGCCTTTCTTGAAGCGACGCACGGCTTCTTCGCCGGCTTCGGTCCAGGACAGGTCGGACAGGTGCACCAGACCGTCGATGTTGCCCGGCAGGCCGATGAACACGCCGAAGTCGGTGATCGACTTGATCGAACCCTTGACCTTGTCGCCCTTCTTGTGGGTCATGCCGAAGTCGTCCCACGGATTCGCCTTGCACTGCTTCATGCCCAGCGAGATACGGCGGCGCTCTTCGTCGATTTCCAGGACCATGACTTCGA